>Ga0213827_1000045_pt1 | contig 188378 bp, 144 predicted proteins | sample MC6MC0898MG_FD_180669 | JGI IMG/M metagenome (GOLD analysis project Ga0213827, IMG submission 180669) | Enriched soil aggregate microbial communities from Iowa State University, Ames, United States - MC6-MC0898-MG | ecosystem: Environmental > Terrestrial > Soil > Unclassified | place: USA... | reverse complement strand
AGCCGTTCCAAAAGGATCATATGGAGCATATTTATAGATTTTTTTTAATTTGGTACCATCAGCGCGATATTTATACGTTAGATTATTTCTGATAATCCCTGTTCTTGTTGAAAGCCCTTCATTGAATACAATATAATTGGGAAGGTTCAGAAAACTGTAATCAATCTGCAGGATTCCTTTATCAATATGATTTTTCATATTCCCATTAAGGTCATAATTAATTATATTTCCTGAAGTATCGGGATAGCCGCTGTATTGACCTGATAGATCAGTAACTGAGTTTAGTCTGTTTCCTGTGTATTGATAATCAAGATTATCAATGGTCATTGCGGTAGGGCTTCCAGTTAATACACTTTCTGATCTTTTTAAGTTTGTTATATTCCCGTTAAGATCATAATCTATTTTTTCAAAGAATTCTTTAGCTCCCGGATTTACTTCGTTCTGATAAAATCCTGCTTTTAATCTGTTTAAACCATCATAAACATAGCCATATCTTCTTAAATTATCATTAGGATTTGTTGAAGTTTTCCAGTCTACTTCAGCAATATTTCCGTTGAATTTTGGCTTTACCTGTAATGTTCCGTCTAAAGCATCGGGAGTTTCAAGACCTTCTCTTTCGTTGTATTTTATTTTGTAACCAAACAAATCTCCCCCGCTTAAATCAACAGGATTGTTGATTTGTGTCATCCAGCCTCGGATATTATACTTGTAATCTACCTGCTGCAAAGGAGTGTTTGAACTTGTTCCACCAACCTTTTTGTTTTCCAGTTGTGAAAGCTCATTGTATTTATTCTGAGCCAGATATTCCACAGGATTATTGTCAACCTGATGGGTATGGGTTAATAACCTGTTTTGATGGTCATACGTAAAGTTTTCGGTAATTACTCTTTCTGCATCAGTATTCAGCCTTTTATGTCTGGTGATTACCATCTTTGGAGTTCCCGAAAAATCAAGCTCAGATTCTGTTTTGGTGTAGCCTCCCAGATGATTGATGGAATGCGTGGCTATAACTCTGCCTTTATTATCATACCAGCTGAAATTCTTCGTCCAGTTATCATCTTCTATATTTTTTACATAAGAAGCAACAGACAAACTTTTGGTATTCACATCCTGAGTAAAATCATCTGTGATTACCGTGTTTCCAGGTAGAGTAAGGTTTAGGGCAGGAGTTCCTGTTGGATAGATATCATAATAGTTGACAGACAATATACTTTCAATATTTTGAGGATATGCAGTATTACCATAAGGTATCTGTATGCCGCTTTGAGTATATGATCCTGACACTTCTGTATTAATTCCGTAGGTATTCGTAATCCAGGTCTGCACAGCATTTCTGTCGCCATTATCAATTGAAATACCCGTGTACAGAACTCTTCCAAACTGATCATATTTGGTAAAAAACCATTTCTTCAAAGGTTCCTGGTTGGCATCTTGTATTGCTACTAATCGGTCTGCTTTATCATACACCATGTATTCCCAACCTTTTCCTGGAAGTTTTTTTTCTACCAAACGGTTTCTACCGTCATATTTGTACTGATAGCATAAATGACTTAAAACACCCGAATACATTTCTTCACCGTCTGCAAAACCTTGATCCTCTAAATCTTGTATCGCTTTTGGCGGAACTACAAAGGCCAATTGATTATATTCATTATACACATAATAAGTATCTGCGTTTTCAGTAGCACTCAGTACCTTTCTTACAAGAAGTACCTGACCTTGACCGTTCTTGAATTCAATAGTTTTGTTTCCATCTTCATCCGTAACCGTGTTTTTATAGAGTTGAGCAGTACCATAAGTTCCACCATTAAAAGCAATTGATTTAGTAGCATTGTTCTCCCACGTTGTTATAGTGGTAAACTTCTTTACTTCTCCAGCAATATTGGCATCATAATCAAATTTTATTGGCTTATCGTTCCATGCTGTACCAACCTGTTTCTGCTCTAAAACTCTGTCTAATGGCGAATTTTCAAATTCTTTTTTTGAAAATATGATTTCTGAACCGTAAATATCGGTTTGGGTAGCGTTTGCTAAAGGATTTGTTACGATAGCTCCATTAGCTGTTCCTGACTGGGGAACAGGTAAGAAATCTTTTACCTGTCTTCCAAAAGCATCATATTCTATATGGGTAACAACATCTCTTCCAAGAGGAGACGCTTTGATATTGATTACCTGTTTCGGCCTGCCAAGACCATCGAAATACTGTGCAGTTTCTACTGTTTTTGGGTTACCTGCGCCAGGATCACTAAGGTAGTTTTTGGTGTAAACATAGTTTTGATTTGTACTTAAATTTAATGTTTGCGCATGGGAAATCCCTACTACAAACAAAGCACTCATTAAGATGATTATTTTTTTCATGATCTGGTTTTTAGTGTTTGTAGTTGTATTTGAATTCTTTTACCGTTTTATAGATCAGGTTTCCTGCCGCATCTTTTTCCTGTTGCTTTATTTCTTTCAAACGCTGGGCATTGTCATAAAGATAAATTTCCCTTATCCCCGAAGGCTGGGTAATGCTTGTTATTCCTATAAAAAGGTCATAAGTATAGGTTGATACCTGTGCATTAATTAATGCAGATTGTTTTCTGAAGGCATCCAAAGCAGAGATTAATGCTGCTTCATTGGCCGGGTCTGAAGCATCAGCATTTGAAGCTGTAACGATATCCGTTGCCAGACTATTGGCTACAGAGTAAGAAACACCAACTATTTTGGCAATAGGCTGAGTAGAATTGTACCCCCAAATTACCGAAGTCACAATACCGTCTTTTGTCGTGTACTGCAATAAATTACCATTTGAATCATATTGATCATAGCTAAGTTCTGTAGACATTCCCGAAGTCTGTAGATTCTGTGACAAAACAGAAGTAGGAAACAGATGAGACGGATCATCGTATTTATTTTCTGTTTTTGAGATCGTCTCTCCATTTAAAACAGTTTTTGTTTCGATGATATTTTTGTACATGTTTTTAGCCAGCAGTTTAGTAATTTGTTTGCTGTACGGATAAGAATAATAGGTCTCACTGATATCCCCGTGATCATTCGATTCTTTGCTGTATTCTACATTAAAATCATTTTTATTGACAAGGGTTTCCTGAGAGGTTGTTGCCGACCTGTTTTGCGGGAAAATAGTCGTGTTGGTTATTTTATGCTTTTTTATAAACAATGGAGTGAGTGTTACATAACTTGTCGGATGTTCAATGATGAATGGATTGACGTCTAAATTTTCATACGTATATTCATGGTTTTCGGAAGCAACTTTTCGATGGGTGGCAGTATAGATTTCTTTATTGGATAATAAACCTCTGTTATTAACGTCTTCAATATAATTCATAGAAGAGCTATAGCTGGGATACCAGTCATCCATCGCAAAAAAGGTGTACTTTGTATATCCGCCATCAGCATCTACTTCTTTTACATTTTTATAAATAATGTTTTTATTAAGCTCTTTATCTCCATACATGGTAATGAAATCTGAGCTTTTATTGAAACTTATAAAAGGAGCAACTCCTCCGCTCGTTGCCTGGCTGTCTGAGAATTTTTCATAGAAATAATTTTTAGACTTTGAAGGTACAGCTGAAAATTCAGAATCATAATACTCAATACTTTTAATTCTGGTTCCAAACTTACTTACATTATTACGCGGTCCGTCTGCTTCAGTATATTCAAACAAAGAAAAACTTCCTTCACCTGTAGTGTTTCCGGTAACCGTAATGGTGTGCTGCCCCGGCGTTCCTGATACCATTATTCTACCATATCCGTCTGCAGTCTGCTGCATAGGCTCTCCATCAAAAAGCAGAGTTATATTGGGTGTTGTCTCAGGATCAAGTAATGGGTTGGGATGGTAAGCTACTACCTGAAAGCATACAACATACGTTCGGCGGTCTGGTAAATTCGTAGAGCCGGGCGATACATTGAACGAAAATGTATCATTAATTTTTGTATTAAAATTATAAGAGGCATAGGGCTTAAAATACATGTATTCTTTGTGGTTAAAACTTGAATTTCCATAAAACGAACTGGCGTTATACTGATTAGATTCAAAGTTAAATTTCACATATCCTTTTGTAGGAAGAATCATTTTTGAAAGCGTTCCTATTGTAGAATATTTAGGATTATCTACCCATTCTCTTATGGGTTCAGGATCAGAATCACACACATCATAACCAAAATTTGGTGATGGTCCGTAATTACGTTCAGTTCCGGTGCTGTTGTAGGTAAAAGAATATGATTCTATTTCATTTCCCTGTCCGTTTTTTCTTGTGAATCTTTCCAATAGCGTAGTATCATATGCAGTATTAAAATTCAATATGTATTTATAATATACCAGTCCGGTATACTCAAAATCAATCTGCTGTATCAGTTTGCCAGTTACATCTTTCTGCTCTACTTTTCTCATAAGATAAGGGCTAGACATATGGGTAGAATTAGATTTAAACCTGTTCTCAGGAAAGTAATCATATTCTAAATTGATTTCACCATAGCCGTTTGAAATAATCCTTTTAGGCTTATAGTCTGTATATGACAAATGATTATCCTCAATATAAGAATATTCTGCGTACTCAATACTAATGATTTCCTGATTTCTAGCATCAAGTACTTTAGTCAGGTAATAAGCTCCTTTATGGTTATAGTTATAAGTACGGTCCAGAATGTTATTTGCTTTGTTAAAAAAATACTGATTTCCATATTCATCTGTAATTTTAAAATCTAAAATATCGAAGTATTTTGTCGTAGAATTGGTAAACTCTATTTTCTCTTTTGAATTTCCTAAATTTTGTACTGTAATAGTATTGTTTATTTTTCTGAAAATAAACTTACCCGACATTCCAAAAGCATTAAAATAAAAAACATCATTAAACTGAAAAATATCCATATTCATATTAGGATTATTGGCATTTTTTTCATCCGGTCCGCCAATTACTGCCTTAGAAATGACATTACTTGTATTCATAAGACTCCAACCCAGCCCAACATCCGAAGATTGCTGAAATCTTACTGCATTTTTAGAATGATAAGATAAACCTATATTGATATTTACATTTTTATTTCTTGTAGGTAAGGAAAATCCGGACAATTCAACCTTGGGGATACCTGTAGAAATATCAACCGGTGTATCTATATAAGTAGACAGGTAGGATACTGTAGGGATAGGCTTGAAAATATCAACCGTGTTATTTTGTGCAGATATTTTTATGCACAATATCATTAAAAGAAAGATTAGTTTTTTCATATGATTTATGTGTTTCTATTTTTTAATCAATTTAGCATTCGCAGTTTTCTCGGTATCTGTTTTCACAACAATCAGATATGCTCCCTGAATCAAATTCTGTGTGTTAATTTTAGTCACCTTATTCTTAGTTCTCAGACTCTGAAGCTGTCTTCCTCCCATATCATACAATATGATATCTGCTTCTTTAAAATCAAACCCTATTTCAACATAAGCATAATCTGATACCGGATTAGGATAAATCTTAATATTCTGTTTTTCTATCAATTGATCAATCTGCTGATCTCCCAATTTTACAATCTTCCAATTCTCTTTTCCGAGTTCTTCAGCACTTGTTCCTGCCAAAACAATTGAACCGTCTTTATTCATTTTCAGGTCAGAAAGTCTTTCCTCTTTCTTTCTGGATTCTCCTTTCACATGTTTTCGCCACTGTTCGTTGCCATCATTATCGATATAAAGCATCCAAAATGTTTCATCATCAGCTTCTATTCTTCCTTCTGCCTGAGTGTAACCGCCCAGTAAAACTCCTTTTGAGTTTTTCCCATCTCCTGTATTAATTACATTCATTTCCATCAGAATGTCACGGTTTTTAAAATTGTAAGATTTCTGCCATTGCTCTTCACCTTTCGTGTTTAAAGAGATCAGCCAGACATCGGTTCCTTCTTCAATTCCAATGGTTTTGTTTCCTGATTTCTCAGATCTAGATTCCCCTCCAATGATATATCCCGATGAAGTAAAAGCCATTGTTCTCAAATGATCATCACCTTTACCTCCGAAATTCTTTTCCCATTCTATTTTATTGTCTTTGCTGAGTTTGATTACCCAATAATCGCCCTCCCCGAAATTTCCTGTAGATTTTGAGTGTCGTGATACGGGATTCGAGGTTTCGTTACCGGAACCCGAACCATGCGACTCGGAACTCGAAACCCGAAACTCAGAACTTCTGGAATAAACCCCTAGTAAAGCTCCTCCATCCGGAGTAGGAATCATCTTTTCCATTTCATCCAATCCTCTTCCGCCTAAAATTATTTCTGAAAGCACTTTTCCGTTTTTATCAAGTCTGGTTACGGTCACATCTTTCGATCCGAAGCCATTAGCTGCATTTTGAATATTTCCAGCCACCATAAAACCAAAATCAGCGGTCTGAATCACAGATCTTGCTTCTTCATCCTGAGCAGTTCCTAAAGTTTTCTGCCACAGCTCATCTCCGAATTCATTAATTCTAATCAGCCAGATATCAGATCCTCCCTTAGAAGCATCTTTTTTATCTAAACCTTTTCCTGAATGCGATGTTCCTGCCAAAAGAAATCCTCCTTCCTGCGTTGCGACCGTTGCTGATAAAAAGTCGTGGTTTTGTCCCGAGAAATACTTTTCCCAGACTTCTTCCCCTTGCTGATTCAATTTAACTAAATGAAAATCGTAGCCATTGTTTTGTTTTGAAGCTGATACTGCAGTTTTACCTGCTGCCTGAATACTGCTACCTGTTATTAGATATTGCTGATCGACTGTTGTGGTGACTTGTGAAAGAAAATCCTGAGTAGAGGATTTAATATCCTTTTGCCATACCACATCCTGAGCAAACGATACAGCAGTTGTGCATACGAAAAATGCACTCATGTAGAGCTTTTTCATGATTTGCGTTTTTAATTATTATTTTTTTTGTGCGAATTTAACTTTTTTTAACATACATCACAAGTGTTTGATACAAGTTTGATATATGTCTTTTATTCTGCTAAAATAAATGAGTACTACGACAAAACTTGACGTATTAAAATTCAAAAATAAACAAGGAAAATGGAAATTTAGATACTCAAGAAACAAGGTTTGATAGTCGTTACGAATGTTGGAGAATATTTTAGCCATCCTAAGAAATAAAAACCTCTGAAAAATATTTCAGAGGTTTTTGTACCGTCCCGTGATGGTGAAATTACTGAGATTGTAAATGGGTCAACAGACAGCGAATGGGTTGCGAAAGTACTTGGTCATCCAATCATTAAAGCTTTTAATAATATTATTGCTCCAAGCTTGGCATCAAAAGCAACTCCTCCAGGCGATGCAACCCGAATTGCGTTATCCGTTGCGGGTGACGATGCAGAGCAAAAACAGATAGTAATGAAACTGATTGACAAAATCGGCTTCGATGCTATTGACGGAGGTTTACTTTCTGAATCGTGGAGACAGCAACCAGAAGAACCTGCTTACTGCCAAGATTTAGAAAAGGAATATTCGAAAGCCGCACTGCAAAAAGCTAATATCGCTGAACGTGCTGGAAATCTTGCCTCTGCAGATGAAATGGCAAGACCATATTTATAAACAAGCACAACAAAGATTAAAAAGGACACATCAATTTATATATCAAATGAACATAATGGCTATTATACAATAGAAATGCTTCCTAGACAGGATCATAAAATTTCTGAAATTTGAGAAATTCTTTCCAAATCTTCGATTAAATGTTTCGATATTTCTTCGGTTGTGGGTACAAACGAAAGATGGCGCCAACTAAAGACAGTTGGTGCCATTTATCTATAAATATTGTTGATAAATCTGAAAATTGAAACCGTTATAAAGTTTAACTGTGAAAGATTTGCAAAATTGCATAGCTTTTTGATATTTCGGTTGCGTTGTTTTTTTATTGGGTGTCACATGAAAGGATTCGTACAAGTAGTAAGGGAGAATTGATATAACGGACAGTATAGGCAAATTTACAACGATAATTAAAAAAACTAAAGCTATTTAGGAACTTGACAGTGACACCAAAGTTCACATCATTGCAACCATTGATGCTTTTATTATTAAAGCTGCCAAACTTAAAAATATTGCTGCACTTTAGTTCTGTTTCCCAATACAAAACAAAATTATTTTTGGCAATTATATACTTAATGTACCGAATCAAAAAGCTATAATATCCCTTATTTTATAATCCAGTTTATTGGTCAATAAGTAGTAAAATTGGTTTTTTATGTAAAATTGCAATTTGGTACATTTAAGTATATTCTCATCTCTTTTTTGGTAACAATATACTTTAGTCTACCAGTTTAAATTTTTTAGTTTATTGAATATATGGAATAAGTCTGTATGGCTAAGATATAGTTTGCCTTTAGCAGGAAATAATTTATTGAAAGAAAAAATCAATAAATATTTATAGTTGGTACACTAAAGTATATAATCCTCTTAATTCCATTATCCGGAAAAGCTATCTGAGGTTTAGTCATATGAGGTTATGTTCCGATAAAGTAAATTTGAGCCCTTAATTTTTAGGAAATAATAGAAATATTCAATGATTATATAACCTTAGTATCTCTACCAATTCAGGTATGGATCGTATTTTCAGCTTCTCAAACAGCCTGTTTTTATAAGTGCTAACCGTAGATGAGTGGAGATTCAATTGATTGGAAAGTTCTTTGAGGGGAATACCTTCTGCAAGCTTATTAGCAATTTGCAATTCGCGATCTGAGAGAGATTCAAGGGTTGTTTTTTTTGTTGGACCATTTAATGATTCAACAAAAATCGCTTCTTTTACTTCGTCACTAATATATCGACCAGTGGTGAGTATCGCACTTAAAGCGGTCTCAATTACTGCAGTTGAACTTTGCTTACTAAGGTATCCATCAGCACCCATCTTTAAATAACGAATTGCGTACAAATCCTCATCTTGAGAAGAAAAGATAAGAATTTTTAATTGGGGTTTGTGAATTTTGATGTAATCTATTGCTTCCTGAATAGAACCATTAGGCATATTGACGTCCATGATGGCCAAGTCCAATTCTTCTTTCAAAATTACTTTATACAGCGATTTAAAATCTTCTACTTCAGAAATTATGGCATCGGGTCTGAGCCTTTTGATAGTTTGTATTAAGCCCATTCTGACGATCCCATGATCATCTGCTACAATAATTCGCTCGTCATTTTTTTTATTGTTCATTCTTTAAATTTTGGGTAAAAAGATGGAAACAGTAGTACCTTTATTTTCAGTGGAAATGATTTTTATGTTTCCATGCATCAAGGATACAAAATTTTTAACAATTTTTAAACTTAACCCTACTCCTATCTCACCAGCAGTACCCTTGAATACTGGATTGTCATAATTAAATATTGCATATAAATACTTTTCACCAATTCCCATACCGAAGTCGACCACAGAAATTACATCCTCGCTATTTTCTGTAAAGTATTGGAGGTAAATATCTTGCCCCGGCAAAGAATATTTAACTGCATTATTAAGAATTTTGTCTAAAACATATTCTAGCAACAAACTATCGGTTGTAAGAAATGCATTGGGATCTCCTTTAAAATAAAATTTAATGTTTTTTTCTTTTAATTTAGCAGCGTAATTTTCTTCTAAATGATGAAAAAGATCCATCATCATAATTTTTACAGGTTTAATATTAAATTCCCCGTATTGTGTTTTTAACCAGGCGGTGCTGTCCTGAGCGGTCTGCAGATTCTTCTGGGCATCTCTTTTTACCTGCGGCAACAAATTAAAAAAATCTTCCTCACTTATGGTCTTTTGTTCAACAGCTTCTATAAGAAACAGAAAATTTCCGAATATTTCTTTTGAATCATGAGACAATATCGAGATTAATCCGTTCTTAAAATTGATTTCTTGTTCAAGTCTTTCTATTTTTAATTCCAGTTCGTTAACTAGGTCGCTCATAAATTTATTATCTATGTACAAAGGTATCTAATTATTTCTCCTTCATTTCTATTCCAGACCATTTTTTGATCATATCAGAAAGGGTTTGTTTCAATAAAGGTTTGGTTAAAAAGTCAGACATTCCGGCTTGAAGACATTTTTCTTTTTCTCCAGGAAGACTCCCTGCTGTTAACGCAATAATAGGGATTTCAATATTGCTTTCCATTGCTCTTATTTTTCGAGTGGCTTCAATACCATTGAGACGGGGCATTTGAATGTCCATTAAAATAAGATCAGGACTTTCTTTGTGATATTGTTCTACTGCTTCAGTTCCATCTTTTGCATCGATGATCAAAGCTTGAGGAAGAATGTCCTTTAAATAAGTCTTAGTAAGAAGCATATTGATCGCATTATCTTCAGCAATTAAAATTTTTATTTCGTGTTGACTAACTTCCGTTGCGACATTTTTTATTTTCTCTGATTTTTTATTTTCAGAACTCTTTAAAGTGGACAAAACCTGATACATCTGTTTCATTCGAATCGGCTTTACAAGCCTATTTTCTATTTCCAATTCGTCACATGCATCCTGTAAATTGCTATCATCGGATGAACTGTACAAAACAATGTAGGGTGCTACATGACCAGTGTCCGGAACAATATTTCTCATTTTTCTAATGGTTTCAATGCCATCCATAATCGGCATATGATAATCCATAATAATCACATCGAATTCTGGTTTGTCCATTATTAAAAGTAAAGCTTTCAGCCCACTATCGCATTCCTGAACTTCGATATTTTTTCTTTCCAACATCCTTTTCAGGATTTTCAGATTGTTTTCATTATCATCCACAATCAAAACTTTCTTAATATCGGTTAAGCTTAAATCATATTCCTCTACCTCCGTATCAAATTGAATATCAAAGAAAAAATCACTACCCTTTCCTTGTTCACTTTCTAATTGTATGGTACTTCCGGCTAGTGCTAAGATTTGGTTCGAAATCATTAATCCTAGACCAGTGCCTTCATATCTTTTTGTAATACTGCCATCTTCCTGTGAAAATGCGTTGAAAATTTCTGCCTGTTTCTCCTTGTCAATTCCGATACCTGTATCACGAACCCCAAATCGGATGAGTTTTTTTCCTTCTTCTAAATTATTTAAAACTTTAACATATAATACAATTTCTCCTGCTTCGGTAAATTTTAAAGCATTGCTCAAAAGATTGACCAAAACCCGTTTTATGCGCATCTCATCAGTCCAGATATATTGAGGAATGGTGTCGTCAATATCGATGAGCATTTCTAAGCGCTTTTTATTAATACCATACGAAACAATATTGAAGGCTTCTGAAACCAGTTCTTCGATCTCTACTTTATCAATGTTAAGCTTAAGTTTTTGCTTTTCTAGTTTTGAAAAATCCAAAATATCGTTGATAATGTTATATAAGGATATTCCGGATTGATTGATAATTTCTAAATACTGCCTCTGTGTTTCGTCGAGATTGGTTTCTAAAGCCAGCTCTGTAAAGCCAATAATACCATTTAATGGAGTTCTAATCTCATGGCTCATGTTGGCTACGAACTCCGATTTCAAAACATAAGCTTTTTCTGCCAACTCTTTTGCGGCTAAGATTTCATTCTCCATCTTTATTCTTTCGGTGATATCCACCGCATTAGCCAAATACCATTTTGACGCTTGGTTCAAGATCTTATCGACTAACTCTCCCTCTGTTTTATCTAAATTTTTCTCTTTCCTGTCAAATAAATTTAAATGAGCGATAAGATTGTCCTCAAGACCCGGGATGGGATAGCTTCTATGAAATTTAAATTCCAAGTTCTTAAACTCATAAATCGAAGTCTGATCATCCAAAAGAAAGTGAGGATTCTGAGGATAAATCTGATTGAGGGACGCATCACTGGAAGCGATCACATACACTTGCCCTTCCGAGATAATACTCATGGTACAAAGTTCCATGTTGGTCATCTTAGCAGCCGCGAACACAAAGAAATCAAAAAAATCGGCATATTTTTTTTCAAATGCTTTTAATTTATCAATATCTCGCTGATCCGGCGATTGATTATTGCTATCAAAGTGATCCATAGGAAGAGTTTTTTAAAGTATTGTTAAATTGCCGTAAAGCTATAATAAACATTGATAGAGTAAGTGGTATTTTCCTTCCCTACCAAACTTTGAGCACTCGCAGGTGGTATGGTGTATCTTACGTTCAGTTCCCTATCCAAAACCGGTGTTCCGTTAAAGAGTATTTTTTGGGGAGTTTTGGATAATGGAGCATTTACAGAGCTTCCATCAACGCCAATTTGTAAGATGTTGGAATTGATATTCGTCTGGACACCGCCTTTTTTGAAATAATTTTCGTCCGATTTTACATACAGTTCAAAACTCTCATTATTGGACAATACAATTTGGTTTGGAATCACTTGTGACTGGCCATTGGTGTAATGAGCAGCTGTATTAAAATTGAAGTTTACATTTCGCCCGGAACTGGGGATCGTGATCTCCGACCGAGGAAGTACCTTTAACTGAACAGCTGTATTCTGCAAACTGTTAATAGAATTATCTGTACTTATTGCATTAAAGTTCAACTCAAAAGTATAAGTTCCGGCTTCAAAAAAATTGTTTTTAAAATCTTCCGCAGACACATAAAGCTCTGGGGTAAAGCTGTTTCTGTTTCCTGTTACAACACTGAAATTAGCAGCCGAAAAATTCTGAAAATTGGCAGATAAGGCTTTGGTCGTGAGTGCAGATCCACTACTACCCAATTTAATGCTTGCTATATTTCGGGTTCCTGGAACACCTTTAGAAGACGTGAATTGAACAGTATTGGAAGTAGCTTTCGCCCAAAAATTAAAATCGACCGTATGCGCGATTTCTGTATTCCCTAAATCCCATACCCTCGTACTTGTACTGCGATAGTCATTCAATGAAGATATTTCTATGTATTTTGTTAAAGATGATGTGAGCCATCTGATGGATGAAGGAATGACTAAAATCGTTTTAAAATTACGTGGCGTAAAATCATTATAATTTTGACTGATATCCATGGAATAATTCCCGGCTCTGTAGGCATTGGCCGCAAACTGAGCAGCTGGTATTTTAAAGGTAAAATTGATATTTCCCTTGTTGAATCCGCCTCCGAAAATAATAGACCCGGGCGGTTCAAACCACTTTAGAGCACTTGTACTGAACGACTGAAAACCTGGTAAAGAACCTGAAAATCCGGTAGATGGCAACTGCCCGCCCATACTTTCTAATTGCCACAGAAGAGTAGAACTGGGTAAAGTAAATGATGATGAAGAGTGAGTAAAAGTTGGTCCGGACGTAGAGGTAAATGTTGGAGCTATTGGCGCTAATCCAAAAAAGGTATAATCCCAGTTTGTTCTATTGGCGTTTGTCATTAACCTTGTAGGTACTGAGGTAAATTCAACCCTGTTTAAAATATTATTTTCAGGAACAGACAGATAAATATCCTGAGCTTTCGCGACTGTTGATCCGCAGAACACGGTAAAAATTCCTATTAAAAAACCTTTCATCGTTTTCATATCCTCTAAATTTAAAACTTTTTCACCTTTATCGTGGTGTCTTTCTTCTTATATTCAAAAACCACGGTTCCTGAGAAACCTTCTTTTGTCACCTGAATAGTCTGGTTGGGCTGAGTATAGCTGTATTTGTCATTTTCAATATAAAGGTCGTATTTTCCATCTTTCAGGAAAAACTCAAACTCATTTTTTTGGTTAACCACGGCAGTGTGGATCACGCTATCTTCACCTTTTGCATACACTACTATTCCGGTTACATCCGTCTCCAAAACATCGTAGGCTTGTTTGATCTCTGTTAATTTCCCACTTACCTTGATATTTTTTACCAGACCCACTTTGCGGTTGATGTTTTTATCTACCATAATTACAGGATCCATCATCAATCTTGCACCCACACTTTCGTTTACCTTTAGTGTGTAAATACCTTCAGGTACATTCTGAAAAACTACTTTTCCGTTCTTATCCGTCATTGCAACAAAATTGTCCAGTTTCACTATTTCATTTGCCAGAACCAATTCACCTGCTTCCAGAAGTCCATTGAAATTTTTATCTTCAAATAGCTGGAACGTCACTTTATGATTTCCAAGAGCCGTAGCTGCAGTAAAATATTTTTTAATCCCGATTCTGAACTGGTAATAGCTCCCACTGCTTGCATATTCCGCCGTAGATTTATAACCCGAAAGGTTAAAATAACCTGTACTGGACCAGGAAGGCGAAATCTTATATTCCAGATTACCACTTACATTGGTATTTAAGTTTTTGTAAAGTTCCGAATAGAAAGTTCCGGCTGAAAAAGATCCAATCAGATTATTACCAAGCATCTGGAAATTATACGAGGTAAATACATTGTAGTTGGCAAAATTACGGTCTATATTGTAATAAGAATTTAGATCAAAGACAGTGATCGCGTTCCATTGGGCTGTTCCGTTGAGGGAGAAGGATTTATACCTGTAAGACAATGTTGTTTTCAGACTGTTGAACCAATCTGCTTTATTGTTATCTTTTGAATAAGAATATTCCGCCGACCAATTCAATCCGTGAGCACCCAATGTAGTGCTTATATTAGCCTCCATCCGGTAAGAGAAAAGTTCCTGCGATGTGTAAAAATTAGCTGTTTTTTGCCTTTCTACCTTTGGAGACAATAGGAAATTCCACTTCTTTGAAGAAAACTGATAACCTGCTCCCAAAGATTCTGTACTATTGAAATAATAACGCAAATTAGCGGTATTCCCAGTTTGGATAGGTGCATTCTGGAAACTCAGGAACTCTGGATCTACCTGCGAATTCTGATATTGTATAAAAGCACGCTGTGAAGCAGAGAATTGGCGGCCGATACGTTGATTTGAGAAAAAAGATCCCCTTTTGATCCCTGCATAACTACTGGTGGCAAAGGTATTAACAGATTGTATATCCCATTTGCCCATTTTGCCATCGTAGTTGGCTCCCATTGTAGCTCCTACGTTTTCATCTTTGTTCGAAAGGCCTTTTTCGTGGCTCAAACCTGCCTCAGTGCGGATTGTATGTTTATCGTTAATTAAAAATGATGATACTGCATTCGTAACCTGTGTATCCACATTAAAGCGTGGATCATGGTCGAATATGTATGATACTTTTCCGTTGAATGATTTAGAATTACCAAAACCATATTTTGCTCCTACCATGGTAGATCCTTCTGTTTGTTGGAAATAAGTACCAGAAAGGTTGTAGTTATTTTCCAGCGCAAGAATTTCAATCTGATTATTATCACCAAATTTGGTAGAAAATTTACCACCTCTCCCGAAAACCGGGTAATCGTAATCGTTACTATTAACATTTCCTACCCGTAATACCGTATTTTTTCTCTCCAGTTCCAGCCAGGTATCATACAGGTTATAAAGGCCGTCTTCATGATAGTAATCTGCACCTATATTGAAACGTGATTTCAAATTTTCAGTCACTCGGAACGCTGTGTTTCCTCTTAATTGAAGAAAATTGAAACCTGAGCTGTTTTCGTTATAGCTAAGTTCCGCAAAATTACTTCCACTCACTGCTTCGTTTCCGCGGGCAATTTGTCTGTTGTTTGATAAAATGACTAAGTGGAGCGTGTTGCTTCCCACGATTTCGTTATTAAGCAGGTCTGTGGCAGTTGCATTAATATTAAATTCAGGAAAAAGCGTATTCTGTTTTCTAACCACAATTTTGATCTCAACGGTTTGTTTTTCTAAGCCTTCCAGAGATACAGTTTGTTGTTTTGGCATCATTTCCAACCCATCAGGAATAGATTGCAAATCAATCTTAACGGTTCTTTTACTATAACCTTGGTTTTCTACAGTGAGCAGAATTGAGGAGTCGGGCGCAGCAGGATTGATGAAATTTTCGTAAGCTGACGTATAAATTGCAATGTTTTTGTTCTCCTCTTTATCAACGAAGAACGAGGCGTTTTCAGTTCTGGTGACCGTTGGGGTGGTGTACGAAACCTGAAATTTGATCTCATTGGATCTCAGTTTCATAAAATCCACGTTGGCGATCAGTTTTACAGGAAGATTTTTAGACTGACCTGCACCTAAGATAAAACCATTTTTGGGATAGAAAAGTAAACCCGGATAATTTTCCGAAGGCATGATATTCTGAATGGTAATTTCTTCAGAACCTTTATTTTCAATGACCAGGAAATTAGTAAAAGTAGAACCCTTTTCAACAGCTACACTCTCATTTTCAAAACGGATTTCGACATCCTTCTTTTCCTGCGCAAAGGCAAACGAAAAGTGCAGAAGAACAAATGCAAAAAATAAGATTGTTCTTCTTATTGATATCGATATACTTTTTTGTGGTTTCAATACTTAATTTTAAAATTTAAAGTTTTTTTCGCCTATGCGTAAATCATTAGATCCTGCCATTTTGATAATCGCCACGCCAAGAAAGTTCCCTGAAATGTTCTCTGGTAAAGAAAATTGAACAACCTGATTGGTATCAGGAAGCATGGAGATGGAAATTGCAGGTAATTTTATTTCCTTACCACTGTCTGTGTCGGTTAGTTCAAACTCAACGGTGGCATCATTGATGGTGTTTCCATCATTATGGATGCTTACTGCGACTTTTCTTTTCGCTCCATTCTCATTACTCACCTCTGAAATATTGGTAATATCCAAACTTTTTGTATGGTTCCCTGGTGGTGTATAAAAGATGTGAAGTCCAACCTCAAATAAGGTAATAATACCAATCCCGTTCTGAATACGGGCCTGATCTGCCTGCTGAGGAAGTTGGGTAAAAAACAACATACTGTTTGTAACAGCAGACTTTGATGCGTTTGCGGGAATCTGCATGGTTACTACAATCTCCTTTGTACTTTTCGCAGGAACTGTAATAGCATTTTCTAAGGTAGACACCCAAGCTGCATTAGAAGTTTGTGAACTGCCTGCTTCAAGATAAACTTTATTTCCATCTTCTTCTCTCACCCAATCTTTATAGTTGAGATTAAAAACATAATCCTTATCCGAGCTGTTTTGAAGTGTTACTGTTTGTGACACTTTTTCTCCTGGATTACCGGTAAAAAACAGTCGCGTAGGAGACATAGAAATACTTTGTGCCAAAATTGGAGAAGCCCCTGTAAGAATAAAGAAAATGAAAAGGTGAATAAACTTGCGCATGGTGTAAATTGTTTAAAAATAAAAGATTCCCAAAACTACTGAAAACGTAACAAAAGGAACCTTTACAAACTAAAAAATTTTATTATAAAGCAGTTGCAGTATAAGTTACTGTTTGTGTATAAGTTCCGGCTGGCTTACCTAAAATTTTATTAGAAGATGATTGCGCTGCAGAGATTGTGTAATCCAAATTCAACGTTAATGCACTTCCAAGTGGGGCATTTGTAACTAAAGTTTGATCAGTTGCAGATAAAACAACAGCACTTTTTGTTCCGCCCATGGTTCCGGCAGCGGCAGCTGCTTTGATTGTTAAAACATCTACAGGGATTAAGTTGGTTCCATTCATAAAATTAGCACCTCCTGCTTTTACTTTAACATTAAAGTTCTTCGTTGAAGTAACTTTCAAAGAGTTCGCTTTAGTAATCGTTTGATCAGAGTTATAGTCTGCTGCTGTAGCATAGTTAAAGTCAACTGTATTACCAATTGCAGTACTTCCCGCATCGATGGAGATCACATCGTTCAGGGTAATGTTTACTGTTGTTGTTGCGGTTGTATTTTGAGCCTGAACATTGTTAGTTCCTAATACGATTGCTCCAATAGTTAAAGCTGCGATTGCGAATTGTTTTGTCATGATAGTAATTTTTTATTTTTATTTAATTGTTCTCTTTTGAACACTACAAATCTACAGTGGTAATAAAGGTTTCTTTGTAGTTGAAAATGGAAGTTCGTGTAGTAAAATAACTACACGGTTTATTCATTTGGCTTTTCTATAAATTGCTGTGTTTTTATTATAAAGCAGTCGCAGTATAAATTACCGTTTGCGTATAATTTTTCTTTAGGTTTTCACAAAAAAAATTATAGGTTGGTAAATTTGTTATCATCGTTTTTTGAGATTTGATAACTTTAAAAAAGATATAAAATGGCTTAATAAATTTACTGAATGTATGGTGTATGTGTTAATTAGATTTAAATGTCCAAAAACATAGATTTTACCTTACAGCTGATAGATACTTATTCCCGGATTTTGAATTTTCTCTATATCGCTATCAATACATACAAAATCAAAGGCCTCCTGTAGGAAGCCTTCGAAACACCAAATCACAAAATATTAATATGAAAAAAATTATTATAAAGCTGTTGCTGTATACGTCACTGTTTGCGTATAAGTTCCGGCCGGTTTACCCAAAATATCAGATGATGATGATTTTGCCGCTGGAATCGTGTAGTCCAAATTCAGTGTTAATGCACTTCCAAGCGGTGCGTTTGATACCAGAGTTTGATCAGTTGCAGATAAAACTACAGCGGTTTTTGTTCCGCCCATGGTTCCGGCAGCTGCTGCTGCTTTGATTGTCAACACATTTACAGGGATTAGGTTGGTTCCGTTCATAAAATTAGCACCTCCTGCTTTTACTTTAACGTTAAAGTTCTTCGTTGAAGTAACTTTCAAAGAGTTGGCTTTAGTAATCGTTTGATCAGAGTTATAGTCTGCTGCAGTAGCATAGTTAAAGTCAACGGTATTACCAATTGCTGTACTTCCGGCGTCGATAGAGATTACATCGTTCAGGGTAATGTTTACGGTTGTTGTTGCGGTTGTATTTTGAGCCTGAATATTGTTAGTTCCTAATATGATTGCTCCAATAGTTAAGGCTGCGATTGCGAATTGTTTTGTCATGATCGTATATTTAATTTTTTTATTTAATTGTTATCTTTTGAACACTACAAATCTACGGCGGCGATAAAAGTTTCTTTGTAGTGGAAAATGGAAGTTCATGTAGTAAAATAACTACACGGTTTATTTGGCTTAAATAGAAAAGCCCTCAACACTTGAAAGTGTTGAGGGCTTATTATAGAAATTGTTGTTTACTTACAATGCAGTGGCAGTATACGTAACCGTCTGCGTATAGGCTCCTTTAGGTTTTCCTAAAAGAACCTTTGATGCTTTTTCTGCTGAAATAGAATAAGCAATATTTAGAGTTTGTTTTGATCCCAAAGTAGCATTACTCACCAGTACTTGGTCAGCAGTAGATAAAGTTACCTCATTCATAGTTCCCATTAAGCTTCCCCCTGATATCGCTTTTACCTGTAATACATCTACAGGAATAAAGTTTGCGCCACTTACAAAATTTGCGCCCTCAGATTTTATCTTTACATCGAAATTTTTGGAGGAATTTATGACTAAACTATTGGGCACCATTACACTTTTTGAAGAATTATAATCTGTTGTATTCACATAATTAAAATCTACAGCACCTCCTGAAGCAACACTTCCTTCATCGATTGAAATAATATCTGCTAAATTAATATTGACTGATGTACCCACATGGTCAGAATTTTGTGCCTGAAGCTGATTAGTTCCTACTGCTACTAGAGATAGCATGGCGATGAAGATTTGTTTTTTCATAATAGAATAAATTTAAAATTGGTGTAAAATAAATGCTGTTATTCTAATTTAATAGTTCTGTGATAATTGGTTAAATCAAATCTAAGACCATTATTTCAAATGACCAAATGCTTTGCTGCTATTTTTTCAGCAATAAATGTTTCACCATCCGAACCAATCTTAAACAGCAACAATTTGCTAAAAAAGCTGATGTAGCTTTGTCATTAGTCGGAAAATAGAACAAGAAAAGGATAACTTAATTTTAGCACAAGTAAATCACGTATTATTGATGTTTGGTGACAAATGAGTTTCAACATCATTAAAGGAAATTGAAAAATGAGATAAATAAAACTTTGTTCACCATATGATGCAACATACCGATTAATTTTAAATCTATAAAATCGACAAAAATATATAGAGATATTAATCGATTAGATATTTTCAAGTAGAAATCAATGTATCAATCAGTACCTTATAACTACATACAATTTTCTAAGAAACTCATCCTATTTAGCAGGATATTTAATCGTAGTATGAAATTGCATCAATGCAACTATTTCTGATTTTTTAAGAAGCTTTACTTAGAATTGACATTGAAAATTTAATTCCATCAAGAATATAATCTCCTCATAAAGTTTTCGCTTTATCAGTTCCTTAGCTTAAAGAAAAACATTGATTCACTCTGATAATCTTTGAAAGGAATAGCTTCCTTATAATGGACCAGCCATTTGTTGAAGTTTACGAACATCTTTGTTTGTAAAGATATCATTTCTCTTCCTGTAATAAGCATCTCTGATAACTTGATCACGTTGAGTACGAAAATTAGAAATTAAAATTTTTTAAAAGCGAACTTCTTCTTTTCCATTCAGGACACGCTCTCCTACAAATAGGCATTTCGTGTCAGAGGTGCCGTACGCTAAAAAACTTTCGTAATCGCCTTTTGATACATATTCATTGGCTTTGTTTTTAAAATAAGTTCGTCGTCTTTAGCAATTAGAATTACCATAGTCTTATTATTTATTTATACTAAATCTTTTATCAATTGTAATCCTACCGTTATTTCATGTACTATCTCATGCTCCATAGCATTATAGTCCATGTTTTCTTCAATGCGTTTCTCCCAACTGGAAGTTTCTTCTGTAAGCATGATTAAGCCAGCAGTTCCGGCAGTTCCTCTCAGCTTGTGAAGAATTTTCTTTAGCTCTTCGGTATTTTTTTCTTTCACCGCTGATTTTATATTTTCTTTAGCTTGATCAAGCTCCTGAATCACTAAGTTTAAAAATATTACTTTAAAATCATCATCGTCACCCATCTGCTCGCTCAGAAGATTCATATCCAAATAACCTTCAGGATGTGGTAGAATTTCAGACAATTCCTGAACACCAGTACCAATATATTTTTTCAGTATTTCTAAAAGATCGTTTTGTCTAAGAGGTTTTGGAAGGAAATCATTCATTCCCGAACTCAGACATTTTTCTTTTTCACCTACAACATTTCCTGCGGTAATACCAATAATCGGAACAGCAGAATATTCTGGCAACAGACGAATCTGTTTTGTAGCTTCAATCCCGTCCATTACTGGCATCTGTACATCCATTAGAACGATATCAAAAAACTGATCACGACATTGTTCTAAAGCCTGTAAACCATCCGTTGCTTCTGTTAGATTTGCATCCTGAATCAGTGATTTCATCATTCTGTTATTCAGAACCATGTTAACCGGATTATCATCGACAAGCAAAACGTTGGGAGAAGTCATTAATGGAAAATATTCTTCTTTCTGCACCGGTTTAGCGGTAACCAATTCTTTTTCTGAACTTTTAACTGCACGTCGTAACGTCTTGTATAATTCTTCAGATTTAATAGGTTTTAGCAGAAAATAGGAGCTTTCTTCCTTTCTGAATGAATTGATAACGTCATGCTCTTCAGAAGATGTGTGAAGAATAACGAGAGGCGATGCCTCATTTTGTTCATTAAATAGCTGCTTTATTTTTTCAATTGTTTCTAAGCCTGATATAATCGGCATGTGGTAATCTACCAGAATAATATCAAAACGCTCGCCGGCTAAAAGTATCTGAAGAGCTTCCATTCCGTTGGCAGCAAGCTTAGAATCTATATTTTTGTAAGCAAGCATGTGCTGAAGAATAACCCTGTTTGCTTCGTTATCGTCAACAATTAGAACTTTATTAATTTTCAGTATTTCATCTTCGCTTTGATCAGAAATTTCAAAAGGAATCTCAATATCAAAATAGAAAACAGAACCCTTCTCAAGTTCACTTACCAAAGTAAGATTACTTCCCATATATTTCAAAATATTATTTGAAATGGTAAGTCCAAGCCCTGTTCCACCATAACGCTTGCTGATAGAACTGTTTTCCTGAGTGAAAGCATTAAAGATATGCTGCTGTTTTTCTACAGGAATACCAATTCCTGTATCTCTTACTGAGAATCTCAATTTTATATTTTTATCGTCTACATTCAGTTTTTCAACTTTAAGCTCAATCTCACCTTGTTCTGTAAATTTCACAGCATTCCCAAGAAGATTGATCAAAATCTGCTTCAATCGTGTTTCATCCAGCCAGATTGTTTTAGGTAACCCCGGTTCAATATTCAAAAGAAGTTCGATGTTTTTTTTCTGAGACTGATAAAGAACTGCATTGATGACCTGGCTCACCATGTCATACACATTGGCTTTCTCTATCAAAAGCTCCATTTTTCCTGATTCAATTTTAGAGAAATCAAGGATGTCATTAATGATACTCAGAAGGTTTTCACCCGACTCATTAATGTAATTAAGATACTGCGTTTGTATTTCATTTAACGGAGTTTGAAGCAAAAGATCAGAAAAACCGATGACGCCGTTCAGCGGAGTTCGTATCTCATGGCTCATATTGGCTAAAAATTCAGACTTGGTTTTGTTGGCAATATCTGCCATCTGCTTTGCATTTTTAAGCTCTTCATTGGTTTTTTCCGACTCCGTAATGTTTTGTGCAGAAACAATCACACCACCCATAACTTTATCTGAAAGATACCAGGGGCTTACCACTATATTATAATGTTGTAATCCTTCTTTATGAGGAACTTCCAAAGTCATATCTTTATTTACGTAAGCTTTACCCGCCAGCGCATCTCTATATATTTTCTTTCTATCCTCCGGTACATTGGGCGAGACAGTAAACATATTTTTTCCTATAAGTTCTGTATCATGCATCTGAAACTCATTTTTCCAGCTGCTGCTTACTGACAGATAATTCAGATCTTTATCAAACATCGCCACCGCAGTAGGAACATATGTGACAAATGACTGAAGCATCGCCTCTTTTGTAGCCAATTCGAGGTAGATATTTTTAAACTTATCAATATCTTGGATAATTCCATACACTCTTGTGCATACACCATCTTCACACTCAGGAATTCCCTTCACTCTTACCCATATCATCACTCCATCATTACGTATGAGCTGTAATTCTTCATCATAGGGTATCCCTTTTTGTACAGCTGTTTCAAATAATGATTCTACTTTTTTTCTGCTTTCTGTACTGTAAAACCCTAATGCATTTTCAAAATCAGGCTGAAATGATTTGTCTACTTTATGTATTTCTTTAGTAGATTGTGACCAAAAAACAGTATTAGCCTTAAGATTGACCTCCCAACCTCCAACTTGTGCCACAGCGCTGGTCTGTTCCAGCATTTTCTTTGTGTACAGCAAATCTTTTTCGAGCACCATTCTTTCGGTGATATTCAACGCCGTGCTCACCACATATGGCATTCCTTCTTTGTCGGTATCTACCAGATTATGATACATCCAGACCATTTCTTCTCCTTCCTTAGATTTTAGGATCATGGTTCCCATATTTTCCAGATTGCCGTTGATGTTTTCAAGATACTGTGCAAGTAGTGGCCAGTTTTTTTCGGGAACGAGGTCTTTTAAATTCAATGTCTTCACCTCTTCTGCCGAATATTGAAGTGTCTTTCTTCCTTTTTCGTTGACAGCAAGGATGTTTCCTTCCATATCATGCATACTCATCAATCCGATTGCATTTTCAAAAAAGCTTCTAAAGCGACGTTCTGAGCTTTCAAGTTTCTGCTTTTCTTCGATCTGTTGGGTAATATTGATGCCGAAGCAGAAAATCTCAGAATTGTTTTGATTTTGTTTAAAATACCATTCTACAATAATTGCTGAAGCACCGTTGATTATTGTGGAAGTTGAAAATGTGACTTCCTCCTGACTATCCGATAGCTTATTAATTAACTGTTGCAATTCATGATTATGTTCACCTACAACGCTCAAAAAACTTTGATCTGGAGTTTCTGTTTTCCTAAACTTGAAAACCTTTTCAAAGGCAGGATTAACATCCTTAAGCATCAAATTCTTATCTAGAACACAAATTAGATTATTGGAAATATTAAAAGTCTGCTTAAAATATTCAGCTTCAATGTTTTTTCTTTTTGCGGTCAGTATATTTGTAACTGCACTTCCTATTTTTTGCAGAGCGGTTACCTGTTTTTCTGTTAATGTTTTAGGTTTAAAGTCAATCACGCACAGAGTTCCTAATGCAAATCCTTCGTCATCTAAAAGAGGGATTCCTGCATAAAAGCGAATTCCACCTTCTAGTATCAGAGGATTGTCAGATGATCTTTCATCTAATAATGCATCATTGATGATGACAACCTCGCCACTTGCAATGGAATATTGGCATAAAGTGCTTTTTCTGTCTACAGAATCAAATGCAAGTCCTATACAGCTTTGGATAACCTGCGTATCGCTTTCCATCATACCAATAAGAGAGGCCGGACAATCGGCAATAAGGCACGCTGTTTCTGCGAAAATATCTAACTGTGGATCTTTTGGCATCTGCAAAAGGTCAAAAAACTTAAGCTTATTAATTCGTCCATATTCATTATCAGGAACAGGGTATTTATCCATATAGTAGCATCTTCTTTTAGAAATGATATTAGTTTTCTTCGGGTTTAAAAATTTAATTATTTTAACTAATAATCGATTATGTAAATAAAATCCTAAATTACAAATTATTTTACACTTAACTGTAACTCTTTATTTCCAGTAGTATAAAAAGTCTGGAGTTACTATCTTTGTTAGGACAGAATTCTTATACTCTTTATCTTTAAGATTATGATCTTCGGGAGTTTAATCGGCTTTTCATAAATCGTGCAACTCATCCAACTCTTTCTCTTAAATCTTCAATATCAACCAAACGGTTAACCTATTCCTTTTTGGTTCAAACGAAATAAAGTCATCATTAAAGGTATTGGAACATATTTAAGTTGTTTTCACTAGAAAGAATTAATTATTTTGAAATTTATAAAATTCGCTGTAAATCTTCTAGCAAATATTTCGATATTTCTTCGGTTATGGATAAAAGACAAGCGCAGCCAACTAAAGACCTACTATTCCAATGCAAATTGTTTTTCATCTTTAAAACTAAATTTTGATAAAGTTTACAATATCATCAACTAAAAGAAATTATTTGCTAAAAATGAGTTTTGTAATTCTTGCTTAATTTGGCTCAAGCGAATCAACTCATCTATAAAAGTGTTTGAAGATACGCTCGTCTTGGTCACAAGACAGGATTATAAAATTTCTGAAATTTGAGAAATTCTTTCCAAATCTTCGATTAAATGTTTCGATATTTCTTCGGTCCTGGGTACAAGACCGGAAAGAGGTGACAATTCACTTATTTCCGGTTTTTTAGCTTCTAACTTATTGTTAATCTGACAAATACAAAACAACAGAACATTACTCCTAGCGGTTCGATAATGATTTTCGCAAAATTCCAATTTTTCAGAAAATATCGAACTAATTATTCGACGTTTTAAAGTTGCATTCCCATTGCTATAAACTTTAGCAAGATTTACGATGTGAAATAAAACATCATCAAGTAGTTTGAATTTCTAACTTTGTTAGGACAGAATTCTTATACTCTTTAAACTTTAAGAGTATGAAAAAGATCAGAAAAAATTACAGTTTAGAGTTTAAGATCCAAGCAGCATCTTTAAGTGAGCAGCGAGACAATGTATACTTAGTAGCTCAAGAATTAGATATTTGTAAAGAAAATTTAGTCAATCGAAGAAAGCTTCACAAGGAAGGTAAACTTACAAAGGAATAACTAATTCCCTCCGATCCCATAAGAGAAGAGCTATTGAGACTTCTGAAGAAACAAAGCTTGAGCGTGACATCTTAAAAAAGGCGGTAGGAATCTTCTTCAATTTAATGGGTTCAGGATATAACGAAATCTTGTTATATGGATGAATTAATTCAAATACAGGTAATCCTTAATTGTTTTCAGTACTCCAAAGCTGTCATTGGTACAGGCTTCAAAATTGGCTACCTGCTTTACGTTCGGATGGGCATTTTTCATGGCGTAAGAGTACTTAGCATTTTTCAGCATTTCTATATCGTTCATATAATCTCCGAAAGCCATCGTATTTTCAGGAGAAATACCCAACGATTTTTGCAGTATTTTCAGAGCATTTCCTTTGTTAATATCTTTATTCATAATATCAAGCCAGTATTCTCCGGAAACAACTACTTCCAGACCGAATTCTTCAAATCTTTTAAGAGCCGGATACAGATATTTTTCAGCACCTTCGGGATGATAGACTGCTATTTTAAAGGCTGTATCATCAATTTTTTCCGTAAGATCATCTTTTCTCATGTTTTCAGTATAGTATTTTGAGAAAAAGTCTACAAACTGCTGATCTTCGGTTTCGTAATAAGCCATTTTTTTTGCTGACAATACCGCTTTCGCACCCGGTATTTCACGAATAGCTTTGATGATCTCAACAATATATTTATATTCCAGTATATCGGCAAAAAGCTCCTGATCTTTATAGATAACATAGCCGCCATTTTCAGCGATAAAACCGATCTCACTTTCTATTTCTCCGAAATAATGGGTGATGCCGGGCATCTGTCTGCCGCTTGCTGGGACAAACAGAATATTTCTTTTTTTCAGTTCTTGGTAAACATCCGAAAATTCAGGGCTCATTTCATGGCTGGAATTGAGAAAAGTCCCATCCATGTCCGTCACAATTAATTTAATCTGTTCCATAATTTTATTGGGAAAAGCAATTGTATATATCAGAATCACAATTTGCTTATTCTTTCTCAAAGATATTGATTTTATTATTTTTTCTTATAATGAATGGTAGGAAGGTTTCTTAATATGGCTGCGCTTTGCTCCGGAGTAATGTCGCGCTGAGGTTCTGCCAGCATTTCATATCCTACCATAAATTTTTTAATTTCCGCACTTCTGAGTAGCGGGGGATAAAAATGCATATGAAAATGCCATTCCGGATGTTCCTTCTCATCTGTAGGCGACTGGTGGATTCCTGCAGAATAAGGAAATGATGTTTCAAAAAGATTGTCATAAATCGTGGTCAGGTTCTTGATAATCAAAGCAAAAGATTCTTTTTCTTCTTCAGAAAATGCCGCAATATTTTCTCTTTTCTGTTTACTGATAATCATCGTTTCATATGGCCATGATGCCCAGAATGGCACCAATGCTGCAAAATATTCATTTTCCGTAACCATACGCTCCGCAGCTTTAGTTTCCTGCTGAAGATAATCTTCTAATAATGTTCTGTTATTTTTTTCAAAATAGAATTTCAATTGATCCTGGGTTTTCTGAACCATAGCCGGAATGGACGACTGTGCCCATATCTGGCCGTGCGGATGAGGGTTACTGCAGCCCATAACACTGCCTTTGTTTTCAAAAATCTGAATGTAATTGATATGGTTCAAAGCAGCCAGTTCATTAAACTGCTCCTGCCATACATCCACAACATTTTTTATCTGTTCCACAGACATTTCCGGTAAAGTAAGACTATGATTTTCAGAAAAACAAACCACCCTGTTGATTCCGCGTTCCGGAAGAAGGGTAAAAAAACAGGAATGTTCTTCAGAAAAACCAACTTCTTCATTAAGCAATGCCCCGAAATCATTATTAAAAACATAAGTCCCTTTATACTCAGGATTTCGGGCTCCATTAGCACGGATATTTCCGGAACACAGATAGCAATCCGGATCGTATACAGGACGATTTTCTTCTGCACTATCTTCTTTCTGTCCCTGCCATGGTCTGTTTGCCCGTTGTGGAGAAACCAATATCCATTCATCCAATAGAGGATTGTATCTTCTGTGGGGATGCTTATTACGGTCAAACGATATATTCATTGGTGTATTCTTTTATCCCGTCGGAAATTTTAACATGATAAGCTTTCATCTGAATATTGAAATTTTCAAGATATTTTTCACTGATGATCCGGATCACTTCTTCAGCTTTATTTTCCTGAATCAGGTTGATGCTGCAACCTCCGAAGCCACCTCCCATGATTCTCGCTCCCAACACTCCTTTCTGCTGTAATGCATTTTCCACTAAAAAATCAAGTTCATTGCAACTGACCTCAAATTCAGTTGAAAGCCCGGTATGGGTTTCTGTGAGAAGTGTTCCCAAATATTCAATATCTCCTTCTGAAATAGCTTTTGCAGCCATTTCCACTCTGTAGATTTCTTTAAGAAGATAGAGACATCTTTTATATGAAATACTTCCCATTTCTTCTTTTACCATATCAAGCATCGCCAGCGTAAAATCCCTGAATTTTTCGGTTTCCGGAAAGTTTTTCCATAAAACTTTTTTCCCGTTTTCAACATCTTTACGCCTTTCATTATAACCGGATGTCAGATGGCTATGCTTTACACAGCTGTCAAAAAGCAGCAGGCTGTATCCTTTAAGATCAGCATCAAAATATTGATGCTCCAGGGAATTACAATCGAGCATAATTACTTTATTTTCTTTTCCGAAAACAGAGGCAAACTGATCCATAATCCCACACTGAACTCCAGCAAAAGAATGTTCCGACTTCTGCCCGATCACAGCAATATCTTTTTTTGAAATCTGAAGATCAAAAAGTTTGTTGAGGATATAAGCAAATCCACATTCAAGGGCTGCTGATGAAGAAAGCCCTGCTCCCATCGGAATGGTACTGCTGAAGACAATTTCCATCCCACAAAATTGGTTTTCCGGCTTCTGCAACTGACTGAAAACTCCCAAAATATAATTCATCCACATCTGCTGTACCGGTTTTACCTCCATCGTGACATTAAATGTATATTCTTCTCCAAGGTCTTTCGCAACAATTGTACACAGATTAGTCTGGGGAACCTTACGGACAACAAAACAGATGTATTTATCTATAGCAGCAGGCAATACAAAGCCATCACTATAATCTACATGCTCACCGATAATATTAATTCTTCCGGGAGAAAGGAAAATATGTTCGGGTTCTGATTTGAACTCAGCTTTAAACTTTTTTATAGTTGCATTAATTAACTGTTCATCCATATCAATCTTTTCTGATAAAACAGATCTTAGGTGATCTAAAGAATAAAACTACTGAATTTATAACAGAGATTATACTTTTCCTGCCCAACCTTATTTCATTTTTTGTGAATCTTTGATGAACTGATCTAATCCTGAATCTGTGAGCGGATGTTTAAGAAGAGAAAGTATAGGGGCCAATGGACAGGTCACAACATCAGCACCAATCTTTGCACAGTTGATAATATGCATACTGTGTCGGACAGAAGCTGCCAGTATCTGTGTCTGAAAAGCATAATTATCATAAATTGTCCTGATTTCTGAGATCAGATGAAGACCATCTGTAGAAACATCATCCAGCCTTCCCAGAAACGGAGAAACATAAGTGGCTCCGGCTTTGGCAGCCAGTAATGCCTGGCCTGATGAGAAAACGAGAGTACAATTGGTCTTTATTCCCTTTTCAGAAAAATACCTGATGGCTTTGATTCCATCCTTAGTCATAGGAACTTTTACAACAATTCTTGGATGTAATGCGGCAAGCTCTTCGCCCTCCTTCATCATTTCATCGAAAGTCGTTCCCAATACTTCAGCACTTACATCCCCATCCACAATATTACAGATTTCAAGGTAATGACGATTTATATTTTGCTTTCCTGAGATCCCTTCTTTCGCCATCAATGAAGGATTAGTAGTTACCCCGTCCAGAACACCAAGGGCATTGGCTTCTTTTATCATCACCAGATTGGCGGTATCAATAAAAAATTTCATAGATATTATTATCGTTTATAAGTGTTAAATTTACACTTATATTTTGATAAATCATCATGAAAATATATTTTTTTACTGGTCTTCAAAAAACTATTCCATAAAGTAATTAAACTCTTTCCTGTACTGAGAAGGACTTTTTTGGATATACTCTTTAAAAGTTTTATTAAAATAACTGAAATTATTAAACCCGGATTCAAAGCAGACTTCTGTTATGCTCAAAGGCTGCTCCGCCAGAAGCTTCAAAGCATGGGTAATCCTATATTCATTTACAAAACGGGTAAAGGTCTTGTTGGTGATTTTTTTAAAATAACGACAGAAAGACGGTACTTTCATATTGGCGAGATCAGCCACATCTTCCAGGGTAATGGATTCTTTGAAATGGTCTTTCACATAATTAAATATAAGATTGATTCTCTCATTGTCTTCAATCTGTGTCTGAAGATAATATTTTCCTGCATTTAAGATTCTGTAATCCTGAGTAACAGACAGCTCATCCAATATTTTCAGAAATCTGCAAAGCCTATCCAGAGAATAAGCCTCATGCATCTCTACAATATCCTTTCCAATCGTCTTTTTTACCTGTTCACCAAATACAATTCCTGCCTTGGATTTTTCCAGCAAAGCAGAAATCCTCTGCATCTCCGGAATATTCCAGATAGGTTCTCCTAAAAAATCTGGTTTAAACTGGATCACCATTTCATACTCATTATGCGTATTCTCATTGGTAAGCCCGCAGTGTGGAAGATTACTTCCTATCAAAACAAGGTCTCCGTCTGAAAAATAAGAAATACTACTTCCGATCTGTCTTTTACCAGAACCTTTACAGACAAAGATCAGCTCAATCTCGGGATGATAATGCCAGACATGTGATTTTATATTCTCATTGGTCAGAAATTTCAGACTGGTAAAACTACTACCTATAGTAGGTCTTACAGCTTCAAAAGATGGATTTACATGTTTCATAAGACAAAAAAACTTACTTTCATATGTAAAATTAACAAATAATACATCAATAATAATAATTGAAGTTAATATAAGACATAAATATGAAAATTTACTTATAGCCTAAGAAGTATTGCTGTTATAGTTTTGCAATAATAATTCTAAAAGCGTTAACCCATGAGCACATTATTAAAAGCCGTATTTTTTGCTGGAGCCTTATTGTTCTCAGCAAATGTAATGAGTAAGGACAGAGATTTTTCCCTTTCCATTGGAAACGTACAAGCCAAAACATTGAACTTTGAGCTTTCAAATGCTAAAAGTGTTTCTGTTTTTGTTTATAACACTGCACATGACGAGCTGTTTTTCGAAAATCTTGCCGATGGGGGTCATGTAACAAAGACCTATGATTTTCAGAATTTTACACCTGGAACTTATTATCTGGTAGCAGAATCGGAAGTGAAAATAGAGAAATACAAGATAAAAATCAATGCTGATAATGTTATGGAAGTGGAAAAAACACCTGTAAGTGCTGTCCATAAGCCTGAATATATCATTTCCGGGCATATGGCAATACTCCGCATGTCTGATGTGAAAGGCCCTGTAAGTATTTCAGTATATGATCTTTCCAATACCACCTATTATAATTCCAACAGAAAATATGCAGACGGAAAAGTGGATATCACTTTTGATCTTGATCCCAAAACAGCTGACCAATATATCATTCGGGTTGAAGAAAACGGAAATGTGTTTAACAAAATGATTTCTCTCCGATAAACCGGAATACATACAGATAGATTGACAGATCGATCATTCCAAATTATTTTGGATTAAAATTTTACTTACAGTTATTGTTTTGAGGCAGCTCTCATTTCCGATCAGGAAAAAGAGCTGCCTCATTTTTTTTAGTTGTGATGTGTCATATCCAGCTTAATCTTCTTAAGATCTTCCAGTTCATGAACAGGCCGTTCAATGTCGTAAGGAATTGGCTTTTTGGAAAAAGTCTGGAAATACAGCAAACAGGCATCTTTCCACCATACTGCATCTCTGGACTGAATTCTGAGCTTTGACTGAACATCAGCAAACCGCTGTTCATCTATATAAGGTTCCATTCTGTCCCATATTTTCTGATAATCTCTTACCTTTTTCACTCCGGAATCATAAGTATAACACAGTTCATCCCACAGCGTTTTTCCGTCTTTCATTTTATAATCCCACGGAATGTGATGAAACCATAAAATAAGATTTTCCGGGCAGGTTGAGAGATTCCCGTATCTTTCATTCAATGGCGGAAAATACTGTGAAGCAGCATTACTTCCTGTTTTTGTTCTGTTAAAGCCTAATCCCTGAGCATCAGCCTGGTGATAATAAACAGGTGACCAGTCCGGTCTTCCGCCTTTATAATCTCCCCATGGTTCTGGTCCATAGTGATGTCCGCCTGCAAAAATATGGTGAAGTCCCAAAGGCATCATATAATCCACAGCAGTTTCTCTGGAGGAAAGCATGATTTCCTTTACAGGATTCACGAAGTTTTGATCATCAGTAAATGTCATTTTAATCCATTCATCTGCTATCTGCTCCGAACTCAGCTGATGATTCCATGCCAGCCTTCCGAATGCATACCAGTTGGCCTGTGCAAAATGATGTCCCGTCCAGTTGGTATTTTCCCCGATATTGGCAACAGCTGAAATAGCTGTAATTTTTGCAGGTCTTAAGGTGCCGTCTGTAATTTTAGCAATCATAGATCCCTGACCTTCAGAATAAGTATCGCTTTCCAATGTTTCTTTGAATAGAGGCGCCAAATAAACCAGATGGTTTGAAAAGCCCAGATATTCCTGTGTGATCTGAAACTCTACCATTTCAGAAGTTTTTCTTAGAGCTCCGAAAAGTGGATTAAATGCTTCACGGGGCTGAAAATCTACCGGACCGTTTTTGATCTGAATAATCACATTATCCCTGAATTTACCGTCCAAAGGAACAAACTCAAGGTAAGCCTGTTTGGCTCTGTCATCTTTGCTTGGACTGTAAACAAATGCTCTCCACATCACAATGCCATTGTAAGGTTTCAAAGCATCAGCCATCATATTGGCTCCATCTGCATGGGTTCTTCCGTAATCCTGAGGTCCAGGCTGACCTTCAGAATTGGCTTTCACCAAAAATCCTCCGAAATCAGGAATCAGTCTGTAAATTTCAGCTGCTTTATCTTTCCACCATTTTTGTACATCTTTATTCAACGGATCTGAATTTTGCAATCCACCCAGAACTTTTGGTGAAGAAAAATTCACGGAAAGATATACCTTGATGCCGTAAGGTCTGAAAATATCAGCCAGAACCCTTACTTTTTTAAGATAATCTTCCCTAAGCATATTGGGTGATGCATTCACATTATTCAAAACAACGGAATTGATTCCTACAGAAGCATTTGCTCTTGCATATTCTTCGTAGCGCGGAGAAACTTTTCCGGGTAAATCTTCCCATTTCCAAAGTGATCTTCCTGCATATCCTCTTTCAATACTTCCATCCAGGTTGTCCCAATGGTCCAGAACTCTTACATCGTATGATGGCTTTTCAATAGTACTTAAATGAGACAGATCGGCTTTTGTCTGCTGCATTCGTAAGATATGATAGACTCCGTACAACAATCCTATTTCTTTGCCTGCCGAAATAACAATTTTTTCAGGCGTTGAAACAATCCTGTAACCGTCTTTCAGGTTTTTGTCTTTATTTTCTGTACGAAGTTCCACCGCCTGTCCCTGCCAGTGGCTGCTCAGCTCTTTTCTGGCAATATTCAGGGTTGGACTGCTGCCTTTGGAAATAATTTTATCTGCCGATATTCCGTTTTTTGCAGGAAACCGAAGCCAAAGCTGACTTCCGTCCTCCGCAAAAACCAGTAACGGAATCATCAGAAAAAAAAGGATATAGAGTCTCAGATATTGCATTGAAAAATTTTAAATAATTAAGAATTTCTATTGCTGGTCTTCAAGACCTTCAATCGTTTTGATTTTACCTTCATGATCGTATTCCAGTTCAATTACTTTCATACTTCTCAGCCATGTTTTACCGCCACTTGGAATAGAATCATGGAAAAACAGGTACCATTTCCCTTTGAATTCCACAATACTGTGATGGGTAGTCCATCCTACCACCGGAGTAAGAATTTCACCCTGAAAAGTAAACGGACCGTAAGGATTATCCCCGGTTGCATAGCAAATCAGGTGGGTGTCTCCAGTAGAATAAGAAAAATAATATGTACCGTTGTACTGATGCATCCATGAAGCTTCAAAAAAGCGGTGTTTATCGCCATGAAGCAGTGGTTTTCCGTTTTCATCGATGATAATAACGTCTTTAGGCGCTTCGGCAAATTCAAGCATATCATCGCTTAGCAAAGCTACCTTTGAATGGATTGCAGGCTCATCATTTTCAGGAATTACAGCAGATTCAAGTGCTTTATTATCTCTGTAACGTTGCAATTGTCCGCCCCAGATCCCTCCGAAATACATATAATATTTTCCGTTATCTTCAAAAATGCAGGGATCGATGCTGTAGCTTCCCATCATTGGATGTTTTTTAGGAACAAAAGGACCGTAAGGTTTATCACTTACAGCAACACCGATTCTGAAAATATCATTCTGATCTTTCAGAGGAAAGTACATATAATATTTGCCATCTTTAAAGGCGACATCACAATCCCAAAGCTGTCTCCCCGCCCATGGAATATCTTTTACCGAAAGGACTACGCCATGATCTTTAATTTCTCCGCTGTCCACATCATCCATTGAGAAGACATGGTAATCATTCATATCGAAATGATCTCCGTTATCGTTTTCTTCAATTCCGCTTTCGCGGTCGTGAGAAGGATAGATATAGATTTTATCTTCAAAAACGTGAACGGAAGGGTCTGCCATATAATCTTCCGGGAATAAGTATTTTGATTTTTTCATTAAGTAAAATTCTGTTGATTTTAATTTTTCTCTGCAAGTTTTATTATTTTTTGTACCACCGGTTTTTCTTGGTCATTCCTGTCAAAAAGTAACGGATAATCTGTCCTCCCTTTTACCGGAAAATCATTTTTCCAGGACTGCTTATCGGTAACACCCCATAAGGTTACTCTTCTTATTTTATCTTTATGTTGTAAGAACAAACCAAAGAAATCGAGGTAACGCTTTTCCCATTTCATTTCTACTTCTTTAGGAAGTCCTTTAGTGTAAGGATTCATTTCTTTCTGATAGGCAACAGTATCTGAAACATTGGCAGAGCTTCCCCATGGAGAAGGCAGCGCACTAATTTCAAGTTCTGTAATATTGACCTTAACTCCGGCATTGGAATACGCCAGAATTGCTTTTTCATATTCATCTATGGAAGGGTTATCCATTCCGACATGGGCCTGCATTCCTACCCCATCAATACGGATTCCTCTTGATTTAAGTTTTTCAACCATTTTAATAACGGTTTTTACCTTTTCCGGATACCATTCATTATAATCGTTGTAATATAATTCTGCATCAGGATCGGCTTCCTGAGCATACTGAAATGCCAAAGGAATAAAATCTTCGCCCAGAATTTCATAAAACTTACTTTTTCTGTAGGATCCGTCTTCAAGAATGGCTTCATTCACCACATCCCATCCTTTTACTTTCCCTTTGTAACGGGAAACTACCGTTGTAATATGGTTTTTCATGCGTTGTTTCAATACTTCCGGAGAGACATCTTTTCCATTTTTATCTGAAAAAAACCATTTTGGAAGCTGGGAATGCCAGATTAATGTATGTCCGATGATGAACATATTGTTTTTCATCCCAAAATCAACAAATTTATCGGCATCATCAAAAAAGAACTTCCCTTCCTGAGGCTGCAGAAACATAGATTTCATACAATTTTCAGCAACAATAGAGCTGAATTGTTTTTTGATAATCGTTGCTGCCTTCTGATCTGTTCCGTCAATCTGAGGAAGGCTCATAGCGGTTCCTATGTAGAATTTATCCTGAAATGCTTTTTTTAAAGTCCCGTCGGATTTCTGTGCCGACAGCTCGGAAGCGGTAAGAGCCGCCAAACCAATTAAAATACGTTTCATATTAATCTTTTTATTTTCTTCTTTCAGCCAGATCTTTTTCAATCTGAACTTCCATTTTTTTGTTGATTTTATACAATAAAAGCAGTCCGCAGGCAATGAAAAACGGAATGGACGGAAATATGCTCACCAACATTTTGGCACCTGCGGCCACTGTTTCCGGCTGAATAATCTGTTCGTTACCCTGTACGGAAATATATCCGTATTTTCCTATAATCAGTGCTACCAGCGAGCTCCCTATGCTGAGACCCACCTTAAGCCCTACCATCATAGCCGAGAAAATAATAGCTGTTGCCCTGCGGTTATTCTTCCATTCCGAATAGTCGGCGACATCGGCAATCATAGCCCACAAAAGCGGAGTGCTGATTCCGTAAAAGAATCCGTGTAAAATCTGTGACAAAAACATAATTCCCACTGCTTTCGGAGGATAGAATATAAAAGCAAGGATAAACAAGGTAGAAATGAATAATGACGCTATAAAAGTGTCCCGTTTTCCAAACCGGTCTGCCAGTTTTTTAGAGAAGGTAATCCCTATGATCATCATCACAATCCCTCCTGCATTAAACAATCCGAATCCTGCAGACTTCGGGTCTTCACCGAAGAAATTCATTCCTGCAGAATTAAAAAATGCTGTAATGGGTGAAATAAAATTTTTCAGTGCATTTTCATCCACATAATTATTAAAATAATATACATAAGATCCTCCTTTCATGGCCAGTGTGATAAATATAAATGCGGTCACAGTAAGCATAATAATCCATGGTCTGTTCTGAAATAAATCTTTTAAATCTTCTTTCAGACTTGATTTCTGGTCCGGCTTGGGAATGATTCTTTCTTTGGTGGTAAAAAAGGTAATCAGCAACATTACGGATCCTATCACAGCCAGCCATGTCATAACGGTCTCAATTCCCTGTGCCTTGTCTCCGTGTCCTACGTATAAAATGATAGGCAGCATAAAAACCTGCACAAAAAACTGTGCAAACATCACAGCTACAAAACGATAAGAAGAAATACTGTTACGTTCACTCATATCTCCCGTAATAACCCCGCTCAAAGCTGCATAAGGTAAATTATTGGAAGCATATAATAACAATAATAATGAATAGGTCACCGCAGCATAGAGCATTTTGCCCTGATAAGAAAAATGAGGGGTACTGAAGGCTAACAGTGCAGCAATACCAAGCGGCACAGCGGTAAATAAAATCCATGGGCGGAATTTTCCCCATCGCGAGCTTGTACGGTCTGCCAGGGCTCCGATAAGCGGGTTAAAGCCAAATCCGGCAATTAAACCTACGGTAAGGGTGATGACTGAGGCATCCTCTGGTTTTAGTCCGTAAATATCTGTATAAAAATAGGTCAGGTAGGTCACTAAGGTCTGAAAAACAAGGTTGGCCGCCAGATCTCCTAAGCTGTACCCCACTTTCTCTATTACCGATATTTTTTGTGGCTGATTATCCATTGATTTTGATAAGGTTTTCTATGTTAAATTAATTTTTTTCTGTTGTAAAAGGTGAAGCAGGAAGCCCGCTTGTGTTTTTAAGATTGCCGTCTGGGTTGTCTGCCCAGTCATAACGTACATTGACAGGATTGGTGATCTGATCATTCCAGACAATGACCTTATTACCTTTTGCTTCTGCTTTTGCCCATTGATAACGGCCGTCTTTCTGCTGTATGGCAAAACCTTTAAGGCTTCCCTGTACCAGATCATCTGTACCAGGTTTAAAGGATAAAATAATGGTATTACCTTCTGTTTTCATTGACTGATAAACGGGTCCGTCAGCTATGATTTTTTTGCCTTCTCCGATTTTCAAGGCCTGTAAAGCCAGCCTGTCACCCACTGCTTTTTTATTGAGCGGATGAATATCGTTCCCTTCTCCCACGTCAATAGCTACTGCAAGTCCTGTGTAAGGAATATTGAGAGAAACCCATCTCTGCTGCTCTCTCAGTTCTGCCCAACCACTATCCAGAGGTTCATCTTTTTTCTCCATAAAATTAGCCAGCTGTACAATGAAGAACGGCAGGTCATTCTTGTTCCATTTTGAACGCCAAAGTGAAATCATTGTTGATAACAAATCTCCGTATTCTTTTGGCTTTCCTGTATTGCTTTCCCCCTGATACCAGATAAATCCTTTGATTTTATAATTGATCAGCGGGTTAATCATAGCATTATAAAGTCCTACCGGTTTCCAGCGGATAAATGTTTGTCCGGGAGCCATTTTTTCCATTTTTGCTCCTATCTTATATTTCCACTCGCCTTTAAGGTCTGTTTTTTGTCCGTCAATTTCTAAGTAATACGGTTTATCAGCGATAAACTGTCCTTTTCCACTGCCATTGATGACTCTTACCGTAATGATATTCTTTCCTTCTTTTAAAACACCTTTCGGGATATCATACCAGCGTGGCGGATATTCATAGGTTACATTTCCTACTTTAATTCCATTAATATAAGTAATATCAGCATCTTTTATTCTTCCCAGATTTAAAAATGCTGTTTTCTGGTCTGCTCCTTTAGGCAGGATAATTTCTTTACGGAACCACACCGAACCGTCAAACGGACCTTCCTTATCTTCCCATGAGCCCGGCACCATCATGGTATTCCATCCGGAATCACTAGCGTTATCTTTTTCCCAGTGCTGATTGAAACCGATGTCACTCTGATCCAGCTCTGCATACCATGCTTTGCTTAAAGATCTTTCCTGGGATTCTGTAGACTGTATCAGATCATCATTTTTCCATTTTTCTGCTTCAGCCAGGTATTCCGGGTATTTTTTCAGTGATTTTTCATTCATCCAAGCCTGAACCGGAGAGCCTCCCAGACTGGTATTAATGATTCCTACTGGAACTTTATTTTTTTCATTCAGTTCTTTGGCAAAGAAATAGGCAACCCCAGAAAAATCAAGTATCGTCTGAGGATTGGTACTTTCCCATTTCCCGCCGTCAAGATCATTTTGCGGAGCTTTAAAATTGTATTTCTGCGGAACCGTGAAGAATCTTATATTCTGATTATTGGCATTTTTAATTTCATTTTCATACAGAGGTGTCAGCCTGCGCATCGGAAGTTCCATATTGGATTGTCCTGAAGCCACCCACACATCACCAATAAGAATATCTTTAAGGGTGATCTCATTAATTGACATGGTATACGGGCCGCCGGCTTTAAGTTTTGAAAGCGTTAGAGACCAATTGCCATTCTGATCAGCTGTAGCATTATAGGTTTTACCGATAAACTTAACCATAATTTTTTCTCCTGCATCTGCATATCCCCAGATTTTCAGATCCTGGTTTCTCTGAAGGATCATTCCGTCTGAAACCAAAGCAGGCAGCCTTACTTTTGCATCAAAACTGCAAATGGCTGCAAGAAAAAATAATAAGTATAGGGTTCTGTTTTTCATGGAAAAATCTGTTTTTATTTTTAGTTCAGCTTTTATTGCTTTTCGTATTTTCCTTTAAGTAAACGGACTTCGATGATTTTAGCGGTCATCAATTTTTCATCTGCCAGGAATTTTACAGTTAGATTTTCTTTATTCTTTTCTGAATCAGGTATCGGAACGGCCAGATATTGTGGTGAACTTCCGGATTTTCCATCCAGATTTTGAGCAAAGATTTTTTTCCCGTTGATCTCAATATTCAGGATACGGTTGGTATTGGCATCAAAATACAGTAAGTAGATGTATGAAGCATTTTTTCCATTATTTTTCATCTGGTAGCTGAACCAGCCTTTGGCATCGCGGAAATGACGGTCTTCCATATATCCCGTACCTGAATCTTTGCTTTCTATAAAATGATCTGATTCCGGCTGCTGTTCGCCCAGTTGGATCTTATCTGCTGTGATCATATCCAGCTTTCGGGTTTCTGCTTCTTCTTTTGCTCTTTGCTTCAATATATTTTCTATTGCGTTTTTGTCCGCCTGTGGCCAGTACAGAATATATCTTTCTGCCTGAATACTGTAAAACGGCACAAGACCTAATCCTTCTCCAAATTTTTCAGGTGGATACAGACCTTTAACAGCAAAGTTTAGTGGTTTATTGTTCGAAGGCGTAACATGACTGACAACTTCTGAAGAATTTCCAAGGATAACGGGAATTTCGTTTAAAGGGATCTGCGGACCGTGAGCAATATGGCCGCCTCTGCTATCGTCCGCAAGAAGTCCCTGTTGATTTTTGGTACCGTATTTTGCGGCAAGCACTACAGGACCGTATTTAAATGCATAATAATTGGAGTGGTCAGGTAGTTGTTCTGCGGAAAGGTGCATAGGCAAAGTCATTTTCACCACATCTCCTTTCTTCCATTTTTTAGTCAGCGTAAAATAACCATCAGAACCACGCTGTAATTTTTCCTGTTTTCCGTTAATAAGAATTTTTACTTCCGAAGGTGTCGTCCATTCCGGGCATCTCAGTTTTAAATCAAATGCTGACTTCCCTGCTGCATCAAAGATTAATGTTGTTTCAGGAACTTCCGGGAAGTTATTGACCTGACGAAGCACTACTTTTTCCTTTTCCCATGTAAGCGTGGAAGGAATAAATAAGTTGACATATAAATCCTTATCCGACCGGGCATAAATCATTTCCCCATATTTGGCATGATTTTCCATTCCGGATCCTACACAGCACCAGAAGCTGGTCTGAGGCTGTGAATACACGCGGTAATGCCCAGGACGCATCGGGGTAAAGTAAACGAAACCTCCCTGATCATGATTTTCCGTGGAAAGAATATGGTTATATAATGCTTTTTCATAATAATCTATATAGTATGATTCGGGCAGTGTTGCAAACAGCTCTTTGGTCAGTTTGAGCATATTATAAGTATTGCAGGTTTCCGGACCTTCAATACTTTTTATCATGCTGCTGAAATCATTGACAGGGTTAAAATGCTCACTGACACTGTTTCCACCAATGGCAGATGATCTTTTTTCCGTTATGTTATGCCAGAAAAAATCAGCAGCATTACTCCATGGCTCGTTATTTTCAAGATCGGCAATACGCTTATATCCGATTACTTTAGGGATCTGTGTATTGGCGTGTAAACCTGTAAGCTTATCTTCTCCTGACAAAAGAGGGGTAAGGATAGCCTGATGCGAAAAGCGGTGAGCCAGCTGCAGATATTTTTTATCATGAGTAATATCATAAACATCCGCAAAAACTTCGTTGAGTCCTCCATGTTCACTGCGCAGCATTTCCTGTATCTGTTCATCAGAAAGGTCTGAAACTTCATTCATCATCCAATCTGTGAGTCTGATCAGCATTGTTTTTGCTTTTTCACTTTTCGCATACCAATAGGCATCACGTAATCCTGCATACAGTTTATGAATATTATACAAAGGCACCCAGCGGTCATTCAAACCAAAGCCTGAAGCTCTTATATTTCCTTGTTTTATTTCTTTCCAGATCTTTTTTCCATCGGGAATTCCTGAAATGTATCCATCCGGGGATGAACTTTGACAACGTTCCAGTTCATTAACCATGTATTCTAACCTCTCCTTAATTCTGGGATCTCCTGTAGAAGCATACATTAAGGATAATGCAGACATATAATGCCCTCCTATATGCCCGTCCAGACCTGTATTTTCCCAGTTGGGATAATTTTCTGATTTTGGTCTTAAACCAGCTTCTTTCAGATAGGGAGCCAACAATCTGTCCGGCTCCATCGCCATGAGATATTTCCGGTCTGCCATCATGGCTTTATTGAAAACACTCTCTGATAACTTTACAGTTTCCAAAGGAAAATAGTGAATTCTCTCCTTCACCTGCGCTGAGGTAAATGAAACAAAACACAATAAAAGAACTGAAAGTTTTGGGGTCATGGATAAATGTTAATTCAACATTTCTAAAATAATGGAAAGAATCTATATACGAAACATTTTTTGAGTCCGGCTCATTCATTTTTTCATTTTAAACCTTTCATAAAGCCTTAAAAACAGACAAAATTGCAATACCTTATCATAAAAAATAAGATAATCAATTTACAAAAAAACGAAACAGAAAAATCATACGATTCCCTATGAAAATGAATTCAGGATACGTTTTAGTGAAAATTTAAACAATATCAACGATACCTTATCGTATTTTTAACGTTAAGCCTATTTACATGATAATTATTAACACTAATTATAATTTTAACATAATTTTAACATTTAATTCATGAATGATTAACCTGATTTCAGTGATATTCTTCATTTTTAGTGATTGTTTTATCTCCCAAAATATCTTTAAGAAATAATTTTAATGAAATAAATGAATGTCTATTCAAAAGTGTATGAATCACATTTATATAAAATCGTATCTATAAAAGCTTTACCTTTGTCATAAAATATAAAAGATGACTGAGGATTACTCCCAATATCCCAAACACCTTGTCGCTGTTGACTGTATCATTTTCGGTTTTGATGGTGAAAATCTTAAAATCCTTTTAGTAAAAAGAAATTTTGAACCACAGATGGGTGAATGGTCACTGATGGGTGGTTTCATTGGCAGTGACGAGACTTCTGATGAGGCGGCCAATAGGGTTTTGTATACGCTGACCGGTCTTGAAAATATTTATCTTGAACAGCTGAAATGTTATACGGAAATTAAACGTGAGCCGACAGCCAGAATCATGTCTATTTCCTATTATGCACTGATCAATATTGAAAAAGATATTCAGATCAATGAGCAGTACAGTGCAAAATGGGTTGAGCTTCAGAAAGCACCTGACCTTATTTTCGATCACAATGACATGGTAAAGGATGCTGTGGCCAGACTGAGAAGAAGGGCTTCCACAGGACCTATAGGGTTTGAGCTTCTACCTGAAAAATTCACGATGAAGGATCTTCAGAATCTCTATGAAGCCATTTTTGATGAAAAATTTGATAAACGGAATTTTACCAGCAAGATCAACAGTATGGATATCCTTATCAATACTAATAAAAAAGATATGAGTTCATCCAGAAAAGGTTCTTTCCTTTATCGTTTTGATGAAAAAAAATACACAAAAAAAACCTCGCAGGGATTTATGTTTAAAATTTAATACTCAAAATAAAAATAGGATGCTTTTTTAGCATCCTATTTTTATTTTAATATATGCTATATCTACCAAAACCTTACATATAAAGCAGTCAGTAAAAGCAATGTCATCACGATCAAAACTAAAGTTCTGTTGTCCACTTTAAACATCGTTGCATCAATGGCAAAGGCTTTAGGATTAATTTTCGGACCTGCAAGACTGATCAGTATCATAGCAATTATCGTGATAAAGAATGACCATCCCATATTGATCAAGAAAGGAATCTCGGTAATAGTATGTACCACTCCATTCTCCAGCTTTTCATAAGTGAATGCCGTATACATCCAGGTTTCTTTTCCGAAAATATCCACAGCAAAACTGTTGAAGAAAATGGCCAGGACAAAACCTAAAATCACTCCTACCAAAGCAGCTGTACCAGTCGTTCTTTTCCAGAACATTCCCAAAAGGAACATGGCAAATACTCCCGGACTGATAAAACCTGTATATTTCTGGATAAAGGTAAAGCCTCCTTCTCCGCCAATCCCCAAAACGTCTGTCCAGGTAAAGGCTAATGCTACTATCATCGCAATAATAATAACCCAGCGGCCTGTTCTTACCATCTGAATTTCGGTGGCATCTGCTTTAAGATATTTCTTATAGATATCCAATGTAAAAATAGTTGAGATACTGTTTACTTTTCCTGCCAGTGAAGCGACAATTGCTGCCGTCAAAGCGGCAATGGCCAATCCTTTAAGTCCCACAGGCAAAAATCCCAATATTGCAGAATACGCTCCATCTTTCACTCCGTTGAATCCCGGAAGGTGTCCTTTGGAATATAATACATATGCTGCAATTCCCGGAAGCATAACAATCACAGGCATGAATAGCTTCAGAAAACCAGCAAATAGGATTCCGGTTCTTGCCGTTTTCAGGTCTGCTCCCAATGCTCTTTGGGTAATATACTGATTGCATCCCCAATAATTCAGGTTAACAATCCACTGCCCGGCAAAATACATAGCGAGACCTGGCAATACCACATATTTCTGTACCTCCAAATTCTGAGGCATTGCTAAAGTAGTAGTGGTGGTCGTTGGCTTTTCAAGAATCAGCTTAAAATGCTGCGGAGCCTCATTGATCAGGGTATTGAAACCAGCCAGAGCATTACCTACTGCAGCTCCGTTGATTCTCTGGTCTACAATCTGCAAAGCCATATAGACAGTTGCAAAACCTCCGATAATAAGAACTGCCACCTGTATAACGTCTGTATATCCTATCACTTTCATCCCTCCAAGACCAATCAGAAGAGCCATAAGCAAAAGGGCGATCATAATACCGTGAAGGTGTTCTCCTCCCAACAAAGTATCAATAGCAAGAGCTCCAAGATAAAGAATGGAAGTAAGATTCACGATAACATACAGAAACAGCCAGAATACTGCCATGATGAGTGAAACAGATTTATTATACCTCCTCTCCAGAAACTGAGGCATGGTATAAATCTTATTTTTAAGATATATCGGTATAAACCAGACTGCAATGATGATCAATGCAACGGCAGCAATCCATTCATAGGCGGCAACGGCAATTCCGACAAAGAAACCTTCACCACTCATTCCGATAAACTGTTCAGCAGAAATATTGGAAGCAATTAAGCTGGCTCCGATAGCCCACCAGGTCAAAGATCCTTCTGCAAGGAAATAATCCTTACTTCCTGTAGATTCAGATTTTTTCTTTTTATAGATCCATAGTCCGTAGGAAGTTACCACTACGAAATAGATCAGAAATATGATGATATCAATAGTTGCTAATTTTCCCATAGTTTACTTTTTAACGGAGAATTTATAAATGGTTTTAGACTGGTACTTCTGTCCGGGTTTCAGTTCTGTAGAAGGGAAAGACGGCTGGTTCGTTGAATCCGGGAAATGCTGGGTTTCCAGGCAGAATCCTGTTCTGAATTCATTTTTGCCACCGGTTTTGGTATCAAACTTTCCGTCAAGAAAATTACCGGAATAAAACTGTACACCTGGTTCATCTGTAAAGACTTCCATCAGTCTTCCTGTTTCCGGATGATAGACTTTGGCTATGCTTCTGAAACCCTTACCGTTCAGAATCCAGTTGTGATCATATCCCTTTCCTTTTTTCAGCTGATCATCGTCTGCATTGATATCTTTTCCGATGGGTTTTGAAACCGTGAAATCAAAGGGAGTTTCTTTTACTGCTTTCTGCTCACCGGTAGGAATCAGAGTTTCATTCACAGGTAAAAACTTATCTGCATTAATCTGCATTTCATGATCGGTAATCGTTTTGGTAAAATTTCCTGACAGATTAAAGTAAGAATGCTGGGTAAGATTCACCACCGTAGGCTTATCGGCTTCTGCTTCATAGGAAATTTCCAAAGCATTGTCGTCCGTAAGGGTGTAGAAAACGGTTGTTGTTAATTTTCCCGGATATCCTTCTTCACCGTCTGCACTGGTATAGGTTAATTTCAATGTTGGAAATTTCGCATCTTTTACTGCCTTAATATTCCAGAATCTGGTGTGAAACCCTTCTTTTCCTCCGTGAAGACTGTTGGGATCGTCATTTTGATCAATTTCGTATGTTTTCCCTTCCAGTGTAAACTTTGCATTGGCAATCCTGTTGCCGTATCTTCCGATCAAAGCACCAAAGTAATAAGGATTACCATTAAAATATCCTTCGGGTTTTGTAAAGCCAAGAACCACATCTTCGTATTTCCCATTCTTATCAGGTGCTGTTAAAGAAGTGATAATTCCACCGAAGTTGATGACCTCAACTTTCATCCCGTTTTTATTGGTCAACGTATATTTTTTAATAGAATCGCCTTTTGGCGTAACTCCATAGTCTGAAGTAGAAATGTTCTCCATTTTTCCTGAAATATCCTGTTTATTATTTTCTTTTTTACAGCCGAAAATAATTAAAAATAATAAAATAAAAATGCCATTATGCGTTGTTTTTTTCATAATTATTTACATATTTTTTTTAAATTAATTAACGATAATACATTTCATTCCAACGAAGTGTATTTTTAAAATCACGCATTCTGGTATCTTCATCAATCACTAATGATTCAATGCCTGCTATCTCAGCAAAATCTTCCAGCTGTTCTGTTGAAATATTTTCACTGTAACATGTATGATGTGCTCCACCCGCCAGTATCCAGGCCTCTGCAGCCGTATATAAATCAGGAAATGGTTTCCATAAGACTCTTGCTACCGGAAGTTTTGGCAGCTCTTCTGTAATTTCCAATGCTTTTGTTTTGTTGATCAGCAGTCTGAAATGGTTTCCAAAGTCCATCAGGGCAGCGTTCAGAGAATCAATATTTCCTCTGGAATTAAAAACAAGGCGAACCGGATCTGCTTTTCCTCCGATTCCCAGCGGATGGATCTCACATGATGGTTTTCCGGCAGCCAGAACAGGATCTACTTCCAGCATATGGGAACCTAAAATAGAAGGATTGGAAGGGTCTAAATGATAGGTGTAATCTTCCATAAAAGCATTTCCTCCTTCAAGGCCCTGCCCCATTGTTTTCATGGCACGTACGAGTGCCGCTGTTTTCCAGTCTCCTTCTCCTGCAAATCCGTATCCTTTCTGCATCAGGCGCTGCACGGCAATTCCCGGCAGCTGCTCCAGCCCGTGAAGGTCTTCAAAGGTATCTGAAAATCCTTTAAATCCTCCGTCTTTTAAAAACTTTTCAAGTCCTAATTCAATTTTGGCGGCAGTGTGTAGAGATCTTCTGTTTGTTCCTCCTTCCAAAAGAGATGCTGCCATGTGATAAGAAGACTCATATTCTTCCATCAGACTTTTTATTTCTCCTTCACCTACAGAATTGATAACTCCTACAAGATCACCAATTCCCCAGGTATTGACTGAAAAACCGAACTGGGTTTCAGCTTCCACTTTATCACCATCTGTAACAGCGACAAATCTCATATTATCCCCGAAGCGTGCAAATTTTGCTCCCTGCCAGTCGTCCCAGCCTGCAGCAACACGACTCCAGTCACCGATCTGTTTCTGAACTCTTTCTTCTGACCAGTGCCCTACCACTACTTTTCTGTTCTTTCGGAGCCTGCTGACCATAAAACCAAATTCACGGTCACCATGAGCGGTCTGATTAAGATTCATAAAATCCATATCCATCGTAGACCATGGGATGTCTCTGTTGAACTGTGTATGCAGATGCAGAAGAGGTTTTTGTAAAATTTTTAATCCTCTGATCCACATTTTAGCGGGTGAAAAGGTATGCATCCACGTGATTACTCCTATACAGTTTTCTGCATGATTGGCTGCTGCAATGGTTTCAAATATCTCTTCGGTAGTTTTTACCGTTGGCTTTACCATAATTTTTACCGGGATGAAAGAAGATTTTTCCAATTCTGCCACAATTTTCTGTGAGTGATCTGCTACCTGGGCCAGTGTTTCTGGTCCGTATAAATGCTGACTTCCTGTGATGAACCAGATTTCTTTGGTATTGAGAGGTGTTAACATAATTTTGTTGATCGTTAATAGTTGTTGATGTTGAAATGTTTAGTGTTTAAATTCCTGTCCGTAATAAGCATTTTTGCCGTGCTTACGTTCATAATGTTTTTTGATGAGTGAGTCTTTCAGACGTTCCGCATCAGGGTTTATCTGCCTGGTGAGATAAGCCATTTCGGCAATGGTCTCCAGCACTTTGCTGTTGTAGACCGCCTTCTCTGCATTTTTACCCCAGGTAAACGGACCGTGATTGCCAATAAGAACCATTTCTACTTCTTCCGGAGAGAGCTGTTTTTCTTTAAAGCATTCCAGAATCTGTATTCCTGTATTGTATTCGTAGTTTCCTTCAATGAGTTCATCCCGCATAGGTGGAGCGCAGGGAATATCTGTCGTAAGATGGTCTGCATGGGTGGTTCCGAAAACAGGAATATCCATCTGTGCCTGTGCCCAGGCCACGGAATAGATGGCGTGTGTGTGGGAAATTCCACCGATGTTTTCCCAGTTTTTGTACAGGTAAGCATGGGTTTTCGTATCGGAAGAGGGTCTGAGTCTGCCTTCAATGACATTGGCGTCAAAGTCTAAAATCACCATATCTTCCGGCTTTAAAATGTCATAGGGGACACCGCTTGGTTTAATAGCAAAAATGCCCTTGTCACGGTTCACAGTGCTTACATTCCCGAAAGTATAGACCACCAGCTTCAGGGCATCCAGCTGCATATTCGCTTCATAACATTCTCTTTGGAGTTCTTTATAGGTATTCATTTTGAGTGCAATTCAAAAAAGTTAATATTCAGGAATTCTGAAGTTCTTTCCTGTTGTTTTTCAGTTTGGTATTATATTCTACAAAATCAGCGAGCTTTTGATATTGCTGCATTAGTTCTCTGTAGTGCTGTACTTCTTCAGCTTTCGGCTGGTATTCCGCTTCAAATCCGGAACCCATTTTCATACTGGCTTCCTGAACGGTAGGATAAATCCCTGCTGATACAGCAGCATAAACAGCAGCACCCAATGCGGGAGTCTGATATGAAGCAGCTACCGCAATTGGCATATCCAGAACATTAGCGAGTGTCTGCATGATAAACGGCGATTTCCTTGCTACTCCTCCGATTCCGATCACTTTATTGATTTTCACACCTTCCTCTTCAAAACGGTCAACGATCTTTTTAGCTCCGAAACAAATGGCATTAACCAAAGCTTTGAAAATATGAGGTGCTTTTGTTCCCAGAGAAAGCTGGCTGATCGCTGCCTTAAGTTCCTGGTCTGCATCCGGTGTTCTTCTTCCGTTTACCCAGTCCAATGCAATCGGAATACTATCTGAAAGAGGAATTTTTTCTGCTTCAAGGGTTAATTTCCTGATAAGTTCTGCCTCCATTTCATCTGCGAGCTTTGTTTTTTGCTCCTCTGAAATACTTTCTGAATTCATGAGAACCTGGTGAACCGGCCACATCAGGATATCTTTATACCATGCCAGCACATCTCCAAAGGCAGACTGCCCTGCTTCAAGCCCTATCAGTCCTGGAATTACGGATCCATCAACCTGTCCGCAGATTCCTTTTACCGTTTTATCTCCTATGGCTACTTCAGAAGCCACCATAATATCACAGGTGGAAGTTCCCATAATTCTGATCAATGTATTTTCTTCCACTCTTGCTCCCACGGCTCCTGAGTGGGCATCAAAAGTTCCTACTGTAATAATGGTTTGGGTTGTAAGACCCGTTTTAGCGGCCCATTCTTCATTCAGATAACCGGCAATTTCATCTGAAGTATACGTTTCCCGGTATAACCTTCCTCTGAGCTCTCCCAGAGAAGGATCAAGCCTGTTGAGAAACTCTTCAGAGGGCAGACCGTCCCATGACTCGTGCCACATAGCTTTGTGGCCTGCTGCACAACGGCTTCTTTTGAAGGTGGCCAGGTCTTTATGATCAGATAAAAGGAAAGTCAGATAATCACAGTGTTCCATCCAGCTATAAGCTGCATTCTTTACTTCTGCATCTGCTCTGCTGATGTGCAGTATTTTAGCCCAAAACCATTCTGAAGAATAAATACCACCTTCATATTTTGTGTAATCTTCTCCACCCCATGTTCTTGCCAGAGTATTGATTTCTTCGGCTTCACGAATGGCGGTGTGGTCTTTCCATAAAACCATCATGGCATTGGGATTCTCTTCAAATCCGGAAACCAGTGCTAAGGCTACTCCGTCACTTGTTACTGGTAACGGTGAGGAACCTGTAGTATCAATACAAATACTAACGATCTGTTCTGCCGGTATTCCGCTTTCTTTTACTACTTCTGAAATGGTTTTCTCCAGACCTTCGATATGATCTGAAGGATGCTGTCTGAAACTATTAGCTGAGGGATTACAGAATTTACCTTCCTTCCATCTCTGGTAATAGCTGACTGAAGAAGTTATTTCAGAACCGTTTTCAGTATCAATAAGGACAGCCCGTACGGAATCTGTACCGTAGTCCAGCCCGATAACATATTTTTTCATGGTGGTGAAACGTTTTTGATTATTGAGATTTTAAATTCTCCTGATGAGATAAAAACAAATATAAGATTCTATTTTAAATAAATGTAAAAAACACACTTATTTTCTATAACATACTACATAACAGTTTATTAAATTGTTTTCACCTTTAAAACAACCAGAGAATTGGCTGGAATTTCTGTTGAAATTTTACCTTTTTTAGCTTCTGAATTCTCCTCTTTGGGTTTCACAGGTTCAGCATCGAAATTATTTTCACTGGAAAGCCGTGGGGCAGACAGAAGAATTTGGGTCACTTTTTTACCAATTTTCAGAGTTCCGGGGTTGATATTTACCGTTTTTGCCTGAGTATCAGTATTGATCATTTTAATAATGATCTCATGAGTTTTAACATCCTTTACTGCTGTAGCATATAACTTCTCCTGGCCGGACACAGCTTTTCCGTTACTTTCTATTTTCAGTAAATCTGTTCCTTTATTGTTGGAGAATAATTTCTGAACATAATAATTGGGAGTGGCGTAGGATTTCAGGTTATTGAACCAGATAAGGTCAGGCGTCCACTGCCAGCCTTCTGCATGGGCAAAAAGCGGTGCATAGGAAGTCATATAAACAACATCTGCATTTCTTTCAAGACCGGTCATGAAAGCGGCTTCTGAAAGGGCTGTCAGCCAGTTATTTTTATTATCAGGCTTTACTACTCCTACTGATTGGGCGGCGTATTCTCCAGCAAAAACTTTAGGCCCGGAACGGTCATAGTGGTCGTATCTTCCGGCATTTTCCATAAACCAGTCAGGCGAATTGTAATAATGTTCATCTACAATCTGTGCATTAAGCTGCTTCAATTCTTTCCAGCCATATTCGAAGAACTCGCCATCGGGTGACGGTCCGCTTCCTGAGATGATCTTAATGCCAGGATATTTTGCATGAATGGCTTTTTCAAAAACTTTATAACGTTCGATATAATCTGCCCCCCACTGCTCATTTCCCACACCGATAAACTTTAGATTAAAAGGCGTTGGATGTCCCATTTCAGCACGGATTTTACCCCATTTTGTTCCGGAATCTCCGTTGGCAAATTCAATCAGGTCCAGGGCATCCTGAACGTAAGGATCAAGGTCTTCCATTTTCACCAGCTCTGCCGTATTGAACTGACAAGCCATACCACAGCTCAGAATAGGAACTGGTTCTGCACCCAGATCTTCGGAAAGCTGGAAATATTCATAAAATCCCAGTCCGAAAGACTGTCCGTAATCCGGTGTAAGACGATGTGGAAATCCTATGCTCCATTTATTGATGAGGTATTCGCGGTCTGCTATATTTCCTATTGTTTTTTTCCACTGATACCGCTCCGCCAAAGTTCTTCCTTCTACAATACAGCCGCCTGGAAATCTTAAAAATCCCGGCTGCAAATCGTATAGTTTTTGTACCAGATCTTTACGTAATCCTCCTTTTCTGCCTTTCCAGGTGTCCTGCGGGAAGAGAGAGATCATATCCATGTTCACGATGCCGTTTCCGGTAAATGTAATTCGCAGTTTTGCTTTTTCTACAGTTTGTGGTGACTTAAAAACGGCTGTATATCTCTGCCATCCCTTTCCTTTGATGAGTGTGGAGACTGAAGAAATTTCCTTACCGTTTTCATCAACAAGACTTGCATTTACCGCAGCAATATTTCCTGAAACATTCTCCAGATCAAAGCTGAAATCATATTGTTCTCCCTGATGAAGCCCTATTCCTCTGAAACCTTCATTCTCCAGAAGATAATTTTTATCATTCAGAACGGTAATTCTCGCGTAATTTTTATTGGTTTTAGCAGGATCGGAGTAAATGGTCAGAAACCCGGAATCCAGATTAGGAGAGAGCGTTTTTGTATTGGGCTGTTTCCAGCCTGTGAATGGTTCATCAAATTCAAAGCTGCGGTTTTTAATCAGTTCAGCATACAATCCGCCATCTGCGGCAAAATTGATGTCTTCAAAGAAAATCCCGTACATGGTAGGCTGTATTTTAATAGGTGCCGGGCTTTCTTTAAGGTCCAGATTAAATGTATGGACCGTATTATTCTGAGCCGAAAAAAAAGCAGCGCTCAGAGAAATTGCGATGGAAAATATTTTATTTTTTGTTGTCATAGATCATATATTTTGAAAACTACAGTAGGATCCTACTGGTCCCAATGAGCCCTGAATCAATTTTTATTTTACTTTTAACGAAACGTTTTTCAATCCTGCATCGTCAGAAGTTCCGCCATAAAAAATGGTATAGTCGCCGGGTTTTGAAACCAGATCATCTGCTTTTCCATCATAGAAGGCAAATGAGTCTTTGGAAAGGATCAGCTGAATATTTTTTGTTTCTTTAGATTTAATCAAAGTTCTTTCAAAAGCTCTTAACGTTTTTACCGGTGCCTGGGCATCATTAATTCTTTTGATATAGACCTGAACGACTTCTTCACCATCCCTTTCTGAAATATTGGTTACCGGAATTGTGATTGTCACATTTTCGTTGGTACTGATCGTATTTTTGCTCAGTTTTGAATCTCCGCAAACAAATTTTGAATAGCTCAAGCCATGCCCGAACGGATAAAGAGGTTTTTCAATCATATAACGGTACGTTCTCCCCTGCATATCATAATTTTCAAATCCTTCATGTTTGCTTGTCTTTGAAAGAGCGTTGTCCAGCTGTTCAAGATTTTTATAAAAAGTAATGGGTAATTTTCCGGAAGGGTTATAATCTCCTGCCAAAACATCTGCTACAGCCGTTCCTCCGGATTGTCCGCCATACCAGGCGTTCAAAAGGGCATCATAATTTTTCTCATCCTGTTCCAATCCCAGAGCGCTTCCGGTACAAAGAACAAAAACAACAGGTTTTCCGGTTTTCCTAAGCTCCGACAGCAGGTCCCTTTGAACTTTAGGAAGAGCAATGGAAGTTTTGTCACCTCCTCTGAAACCTTCTGCATTCACCATCATTTCTTCACCTTCCAGACTTGGTGAAAGTCCGCCCGCAAAGACAATGACGTCTGCATTTTTTACCTTTTCTCTTACCGAAGCAAAATTCACAGGATCTTTTCTGTAGACTTCAAAGCTGATGCTTACATATTTTCCTTTTTGTGTATGACGCAGTTCTATCTGGTATTCTTTCCCTTTTTCCATTTTTACAGGAAACTCTGAAGGATGTCTTGCATCAGGCCCTTTTCTTGTTGCGATTTCTTTTCCGTCCACGAAAAGTGTATAGATATCAGAAGTGGAAGCAGAAAATACGACCTCTCCTGTATAAGTACTTTTGAAAATCCCTGAAATGATAGCTGAAGTATTTTCTCTTCCTACATTGGGTGCAAGCTGAGTTCCTCCAAAGCTGTTGTAGCTGATGACGGTTGAATTTACGGAAGTATTGGCCGGTTGACCCTTAAATTCATTGTTATTGAAAAACGTTACTTTCATTCCTTTCGCACCATTTTTCTGACTGATAAAATTCTGATAGAGTGACGTTCTGGATGAAGCGTCTGTTACTTCGCTTCCTTTTTCATACATAATTTCAGCATTCGGGAATTTGGTTTTGATTCCATCTAAAATCGTTACAATGGAAGAAGGCGTTCCGTTGTAGTTTCCTAACTGCATCAATCCGTCATCGGCATTCGGGCCTACAACGGCAATCTTTTTAATATTCCTGCTGAGAGGTAGAACATTCTTTTCGTTTTTCATCAGCACAATTGATTTTTGTGCCATTTTCAGTGCCTGTTTTTTATGTTCTTCAGAATCGACTACAGAATATGGAATGGTATTCCAATGAACGGAAGATTTGGGATCAAGCATTCCCAGCTCAAACCAGCCTTTCAGGATTCGACGCATCGACGCATCAATATCCTTTTCGGTAATCAGTCCGCTTGCAAGAGATTTATTCAGATTGTTATAGGTATCTCCACATTCCAGATCTGTAGAATGTTTCAAGGCATCTGCTGCAGTTGATTTTTCATCAGGATGAGTGCCGTGGTATTTTTTCTGAAAGAAATCGGCCAGTGCCCAGCAATCTGAGACAACCATTCCATCATACTTCCATTTTCCACGGAGAATTTCAGTAAGTAAAGTATTGTTTGCACAGCATGGCTGCCCGTCAAAAGCATTATAGGCACACATCACTTCTCTTACATTGCCTTCCACAACCAAGGCTTTGAAAGCTGGAAGATACGTCTCATACAAATCTCTTTTTGAAATTTCTGCGTTGTAAGAATGCCGGTTCCATTCCGGTCCGCTGTGTACCGCAAAATGTTTGGCGCAGGCATGGGTTTTAAAAAATCTGGGGTCGTTTCCCTGCAAACCTTTTACTGCTGCAACACCGAGAACAGAGGTAAGATAAGGGTCTTCACCATAAGTTTCCTGGCCTCTTCCCCATCTTGGGTCACGAAAAATATTGATATTGGGAGTCCAGAAGGTTAGTCCTTCGTACCGCCCTGTTTTTTGAGCTTCATCAAAAGATCTGTTGTATTTTGCCCGTGCTTCATCAGAAATCATTTCAAACGTTTTAAAATGTTCCGGAACATCCCATGTGGCCGCCATCCCGATTGCCTGTGGAAAAACAGTGGCTGTTCCTGCTCTTGCCACCCCGTGAAGTGCTTCATTCCACCATCCGTAGGCAGGAATTTCAAGGCGCGGAACTGCCTGGGAGTTATCCATCATCATTCCTATCTTTTCTTCCGTTGTGAGTAAATTAAGAAGGTTCTCTATTCTTTCATTCACAGGAAGCTCCGGGTTCCTGAACGGGTATTTATAATGGCTCTGAGCAAAAAACAAAGGGGCTGCCAGGGTTGAACATAGGATTAATACAATTCTTTTCATAGTATTATGGTTTCAATAAAGGCCTAAAAATGTTTATGGTCTTTGCAGTTAAATTTTCTAACCACGGATTTCACAGATTTTCATAGATGACTGTATATATATTTTTTTAATGCTTCTCTGTTTCAATTTTTATTTTAATCCATCATCGAATGGAATATAGATAAAGCCACCATAAGCTGATCTTATGATGGCTTTGGATACAATTTACTCCTTGACAAATTTTTGTTTCACCACTGCATTATTTTTTTGAGTAACCTCAATAAAGTAAATACCAGCCGGGAAACCTGCCACATTAATATGGTTTTTTCCTGAATTTATTTTTAATCCAGATCTGATGACACTTCCTTTTCCATCAAAAATGGTGGCAGCAGCTTCTGAAAAATCAGAATCAATGAAAAGATCTTCCTTTACAGGATTAGGATATATTTTCACACTCTCTTTTTTGGCTTCAGCAGGAAGATTCCTGGCACTTAACGATCCAAAATTTAAAGGAAGAACGTTGGCTGAATAGGCATTCTCTTCTGTAAGATAGGCTTTGAAAGATCCTATTGCAGGTTCACTTCCTGCAGTTACTTTATAGAAGCCTGTTACTCCGTTTTCTGTTTTTAAAACATAGGCATTGGCCGGAACTTTGATGCTCTGATAGACACCGTTCATCTGATTGACCGTGATTGCTTTGGGCGTGGAAACATTTCCTGAACCGTTGAAAGTAATATTTCCTGTAGCAGGAATGATTACCGGAGTATTTGCAGGAATGATTCCATTTGAAATTGCAGTACAGTTGATATTACTTGCATCCGGAGACATCAGATAAGCAGTAACTCCGGAAGGTATATTAGCCTGGAATGGCAAGATAAGGACGTCATAACCATTAAAGGTACGGCTGTAAGAAGCTGTATTGGCTGTGAAGTTAAACGGCACCTGAAAATCCATACCCTGGCCGGAAAGGACAAGATTTGAACAAGCTGTACCTGAAATCACATTATTGGCAGATGAACTTACGTTTGAATTCACATAATAAATGCTATTAGTGTTAGCACTCATAGGCTGCCAGTTATTGGAAGAAGTAATTCCTGCTGCATTTCTGAAGTCTACAGAAGTGTAGTAGCCATTTTCCAGCGCATCCATCAGATAGCTGTCGCTTGCGGAATAGGTCCCTCCAAATTTAGAAGCAATTTCATTACCCACATTGAAATAAACATCTCCCAGATTAATCGTAAGCACAGAGCTGTAATTGGAATTTCTCAATCCTAAAATTCCTTTGCATCCGTCTGTAAGCACCTGTCTTGAAATATCTAATGTAATATCGAAGTTTCCTCCCTGTGGAAAATTAATCTTGCCATAATTATACGATTTTATTACCCCCTGACTGTTGACATAATATAAAGTTGTATTGTCTGAATAGCTTTGCCCCGCAGTTGTATAGCTGTTTACATGCAGGATCAGTTTATTGTACCTGTCATTAAGCTGAAGATATCCGTTAGCCGCAGTCATATTATTACTGATAAGAGGGTTTGGATTGGAGAACGTCACCGTTGTATTGCTTATATTGAATCCTGTACCAAAAGCTGCACTGGTAGGAGTTTGTGTTTCAATTTTATTATAATGAATATCACCGCCTGTCATGAGAGAAGCAGGCCTGTCACCACTTTTATTAAAAACAAAGGTCATGACACTGGAAGGGCTGATATCAGCATTAGGCCGGAATGTTGGCGTACTCATAGAAACAGGTGTACTGACCATATTGGATTGCGTATTGGTAAGGACTTTTGTTCCTGAAGTCGTGTAAAAAGGCAGATCAACCTTCAAACTATAGGCATTCTGAGAAGGATTGATCACCATAAGAACAACCTGATTTCCATCCTGGGAAATATAGGAAGAGCCTTGTAAAACACCGGTTTTGTCATCCCATTTTGCCTCTATTCTCGTCTTTCCTGTTGTATACTTGGCATAATGTGAAAGGATATAGCCTCTTTTGGTCATTACGCCTGCGGGAGTTCCGTAAGTTCCGTCACCCATTAAGCCATAATAACGTTTGGCAGAATAATGAATCCAAGCATTGACATTACCCAATAATGCATTGTTGACACTGCTGGCAAAGGTAAATGCATCTATATTCCAGCTAAAATCACGTGCCGGCTGGGTAGATGAAGAATTCCAGTTGATCAGATATTCTGTCTGCCAGATTTCTTTGTTGTAATTCTGGAATTGTTTGTATGTAGACTGCATAAGCCCGTATTGATGCCCGCCATACACTTCAAAATTGGCCATTGCCGCGGGATCCAGCAAGGCACTGGCAAAATTATCTGTAAAGCCTACGCTTTCCGGAGCAATGACTTTGCAGTTGATAAGATGTCCGTAATTTTTGATAAAAGTAGTAATTTGAGCCGGCGTCCAGATACATCCCTGATACTGAGCCATTTCATCCGGCTCATTTTGAATAGAAATATAATCAAGCTCCACTCCGTTATTCTGAAGATAGGTAACAAAGCTGTTGAGATAAAGGGCATAATCCTGGTAATTTTCCGGCTTTAAATATCCGATCTGCTGTACTCCATTGGTATCGGTGTACACTGCATTTACATGGTTGTTGGTTTTCCAGGCTGCAGGCATTGTCCATGGCGAAGCAAAAATGGTAAGCCCCATAGATTTGGCGAGCTGTGCTGTAGCCAGTACAGAACTCCAGTTGCTGCTGTTTTCGGGAATATATAATCTCATAATATTATATCCGCCTTCACTGGAAGCTCCCCAAAGCGTCTGAATCTCTGATGTAGACATATGGTTATACGCAAACTGGGGACTGCAGACAAATCCTCCGAATCCTTTTATTTTCTGATAAGGAATATTCTTATCAATTTTTACAGTTGTAAGCTGTCCATGCAGCATCAGGCTGCAAAACAGAGCTATAGAATGAATGGTAACAAGACTTAAAATTTTTTTCATAATGTTTTGGTTTAAATATTCGTGATTTTGTGTGTAAACAATTGAAATAAAGGCAATAGAATCCCCTCAAGACAGTTAATTTTCAAAAACCATCAGGAAAATACCCCGATTATATCAGGCAGCGATCTGTTAAATAAAGTTGCTTACAAAATCATCTGCTGTTCTTTTTCTTCATTCTCTGTCAGGGAACTGTATTTTAGATTGGAATGCGAATTAAGATTACTGATTCATAATTAAAGTTTTGCTTCTTATTAATATTGTTATTTAGTTAACATTTCACTTTCGGGAGCTCCCAGGTAAGAAGGTTTTAAACCTCCGGTATTGATCAATATTTTTTCCAGGACAATGCCGGGTTCGAGCACTCTGAAACGTAACGTATGTTTTCCTGCCTGCTGAATCGAATGTTTGGTAACGGATTTAATGATATGTTCTGACTGCCATCTTCCCAATTCTCCTTTGTAATGGCAGTTGAAGTTAACAATTTGCGGAGTTTCACTGTCAAAATAAATCTCATAACGCAATCCTTTATTATGATTAAAATTTAAAGTCGGAGCTAATAATAATTGGACTTCAAACTCGCCTTTTGATTCAAAGTTCATATCATATTCCAGCCAGATATTTTCATCAGCTTTTGGATAGGCACTCTGTGGAAATGTTGTTACCCCGGATTTTGTTTTTCCGAAATCAGGAATCACTTCCCAATGGATTCTCTCCGAACCCTGCATTCTTGCAAAATTTTCCGCTTCAATAGACACGTAGCCATTTTTTTCCTGGAACACTTTTTCTTTGGGAACGTCCGCTTCGGAAATATAGGTGACTTCGGGCATTATGTTTTCTTTTCCATCTGCCCAGCTTTTATATCCTATCCTCATCTGATCCATCATGTGTTTCCATTTTCCTCCGGCGATCACATTGTTGTATTGATTATCCAGATAAGCATTTCTTTCAAAGCATGCCTTCACTTTATCAGCATAAACATTAGCTTCAGGATCTTTTTTCACAGCCAGTTCCTTGTTTTTTGCTGCGGCGTAGTACATTTCATACAAATTGCTGCATGCATCGATAGGATACAAAACCAACTGATAATAAGCATCCTGGTATTCGGCAGGAATCTGCTCTTTTAACCGTAAGGCTTCTACGGCCAATGCTCTGTAATCATTTAAAACCGTTTCAAATTCATGGTAATTTTCAAGGCTGTACGTTTTGCTGTCAAGGGTTTCAGGGGTAACTCTTCTGTTGTATTTGGCATAAAGATTAATCATCCTCGCAATTTCTCTTGCATGTTTTTCACCAAACTGCTGAGCAACCCATTTTTCGGTATACTTGAAAAGATTTTTAGCATTAAACTGCTTTGGATTCCAGGCCATTTCAAGGAAAAAACTGATCGGAAACTCCATCGGTTTTAAATCTCCTACATTCACGATCCAAAGTTTGTCGACCTTGTGTTCATAAGAAAGATTCATCTGTTCCCAGACTCTCTGGATGGGACTGATGTTGATCCATTTGGAGTTTCTCGGTCCACCCACATAATCGAAATGGTAATACATTCCATATCCACCATTATGCAAAGGCTTTGAAAGGTCGGGAAGCTTTCTTACATTTCCCCAGTTATCATCACAGAAAAGCAGGATAACATCATCCGGAACCCGCATTCCTTTATCATAGTAGTCCTGAACTTCTTTATACAATGCCCAGACCTGAGGTGTTTTCTCAGCCTTTTTCCCCGTAACATTAGCAATGATTTTACGCTGGTCTTTTACAATTTTCTCCAGCAGGGAAATATTAGTTCCCTCTCCCATTGCTTCATCACCATCACCCCGCATTCCTACCGTAACGAGCTTTTCCCAGTTTTTGCTTCTTTCGAGTCCGGATTTCCAGAATTTCTGTAAAACTTGTGTATTTTTAGTGTAATCCCAGACATTTGGGAGGTTATTTTTTTTGATATACCTGTGCCAGTCGGTTTGTGCCAAAGCCATAGGCTCATGGTGGGAAGTTCCCATAACAATACCCATTTCATTCGCTAACGACCCGCTCAGAGCATCATCGTCATAAAATGCTTTCCCCCACATTGCCGGCCAGATATAATTTCCTTTCAGGCGCAGGATCAGCTCAAAAACTTTCTCATAAAATTTACTGTTTACCCCGCCAAATGTAGCTCTAGCCCAACCTCCAAGCGAAGGCTCTTCATCATTAAGGAAAATACCACGATACTCTACAGCAGGCTCACCATCGGTATAGATTCCTTTTTTGAAATATACATTATCTTTTTTCTCAACCGGAACATCTGCCCAGTAATACCAGGGCGAAACACCTATCTGTTGAGACATTTCATAAATCCCGTAAATCGTTCCCCTTTTATCACTTCCTGCAATCACAATGGCTTCAGAAACTCCCGGAAAAGGATTACTGACATTCTGAATGATATATTTTTCTCTTTTCCCTGTTAATGCTTTTCTATCAATCTTTTTCTGCCTGATTAAATCATCTATAATGGATTTTGTCCCGACAGTTCCAATTATAATTAAAGGGGACTGCATTCCTGAAATCTGATTAAGAATCACCGATTCTTCTCCTGTCACTTTCTGAAAGTCAGTCTGCAGATTTTTTACAGCTCTCATTATCCCCTGATCTGTTCCGGAGTTGGTAAAAATCGAAAGATTGAGCGCTTTTTCTTTTAAAACGATATTCCCAGATTTTTTCTCAGTGCTGATGAACGGTTCTGCAGCATGAATTTCCGAACAAAACCCAAACAACATAATAAGAAAAAATATTTTTAAATGATTCATAATCAGTTTTATTTAATTTTAAAAACCCAGTATTTTTTTAATCAATAGTTTTTAATGGTACCCAACCTAATAGGTTTACTTTTGTTAATTTTTCAGTATAAAACCTCCCTGCTGCTGAATCTCAATGCTGAAATCTCCTTTTGCATTTATTTTCACTTCTTTCTCTGATGAATTTCCTTTTGCATCATCATTGATAAGTTTCAAGTTTTTCCCGGCAAACATCGGAAGTTTTATTTTCAGTTTTTGGGATTGCTTCTCCGCATTTACGCCTGCCACATACCATTGATCCCCATGTCTTCTCGCAACCACGGCATATTTCCCGGGATAGCCGTCTATGAAAACTGTTTCATCCCAAAGTGTCGGAACTTCTTTCATAAAGTCAAGCTGAAATTTTGGTGAATCTGTAAGATTATTCGGCATTACGGCAAACATCTGAACCGGATTCTGAAACAGCACTGCTGTAGCCAGCTGAAAACCATCTGTTGTATGTCTTTTATTTTTATTCCTGTTGGATTCCGTTAAATATTTATTGAGGAAAGTTCCTCCGAATTCCATACTTCCCACTGTATTTCTGATGAAAGGATGAAGTGTGGCAAAAAAAGCTTCCTGTTTCCTTACATCTTCTGAGAAATACAGCATTTCTGAGGCAAGAACGGCTTCGCTTCCTGCGTAATTCGGGTACATCACTTCCCAGCCTCTAGGTACAGTAGCTCCGTGAAAAATAATGGTTAATCCAAAATCATTGGCGTCGGAAAGAATGTCTTCGTAAAGGCGCATGGTTTCCTGTTTGTCTCCTCCCAAGAAATCCACTTTCAGTCCCTTTATTCCTGCTTCCTTCAGCCATTTCATTTCCTTTTTACGTTCAACGGATGAGCTCATTTTATTTCTGGGTCCCATGGGCGCATCATTGGCTGCTCCGTTGGAATTATACCAAAGCAATACCTCTACATTTCTGGATTTTGCATACTGAATAAGTTCTTTCATGCGGTCTTTGCCAATATTTTTATCCCAAAGCGCATCAATAAGAATAAACTGATATTTCAACGCAGCAGCAAGGTCTATGAATTTTACCTGATCGCCATAGTTCATACTGTTATCCTGCCAAAGAATCCAGCTCCATGTAGATTTTCCGAACTGATAGTCCTGTGAAGGCTCATACATCGGATCTACCACATCAAAAGGAATGGTGGTTTCTACAATGGGTTTCAGGGAGCTGCCTACTGTAATTGTTCTCCACGGCGTCTTTCCGGGAAGTGAGACTGCTGCTCCGGTACTTCCGAAACCGTTATTTTCAGCAATGTTCGGATAAGCTACTTTGTAAAGATTTTTTTCTGCTGTGGTTTCAAGGTGTGAAGCACAATACGAACTGTTCACTCCTGTCTCGGAAAGCAATACCCAGCCCTCATTTCCAATATGGAAAAGACCAGGGAAAACGTACCCATAATCAGATGATATTCCCAGTTTAGCATCTGCTTTATAGCCGCTTTCATAACTTGGCGCTGTACGGGCAAATCCTGTCATCGGCTTCATCATAGGTGAAATAAAAGTAGTGGTCTGTGCCGGGAATCTATAACCTGTAGTTTCTGACTGTACTACAACACTCAACCGTTCTTTCATTGGTGGGATATTGTAGCGGAAAGCAATATTGTTGTTGCTCACCTGAAATTCAATGCTTATTTGATGTTGATCTGCGTTGATAAAACGAGCCAATAAAGTATTGGCCTTATAATCAATCTCAGATTTTTTGATCTTTGTGTTTGTGTATTTCTTAGAAACCACTTCTTTTTTACTGTTGATAAATTTCAGATTCTTTGAAAAATCGGACTCATTGGTTACCAGTCCCAGCGGAGATTTTTCAAGCATTATTTTTCCATGAAGGACAACATTATACATGGCTTTTCCATCTTCAGAAAAGACATGAAGCTTTAGCTGCCCATCAGGACTTACAATTTCCGCTACCTGGGCAAAACTTTTGCTGATCAGAAACAAGCTGAATACGATATATAAAACTTTTTTTCTCATGATTAATTATTTTCAAGAAAGGTCCAGTAATCGAAATACATAATATCTGTTGAAGCTTTTCCATTGAATACAAAATACAGATCATGAATGCCGGTAATCTTTTCAGTAATCTGAACTTTTACCGTTTCCCAGCGGTCATCTCCACCCGTCATCGGAACCTTTACCATTGCAGCAACCGGTCCGTTCTCAGCATCCAGATGAATGGTCATTGTGACGTCACTGTTATGGGTAGTTCCTACCCTTGCTGAGAAAGCACTGGCTCCTTTTTTTCGGAAATCCACATTCTTTACACTGGTATAAGCTCCATTTTTCTTTGCTTTGATGAAAACACCAGCCTCTTTATTCTGATAAGATTTTACATTTTCTGACCATGCAATCATTTCTGCCTGGTTGAACGAATAAGGATTAACGGTTGCAATAGCTTTTGTAATTCCATTGGTCATTTTAAACGGTGAAATGGAGCCGTCTTTATTGAAGGTAAGCTCTTCCAGACTTACTGATCTTGTAAAACCGCTGCCGCCCGGCAATGCACCATTGTGATAAAAGAAATAGGTTTTCCCCCGGAAATCAATAACACCGGGATGATTGGTGAATGACTTTCCTTCAGCGGGCATGATAATTCCTCCATATTTCCAAGCGCCTTGTGCAGTTTTACTGCTAGAATATCCTATGAATTCCGGAAGCGGACCACCCGGCCAGAAAAGATAATACAGATTTTTTCTTTTGTATAGCCACGGGCCTTCTTCATATTTTGTGGGTCTTTCCGGATTGGGTTTTCCATCTCTTTTTCCAAATGATTCTTCTGTCATTGGGACTTCAACGATATTCCCGGAATAGGAAACCATATCTTCATTCAGCTTTACATATTTCAATTTGGGATTTCCCCAGTACATATGGGCTTGTCCGTCATCATCTACAAAAACTGTGGGATCAATATCACCCCATTCGCTCTGAACAAGAGGTTTTCCCAGCGGATCATGGAAAGGCCCAAATGGACTGTCGCCCACAGCAACACCTATAGCTCCTTTGTTATTGGTTTTTGACCACATCGGAACATACATAAAAAACTTTCCATTTCTTTCTACACATTGTGCAGCCCAGGCATCTCGTTTTGCCCAATCGAAATCTTTATAGGAAAGAACCGTTCCGTGGTCTGTCCAGTTGACCATATCATTCGTAGAATAGACTTTCCAGTCGTTCATGGTAAACCAGGTGGACTCATCTTCATCGTGTGTGGTATACACATACAGTCTATCATTATAAACCATCGGTGCGGGATCTGCGGTATAATTGGTCTGAATGATAGGATTCTGAGCAAATCCCGTCGAAAATAAACCTACTATAGCAATGCAACTGATATGTATTTTGCGGATATTCATAGAACAGAGAATTTGGATGTAAACTTTTATTCTGACTTCAGCATGAGATTAATATCTTCCTGCTTTATGGGTTTGAAAAGAAGTTGTGAAAACAGATACAGATCATTTTTCCAGACTTTGAAATCGTGGCCGCCCGGTTCTACATAAAAAATATGAGGAATTTTATTTTCTGTAAGATAGTCGTTTGTTCTTTTGCTGAAAGGCATCAGCCTGTCCTGATCTCCACATGAAATCCAGAGTAGCTTTAATTCTTTAGCTTTGGATGGATCCGGAAGAAGCTGCTGGGGCTCTTTGGTATTCGGAGCTGCGGAAAAAGCACCTACCCAGGCGAACCTGTCGATATTTCCCAACCCGAAATTCAGGGTCTGCCCACCACCCATAGAAAGTCCGGCAATGGCTCTGTCATTTCTGTCTTTTTTTACCGGATATCTTTTTTCAATAAATGGAATCAGATCATTCAGCAGATCTTTCTCAAATGTTGCAAAAGCCTCTACTTTATCTTTTGCCATGATATCTCCTGTTGCTCTGTCATCTTTCATAGCCCTTCCGTTAGGCAGTACAACAATCATTGGAGTAAGTTTTCCTTTGGCATACAGATTATCTAAAATAATATGGGGATTTCCGTTTCTGAACCATTCTTTTTCATCTCCCCCAATACCATGAAGCAGATATAAAACAGGATACTTAGTGCCTTTTTTGTATCCGGGAGGAGTATACACCAATGCTTTTCGCGTAGTACCAACCGTTACTGAAGAATATTGTATGGTATCAATCTTTCCGTGTAGAATTTCTTTTTTCTCCGTATCAAAATCCTGTGGTACTTTTTTCTCAAAAACTTGCGCAGAAATAAAAACTCCTGACAGCATGAAACCTAATGATAATACAACTGATTTATTCATGATTTTTTATTTGTATTTTTAACACTTATTATTTCGGATAAAAAAATAATAACATATTATTTTATGTACATAGTTCCGCAGACTTTTCTCTGACTTTCTGACTTTTATTACTATTTCTATTTTCCTGCTTCATTGACTCTGAAAAAATCTACATCTATGAATCCTCCGGTATTTTTAGTGGCATAATTAAAAATTGCAAACTTCGACCCCATAAAAAATCTACGGTAATCAAAAATCATTTTGTAGTCTTTTGCCATTTCCGTCCAGTTTTTCTGATCGGTGCTGTAGTAAAAGTCTGCAAGATCTTTCCCAAGGTTAAAATTGGCATCAATACGAAGTAAAACCTTATCTGAGTTGATACGAATGCGTTTTTTTTCTTCTTTTTTAACCTCCGTAATGGCTTTTGTTTTACTATCCAGGCTCACTTCATTGGTTGAAAAAACGATAAATTTTTCATTACCATCCTTCACTATTGACAAGATGCCGGAATCACCGTTGAAAGCGCTAAAACCCGCAACATCTCCATCTTTCATTCCTTTAAGATCCATCGCGACAACCGCTGAAGAAGTCGGACCTTCCATTCTCTGGGTTAAAGTATTGGGTGCCGCGTACAGATTGTCTACGATTCTGCTCGTTTTCAGTCTGAGAAATCCTTTTCTTTCGGATAAAGACCATGCTTCATTCACCGGATTATGATTCCACTGCCACTGGATCTTCATTTTTTTGTCAGAAAACTCATCACTTTCCACCAAATGATTTTTTGCTTTGAATGGCGGAAGAGGAACTTCACCTTTCAGAGGAATTTTTCCGTTATCTCCCAAGATCGGCCAATCGTTTTCCCATTGAACAGGCAATAAAATCGGGACGCGCCCCACCCCATTTCTGTCCTGGAAAATAAGAGAATACCAGTTTCCGTTCTTATCATCTATTAAAGCGCCCTGACCTGCATAGGAAAATCCTAAAAAATTGTCTTCCAGAATTACTTTTTTCTCATAAGGGCCTGCCACTTTATCCGCTCTGTAGACTACCTGACGGCGTTTTCCGTTTCTGGGCCATGAAATCATCATCATGTAGTACTTTCCGTTTCTTTTGATGATCTGATTTCCTTCCAGAAGTCCGGTTTCCGAAGCATCTTTCTGAAACACTTCAGTTCCATCCGGATTTCCTATGACCTCTTTAAAATCAGGGCTCAGTTCAAAAACTTTGTTGGAAGTGAAAACATATACTTTGTCATCATCATCAAAAAACAGAGAAGCATCATGAAAATGCCGTGTTCTGGTGATGAGCTTCCAGTTTCCTTTTTCAGGATTATCCGTCACATAGAAATAAGATTTGAAAGGTTCATCATTCGAAGAAAATAAAACATAGTATTTTCCTTTATGGTAGCGGATTGAAGAAGCCCATTGGCCTCTCCCGTAAACCGTTCCATTCAATAGATTATATTTTGAATTATCATTTAAAGTATCAAAAACATAACCTGACATTTCCCAATGTACCAGATCCCTGGAGTGCATCACCGGTGCTCCCGGCATCAGATGCATGGTGGTACTGATCAGGTAAAAATCATTTCCGTTTCTGGTAATGGATAAATCCGGCGCATCTGCCCATATGATAGGATTAGTAAACGCTGTACTCTGTTTTCCGGAAGGATTTACCTGGGCTGAAAGAAGATTCAGCCCGATAAACCCCAATAAAGAAACTATATAAGATTTTTCGATTTTCAAAATGTACTGTGATGTTTGGTTTTACGCTTAGTTTTTCAATTTTAAAATACTTAATTGCTGTCACTAAGTATTTTTTCTCTACTGTCAGTAAAAGACGAGATTCTTCATTTCACTTCGTTCCATTCAGAATGACAGATCTTTCATACTATTGTGGCACAATATCATTGGAAGAGGTGCTGTACAGACCAATAAGGCTTCCTGTAAAACCTCCTGCTACATCAGTAGAAAGAATATCTCCTGAAACCGGTCCTCCAAGTTTTTTATAGCTTTTACCATCCATCGAATAATTAAAACTATGTTCATCTTTATCAGCAACCACCTGCAGTTTAACCGGTTTGGATAATGAAATTTTCTCGCTTGCAATTAACTTGGATTCTCCTTTTTCGGTTCTTTCCAATACGATGTAGAAATCTTTATCCTTTTTTGTAATTCCGAAAACATAATTGAATGTTTCACTTTGATAACAGGTAATTCCCGCCAGCTCTTTTTCTGATTTAGGCTTAAAATCCAGGGTTACAGAAGTTTCAAATGATTCATGCTGTAATCTATGGAACAATGCGGATACGGGCGCCAAAGCTTTGATATTGTTTCCGAAAGGATTTACTTTTACTCCGTTTTTTGTAACCGTAATAAAACTTTCACGGGGTCCTCGCATGGCAATCCATCGGTAGTCAAGGTTTTTATCTGTCAGCTTATCGGCATAGGTAAAGTTTCCATTGGGAAAAAATCCGTTTTGCCCGTTGTGATTCTGAGCTCCTTCAGGTAATTTCAGTTTTGGTTTCATCGGAACCAGCCCGTTTTGGAAAACAGGATAGGTTCCGCTCCAGTCAACCGGAAGAATGAACGTTTCACGGCCTTTGTTAACACGGCTTTTCTCGTTGGGGCGTATCGCCAGAAATACTCCGTAATATTGGCCATCCGGTGTTTCCACAAGATCTGCATGACCGGCCCAGTCTACTTTTTCTTTTCTGTCTTTCGGGAAATAACGTTGTGTCAGAATCGGGTTGTTGCCAGCAGGAACGTAAGGTCCTTTCGGGGAATCAGACATAAAAATAACTTCGCTGTGATTCCCTCCAGTTCCTCCTTCTGCACACATCAGATAATATTTACCATTTTTCTTATAAATATGCGGACCTTCAATCCAGATCGGCTTTTGGGAAAGATCCACCCCGCCGTTGACAATAATCTTATCCGAACCCGGAACTACCTGATCTTTTTCGAGATCGTAGTCCCACATCTTAATAACGCGGTGTCCGTTATACTGCTCGGTATCTTTTGGCGGAGCATCGTTGTGAACAATGTAAGCTTTTCCATCATCATCAAAGAAAATAGCAGGATCAATACCGTCAAAATTCAGTTTCTGAACTTCGCTCCATCCTTTTGACAGATCTTTTGTTTTTACGACCATATTTCCGATACCGCCTGCAAACTGGGTAGTGATCATATAAAAAGTGTCATTGTGCTTATTGTATTTAATGTCCGGCGCATAAATACCGTGCGAAACCCCTGATTTTTCAACTTTAAGCTGTGAAGGTCTGTCCAGAACGTGTCCTACCTGTTTCCAGTTCACCAGATCTTTAGATGTGAAAATAGGGACTCCCGGAAACATTGAAAATGAAGAGTTTACAAGATAATAATCTTCTCCCTTTCTGGTAATGCTGGGATCGGGATAACAGCCCTGAAGAATAGGAGAATAGAACTCGTCCGGTTTAAGAGGGTTGTCATTATATATTTTATCGTTTCCATGGTAAGTAAAATCAGAGAATGTCTGGGCAGAAATAGTGGTTACAGAAAGCAAAGCTGCTGCTGCAAGAATATGGGTTTTATTCCTGAAAAAAGCTAAATTCATTATATTCTGTTTCATTGTTATTCTTTTTATAGTTTTTAATGTTTTACAATTTTTGAATATCTGTTAATTATCGTAATTCTTTTTTAACGCTGAGTCCGCAAGTTTTTTTGCTACTATTTTTATAAGGTTTGCAAAGGTGTTGCACTCAGCAAGGGTAATTCATATTTTATTATTATAATCGATTACAGATCATTATATATAGTTTTTATACGGTTTTCTTTCTGTTGATTATTTTGATCAGTCCCCAGGCTGTAACATAGGATATTCCGGCTATGAAAAATATAATATTGTAGCCTCCGTTGATGTTTCCTGATTTTTTAAAAGCATCGAGAACGATTCCGATAAAAAGCGGAAAAATAATTCCTGCTGCCGAACCAAGCATACCGCCAAATCCTATCACAGAACTGACATAACTGTTAGGTAAATTATCTCCAACCGTCGTCATAAGATTGGCTCCCCATCCCTGATGCGCCGCTGTGGCAAGGGCAATAATCAGGGTAATCAGCCACATATTGTCTACATATTTTGAGAACATGACCGGAACAACCATCAAAGCAAACAGTAACATCGTAAAGCTTCTTGCTTTTCCGATTGCCCAGCCTTTATTGATCAGAAATGATGAGAGATATCCTCCGCCGATACTTCCGATCGTCGTTCCGCTGTAAATAATAATCAACGGAAGGGATGGTTTTGTTAAATCCATTTTGAACACATCCGAGAAATATGCCGGCAACCAGAACATGAAGAAATACCAGATAGGGTCAGTTAATATTTTACCGACAGCAAATGACCATGTTACTTTATATTTGAGTAATTCCGATAAAGGAATTTTGGTTTTCTCCTCTGTTTTTTCATCCTGATCGCTTTTTATGTATTGCAGTTCTTCTTTGCTGAGGTTTTTTGTTTTTTCCGGTACGGCATAGAATTTCCACCAAAGGATAATCCACACCATTCCTAAAGCACCAATCCATACAAAGGTTTGCCTCCAACCATAATGTCCAAGAATGAACGGAACCAATAGCGGTGCTAAAATAGCCCCCACCGTTGCTCCTGAGTTGAAAATCCCTGTTGCCAATGCCCTTTCCTTTTTGGGGAACCATTCAGCCACAGATTTGATGGCGGCAGGGAAATTTCCTGCTTCACTGATTCCCAGGGTACTTCTCGCTATGATAAATCCTACTGTACTTTTGACAAACCCATGTCCTATAGAGGCAAAGCTCCATACTATAAGAGAAACGGCATACCCTATTTTGGTTCCCACTCTGTCTATAAATCGTCCCATCGCCATGTAACCGATAGCGTAAGTAGTGGTAAATGCCATGACAATATAGCTGTAATCTTTTTCATCCCAGCTGAATTCTTTTTCCAGAACAGGTTTCAGCAAACCCATTACCTGACGGTCAAGATAATTGATCGTAGTGGCAAGAAAAACGAGAGACAGCATCCACCATCTTATATTTCGGTTGTGAGGAGCCTGCATTTAGTTATGATTAAGTTGTTGTAATAAATTCTTTGTTTTAAGAGTCAGTTCTTCTTCATTAAAATCCTTTCCGATGAGCGAGCTGCCCAGTCCTACTGCTATGGCACCACCATTGAGCCATTCCGTGATATCTTTATAATCAGCATTGATTCCTCCGGTTGGCATAAAATTCACTCCCGGAAAAACAGGCTGAATGGATTTGATATAGTTTTTACCTAAAGCGTCTGCCGGAAATATTTTAACCAGCTTTAAACCATTCTGATAGGCAATATTGACATCAGAAGGAGTAAAACAGCCCGGAATCAGCAGGATATTTCTTTCGAAAGAATATTTCACCAATGCTTCACTGATAACCGGTGTAATGATAAAATCTGCCTTTACATTGGCAAAATCATCCATTTCCTCTATGTTTTTTACCGTTCCAATTCCTAACAAAAGACCGGGAAATTCGGTATGGGAAATTGCTTTCAGCCCTGTAAAGTTTTCCAATGCCTGATGACCGCGGTTGGTGTATTCTATTACACGGATTCCTGCTTCATATAAAGCTTTTATGATATTTTTTGAGACTTCAAACGATTCGTTATAAAATAATGGAACTATTTTCTGGTCTTTTATTTTCTGTATTATTTCACTCATAATTTTTCGATATTAATACTGTCATTAATCGTGTCTCCCTTTACAAAAAGTTTTTTGAAAGCAACTTTTGCGGCATCTTCCAGAATCTTCTGTTCAGGATTTCCTTTTACAATTCCATGAATCAAAGCGGCCATAAAAGAATCGCCACTTCCTACCCTTTCTTCAATTTTGTCTGCATTATATTTTTCTGAAACCAAAAGCTGTTCATCAGCAAATAAGGTGGCAAAATAATTGACCTTTTCTCCGTTTGTAAAGCGGAACGTATTGGCAATCCTTTCTACATTTGGAAATTGTTTCCGGATTTCCAAAGCTGTTTTTCCAGCCTGTTTCAGAAGGTTTTGATCGTTAAAATTTCCGTTAAGCTCATATTCAATGGGAATATTCAGGAACTGCTCAACAGACCAGATATTTCCCATGAGAACGTTCACAAAAGGCATCAGCTCTCTGATTTTATGAGGATTCTGATTTTGCCAGAGCAATGCTCTGTAATTCAAGTCGAGAGAAACAGTAACATTTCTTGCCCTGGCTTCTTTCATGATATGTACACATTTGCGAAATGCATGATCACTCAAAGCCGGTGTGATGGTGCTGATATGCAGCCATTTTACATCTGAAAATATTTCATCATCACTGAATGCTTCAAAATCCGATTGGGTAAAAACAGACGGAAAGCGATCGTAAACCACCGAAGCATTCTGCATATCTCCATCGGAAGAAAGATAAAATGTTCCTATTCTCCCTTGAGTTTTTCCTGCCAGAACTTCTATTCCTTTATTTTTAAGTTGAAATTCTAATTGGTTTCCAACAAAATTCTCAGGTAAAGCTGTTAACAATTTCACAGAATTTTCCCACTGGGAAAGTGCTGCCGCTACATTGTATTCAGCTCCGCCCACATAGATTTTCAAAGATTGCTCATTGAGCCAGTTTCCTTCGGAATCCGGAGCAAAGTGGAGAAGCAGTTCTCCGAAACATAATATCTTAGACAAATCCTGCATGGTATTAGATTTCAAAATAATTTTTTGTATTGTGATAACAGATATCCTGAATGATCTTTCCAACCCATTTTTCATCATCGGGAAGGAGACCTCTCTCCATCTCGCTTCCAAACAGATTGCATAAAAGCCTTCTGAAATAATCATGTCTTGAGAACGACAGCAGACTTCGGGAATCGGTCAACATGCCGATAAAAGTGCTGATTAATCCAATATTGGAAAGCGTATTCATCTGTTTTGTCATTCCATCCAGCTGATCCAGAAACCACCAGGCTGCCCCAAACTGTACCTTGGATTTGATTCCTCCTTCGTTGAAATTTCCGGCAAGAGCTGCCAGAACTTCGTTAAATGCCTGGTTTAAATTGTAGATAATGGTTTTCGTGAGTTTTCCTTCTGTATTCAGTTCATCAAGCAGAATGCTCATTCTCTGTGCGTAGTATGGTTCTCCAATGGCGTCATATCCTGCGTTGGCACCTATTTTTCTGAACATTTCTGAATTGTTGTTCCTTGTTGCCCCTACATGAAACTGTTGTACCCAGCCTTTTTCTGCATACATTTTGCAAAGCTCTTTCAGCATATAGCCGCACAAGGCTTCAGGATCTGAAAATGATGAGAGATTGCCCTTAAGGAATTCAGAAAATTCCTTTTCAAGGTTATGATCCCATTTCGTAGTATCCGGGAAATATTCAAAACCATGATCGGCTACTTTTGCCCCTGCTTCTACAAAATAATTGATTCTGGACTGGAGTGCATTCAACAGATCATAAGCTGATGTAATTGGAAATCCGCAGACTTTTTCAAGCTTTTTAATTCCTGAAAGATACTGTTCAGAGTTAATCATATTAATATAGGAATCAGGGCGGAAAGCCGGAAGAACAGCCGTTTTAAAGCCACTATCTTTTAAAGCTTTATGATGAACGAGATCATCAGCAGGATCATCAGTGGTACATAAAGCCTCCACCTTAAAATTCTGAAGAATGGATTGTGGCAGAAAACCAGATGTCTGCAGACTTTCATTCATCTGATGATACACCGCATTTGCATTTTTTGGAGATAAATATTCGCTGATTCCAAAAGGATTTTTTAATTCCAAGTGGGTCCAGTGAAATAATGGGTTACGAAGTGTATAAGGCACGACTTCTGCCCATTTCATAAACTTTTTCTGGTCTGAAGCCTGCCCTGAAATAAACTGTTCACGAACTCCAAAATTTCTCATAGCCCTCCATTTGTAATGGTCTCCATCCAGCCAGATAGCCGTTGGAGAGCGGAAATTCTGATTAGCAGAAATAACATCCGGTTCAAGGTGATTGTGATAATCGATAACCGGCATATCTTTAGCATAGCCAAAATACAGATTCTCTGCCTTTGCCGATTCCAGCAGAAACAATTCTCCGAAAACTTCTTTATTTTTAATGGAATTACTCATTATTTACTTTTACAATTCAGAATTTTAATTCTCTTTAGGTATTCAGACTTTAAGAAAGTCAACATTTTTAAAACAGGACCTTGCATGAAACCATTAAGGTCCTGTTCATTGGATATGAAGAAATTAGTTTTATTAGACTCCGCTGAATGCACTGAAACCTCCGTCAACAGGGATCAATGCTCCTGTGATGAAATTTGCAGCATCCGAACATAGAAACTGTACAACACCGTTAAGCTCTTCCACTTCTCCAAATCTCCGCATGGGTGTTTTGGCAATTACTTTTTCACTTCTTTCGGTTAAGCTTCCGTCCGGATTCAAAAGAATAGCACGGTTCTGATCTCCAATGAAAAAACCAGGTGCCACAACATTAACACGTATTTTATCTCCGAATTTCAATGCAAGATCAGAGGCCAACCATTGGGTAAAATTGGTGATCGCAGATTTGGCGGCAGAATATCCGGCTACTCTTGTAATAGCTGAATACGCAGCCATGGAAGAAATATTAATAATGCTTCCACTTCCCTGCTCAGCCATTATTTTTCCGAAAACATAGCTCGGATAAACGGTTCCATTGATATTAAGGTCGGTAACCTCTGCCCACCCCTTCATATTCATATCAAAAAATGATTGTTCAGGAGATAAGGTAGCTGTAGGAATATTTCCGCCTGCTATATTGAGCAGAATATCAATCTTGCCATATTTTTCTTTTATTTTTTCTGAGGCGGCTTCAAGGCTTTCGATATCCATCACATTGGCTTCTACAGCGAGTGCCTCTCCTCCCAAGTCTGTCAGTTCTTTTACACGGGCATCCAGTGTTTCCTGGTTTCTTCCCAATGCGATAACTTTGGCTCCGGCCTCAATAAAACTTTTAGCAAGACTACCTCCCAAAACGCCTGAAGCCCCTGTGATAACTGCCACTTTGTCTTTAATACTAAACAGGTCTTTCATTTTACTTTTTACTATTTATTACAAACGCAGATTAATTTTTCTGTAATTCCGACTGAACTGCTGCCATTACTCCTTCTATCTGTCCCAATGCCAGCATTCGTCCTAAAAATGAATAACCGGGGTTATATCCTTTATCAATATCTTCTGTTAAAAGTCTTCCGTGGTCAATTCTCATGGGCAGATCATGGTTTTCTTTTTCGAATACACGGATTACTTCTATGAGCTTTCCTCTTCCTCCCAAATGATGAGCTTCGATGAAATCCCCGTTTTCAAAGACATTTGTACTTCTCAGGTGAACGAATTTAGTCCGGTGGGCAAATTTCTGAGCCAGTTTCGGAACATCATTCTGAAGGTTGGCACTTAGAGATCCGGCACAGAAGGTTAATCCGTTGTGAGGGTTATCAACGGCATTCAGAAGCCAGTCAATATCCTCTTCATTGGTTACTATCCTTGGTAAGCCCAGTAATGAAAATGGGGGATCATCAGGATGTACACACATCTGAATATTCCATTTTTCACAGACAGGCATTATTTTTTCAAGGAAATATTTCATGTTCTGGCGAAGCTGGTTTTTATCTATACCATCATACAATGCCAGTAAATTTTTGAAAATAGCTACCGGATTATCATCTCCTTCTTTGATGTTTCCGTTAACGAATCCCTGTGTTTTTACAATGACAGAGTCTATCAGAGCATTGTTATCTTTTTCTGTTAAGGTATTTTTTAATTCTCCTACCTTTTGAAGGATCTGTGGGTTATAATCATTTTCTGCTCCTTCTCTTTGAAGGATATGAATTTCGAAGTACGCAAACTTGGCTTTGTCAAAATAAAGTGATGACGAGCCGTCTTCCCATTCGTGAAAGAGATCGGTTCTTGCCCAGTCCAGAACAGGCATAAAGTTGTAACAAACTGTTGTAATGTCTGCTTTACCCAGATTTTCAAGGCTTGTGATATAATTTTCTATTAAAGAGTCACGGTCTTCACCTCCGTATTTGATCGCTTCGCTTACGGGAAGACTTTCCACAACAGACCAGCGAAGTCCGTGGCTTTCTATATAGTTTTTATAATCATTGACGGCCTCTGAATTCCAGATTTCTCCGTTTGGGATGTCATGCAGTGCAGAAACAATTCCTTCCACTCCGATCTGACGAAGCGTACTCAGTTCTATTTTATCTTTTTTTCCAAACCAACGCCAGGTTTTTTCCATAATGTAAAGTTTTAATTCAGATAAACAAAGCAGGTGCTTTCACACCTACTCTGTTGCTGATATGAATGTAGAATGAAATATAATTAATATCCAGGATTCTGATATTTTGCTTTAATATCTGCCGATACTTCCATAGCATCAAGCTGTCCCTGAGGAATAGGTCTCAGATAATGGAAAGGTTGTATTGTCCTGGTAACTGTTTGTGGTGTATGATTTCCATAATTCGGCCCACCAATGGAGTATGATGCAGCCTTTTCTGTCCAAGTCTGGGTTCTTACCAAATCATACCATCTGTAGCCTTCACCAAAATATTCTCTGGATCTTTCTGCTAAGATATAATCAATTGTTATAGTTGATGGTGTTGCTGCCATCATAGCAGCACTGTTATCCTGTATTTTTGTCACATTTCCGTTATTATCCCAACGCCATTTTCCTGCTCTTGCACGGATAACATTAATTAAATCTCTAGCAGACACTAAACCGGATGCTCCTTTTACAGCGGCTTCTGCTGCAATAAAATACAGCTCGGAGAATTTTGCTGCATAGAAAGGGCGTGTATGGCTCGGATTTGGATAACCTAAGCCATTTCCGTTGTCAGTTCTGTAGGGACCAATTTTCCAAATTCCAGGATACACAATTCTGCTGATTCCGCTAGGAGCAACCACCCAATCCGCTCTTCCCGGCAATGTACCGGCACCAATTCCGCTTTGGCCTGCATTGGTTGGATATGTTGGGGCCTGAGAATCATCATTTAAAAAAGTTAAAACCGGAGCATTAGGCTGGATCGGAAGATTATTGGCATTATACAGCGTCCCTACATTGGTAAGCCCGGTTCCTTCTTTATTCCAGTTACCACGGTATACTGTTGTAAATGTTCCATCATATCTTGAATCATTGGTTTTATCCGAAAACGTATTTTTAATTACTTCGATGGTAGGAGCCATTCTCACCCAGGGTCTTCCCAGCGGCTGAAAAGCGGCACGTTGTACAGAGCTTGCCGGTGTCCATGTTGTTGGGGAGGTACTGCTTTTAAGGTTGGTATAATTCCACGTCATCATCCAAGATGCGAAATTATTCGGTGACCATCCATCACCATAGCTTGCCTGAATTACACCTTCATTGAAATAAGCGCTGGTTTCTGTATGGTCTGCATACAGCATACATTCACTATTACGATCATTTGATCCTAAATTAACGTCATAGTAAGTTTGCTGCAACGCGTATGGTCCAGGCTCATTAATTGCGGCTAAAGCAACATCATATGCCTGCTGAAAATACCATTGTGTATTGTGACCATTTGGATCTGTTCGAGAAGCTTCAGGGTATGTCGGGATACTGTTAGGGTTTTGCAGCCACCATCCATAAGTCAAATAGGCCTTTGCCAAATATAAACGGGCTACATTTTTGGTCACTCCTCCTTTAACCCGCGGGTTAACAGGAAGATTTTCAACAGCTTTAATTAAATCCGGGAAGATTGCTTTAGTGTATACTTCTGTAACAGTATTTCTAACTGAAGTCGTTTTTGGATTGATATTAAAAGCAAGTTCTCCAGAACCCAGATCAAGAGGTACACCTCCATAGGTCTGCACTAATAGAAAATAGTAGAACGAACGGAAAAATCTTGCTTCCGAAATCAGTGATTCTGCTATACCTGCTCCGGATCCGTTCTGAATAATTCCATTTGCAGTATTAATCGACGGAAATACGGATCCCCATACCATACTTGTCGGAAAAGTATTGGAGTTGATGCTACCTGTACCACCTGTCATATCAAGATCTTTAAAATTACCGTCTGCACTCTGCCCCCAGGTAGCTTCATCTGTACCAGTCATATTGGCATTTAACCAATAACCGTTTCCGTAAAGCAATCTCAACTGTCTGTATAAAGACGTAACACCTTGTGATATACCTCTTTCCGTTGTAAAGTCTTCAGGAGTATAAACCCCTCTTGGTTGTTCATCCAATATCTCATTACAACCTGTAGTTGTAAATGCTACTGAAGCTAGAAATAAAGCAGCAATGAATTTTTTATTTAAATTAATCATGATTTCTGATTTTTAAAAGGTTAGATTTAGCCCCATCATATAATTCCTTGTAGACGGGTTGTTTGTACCTATAATAAGCTGATTTGCCTTATATGAGTTTACAGCCTGATTTTCATTACCTCTTGAATTGGGTTCCGGATCCATACCTGAATGTCTGTAATAAGGAGATCCAAATACAAATGGATTCTGTACAGTAACATACAGTCGAAGATTACTAACTCTTAAACTCTCCAGAACATTTTTATTAAAATTATATCCTAAGGTAATTGTTCTGATTTTCACAAAAGATGCATCAAACAGAGCGAGAGTTGAGCCATATTTAGGGTTGTCACCACTTAATAATCCACCTGCTTTCGGGTATCTTACATCAGGATTTTCTTCGGTCCAGTAATCTACATCGACGTTGTTCCCTCTACCTGTTAATCTGTTAAGGTAACCAGCTGAACCATAAATAGAACTGATCAGTACTCCTCCTTTCTGAAAAGCACCTACAATGCTTAAATCTATATTTTTATAAGCGAGTCTTGTATTAAAACCACCGATGAAATCGGGATTGGTGTTAATAATCTGTCTGTCGGCTTCATTTATTGCTCTCTTTGGTGTACCATCTGCATTGTATTCTCCTGTGTATAACACTTTGATCATTCCTGGTGCTGCACCAACCTGTGGTTCCAGAATATTTAAATATGGATCTCCCTGCTGCCACAGACCTACATATTGATAATCATACAAGGCATTGATATTATAACCTACAAACCATAAATTATTTACATTTCTATCCATTCCGGAAGCAAGCGCTGTAATTTTATTTCTGTTCGCAGATAAATTACCTCCTACTTCCCAACTGAAACCATCAGGATTATCAATCACCACTGCATTAAGCGATATCTCTAAACCTTTATTCTGAGATGCACCCACATTCTCGGTAACAGAACCTAATCCACTGGATGGGGGTAAGCCTTTGCTAAGCAATAATTTTTCAGTATTGGTCACATAATATTCTACAGTACCTGTTATTCTCTTATTAAAAATCGAAAAATCTAAACCATAATTCCAAGTTTTCGAAAATTCCCACCCTAAAGACGCATTAGGAGCTGAACTCACATAATTACCTATAACATTAGTCCCTCCAAAATTGTAAGGTGTAGTACTTAAGCTACCAAAAGTGGTGTATGGAGCAACAGCCTGATTTGATGTTTGACCATAGCCAGCCCTTAACTTTAGCATGTTAATGTATTTTGAATTTCGAAGGAAACTTTCATTCGCTACATTCCACCCTACTGAAATTGCCGGATAAGTATGCCATTGATGACCTTTTGCCAATACCGAAGCACCGTCTGATCTTACTGTTGCCGTCAACATATAACGGTTATCATATTGATACATTGCTCTTCCCATGAAAGACATGAGTCCTCTTCTCCAATATCCCTGGTTATTAGGATCTATGGTTACTTCCCCCTGCGCATGCCCTAAATTGAAATACTGAAAAGCATCAATAGGCACATCACGAGCAGCAATCGACGAACTGTTAAACCTTGTCTGTTCAGCTGAATATAATGCTGTTGCATTAATTTTATGCTTACCAAAATTTCTGTCATAGGTTACCAGGTTTTCTAAAACCCATTGTGTGGTCAGAGAATTTCCTATGCTTGCTGAAGATAGATTAGCTGCTTGATAATTTAATGCCCCTGTTCCCAGATAATAGCCACTATTTGAGTTTCTGTAGGTTAAACCAACGTTTAATCTGTATTTAAGGCCTTCAATACCCGGGATTTTAATTTCTCCATACAAATTATTATAAGAACTGAATGCATTCGTACGGTCTGCATAAGCATCACCTAAACCTTCTAAAATTGATCTTGTCTGCAGAGCTGTTTGGTCAACATTTGCAAATGTTGTTCTTAATCTTGGTGACCCGTCTGGAAGATATGGACTTACCAATGGTGAATACCCTAAAACAGGAGCCCCGCTTACTCCATTAAAATCACTGATAGAAAAATTAGAATTCGTTGAAAACCCAACCTTTAACCATGAATTAATTTCCTGATCCAAAGCGCCTCTAATAGAAAGTCTTTTATATTTTTGCAATGGTACTACTCCGTCTTGCTGAAAATAGGCAACTCCGAAATTGTACCCTCCTTTTTCCGTTCCACCTGTAACTGCTACATCATGATTCATCATCAATCCAACCCCATAATATTGATCCTGCCAATCTGTATTTATCCCGTTAGACTCATCCGGCCCGTTTGTAAAGAGGTTAGCATCAGCTCTTAGTTTTGAAAGCTTAGGACCGTCCATCATTGGATATTTAGAGAACACAGTCTGAAATCCGGTATATGCATTATATGAAAATCTCGCTCTTTGCCCTTTTCCTCCTCTGTTGGTAGTGATTATTATAACTCCATTGGCACCACGGGAACCATAAATAGCAGTAGCGGAAGCATCTTTAAGAACATCCAAAGTTTTAATGTCTGACGGACTTATATCTCCCAAAGATCCAACGAACGGAATGCCATCTAATACAATCAGAGGATCATTAGATCCTGTTAAAGAACGTTCACCTCTGATACGAATTTGCTGTACAGCACCCGGTTTTGTTGAAGTCCTTCCAATATCAACTCCTGGAAGGCGACCCTGAATTGCTTCTGTAATATTTGCAGAAGGTACTTCTTTTATGGCATTACCACTTAATGAGGCAACGGATCCGGTTACAGCTTCTTTTTTCTGCGTACCATATCCAATTACCACTACTTCTTCTATTTTTTTCTCTTTAGCAGCAGTATCTTTTTTAGTCTGAGAATATGCCAAGCCGGAAGGCAATAAAGCCATCGCAAAAAAGAGGGCAGCTTTATTGGTTTTAGCTAAATAAAATCGGTTCATAATTATTATGTTTTAAATATTAGGGTTGAATAAAAGGCCGGTAATAATTATAACTCTGAGAAATCCTTAGTGTTTAACAGCCTTTTTATATTTATTTAGATATACATGTTCACAATAGCTTCAAACAATTCCTGCTTTCCGCTTTTTGGCTGTGGTTCACCGATTTCGTGAGCGATTCTCTGAAGATCTTCCAGTGTAAGCGTACCATCCTCGAATGCTTTTCCGTTTCCGTTATCAAAAGAGGCATAGCGGTCAGTTCTCAGCTTTTTGTAATCTGAATTTTCAAAGATATCCGCTGCTGCAAGAAGACCTTTAGCGAATACATCCATTCCTGAAATGTGAGAAATGAATAAATCTTCAGCATCAATAGAATTTCTTCTGATTTTAGCATCAAAGTTTACTCCTCCGGTTCCCAGACCTCCTGCCGGAAGCAGTACCAACCATGCCTGAACCATATCATAATAATCAATCGGAAACTGATCTGTATCCCATCCGTTTTGATAATCTCCCCTATTAGCATCAATACTTCCTAAAAGTCCTGCATCTACAGCAACCTGAAGTTCATGTTCAAATGTATGACCTGCCAATGTAGCATGATTCACTTCGATATTCAGTTTAAAGTCTTTGTCTAGTCCGTAGTGTCTCAGGAATCCGATTACGGTTTCAGAGTCATAATCATACTGATGTTTGGTAGGCTCCATTGGTTTAGGTTCAATAAGGAAAGTTCCTTTAAATCCTTGCTGACGGGCATAATCTCTCGACATGGAAAGGAAACGGGCCAGATGATCTTTTTCACGCTTCATATCGGTATTTAAAAGACTCATATATCCTTCTCTTCCACCCCAGAAAACATAGTTTTCACCTCCAAGTGCAATGGTGGCATCTATTGAATTTTTCACCTGTGTTGCTGCACATGCCACAACATCAAAATTTGGGTTGGTAGATGCTCCGTTCATGTATCTTTCATGCGTGAAAACATTCGCTGTTCCCCATAAAAGCTTTATTCCTGTTTCCTGTTGTTTTTGTTTTGCATATTCAACAATAGTCTGCATATTTTTCTCGTAGTCTTTCCAGTTACTGGCAGGGTCTACCAAATCGATATCATGGAAACAGTAGTAGTTGAATCCCATTTTAGACATGAATTCAAAGCCTGCATCCATTTTGTGCATTGCTCTGGTCACAGGATCATTTCCAATATCCCATGGATGGTGGATTGTAGGTCCTCCAAATGGATCGCTTCCGTTTGCACATAAGGTATGCCACCATGCCATTGCAAATCTGGTCCAGTCTTTCATAGGTTTTCCCATTACGATCTTTTCAGCATCATAATAGCGGAATGCCAACGGATTCCTGCTTTCCTTCCCCTCAAACTTAATTTTTTCAATACCTGTAAAAAACTCTTTTGTACCTGTTAAAGTGTTCATATTTATTTGATTATTTTTAATTTGTTTTTTTAATTTTTGCGTAGAGATACCCTCCTCACTGATTCTTAAGAGTCAGTAAGCGGATGAAAAATGCTGTTGTAACTTTTCTAGATTATTTCGTTAAGATGATGTTTCCATCTGGCATAGGCTTCTAAATATTGTTCTTGTTTTTCGTGTTCAGGCTCTATCACCGCTATTTTTTCAAGCGAAGAAAATGCTTCTCTGGAATCTGAGTAAAATCCTATTCCCATTCCGGCAGCTCTTGCCGCTCCTACCGCTCCATCAGTATCATAAAGTTCAATGACTGCGTTGCTGACGCTGGATAACGACTGACGAAAAATTGAACTTAAAAACATGTTGGCATTTCCTGCACGGATCACCTGGATATCCATTCCGATATTTCTCATGATATCCATTCCGTATTCGTAAGAGAATACAATACCTTCCTGCGCTGCACGCAAAATATCTCCCTTAGAATGTATGTTGAAATTAATTCCGTGGATAGAACAGCTTGTATCCTTATTTTCAAGCACTCTCTCAGCTCCATTTCCAAAGGGAATAATACTTAATCCTTTTGAACCAATAGGTGAAAGTGAAGCCATGTCATTCATATCACCATAAGAAGAAAGTGAGGTTGCAAAATTATGTTTCAACCATGAATTTAAAATTCCGGTTCCGTTGATACACAATAAAACTCCAAGTCTGATCTGTTCCGGCGTGTAGTTGACATGGGCAAATGTATTAACCCTTGATAATTCATCATATTCCAGCTGGTCCAGAACTCCATATACCACTCCTGAAGTTCCTGCTGTGGAGGCAATTTCTCCCGGATTAAAAACGTTCAGGGAAAGAGCATTGTTAGGCTGGTCTCCTGCCCTGTATGAGATGGGCGTTCCTTCTTTTAAGCCTAATTCTTCAGCCGCAATGCTGGAAACGGTTGCCTGGATTCCAAACGTGGGTACGATTTCAGGAAAAAAGCTTTTCGGGATTCCATAGTAATTAATAATATCTTCCGAAATACAGTTGTTTTTAAAATCCCAGAAAATTCCTTCCGATAATCCCTCGATGGTCATTCCTATCTGCCCTGAGAGTCTCATCGCAATATAGTCTCCAGGGAGCATTATTTTATCTATCTTTTCAAAAATTTCAGGCTCGTTTTCTTTTACCCATGCAAGCTTTGATGCGGTAAAGTTTCCCGGTGAGTTTAAAAGATGTGAAAGACATTTTTCTTCCCCTATGGTTTTGAAAGCTTTTTCACCATAAGGTACAGCACGGCTGTCACACCAGATAATGGATGGTCTTAAAAGGTTCTGATCCTTATCTACCAGAATCAAACCATGCATCTGCCAGGTGATTCCGATTCCTTTAATATCTTCAGCATGTACACCAGATTCATGCATAACAGCTTCATGTGCCAATTTCAGATTGATCCACCAGTCGACTGGGTTTTGTTCTGCCCATCCCGGATTTATAGCAGTGATTTTCATTTCTTTTTTGGGAGAAAATTCAGAAGCAATCACTTTTCCACTGGATGCCTCAATGAGACACACTTTCACAGAAGAACTGCCAATGTCATAGCCTAGTAAGTACATAATTTTTTAAAAAGGTTATTTTATAAGTTTTGTATTGTTTTTCTTGTAAATCTTAGCATCAAATCTGTAATATCTTGCCGCACGGTGTGATACATCTTTTTGAATTTCATCCAAAGGAACAATATAGGGGAATGATGATATTTTTTTATGAAAATTTTTAATATCAATATTCTTTTCATTTAAAGCGCTGTAGAGCTGATAGAGCTGTCTTATGGTAAATCTTTTTGGCAGCAGCTCAAAAATAATGGAGAAATCAGATTCAATCCATTTTCTGATCTCCATCAGAGATTCATTGATAATTTTGTTATGATCAAAAGGCAGTAAAGGAACTTCATCAACAGGATACCAGTCTACGGTATCATATTTTGTACTGTTGATCTTGTGATCTATTTTACAAAGAGAAAGGTAGGCAACTGTAATGATCCTGTCTATATGATGTTTGTATTCCTGATCCATCCATTTAATATCATGCGCATTGCTCGCTCTCATAGGATCAGCAAAACATTTGAACTGTTTGAGAACCATTTTTTTTATCCCTGTAAGTTCATGAAGTACTCTTTGTGCAGCATCGTCTACATCCTCATCACTGAAAATTAAACTTCCGGGAAGTTTGATCTGTTTTTCTAACGGTACATCATCAACATGGCGTTGTACTAATAATATATTCAACCGGTTTTCATGGTCAAATCCAAAGACAACACAATCTACAGAGACATAGGTATGGATAAAGTTCTGATTCATTAGTTCGTTAACATTTTGGTAACATTACAAATATAAAAATTCATCTGAATAAAAAAAATAAATCCACCATTATCTACTGCTTATCAATGCATTACATATCGAATTTTTATGATATCAATTGCATAAAAAATATGATAAGGTTATCATTATTATTACACTTACTTATTTCATAAAACATGAATTCACAATCAATTGCAATATCAATCAGCACAAAAAAAAAATTTGATTTTTAGAATAAATATTATGATAAGAAGAATCATTTTTTTTTACATTTTGTTTAAAAAAAAAATGTAAAAAGCACACTTTTTATTATGAAAAACCAACTAAAAACCTACTTTCATTCACCAATTCCTTCCCCTAAGAGCAAAAAATTGTGAAACAATAAATTTAAAGAGTATGATTATTTGATTTTATAACCATTAAAAAAATCTAATTAAATTGCAGGTTCCAGAATCCAGCAGAAATGGTCAGTTGTATGAATATAAAATCACTTATTTTAAAAATTCATATTTAGTTATGGACCAGAAGAATAATATTTCAAATTATTAATTTAATGATATAGTTAAAATAATCGCAACCATCTACTGAATAGTATAATCTTTGGTATCCACTTCTGACAATCTGAAGTAACCCAAAGGTGCATTGGCAGAATTGGTTGAGTTACTAATATTTCCATTAACAGAAGTAGGAGTCGTAGAAAACGGACTGCTATCAGAGCCGGAAGCATTCAGTATTTTGCGGAAATAATCATAATATCTTTTAGAAACTGCAATCAGCTTAATATTTACAACATCTCCTGCAGCCAGGTCTTTATCTGAATAATATACGGGATTCAATCCACCATTATTATTTTCATCATCTTTTACCTTATACTGGGGAAATGCAATATGTGGATTTTTATTACTGAAAATATAATAGTTTTTTTCAGTAATATTATCCTGATAATAGTACGTAATTTCAATTTCATCACCTGATATTCCTCCATTATTGTTTTGAACAATGTTACCTTCTATTTCAGGAGCACCTATTAACGTTTCCGTAGATTTGTAAATCTCTCCATTCAAACTGATGGCCAATGTATAACTCTCTCCAATCACTGGCAGGAAGTTGTTACAGATATATTCTCCTGTTCCTGGATTTTCAACAAAATTAAATGCTGTATTTGCAGAATTGGTAATTACTATACTTGCTCCTGAAACACTCGGAAAATCTGAATTATAGTATCCAGTGGTTGTGGAAAGTATTATTTTCTGACGGTTTCCGGATGTGTTCTTGATCCAATCTATAGATGCATCTATCACCAGTCTGGGTTCTGATGTATCAAGGTTTACATCAATTACTTTTTCACAGGCTATAAGGAATAATCCCATGACAATTACCGTGTATTTTCTCATTGTTTTAATTATTATCATCAGAGTTTTAGAATTTGAAATTGTACGTAACACTTGGGATAACCCCGAAAATTGATATTTTTCTTGCTTCGCTTATCCCAGTGTCCAGATTCTGTCCAAAATTAACAGCTGCAGCATTGCTTCTTCCATACACATTATAAATACTGAATACCCATTCTCCTTTCCATCTTCTTACCTTATCTGCCTTCGGTGTGTAAGTTGCGGATAAATCTAAATGATGGTACGCAGGAATAGAGTTTCTATTTCTTTCTCCATAACTTGCAATTGTGATACCCTGATACTGGTATTTTCCATTGGGGTATGTAGCTGCTTTTCCTGTCTGATAGATGAAAATTCCTCCAAAGCTCCATTTTTTTGAGAGCTGATAAGCGGCTGTCAGTGATAAATTATGCGTTTTATCATAATTAGCACGATACCATTGGCCGTTATTGATTCCTGGTTCGTCTGCATTTCTGCCTGGTGTTCTCTGCTCTGCTCGGGACAGGGTGTAGGAAAGCCATCCCGTTAATCTGCCTGAATTCTTTTTAGCCATAATTTCTAAGCCATAGGCCCTTCCTTCACCATTCAGCATGACCTGTTCAATAGCTTTATGGGCAATGAGTTCTGCACCATCAATATAATCTGCTTTATTCTTTATCTTTTTATAAAAAGTTTCCACCTCCAGAGAATATTTGCCATTATTGAAATTTCGGAAATAACCTAATGCTATTTGGTCCAGAATCTGAGGCTTCAGATACCTGTCGCTGGGTGTCCAGATGTCTAACGGAGAAACAGAAGCTGTATTGGAAATGAGATGGACATACTGGGCCATGCGGTTATAGCTGGCTTTAAAAGACTGATTGTCATCTAAGGTATAGGCAATTGCTAAACGGGGTTCCAAGTTCCCAAAGCCAATAATTTTTTTATTTTTCCCATAATTGATGCTGCCTGTAGGTGTTCCTTCTTCGTAGATCTGCATTTCCTGATTGTAAACAACAGCCTCATTATTGGTATATGTATTGACCTGTTGTTCTCCCAATCGTATAAAATGGCTGTATCTCAAGCCATAATTTACAGACAGTTGGTCTGAAAATTTTTGTTCAGCACTGATATAAACAGCATTTTCCATTGCATTTTTCTTGGCAATCTGGTCTGGTTTTATTGTTGAATTTTCTCCGAAAGATGTAATCGTTCCGGGATTGAACTGGTAATAAATAGAGTTCAGACCGTAGCTCAGATTCAGCTTATCAGAAAGGTAATGTTTGAAATCGTATTTGAAATTATAATTTTTAATATTTGATTTCCAATCAATTCCCGCAAATTTTATCTGTAAGCCATAATTATAATCGCTGTAAATGAACGATGCATTGGAAAACAATTGATCAGAAAATATATGATTCCACCTTATATTGAGAAGAGTATTGCCATAATCATTCATGAAGCTGTTATTGAAACTCATATCATCTTTCCCAAAATATCCAGATAAATAAAGGCTGTTTTTAGTATTTAACTTATAATTCAGTTTTGCATTTAGATCATAAAAATAAGCTGAATTAGGTTTTTTAGCTAATTTCATAAAAAGGTGAGCATAAGACGCCCTGCCTGCTACTACGAAAGAACTTTTTTCTTTTACAACAGGGCCCTCTATCAGTAAGCGGCTGGAAACAGCTCCAATGCCTCCTGTAGCATGAAATTCTTTATTATTTCCTTCTTTCTGATAGATATCCAGAACGGAAGATATACGGCCGCCAAAATTGGAGGGAATTCCTCCTTTATACAGTTTGAGATCTTTGATCACATCAGAATTGAAAACAGAAAAGAACCCAAACAAATGGGAAGTATTATAAACAATTGCCTCATCAAGAAGTACGAGATTTCCGTCTACAGAACCTCCTCTAACATTGAATCCGGAAGCTCCTTCCTGCGCATTGGCAACTCCCGGAAGCTGCATAATAGATTTCAGTATATCCACTTCACCCATTACCGCAGGCATCTTTCTGATCGTAGCAATGGATAGTTTGTTTACACTCATTTCCGGAGTACTGATATTGGTTTTCGTAGTGTTGCCTTTTAAAATTACTTCTTCTATTGATTTTGTACGGCTGCTTTCCGTCATTGCAAAGTTTCTTTGCATGCTTTCTGTTACAGAAATTGTCTCTTCGGTTATATCAAAATCGGGATAATTAATCACAACTGTATAATCACCTTTTGGAAGACTGATAGAATAAAAACCATAGGAATTGGTCACTGCTGATACATTGGCATCAGGAACTGAAATAACAGCGCCGATAAGTGTCTCATTATTCGATTTGTTGGCAATGATCCCGCTTAGTGTCACTTTTTCCTGTCCAAAAACTGCCGCTGAAATTACCACAAAAAGTGAGAGATATGATTTGTTCTTCATAAGTTCCGGTTAATTATAATCTTGAGCGAAAGTATTATTTTAGAAAGCCGGGAATACTGGTAATTATACCAAAGCGTTTGGTTATTATATGAAAGGATGTTTTTGAAAGATCAAAATTCAATGTGTTTTTTTATAACTTTTAGAAATTGAATTGCAGTATTAAATTTTTTGTATATAAAAGAGAAGCTTTCGTATAATATGTCATTTGATCCTGCTGTATGATTTAATTTTGTAATACATAGTTTAAAACAATGAGCCAAAATATAGATAATCAGTTAACGGATGAAAATTGGATATTTCAATTTTTTGTTTCCACCAGATACAGGATCATCAGGCATTTGATACTGTTTCTTTTTATAAGTATCGTATTGTATAACAGCAAGTCGGAAATTGCAGAACCCACACCTGTATTAATTCTCGTCATATTGTTGTTCTACTGTAATATGTATGTTCTGGTTCCAAAGCTTTTGTTTAAAAATAAATATACATGGTACTGTTTTTCCGTCATTACAATTCTTGCAACGATTGTTATTTCAGCAAAAGTGTTGTTAACGTATTTTGGGCAGTCCGCTTCCGATAGCTTGAATATCCTTCTTTTTTCAACCCTTCTTTTAGTTCTCTTCGCTGCTTCTACTTCAATAAAATTATTTCAGAAATGGATGGTAGATAAGCAGTTGATTTTTGAACTTGAAAGATCCAGAACTTCTGCCGAACTGGAACAGCTGAAGAATCAGATCAATCCCCATTTTCTTTTCAATATGCTTAATAATGCCAATGTTCTCACTAAGAAAGACCCCGAAAGAGCTTCGCAGGTTTTATTGAGATTGAGCGACTTGTTGCGGTACCAACTATATGATAGTACAAGAGAAAAGGTTCTGCTGACATCGGACATTCATTTTTTGGAAGATTTTCTGAATCTGGAAAAGATAAGACGTGATACGTTTAATTTTATTCTATCAAAAGAAGGCGGCATCAGTGGTGTACTTGTTCCCCCATTACTATTTATCTCGTTTGTTGAAAATGCTGTAAAACATAATAATGACTCAACAAGATCATCCTATGTAAATGTATTTTTTGAAGTAAAAGATGATGAATTGATTTTTCAATGTATCAATTCAAAGCCACAGCATAAAGCGGTTCCCTATTCCGGAGGCTTAGGCCTTGCAAATATTAAACGAAGACTTGAATTACTATTTCCATTAAGCCATTCATTAAAAATTATAAATGATGTTGAAACCTTTACAGTCTATTTATCCATTAAATTATGAATTGTATTATTGTAACCAAGGATTCTCTGATAGAAAAAGGCATCAGAAAACTTATCCTGGAATCAGATTATCTGCATCTCTTGTCTGCTTTTCAGACATTTGACAAGGCATCTGTATGTATGGAAGACCACTGTGTTGATATCCTCTTCTTCGATATTCAGATGTATGATCTTAGCAGTATTGAATTTATTTATACTATTCCCGAAGATACATTTGTAATCTTTGTTCCGCAATCTGATCCATTCATCAATATGGATGGGACAGTCAATGAAAAACCTCTCTCAAACCTGACGGCGAAACGCTTCAAAGAAGGAATTCATGAAGCCAAAATTTTTCTCAGCCTGAGTAAAAAGGAAAAAAATAATACTCCACATAACTATTTTGTTATTTAAAGAAGAGGAAAGGAAAAAATGGTAATTTTATATCTGTAAATTCTGAAATATGAAATGTATAATTGTAGATGATGAACCCCTGGCAAGAGAAGCCATTAAGATGCTTATAGATGAAACCAAGGATTTACATCTGCTAAGTACATTTAATGGTGCAGAATCTGCCGGAACATTTTTAAAAGGTAATCCCAATACGGTAGATCTTGTTTTTCTTGATATTCAAATGCCCGGTATTAATGGTATTGAATTTTCAAATTCAATACCGAAAGAAACACTTGTTGTATTCACCACTGCATTCTCTGAATTTGCAGTAGACAGCTATGAAGTTGATGCTGTGGATTATCTTATAAAACCTGTCAGATTGGAACGTTTTCAAAAAGCTGTCGAAAAGGCAAGAAGCTACTCCAAATTGATGAAAATAGATCACAGTTTTTCCGATATAGAGACCAGTACGGATGATTATTTGTTTGTCCGGGCAGAACGGAAGATGTTTAAACTTCATTTTAAAGATATTTTTTTTATCCAGGGCTTGAAAGATTATGTGATTTTGCACACGGAAAATCAAAAGATCATTACAGCAATGAACATTAAAACAATTCAGGATCAGCTTCCAAAGAACATTTTTGTACGGGTTAGTAAATCATATATCGTTAACTCTGGACATATAAATTCTTTAGACAATAATACCATTTACATTAAGGAGAGCGAAATCCCTATTGGAAATATATACAGGGATTATTTCTTTAAAGAATTTGTAACAAAAAAAATTCTGGGTAGATAATAAATCCTTTTTTATGATCTTCATCAATACTCTTTGAAAGAAATTGAAATACTTCTTCAATTATTTTTCCAAAGTTTCAACTTGAAAAGTGTTTAAATAAACTAAATAATAAATCAATTGCCAGCTTATTGTTTCTTTTGAAAAATATTCTTTGAGGCTTAATTCCCGCCATTGGCAGCCTATTTTCAATCATTTAATAATAAGTTTAAAAATTTTTCTAAATCAAATCTCGTAGAAAATTCTCGTTTGCTTTTGCTTAAATGAGGTAAAATCCATTTCTCTAATTTATCTTTGCTTATGAGTTCCAGATTTTAGTTCTTTTTTTTGAAACTCTAAATTGCTAATTTTCTAGAAACTCTTTCGCTTAAAAGTTTAAACAGGTTCATCTATAAAAGGCAATACTTAAAAACGCTCTTCTATAAGTTCTTTGTTTACCGTCATGCCTGTTAATGTTCCCATTGCTATTGCATTTACAACCGTCCGCAGTCGTGTTGCATTATCGCCACAAGCAAATACATCTTTTGTGGTTGTTTTTTGAGAAGCATCAATTTTTATATATCCCTCTTCGGTTAATTCACATCCCAATTGTTCAGCAACAGTACAATTTTGCTCAAAAGGAAGTTTGGCGTAAATGGCTTTAACTATTTGCTTTGAACCATCTTTAAATAGGATGTTTTTGAGTTGTCCATTTTGGTGTTCTAACTCCTTGATTTCTTTTTCTACTATTTCAATAGAATGTTTTTCCAGTTGTTTTTTTTGTTCGCTGGTTAGCGTTGATGTTCCATTCGTAAAAAGGGTCAACTTTTTTGTCCAATTCGATATGAGTTTAGAAAATTCAAATCCATATTCGCCATTACCCAAAATACCGGTTATTTCATTTTTCACTTCGTAACCGTGGCAATAGGGACAATGCAAAACAGAAATACCCCAACATTCAGAAAATCCGATAATATTGGGCATTACATCTTTAATTCCTGTAGCGAAAACTAATTTGGTAGCCGAAAACTTGTTGCCCGTTTCAGTTTGAATTTCAAAACCATTGCTCGTTTTTAAGCCCTTTGTAGCAATACCATCAAAAAATGTGACTGTATCGTATGCTACTACTTGTTGCTTTGCAAGTGTCGCAATTTCTTTTGGTGACTTACCATCTTGCGTTAAAAAATTATGCGAATGTGGTGTCTGTCTGTTACAAGGTCTCCCACTGTCGATAATAAGCACATTTCTTAATGCTCTTCCCAAAGCCATTGCTGTGGCAAGTCCGGCATAACTGCCTCCTATAACAATTACATCAAATTGATTTTTATCGTTCATTTTTTTGTCTTCTTTAAATGGATTAAAACTTAATGGAAATGCGAAAGCCGTGGCCAGAATTCCGCTTTGCTTAATAAAAGTTCTTCGGTTAAGATTTGTCATTGTTAGAGATGTTTTTCAGCAAAAGATGTATAAATGGTAATCCTACAAATACCATCCAGGGCACTAATATCAATGTTAAGATGAGCGTTCTTAAATACAATGGCATTTCAGCTAAATAACTACCAAACAATACATGAAAAAACGTTATCGAAGGATAAATTACTATCCAAATTTTGATGGATTGGATAATTTTACTTTTAGTATTCATCTCGATTAGTTACGGTTTGATAATATGTCCTGTTACAGCGCCAAACAAGCTTTTCTTAAAGGCAAATTCCAATTGCTTCATCGTTGTTGGAATTTCTCCCGGGAAATAAGGAAAATATTGTGGAGAGTTTTCAATTACCGTTGGGCTAACAGCATTGATGCGGATACCATTCGGCAACTCAATGGCAGAGGCTCTAATAAAGCCTTCTACCGCTCCGTTTACTGCAGATGCATTGGCGAAATTAATCTGAGGCTCGTGTGTTAATGCTCCCGTGATAAGTGTAAACGAACCTTTTGGATTGATGTAATGCTGACCAATTAATACCAAATTAATTTGCCCCATCATTTTTCCTTCAATTCCTTTTTTGAAAGTTTGGTCATTCAAATTTTTCCAAGGGCCAACAAAAGTTTCCCCTGCGGTAGAAATCAGGGCATCAAAAGTTCCAATCCTTGCAAACATTGCTTCAATGGATTGGGTAGAGGTTGTATCAACCTGTATCTCTTCTGAAGAACGACTGGCTCTTATTACTTCGTGATTTTCCTTTTCAAGCACATTCGCCAAATACTGCCCCATAGTGCCCGATGCACCTACAATTACTATTTTCATATTGCTGAATATTTTTATTTATTCTGCAAAGTTATTTTAGTAGGATTGGGTATGATAGGACAAGAATGAACTTGAATGGTACTTATTTAAAGTTCTTGCGGAATGCTTCGGGGGAAAAGTTGGTATGTTTTTTAAAAAAACGAATAAAATAGGAAGGGTCTTCAAATCCTAAATCGAAAGCAATCTGATTTACTTGATTGGTGGTAGCCAAAAGGTTTCTCTTTGCTTCAAGTACTATTTGCTCGTTGATGAGTTGTGAGCAGGTTTTTCCAGTAGTTTCTTTGGTAATTTTGTTTAGTTGAAATGTAGTGAGGTGCATCATTTCGGCATATTGTGTTACTTGTTTATGCGTTACCATATGCTTTTGCAATAGTTCTAATAATTCTTCCAATTGTTCTTGTGAATATTTAGTACTATCATTTTTTATTTCTTTCGGGTGTTTACTTTGTCTTACCAATTCAATAAAAAGTATTTCCAAACTTGCCGTAACAGCTTCCTTGTAGCGGTCTTGTTTTTGGGTATATTCTTCAAAAATAAGAGACAAATGCAACAGTAATTTGCTAAACTTTTCGACTGAAAGTGGACAGTGATTTTTATGGCTAACTTTTCGCAAAACAAAATTTACGGGCTCTTCTTTTGGTGCGTAAAATTCACGATTAAATTGAATTAAATAACCTTTACTCCCTTGTTTTAGCGTGAGCTGATGTACTTGCCCAGGTCGCATAAAGAAAACAGAATAGTCTCCAACAGGGTAATTGATAAAATCAATACTATGTTTCCCTGTTCCTTTCTCTAAAAATAAAGCAAAAAAGAAGTTGTGTCTATGTAGTTCTTGCACTAAATCTCTTTCGGAGAGCAAAGTACCGATGTTTCGAATACTAAAACCCTCTGAAAAATCAGGCTCTTTAATTTGTCTTACGCTAATTTCTTTCATTCAATTCTGTCGATGCAGTTTTGTTAGTGTAGTCGGTTGATAGTCTTGCCAGCAACTGATATAGTCGGTTCGTTGTTTACTTTTCGTTTATTAATTTCATCAAAGCATTAATAAATTTGTCTAATTGTATTTTAGTTTCACTGTCAATTAAATTGCCTTGTTTGTCAAATTTCCCTTTAACACCTTGAATTAGCAAACTTGTTTCATCATTAAATTTAGCCATAGTAGTTTTCATTATAAGTTGCAGTTCTTCGTGTCCTTTTTGTCCGCTTGCAGAAGCTGTTATCAGACCAATTGGTTTGTCCGAAAAAATTGTTGTCGAAATACACCATTCAATTGCATTCTTCAGTCCACTTGGAATACTAAAAACATATTCTGGTGTACAAATAATTATGCCGTCTGCTACTTCAATACTTTTTCTGAGTTCAATAATTTGTTCTGGTGGGTTGTCGGTAGAAAGTTCTGGGTCAAAATGAGGCAGTAGTTTTAGGTCGTTATAAATTGTCAAGTCAAAGTTATCGGTTGTCAACACTGCAAATTGTTCAACAAGTTTTAGGTTTGAAGAATTTTCGCTGGCACTTCCAATAATTGCTAAAATGTTTTTCTTGTCTGTCATTTTAATTCTGTATTTTTTTGTCTTTGGCTTATAATGACCACTAAGGTTTTAGGGCTTTAAATTAAGTAGGGAAAAGCAAATGTTTAATCTTCAAAAATCTCTCCTGCAAATGGATTATCCACTAACCACAACCAAACTCCTTTGTCATTTTTCTTCATTATACAACTTGTTGCGCCACTCATTTCGATAGGATTTCCGTCTGGCATTATTGCTTTTAATGAATATTTGTCAATCCAAATAGCAAGGTTTCCTACAATCGTTACTTTATGTTTGTTTCCAATTATTTCCGGTTTCCAAGTGCAAAGATGTACCATTGATTTTTTAATATTTTGTAAGCCGGAAATTTCTTTCCCGTCTCTCTCAATGTAAATTGCATCTTCGTCGAAACAACTCAACACTCCCTGTAAGTCCCCATTTAAAATACAATTACGAAAATATTTTACTGCTTCTGCTGGAACTGTTCTGTCAAATTTCTCTGTCATTATTTTTTTGTTGAATAATTGTTTGTTGATAAATGTCTGCCAGATTTACTGGTTGTATATTCGGTTTTTAAAAGATTTTCATCGAAATTATCAAGGGTTTGATTAACGATTTCATTTTTTTAATTACCTTAAATCTCTGTTAAACAATGTTTTTAAGGTTTCTATTAGCATAATTATAAAATAAATTGCCCTTCAAGTACGGTTATTGCTTCTCCTAAAATTGAAACCGTGTTCAATAATTCGGTTTTTAGGAAATAATACAGGCTCAAAATATTTTCTACATAAGCCTTTGTCGTTATCAGAAAGTATTACTTTTTTAATGATGAGATTTAATAATAGGTCGTGCATTTTTTTATATTAGAAAGGTGTACGATATTTAGTGTACTACTTTAGGGTTGTCGCTAACGTTTCGGGGCTTTCGAAACAGAAGTTTTCAGCTAAAATACTAATTTCAACCGAAGAACTGCCTATAAATTCTGCCGTTTAGCCCTTCCTAATAAGAAGTCTTTTTGCCTTAGTACATATTTATACTTTAGTTTATTACAACGTTAGTGAAAGGACTTTCCGAAAGAAATTGGTGATTGGTTTGTGTATTTTTTAAAATCAAATATTTTTGATTCAGTTTAAGCAAATGTTCAATAAAATATGATACATTTGCATACCATAAGGTATGGTATGGTAATTTAAAACGAAATGAAGAAGTTGAACTATTTTAAAATTGGAGCGTCATCTTATATGTTGCTGGGTGCATTACATCTTGTTAATTTAATTAGTGCGCCAAAGCGTCCTGAAAACGTAATGCAAGTCTATTTAAAAATGGAAAGGACGGCATTTGATTTTATGGGGGAACATACCGTGATGCAATTCTATACGGGATTCAGTGTTATGATGGGATTTATGCTTTTAGTATTTGTATTTCAGGCATTTATGATTAAACAACCTAATAGGTCTGCTATTTTTGCAAATGTTTTCCTTTCGATTATTGTATCGATTATTGCGGTGATTTACTTCCATCCCTTGGCTTATACATTATTACTATCTGCAACAATTTGCTTTACATTATGTTTAACTAATCCGAGTAATAGATTATGAAAAAAATAGAAAAAACAGATTGGTTTGAAGATGGAATGAAAGTCTTAAAAACAGAAGGTTTCCAGCGAATTACCATAGACAATCTTTGCACGTCCTTGAAAGTAACCAAAGGCTCATTCTACCACCATTTTAAAAATACCGAGGGCTATATTGAAGCATTGATGAAACATTGGCTGAATAAAAACACACTTGAATTTATTAAATATACTGAAGAACAATCTGATATTCAGACGAAATATTTTATACTGAATGATTTGGCTAGCTCTTCATCCCATAAAGTCGAGCAGATGATCCGTGCGTGGAGCTTCTCGAATGAAACGGTCAAAGAATATGTAAAACAGGTTGATAATATGAGAATGGAATATCTTACTGATTTAAATATTCAAAAAGGTTTAGATCCAAAACAGGCTAAAAATTCAGCAATCGTGCAATATGGAACGTTAATAGGAATACAACAATTACTTCCTGATATATCAAAGGATGAGTTTAATGAGTTATATCAAATTCATATTGAAAATAAAACGAATAAAAAGGTCTAATGGTAAGTAATCATTTTGAGATAATCGTATGAATTTAAAAGTAAATAAGGTTAACGTAGATAAAGAGTTTTTAGTCAATAAATATCTTCCAGCAAGTTATGCTGATGCCTTTGAATGTGTCGCTCCGATTTCTAATCATGTAACTCCCGACCATTTGCAGGTTGCTTTTTGGGGATCAGAAAAAAGTTGGATAAAAGAATTATTCAAATTGCGTAACATGTTGGTTAAACCTTTTGGTTTAAAGACCTCAAAAAAAGAAAGTGCAGGCAGTATTGCAATGTGTATAGAAAAAGGTACTAGCCATCATATTGCTTCGGTTTCGGATAGGTCTCCAAATGAGACCATCCTTTTATTGAATGATAAGCATTTAAAGGCATATATATCCATGTCGATTGTAGAAGCTGAAAATGATCTAAAAAGAGTTACAGTATGCACTATTGTCCATTTTCATAACTGGTTTGGATACCTCTATTTTTACTCAATTGATCTTTTTCACAGCATAATAGTAAGGAATATGCTTAAACGTTCGATTCGGGCTAACCTGTAAAAAGATAAAATTTCTCACCAAATGTAAATGTGATTTACCGCAAAATTCGCAATCTTGCCAAACGCCTGTTATCACCATACGATTTTCGTCAGCTTTCAGATTAGTTTTTGTAAAATCTAAATTCTTCGATGTCGTGATAACCAAAAACTTCAATTTCTGAATGGCTATTCACAAGTTTTCGGATTTTGTCAACGCTAGCTATTCTTAAATCATTGTTATCTACTCTCATTTTGGCTAATTCGTTTACAGGGTGTTGGTTATCATTAAGTTCAACTCTCATATAGTATGCATCAGCAATGTAGAATAGCCATTTGTTGTCCACTTTAATGGCAACGCCACAATGTCCTAATGTGTGTCCGAAAAGTGGGACAAGGAAAATCTCCGTTTCAATGTTTATATTAACTTTTCTTGCCTCAAACCCAAACCAGTTGTAGTCGGATTTTTTATATGTCTTAATGGTTGGACTATGGGATAAAGGTGTTTTCAAATATCTCGGGTTTCCTGTATTGAAGTTTTCAAGTTCTTCAATTCCCACGTGGACTGTTGCTTGAGGGAAATCTGCAAGTCCGCCTATATGGTCGTTATCCAAGTGAGAAATGATGCAATCTGTTACCTTTTCAGGATCAAACCCCATATTTTCAATTTGTCGCACCGCTGTTTGATTTTCGTCAAAACGATAACCAACCATATCGATAAGTTCTTGACCTATTCTTTCTCTCGGATTCAGAATATCTAAAAGCCCGATGCCTGTATCTATCAAAATAAGTTTATCATTTTCTTTGATTAGCAAGCAATGTCCACAAACGTTGTCGTTAAATGGTGAAACGATTTTAACGCAGTTCAAATGATATATTTCTGTCATAGTTTCTTGCTATTATTGTTGATAGTATAGTTGTCCTCGACCAATTACTTATTAATACACAATTTACATCATAATTTCACAAATTACACTACCCTTTTGTAGAAGAAATCACAAAGCTTGGAGACGTTAACCACAATGTTAAAAACAGTCATTTCTGAATAAAGATAGACACAAATAGTTATGTTTATTGATGAGCTTGTTGCAGTTATACTCCATTTCTGATTGATTCAATGTGGAATAATGAATGAAATAAAGTGATATAACTAGCAATTTGAATTAATTAATTATTAACATTTTCAATTTTATTGCTTAATGTTTAAGTTACTGACTTTGAAAAAATCCGGATTAATAATATGAATGTCTGTTCTGTTTTTCGAAATACTTGGCATATCGTGACCTGGAAACACTATCAATTCGGGCATTTTTGTTTCTAAATTTCGAATATTATTTCTGTTTTGTGCAGCGTTTTCAGGTTGAGTTGGTAATCTTTCAACATCATTAGATTTAAGCCAGTCATTGTGTACAACAGCATCTCCGCTTAGTAAAACAGGCCCTTGATTTAGAGTTACTAACAGCATTAAATCACTGTCTGTATGTCCCGATTTTTCTATTAATTGTATCGTTTTGTCACCGAACAAATCGTATGCTTTTCCTAACGAAGAATTACTTTCTTTAAATGAAGAAGCTGGTGTAAACCCTGGAAGACTTCCTTCTTTTGGCTCTGATTTGCCATTTAAGATTAACGTTGCGTTTTTAAATGCGTTGACAGTTCCTATATGGTCATCATGAAGATGTGAAATTGCCAAATATTTAATATCTTCTGGCTTTATGCCAAGTTTTTTAATCTGATTAAAAGCCAGCATTTCTAATTTAGATTTACTTTCAAATAAAAAAGGCATCGGAAATCCTAAACCATTTTGACCTTCAAGTGCTACTTTCTCTAATATTCCCGAGTCAAATAAAACATAGCCAAACTTTGGATGTTTAATTAAATAAATTGGGCATGGTCTCCATTTTTTATAAGTAGGACTTAATGCTTTTGCCATTCGGTTAAATCCGGTATTAAACACATACAATTCAATACCTGAATCCTTAGAAAATGCTTCAACTTTCATCTCTTTATTTTCACCAATAATAGTCGTTGGCTGATATTTGATCGCAATCGAAATTCCAAAAGAAATAACAATCAATACAATAGCTGTGATTCGTACAATAATAGCATACCAATTATGTTTTGCAACGATTTTTGGTATTTGTTGGTTATTCAAACTTAATATCAAAATACAAATTAGAAGTGCCAATACAGGAGCATGCGGAATATATTGAAAGACAATCGTCCATAAAAGCGCTAACAAAACAGGCAATAGGTAAACATACTTTTTCCATTTTGAATGACCTTGCTCTTTTAATTTATAAGCAATTACAGTAAATAAGATAAGTAAGATTGCAATTGCCGGAACTTCGATATAATTAAAGAATATTTCACGGGCATAAATAGTTAAATATTCACTTGCCCAATAAATTAAGACATTGGCGCCTAAAGCAATTGATGTAATTAGTATAGCACTATTTTTTAGCCATTGCTGGCGAATAAAACTACTAGCCCAAATTGCAATGAGTAAAGAAAAATAAACTAAAACAAAATAATGCCCATATTTAAAATATTCTTGTGGCATATTTAAAGTTGACTTTACCGGCTCATCGAGCAATGCATCTTTAGCAAGAAAGTTTGTCAGGAAATTTGATATTGCACAATCCTGACCGCCATTCCAGATTCGGGATTGAATAGGAATTAGAAATAGATTTAAAAGAATTCCCAGAGCGCTTGCTGCAATTGTTATTTTTTCACTAATGAATCGTTTCATCTTTGTCATTTTTAATATTAAAATTATCTGACAAAAAAACAATGATAAAAAAACAATTACATTTACATATGTAAAGGAATAATTAGTATTTATTGATATACTATTCGCGATGATGGTAGAATTTTATCAAAAAATGACAGAGACAATTAATGAAAAATACTATTTTATCTAATGTAAAAATTCAAAAGAAACACTTGTTGGAATAATCAAACTTGTTTCTTCAATAAGTTTTATGGGAATCATTGTTCGGCTATAAAGTTTATGAAAGAATATGGATTTACTCCAAAGATACTAAGGTTATAATGTCTTTTTTCTGGTTTTTTGTGTTTGTTTGAGATATGATAAAGCAAGTCCAATATAACAGCACGATTTGTCTTTAAACAGCCGTGCTGCATTTAGCCACAAATTGCTCAAACTTCCGATTTGTATTTCGCATGACCGGTCCGTGACCGAAGCAGATAATCGCAGGATTAAGTTTTGCTAACTTCTGGAGCGATTTGATGTTAAGTTGCTGATCCGAGGTAAATATGTTTGGCGGAAGCCGCAGACCGGTCGCTGTCGTGAGCAGGTTCATATTTGTCGCCACATCCCCGATTATTAGTACACCATCTCGCTCTCGGAATAAAGAAATATGACCAGCCGAATGTCCGGGTGTTTCTATTACCCGAAAGTTTCCGATCCTATCATTTTCAACAATTGTCCGTTCGACTTTATGCCCCTGACCTGCCCAAAACTTTTGTTGAAGCTTTGCTACCCAATGTTGCGGAGTTGGATAGTCGTTGGTTACCATACCAGTTTCGGTTCTAAAAACTTCGTTGGGATGACAGAGTAAGGGTATTGCGAACTCAGCGCATATCTGATCGCTGCAGCCCTGATGATCTGCATGCGCATGCGTTAGTATATGTTGATAAACGGGGATTTTCTGGAGAGCTTTCTTTACTGTAGTATACGAACTCCGTATTCCGGAGTCTACCAATACATCTTCGATAATATAGCAGTTGATACTGTTTCGTGGCATCAGTGAAATCTGGAACACTTCGGGAGCAATTTGATGTAACATCGTTTTTTTGTGCAAATCTACATCGCTGACCAGTACTGCATAAGGACATTTGTCCTATAATACATTAAGTCTATGTATTTGTCCTTTCGCCCGTGTAAGTGATCGCTGCGTGATACCCAGGTACGATGCCAGATCCTGCGTCGCTACGCGTTGGAGGAGCATCGGTTCGTTAGAAAGGATATGACGATATTTATCCACAGCCGACCTATTATTGTAATTCAGCAGATAACGTTCTTTTTGGTTATACTCCTGCTCTATCACCGATTTTATAACTCCGTTCCAAGCGACCACCCGAGCAAGCAGATGCTGATAGTCCGGGTAGATTATACTATAGATTATGCTATCTTCTATAGCTCTGATACTTCTTCTGGATTTTTCCTGTCTCACAAACTCCGGAAACGAGGTGACAAATTCATTTTCAAACTTGAAGCAGGTTATATTTTCCTTTCCTTCGTTGTCAATAGCGTATGCTTTTACAGCACCACTAGCGATAAATCCAATATGACGGCAAGGTTCATCCTCACGAATAAAAAAATCACCCTTTTTTAAGCTGATCGGTTTAAAGAACTGTGCAGAAAAGTTGATTTCCTCGGCCGATAGTCCTCCTGTTGAAGATAAATGATTTTCAAATATAATAGTCATTTCGCAGTCTTTTTATCCTTTTATTTTCTTTTTAACCGCCTATGGATACATACCAAATCCAACATCCAAATCTAACAATAATTATACATTCAAAACCAACAATAATTATATTATATTCCAAAAAGCTGCATCTGCAGCTTTTTTTAGTTCACTTTATTTGCCCATTCGCAAGCACGAACTTTCCACTTGCTGATTGTTACTCCATTTCTATTTCGTTAATTTTTGTCTGTATATTACTTGACAAAAAGTTACGACAAGACTGAACATCAAATCTAAATTTTATTTCGCAAACACCAGCTGGACGTAAAGAATTTCAAAAATCACATTACAATTGAAAGATAGGTTTCCACTTCTGCATCGTCTCCGTCATAATATTTTTTTCCGTGAACAGTGAAATCTGCTTTGTAAGCACGTTTTAAAATATGTTTGTTTGAAAATCCATTAATTAAGGTTAACATATTTAGTCACATTTGATTACTGAAATTTCAAAATGAAAAAGTCATCATACAATTACAAAGTGTATTTTACAATCAACAAAATTACTTTACTACTTTATTTCTTCTACAAGATTGATAAAGACTTAATATCTAGAGCTTTTAAATTTTAGAAAATAAAAATATACCTTTCGGTATTATTTCATATCTTTGTTTTACAATTATTAGAAAAAATGACAAAGTCAGAACAAACGCGGCAATTCATTATTGAAAAAACAGCTCCTATCTTTAATAAAAAAGGTTACGCAGGTACTTCTTTGTCAGACATAACAAACGCCACAGGTTTAACTAAAGGCAGTATATATGGAAATTTTTTAAATAAGGAAGAGGTTGGGCTTGCCGTCTTTAAGTATAATACTAAGGAACTTTCAAAAAAAATTAAAGCATGGATTTCTAAAAAGGATAATGCCTATGAAAAGCTGATAGCATTTCTTGATTTTTATCAAAATAATTGGAGATACATCTCTGATAATGGTGGATGCCCATATCTTAACTCAGCAACAGAATCAGATGATGTCATGCCGGCAATGAAAGTATTGGTAAGGTCAACTTTTGAAAATTGGGAGGACAATATTTCTGAGATAATAGATGAAGGAAGAAATAGAGGACTTTTTAAAAATAATATTAATGTTGTTGAATACTCTAAGTCATTCATTATGATGATTGAGGGGGGGATTCTGCTCGCAAAAATTTCAGATGATCCTGCAGATCTTCATTTAATGCTTAATAGAATTAAGAAAATCATCGATGAAGAAATTGTAAAGTAAAATTTTTTATCCATACAAATACCGATCGGTATATTCAAGTAATCAGTAAATTAAAATATATGACACCTCTAAAAAAAATCCAATCCTCCATAGGAAAAGAATTCACAGAATCGCCTTCGCCTTTTATGCGCTGGCTGAATCCGATAATCGTTGCTGCTGAGCAAGGAAAGCTGGAGTTCCAATATGCGATTCGTCCTGAATGGTTGAATCCTGTAGGCAATTTACATGGAGGAGTTACAGCTGCCATTATTGACGATATTATAGGTGCAACAATGTTTTCACTGAATGAGGCAAATTTTTATACAACAATAAATAATGTCATCGATTATTTTTCTTCTGTAACTGGAGACGAAAGTATCGTTGCAAAAACAACTATTATTAAAAAAGGAAAACAATTCATCAATGCCGAATGCGAAATCTGGAACAGCGACAAAAGCAGATTGATCGCTAAAGGCAATTCTAATCTATTTAAAACAGAAATAAAAAAATACTAATGAAAAGAGTTGTAGTAACAGGGTTAGGCACAATCAATCCTTTGGGAAATGACATCAATTCTTTTTGGAATAATGCCATCAATGGACATAGCAGCGCAAACAAAATTACGCGGTTTGATGCCTCTAAATTCCGAACACAGATTGCATGTGAAATTAAAGATTTTGACCCTCAAAAATATCTTGACCGTAACGAAATTAAAAGAAGTGATTTGTTTACGCAATATGCTTTATATAGTGCTTCACAGGCATTGCATGATTCCGGTTTGGAAGTATCAAAACTTGACCCTTTTGACATCGGTGTCATCTGGGGAGTTGGACAGGGAGGTATGGAAACTTTTGAAAGCGAAGTTGAAAATTATGTGAAAGGTGATTACATTCCGAGGTTCAGTCCATTTTTTGTTCCCAAACTCATTGTCAATATGGCTTCCGGAATGATATCAATGAAATTTGGTTTGCAGGGAATTAATTATACAACCGTATCAGCCTGTGCTACATCCAACACGGCCATTATGGATTCCTTTAACTATATCCGTTTGGGAAAGGCAAAAATATTTGTTACTGGTGGTTCAGAAGCTCCTATCACTGCTGCCTCTATTGGAGGTTTTTCTTCAATGAAAGCAATGTCGGTTCGGAATCAGGATCCATTTACTGCGAGCCGTCTTTTTGACAGAGATCGCGATGGTTTTGTAATGGGAGAAGGTGCGGGTGCACTTATTCTAGAAGAATATGAACATGCAAAGAAAAGAGGTGCTAAAATTTATGCAGAACTGGTTGGTGCTTCCATGACCGCAGATGCGTACCACATGACATCACCACATCCGGAAGGAATAGGTGCGTCCAAAGCAATGCAATTGGCATTAGAAGAGGCAAAACTTAATCCTTCTGACTTAGACTATTTGAATTTACACGCAACTTCCACACCTGTAGGAGATATTGCAGAGCTCAATGCTGTTCATAAAACTTTTAAAGATTCCAACAACTTATGGGTGAGCTCATCAAAATCGATGACCGGTCATCTACTGGGAGCTGCGGGAGCAATTGAAGCTATTCTCGCTATCAAATCCATCAACGAAAATATCATTCCGCCAACGATCAACATCGAAAACCTCGACGAAAACATTCCTGAAGGAATTCAGATTGTAATGAATGAGCCAATACAAAAAACAGTTAAAACAGCAATGAGTAATGCTTTTGGCTTTGGAGGGCATAACTCAACTGTTGTTTTCCGTGAAATTTAAATTTAATTCTACTAAATATGAAAGAAGTATTTATAATAGCCGCTAAACGAACTCCAATTGGCGGATTTTTGGGAAATTTTGCTGAAGTTTCAGCAACAGATCTTGGGGCAGCAGCCATCAAAGGAGCCATTGAAAACGTCAACATTGATCCCAAAGATATTGATAGTGTTTATATGGGAAATGTATTGTCTGCAAATCTCGGGCAATCTCCTGCAAGACAAGCATCAAAATTTGCAGGAATTCCTGACGAGATAGATTGCACAACCGTCAATAAAGTTTGTGCCGCCGGTATGAAAGCAACCATCCTTGGAGCTCAGCAAATTCAGCTGGGACTGGAAAATATGGTCATTACCGGGGGAATGGAAAGTATGAGCAACGTACCACATTACACCAATAAAAGAAAAATCAACAAACTAGGAAATGAAATATTGGTTGATGGTCTGCTTAAAGACGGATTGACTGATGTCTACAATGATTTCCACATGGGAAATGCTGCAGAACTCTGCGTAGAAAAATATAAGTTAACCCGAGAACAGCAGGATGAATATGCACTGCAATCTTACGAAAAAGCTGCTAAAGCTACAAAAGAAGAGAAATTTAAGAATGAAATCATTCCTTTTACACTAAAACAAAAACAAGGAGAAACGGTTATCACTGAGGACGAAGATATTTACAAAATCATTCCCGAAAAAGTTTCAAAATTAAAACCTTCTTTTGTTGAAGGCGGTACTATCACTGCTGCAAATGCCAGTAATTTGAATGATGGTGCAGCAGCTTTATTATTGGCATCAAAAGAAGCCGTTGAGCAATACAATCTTAAACCCCTGGCTAAAATTATTGGATATGCAGATGCTGCGCAAGCTCCGGAATGGTTTACCACTGCCCCATCGATTGCTATTCCTAAAGCTTTAAAAAGAGCAAATCTTCAGTTGGAGGATATCGACTTTTTTGAAATTAATGAAGCGTATGCGGCTGTAGCACTGGCAAACCAGATTGAATTAGGAATAGATCCTCAAAAAATCAATGTCTATGGTGGGGCTGTGGCGTTGGGACATCCATTGGGTGCTTCAGGAGCAAGAATAATTTGTACCTTAGTATCTGTACTACAGCAGGAAAAGGGTAAATATGGCGTTGCGGCTATTTGCAACGGCGGAGGTGGCGCAACTGCGATTGTCATTGAAAATTTAATAGACTAAAAAAAATAGAATTATATGGAAACTTTTGATATCACCGTAATTGGATCAGGACCCGGTGGATACGTCGCAGCAATACGTTGTGCTCAGTTAGGTTATAAAACCGCAATTGTAGAAAAATATCCGACCTTAGGCGGAACATGTACTAACGTAGGATGCATTCCTACCAAAGCTTTGCTGGACAGCTCAGAACATTATCATCAGGCAATAGAAATTTTTGATAAACACGGTATTGAGGTGGAAGAAGTAAAACTAAATTTTCAGCAGTTTATCACAAGGAAAAATGAAGTGGTTACTCAAAATACCAAAGGATTGAATTTTTTAATGGATAAAAATAAAATTACTGTATTTGAGGGGACTGCACAATTTAAAAACAATTCGGAAATTACAGTAAAAGGTTCTGATAATCAATTAACGGAAATCAAGTCTAAACATTTTATCATCGCTACAGGCTCAAAACCGGCATCTCTACCCAATATTAAAATTGATAAGAAAAGAATCATTACATCAACAGAAGCTTTAACTTTAAGTGACAAACCAAAAAGTATGATCATCATCGGAGGCGGAGTTATTGGGGTAGAAATGGCTTCCATTTATAATCGCATAGGTACGAAGGTAACCATCATAGAATATGCAAAGGAACTCATCTCTACAATGGATCTTGAGTTGGGTGCAAGTTTGAGAAAAATTTTAAAGAAACAGGGAATTGATATTCAGCTCAGCAAAAGTGTTTACCATGTAGAGAACTTAGGCGACAAGGCTGTTGTTTATTATAGAGATGAAAATCAAAAAGAATTTAGTTTAGAAGCTGAATATGTTTTAATGGCGGTAGGTCGAAGACCTTATACTGAAGGTTTAGGGTTGGAAAACACAGATATACAGCTTGATGACAAAGGGAGAATAAAAACAAATGAAAATCTCCAGACCGCCGTTCCATCAATTTATGCTATAGGAGATGTGGTTGCAGGACCAATGTTGGCTCACAAAGCTGAGGAAGAAGGTGTTTTTGTTGCAGAGATTATTGATGGACAAAAGCCACACATTCATTATAACAGAATTCCTGGCGTAGTCTATACATGGCCTGAAGTAGCATCTGTAGGTTATACGGAAGAAGAATTAATAGCAAAAGGAATCGAGTACAGAAAAGGTAAATTCCCCTTTTCAGCAAGTGCAAGAGCCAGAGCAGCGATGGAGAAAGACGGTTTTGCAAAAGTACTGTCTGAACCAAAATATGGTGAAGTGCTTGGAGTGCACATTATTGGCCCACGAGCTGCAGATCTCATTGCTCAAGCCGTAATAGGATTAGAATATGAAGTAACAGACAGTGATATGTTTATGATATCTTATGCCCATCCAACCTATTCGGAAGTTTTGAAAGAAGCCTATATGTTGGCCTCAGGACAATCTGCAATCAATATTTAAATTAAAAAGAAAAAAGAATGATGTCAGTAAAAAAAGTTGCCATTGTAGGTTATAACAGAACACCTTTCGTAAGACACAACGGAGTTTTTGCCAACGCCACCAATCAGGATCTATTAGTTGCCACTTTAAGTGGACTGATCGAAAAATACAATCTACACCATAAAAGACTAGGTGAAGTTGCAGGAGGCTCTGTTATTAAACATATCTCAGAAAGTAATCTTGTTCGGGAATCAGTAATGAAAACCTCACTTGATCCTGCCACACCAGGTTGCGATATTCAACAGGCTTGTGATACGGGAATTGAATCAGCGATCTATATTGCCAATAAAATTGCACTCGGACAAATAGAAAGTGGTATTGCGTGCGGTGTGGAAGCAATGAGTAATATTCCATTTGAAACAAATGCCCGATTGCGGAAAATATTACTCAAAGCGAATAGTGAAAAGTCCGCGTTTGGTAAATTGAAACAGTTATCGAAAGCAAAAATAAAAGACTTTATACCAATTCCTTATAAAGGAAAAGAGCCTGAAACGGGATTGGTCATGGGAGAACACACAGAGATCACTGCAAAATATTATGGAATTTCAAGAGAAGATCAGGATCAGCTTGCATTATCAAGCCATGTAAATATGGCTAAGGCATACGATGAAGGATTTTACAAGGACATGATTACCCCTTATCTGGGAATATCCGTCGATAACAATTTGAGAAGGGATACCACTTTTGAAAAGTTATCAAAGTTACGCCCGGCATTTGATAAACAGAACGGAACACTGACAGCGGGGAATTCGACTCCTTTCACCGATGGTGCCTCTGCTGTGCTATTAGCAAGTGAAGATTGGGCTATAAAAAATAATCTCCCTATACTCGCCTATGTAACACAAGCTGAAATTGCGGGAATTGAATACGTAAAAAACCAACATAATTTATTATTAGCTCCTGTAGTTGCCGCTGATCGAATGCTAAAAAGGGCAAATATGAGATTAGAAGAGTTTGATTATTATGAAATACATGAAGCTTTCGCTGCACAGGTTTTAGCAACTTTAAAAATATGGGAGAATGATCAGCTTTCAAAAGAATTTGGTTTAAATCATGCTTTAGGAATTATCGACAGAAATAAACTTAATGTAAAAGGAAGCAGCCTTGCGGCGGCACATCCTTTTGCAGCAACCGGTGGTAGAATTATTGCAACACTTGCTAAGCTCTTAAATGAAAAAGGAAGTGGCAAAGGTCTTATTTCAATATGCGCCGCACGGTGTCAGGGCGTGACGATGATACTTGAGAAATAGTCAATGCTAGAATAATCATAGATGATCGGATTGAACAAGGACATTTATGATTATTCTATAATTTAAAAATAAAATTAAAAAACATTTTTCTAATTGAACACTGTTCAGTATATTTGCAAAGTAATTATTATTTGATATAATCATCATTCCGGCTTTGGAATTGATCTTATAAAATATTAATTTCAAGAACTCAATACATTTAATTTCATTATCGAATGAGTATCACAGACAGAAAGAATAAAGAAAAACTTGAAATGCGAAAACGTATTTTAGATGCTGCAAGAAAGATATTTCTTCAAAAGGGTTATGAAAGCACAAGCATGCGAAATATTGCGAGCGAAATTGATTACAGTCCAGGTACGATCTATTTCCACTTCAAGGATAAAAGTGAGATTTTTCACGAACTTCATAAGGAAGGTTTCCGTTTGCTGCTTTCTCAGATGAGAATAGTAGATAGTGTAACCCAACCTTTCGAAAGACTGAAAGCTGTAGGAAGGGTATTCATAAAATTCGCTCAGGATAATAAAGATTATTACAACCTGATGTTTCTTGTTGAGGAATCAACATCAAATTCAACTGAAGACGGAGGTTTCCAAATTGCAAAAGAAGCGATCAATCATCTGTCTGGGATCATCAAAGAATGTCAGAATGAGGGACGATTTAAAGATATGGATACTGAATATTTTACATTTATGATTCTGTCGTCTGTCCATGGTATATGTGCACTTTTCTGTAAAGACCGTACCGTTAGTTTCGAAAATAAAACGAATGAGGAACTGATGCAAAAGGGCTATGATTGTTTTGTTTCACTTCTGGAAAAAGGATAATCCTTTTTTTAACCTACAATTGAACACTGTTTAAATTTAATACAATGATTAATAAAAATCAAAAAAGATTGCTCCTGTTCTGTTGCCTGAGTATTTTCTTATTTTCTCCAACAGAAATGACTCATGCCCAAAGTACACTTGACAATTACATTCAACAGGGCATTGAATCCAACCAAAGTATCAAGCAACAGTCATTTATTCTTGAAAAAAGTGTCTATGCTCTCGGGGAGGCTAAAAGTATGTTTTTACCGAACATTACTTTTTCTACAACATATACAAAGGCAGACGGAGGGAGAACGATTGATTTTCCGACAGGTGATCTTTTGAATGGCGTCTACTCTACTTTGAACCAGTTAACAGGAAGCAGCTCTTTCCCTCAACTTCAAAATCAAAGCATTTTACTGAATCCCGATAACTTTTATGATGCCAAATTCCGCATTAGTCAGCCCATTTTAAATGCAGAGCTGGGATACAACAGAAAGATTAAGTCAAAGCAAATCGATTTACAGAAAACTGAAATTCTCCTTTACAAAAGGGAGTTGGTAAAAGAGATAAAAACAGCTTATTACAATTATCTTAAAGCTACCAATGCGACAAAGATCTACCAATCATATTTAACTCTTGTTACCGAAGGGGAAAGAGTAAATAAAAAATTGTTTGAGAATGGAAAAATCAATCGAACAGCAGTTATCAGAAGTCAAAATGAAGTTTCGAAAATCAATGCCTCTATTATTGCATCTCAAAAGACAGAGGAATCTGCTCAGTTTTATTTTAATTTCCTTTTGAATCGGCCATTGACAGAAAGCATTGTAATTGATGACATCACAACTTTGCCGGAAGAAGCCCAGCTTCCGAATGACAATATCAGCAATCGTGAGGAATTGTCTAAACTTAAAATTTCCAGGGATATCAATAACGATCTGACAGGACTTGCCAAGTCTTACCTCATTCCGAAGATCGGAGCCAGCCTGGATCTGGGTTCCCAAGCTTTTGACTGGAAATTTAATCAGAAAACAAGATACTATTTATTTGGAATTTCCCTGGAATGGAATCTTTTCGCTTTTGGAAAAAATACGTACCGCATCAAACAGTCAATAGCTGAGCAACAAGCCATTACATCCCAAACAGATTATGTGCAGCAACAGCTTTTAACTGAACTGAAAGTCAGACAGGCCAATATGGAAAGTGCAATAGCACAATACAGAGCTGCGCAATCACAACTGAAAACAAGCCAGACCTACTACAGTGATATGTCTAAACTTTATAAAGAAGGCATAACGATTTATATTGAACTTCTCGATGCTCAAAATCAGTGGATCGACGCCCAGATAAAATCAAACATTACCCTATTTGACACCTGGATTGCTTACACCGCTATTGAGAGAGCAAATGCCAGCTTTAACATACAATAATCTATCATGAAAAAAATTCAATCATCATTCATTGCTCTTACACTACTTATCATGTCATGCAGTGAAAAAAAACCTGAAAAAAATCCATTATCCGGACAGGATATCATCTCGGTAAAAGTTTCATCATTATCATCAGAAGATGTTTCCAATTCCATTGTAGCAACAGGACTGATCAGCACTGAAGATCAAGCAAACTATTCGTTTAAAATCGGAGGCGTTATCAGCAAAATATATGTAAATGAAGGGCAATTCTTTAGAAAGGGACAACTTCTTGCCACATTAAATGCCACCGAAATTGCTGCCGGAGTTGCTCAGGCGGACCTGAATGTTGCTAAAGCACAGCGTGACTTTAACAGAGCTAACAACCTTTACAAAGATAGTGTCTTCTCTCTGGAACAATTACAGAACACGAGAACTTCACTAGAAGTTGCCCAAAAATCAAGGCAAGCTACCGCCTTTAACGAGCGCTACGCTAAGATCTATGCTGTTTCTGATGGATTTGTTGCAAAAAAGATAGCGAATGAAGGAGAAATAGTAGATGGAGGAATGCCTGTCTTTCTCACCAATTCCACCCAAAAAAGTAACAGCTATTTATTAAAAGTCGGTGTGACAGACAGAGAATGGGCAGCGATTAAAGTCGGACAATCAGCTAAAGTTACGTTAGATGGCTATCCTGATCACAAATTTGACGCTACAGTTTTTAGAAAATTACAGGCAGCTGACCGAGAGATCGGGTCATTTCAGATAGAATTGAAATTAAAACTTGACCAGGTTATTCCGGCAGTTGGTATGTTTGGAAAAGCCGAGATCAAAACAGACCAGATCGAAAAATCAGTGGTTATTCCATATAATGCATTGGTGGAAGCAGATGGAGAACAAGGGTTCATTTTTGCTCCAAACGGTAAAAACAGAGTGAAAAAAATCGCTGTACATATTTTAAAGTTTGACAACAATAAGGTTTACCTCAAAGAAAAACCCTTCGGAATTGATCAGATCGTCATTTCCAACAGTGCCTACCTCAACGAGCAATCTATTATTAAAATCATTCAGTAATTATGAAGATTACCAATTTCTCCGTTAAAAATTATCAGTTTACGCTGATCATATTCGTTCTGGTGGCTGTGGTGGGTATTTTGACGCTTTTCACAATGCCGAGATCAGAAGACCCCACTACACATCCTCCTCAATATCTGGTAACGGTCATTTATCCTGGCACCAGCCCAAAAGACATGGAAGAGCAGGTGGTAAAACCCATCGAAAACAAGATCTATGGATTGGAAAATATTGATAAAATCCTGACCACCGTCGAAGATGGTGTCGCTGCAATACAAATCAAATTAAAATACGGGGTTGATGTCGATAATAAGTATCAGGAAATCTCAACGGAAATCAATGCGCTAAAGAGCAGTGAACTTCCTAAGGACATTTATCTGATTAAAACTGAAAAAATATCATCCTCCGATGTTAAAATACTTCAGGTTGCTTTAGTTTCAAACACGGTGTCAGGAAAAACACTGAGAGATAAAGCAGATCAATTAAAGACTCAGCTTGAAAAGATCACCAATCTCCGTGAAGTAAAGTATGCAGGAATTCCTGAGCAGGAAATAAGAATTGACCTGCAACTTGACAAATTAGCTCAATTGAAGATACCTTTGAATCTTGTCATGGGAAGTATTCAAAGTGAGGCAGCCGATATTCCTGGAGGAAGCATCAATTTGGACAGTAAGGTTTTTAATGTCAAGACCAGCGGAAAGTTCAAAAATGTAGAAGATGTTGCCAATACGGTGATTTATAATGCCGGAGGTAAAATAATTTATCTTAAAGATGTAGCCAATGTTACTTATAAAGATGGAACTGTGAACCATATTACTCGCCTCAATGGTAATCGTTGTATTCTGGTAACTGCCGGAATGAAAGACAATGTAAACATTACGAATGCAAAAGAGGAATATGAACCGATTCTGGAAAAATTCAACAAGACACTACCGGAAAATATCAAAATGGTTAAGAATTTTGATCAGGCAGATATGGTATCCCAACGTCTGGGACACCTTGGTTTTGACTTTGGGTTAGCCATTGTTTTAGTCGTGATCACACTATTACCTTTGGGTTTTAGAGCGTCCATCATTGTAATGATTTCCATACCACTTTCTCTTGCTTTGGGATTGATCACGATGAATCTTCTGGGCTATTCCCTCAATCAGCTGAGTATTGTAGGATTGGTGGTTGCATTGGGACTGTTGGTGGATGACAGTATCGTTGTCGTAGAAAATATAGAGCGGTGGCTGAGAGAGGGTCACTCAAGAAAAGATGCCATCTTGAAAGGAACCAAACAGATCGGTATCGCAGTTGTTGGCTGTACAGCTACCTTGGTGATTGCATTTCTTCCGCTGGCATTCCTGCCTGATATTGCCGGAGAGTTCATTCGAAGCCTTCCTATGGCTGTCATGACAAGTGTTTTGGCATCGATGATTGTGGCGTTGACCTTAGTGCCTTTTTTAGGAAGTAAAATATTGAAGACTCACACGCATTCAGAAGGGAATTTCTTTCTTAAACATCTGCAAAAATTTCTAAGCGTATCTTATAAGCGTATTATGCCTGTCGCTTTGAAATGGCCAAAAGCGACCATTGGAATATCTATTGTACTGAGTATTGCGGCATTTATGCTATTTCCGTTAGCCGGATTTAAGCTCTTCCCTACTTCTGAAAAACCGATGTTCCTAGTGAATATCAAAATGCCTCTGCAGGCCGACATTCCTGAAAGTGACCGCGTGACAAAACTGATAGAAAAAGAATTAAAGAAAGAGAGTGAAATTGTCTATTTCACGTCAAACGTCGGAAAAGGAAATCCTCAGATCTATTATAATGTTCATCAACAGGATATCAAACCTGATTTTGCACAGATTTTCGTACAAATGGGTGATGAAGCAAGCCCGGGTTCAAAAACAGACCTCATCAGAAAATTGCGTAAAAAATTCGCAGATTTTCCTGATGCAAGGATTGAAATAAAAGATTTTGAACAAGGTACACCCATAGAAGCGAATATCGTGGTAAGAATATTCGGAGAAAATCAGGATACATTGCGTTCCCTTTCATTCAAAGTTGAAGACCTGTTGAGAAAGCATCCCGGAACATTCTATATCAATAATGAACTGAATGCGTATAAATCTGATGTTAAGATAAAAATTGATAAAGAAAAGGCACGAACTTTAGGGGTCATGACAAGTGACGTTGATAAAGTAATCCGTATGGCGGTCGCCGGATTGAACGTGGGAGACTATATTGACGATCGGGGCGACTCTAGAAATGTTGTGATCACGCTTCCAAGAGAAAAGTTTTCAAACTTAAATGCACTTAAAAATTTATATGTCAACAATATCCAAGACATCCCTGTTCAGATTGACCAAATTGCTTCAATCAGTTTTGAGAAATCTCCAACAGCGATCAATCATTTCAATAAATCCCGTTTTGCAAAAGTGACCTCACTTACAAAAGACGGTGTTCTGGCCAATGACATCTTAAAAGATATTGTTCCGGAGCTCGAGAAATTAAAACTTCCATCAGGATATTCCTACAAGCTTTCTGGTGAGGCAGAATCAGAAGGTGATGCATTGGGAGGAAATTTCCTGTCGGTCATTATACTGTGTACTTTTCTTTTTATAGCCGTTTTACTGTTGCAGTTCAAAACATTTAAAGGAATCATCATTGTATTATCTATTATTCCATTAGGAATCCTCGGTGGCGTCGTTTTCTTGCTTATGACTGGAAACCCTATGTCTTTGGTATCTATCATCGGCTTTATAGGCTTATCAGGAATTCAGGTTAAAAATTCCCTGCTTTTGGTTGACTTTACGAATCAGCTTAGACTTGAGGGGCACAGTATTGATGAGGCCATCCATATTGCAGGTGAAACCCGTTTCCTTCCGGTTGTATTGACCTCGATTACTGCAATCTGTGGACTACTTCCAATCGCACTGAACCCTAATCCTTTAATTGCACCATTGGCAATTGTACTTATTGGAGGATTGATAAGTTCTACGATACTGTCCAGAATTGTTACGCCGGTTATGTACAAGTTAATACCTCCGCAACTAGATGAGAAGATATAATTTATTAAGTAAACTAGAAATTTTATAAAAATGAAAAAATATATTTTAATTACCGGAGCATCATCCGGAATCGGCTACGAGATGGCTTATCAATTGGCAGAGAAAGCGCATAACCTAATATTGGTTGCCCGAACCGAAAAAAAATTACAGCAAATGCAATCTGATTTAACAAAGAAGTATGGCATTCTGATCAAGTACTTCGTCGCTGATCTTTCGGATCCAAATATTGCCAAAGAATTGTACAAAAAAGTCAAAGATGAAAACTTATTAGTGAGTCATCTGGTTAACAATGCTGGAGTAGGCAATTACGGTCATTTTACAGAAACTTCGTTGGACGAAGAGCTTGACATGATTCAACTGAATATTTCCAGTTTAGTCGTATTGACCAAGCTTTTTGCACAAGATATGGTCAAACGCAGATCTGGGAGAATTATGAACATAGGCTCAGTAGTCTCATTTTTACCAATGCCATATTTTTCTGTTTATTCTGCAACTAAGGCTTTTGTTTTGGCTTTTAGTGATACGCTAGCAGCTGAATTGGACGGCACAGGTGTTATCGTAAATTCTCTTTATCCAGGAACGACCGATACCGGCTTTACGACGGAGAAAATGCAGTCAACCAATCTTCATAAAACTAAACCAATGCATCCAGAGATCGTCGCCGAACTGGGGATCAAACATCTCCTGGATGGAAATGGAAAAAAAGTGGTAGGCTTTCAAAATTGGTTCAACTCTAAACTCCCGAACTTTGTGCCTGACAGTATCATGATGAAGATTAAGAAGGGTCTGGCAAGTCAGAAATAATATTGATCCAGCATAGCCTAAAGCAAAAAAGAAAAATAAAATAGCATTTGCATTGATAATAGGAATAGCAACAACAGACATCATATCTTTTACTGTAATTCTAGTGAACATTGGATTTAAGCCCAATTTCTTAAAAATCTGGATAAAGTCCTGGGGATTGGAGTACGTTGTTGCTGTACCTACTATTTTACTTATTGCTCCACGTATCAAAAAATTGGAGAATCGTTTATTCAAAAATTAAGAGAATTGGTTATGTCTCATTTATAAAGCCAATTAAAGTGGTGAAGGACTAAATTATTTATGATCACACCTGCATAAAAGTCATGATTCTAAGACGAATATTTACTGCTTCAAAATCTCTTCCCGGTGTTTTATCCCCCATTCTTTCAGCGCATCAATTATTGGCGTTAAAGTATTGGTGTACGGCGTCCACTTGTAAGTAATTTTTACTGGATAATCATTGGTAACAATCCGTTCAATTAATTTATGTTGTTCCAATTTTTTCAATTCTTTCGCCATCGCTTTAGGCGTAATTCCGGGAATACTGTCCTGAATATCGGTAAATCTTTCATTGCCCACACCCACGGAAATAATGATTGGCAATTCCCATTTTCCATTGATAACATCTAACGCATCACGCACTGGTTTTACGCTGTCTAAGCAAGATAGGTAAGTTTTTTTTCAGCCATATCAATTTCATTTTCAAAAATAATGTACTTTCCTTTTGGAAATTACTACCAAAGACCGACGCACCGCACTCGACCGGCGGATTCAGTTAGGTGGAGATTCGTTGGTACAACGACTGGGTTACCTGCAACAAATGTTAGGTATCCAATTGAATCTATCCAAAATTGATGGACTACTTACGAAAATACAGTTGGAATCAGCCCGTCCTTCTGGTTACGACCCGCGTTCTGCTAATGCTTTAAAAATTGCAAGAGAAGACTGGAGTCTTCGGAATATTCCGGCTCACGGTGTCATCGATTATCATCCAGTAATTGTCGGTCCAGGCGTAGAAGCTGTTGACCATATGCAGGCTTGGTTTGAAGCTGGTGCAGCAGATGGATTCTGGATTTCTCTCGATGTAAATTCAGATGGCATTGATGCTTTTGTTGATGAGGTGGTTCCGATTTTACAAGAGCGTGGAATTTTTCATCAGGATTATGAAGGCAAAACTATAAGGGAAAATATTGGAGCTCCGGATCAGTATGGAATTGACCCGAGAGTTTAATTTAAAAATTACAAAAAATGGAAATAGGAATAATTGGTCCCGGCAATATCGGAAGTACACTTGCCAGATATTTTACAAAAATCAGGTCATCAGATTGCCATCGCAAACTCACGTGAACCAGAAACATTAACCGACATTGCTGAAAAAACTGGTACAAAACCTACAACAGCAGAAAAAGCTGCCAAAGCGAAAGACTTAGTGATTATTGCCATTCCACAAAAAGCTATGGTGAACTTGCCCATCGATATTTTAGCTGCACCAAAAGCAATTGTTGTAGATACCGGAAATTACTATCCGTCCCGTGATGGTGAAATTACTGAGATTGTAAATGGGTCAACAGACAGCGAATGGGGTGCGGAAGTATTTGGTCATCCAATCATTAAAGCTTTTAATAATATTGTTGCTCCAAGCTTGACATCAAAAGCAACTCCTCCAGGCGATGCCAACCGAATTGCGTTATCCGTTGCGGGTGACGATGCAGAGCAAAAACAGATAGTGATGAAACTGATTGACGAAATCGGCTTCGATGCTATTGACGGAGGTTTACTTTCTGAATCGTGGAGACAGCAACCAGGAGAACCTACTTACTGCCAGGATTTAGAAAAGGAAAATTTGAAAGCCGCACTGCAAAAAGCTAATATCGCTGAACGTGCTGGAAATCTTGCCTCTGCAGATGAAATGGCAAGACCATATTTATAAACAAGCACAACAAAGATTAAAAAGTACACATCAATTTATATATCAAATGAACATAATGGCTATTATACAATAGAAATTCTTCCTAGATAGGATTATTTATTTGAGAAACTCTCTCTAGATCAGCAATCAAATATTTCGATATTTCTTCGGTTATGGGTACAAAAAGCCTCTGAAAAAGATTTCAGAGGTTTTTATTTTTTAGGATGGCTAAAATATTCTCCAACATTCGTAACGACTATCAAACCTTGTTTCTTGAGTATCTAAATTTCCATTTTCCTTGTTTATTTTTGAATTTTAATACGTCAAGTTTTGTCGTAATACTGATTTATTTTTGCAAGAGTAAAGACGTTTATCAATTGGTATCAAACACTTGTGATGTATGTTAAAAAAAGTTAAATTCGCAAAAAAAAAAATAATAATTAAAAACGCAAATCATGAAAAAACTCTACATGAGTGCATTTTTCGTATGCACAACTGCTGTATCGTTTGCTCAGGATGTGGTATGGCAAAAGGATATTAAATCCTCTACTCAGGATTTTCTTTCACAAATCACCACAACAGTAGATCAGCAATATCTAATAACAGGTAGCAGTATTCAGGCAGCAGGTAAAACTGCAGTATCATCTTCAGCTTCAAAACAAAACAATGGCTACGATTTTCATTTAGTTAAATTGAATCAGCAAGGGGAAGAAGTTTGGGAAAAGTATTTCTCAGGACAGAATCATGACTTTTTATCGGCAACGGTTGCGACGCAAGAAGGAGGATTTCTTTTGGCAGGAACGTCGTATTCGGGAAAAGGTTTAGACAAAAAAGATTCTTCCAAAGGAGGATCTGATATCTGGCTGATCAGAATTAATGAATTCGGAGATGAACTATGGCAGAAAACTTTAGGAACAGCTCAGGATGAAGAAGCAAGATCTGTGATTCAGACTGCTGATTTTGGTTTTATGGTGGCGGGAAATGTTCAGAATGCAGCTAGTGGTTTTGGATCGAAAGATGTGACGGTAACAAAGATTGATAAAAACGGAAAATTACTTTCAGAATTAGTTTTAGGCGGAAGAGGATTGGATGAAGTGGAAAAAATGATTCCAACACCTGACGGAGGTGCTTTATTGGGTATTTACTCGAGAAGTAATTCAACCACAGGAAATAAAACAGTAAAGAGTGATGATAAAGAAAATTCTGTTACTACACAATTTACTGCAAAAAATACAGAAAATTTCGGTGAAGGCGATTATTGGATAATCAAACTCAGCAAAGACAATAAAATAGAATGGGAAAAGAATTTCGGAGGTAAGGGTGATGATCATCTGAGAACAATGGCTTTTACTTCTTCGGGATATATTATTGGTGGAGAATCAAGGTCTGAAAAGTCAGGAAACAAAACCGTTGGAATTGAAGAAGGAACCGATGTCTGGTTGGTCTCGTTAAACACAAAAGGAGAAGAACAATGGCAGAAATCCTACAATTTTAAAAACCGTGATATTCTGATGGGAATGAATGTAATCAGCACAGGTGATGGTAAAAACTCAAAAGGAGTACTACTCGGCGGTTATACGCAAGCTGAAGGAAGAATTGAAGCAGATGATGAAACATTCTGGATGCTTTATATTGATAATGATGGCAATGAACAATGGCGAAAACATGTAAAAGGAGAATCGAGGAAGAAAGAGGAAAGGCTTTCTGATCTGAAAATGAATAAAGACGGTTCTATTGTGCTCGCAGGAACAAGTGCTGAAGAACTCGGAAAAGAGAACTGGAAGATTGTAAAATTGGGAGATCAACAGATTGATCAACTGATCGAAAAACAGAATATGAAGATCTATCCTAATCCTGTATCAGATTATGCTTATGTTGAAATAGGGTTTGATTTTAAGGAAGCAGATATAATTCTTTATGATATGGGCGGAAGACAGCTTCAGAGTCTGAAAACTAAGAATAAGGTGACTAAGATTAACACACAGAATTTGATTCAGGGAGCGTATCTGATTGTAATAAAAACCGATACTGAGAAAACTGCAAATGCTAAATTGATTAAAAAATAAAAAATTATAATTATAAACAATATACTTACTATGAAGAAAATTATATTTATTCTCAGTATATTATCCACGTACCTTGTTTTTGGACAGGAAAACGTGGTTAAACAAATTAAAGCACCAGAAGCTAATACATTATCTAAATTTGTAAATACTCCTGAAGGTGATTATACAGGCACCACGAGTTTTTCAATTCCCCTGTATGAAATTAACATCAATGGCTATACACTACCACTTAGTCTAAAATATCATGCAAGTGGAATACAAGTGGATGAAGTATCGGGAAAGTATGGATTAGGATGGGTATTAGATTTGGGTGGAATTAGCCTTAGCTATCAAAAATATGGAAAAGAAGATGTTAATCTATGGGTTCCAAAAGTAACGGATCTTGGATCACTAAATATAGTGGATACCCAGATGAATAAATTTGCATATTATGCAAGTAGTTCACTTTTCCCGGAAGATTCCCAACCTGATATTTTTGAATATCAAACCCCTAATAATTCTGGGAAATTTTCAATCTATAACAAACAGATTATTAAATTTCCTCCATCCGATATAAAAGTTGATCAATTTTTTTTGAATACCGCCTTCAGTTCTTTAAACGGATTAAAAAATTTGACACCAACGATTACCGATACTAACGGAATAGTATATACATTTGGCAATCCCAATATTTCCTATGCAGATTTCTCAAATAGTCCAACTATAGTTGTAGGACAAATGTATTCCTCATTAAATTGGAACATTAATTCTATTAAAACGCCCAATAATGACGAAATAAACTTTTCATATGAAAGTAATAGCTATAACTACCTGCACAACATTCGTTATAGTAAAGATTTGACAGTTGAAATAAAACAAGATCCTAATTATGTAGGTTCAGGATGTTACACATCTGGTTCGGGTACGATGGAGGATAAGATTACTAATTCGGTAAAAGATAACTTGCTAAAAACGATTATCTTTCCTGAAGGAAAAGTTGAATTTGTATACAACAACAAAAGTAATGAACCGCGAAATGACATTCCCGAAAATAGATTTTTGAAAGAAATAAACGTTTACAGTAAAAATAATTTAATAAAAAATATTAAGCTTAATTATTCCTATTTTTCTACTTCCGCAGTAACTTCAGGTTCCAATCTGACTACAGAACAGAAGAACACAGAAAACAGATTGCGATTGGATAATGTAACAGATAATACAACGGGTAAATATGAAATTGATTATTATTTACCTGCTCCGGATGAAGAATTACCTAGCAGATTAGCCTCTAAAGATTATTGGGGGTTTTATAATGGTGAATCTTCTATCAGCAATGGTATAACTCAAATTAATTATGATGGAGAAACATACGGTGAAACAAATAGAAAATCTAATTTACATTACACTCAATTCTTATCACTTAAATCCTTAAAATATCCTACAGGAGGTATTCATTCTATTGAATATGAGTTAAATGATTATTATGTTGGTGGTACAGTCCGAGTGGCTGATTCGATTAAAACAAGAACTTTTTCTGGTGATAATATAACGGCACCAGGCTGGTCTGGAACCGCAGAAATCAATATTGATAATGTGACACCCGGAAAACATACCTTGGCGTTTGGAAGCAGTCAAACGATTCCTTCAAATCCGGATCAGGTCATCCAGGGTGAAAACTATATGCATTATATTATGCAGCTTTATGATAGTAACAACCAATTGATTTATACAACTTCATCTTCAGTAGAGTCAGTTGTTAAGTTTCCACTTGCAGGCGGAAATTACAAATTAAAGATTAGCAAAACACATCATTATAATGATGCACCCAACCATTATTATGAATTTGTACTGGAAAGCAGAATACCACAATATGCATTGATCAAGAATAATCCTTCAGGCGGTTTACGAACATATCGATATAAGATCACTGATAATCAGACATTAAAGTATGATGTTTCTTTTGATTACAGCAAACCCAATACCGACAAATCAAGTGGTATATCATTTTCACCTCTTACCACCTCTTTGATTGTGAGTAACAGCCCTAAGATGAATAATACTGTCATAGATTCCCCCTCAACCCCAGCCTATGATGAATCATGCGAACGTTATACACTTACAAATGATAACAATGGATTAAATTTAAATATTATTGGAAAAGGAAGTGTAGGATATGAATACGTTACAAAGAAAATCCATTCCGTAGAAAATAGTTCAAATTATTCGATTGCGAAGAAATTCTATATAGACTATGATTTGAGCTTCAATCAAACCAGTATTTATGAATCACTTGGCAGCGATTTGGTTGCTCCGCGTTTTCTCTCCAATAAAAATGGTTCTATTTTAAAAGAAACTTATTTTAATGATAATAATGACAGTATTAAAATTGTAAAATATGAATATGGTTATGATAACCATTACAACACGTTAACCCCAATACAGGAATTAGAACAGGATTATATATTAGCAGGAAGTGCTTATGGCAGAGTTTCATATAAATACAAGCCTGGATCTATGTTTTTCCAAAACTCAACAACATATGGTTCCCCGTATTACAATTATGGTGCATATAGATACGTTGTTCCTTCTACATGGGTCAAACTACTAAAAAAATCTATTGACGAAAAACTTAATGGTAAATTTATAAATACAATTACGGACTATCATTACAGTTCAAATTATCAACATCTTAATCCTGTTAGTGAAATTACTACTTCTGCAGATGGAACTATAAATACATCCATTATGTCTTTTGCTACTGAGAAAAATAATCAATTAATGATTAGTAAAAATATGGTGAGTATTCCATTAGAAACAGAGGTAAAGAAAGGAAGTACTACCCTTTCAAAATCTGAAACTATTTATCCTGTATCACAATCTGAAGCTGATACAAAAACTTCAGGATTAGCTTTACCTTATCAAGTAAATTCTACAGATTTGTTAAATGTTGTTTCTACAGACATTACCTATGATGTCTACGATTCACAAGGTAATATTCTGCAATACACGACTAAGGACGGAATTATTACGTCAATAATTTGGGGTTATAATTCTACCCAGCCTATTGCGAAAATTACAGGTATTCCTTATTCTGTTGTCGGTAGCTTAGCTACAACTATTATTACAGCTTCAGACGATGATGCTTCAAACCCAGCTAATGAGGGAGGATTGATCACTGCTTTAGATAGCTTTAGAAAAGAACCTGCACTACAAAACGCACAGATATCTACTTATACTTACGACCTGCTGATTGGGGTGACAAGCATTACACCGCCATCAGGGATCAGAGAAGTTTATTTATATGATTCAGCGAATCGATTAAAAGAAATCAGACAGGACAATGCAGCGGGTAAGCTTTTAAAAGAATTCAAATACAATTACAAACACTAAAACCAAATCATGAAAAAAATAATCATCCCGATAAGTACGTTGTTTGTAGTGGGGCTTTCCCATGCTCAGACATTGAACTTAAGTACAAATGAGAATTATGTCTATTCAAAAACATATCTTGACTATGATTCAAATAATCAACCCACTAAAACCTCTGAAACCGTACAGTATCTTGACGGTTTAAGTAGACCTAAACAGGTGGTGAATATCAAAGCATCTCCACTGCAGAGAGACGTGGTCTCTCATATCACATATGATGGATTTGGGAGACAGGCTTTGGATTACCTCCCTGTTCCGCAAAATGGAACAGCTAATGGAGCTATCGTAACCAATCCTTTAGCTAATGCTCTTAATACACCTTATGGCTCAGAAAAAATCTATGCAGAGAAAGCCTTTGAAAACTCCCCTTTAGACAGGGTTTTAGAACAAAAACAGGTTGGTACAGCATGGAATGATAAGCCTGTAAAATTCGATTATGACGCCAATATTGCTGGAGAAGTAAAGAAGTTTACCACTACGACAACGTGGGAGAACAATGCAACTAAGTCAATTGCTTTTAATGGTGGAACTTATGGTACTGCTCAACTCTATAAAAACACGGTTACGGATGAAGATGGAAACAAAACCATTGAATTCAAGAACGGTCAAGGTCAGTTACTTCTTGTAAGAAAGGTACTGAGTGCTACTGAAAACGCAGATACTTACTATGTGTATAATGAATATAATCAATTGGCCTTTGTAGTTCCGCCAAAAGCGATACAAGATTTAGAGGATCAGGGTTTTGCAGACGGTGAAGAAATGTATTCGGGTGTTTTAAGTCATTTATGCTATGAGTATCGTTATGATGGCAGAAACCGTCTGGTGGAAAAGAAATTACCAGGAAAGGGATGGGAATACATGGTGTATGATAAAGCAGACCGATTGGTAGCAACACAAGATGCCAACCAGGAGCCTTTGAAGAAATGGCTGTTCACTAAGTATGATAAGTTTGGCAGGGTTTTATATACGGGAATCTCGATTGATAATGGCGACAGAAATGCTGTACAGACCTGGATCACAAATACCTACGGAATCAATACAGAAACGGCGGGAACATATAGCCAAAGCGGTTTGCAGATTCACTATGGCAACACCGCCTATCCTCAAAATATAGAAAGTATATTATCTGTCAACTATTATGATTCATATTTACCAGGAGATCCTTTTCCAACAATGGTGTATGATCAGGTGGTCTTGCCATCAAATGTTCAGCAATATGGAGTAAGTACAAAAGGTTTACCTGTATCCAGTTTCGTGAAAAACATTGAAGACGACAACTGGACAAAAACATATATGTACTATGATTTGAAAGGAAGACTCATCAGGGAGTATTCCCAAAATCACTTGGGAGGATATACCAATATTGAAAAGCGACTTGATTTCTCGGGCAATCCTAATATCATTCTAACGCAGCATAAAAGACTTGTCACAGATACTGAAAGAGTAATTACCGAAAATTTCACTTACGATCATCAGAACAGATTGTTAACCCATACCCATCAGGTTGATAATAACCCTTTGGAATATCTTGCACAGAATGAGTATAACGAGCTTTCACAGTTAAAAAACAAAAAAGTAGGAGGAGCAAGTTTAGGAAGCGGCCTTCAGCAAGTAGATTATGCCTACAACATCCGTGGCTGGATGACACAAATCAACAACCCTAATGATTTAAGCGGTGGTGATTTGTTCGGATATGAGATTAAATATAATAATCCAGAAAATACGAGTCTTTCAACAGGTAGATTCAATGGCAATATCGCTGAAATTGATTGGAAAACATCAACAAATCCTAATGACAATAAACGTAGATATTCTTATACGTATGATGGACTAAACAGACTCCAACAAGGAATCTACTCAGAACCCGGATCATCACTCATCAACAATGATAATTATAATGAGCAGCTTACCTATGACCTCAATGGAAATATTGCTACCTTAAAAAGGTTTTCAAAACCTTCTTCAGGAACCACTGCCGAGAAAATTGATGATTTGATTTATAATTATACTGGAAACCGTTTAGATAAAATAACGCTTCCTGCAGGTGTTGCCAATAACTTTTCAGGATACAATGCTTTGCAAAATGTTTTTACCTATGATGCAAATGGAAATATGACTAAACATTTGGATAAAGATATAACTTCAATCGTATACAATTATCTGAACCTACCGTCAAATATTTCAACAGGTATTGGAAAAATTAAAAGCCTAACTACTTATCTTTACCGCGCAGATGGAATGAAGCTGAAAAAAAGCGTAAGTAGTAATCTTGCAACGGGATCAACAAAAGAAATAGATTATCTGGATGGTTTTCAATACTCTTTTTACGGAGGTGCCATTGTTGCCCCAAATTCATCAGGTCTTCAGTTTGTACCCACTTCCGAAGGTTATTTTGATTTTGTAAAAAATAAGTATATTTACAATTACAGCGACCATTTAGGAAATACAAGGTTGAGTTATTTTCATAATGGCAGCAGTATAGAAGTTCTTGAAGAAAGTAATTATTATCCATTTGGATTGAAGCATGAAGGTTATAATGCTTTGGCAGGAAATCCTTCTTATCAGTATAAGTACAATGGCAAGGAATTGCAAGAGACGGGAATGTATGATTATGGCGCAAGGTTCTATATTCCGGATATTGGAAGATGGGGTGTGGTGGATCCGTTGGCGGAGAAAATGACGAGACACAGTCCTTACAATTATGCGTTTAATAATCCAATTAGATTTATTGATCCAGATGGAAGACAAGGAACAGATTGGGTACAAAGGGGAAGTCAAGTTTTTTTTGATGATAAAGTTAAGTCTCAAGCAGATGCAGTTGCAACTTATGGAGAAACGGCACAACATCTTGGAGAAGGTAGTACATTAACCACAAAAGTAAGCGGAGAAGTAACATCACAATATACATTTCATAATAACGGAACGGTAAGTAGTGATTTAGGTCCTTTAGACAATAGATTCGACCATACCACTCAGGGAGGAACAACCATTATGGCTTCAAATTCAACAGGAGGTTATGGTGCTCTTAATTATGGAACAATTTTAGGAGGTATCGCAACAGAAAGAGCGCCGGGTTCATTTAGGTTAACCAATGGATTAGCTAATGGAAGTGCATTTAGTCCTAAATATTATGGAAGTGGTTGGGCTGGCGGAAGCCGCGCAAGGATTAGTACTTATAATATTGGAAAAATTGGGACAGGAATAGGATATGTGGCGGCGGGAGCAGGCTTGCTAATCGATGGTATTGGTGTTTATAACTATAGTCAAAATCCAAATGCTCCAGATGCCGTTACTCCTACAAAAGCTGCCACCAACACAGGGATGTCAGCTTGGGGAATATTAGGAGGTCCTTATGGAGTTATGGTATCTGCTGCTTATGGTGGAATGGAAACATTGTATCCCGGAGGTGTTGAAGGAGCAATGAATGACAATGCTAAATTTCAATCAGAATTAGATAACGGAGTGAATAAAGCTGGTCCGAACAGGGTGTACATAATTCCGAGAGGTCCTAAATAAAAGATAATATTATGAAAAAAATAAAAAAATATTATCACTACTTCTATTATAGGATTTACCGTTTTATAGAATATACTTCGGAACAAATGGGGGGTAAATTTCTGACGGAGTTTAAAGCAGGAATTACAGTTATAGCTTTTGAAATATGGTCACTTCTATCCATTTATAATTATTATACTATAATTACAAAACAGAATCTGCATTTATCATTTAAAAATCCTTTGATATATATTCCTTTTATAGTTATTATTTTATTAAAGTGGCAAAACTTTTCTTCAAAAGAACAATGGTTTTCATACCATCAACGGTTTGATGCTTTGCCCAAAGAAGTTAATAAAAAAGGCGGTTGGATTGTATTGGGAATCGTCACATTTATTATACTAAATTTGATTTTATCCTTTTATCTGATGATGCAGATAGACTGGAGTAAATATAGATAATACAAAAAACCTCCCCGCTACCGCACGATTTTATCGTGTGTCAGATAAAATAAAACCTCGCAAAAGCGAGGTTTTATTGTTTTGTATAATGTTATGTTTTGTGAACTAGTTAATCGAAGAAGCATCTTCTGCGTAATAGAATCTTTACTTACCTGCTTTCATCATTTGAATTAATGGTAAGGATTATTGTGTTCGAATAAAAAAAGAGCATAAACTTAAAGTTCCTGCTCTTTTCTATCAAAATCTCTAAAACATATGTACTATTTCTCGGATTTTAATAAGATTATCTGTGAAAACTGAGTGTTATTACTATAACTTTCTCATCGCTTTTAGTTTATTTTCTATATCAAAGATGGTTTATTATGCAGGTACAAATGGTATATATTTCTGGAATAAATTTACATATATCACACTTTTCACAGGTCTTCTAAGTTTTTTAAGCGCTTTTGTTTCAGCTGTTTATAGAATGAAGGTGAAAGCCCTGTTATTTTTTTGAATTGATTGGAAAGATGCGCAACACTACTGTAATTGAGCTTATAAGAGATTTCGGTGAGATTAAGTTCGTCATACAAAAGAAGTTCTTTTACCTTTTCAACTTTATTAATGATGATAAAATGCTGCAAAGTCATTCCTTTCACTTCAGAAAATGTATTGGCAAGATATGTATAATCATAGCCAAGTTTTTCACTGATATAGTCTGAGAAATTTTCTTTTGGTAGAGATTCGGAATAATGAATCATTTCCGTGACCGCATTTTTTATTTTCTCAATCAGAATACTTTTTTTATCATCCAGTAATTCAAGCCCGGTTTTTAGAAGGTTATCTTTAAACATCTGCCTCTGCTCAATGCTGATATCATCTAATATTTCCACAAGACCGAGATCCACTAAAGCATTTCTGATATTGAGTTTTTCAAGTTCCTGATGAACAACCATTTTGCAGCGCAGGCTCACCATATATTTTATATACAGCTTCATAATCCTTACCGTATTTAGAACCCGCCAATCAATATGTTAGCAGCCACTCTTCCAAAGTTAGTCCTTTAAATTTTAATATCTATGATTTATGTAACAAATTGAAAGACTATTACAAAGCTTTGCTTTTTTAATAGATGATCTTTACGTACAATAAAATATTTTAACATGTCAAAAGAAAAGGAAACGAAGAAAAAAACAGATAAAACTCCTCCGGCAAAATCACTTAAAGAGAAGCGGGAAGACAAGCAGAATAAAAGAAAAGACAGAGAAAACGAAAGTCGCAATGCAGCAACCTAAATGATAGAAATAAAAAAAGAAGGAATTGTACTCCGTAAAACCGACTTGAGTTTTGAGAACGAAGGTGTTCTGAATCCTGCCGTTATTAAGGAGAACGGAAAAATTCATTTATTTTACCGTGCCGTTGCCAAGGGTAACTTTTCGAGTATTGGATATTGTGTTTTGTCAGATCCTCTTACGATAGAAAACAGATCAGATGTTCCCATTATCATTCCTGAGTCAGAAGATGAAAAGCACGGCATTGAAGATCCCAGAATTGTTAAAATAGATGGCTTATTTTATCTTACTTATACAAGTTATGACGGAATCAATGCTTTGGGAACATTAAAAACTTCCAAAGATCTGAAATCCTGGAAAAGCGAAGGAATTATTGTTCCTAAAATCCCTTACGAGGAATTTAAACTTTTATCGGAATCAGAAGGTTTAATACCTGAAAAATACAAAAGATACAATCAATTTCAGATTAGCCATTTAGATAGCGATCCTATTTTTTTATGGGATAAAAACCTGATTTTTTTTCCGAGAAAGATAAATGATCGGTTTTATTTTCTTCACCGTATAAGACCTGAAATTCAGATTGTAAGTGTTGAAAATATCGAAGACCTGAATTCTGATTTCTGGCAAGATTACTTTTCACATTTTAAAGATCACATTCTATTATCTCCGAAATATGATCACGAATCAAGTTACATCGGAGGCGGATGTCCACCTATAGAAACAGAATACGGATGGTTAATGATTTATCACGGTGTTCACGATACCGTTCAAGGATATGTTTACAATGCATGTGCAGCTTTACTGGATCTTGAAAATCCAGAAAAAGAGATTTCCAGACTACCCTATCCGCTTTTTAAACCAGAAGAAGAATGGGAACTGAAAGGTGAAGTCAACAATGTCTGTTTTCCGACAGGAACTGTTGTAGAAAACGATACGCTGTATATCTATTATGGAGCCGCAGATGAAAGAATTGCTGTTGCTTCTCTGAGTATTTCAAAATTATTGAAAGAGCTGATGACGTATGCAGTATAATGACAATTCAGTGAAATTATCCGGCAAAAAAAATATAAAATGAATAAAAATATTAATTCAGATGTGGAGGACAAAGCAATTAGACAATATTATAATGACAAAAAACACAAAACCTATAATAAATCTGAAATTGTCTTTGTAAGTACTTTTCCTCCAAAAGTTTGTGGGATCGCAACTTATACACAGGATCTTATAAAATCTCTTCAGTTGAAGTTCGGAAAATCATTCAATCCAATTATTTGTCCGATGGAAACAGAAGAAGAAAATTATGAGTATGAAGAACACATCAAATATAAATTAAACATTTCAGATGCTGTTTCTTATCTGGAACTCGCTTCACAGATCAATAAAAATGATAATATCCAGCTTGTAATGCTTCAGCACGAGTTTGGATTTTTTAATGAAACAAGAAATGGACTGCATCTTTTTCTCAAAAATTTAAAAAAAGACATTATCATTACTTTTCATACCGTTTTGCCAAAACCTGATCAGGAATTAAGAGAAAAAGTAAAAGAGATTGCTGATTTTGCAAAATCTATTGTTGTAATGACGGGGATTTCTGCAGAAATTCTTTTAAGTGATTATGAAATTCCTTTTGATAAAATTACGATAATACCTCACGGTACGCATCTACTTCCTTTTACAGACAAAATTGCATTGAAAGAAAAATATAATCTTAAGGACAAAAAAGTTCTTTCAACATTCGGATTGTTGGGTTCCGGGAAAAATATTGAAACCACACTGAAAGCTCTCCCGGCAATCATTGCTAAAAACCCCGATGTTATTTTTCTGATTCTTGGAAAAACACATCCTGCAATAGTAAGACACGAAGGTGAAAAATATCGTGAGCTTTTGGAAGATTTAATCTGTAAACTGCATTTGGAAAACCGCATCCGCTTTATCAATGAATATCTGCCGTTGCCAGAATTACTGGAATATCTTCAGCTTACCGATATTTATCTTTTTACGTCAAAAGACAGAAATCAGGCAGTGAGCGGTACATTTTCTTATGCAATCAGTAGTGGATGCGCGATTGTTTCTACTCCGATTCCGCACGCTTTAGAAGTTTTAAAGGAAGACACCGGAATCATCATTGATTTTGAGGCTCCCAAGCAATTGGCTGTTGCGGTAAATAAATTATTGGAAAATGAAAATGAGCGGGGGAAATTACGTTTAAAATCATTAGAAAAAATGGCTCCCACAGCTTGGGAAAATTCTTCCATTTTACACGCTTTGTTATTTCAGAAATTCAGAAATGATGAAAAAGGACTCAATTATACTTTACCGGAGATCAACCTTGATCATATCCAAAATATGACAACAGATTTCGGGATGATTCAGTTTTCTAAGATCAGCAAACCGGATATCGATTCAGGTTATACGCTGGATGATAATGCACGGGCAATGATCGCCATTTGCGGACATTATGATATCAGTAAAGACAAATCAGATCTGGAATTAATTTCAATTTATTTAAACTTCATTAAATTTTGTCAACAAAATGACGGAAGTTTCCTGAATTATGTTGACGAACAAAAACAATTCACGAATCAAAACTACGAAACCAACCTTGAAGATTCCAACGGAAGAGCGATTTGGGCTTTGGGATATTTAATTTCATTAAAAGAAATTTTACCTCAGGAATTTTCTGAGACTGCAGAAAAGATCATTCAGAAAAATCTTGTCTGGGCAGAAAAAATTCATTCTACAAGGGCAATGGCTTTTATTATAAAGGGTTTATATTATCAAAATTCCGAAAAAAATATTCCATTATTAAAAAACCTGGCTGATCGTTTGGTGAAAATGTATCAACATGAAAAGCATAATGACTGGCATTGGTTTGAAAGTTATCTGACTTACGGAAACAGCTTATTACCGGAAGCTTTGTTGTGCGCGTGGATTGCAGCCAAAGATGAGGTTTACAAACAAATCGCCGAAGAATCTTTCCAGTTTCTTTTATCCAAAATAATTGTAAACGGCAATATAAAAGTCATCTCGAATAAAGGCTGGCTCCAAAAAGAAAACACTGAAAACGATCCACCAATTGGCGGAGAACAACCTATTGATGTTGCTTATACCGTCTTGGCATTATCTGCATTTTACAAGGCTTTTCATGATGAAAAATATTTACAGATGATGCAGAATTCTTTCAACTGGTTTTTAGGAAAAAATCATTTGAACCAAATTATATACAATCCCGTAACCGGGGGTTGTTATGACGGGCTTGAGGAGAAAAATGTAAACCTTAATCAGGGCGCAGAATCTACAGTCAGCTATCTGATGGCAAGACTTTGTTTTGATAAATAACTGATATTCAATTCCAACTAAATCAACTTAATATTTAAAATCAGCAGAAATAAATAAAAATATTTTTTTCTGTAGAAATGGATTGAGCATTGTCGTATTATGGAATTTTTTTTTCAACATGAAATTAAAAATAAATCTGAGTATTCGGCATTTGCTTCCTGAGATTTTCAACTTGAGCCACACTGAGAGGGTTTCCTGTAAGAATAAGCGTTCTTAGTTTTTTTAAATCGGCAATCTCTTTTGGTAATGATTTTAACTGGTTATTTCCTAAATTAAGACTGATGATATTCTTCATTTTTTTTATTTGAGGCGGGATCTCAGATATTTTGTTCTCTCCTACATTCAGAAACTCCAGGTTTTTTAAAACAAGAATGTTTTTTGAAAGGGTAAGTAGCATATTTTTTTGAAGCTCAAGGTATTTGAGCTTATTCGGAAATCCTGTTTCATTAAGATCATTAATCTGATTAGACGAAAGATTCAGAAATTTAAGGTTCTTAATTTTATCAATATCAGAAACTATACTGATTTGATTACTGTGCAAATTTATTTCTTCTAGTCCAGAAATTTCTGTCAGAGCTTTCGGAAAAACGCTGAGGTTATTGGCATCAAGATGTACAACTTTGAGGTTTTGAAGTTTTGCGAACTCGGGATTAAGCTCCGTTAATTGATTAAGATTCATAGAAAAAGTAGTCAGCTTTTTAAGCTTGCTGATTTCATCCGGAATATATTTAATGCTGTTTTCGTTAATATTAAGAATCTGAAGTTGTGGGAGTGAAAAAAGTGCTTCGTCCAGCTTTTCAAAATTATTTCCCATTATATTCAGAAAAAAAACAGCATCCATTTTCTTGATATCCGGAGGTAAATTAAACAAACCTTTATCTCTAAAACTTAAGCTATAAACAGTTTTATCAGATTTCAAAGCAGCCTCCATATCTGTGTAGGTAGGATATTTTACAGGATCGATCTGAGCATTTATGCTGGTAATACACAAAAAGGATAAAAGGCAAATGTATTTTTTCATAAAACAAAAAAGGTCGTCGAAAAAATTCCGACGACCGATGTAAAGTATTAAAATTATTTTTTGAAAATCTTAGCTGTCTTCTGGAATCCGTCTGCTTCAATATTTAATATTAAAACTCTTGAAACCTGAAGCTGGTTTGTGAAATCCAGGTCTAAACTAGTTGTAGAACCAGTAAGTTTCTTTTTATACACAACCTTTCCGTCAATGCTGTATGCAGTAATTTCAAGATTTTTAAGTGCTTTTGGCGAATTGATTTTTACAATTCCCGAAGTAGGATTCGGAGCAACCGTTACATCATTTTCATTAACAACTTCTACCGTACCCAAACTTCCTGTGGTACCTAAAAACTGCTGTAAAGCAACTACGATTGTAGCTGATTTCCCTCTGTAATCTATTGTATTTCCTGTAGCATCTACATCGGTAGAAATCGTAGAATTAGGATGTTGAATTGAGAAGAAACCAAATTTCTTATCCGGTGTGAAAGTAAGCCCAGTAGGTTCTGATCCTGCAGGCATTGATGCAAATAATCTTACATTAGGATTTGCCTGTGTGTGATCTGGACCAACAACCCAAATATAGTTTTTACCACCATCCTGAAGTACCCAAAGGTTTCCAAGTTCATCGAAAGTAAGGTTATCATTTCCGTCTCCCCAAGATTCAGTTTTTACTCCCTGAGCGGTGTTGAATGAATATGTAGTTGACTCACCTCCCACGAAAGTTTCTACGTTTGAAAGCGTCATTCCGTTGTCTGTCATTCTGTACACTTTGTCTAATCCTTTTGCTGTAAAATAAATTTTACCGTCAAGTGGGCTTATTTCAACATCTTCCACTCCATTGAACGAAGTACCACCCAACGACAGAGCCAGTGCAGCTGTATTATTTTGGTCAGCCTGAAGTTTATTCGGAACCTGAATCCATTGTCCTGTAGTAGCAACCGGATTTCCGCTGCTTAAACCTTGATCAAGTTTCAAAACATATAAATTTCCTGAAGCCAAATTGTTTGGGGTATCCATCACATATTTATAAACCATATGCGTTCCTCCATCTTCTCCATAATAAGCAGTAGTTCCTGCATCATTAACAACCACATTCTCATGATTCATAATTCCCATCTGCCAAAGCTTATCTTTAGTTCCAGCTGGGTTATGAGACATCACTTGCGCTGTTACAGGATCAATTTCTACCAACCAGCCATAATCTTTGTATCCATCAGCATTAATATCATTTGCTGTAACAGATTCTTCAGCAGTCACCACAGTTCCCCAAGGTGTAACACCTCCGGAACAGTTTCTGATAGTCTGTACAAGACTAGGTGCTGAAAAGCTTACCGCTCTTGATTTTGTCAACTGCCAAAGTTTAGTTGAAGTATTATAATTAACTTCCGCCATGGTAACACCTCCTGGGTTAGTTTCATGGTTTACTGAAAGGTATCCGTCGCTACTGCTGTTATTTTTAGCAACGTAAGCCGTAAAGTCATTAAGACCACCCACTAATCCGCCACCGTCTGTATAACTATCACCTTCTTTTAGAATCAACTGATATTTATGCTCAGCAGGGATAATTAATTTTGAAGTCTGCGTAGTCGGAACAATTGATGTAAAACAGCTGATATGTGTTCCTGTACAGTTGGAAACTGGTGGAGTTACAGTTGTAGTCGTTTTAAGATATGCATCTATTGTTAAATCTGAGCTTGAAGCACTTCTATTGTGTAGTTCAATTGAAATTCTGTTGGCTCCTTGTACAAATTTGTTTTTCGGAATAGAGAATATGTTAATAGCAGTTTCTGCAGCCCCATCAACAATTGTACTCGAGAAAGTACCGTGAGTAATAGCTCCGGAAGGCATATTATCTCTTATCACCTCTTCACCGTTTAGATAAACAATGATCCCGTCATCTCTTCTCACGCCAAATTCCATAGTGTTGGTAAGATCTGCCAAATTCACAGTAAAATCTTTGATAAGATAAGCGGTGTCCACACCTGAGATAAAAGAAGTCGTAACAGGATCTCCATATCCTAGCGGTCCGTTTCCTACTGCCCAGTTTGAAACATCATAATTAGAACTTTTCCAGGTTGCAGGTAATGCAACATCTGCGTCGTTATACTTCCATGCACTTTGCAATGCAAAAATCGTAGTCTGTGCCTGGATCATTGATGTCGTCATCAATGCCAAAGCTGCGATACTAAGTAGTTTTCTTTTCACTTTTATTAAAATTTCATTTACAATGCAAAACTATTTTTTTTGCTTCGGCATTGCGTTACGCTATCTTTAATTAAACTCTGATGAATATTAATAAAACTGAACGTGAATGTTACGAATTTTAATTAATCATTAAATTTATATTTTATGTAAAACAGAAGCTTTATTTCGCTAATTTCTTAGCCTTGCTGATGTCTGTTAAAGTATTTAGAAAACTGATAAGTTGTTTTTTTTCAATTTCAGTCAGATCAAGTTTATCTGCAGGAAGTGTCTGATTTTTCATTGACAATCCCAAACCTTCGCCACCACCCTCATTGTAAAATTCAATCACTTCTTCAAGCGTATTAAAAGCTCCGTTGTGAAAGTAAGGTTTTGTTAGGGCGATATTTCTCACTGTCATAGTTTTGAATGAATTTTCATAAATCCACGAATTTTCTTTTTTTACATTCGAATTTATTCTTCCTCTGTCACCATCAAGTTCCACAGGTAAATTTGAAATTGGCTTTTTGGTCACTCCTAAAACTTCAGATTCATTTTCATTAAAGAAAGGCGGCACAAGTCCTGAAAAATGAGGAGCAAAATGACAAGTTGCACAATTGGCTTTTCCCATGAATAGATTGTAGCCTTTTTTAGCATCTTCAGAAATTTCTTTTTCATTTCTCATAAAACGGTCAAAATCACTTTCAAACGAATACAGAGATGCCACAAAAGAACTTAGCGCTTTCGAAAAATTCTGTTTATTGATTTTTCCGTCTTTAAAAACTTTTTTAAACTCTTTTTTATACTCTTTATTGCCATTCAGTTTTTGTACAATTTTTTGATAATCGGTATTAAATTCATCCTGATTATAAATCACATGTTCTGCCTGTTGCTCAAGATAAAAAGCTCTCATATCATAAAAAAACCTTTTCGCAAAAACTGCATTATACAGGGAAGGAGAATTTCTTAAAACCGTTTTTCCTTCTACATTACTTGCGGATTTCTGTTTTAGATCGGTGTATGCATTTTCTGGTAGGTGACAACTTGCGCAGCTCATCGTTCCGTTAGCACTGAAGTTTTGATCATAGAAAATCTTTTCACCTAAATTTTTCAGTTCTTCAGAATCCTCAGAAGGTTTTAAAATCGTATAAAAATAAGGATCAAAAAAATCTGCCTTAAAAAAATCTTTATTGGAAACATTCCAACCCGAAAAGTTTTTGAGATCATCAGGATTTCCATCCCAACTGCCTAATTCTGCATATAAAGGCTGAACAAATTCTTTGTAAAATTGTATTCTGTCGAACGACTCAAAATCGGTATTCTTTCCAAGATAAACAATCGCTTTTTGAATAAGTAAATTGGCTTTTTCTGTTTTAAAATTTCTAAAATAAGCCTCATCATTGATGTATTCACTCATTCCTTTTAAAGCATGAGCCGCTTCCTCCGAAATATTAAGCGAACCCGGAGTATCAAAACCAGTCACCCCCAAACTGTAAATTCTAATAAGTTCTATTCGCAAAGGCAAAGTCTTGTTGTTTCCCGAGCTTAATCCGTTATTCAAAGCACTTAAATAAAAGTTTGCGTAACTGTTGTACAGAAAATTGGTAATTGTACTTATTTCTTCTTTTTGCTCATTGGCCTCGTCAGAAAAAATAAGTTCGTCTAAAACCTGTAAACCTTCGGGAGGCAAAGTGTAAGCAGAAGTTCCGGCAGCTTCTATATGAAAAAGTGGCGCTGCATTAAGGTGAGTTTTGGTAAATTCAGGATAATAATAAGCAACGAAAAATTCTATTTCTTTAAAAGAATTTCTGGTATTTCTTAAAGTTTGCTGAAGTTTTTCTAAGGAAATTTTTTCTTGTGAATAAAGTTCTACATCATTTTTCAGATACTCTAATTCAATTTTAAAATCACGTAAACCTCTGTTTATAAATTTATTGTCATTTTTTACGCCTTGATCAACAGAGTTAAAAGACATCGCAGAAAAAATGAAAGCACATGGAATAAGCAGTAAAAGATAATATCTCACAGTTTTAATCGCAAAAGTAGTCTGATTAGATTACAAGAATTTTACGCATAAATTAAATAATGTTTACAATTTACCTCTACAAACTGTATGTTTTCAATTATTATAAAGACAAACAGTTAAAAAAGGAGGACTTTTTCGTAAAAAGAATCTCCTATTTTATGTTTTTACAATCTTTAATTTAATTATTTATCTAAAATATTTTGCACTTTTTCTCCAATTTCCCTCAACCTTAGAATACTTTCAGAAGTAATTCTGTCTGCAAATATGATTCTGAAATGATGACTGTAGGCATCGGTGTAAGAAAATGTATCTCCAGGTGTAAAAGCAATTTTTTGATTTTCACAAAACTTATAAAAATCAGGCATATTCACTTCTTTAGGAAGCCTTCCCCAAATGCTGTAACCGCCATGAGGTCTGTGAAAATAACAATCTTTTGGAAAGTATGATCTTAATATATTAAGTAATTCCACACATTGTATTTCAAGCTGTTTTCGAAAAGAACGAAGATGCCTATCATAAGAATTTTCTTCTAGCAACTGTATCATTACTTCCTGAAAAATGGGTGCTACAGATTTCCCCAGAGAAAACTTCATTCTTTCGGCTTGCTCAAAAAATCGACCTGCACTTAACCATCCCAAACGAATTCCCGGTGCCAAAGTTTTTGAAAATGACGAATAGGTCATTACCCAACCATCTGTATCAAAATTACAAACCGTCAACGGTCTTTCACGATCAAAGTAAAGATCTCCATAAATATCATTTTCAATAATCGGAATTTCGTTATTTTGCGCAATTAATGCAAGTTCTTTTTTTGTTTCGTCTGACATTAAAATTCCTGTAGGATTATGAAAATTTGGCGTTACCACAACCGCTCTGATATTATTTTTGCTTAAAATATCTTTTAGATAATCTACATCAAATCCGTTTTTGTAATGGACGGGAATTTCGATTACCTTCAGTTTTAAATTTGAAATCACTTCCAAAACAGAAAAAATACACGGACTTTCTAACGCAATCACATCTCCTGATTCGGTTACCGAAGCCAACGCTATGTAAAGTGCCTGCAAAGCCCCATCTGTAATGATAATCTGTTCCGAATTTATTTTACAGCCAAATTTTGTTGCTCGTGAAGCAATTTGATTTCTTAAGATTTCTGATCCGTTCGCAGGATAATATCGGAGAATTGATGCTCCTTTTTTCCGGATTACTTCCTGCATTTTTCTTAAAATTAATTTTTGAGGAACTAGTAAATCTGTTGGTGCAGCAGTATTAAATGAAACTTGTTCGAAAGACTTACCAGACTTTGAAGTGAGTTTTACCTTTTTTTCAAAATCCGGATTTCGTGCAGTGGGTAAAAATTTGGTGAAATTTTCAGGAATGTCTTCATTTGTTTTTACATTTACAAAAAAACCTGAGCGAGGTCGATTTTCAACCCAACCTTTCATTACAAGATAATCATAACCACTTTGCACCGAAGTGGTACTCAGTCGATATTTTTCTTTAATCTCTCTTATAGAAGGTAGCCGATCGCCTGAAATAAAAATTCCATTTTTAATCTGTTCTTCGATAATCGACGTAAATATTTGATATTTAAAATTCTGCATAATTCCACAATCAATCTGTTCCGAACAAATTTACAAAAAATCAAACTGTACCGTTCTATTATTCTGAAACTGTACCGATATTATCGTTCTCAAATAACTTAGCTTTGAAAAAAAATAAGAATGGAGATTGTTTCAAAATTTGTGATAGGCTCAGACCAAGGAGTTGATGAACTTTTTGATGTTAAAAAAGCTTTTATTAAAAATTTATATAAAGAGATTGTTGCACCGGAAATTATAGAAAATTATATCAAAGAATATTTTGACCACAGAAAAATGATCAATATTTTAAATGATTTTTCTAATCAATTAATTATGGCCTATGCAGATCAAAAACCTGTAGGATATTGCTTTTTTCAAACAGGAAGCTTTTATCCGGAAGCTGATGAAAATCAAAAAATGACGGCCATCACAGAATTTTCCATTCTTCAAGAATATGATTTGCCAGAAGTGAGACTTTCTCTTTGGAATAAAGTAAAATCAGCAATTCAATTCGCCGACAGTATTTGGATCAATATCATGGAAAACAATTCGCAAATTCAGTTTTTTAAAGATCAAAAATTCGTTCTTGTAAAAGATACTGTTTCAGAACCATTCAGTCTTCCATCATCCATTTATGAATTAAAATTAAAGAATTTATAAATCATTCATTATAAATCCACATCAATAAAGGTTTTTCAGCATTTTGAATGATAGGATCTAATTTCTTCATCGCATTATTGGAAATTGTAGGACAACCCCATCCCTCCGGTGAACCTTTCGGATAAATTTCCTCGTCGCTCATCAATTTCCATGAATGAAAAACGATGAATCTTTTTAATGCATTGCTATTGGTTTTTTCGAGACCGTGCATCAAATATTTGACATTAATTCCCCAATCGCTTCTTCCTCTTTCACCCAATTCATACTTTCCCAAAGCTGAAAGATGGCTTCCGTCTTCGTTACTGAATTTTGGGTTATCTTTTGATTCATCACTGCTCCAACTATTACTTCCGCAACCGTGACCTACCAAATATCTATTAGCAATTTTTTGTTCTTTAAAATCCCAGATTATAAAACGGTTAAGTCCTGAATGAAGACTCATATCAATTAAAATACAGAAATCAGTATTCATTTTTTTGCTTTTGCAAAATGCTAATGCTTCCAGCGCTTTCTTTTTTGTTTTTATGGAATCTAGTTCAGGCTTTGGAATTTCTTCGATCTTTTCTTTTTGAAAAACATTAGTGACCGCAGAGTTCTTCGCTTCATTTTTACAAGACGAAAAAATGACAAACAAGAAAATTAAATGAAAAATTTTCACAAGATTATTTATAATGTAAGAAAATCCCATAATCTGTTGGCGTCCACCATGCTGCTTTTTGTCCGGCAGCTTTCAGCGCGTCGTTTGCCCAAGTGTTGCAGGTATTTAAAAAGCTATAACTCCCTTTTGCATCATAGAATGCATCATTATCACTGTAAACAGCTTTAGTCGGAATCAAGAGATAATTGCCGTTTGCATCTCTGTCAAATTTAGCATCGATGAATTTCACCAAAGCTTCATACTGTTTTTTACTGATCATTATTTTTTTGCAATCAGAAGCCTCGGTCATCGTATTGTAGAATGAAGTGTGCATTGCAGATTTGCTCATCCAAAACGCAGCCTTTACAGCCGTAGAAAATTTCAGATCTGCCCAGGTTGGTGTATCCAAATAAAAACCTTTATCTCCCCACCCGATTCCTACATAACTGTAATCCGTTTTTTTCGAGGTTGTATTCGCAAACGGAATTTTTGCGCTCCAATCGTGCAATTCATTTTTCACAGGCATCACAATATCGGTATGAACGCCGTTGGTATAAATATAAATTGGAATTTCTTTTTGCTCACCATCATCTTTTGCCGAAACTTCGATAAAAGGAAGCAAATAACCTAGAATTGCGTACAGAACGACGATTCCGACAATAAATCCGAGAGTTTTCAGGAAATAGATTAGTATAATTTTCACACTCATGTTTTCAGATATTGAAGTTTAATAAAATTTAATCTTAATTTTTTTCTAAAAGTATTTATTTTAATTCAAAAATTAATTAAATTTAACTAACAAACATTCACAAATATGCTTAAAAACACGAAATCCCAAAAAAGATTTAAAGTAAGAGTAAAAACAGCTCCTAAAAGAACCCAGAAAAAACGTTGATTTTCTTAAAGATATTCTCTTTTTGAAAGTCAATTTTTCTTTTGTAGAAAAGGCTTTTTAAACTTTTACGAATTAAAATCTTTTATTTCTTTAAAACTGAAGTTTTAAGGAATGATACAATAACCTCATTATTTTTGGAGAGTACAATTTCCGAACAGGTTTTTTCACCTTTACATTCTACTCTAATTCTTCTGAAGATTGATTCAAAAATTCAATATTTCTTTTTAAACCGGCAAATTTCGTACGCTTTACAGGTGATTTTCGAAAGATTTCTGAGAATATTTCCTGAGTCAATTCTTTCCATTCACCTTTTTTGAAATTTTTCAAAGCTTCATTAGGTTTAAATTTAGCCTGAAGATTCGGCGCCGAAAAACGGTTCCACGGACAGACATCCTGACAAATGTCGCAACCAAACATCCAGTCTTCCATCTTATCTTTAAAATAATCCGGAATTTCAGTTTTTAATTCAATCGTTGCATACGAAATGCATTTACTTCCGTCAACAATTTTCTCCGAAACAATAGCATCTGTCGGACAAGCGTCAATACATTTTCTGCAGCTTCCACAATGATCGGTTGTTTCATTATCTGGAATTAAATCTAAATCACAAATAATTTCAGCTAAAAAATAAAACGAACCGCTTTGTTTGGTTATTAAGTTGGCATTTTTTCCAACCCAACCTATGCCAGATTTTTTCGCCCAACTTCTTTCTAAAACCGGAGCAGAATCTACGAAAACACGAAACCCAAAATCTCCGATTTCTTCTTGTAATTCTGCAACTAAATCACGAAGAATTTCTTTTACCACTTCATGATAATCTTCAGCATAAGCATATTTTGAAATTTTAAAATTCTCTATAGCGGAAATTTTCTCTTCAGGAAAATAGTTGTAAGAAAGCGAAATCACCGATTTTGAACCCTCCACCAATAATCTTGGATCTAATCTTTTGTCGAAATGATTTTCCATGTATTTCATTTCACCATGAAAATTATTTTTGAGCCATTTTTCCAAATGACGTGCATCTTCTTCCAGAAAATCAGCCTTAGAAATCCCACAATTCTGAAACCCAAAACTTTTAGCTTTAGACTTGATTAATTGGGAATATTTTTCAGCAGTTGAATTCATAGATTTCGCATTGCAAAACTAAGATTATTTTATAAATTTGTTGGAGTTTGGATGTGTGAAAATACTTCGCTCATTTATCTTGTAACTTTAACTCAAAAAAATTTAAATATTATGTCATTAGCAGATGTATTACAATCAGGAAATTATGCATTAATCGACGTTCGTGAGCCAATGGAGCTTGAAATGGACGGAAATATAGAAGGAGCTAAAAACATCCCATTAGGTGAAGTAGAAGACAGGCAGGATGAAATTTTATCTATTGAAAAACCTGTAATCCTTTTTTGCAGAAGTGGAAACAGAAGCGGAAAAGCTCTAGAATTTCTAAACGCTCAAGGTTTGAAAGACGGTTATAATGGCGGTGGCTGGGCTGATTTGAAAGCAAGCTTATAAGAAACAGAAGGAACTTTTTAAGTTCCTTTTTTATTTAACTCAAATTGAATTTATGAACTTAAAAGATAGATTTGAAACTCTTTGCCTAAGCTTTACTGAAGATAGAATTTTAATTGAAAATTTTTGGACCGAAATTGAGAAAAAATATTCTGAAAAAAGCAGGCATTATCACAATCTTCAACATTTAAAAAATATGTTTGAAGAAATTGAGCATGTAAAAGATAAAATCAAAAATTTCAATAGTATTTCATTTTCTATTTTTTATCATGATGTAATTTATGATGCGACTTCGAAATTAAATGAAGAAAAAAGTGCAGATGTTGCAAAAGAAAGACTTGAAATCTTAGGTCTGAATAATGAGTATTTACAAAAAGTTTACGAACAAATTTTAGCTACAAAATCTCACCAAAAATCCAAAGATGAAGACACTAATTTTCTTTTGGATGCTGATCTATCAGTTCTTGGAAAAAGTAGTGAAGTTTATTTCGAATATACAAAACAAATTAGAAAAGAATATTCAATTTATCCCGATTTTCTTTATAAACCCGGAAGAAAAAAAATTTTAGAACATTTTTTGGAGCTGGAAAGTATTTTTAAAACTGAATATTTTAAGAATAAATATGAAAATCAAGCGAAGAAAAATATAGAATTTGAATTAAGCACACTGTAAATTCTTAAGGAATGTTTATAATTCTTTGTAAATATTAACCACCCCGTCAAAAATTTTTTGAATTTTCGCCACCCCTCCAAAGGAGGGGAATATTTAGCGAATTAGTTGATTACAGAATTTATAAATTCAATTGATTTATTTAACACTATTTCCGGAGATTCTTTATGTGGTGTATGTCCGATATTCGGAATGATGAATTTCTCAGCAGTTCCTTTTATCTGAGAAACTGTTTTTTCAACCTGATCTAAAGTTCCATATTCATCGGTTTCTCCTTGCATAAATAATAATGGACTTTTTATATATTTTAATAAATACTCAATATTCCAGCTTCTGAACTTGTCGCTGAGCCAAATTTCAGTCCATGCTTTGACAATCATTTCTACTTTATCTCCATGATATTTTTCTAGACGTTGAGGTAGGTTTGTGGTCTTGTAAGCATTTAGTGCTTCTTCAACACCTTTTACCGTAATATCTTCAACAAATATATGTCCGGCTTCACAAATCACAGCTTTTACGTTCTCTGGATATTTTGATGCCGCAATTAAAGCAATCGTTCCGCCATCGCTGTGTCCGAAAAGAATTGCATTGTTAATATTTAATTCAGAAAGCAAATCATTTAATACATCAGCTTCCAACTCCATGTAATTATTTTCTCTTTTATGCGTGATCATCGGAAAAGATTTCCCATATCCTAAACGATCATACACTAAGACATTACATTGGGTTGCTTCAGACAATTTTTCAGGAAAATCTCTCCAAAGCTGAACTGAACCTAAAGAATCATGCAAAAAAACGATTGTTGGTTTGTTTTCGAATGAATTATTAAATTCTATAAATAAGTTTTTCCCCTTTACATCAATTACCTCTTCAATCATTATTTACAAACTCGGATTTTTTGTCTCATTAAATTCTCTTAAAAGGTTGGCAAAAACCGTTTCCACAGGAAGAACTTCGTCAATTAAAGCGGAAACCTGACCTATTTCCAGTTCACCTTCTTCCATATCACCTTCAAACATACCTTTTTTTGCCCTTGCTCTGCCTAGAGAAGCGACCAAAGCCTCCGCATTTCTTCCAACATTATATATTTCTTCCAGCTCGTTAAAGAATTTGTTTTTAACCATTCTTACGGGCGCTAATTCTTTTAAAGTAAGAAGCGTATCACCTTCATTCAGTTCTGTAATTTTCTTTTTCCAGTTTTCGTGAGCACTTGCTTCTTGTGTTGCAGCAAAACGGCTTCCAATCTGAACTCCATCTGCTCCTAAAATCATGGCAGCTTTCATTTGAGAACCCAAAGCAATTCCACCTGCAGCAATCAATGGTTTTGAAATATGTTTTCTTACATTCGGAATCAGGCAAAAAGTTGTTGTTTCGTCTCTTCCGTTATGACCACCTGCTTCAAAGCCTTCTGCAACAATGGCATCAACTCCTGCTTCTTCACATTTAACTGCAAATTTGGTTGAAGAAACTACATGAGCTACTTTTAAACCTTCTTTCTGAAGCGTTTCGGTATAGGTTTTAGGACTTCCGGCAGAAGTGAAAACTATTTTCACACCTTCTTCCAGAATAATATTGATGATTTCTTCTAAATTGGGGTAAAGCAAGGCGACATTCACACCAAATGGCTTGTCGGTAGCTTTCTTACATTTCTGAATATTTTCGCGCAAAATATCGGGATACATGCTTGCTGAACCAATCAAACCCAATCCGCCGCAGTTTGAAACTGCCGAAGCAAGTCTCCATCCTGAATGCCAAATCATACCGGCCTGAATAATGGGATATTGAATATTGAAAAGTTCTGTGATTCTGTTTTTATTTTCGTTCATTTCATGAAGCTTTTTAGCGGAGTTGAAATCTATAAAATTACTCATAAAGTAAAAATACTAAAAACGTAGATTCTATAATACATTTAAGGAATATTTTCATAAAAAAACCTTCAGAAATTTCTGAAGGTTTTTTTATTATTTTGTAAGAGATTCTTTTTTCCAGTTTCCTTTAAAATTGCAGGTATCATATCGACCGTCTATGGAAATAAATGTGGTTGGAAGTTTTGAATTGACAAACTTCTCAATCATTTCATTTTTTTTCTTGTTAAGAGCCATCTGCTTGATTCTGTCGTAATCTGTTTCAAGAGTAATCTGGTGTGAAGGAATAACATCTTCAACTTTAATAACCTTTACAACTTTTCTTTTCCTTTCATCTTCATCATCAAAAGCTGTTGTAATATCATTTTTATTAAGACCGGCAAGCTCATAGCTAATCACTCCCGGAACACTTTCTCTTTCTATTTTACTAGAACCATCTGCACCGGTAATAACCCCTGCATTGAATTTCGTTTTTTTATCATCTGAAAACTTAAATGCAGCATCTTTAAAACTCATTTTTTCAGATAAAACTAAACCTCTGATGCTGTCTAATTTTTGTTTTGCAGTAACAATTTCCGCATCTGTAGGCGTAGCCATTAAAAGAATATGTCTTGCATCATAAGCTTTCCCGGATTTTTTCACCAATTGAATAATATGGTATCCAAATTCAGATTCTACAGGGTCTGAAATTTCACCTTCCTGCAGGTTTAATGCTGCAGCTTCAAAAGGTTTTACCATTTGTCCTTTAAAGATATTTTTCATCAAACCTCCATTTGGAGCTGTCCCCTGGTCTTCAGAATAAATTCTTGCCTGGCTTTCGAAACTCTCTCCACCTACAATATCAGCTTTTATTTTTTTTAGCTTATTAATCAATTCATCCTTATGAGCCTCTGTTAATTTAGGATACATCATAATCTGAGAAAGAGAAACTTCATCTTTTATTTCAGGAAGTTGAGATTTATACATATTGAAAAAATCGGTTACTTCATTTGGAGTAACATCAGCTTTTTCTGTAATTCTCTGATATTTTGCCTGCCCGTAATATTGATCAGTATCAATTTTTTCGATGGCATTTTTCATCTCAAACTGATTTCTGAACTTATAAGCAGCCAACATCGACTTTTCGTCTGGAAATTGAGAAAGCAATTGGTTATATTTTGCATTTGCTCCTTCTTTAATTGCCGCAGAACGGTTATCAATCAAGGTATCTCTTTTTGCTTCGTAAACCAGAAGTTTATTATTGATTAAGTTTTCCAAAAACTCACATCTGTCGGTTGTTGAGGCACCCTGTTGTTTTCCGTAATTCATCTGCTCTTCAACATCAGATTCCAAAACGATCTCATCACCAATTACTGCCGCAATACCGTCTACCAACTGTCCTTTCTTTAGCTGAGCATTGATGTTTCCTGAGAACAACATCGTGAAAACTCCAAGAAGGAAAGTGATTTTTAGTTTATTTATCATTATACTATTTTAAACAAGTTGCAAATTTAGAATTCTTAATGAATTGCACTCAATTTTTTATTATAAATATTTCTTAAAAAGAGATGATTTACTGCAATTCGACATTAAAAGTTGTCAATTCTTTAAATTGCTCCAATCTCTTAGAAATATCAGCTTCATTTACCTCCTCAATTCTTTCAGTTCCGAATTTTTCTACCGTGAAAGATGCCATTGCAGAACCCACAATTAATGCAGACTTCATAGTTTCAAAATCGAATTTACCTTTTTTAGCAAGATACGCTGCAAAACCACCTGCAAAAGTATCACCCGCTCCAGTCGGATCGAAAACTTCTTCCAAAGGAAGTGCAGGAATTGCGAATACTTTATTATCGTGGAAAAGCAAAGCACCGTGCTCTCCTTTTTTGATAATTACATATTCAGGTCCCATTGTGTGGATCTTTTTAGCTGCTTTTACTAAAGAATATTCTCCTGAAAGCTGTCTTGCTTCTTCATCGTTGATGCTGATTACGTCAGTTTTAGCAATCATATCTTTCAAAATATCCATTGCAGAATCCATCCAGAAATTCATGGTATCCAAAATCACCAATTTAGGACGTTGATTCATTTTTTCAAGAACTGAAAGCTGAACTCCAGGGTGAAGATTTCCTAATAACAAAATCTCTGCATCTTGCATAGAATCTGGAATTTTTGGATCAAAGTTTTCCAATACATTCACTTCAGTCGCTAAAGTATCTCTTGTATTTAAATCATTATGATATTTTCCTGCCCAGAAAAACGTTTTCCCTTCTTTTACAATTTCAATTCCTTCAATATTTACGTCTCTATTGGTAAATTTATCAAGATATTCTTGTGGGAAATCTCCTCCAACTACAGATACAATTCCAGATTTCACTCCCAAAATAGAAGATGTAATCCCGATATAAGTAGCTGCTCCACCTAAAATTTTATCTGTTTTCCCAAACGGCGTCTCAATTGCATCAAATGCCACGCTTCCTACGACTAAAAGTTTCATATGTATTTTTTATTTTATTTTTATAGGTCATATGCAATCTACCGATGTCATATGTATTTTATATTTTTTAAATGTTTAATAAGTAATTCAGCAATTACAAATATTTTTATATATTTTAAAAATTTATTTTTTCCATTCAAAAGTATCCAGCAAATGCATCATATCTTTTTTGATATAATCGATTGCAGGTGCTAAAGAATCTGGTTTTGGTCTAGAATTGAAGTATAAATATCCTGTCACGAAATGTTTTGTACTGTCGGTTGCATAAAACTGCAGATTAGATGCAGCCTGACCTTTCAGCTCATAAAAATTTCCATAGACTTTTTTCTCAGGATATTCGAAAGATTTTGTATCGATAGAACTTGCTTTCACAGTATGTTTGTAAACCATTTTTTCGGTTTCCATAATCTGTTGAGCAAAATCGTTGTTGATTGGGTAATACGTCAGGAAAATCTTCGCCTTCATTTTAGGATAGTTCAGATAATACCAACAAGGTTTCTTTGCATCATAAATTTTGGCATAATCTGAAACTTCAAAAGAATATAAACAATTAGGCTCAAATTTATGATATTTTGGTGCAGGATATTCTAATCTCAACTCGCCGTAAGGTTTTGGAGTACTCTCTTTTCCGCACGAAATTATTAACATCGAAACAAAAATAAAAATGACTTTTTTAATCATTTTGCAAAAATACAAATTAGATTTAGATTTTGGGAGACAAATTTCAGCATTTCAATGAGTTTTGAAATTGAATGCTAAGAATTTTATTTAAACGCAAAGTTCGCAAAGTTTTTTTGACATTAACTGTTTTTAAGTTCGCAAAGGTGTTTGATTTGCGTCGAATCTCCGATTTCACTTAGCTAAGACCTCAAAGTTAATGAAGTCGGCATTTTGTCATTCAGAGTGGAACGCAGTGGAGTGAAGAATCTCTATTCTCAATAATTTAAACTCCCAACATACAGCTTATCAAATAATTCTGTAAGCCGTTTCATAATTTTGAATATAATTCTCCAAAGGTTTCGGAAAAGATCTTTCGTGAGAGCTTTCAACATCCGTTACGATATAATTATTTTCAGCAATAAAACTTTCCCAAGCTGCTTCAGAATCGACTTCAACATTAAAAATTTCTATGCTTAAATTTTTGTGGGTGAGTTTATGATTAACCGTTTTTACACTTTTAATAAATGGATTTAAATCATCAGAAATTGTTGGTGGAAATTCAAATAATTTTTTCCAGATAAAGTCGTCTTTTCTTTGCTGAATTAAAAACTGACCGTTTCGGTGAACGAAATAATATTTTAAATGTAAATCCTGTGTTTTTACTTTCTTTGTTTTAACAGGAAATTCTGAAATTTTATTTAATGAAAAAGCAAGACAATCATCATTAACAGGACATTCTCCACATAAAGGATTTTTTGGCTTGCATATTTCTGAGCCCAAATCCATCATTGCCTGATTAAAATCGCCCACATTTTCAGGCATAATCAAAGCTGATAATTCTGAAAAATAATTAAACGCTCTAGAATTGGAAATATCAAAATCATCAGCAAAAATTCTACTTAAAACTCTGTAGAAATTTCCGTCAACTGCAGGCATTTTTCCACCGAAACAAATGCTGGAAACAGCTGCAGCAGTATATTTTCCAATTCCTTTTAGCTTTAAAATTTCTTCATAATCGGAAGGAAAAATTCCATTGTAATCGTTGATAATTTGTTGCGACGCTTTATGAATATTGATTGCACGGGAGTAATATCCTAATCCTTTCCAATATAGTAAAACCTCATCTTCAGGAGATTCTGCCAAAGTTTTTACGTCAGGAAATCTTTCGATAAAATTGTTGTAGTGATTTAATCCCTGAGCAATTCTGGTTTGCTGAAAAACAATCTCGCAAATCCAGATTTTATAAGGATCTTTGGTCTTTCTGAACGGTAAATCTCTCGCATTTTTATCATACCACTTCAGCAACTTGTTCCCGATGTGAAGAAAGTCTGAGCTTCTTTTATTCTTTTCCAAAAAACCAATTCATTTTAGTGAAGCAAAGATAAAATTATTTTTTTTTGTTATCAAGAAGATAAACTGGTGCACCTTTCAACCATTGATACTTGATTTGTTTCGCTTCTGCAATAGATTTATACCCTCTAAGTTTTTCTAAAAAGACATAAACCGAATCATTTTTTTCTTTTTTAAGATTTAATCTCTGATTGGAGAGAAACCGATACGGATACGAAATTACAGAATCTCTCTTACTGAATAACAAATCTCCCGAATTGATACTGTAAATATAAATTGCTTTGCCTCGACCTGAAGAACTGTCGGCAACAGAAATATCTGAGCTTGCCACGACCATATCGCTGATTCCGTAGGCTTCGTCTTCAGACATTATATAAGCCTGATTGCTGTCTTTTTTTTCGTTTTTAAAAAGATCAATCTCATATTTTCGGGGCCGCTGATATTCTTTTTCACAGCTTAAAACAGAAAACAACAAAAAACCTAGCAAGGTGTAAAACGTAAAATTTTTCATTAAACCGTTTTTAAAAATAATTAGAAATAAAAAACCGATGTTTTTGATGCACCGGTTTTTATATTAAATATTGGGAAGATTAATCCTGGATATATTCTGCATCCCATTCGTTACCATCATCACCTTTGTGACCGTCAAGCTTGATCACAAAACTTTTTGTTGGGAAGTATGGAGTCAGTCTGATATCTAACCAAACTCTGTCTTTATTCACTTTATCCTGTTCGAAACGAACAATTTTGAACTTTTCTATTAATTTATCCGCTCCTTTGATACCGTCTAAGAAACTTACAATTTGCTTTCTCAAATCGTCTTCGTTTTTTGCATTCCAGTTTTCAAAGGCTCTCCTGTTTAAGAAATCCAGTAAAACTTTAGTTACATAATCGAATACACGAACTACAGAATATGTTTGAAGACCGATGTTATCCCCTGTAAACAATGTTTTCGCAGAGAATGCCATGATTTTTCCGTACTCGTTCACCATAGGGACCAATCCCATTTTTTCTAACTGAGAAATTTCACTTTTCTTTAATTCAAATTTCACAGCATCTACTTCGTTGATATTACCGTGTTTTTTACCCGCAGCAACTTGTGACATTAAAGTTTTATGAATTTTCCCTGCCAATGAAGTTGAAGGTGGAAGCTCCACGTTTTCTTCTTCACCTACTTCTTCTGCTCTGCCACGACCAACTAACCAGTTACACGTCATGATCACATTACTTCTGTGCAATTCACCACCTGTAAGATTAGCAGAGTGGAATAAATCTACCACATCATCCGGCTTATCAAGATTGGCAAAATCGGTAACCATCATTACTTTGTTTTCGTTACAGATTTTCGCCCATTTTTCAACCACTTTATTAGATCCCAAATATCCAGGAATCGCCAAAATAGAATAGTTATCTCTTAAATCTAAACGATCGTAATAATTTTTAAATTCTTCAGAAATAGCGTCAATAAATATAGGGTTATCTAAATCTGAAACCTGCTCTAACGTTGCATTTACAATACTTACATTGTCTACCTTATCTAATTCTGTATTTTTATAAAACTGAGCTACAGTTCGGTAAGAAGTTTCTAATTGACGAACAGCATCAAGAGAATTTTTAAGGTTTGATTTTAAATTTTGCTCAGCATTTTGTGCTTTGGTTTTACAAGTATCAGCCATTTTTTCGGCAGGATCATTCGTGCTTAAAAGCTCTACCCACAAATTGATTTTTTGGAGAAGCTCTTTTCTTTCATCGGTTTTATTAGCATCATTCAAGAAAATTTCTTTTCTTGCTTTTCTGGTTGGGTTCATATTGGCGATACCGTCTACAACAGATTCTATAAAGCCAAAACCACCGATTTTATTTAATTCTTCAAGGGGATTCCCTTTCGGTCTTCCAGCTTGCTGTTGTTGATTATGTTGTTGGCTTTCTGCAGCCTGTAATTTACTATCCATAATATTTGTGTAGGTACTTTAGATTATTTTTCAAGTTCTTGTGCGACATCTTTCAGTGCTTCAATAAAAGCAGCTCTTGTCTCTTCATTTTCCAACATATTGCGAAGAATTTTATTGGTTTTCAGCTGACGTACAATTTTGTTATACTGCTCCTGCTCCATGCTAAGCTTTTGAAGATAATCTGATTTCTGAACAAGATTTTTGGGAGTAAAGTCTGCAAGATTCTGAAAACGGAATTCTTCTTCTACCACGCTCCCTTCCTCTGTTTCATGCTGTACAGCAACAGAAGGCTGAAAATGTCTGAAAACATCATCTACGGTTTTTAATCCTGTAACGATTTCGGGAACATAAGATTCGTCTGTTGTAAGCTGGCTTACGATAAGAGATTTGTTCTCCTGAATTTCTTGAATAGCTTCATTAGCGTCGACCTTGACTTCATTTCCGCCAACACCATAATTAAACATTGCCATATTATTATTATTTTGAGATTGTTGATTTTGGTTTGGATTAACAAATTTTTGACCAATCCATTGTTTAAATTTATAAAAAAACTATAACATACAAAATTTTGTGAAGATTTTTATTAAAATAATTCAATTAATCAATGATAATTGAATGATTACTAATACGTTTTGGTGTCACTGATCTATGAAAAACAAATAAAAAAACGCACCAAAATGATGCGTTTTAACAGTAAATTATTGTCCTAAAATTACCAAATTTTAATTCTCTCAGCCGGAGCTTTATAAAGTTTGTCTCCCGGCTTAATATCGAATGCCTTCATAAAAGAATCCTGATTTACCAAAGGACCGAAAGCTCTGAAATATCCTGGTGAGTGCGGATCTGTTTTCACCTGATTCATCATATACTGATCGGTAGATTTAGTTCTCCAGACTGTTGCCCAGCTCATGAAAAATCTCTGATCCTGATTAAATCCACTGATTAATCCCGGATTTCCTTTATCTTTTAAATACATTTGAAGTGCATCATAAGCAACCGCTACTCCACCTAAATCTCCAATATTTTCTCCGCTGGTAAATTTACCATTAACAAAACTTCCTTTTACGGGTTCGTAAGCATTGTATTGAGCTGCCAGTTGTCCTACTTTTGCATCAAAGTTCTTACGATCCTGATCGGTCCACCAATTATTTAAATTTCCATCACCATCGAATCTTGATCCACTATCGTCAAAACCGTGCGAAATTTCGTGACCGATAACCGCCCCGATTCCTCCAAAATTCACTGCCGCATCCGCTTTTGGATTATAGAAAGGCGGCTGTAGAATTGCTGCGGGGAAAACAATTTCGTTATTTGAACCACTATAATATGCATTTACAGTTTGTGGAGACATTCCCCATTCTGTTTTATCAACAGGTTTTCCAACCTTTTCTAAGCTTTTTTGATATTGCCAAGCGGAAACATTCTGTAAATTAGAATACAAAGTTGCTCCCTGAAACGGAGATTCTACTTTTAATTTAGAATAATCTTTCCACTGATCCGGATAAGCGATTTTCACTGAGAATTTAGATAATTTTTCCTGAGCTTTTACTTTGGTTTCCGGCGACATCCAATCCATATCATTGATATGCTTTTTGAATGATTTTAACAGATAATCGATGTACATTTCCATCTGTTTTTTAGATTCCGGGCTGAAATATTCATCAACATATAATTTTCCGAAAGCTTCACCCAAAACTCCGTTTACAAGCGCCAAACCTCTTTTATCCATCGCTCTTTGCTCTTTTTGTCCCTGAAGATATTTAGAATAAAAATCGAAACGGATATTGTCTAAATTATCCCCCAAATTACTTGCATTACCATTGATGATATGATATTTCAGATAATCTTTCAACAACGGAAGATTTTTTTGATTGATAAACTGATCCATATTCTGGTAATATTTCAATTCACCAACGATTACTTTATCAGTATTTACGCCTGCATCTTTTAGATATTGAGCAAGGTTTACATTTTTCACCAAGCCAGAAAGCTCTGCAACATTTTTAGGATTGTATCTTAGATTAGCATCTCTGTTTTGCTCTAAAGTCAATAAATAATTGGCCAGTTGCTTTTCAAAATCAACTACATTTTTAGCCGTTGCATCAGAATTTTTATATCCTAAAACCCCAAATAACTGCCCAACATATTTTTGATATTCGGTTAAAGTTTTGGTATTGGCTTCGTTTACTTTTTGGTAATAATCTCTTCCTAAACCAAGATCCGGACCGCCAAGATATACTGCATTCATCTTGGAGTTTTTCATATCTGCACTTACTCTCCAACCATAGAAAGAGTTGTCTCCCAATTTGGTTGCCTCTAAAAGATACTTCTGAAGATCATTTACATTTTTAATAGCATCAACCTTTGCTAAATCTCCTTTAATGGGATTTATACCGTCTGCATTTCTTTTACTGACATCCATAAAAGATGCATACAGATTTTGAATTTTTTGTCCTTCCGAACCTTCAGCATATTTCTCAGTTAAAATTTTATTTAAAATACCGAGTGAAGCATCATCTACATTTTCTCTCAACGCATTGAAAGATCCCCAACTTGCTTTATCAGAAGGAATCTGAGTGGTTTTCACCCAATTTCCGTTCACATAACTGAAGAAATCATCCTGTGGACGAACCGTTTTATCCATATAAGATAAATTAATTCCATTTTCAGGATAAATGGTCAATGAAGAATTCTCAACAACAATATTTGTAGGAGCTTTTTCTACAGTCGCAGTTGTATTTTTGGTAGTTCCACAAGAGTTTAAGAATACAATACCTGAGAATGCAAGTACTGCAATATTTAGCTTTTTCATTAAAATAATTTTGATGTATAAAACAATTTGATCAAATATAAGAATTTATGTTAAATTAATTTTAAGACTTTTCTTTCAACATTTTGGTTATCAACCATAAATTTTGGTTTAATAAAAACATTTAAAAATAAAAAAACCGCTCATTGCTGAACGGTTTTGAATAGTATTAAAGATTATTACCAGATTTTAATTCTGTCTTCCGGTTTTTTGTATAATTTATCACCAGGTTTTACGTCAAATGCTTTGTAGAAAGCATCCACATTGATTAACGGACCGAAACTTCTGAAATACCCAGGAGAGTGTGGGTCTGTTTTCACTTGGTTTACCATGTATTTTTCACTTGATAAAGTTCTCCAAACTGTTGCCCAGCTTAAGAAGAATCTTTGATCCTGAGTATAACCACTGATTACACCTGGATTTCCTTTATCTTTCAAATACATTTGCAATGCATCGTAAGCAATATTTACACCTCCTAAATCGGCAATATTTTCACCGTTTGTAAATGTTCCGTTAACGAAAGTTCCTTTTACCGGCTCATATTTATCGTACTGGGCAGCTAACGCTTTAGTTGCTTTTTCAAAGTTGGCTTTATCTTCAGGAGTCCACCAATCCACTAAGTTTCCTTCTGCGTCAAACTGCGCACCTGAATCGTCAAATCCGTGAGAAATTTCGTGACCGATAACTGCGCCGATTCCTCCAAAATTCACAGCAGCATCAGCTTGAGGATTGAAGAAAGGCGGCTGAAGAATCGCAGCAGGGAACACAATCTCGTTGTATACCGGGTTGTAATAAGCATTTACAGTTTGTGGAGTCATTCCCCATTCTGTTTTGTCAACCGGTTTTCCGATTTTTGCCAAATCTTTATTGTACTGCCATTCAGAAATGTTCTGAAGATTTGCATATAGATTTCCGCCTTTAGATTCCGGAGTGATATTTAATTTAGAATAATCTTTCCAAGTGTCTGGATAAGCAACTTTCACTGTAAATTTATTCAATTTAGTCATTGCTTTTTCCTTAGTTGTAGAAGACATCCACATTAAACCGTTGATGTGAACTGCGAAACTTTTCTTTAAATAATCGATCAACTCAACCATTTGAGCTTTTGCTTCAGCAGGGAAGTATTTTTCAACATATAATTTTCCAAAAGCTTCGCCCAAAGAACCATTGATTAATTCATACCCTCTTTTGTTTAAAGCTCTTTGCTCCTGCTGACCTCTTAAATATTTACCGTAAAAAGCAAATTTAGTATCTCCTAATTTTTCGCTCAAATAAGAAGCTCCACCGTTAATCATATGAAACTTCAAATAATCCTTAATTATGGGAAGATTCTTAGCATTCACCAATTGATCGAAATTTTTGTAATACCCTAGTTCACCGATGATTACTCTGTCTGTATTTACTCCAACTTTTTTAAGATAAGCAGGAATATCTACATTTTTCACTAAAGCTTTAAGCTCAGCCATTGTTTTTGGGTTGTACTGAAGATTGTTATCGCGACTTTGCTCATTAGTCAGCAAATGTTTAGCAATACTTTTTTCGTAGTCTACCACGCCTTTTGCAGCTGCATCAGCATTTTTGTAGCCTAATTCTTTCAACATAGAAGCTACATACTTTTGGTATTCAGCCAACGCCTCAGTGTTTTTAACATCAACCTTCTGGTAGTAATCTCTACCCATTCCTAATGAAGCGTCACCTAAGTAAACAGCATTCATATTAGAATCTTTCAAGTCAGAATATACGCCCCAACCGTAGAATGTGTTGTCGCCATCTTTAGTTACAGCCGTCAAATAATTCTGTAAATCTGTAAGATTTTTGATCGCATCAATTTTATTGATGTTTTCCTGAATAGGCTTGATCCCGTCTGCATTTCTCTTCTCCATATTCATATACGTCGCATACAAATCCTGGATTTTTTTACCTTCACTTCCTTCTGTAAATTTATCTTTTAGAAGGGAGTTTAAGATTGTCATTGAATTGTTATCTGTATCATCTGCCAATTTGTTGAAACTTCCCCAAGTTGGTTTATCAGCAGGGATTTTGGCAGTTTTCATCCAAGTTCCGCTTACATAATTATAGAAATCATCCTGTGGACGAACAGATTTATCCATCAAACTGATGTCTAAACCTTTATCAGCTGTAGTTGCTGTTTTGGTAGATTTAGTTTGAGCACTCAACGTATTTTGTGAACAAACTCCTGCCAATAAAAACAAAGAAAGAGTTAATTTTTTCATAAGAAAACTTTTATTTTTTTAAGGTCTTATGCAATCGCCATAATTTTGTGACTTTTCATTCAAAATAAATCACAGCGATTTCATTGTAATAATAATTTATACAATATGTATATTAAAATTGATTTTTGTTACGGTAAAGTTAATTTATTTTGAAATTGAGTTTTCGAGAAAGTTATTTAAGAATTTATTTAACACAAAGTTTTTTTGACTGCTAACTGTTTTTAAGTTCGCAACAGCGTTTCACTTAACAAGAACCGCGAAGATTTTTCCTTTTAGATAATAATTTGAATTACTTATTGATTAAAATCCCCACCAAATCCTGAAGAATTTTCTGAGATACGAAGAACGCAAAATCCTGTCGGTCTAAATGCGGAAGGTGTAATTTAAAAGATTCAGATTGTTTTTTTACTCTGATTGTATAGTAAACTGTTCCTACATCTTTACCATCTTCTCCTTTTCCGGGGCCTGCAACTCCTGTTGTGGAAAGTGAAATATCTGTTTTAAATAAATTCTGACATCCTTCTGCCATTTCTCTTGAAACCTCTTCACTCACTACCGTAAAACGTTCTACGGTACTTTCAGAAACATTTAAGATATTAATTTTCATTTCCGTTGCATAAGCTACCATTCCACCGATAAAATACTTAGAACTCCCCGGATTTGAAGTTAATAAAATAGATAATTCTCCACCGGTACAACTTTCGGCTGTTGAAATAGTCAATTCTTTCTCGCTTAAAATCTCCCCTAAAATCTTTTCAATTTTATCCTCAGAAGTCGCAATAATATTGTCTCCGATAATTGGGAATAACTTTTGAATTTCGTCTTCCAACTGAAGTTGTAATACCTCATCATCAGTTCCCGTCGCTGTTAGTCTCAGTTTCACTCGTGTTCCGACGGGAAGATAAGATAAGGCGAGGTTTTCGGGTAAAGCCAATTCCCACTCTTCAATTTGATCTGCTAAAATACTTTCCGGAATTCCTACGACAGAAACAATTCTTGTTGAAATATAATTTAAATTAAATTTATCTTTTAAATAAGGAATAATCTGGTCTTTAATCAAAGGTTTTACCTCGTAAGGAACGCCCGGCAAACTGAAAGACAATTTTCCGTCTTGTTCCATCATCATACAAGGTGCGGTTCCGTAATGGTTTTGAAAAACGGTAGATTTTGTAGGAACAAAAGCCTGCTCACGGTTTCTTTCTAGAATTTCCATGCGGCCACGCCTTTCCATATATCCTTTCAGATGTTCAAAAGTAACCTCATCCAAAGCAATTTCATCATCAAAAAATTCAGCTAAAGCTTTTTTGGTTTTATCATCTCTGGTTGGTCCCAAACCTCCGGTTGTAATGACTAAATCTCCCAATTCGAAAGCAGATTTCAGAGTACTTTTAATAATATCAATTTCGTCTGAAATAGTAAAAATCTGTATTACTTTGATTCCGATATTTTTGAGCTCGGTGGCGATAAAATTTGAATTGGTATCTACCGTATTTCCTGAAAGAATTTCGTCACCAATGGTAATAAGAACTGCGTTTTGCATGCGTTTAATTTTGAATAAATTCCCTACAAATGACGTGAAAATCTCTGTAGTGAACAAAAGAAAATGATTTTTTATATCTTTGATTTGAACTGTCTACAACTATAATAAAGATTATGACTAAATATGATGATGCTTCATGGCATTATGGCGGAGATTTTCCCGAAGCACTTCCCGAAAAAAACGGCGCTACACACACGGGAATGTTTTTGAATTGGTGTATCAACAATGATTTGGTTTCTGAAGAATTGAAAGAAGATTCTGAAGATGAAATCGAAAAATTAAAACGAAGAGAAATAACCGGTGCAGATTTTGTCATCGAAGCTCTAGACGGAAAGTTTTCTGAATATGATCTCAATGACCTGGGAAATGCTTTTGCAAAAGATTATTATGTTGATGAAACCGAGTTCGGAGATCAGTTCAGTTCATTTGCGACAGATTACATCAATATTTTTGATTCTGTAGCCGAAGAAAGTGATTTTGAATATGAAACTTTTTATCATATTGAAGATACTTATGAAAATTATGATTTGATGAAGCAGATTATTGATCATCGCTTTACGGAATGGAAAGAGTACAAGAACTTGAATTAAAACATAAAGTTTGTCATTCTAAACGAAATGAAATGGAGTGAAGAATCTATTTTTTAATTGTAGAGATTCTTCCTTCGTCAGAATGACAAACTTAATATTAAATTATTTTGAGATTGCTTCGTCGCTTCGCTCCTCGCAATGACTAGTTATGTTTTACCCAAATTAAATCATTCGTATTATAGCCTAATTTCTGTGCCTTCACTAAGAATCTTTCTTTTATACTGTTTGGAATTTCTTTGTTTCTCGATAAAATCCAGATGTATTTTGTGCTGTTTCCTACCACTAAGGCATTTTGATAATCATCATCAATGTCAATCACATTATAACCTGCCCAAATTGGTTTGAAAAATGAAACCTTTAATCTCGCTTCAGATTTATCATTAACAAATCTTGCCTCACCGATTGATTCTTTCCATTCTTTTTTGACGTAATCATAGCCTCTGTTTTGAACCTGAATTGTGCCGTCTGAATTGAGTGAATAATTGGCGGTAACATTATCCATATTTTTCTCGAATTTATAGTCGAAACGGGCAATTTCGTACCATTTTCCGAGATATTTTTCTGAATTGAAATTTTTGATGGCTGTTGCGCCTTTTGGAATTCCGACCGAACAGGAATTGAATATTAAAAATCCGATAATCCCTAAAGAAACGGGAATGGCTATTTTGTGTATGGTTTTCATGATGAAATATTTTATTTGCATAAAAATTCAAAAATGATGCCTTTCAATATAATTTTAACGTCGAATTGCTGCAGCCCGACTTGAACGGAGCTCTTTTTGTGAAGCAAAAAAGCGGGAGTGGAAGGCGGAATAGCTGCCCAAAAAATCATGAAAAAACCTTCAGAAACTGATCTTTAAAACTTCCGGAAACTTCAATTTCAGTATTATCAGACAAGGTTGCTGTACCGCTTTTATGGTAAGATTTTACAAAACCCGTGTTGATGATATGAGAACGGTGAACTCTCACAAAAGGATTCTCCAGCAAGTCATCAAAATGCTTTAAAAACCGACAAACCATTTTCTTTGAACCGTCTATAAGATAGACCTGCGTAAAATTTCCATCTGCCTGAAGTCGTACGATATCTTCTGTTTTTACCACATCAAAACCTTGCAAAGTCGGGAGAATCAACTGTTGCTTTTCGGGTTTTAACTTTAAATTTTCGAGGAGAATTTTGTTTCGGTTTAATTCGTCTTTCTTTTCTAAACTTTCAGCTACTTTATTGACCGCCAAAATCAATTCCTGAATGTCAATCGGTTTTAAGATATAATAACTCGCAGATTTGTTTAAAGCCTGAAGAGAATATTGTGAAAAAGCGGTGATGAAAATGGTCTCGTAGGAAAATTCTTTGGTCGCTTCCAAAACATCAAAGGCATTTCCGAAAGGCATTTCAACATCGAGAAAAACAAGTTGCGGCTGATGTTCCGCAATCAAAGGAACAGCTTCTTTGATGTTTTCTGCCTCGCCCAAAATCTCAATTTGCGGACAGTATTTTGTGAGATAATTCCTCAGAACTTCTCTTGCAATTTTTTCGTCGTCTACGATTACTGATTTTATTTTCATTTTATTAGGTTTTAGGTTGTAGGAAGCAGGATTTATTGGTAAACAGATTTATTAAACTTTAAGGTTTTGTAAGAAATCTTTGAAGTTTTATTTTCACTACATTCGCCATTAATTTCTCTACTAATCGTCTTTATCCTTTCAGTTTTAATTTTAAGATTAGCAAAACCATTTGTTTTCACCTGATCTACAATAATAATTGAATTGTCTTCTTCAAATTCTCCGGAGCAATTCATATCCCATTCGCCACTGTATGTTCTCAGATTATAGCCATCAAGAACTTTCTTTAAGGTTTTACCTTCCGGATAGTACAATGAAATATCCGAAGAAGAATACGGATTAGGACTGCTGCTTCCTCTGTAGTTTGCAGAAATACCAAACGCACGAGTCGTTGAATTTAGATTATAAAGCCCTGTATCTATCGTAAAACTCTGCAACATAATTGCATCTGAGCCAAACTCTATCGGATCTACATACTTGTTTATAATCTTTCCATCCGTGTTTGTAATCAAAATTGTGTTTTTAACAGAAAAACCGTCAGCTTCCAGCTTTCCTTGTAAAATGGGTACGACAATGATATACGAATCTTCAGCGTTCGGCATTTTCTTTTCCGTGTATAACTCGCTGTGAACTTGGGAAGAATTTAGCTTTAACTGATTCAAAACTTTTGCATATCTCGCATCATCATATTCCTGTGCAGAAAAAAGCGTTTTAAATAAGAGACAGAAAACGAATATTAATTTATATTGCAGTAATTTCATAATAATTTATTTAGAAATTCATTGTAATTTTCACAAAAACACCATTTTCAGAATCTTTCACAGAGCACGAAATATCTTTTTTATACAAATCATTCAACAGCGCAATCCTTTCTAAAGTATTTTTCATTCCACGGCCTTTTCGGGTTTTCTGATGTTCGGTTTTTTGCTTTTTGCTTTCTTCAATTCCAATACCGTTGTCTTCGATGAAAATGTTCAGAGAATCGTTGTTTTTTTCAAATTTTAAGCTTAAAAACCCTTTTTCTGTTCTGTATCGTAAGCCGTGCCAGATTGCATTTTCAAGAAAAGGCTGAATGAGCATTCCTGGAACTTTTAAATTTTGGGTATTTAAACTTTCGTCAACTTCAATTTCGTAGTCAAACTTATCTGCAAAACGTGTTTTTTCTAAAGCCAAATAATTCTGAAGCAAATCTAATTCCTGCTGAAAAGGAATAAAATCTTCTGTAGAATTTTCCATTACGCCACGCATCAGTTTTGAAAATTTGGTTAAATATTGATTGGCTTCGAGTTCGTTATTTGTTGCGATAAAATGATTGACAGAATTTAAACTGTTAAATATAAAATGTGGATTCATCTCACGACGCAGCGACTGCAAAGCAATTTTTTTGTTTTTGATCTGAACTTTTTTAAGGGTTCTGAAAATGAAAATCATTAAGCCTATCAATAGTATTAAAGCTCCAATCAGGCTGTAATTGAAAATATTCTTTTTACGAATCAGCTCGTCTTTCAGTTTCTTTTCCTGCTCAAGCTGTGAAATTCGTTGCTCCGTGTCTTCAAGAATTTTGTTATCAACCAAACTTCTGTCTTTAGAAACCAAATCAGGTAATTTCCCTAGAAAATCACGATACAATTGCACAGAAGCATCAGTATTTTGAGAAATTGCATACAAACTGTCGAGTCGTTTTACACTTTTTTGCGCTTCCAAAGTGTGACCTTTATTTAAAGCAATATCATAAGCATTTTTCAATAAAACTATGGCTTCTTTCGGATCATTTTTTTTTATATAAATATCAGCAAGCTCTTGGATCTGCTCAACTTTTTTCTGAGAATTTTCTTTTACGAAATTTTCTTTTAAAACAGACTTTTTGGCTTCAATCGCTTTATCAAAGTTCTTATTATCTACATAAAAATCAGTCAGCTTCTGATTGATTGCCAAAGCTTGCTGTGGTGCCTGTTCTTTTGAAATCTGGTAGGCTGTATTCAGATTTTCCTCGGCTTTCGGAATATTTTTATTTTCAATATTTACATCTGCCATTTGGCTGTAGCCTGCAGCAAGATCTTCTTTATTATTTTCTTTTTCACTGATCTGAATATTACTCAAAATAGCATCAGCTTTATTTTCCGGTGCCGGAGAAGAAAGTCTTGAAGCATCATTGGCATTCAAACTTCTTTTTGATTTAGAATATCCAATTTTTGAAGCCTTTTGATAATTGCTTTGCGCAGATTTTAGTTTATTTTGATTTTCCTGCGATTGAGCTAACTTCCGGGTTACTTTTTCGAGATTTTTTTTATCATTCAGCTTTTCATAAATACCTTTTGATTTTATGAAATACTCTTCACTTTTTGGGAAATTTCCATTATTAAAGTAAGTTTCACCAATATTGTAATAGGAGTCGGCTTCGGCAGATTCGTCTTTGGTATCCAATGCTTTTTTGAGCTTTGACGTTTCGGCTACAATTTCTTTCGTGTCTTTACTTTGCGAATACAAATTATTCACAGTAAGCAGCAAAAAGATAAATGTAAAAAGCCTGATTAAATTCATAAAACAAAGATATACATATAATTGATGTACGAAAAATGATTCACCAAGTGAAAAGCAAGCTTGACCAAGTTTCAATTCAAAAATTTTAATCCCGTTCTAAAGATTGCTTTTTTTATCTTTGAAATCTAACTTAATCATGAAATAAATGAAAAAGAAAATTTCTATCGTCTTTCTGTTGTGTTTTGTAATCACCAATTTTTATTCACAAACTTATATTCATAATGTTACCATTGTAGATGTTATCAACCAAAAGCTCATTCCGAATCAGACCATAGTTCTTACGAAGGAGCTGATCTCAGAAATTAAACCTTCAAAGAAAATAAAAATTCCTAATAATGCTAAAATCATTAATGGTGAAGGCAAATTTTTAATTCCTGGAATGACAGATTCTCATGTACATTTTTTCCAAAGCGGAGGTTTATATACAAGACCGGATGCATTAGATTTAAGAAATCAGATGTCTTACGAAAAGGAAATTTCGTGGGTTCACCAAAATATGGAAGATTTTCTGAATCGTTATTTAAAATTGGGAATCACTTCTGTAATTGATGTGGGATCAACTTATAGCTTTTTATCTCAAAAAAATTCGCTTCAAAAAACAAACTTACCTACAGTTTACATGACAGGACCTTTGTTGACAACTTATGAACCCGAGGTTTTTAAAAACCGTGGCAAAGACGAGCCTTTCAAATTGGTTTTAACAGCAGAAGATGCCAGGAAAATGGTTCAGGAGCAGCTTCCTTACAAACCTGATTTTATAAAAATATGGTACATTGTAAGTGGAGACAAAAAAGATCTGGAAGCGAATGCCAGAAAATATGAAGCAGTTGTAAAAAGTGCTATTGATGAAGCTCATAAAAACAATCTGAAAGTCGCAGTACATGCTACAGAAAGAATTACAGCACAAATTGCAGTAGAAAATGGCGCAGATTTTCTTGTACATAATATTGAAGATGAAATCGTTCCGGATAGTTTTGTGAAATTATTAAAGTCAAAAAAGGTTATCTTAAATCCTACTTTAACTGTTGCAGGTAACTATTACAAAACTTACGGACAAAAAAATCATTACAATACTTTCGAGCTCAACAATTCAAATCCTGAAGCGATAGGTTCTATTCAAGATTTAAAACATTTGTCAGGCTCTTCTGATTCTACGACTGTAAAAAGATTGAAAACGAGATTTAATCTGCCGCAAATGGATGTTTATATCTCAAAAAAAGATTCAATACAAATCATTAATTTAAAAAAATTATCAGACGGAGGCGTAACCATTGCAGCGGGAACAGACGCTGGGAATATAGGAACTCAACATGCAACCTCTTTTATTTCTGAACTGACAGCCATGAAAAAAAGCGGTATGAGCAATTGGCAGGTTTTACAGTCGGCAACGATTAATCCGGCGAAAATTTTTAATAAAGAAAACATTTCAGGAAGTATTTCTACAGGAAAAATTGCTGATTTGGTTTTATTAAATTCAAACCCGGTGGAGAATATTGAGCATCTTACCGAAGTAAATCTTGTGTTTAAAAACGGAGAATCTATAGATTCTGAAAAAACAATCAAAGAAACTCCGGAAATGCTGGTTCAGAAACAGGTAAATGGCTATAATGCAAGAAATATTGATGCTTTCCTTGAACCTTATTCAGAAGATGCAGAATTGTATATGTTCCCCAATCAACTCATCAGCAAAGGCAAAGAAGCGATGCGAAAAGATTATACTGATATGTTTAACCGTTTACCCGACCTTCACTGTGAAATTAAAAACAGAATCGTAAATGGAAATTTTATAATCGACCAGGAAAGTATTTCAGGAATGAGAAAAGACCAAAAGATAGAAGCTTCTGCGGTTTATGAAATTAAAGATGGCAAAATTATCAAAGTTTATTTTTTACCGTAGTCATTTTTCTTTATAAAAAATTAAAGACAATTCTTTTGGAGTTGTCTTTTTTTGTGCTTACCAATTGAAAATCAACATTCACCAAGTTTGCTTTAAACTGTTTTGAAAAGACGATTAAGTTTGTGATATAATTTAAACTTAATTATCATGAAAAATTTATCCTACTTAATTCATTTTGTCGTGCTATTCTGCAGTTGTAACGTTCAATCTCAGACCAAATTAATTTCATACAAAAGCCACAGCGGGGATATGAAATATTTTGAAAAAAGCATTGTAGAAGACAGTTACAACACCAATTATTCTAATCTTGGAGTTTTGCCGGAAAGATACGTAACCAATTCAAAATTGGATAGCGTCATTATCATTGACGACAAAAAAAGCATCATTGTAACTTCAACATTTTGCAAAACCCGAAGAAGCGAAACACCAGAAAAATGGAAACCGGGAAGAGATACTGTTTATAATCATGCTGTTTTTTCTAACGAAAATATCGATAACGTAAAAAAAGTGCTTAAAGAAAATTACAACTTTCAAAACGATATAGACAGTACCGTTTTTCTAAAATATGATAAGAAAACAAAAACTTACAAGCCAATTTCCACGAAAAAAACAATCAAAAAAGCTGAGGTAAATAGCTTCAAATCAAAAGAGGAAATGATGTATTTATTTGTAATAAGTATTGCTGTACTTGCTTCAATATTTATCTATAGAAAAAATCACTAAAACATTACAATTGTGTACAGTAGATCAATTATTTTAGGAAAAATTACTATTTTTCTAGGTTGTTTTTTTCTACAATTTATTCTTTTCTTTCCTTTAAATTTTTTAGATGATTTTCAGTTAAAGATTACTCATTTTATATTTGGAGATTTTACCGAAGTTATTTTAGAATACTTCTTCAATAAAAAGAATATCAGAATAGATTACAGTTCGGATAGTTATTCGATGTTGGTTTTAATCATTATTTTGATTTTTACATCAGTGATTTTCAGTTTTCTGATAAAGAAAAAATGGGCAAAACGTTTTTTATTGATAACAGAATATATTTGTGTAATCTACATTTCTATTATTTTAATAAAATACGGTATCGACAAAATTTTTAAAACCCAATTTCCTGAACCCGAATCTAATATTCTCTTCACAAGATTTGGAAACTTAGATAAAGATATTTTATTCTGGAGCACAATAGGAACATCTAAAATTTACAACACGGTTATCGGATGTATTGAATTTTTGTCAGGAATTCTATTGTTGTTCAGGCGTTCTCAGTTTTTGGGATTGTTATTATCAGTGATAAGTTTTACTCAAATATTGATCATCAATATCGGTTTTGATATTTCTGTAAAATTATTTTCACTCATTTTACTTTTAATGAACATCTTTCTTCTAAGAAAAACCGGATGGAAACTTTTTCTGAAAATTATTAAACTTCCGAAAGAAACTTTTCTTGACCAAACTTCATTTCTTCCGTATAAAACTTTTTTAAAGATTTTGGTTTTAGGAATCGCATTTGTCAAAATTGGGATGCCGTATTGGGATGAAAATTTTCACACAGATGACAAAATTAATTCAATACAATTAAAAGGAGCTTATCAGATCACTTCTTCCGAAAGTCCATATCAATATGTATTCTTTCATAAAGACCAATACTTGATTTTTATGGAAAAGTCTTCGGAAAAGATGACCTCATTTCATTATGACATTTCTTTTGACAACCAAATTGTTCTTGAAGATAGCCAACACAACATTTCAAAGCATTTCTTCGTGAAAAATAAGGAAGACAGTTCTATTATTTTTTCTTTTAATAATCAATTGATCAATGCCAAATCGGTGAACCATAAAAAAATGGATGCGTTACAAGAAAAATTTCATCTATTGATAGATTAATCTTTAATCGCAGCAAATATTCTTTCACCAAGTGAAAACCTCGGTTTACCAAGTTTCCAAAATTTCAGTTTCTATTCGTGGTAATTTTACTTTAGAAATTTAAAATAAGAAATTATGAATCGAAGAAGCGATTGCATAATACCGATAAAAACAATAAATATTTACATTATGAAACTGAGACACCTTTTATTAGTAGGAATCTTTGCAGCAGGAAGTTTGGTGAATGCGCAGGAAATCAAAAAAAACGCAATTGAAGTAACAGGAGTTGCCGAAATGGAAGTAGAACCGGATGAAATCATCTTTAACATCGGAATAAAAGCCGACAACAAAAATCAATTAGCAGACAACGAAAAGCTTTTATTTGAAACTTTGAAAACCAACGGGGTGAAAAATGAAGACATCAAATTCAAATCGATGTATCAGAATTTATATTCGAAAACAACCAAGTTTACCAAGAGTTTTCAGTTTAAAGCAAATGCTAAAACCAATGTGAGTAAGCTTTTTGAAGATTTGAATCAAAAATGGGTAAGCAATCTGAATATTGCCGAAATTAAAAACACAAAAATTGCAGATTTCAGAAAAACGGTTAAAATCAATGCATTAAAAGCGGCCAAAGAAAAAGCAGATTATCTTTTGGAAAGCATCGGGAAAAAGACAGGAACACCGCTGGAAATTACTGAAATTGAAGACTACATGAGCGACTCTGTAATGCCGGTAGCCTACAGAAGCAAAATGGCCAACGTACAGCTGGAAGCAGCCGACCAAAGTGTTGATTTTGCTTTTGATAACATCGAAAACATTAAGCTGAAATTCAGCATCAAAACGAGATACGAAATTCTTTAATAGATGAAAAGGCAGTCAGAAATGGCTGTCTTTTTTTGTCTAAAAACTTCCACCAAGTGAAAACCTAAGTTCACCAAGTCTTCAAAATTTCGGTTTCTAATCGGGGTAATTTTACTGTAGAATTTTAAAATAATAAACAATGCGATACTCTATTTTCATACTCATTTTTGTGGTTTCGTTTTTTAAATCTCAGGAAATTAAAAAAGAAATCGATGTAAAACAGGCAACTGTATTTTTGCAGGGAGCCAAAGTTTTCGGAAGCACGAACGTTACTCTTCAAAAAGGAAGAAATGTGGTTAAAATCATCAATCTCCCAAATGATTTGGATGAAAACACATACAAAATCAATCTTGAGAAAAACACAACCCTTTTGTCTATCACTCCACAAAGCAATTATCTTAAAAATGATGAATTGACCGATGGAGAAAAAAAACTGGATGATGAAAGAAAAAAATTTCAGAGACAGGTCAATTTATTAAATATTCAAATTAAGAACCTGACAGGCGAACAAAATATCATTAATGATAATCTTAAAGTCTCAACCAACGACAAATCGACGCCACAGGAACAGCTGATTAAACTCACAGAATTTTACAGAAAAAGAATGCTGGAAATCGATAATCAAGCTTTTCTTCTTAATGAACAAAAAACTACCCTTGATGAAAGCATTGCTAAAATCAACAAACAATTTGCCGAAGAACAGACTCATAAAAATACCAACACAAAAGAATTGATCCTCGAAATTCTTGCTGAAAACGAGATGAATCTGAATTTGGGCGTGAGCTATATTGTTTCCAATGCGGGCTGGGTTCCGTCTTATGATTTGCGAGCTTTATCCACCAAAAAACCGTTGGAAATTGTCTACAAAGGAAAAATTTACCAAAAAACCGGACAAGACTGGAACAATGTGAAACTTTTCGTTTCCACTTACAGACCTTCTTATAATCAAAACAGACCTATTTTATCACCACTTTATGTTGCTGAATACACGGCTCATAACTATGATGATGCAACAATGGGTTATGCGAAAAAAGAAAAAGCTGCTCTCACCAATTCTTATCAAATGCGTGCAGAAGTTGCTGCACCAAGTCAGATTCCTGTTGCAACGGTTACTGATAATCAGATGAATGTTTTGTATGAATTGAAATTTAACCAAACCATTGTAAGTCAGGAAAAAGAGCAATATGTGATTCTGGATAAAAAAGAGGTGGATGCAACGTATAAATACCACACCGTTCCGAAACTGAACAATCAGGTTTTCTTAATGGCATTCGTAAAAAACTGGCAGAATTTAAATCTTATTTCGGGCGAAGCTAATATTTATTTTGAAGATAATTATATCGGAAAAACGAATATCACAAGCAATTATGTAAAAGAAGAATTCCCGATTTCTCTGGGTGTTGACGAGAGAATTGTAATTAAAAGAATCAAGCTTGAAGATAAAACTTCACAAAAAATGCTTAACTCAAATAAATGGGAAACCGAATCTTATCAAATAACCGTGAGAAACAATACGAAAGAAAATATCGAACTGGAAATTCTTGACCAGCTTCCTTTAAGTGAAAATTCAAAAATCACGGTAAAATCTTTAGAAATTGGCAACGGAATTTATGATGAAAAAACCGGAAGCATTCTTTGGAACAGAAATATTTCCAGCGGAAGTTCAGATAAAATCAATTTCTCTTATGAAGTAAAATATCCTAAAGAAATGCAGATTCAGTATTACAGCAGATAGGTTCGGGATGTGAGGTTCGGGTTTCGGGATTTAAAACTAAGTGATGACACGAATCTCGTAACTCGTAACAAAAAAAATAAAATCATTAAAACAAAACAATATGAACACCTTAAAATTTTTAACATTAACAACAAGTGCAGTTGCTTTTTTAAGCGCAGGAAAAATGTCAGACATTCGTTGCAGCAGCAAAGCCAACGACAGAGAAGTGGTGGAAAGTAATATCTCTTCGGAGCCGCAAATAACGGTTTCAAAAGATAATAAAATTCAGGTCGCATTACTTTTGGATACATCAAACAGTATGGATGGCTTAATCGATCAGGCCAAATCAAGACTTTGGAATATCGTGAATACTTTGACCACTTTAAAGTACAACGGACAAGCTCCGCAAGTGGAAATCGCATTGTACGAATATGGAAACGACGGTTTGAAAGATGAAAATTACATCAGACAAGTCACTCCGTTGACTCAGGATTTAGATTTGGTTTCAGAAAAACTTTTTGCCCTCAGAACCAATGGCGGAAGCGAATATTGCGGTGCAGTAATTCGTGATGCATCAACCAATCTGAAATGGGACGGTAACGAAAAAAGCATGAAGCTGATTTACATTGCCGGAAATGAAGCGTTTGACCAAGGGAAAATCAATTATAAAGAAACAATTTCGGGTGCAAAGAAAAAAAACATTTACACCAACACCATTTTCTGCGGAAGTCGTGATGAGGGAATTCAAACCTTCTGGCAAAACGGAGCAAGTCTTGGAGACGGAAAATTCTTCAATATCGACAGCGACCGAAAGGTAATTTATATTGAAACACCTTATGATGTGAAAATTTCACAATATAATTCTAAATTGAATGACACCTACATTTCTTACGGAAGCCGTGGCTCGGAAATGAAAAGCAAACAAACTACGCAAGATTCAAATGCTGAAATGCAATCAGCTTCAAATGCTGTTGAAAGAGCGGTAAGTAAATCCAAGAAAAACGCTTACAAAAATGATCATTGGGATTTGGTAGATAAAGTTGAGAAAGATAAAAGTTACATTTCGTCCATCAGAGAGGAAGAATTACCTTCTGAACTGAAAGGAAAAAGCAAAGATGAAATCAATAAGATTGTAGCGCAAAAATCTGCAGACCGCGACAAAATCCAGAGAGAAATTGAAGTTTTGGCAAAGCAAAGACAGACTTTTATCGACTCTGAAATGAAAAAGCGAGGCAATGCTGAAGGCGATGATTTAGGAAAAGCGATTGAAAAATCTATTGTGGAACTGGCTAAGAAAAATGGGTATAGCTTTTAGTTTTAGATTACAAGATTCGAATTTAAAATTCTTTATGGAGTCCAATGGGACGACTTAGTAAAGGATAGGATGAAATCCTATCACATAAGCGTTAAATTTTGGAGTTATCAATGAATCTCATTCCTAAATAAAATCTTGATGAGTTAATAAATAATGTGAATGTTAGTATTGTTTATCAGTTTCGGGGTTCGGCAAAGCCGAACCCCGAAACATTTATTTTAAAACTATCTTCCAAATTTAAAATACTCAGAAAGTTTATGCTTTTCCCCTTTCATAAAAGCTGAAGCCATTTCCATTCCGGTTACGGAAAAAGTAATTCCGTTTCCGCCAAAACCTAAAACAAAATAAGAGTTTTTAAAATTGTCGTGAGTTCCGATGTATGGAAGTCCATCTTTTGTTTCTCCGAAAGTTCCCGCCCAGACAAAATCGGTATAAAAATGATAATCAGGTTTTATTCTTTTAAGATTTTTAAGAATTTCTTTTTCTTTTTTATGTAATAAAGAATCACGTTTTTCGGGATCAGAAAAATCTTCGTCACCGCCACCGATTAAAAGTCTTTCATCATCGGTTGTTCTCATGTAGATGTAGGGATCATCGGTATTCCAGACGAGCGTGTGTTCTATATTTTTGAATTTATCGTTGTCGATTTCAGAAACAACTGCGTATGTACTTTTGAGATCCACGAAATGTTCTTTAATCATTGTTGAGCTTTCGTAGCCTACACAGTAAATGATTTTTTTAGCTTTAATATTAAACCCATCAGTTGTCAATGCTAAATTATGATCACGCAAATATTTCACTGATTTCATTTCAGTTTTATCAAAAACTTTTAAACCTTTATTGACATTAAATCTCAGCAGCTCGTGAGCAAATTTGAAAGCATCAATGCTTGCGCCTTGCTTCGACAAAATTCCGCCATAGGTATTTTGGAAACCAAATTTTTCTTCAATATCTTCAATTCCAAGCCAAGCTACATCAAATCCAGCCTGCTTTCTGGCTTCATATTCTTTTTCAAGCCAAATTGCATCTTTCTTTTTTGACGCAAAATATAATGATTGCTTTCTTTTAAAACCCGAACGGGCTTTTATTTCTTTAGTTAATTTTTCAAGATCATCTATAGATTTTGAACAGGCTTTATAACTTTCTACCGCACCTTTTTCGCCAATCATATCAATCAATTCGTACAATGGAGTGTCTATTTCGTACTGCAACATCGATGTCGTAGCAGAAGTACTTCCGTTGCAGATTTCACGTTTATCAATTAAAATGGTTTGATATCCGTCTTTTATCATTTGATGGGCAATAAGACTTCCTGTAATTCCACCGCCAATAATAAGAACATCACATTCTTCATCAGATTTCAGTGAAGGATAGGAAGATATTAAACCATTTTTTAAAAGCCAGAAAGGTTCGTTAGATTTCAAGTCCATAGTTTTATTTTCAAAATCTCAGCAATAATTGAGCCTTAAATGTACCTATTCATTAATTATGGTTTAATTATTGATAAAATAAAATCACCAAAACCATTTAAAATATAAATTATGATAACAATACTTAATGATGCTCCGGAAAATGTAGCAGCTTTCAATGCAACTGGTGAAGTAACCAAAGAGGATTTTGAGAATCTTGTCATTCCTTACGTGAAAAATAAAGTGGAACAGTTTGATGAATTAAATTACCTCCTTTATTTGGATACCGATTTAAGCAATTTTACGATGGGAGCCTGGCTTCAGGATGCACTTTTAGGTATAAAAAATATTACCAAATGGAACAGAGCAGCCATTGTAACAGACGAGGAAGGAGTGCAGAATTTCACAGATATTTTTAGTGTTCTAATGCCCGGTGAATTTAAATCTTTTCCGAAAGAAAATCTTTACAACGCTTTATATTGGTGTCAAAACGGAAATGAAGTTCAAAGATAATTAGCAAAAAAGAGAAGCAATTGCTTCTCTTTTTTATTGGTCACAAGTAGCACATTCTACCGCTATTTCCTTTTCGTCTAAATCTGATGATTTATACAGATAAAAATAAACAATACTAATAATTAAACCAATCACCGTCATCCCGACTCCTACAAGCGAAGGATAATTATAAGATAAACCGTGCTCTAAAGGAATTCCGCCCAAGAAAGCGCCCATCGCATTGGCAATATTAAATGCGGCCTGCATAAAAGCAGCAGCCATCATTTCACTTTTTGGTGCAGCCTTCATCATCATGATATTAATCGGCGCTGCTACTGACATTGATAAAGCGCCACAAATGAAGGTTAAAACCAACGAAATACTTTGATATTGAGATAGAAAAAATACTCCTGCCAATGAAGTCATCATTAAAAACAATAACAATGAACACGTTTTTTCCGGACCTAATCTGTCAGAAAGAAAACCTCCTGCTAAATTTCCAACAACCATTCCAGCACCTGCAAGAATCATCACATAAGCCATATAACCGCTTTCAATTTTTGAAACCACCGTCATTAAAGGTGTGATGTAGCTAAACCAAGTAAATAATCCGCCAAAACCGATTGCCGTAATCATTAAAACCAACCAAGATTGTTTCCCTTTAAGGAATTTTAATTCTTCCAAGAAATGACTATCCTCTTTTCTTTCCATTGCAGGAAGCCAAAGTTTTAACGCTAATAAAGTAGCCAGACCAATCACTCCAACGATGGCAAAATACCAACGCCAGTGAAATGCATGCCCGATGTATGTTACCAACGGAACCATCGCCAAATTAGCAATCGTCAATCCGGTAAACATTAATGAAATATATAATGCCTCCTTCCCTTTTCCTGCCATTCTTGACGCAACCACTGTTCCGACACCAAAAAAAGCTCCGTGTGGTAAACCAGACATAAATCTGATAATCAGCATCGAATTATAATCCGGAGCGATTGCTGATAAAGCATTAAAAATAGTAAAAATCACCATCAAAACAAGCAATACCTTTTTTGGTGGAAATTTCACAGAATACCCAATCAAAATGGGTGCTCCAATCACTACTCCCAAGGCATACGCCGCAATTAAATGACCAGCTTGCGGAATGGTAATCTGTAGTGTTTTTGCAATATCGGGAAGCAATCCCATAATCGTAAATTCTGTAGTTCCGATTGCCAAACCACCGATTGCCAAAGGCAAAATCCTTTTATCAAACATCTCTTCCTATTTCAAAATGCAAAATTCGGGAGAAATAATGGTTCTTATTTGTTCTGAAATGATTAATTATTGCTCTATATTGACAATTTTAAATAAATTTGTATTAATAATTAATCAAAACAGAACCTTATGAAAATCCAGAAAGAAATCATTGAATTTGAAGAAGGTAAGTCTTTTAAAATTTTTGAACCCTCCATGAAACATTGCTTTTTCTGGCATTATCATCCGGAAATCGAGTTGGTTTACGTGGAAGCTCTTAACGGAATTCGTCATGTAGGTAAAGATATTTCCGGTTTTATGGAAAGTGATCTTCTTTTGGTAGGTTCAAATGTTCCGCATCTGAATTTCGATTATGGAATTAAAACTGAATACAAACAGATTGTTTTACAGCTTAAAGAAAATTTTCTGGATGAAATGATTCTTCCCGTTCCTGAATTTGATGATATTAAAAAACTTTTAGACCGCTCCTATCTCGGATTATCTTTTTTCGGAGAAACAAAAAAAATCGTTGCAAAAAAGCTTCATTTAATTAAAGAAAAAAATCCGTTCGAATCGCTTATTGCCTTGATGGAAGTGCTGCAAATTCTTTCTCAGTCAACTGAAGTAAAAGAACTGAATAAAGATGATACGCGCGTAAAATGGTTTTTAAATGACAAGATAAGAATGGGAACTATTTATGATTACATCAACGAAAATTATGATAAAAGCCCAAATGTGAATACGATTGCCGAAATGGTGAGTCTCAGTACTCCCGCATTTTGCAGATATTTTAAAAAGCAGACCAATATGACGTTTACAGATTTTGTCAACAATTACAGAATCAATCAGGCAAAAATGTTACTGCTGCAGAATTTATGTATTAGTGAGGTTTCTTTTCAGGTTGGTTTTGAAAGTCTTTCTTATTTCAATAAATTATTTAAAAACTACATTGGAGAAACCCCGACTGCTTTTAAGAAAAAGCATTTGAATAAAGTTGAAGGCTAATATTTGACTTGTAACAATTCCCCTCCTCTGGAGGGGTGGCGAAAATTCAAAGAATTTTTGACGGGGTGGTCTTGAGATCCCAAATTCTTCTATCCATCAGAAATAGAAGTTTAGAAGAGTCCTGCATCACTCCGTTTCTCATAATAAAAAAATCGCTCCAAATTTGAAGCGATTTATATTTTTAATGAATATGTTTTTCAGCGTGGTAAGAACTTCTCACCAAAGGCGAACTTTCAACGTGTCTGAAACCTAAGCTTCTTGCAAAATCTCCGAATTCATCAAACTCTTCCGGAGTAATGAATTTTTTCACAGGCAAATGTTTTTTAGTCGGTTGCAAATACTGTCCCATCGTAATTACATCTACATTCGCCTTTCTGATGTCTTCAATTGTTTGAAAAACTTCATGTTTTTCTTCACCTAAACCAAGCATCAATCCGGTTTTCGTTCTGTTTTGTCCTGCTTCTTTTAAGTATCTTAAAACTTCAAGGCTTCTTTCATATTTCGCCTGAATTCTCACTTCTCTAGTCAAACGTTTTACCGTTTCCATATTGTGAGAAATCACTTCAGGAGCTACATCAACCATTCTGTCCAAATGTTTTGTCAATCCCTGAAAGTCAGGAATCAATGTTTCCATCGTAGTTCCCGGAGAAATTCTTCTTACAGCATTTACCGTTTCACCCCAAAGAATCGAACCCATATCTTTCAAATCATCCCGATCAACTGATGTTAAAACAGCATGTTTGATTTTCATTAATTTGATTGAACGTGCTACTTTTTCAGGTTCGTCCCAGTTCACATCCATTGGTTTTCCGGTTTTCACGCCGCAAAAACCACAACTTCTTGTACAAATATTTCCAAGAATCATGAAAGTAGCTGTTCCTTCTCCCCAACATTCTCCCATGTTTGGGCAGCTTCCACTTTGGCAAATTGTATTTAATTTATATTTATCTACCAAAGTCCTCAATTCTCTGTAATTCTTTCCGGTAGGAAGTTTTACACGAATCCATTTTGGTTTTTGAACGGTAGTATCTTGAACTAAATTCTCCATTTATCTCTCAAATTGAGGTTCAAAGTTAGTGATTTTTTTATCGAAACAATCAAAGACAAAGATTGATGAAACGTATAATTTCGTAATTTTAAATCTCATTTTAATTTTATGAAAATTATGTTTTATTTTTTAGCACTCTTTTTTAGCATATTTTGTTTTGCTCAAAAAGAGTTTCAACCAAAAAACTCAACAGTTATTGAAACAGTTGACGGAGATTTGGATGGCGACAAAATTCCAGAAAAAGTAATTGTATATGACATTACATCAGAAAATCAACGTGAAATTCAGGTCTTAAAAAAGATAAATAAAAAATGGACAATTTTAGAGAAATCTAGAAATGTAATTCTAGGGAATGAAGATGGTGGAGTGATGGGAGATCCTTTTGTTTATTGTAAAATTGATAATGGAATATTAATTACATCACATTATGGCGGAAGTAGCTGGAAATGGGGATTTGTTGATAAGTATAGATTTCAGAATGGTCATTTTGAATTAATAGGTCATTCTTCAGAAGGTGGAAGACCTGGCGATTTTTGGGCTTCTACAGACTTTAATCTCTCCACAGGAAAATTGGTTTATAAAAAAGAAGTAGAAAATCCTTCAATTAAAGAAAATGGGAAATCTGAAAGTGAAACATTCATCAAAAAAGGAATAAAAGTTAATTTTAAAAATAGAAATATAACTGATTCTAAATTAAAATTCAAGCTGCCAAAAACAAAAAAAGAAATTTATTTATAATTAATTATCTTCAAACTCATTATTTTTCAGCAACTCAGCTAAAACTTTTTTCGCTCTCATTACACGAACTTTGGTATTGGCAACAGAAATCCCCAATTCTTCTGCAATTTCTTTGATACTTTTTTCTTCAAAAAACCTCAATCTGATAATATCCTGATAATTGACGTCTAAAGATTCAATCGTTTTGATGATTTTTTTCTGTTCCTCGTCTGAAATCATCAGCTCTTCAGGAGATTTTGCATAATGATTTTTTACTTCATCTAAATTTTCGGTCGGATCTTGATTTTCCCTGCTTTTTCTGCGCCAGAAATCAATAATTGTATTTTGAGCAATGGTAAGAACCCAGGTTTTAAATTGAAAATGAGGATCATACAAGTCAAGTTTCGATAAAACTTTTGAAAAAACATTTACAGTAATTTCGTCTGCATCGTTTTCATCGTGAACCTTTTTCATCACAAAAGAAAAAACATCCAACCAAAAAATATTGATCAGTTTGGTTTGTGCTTTCTGGTCTTTTTCCTTTGCTTTTTGGATGAGAGGAAATAATTGCTCGTCTTTCATTACTAACAAATATAATTGAATTTAAGTAAAAAAACAATAATTATTGGAAGATGGATGAAGGATGATAGAAGTTTACAACGTTGAAAACAGAACTCAAAAAGCTTTAATACCAATCTTGAAACTCGAAACTTTGTACTCGAAACCCGAACCTCGAAACTCGCTTGATTTTATTATCTTTGCACATTAAATTTAAACCGAAAATAATGAACTCTTTTATTGAAGAACTGAAATGGCGTGGTCTTTTTGCCGATATGATGCCCGGAACGGATGAACAACTGAATAAGGAAATGACAACTGCCTATATCGGTTTTGATCCAACTGCAGATTCTTTACATATAGGAAGTCTTATTCAGATTAAAATTCTGGCTCATTTTCAGCAGCATGGTCATAAACCTATCGCTTTAGTAGGAGGTGCTACAGGAATGATTGGTGACCCTTCAGGAAAATCTGCCGAAAGAAATCTTTTGGATGAAGAAACACTTTTACATTATGTTGATTGTCTGCAAAATCAACTTTCAAGATTTTTGAACTTTGAAGGAAACGAAACCAACAAAGCGGAATTGGTAAACAATTACGACTGGATGAAGAAAATTTCATTCCTTGATTTTGCTAAAAATGTTGGAAAAAACATCACCGTTAATTACATGATGGCGAAAGATTCTGTGAAGAAAAGACTTTCAGGAGAAGCGGGTGTTGACGGAATGAGCTTTACAGAATTTACTTATCAATTGATTCAGGGATATGATTTCCTTCATTTATACCAAAATAATAATGTAAAACTTCAAATGGGAGGTTCTGACCAATGGGGAAATATCACCACAGGTACAGAATTGATCCGTAGAAAAGCACAAGGAGAAGCATTTGCATTGACTGTTCCTTTGATTACAAAAGCTGACGGTTCAAAATTTGGAAAATCTGAAAGCGGAGAAAATTATTGGTTAGACAAAAAGAAAACTTCACCTTACAAATTCTATCAATTTTGGTTGAATGCAACCGATACAGATGCTGAGAGATTTATTAAATTCTATACTTTCTTAGGAAAAGAAGAAATTGATGCTTTAATTGAAGATCATAAAACAGCACCACACGAAAGAAAACTTCAAAAGAAATTAGCGGAAGAAGTTACCGTTTGGGTTCACGGAAGAGAAGAATATGAAAAAGCTCTGAAAGCTTCAGAAATTCTGTTTGGAAAATCAACTGCAGAAGATCTGGTAAGTCTTGATGAAGAAATTTTCTTAGAAATTTTTGATGGAGTTCCTCAGAAAGAAATTGCTAAAGCCGATGTTTTAGGAATCAATATTATTGATTTGCTTTCTGAAAAATCAGGTTTCCTGAAATCTAAAAGTGAAGCTACAAGAGAATTGAAAGGAAATGCAATCTCTGTAAACAAAGAAAAAATCAATGAAGTTTACACCGCGAACGAGACTGATTTGATTGACGGTAAATTCTTATTACTACAAAAAGGAAAGAAAAGCTACTTTATTGTAAAAGTGATTTAATCTTAAAAAACATAAAAAATATTCCGACTCAGTTTTTGAGTCGGAATATTTTTTTTATCAAAATGGATGGTTTTTAAAATGTATAACTTGTTGAGGTTGATAAAGTCTGCCCGCTTGAGACACTTTCTTTTTTAAGTTCGCCATCGACCCAAATCTGAACTTTTAAAGTAGATGCAGCATCAACTCCTGTTGCATTTACTACAACATTAGAATTGTAAACTACGCCTTCTGCAGTGAGTTCCGGGCTCGCCCATGTCGTTCCGCTCAAACCAGTGACAGTAATAGGATTACCGTCGATTCCGTAAACGGCTTTACTTATATTAACTCCAGATGATCCCTCTGCCTTGAAGACTACTTTTTGTGTCTTAGTATCTTCAGAGGTATCCTCATCATCTTTGCGACAAGATTCAACAAAACTCAAAACCATTACTGTTATTACAGCAACAAATAATCCTTTAAATACCTGATTCAATTTTATTTTTCTCATAAATTATTTTGTTAATAGTATTCAGAATCTCTTGATTTAGCGTTCGCAAAGATAGTATAGACTAAAAATACTGTCAAGCCTCAAATTTAAAAAAAATATCCTACCCTATTTTAGATATTTTTCAGTTCTGTTTTGTATAAAATTCTAGAATTATTTTCAATAATCTTTATGAAAAAATATTACCCTACAATGAGTTTAGAATGAAGTAAATGGTTGTGTGGATCTCAATACAGCAAAATATGATTTATCCCATCCTAAAAAAAGTCCGGCTCAAAATTGAACCGGACTTTTTTTCATCATATGTTTATTTTAGAATGTATGACTTGCTGAAGCAGATAAATACTGCCCGCTTGAAGTTCCTTCTTTTTTAAGTTCGCCATCTACCCAAATCTGAACTTTTAAAGTAGATGAAGCACTCGCTCCTATCGCATTTACAGCAACATTTGCGCTCATTGCCCCCGCTTCAGTAGTGATTTCAGGACTCGTCCATGTTGTTCCGCTTAAGCTACTTGCAGTGGTAGGATTTCCATCGATTCCGTAAACAGCGATCTCAATATTACTTCCTGCAGATGCTTCTGCTTTGAAAACTACTTTATGCGTTTTGTTGGTTCCAGGAATATTGTCGTCATCATCATTGCTACACGATGTTACAAAGCCAAAAACCAACGCTGCCATCACCATTACAAATGAGCCTTTCAAAACGTTTTTCAATGTCATTTTTTTCATAATTTCTCTTGTTAAATATTACTGTTAAATTTATTTTGTAATCTATCTGATTTAGTACCTGCAAAGCTATGACTGTCTGAAAAGGCAATCAATCCTTAGAATTAAGGAAAATATTCTACCTGATTTTAGGTATTTTTCAGTTCTTAATTTTTCACTAAATTGTGGAGTTTTATTTTCAATAATGAAATTGATATAATGAAGAATCACCTTATCACCATTTGTATATTTTTATCTACTTATGTACAATCGCAGCAACTCATTCCACTGAATGAGAAAAGCTATTCAGACAGTCTGAAAACTGTTATAAGCAGCAAGGTTGACAACAATTCCAAAGCAAATTCATATTTCTTATTATCAAACTTTTATAGAAATACAGACTCTTTTTTAAGTAAAAACTATTTAGAAAAAGGAAAAAGTTTAAGTGCAAAAACGCCTTTAAATACAGCGAAATATCATTATTATGAAGGTTGGCATTTTTTAGAAAGCAACAAAGAAAAAGCAGCAGCCTCATTTCAAAAAGCCATACAGGAGTTTTCTAAAATTAAAACTGAGGAAGCCGATTTCTACATCGCTTCATCTTGGTACAACTATGGAGTTACCCAGAAAAACAAAGAAGGTTATCCATTTTTGGTGAAAATTTTGGTTGAAAAAAGCATTCCGCAGATTGAAAAATACAAGGATCATAAAACTTTAGGCCAATTCTATTCTCAGCTTGCCATCATTCTTACTTATAATGCCGAGTTTGCGAAAGCTTTTGAATACAATATAAAAGCCATCAGAATATTAGAAAAAAATGCACCTCATTCTCCGGAATTGTTTTTTGCTTACCTCAACACTGCAAGTAATTTCTGTTATCAGGCAAAAGGTGATGAAGCCAAAAAATATTTAGACAAAGCCGAAAAATTGATTCAGCCTTATCCGGAATCGAATTCGAACGCTTCTTTTTATTATGGAAAAACGCTTTACTTTATTACTAAACAGAAAAATGAAGAAGCGCTACCGATGATTGAAAAAGGGTTGGTTTATGCTAAAAAATCTAACCAACATCTGTTAACCCAGATGTTTTATATGAATAAATATGATATTTTAAGAAAACAAAATAAGCTGAATGAAGCGAAAAACGTTCTGGAAAATATCTTATCCGAAAAGACACTCATCATTGATGCAAACAACAGAAAAGCTTTTTACAACCAGCTTTCAAGCCTTAATGAGCAAATGGGCAATCTTAAAGAGGCTTTAATCTGGGAAAAGAAATACTCAAAATTAAACGACAGCTTAAGTTCTGAAAATGTAAAGCTCGAACTTAATAAACTCGAAACAAAATTCAGAACCGCCGAAAAACAAAAAGAAATTGCAAATCTTAATGCTGAAAAAGCTCAAAAAGAATTGGAAATCAATAAGAAAAACCAATATTTATGGCTGCTTGGTTTTGCCTTTTTATTTCTTATTATTTTAATGATTGCGATCTATTTTTATACTAAAAAATTAGCCAAACAAAAAGAAATCAACCATAATCAAAAGCTTAAAGAAATTGCACAACAGGAAGAATTAAAAATTACAAAAGCCATTCTGGAAGGTGAAGAAAAGGAAAGAGAAAGAGTGGGAAAAGACCTTCATGATGGACTTGGCGGAATGCTTGCCGGAGTAAAAATTAATTTTTCAGCATGGGCTTCCCAAAATTTAGAACAAAAAAACAAAGACAATTTCAATGAAATTCTCAATCAGCTTGATTATTCTGTTTCAGAATTGAGAAATATTTCCCGAAATCTAATGCCGGAATCTCTTTTAAAGTTTGGTTTAGAAACAGCTTTAAAAGACCTGTCTGAATTTTACGCCCGAAAAGATTTACATATTGATTTTCAACCTATTGACATCAATCCAAATCTTCCTTTGGCCATTAAGATTAATATTTTCAGAATCGTACAGGAAATTTTAGCAAATGCAGTGAAGCACGCAGAAGCCGAAAATATACTATTGCAGTGTTCTCAATCGAATGATGTTTTTATGATTACCATTGAGGATGATGGCAAAGGTTTTGATGAAAATTCTCATTCAAAAACAAAAAGTATGGGGCTTCATAATCTAAAAACCCGCGTCGATTATTTAAAAGGCAAAATGGAAATCAATTCTGATCATGAAGGAACTGTAATTAATATAGAACTCAACACCAATGCAATCTCATAAAATTAACATCATTATTGTAGATGACCATCCTATCGTTATTGAAGGGTTGAAAATAATGTTATCTGACAAACCCTTTTTTCATATTGCAAAAACATTTACAAATGGTGGTGAAGTCATTGAATTTATTAAATCTAATGAAATAGATATTATTCTGCTCGATATTTCTCTACCCGACATCAGTGGAATTCAGCTATGTGAAGAAATCAAGAAAATTTCTCCGAATACATCAGTCATCATGTTCAGTAACCGTTCTGAGAGAAGTATTATTATGCAGTGTATACAAAACGGAGCAAGTGGCTATTTATTGAAAAATGTTTCTTTGGAAGAATTGATGGAATGTTTTCACGGTGCACTTTCAGGAAATATCGTTTTCTGTAACGAAACAAAAAACATCATCAGTAAACCTTCACCACAAGAATTGACCACTACTCCACGATTAACAAAACGGGAAAAGCAAATTCTACAATTTTTAGCAAAAGGAAAAACAAGTAACGAAATTGCTGATGAACTTTTTTTAAGCCCTTTAACCGTAGATACACACCGTAAAAATTTACTTCAGAAGTTTGGTGCTAAAAATTCTGCTGAACTTGTACACATTGCAGTGCAGCAGAATATGATTTTGGAATAAAAAACCTCTGAAAATTTCAGAGGTTTGTATTTTATATTTTAGTGCATTGCTTCACTCAAATCTATTTTTTCTTTGCTTTTCCGTTCTCTAATAAATAAGATAAACGGAATACATACCAAGAATGCTATACCGAGATAAAGGAAAACGTCCATATAAGATAAAACGGTTGCCTGTTTGGTGACGGTCATATCTAAAACCTTGTAAGCGGCATTCATAGCTGCATCCGGCGTCATTCCTTTTGCTATAAAATTAGCTTTTAAACCAGCCAGTCGTTGCTGAACATCAAAGCTGTCACTGTCAAGATGGGATATTAAATTCACCCTGTATTTCTGACTGGCGTTCGCAATAAATGTGGTGATGGCTGCGATCCCGAAAGAACCGCCAAGCTGTCTCATCATTCCTGTAAAAGCCGCGCCTTGTCCGATTTCCTGACCTTTTAATGTGCTTAATGATAAAGATGTGATTGGAATAAATAATAAACCAAGTCCCATTCCTCGTACAATCAGCATCCAGAAAAAGGCTTCTTTACTCGTATCGGGAGTCAGAATTTTGTATCCCCAGAAACTGTAAACAAAGAAGATAAATAATCCCAAGGAAACTAAAATCTGCTGTTTTGCACCTTTTGAAAGCAACCTTCCGATAATAGGCATCATGAAAGCTGTTGTAAGCGCCGCCGGAATCATTAATGCTCCTGACTGAAGCGCCGTCCAGCCCAAAATACTTTGAGTATATAAAGGAACAATAAACGTTGAACCATACAAACCAAATCCTAAAACAAAGGACATTACGGTTCCGATCCTCAGATTTCCGTTCTTTAAAACCCGAAGTTCCACAATCGGATATTTAAAGGTGAGTTCTCGCCAGAGAAATAATATAAATCCTAAAACTGCTGTAGTTGTAAAGGTTACAATCATCCCGCTTTCGAACCAGTCTTCTTCATGACCTCTTTCCAGAATAAACTGTAGAGATCCTACTGTTAATGCTAATAAAGCAATTCCGAGCCAGTCGACATCTGAAGCTTTACGTTTTTCAGAGAATTTCGGGCTTTTCACAAACTGTAAAGTCATTAATGTAGCTGCAATACCGATTGGAATATTGATGTAAAAAATATAAGGCCAACTGTAATTATCAACAATATACCCTCCCAATGGCGGACCTAAAGTAGGACCAATAATTACTCCCAATCCGTAAATTGCCTGCGCCATACTACGTTTTTCAACCGGATAAGATTCGGTAATAATGGTTTGCGAAGTTACGAGCAACGCGCCACCACCAATTCCCTGGCATAATCTGAAGAACACCAGTTCCCAAATATTTTCGGCATTTCCACATAAAAATGAAAATACAGTAAATATAATAATGGAAGCTGCAAAATAATTTCTTCTTCCGAACTGCTGTGAAAGCCAGCTCGTCATCGGTACAATAATTACGTTACCAATAGCATATGCTGTGATTACCCAACCTACTTCAGAAAGTGTGGCACCCATGTTTCCCTTCATTTCGTTGAGGGCAACATTTACAATCGTGGAATCCACAATTTCTAGCAAAGCACAAAGAATCGCTGTAATCGTAATGATTACTCTTCGGGCTCCATATTCTACTAATGAATCTTGCATTGATTTTTTAATGTGTTTTAAAGAAGGTTGAGGTTAAGATTTAGGTTGAGAATAAAACATTTCTAAAGCTTAAAATCATTGTTCCTCTTCTTTAAGAATTATAAAAAGTGAATTGTCAATAGTTAATCAACTTCATTGTCAACTTTACTACTTCATTTCCAATCTGTCATCAATCTACTTCAAAATCTGCATCAATCTTCCTTCCTGCATCCAGTTCCTCAGCATTTACAATTGACTTGCTTCCGCAAAATTGACAATCCACTTATTTCAATATTATTTTAAAGAAACTTCTGCTTTCACATTCATTCCTGTTCTCAGTCTTTTTGCAATGTTTGGATCTAATTTTACAAAATCGATTTTTATAGGAAGTCTCTGTACTACTTTTACAAAGTTTCCACTTGCATTATCTGGAGGCAAAATTGAGAATGTAGAACCAGTTGCCGGAGAGAAAGAGCTTACTACTCCTTCAAATTCTGTATCAGGAAAAGCATCAATTTCTATTTTTACTTTTTGTCCTTCAACCATTTTGGCAACCTGAGTTTCTTTAAAATTCGCAATTACCCATTTTTGGTCATTTTTAACCAGGCTAAATAATTGTGCGCCTGCTTGTAAATACTGTCCCGCCTGAATAGGAACTTTTCCTACAAAACCATCTTCCGGAGCTACAATAACTGTGTAAGAAAGATTCAATTTTGCACTTTCTACATCAACTTCTCTCTGCTTCGCTACCGAACCGGCAACTGAAATCTGCTGAGAACTGGCTTCTGTTTGTGAAGATGCAATTCCTGTTTGCTGTGCAATCTGATTTCTTGTATCTACTAAAACCTGTAATTGTTTATCTGCAGACTGTTTTGCAGCTAAAGCCTGTTCGTACTGCTGTTCTGTAATCGAATGATCTTTTACAAGTACTGAATATCTTTTTAAATCCTGAGAAGTTTTCCAAACGTTTACTTTTGCAGCTTCAATCTGTGCATTTGCCGTTGCTACAGCAGCTTGCGAACTATTGATGTTCTTTGAAGTTGCATTAGTAGAAGACTGCGCAGATGATATATTGCTTTTCGCTGTTGACAAAGCTGCCTGAGCCTGATCCAAAGCCATTTTTTGATCCTTATTATCTAAAATCACCAATGTATCACCTTTCTTCACAAACTGATTGTCTTTCACTTTTACTTCAGCTACATATCCTGATATTTTAGAAATTACAGGATTCATGTTAGAAGCAATTTGAGCATCATCAGTTTCTTCGTGCACTTGCCCGTAAGAATAGGTATTATATCCATAAATCCCGCCTACAACGATGATGACCGCTAAAATGATCGGGAAAACTAAACTTTTTTTCTTTTTAGGTTCAGTTACTTGAGTATTCTTATTTTCCATTTTGGATATTGTTCTGTTTTTATTTAATTGTTAAAGTTCCTGTAGTCTGCAATAGTTTTCTATAAGCCAAGGCTGCGTCTGCTTTCGCATTGATTACTCCTACGTTGGCAGCAATTTGAGCGGCATCAGCATCTAAAAGTTCGGTCATTGTTGCCAAACCGTTGTCATACTTATTTTTTGTAATTCTGTAGTTTTCATTGGCCTGAACTGCTGCTTTTTCGAAAACAACAATTCTTTTTTTCGAATAATCAGAATTCTGATATTCTCTGTTGACGTCTAATTTAATATTGTCATTCATCAATTCGTTGGTTGCAGACAACTGCATTTCTCTGGCTTTTGATTGCTTTAAAGCCGAATTTTCTTTCCAAAGATTAGATAAATTATAAGAAACGCCTACTCCAACATTAACCGCATTATAAATCGTTAAAAACTTTGGAATATCGGCTGCTACATAACCACCAGTGAAAGCAATTGATGGAAGATTTTCCGCTTTAGCAGACTTTGTTCCCAGTTCTGCTGCTTTTCTTTGTTGATCTAAAGCCTGTAAATCTTTACGGTTTTCCCTGGCTTCATTTAAATAAAAGTCAACAGGTTTTACATCATCAGATTCGTCAATATAATTTTGATCAACTTCAATTTCGGTTGCTTCAGGAAGTCCTAAAAGCAAATCCATATTGATATTGGCAATATTGTAATTATTTTTTGCTTCTAATAATTGTAATTCAATGTTCGAAGTCTGAAGGTTCGCCTTTAAACGGTCGTTTCTTGCGATAACCCCATTGTTTTCAAGCTTAAGAAAAGTCTCGTCTCTTTTTTGAGAAGCAGAAAGATTTTCTTCTAAAACTTTAATAGATTGACTGGCTTTAAATAAGTTATTATAAGCCTGAGCAACGTTATAAGCAATTGCTACTTTATCATTTTCACTGCTCAATTTTGATGCTTCCACCAAATATTTTGCGGACTGAATTCCGTATTTTATTCTTCCACCGCTGTAAATAGGAACGCTTAAATTGGCTGAACCAAAAGCGACCTGATGAACTTCAGGCCCTCCTGCTCCAGAAACTCCGGAAAGTTTGATGTCAACATTAGGTTTCAAAGGCAGATATAGATAGCTTGCAGAAACTTTCAATTCAGGAAGTTGTTTGTTTTTTGCTTCCAAAAGATCGGCGGTTGCTTCTTCAATTTTGGCAGCATCTATTTTTAAACTTTTACTGTTCTGGATTCCCAACTGTACCGCCTCATCAAGACTGAGCTGTTTTTTCTCCTGAGCATTGGTGTACATCATTCCTGCGAAAAGGGACAGTACAATAATTGAGTTATTTATTCTCTTCATAACCTAAAAGGTCTTTTAAAATATGTTTTATATGTTTCTTGAGTTCCGAATAATATTTTTCCTCAAAAGCTTCCTCATCTTCTGTATTATTAAGAAATTCTTTATACATTCCTTTAGCATTTGACGCATAAAATAACGTTCCGCTTACCGTAGAATGTAATAAATAGATGGGTGGGTTTTTGGTAAAAATTCCTTTCTGAATTCCGCTTTCCAAAATTTTAGAATACATGGAAATGAAACTCATTTTAGTTTCCTTTAAAAATTCTACAATCTGAGGATTTTCTGTATGAAGCTGCTCTCTCTGCATAATTCTGTAAAAGCATTTGTGATGCCTTACTCTTCCAGCAAACTGATCAACAATTCTTTCAATCTTTTCCCATTCATTAATATCTGTTCTTTCTAAAATATCTTTAGAAAAAAACTGTCCTTCATTCATTCTGTACTCAACCAATTTCTCGTAAAGCTTTTCTTTAGAACCGAAATAATAAGAAATCATTGAAATATTTACATTGGCGGCTTTAGAAATCTCTCTTGTAGAAGTTCCCTGAAAACCATTTTCCGCAAATAGTTTTTCTGCAGCGAATAATATATTTTCTTCTTTTGAAATCATCTTTAATAATTTTCGGGTGCAAATGTACAACGCTTTTTTTTAAAATCAAACGATTGATTGATTTTTTAATTTTATTTTAATTCTTAATATATTTTCAATTAATTTTATATTTACTAAAAATCAATTTCATGGGCTTTTTCAGTTTTCTTTTCGGCAAAAAAAAACAAACGGAGAAAATCAATCCTCCCGCAGAAGATCAATCAGTCAAAAATTCGGAATCCGGAGCAAAATTCGATCTGGAAATTGTAGAAGCTTATAAAAGATATCATTCAGATCCTTCTTCAGATATAAGTTTAGGCATCGAAGATCAAAACGGAAAAAGTGTTCCGCCACACGTTGCTTATTCTCAGATATTTTCTGAGTGGGCAAAAATTCAGTCTAAATGGGACAGAATGTCTGTGCTTTATGAATTTTGGGATAATTCTCAACTTGAGAAACTGGAAGACTGGCAAATCATAGAACGATATACAAAAGACAGATATGCTACAAAATCGCTGAATTATTTCAGAAAAAAGATTGAAGGAAAAGATAAGTTGTCTGTGGAAGAATTGATGGCTGTCTCTAAACTTTATAGAGTTTTACTGGATAATGATTCAGCAATGATTTATGCAGAAAAAGCCTACGGAAAGTTCCCCAGCAACGATTTGGCAAAAGTGGAATACGCCAGTGTACTTCATTTATCTAAAGACACCGTAAAAAGGGAAAAAAGCCATCAGATTATTGGTGATGTTTTGGAAAAGAAAATGAAAGAAAATGAATCACAAAATATATTCGATTGTTTTATTTTTTCAGAAAATTATCTGGATTCGTCAGTATTTGCAATGGCTTATCTTATTAACAGTGATGCAGATCTTGAGATGTGGGATTATGTTGCAGAAGAATATTATTATTGCCCGGTCTTCCGTTACGAACATGCAGTAAAATTATCTGAATCTGAAAACACAGGTTTGCGTGCTCTCGCCAAGCTCACCTCTTTAAGTCAGGAATTTCCGTGGTTTACAACCGCATTGCAGTCTACAGTAAAAAACATAGAATCTATGCGTATTCAGTTGGGAAAACCCGATTTTATGGAAAAGGAATATTTAGAGTTTAAAAATAATTTTCAACGATAATTCTTTTTTAATATTGATTTAAAAATCCCGAATTTATTAGCTTTTATGAATATATCTTGATAATTTAATTCCCAAATCTGTCCAAACAATTTTAGGATTACCGTTTCTTGTAAGATGTAAATCGGCAGTATTGATTTCTTCTAAAATATTAATAATATTTGCGCCGCTGATATATTTGGAAAAACCAGCCCAGTTGAAACCATTAGCATCGATCTTTTTATACACCAATTCTTCAGACTGATAATTTTGCAACAAAGCCAATCTGAAAATTTCTGAGGCATAGTTGAGAAAGTTTTTTTGCTTTTCCCTGTTCCAGCCTGCAATTTCTTTTGCCCAAATAATGATATTTTTAAGAAATTCGGGTTTCTTTTTTACCATAAATGCATCACGAACCCACTGTACAAATAGTTTTTCAAATTCAGGATTTTTATCCTGAGAGCTTAGAAATTTAACGGCATCATTGAGGTTCCCTTGTGACTGGTGTACAATTTCTTTCACCTTTTCCTCAGAAACTTCAAATTTATTTTTCAAATAAACTTCCAAATCTTCGTCATTAATTCTTGGAACTTCAATCAGCTGTGTTCTTGATAAAATCGTCGGTAAAATATCATCACTGCTTTCAGCCGTTAAAAGAATAATTGTTTTTGCCGGTGGTTCTTCTAAAAATTTAAGAAACTTATTAGATGCTGCTGTATTCATTTTATCAGCACGCCAAACAATAAGAATTTTAGTTCCGCCTTCAAAACTTTTTAAAGCAAATTTTTGATTTTGCTCATCTATTTCATCTGCGGAAATAAAGAATTGTTTATTCTCAGATTCCAGAACGGTAGTCCAATCGTCAAAACTGGTATAAGGAAAATCTAAAATCATCTCTCTAAACTCCTCAAATTTATTTTTACTTAATGAGTTTCGGTTATCAGTAAAAACCGGAAAGCTGAAGTGTAAATCTAAATGATTGAGATGTTCTACTTTTGAGGCAGCATGCTCGTTTTCCCTTTTTAATATTTCCTTTGCATATGCTAAAACCAAAGGCATTGTTCCATACCCTTCTTTTCCTATGAAAAGCTGGGCGTGGCTCACTCTGTTTTCGGTGATGCTGTCTTGAAGAAGTTTTTTAAGGTTTTCTTGTCCGGCGATGTTTTCCCAATTCATGTTTCAAAGATAAAAGAATTTTGTGGAAAGGGAAATTGCTGAATTGTGAATTTTTACTGCTTGAGTTCTTAAAAGTAAAGCGCCTTTTTGCTATGCAAGTGAATTCTGAATTTATTAACAGTAGTAAAAAATTGACAGCAAAGCTAATTTTTTGTTGACAAATCGCCACAAATTCTCCCTTAACAAACTTTAACCTCAGTAAATTTTTACAATTCATTAATATTTAAGATATTTGCGCATTATTTTAAAAATCTAGAATGAAAAAAATTTTTGTACTATCATTCATTTCAGTGGGGTACTTCCTTAACGCGCAAAGTTTGAGCAACTCACCTTATGCAACTTACGGAATTGGTGATGTAAAATATGATAATACGATTGAA
>Ga0213827_1000042_pt1 | contig 195488 bp, 152 predicted proteins | sample MC6MC0898MG_FD_180669 | JGI IMG/M metagenome (GOLD analysis project Ga0213827, IMG submission 180669) | Enriched soil aggregate microbial communities from Iowa State University, Ames, United States - MC6-MC0898-MG | ecosystem: Environmental > Terrestrial > Soil > Unclassified | place: USA... | reverse complement strand
GACCTGGCTAAAAGGATTGAACATGACTACGACGGATATGATCTCGGCAGCGGCGCTTTTGATGATGGTGGTGATTGCAGTGCTGCTTTTGGTCCAGTACCTCAAGCTGCAGGAAGTGTGGGCAACCCTCGTCAATTGCCGCTCGGCCCTGCGTTGGGCGCGCATTCAAGAGTCCGAAAACAGGGAGCTTCGCTCGGCGCTGCGTGCGGAGAAGGCGCACGTGAGCCAGCTGCAGCGCAAGGTGAGTGTGCTGCAAGAGCTGCTGCCTGACGGCAAGTAGACACAGCTGTTTTACGCCACCGCGCGGTCATCCCCACCCATCCCGTCGAGCTGCAGGCGTCACCTCGCTCTAAATCGGCCTGGGAACATTTTGCCGATAGGGATGTCACACCGCTTCATCAGCATTCAATGTGACCTTTACCAAGGAGAGGTAAGCATGGCTTTCGACGCCTACATCCATATCGACGAGATCGCTGGCGAAGCGCTGGACGAGCAGTACACCAACTGGATCGAGATCACGGGCTACAACTTCGGCGTCAATCAAAGCACCTCCGCCACTGCAAGCTCATCTGGCGGTGCAACCTCCGGGCGTACGACCCTGACCAATTTCACCTTCACCAAGTTTCTCGACAGCGCCAGCTGCAAGCTGCTCGAAGCAAGCTGTGCGGGGCAGCACCTCAAGGAAGTGAAGCTCGCGCTTTGCCGGGCGGGCACGGACAAGCTCAAGTATTACGAAATCGTCCTTGAGGAAGTGATCATTGCCGATTACTCGCAGAACGCCAGTTCGGGCGTTCCCATCGAAGTCGTTCAATTGAACTACGGGCGCATCAAGACCACCTACACCCGGCAGAAACGCTCCGATGGCAGCGGTGGCGGTAATGTGGCCGGGGGTTGGGACCGGATCAACAACAAGAAGTACGCGTGAGGTAAGGCAATGTCTGAAGCACGCAGCTTCATCAACCCCAGGACGCAGTCGTACCAATCGTTGAAAGCCAGCACACCGGTACCGGGGCACGCCAAGGGCAAGTTCGATGTCTTGAATGCGCACATTGCCAATAGCGTGGTCATGGGCGGGGAGTTGGTCATCGTGGGCGACGCCGATACGCCCTCTTGCACCAGTCAAGAAGCGTTTCTGATGGCCAAGGCGGCCGAGGTGCATGCAGGCCTGCTGACCAGCGGAGTCGAGGCGGACGATTTTTTTCTCGAGCACTTCGACTTGCTGCAGAGCGTACTGGCCCACGGGTCAATGGGCGCGGGTGCAGCCAGTGAAGGGTGGAGCAAGCATCTGGCAAACATCAAGGCCACGCTTGAAGATATCGAGAAACTTCACCGCGATTATCTGGGCTCTGGCTCCCTCAACGCGCGCGACGCGTTTTACGCCAAGCGCACCCACTTGTTCATGAAACTCGAAAGCCAGTTGGGCAGCGTTGCTGCCTACGGCTCAGGGCTGCGTAAACAGGGCAAGATCAAACAGGCATTGGGCATTTCCACGCGAAGCTATCTGCACCACGGTGAAATCGCGGGTTATGCCGACAAGGTGTCTGGGGTTGCCAGGGCCTCGAACCTGGTCAAGAAAGGCACGTATTTTGGTACCGCGCTGGATGTTGCATCCACGGGCCTTGCGATTCATAAAGCCTGCACGACGGGGCGGGAAGACCAGTGCCGACGCGCCAAATATGTTGAAAGCGCGACGTTGATGGGTAGCCTGGCGGGCGGCAGCGCCGGAGGGTATCTGGGCGGTATGGCAGGCACTGGTATTTGTGCCGTCGTTCTGGGGGTCAGTACCGGCGGCCCTGGAGCACTCGCGTGTGCTGTCGTCGGCGGAGCAGTGGGCGGTAAGATTTTCGGTGATTTCGGGAGCAGTGGAGGCGAAATGGTAGGCGACTTTTTGTACAGCGAGGTGTCGGAGTGAGTGACGTTCACCCGGGCTTGATTGCGTTGCTGATCCTTGCACCCATGCTGCTGGCGATGGTCTTACAGTTTTACATCGCACACAAATACACTGAGCGCTTTGAGTCGTTTCTGACCAACTGCAGCTTCGTGATCGGCAATAAAAAAACTTTTCAGCACGCAGGCTTGCTGGGCAAAGTCATGCGCACGGGCTTGATTTCCATGGTGTTGGCAATACCGAAGGCCTTTGTGCGCAGAGGGTTGATCGACCTAGATGAAGTCAAACGCTTCCCCCCACGCATGAGGCGAATGCTGGTGAGCCTGTTGGCCATTCACATTGTGCTGCTCGCCGCGCTGGCCATTTTCAACTATGCACAGCCGCCGATCCCTCACTGATTTCGTGTAGGGCGCTTTCATCACCCCCAGTGCCCCTGACCTGAATCAACCCCTCGCGCCAATCCACCACTATGCTGAACCCTTCAACCCAAGCTCACGCAGGCAAACAAGGAGGCATTCATGAAAGCTGCAGTTGTTGCCAAAGGGCAGCGCGTCGATGTTGTGGAAAAGACCCTGCGCCCGCTCGCGCACGGTGAAGCGCTGCTGAAAATGCAGTGCTGTGGCGTGTGCCACACCGACCTGCACGTCAAGAACGGCGATTTCGGTGACAAGACCGGCGTGATCCTCGGCCACGAGGGCATTGGCGTGGTCGTGGAAGTCGGGCCGGGCGTCACCTCGCTCAAGCCGGGCGACCGGGCCAGTGTGGCGTGGTTCTTCCAGGGCTGCGGGCACTGCGAGTACTGCAACAGCGGTAACGAGACGCTGTGCCGCGAAGTGAAGAACTCCGGCTACACGGTCGATGGCGGCATGGCCGAGGCCTGCATCGTGGTGGCGGACTACGCGGTAAAAGTGCCGGACGGCCTGGGCTCGGCGGCTGCCAGCAGCATCACCTGTGCGGGTGTGACCACCTACAAGGCGGTGAAGTCGTCCAACATCAGGCCAGGGCAGTGGATTGCCATCTATGGCCTCGGTGGTTTGGGTAACCTGGCGCTGCAGTATGCAAAGAACGTCTTCAACGCGCGTGTCATCGCCATTGATGTCAACGATGAACAGCTGGCGTTCGCCCGTGAGATGGGCGCCGACCTGGTGGTGAATGCGCGCACTGAAGATGTAGCCAAAGTGATCCAGGCAAAAACCGGTGGCGCCCATGCGGCCGTGGTCACGGCGGTCTCTAAAAGCGCCTTCAACTCGGCAGTCGATGCGCTACGTGCCGGTGGCCGGCTGGTGGCTGTCGGGCTGCCGCCTGAAGCCATGAGCCTGGACATTCCGCGCCTGGTGCTCGATGGCATCGAGGTGGTCGGCTCGCTGGTCGGTACCCGGCAGGACCTGGCGGAAGCCTTCGAGTTTGCCGCGCAAGGCAAGGTGGTGCCGAAGGTGACATTGCGGCCGATCGAAGACATCAACGACATCTTTGAAGAGATGCTGGAAGGGAAGATCAAAGGCCGCATGGTGATCAACTTCGCGGACTAAGCCTTGACTGGCACCCTGTGGGAGCGGGCTTGCCCGCGAAGAGGCCCGTTCATGCATTGGAGGTGCATGGCCAGGGCTTTGCCCTGGTTCGCGGGCAAGCCCGCTCCCACAGGGATTTGTGCAGCTCCCGGAATGCCTCCTAAATCAGCAGCTCCTGTTTGGTTTCCTGGTATCGCCCTTCAAAATCCGTCGCCAGCGGCAACGCCTGCGTTTCGATATTTGCTGGCCGATCTTGTAGAGTAAACGGTCAAACCAAGGAGCATGACTGCATGGAAGACGCTGACACTACGCGCCTGATCTGGAACATCATCCGTGAATATCTCGAGTCGGCAACACCGGCCGAGTGGCACGCCTACGCGGACGGTTCGAACTACAGCGACAACCAGCCAGGCCTGAGATGGTTGCTTGATCAGCCATCCCTGGAGCTGGCAACCGCCCTGACCATCTACTGGAACCTGGGTGCGGCCTGGTACGTTGCATTTGAAACCGTCGAACAAGCTGATAATCCCGAAACATTCGAGCTTCTTCGGCTAATTGAAGAGCGCGTGCAGCGTGGTTTCTACCAAGGCAATAGCCTGTGGTTTGACCCCATGCAATCGGAAAGCGCGACACCCAATGACTACCCCGACCAACCCGTAAACAGGCCCATACCCCCGGCGATGCTGCAGGTCGTGCTGGGCACTGAGTACTATGACAGGGACCTGGTTCAGGAAGCGTACGAAGAGGGCCTGCCGTTGCCGGTTGCGCAGCGGATCTACGACCTCTTCACCACATGATTGGCTGACCATCCCACGCCCAGAAGCTTCCACTGTCCGCCGGCCCATGGCGGGCGATCTGCTCAAGGATGCATTGCGCCGCAAACGCAGGCTCAAACAGTTGCTCAGCCGGCACGTTCGCCTGAAACGGCTGCGAAAGCCGGGTGTCGGTGGTGCCGGGGTGAAGCACTAGCACGGTGGCGGCGGGGTTGATCCGTTTGAGTTCGATGCTCGCCGTATGCAGCAACTGGTTCAGCGCGGCCTTGCTGGCGCGGTAGCTGTACCAGCCGCCCAGGCGATTGTCGCTGATGGAGCCCACCCTGGCTGACAGCGCGGCGAACGTGCAGGGTTGCTTGCGCAAAAGAGGCAGCAGGTGTTTCAGCAACAGCACCGGCGCGAAGGCGTTGGTGGCGAAGCTGGCCTGCAGGCTTGCCAGGTCGAGTTGCGCCAGGGCTTTTTCCGCCTTGGCGCCGTCCTGCTGCAGACTCCCCAAGGTACAGATCACCCAATCAAGGTGCGTACAGTGATGGCCGACTTGCTGGGCAAGCGCGGCCAGAGACGGTTCGCTGCGGGCGTCGCAATTCACCCGCACCAGGCGCTCGCCATAGGTGGAGGCAAGGGCTGCCAGCGACGCTTCAACGCTGGCCTGGCGCGACACGGCCCACACCTGGGCCACGTCGGCACGTGCCAGCAGCTGTGTGCAGAGCGCCAAACCGATGCCCTGGCTGGCGCCGCAGATGAGTACGTTCATTGGCATGGCGCTGTGGCTACTCGTGCGACAGCCGCTTGAGCAGCGCCGTGGCCACACCCTCCGACGACGCAGGGTTCTGCCCGGTGATCAAGTGGCCGTCCTCGACCACATAACTCGCCCAGTCTGCTGCCTTGGAGTATTCACCCCCCTTGCTTTTGAGCATGTCCTCCACCAGAAACGGCACCACCTGGGTCAGCCCGACGGCGTCTTCCTCGCTGTTGGCGAAGCCGGTCACGCGCTTGCCCTTGACCACCGAATGGCCATCCGGCGCATTGACGTGCTTGAACACCCCAGGTGCATGGCAGACCGCGGCAATTGGCTTGTTGGATGCATAAAAGGCTTCCAGCAGCGTCTTCGAATCCTTGTCCTCGGCCAGGTCCCACAGCGGCCCATGGCCACCGGGATAGAACACGGCATCGAAGTTGTAAGGGTCGATTTCGCTCAGCGGGACGGTGTCGGCCAACGCCATTTGCCCTTCGGTGTCGGTGCGAAAACGCCGAGTGGCATCGGTCTGCGCGTCGTCCTCGTCGCTCTTCGGGTCCAGTGGTGGCTGGCCGCCCTTGGGCGAGGCCAGGGTGACATCGGCATTGGCGTCGATGAACACGTAGTAAGGGGCGGCGAACTCTTCCAGCCAGAAGCCGGTTTTCTTGCCGGTATTGCCCAACTGATCGTGGGATGTCAGCACCATCAGGATCTTTTTCATCTGAACCAATCCTCCAAACGTGAAGGGGGCAGCGCGCCGTTCGCCCTGCATTACTGTGGGAGGGCGCAACCGGGCAGACGTTCCCTGCGCGGCTGTGCTTTTAGTCTGTAGCGGCTTGATACAGGGGCGTGGGCCAGAGCACCGCCTGGCCAGCGATCACGCACTGCTGCTGTGGGTCATAAGTGAGGCTCGGCGAGCCATGCAGTTCATAGCCCAGGGCGAGGATGTCCGAGATCCTGCGACAGAAGGCAGCATCGTCCTTGCCGGTGATCAAGCGGTAGCGGGGCAGGCCGTTGGGTGGGTTCACGTCCATGTCGGGTTCCTTTGAAGTGGGTAGTCGATAATGCCGGTTCATCGCCTGTCATGTCACCGCCGGCGGCCAGCCCTGGTGATGCTGCACCAGGAAATCCACGAACACCCGCACCCGCGCCGGCATTGCCGGGCCGCCAACGAATACGGCGTGAATCGGCTCCCTGTCGCCTGGGTTGTAAGCCTCCAGCAGCGGCACCAGTTCGCCGCTTCGCAGTTCATCGGCCACGGTGAAGGTACCGATCCGTGCAATGCCGGCGCCAATCTTGGCCAGTTGCGCCAGGGCTTCGCCGCTGCTGCATTCGATATTGCCGGCCACTTTCAGTGAAAAGTCCTGCCCGTCCCGGCGAAACGGCCACTCGGACACTGCACGGCGGAAGTTGAAGCGCAGGCAATTGTGGCCGGCCAGGTCTTCAGGTTGCTGGGGTACGCCGCAGCGCTCGAGGTAGGCAGGTGAGGCAACGATGACCTCGCCCGTGTCGCCAATGAAGCGAGCACTCAACGAGCTGTCCGGCAGGTGGCCGAAGCGCAAGGCGACATCCGCCTGGCCGCCGAGGATGTCGGTAATTTCGTCACTCAGCGTCAGGTCCACCAGTACCTGCGGATACACGGCGCTGAACGCCGCCACCAATGGCACTACCGTTTGCCTGCCATGGCCAAGGGCGGCGCTGACCCTCAGCCGGCCCCGCGGTACACCTTGGTCGGTGATGGCTTCTTCGACTTCGACCAGGTCGGCCAGGATGCGCCGTGCGCCCCGTAAATAGGCGTCGCCCTCGGCGGTGAGGGTGATCGCCCGGGTGGTGCGCAACAGCAAGCGGGTGCCCAGGCGTTGCTCGGTGCGCGCGATGATGCGGCTGACCGCTGACGGTGTCAGCCCCAGCGTCCGCGCGGCTGCCGACAGGCTGCCTTCATCCACCACCTTGGCAAACACCTCCATCTCGCCGGATCGCCCGTTGTAATCCATTTGTGCCTCTTGCGCAAAGGTGGTTTCCAGAAATGCGGTCTAGTGCTTTTAAAGCTCGAATCGTAGCATTCCACGCACAGATTAGGAGCTTTGCCATGCGTATCAATCCACCCCTCGTCGCGCTCGCCGTCGGTGCCTTTGGCATCGGCGTCACCGAGTTCGCTCCCATGGGCATGTTGCCCAGTATCGCCGCCGACCTCGGTGTGTCGATCCCCGCGGCCGGGCTGCTGGTCAGTGCCTACGCCATTGGCGTGCTGATTGGCGCCCCGCTGATGACCCTGGCCACCGGCAAGATCCCGCGGCGTTACCTGCTGATCGGGCTGATGGCGATTTTCACCTTGGGCAACCTGATGTCGGCGCTGGCCACCGACTACCAGAGCCTGCTCATCGCCCGCGTGGTGACCTCGCTCAACCACGGCGCGTTCTTTGGCGTCGGCTCGATCGTCGCGGCCAGCCTGGTACCGCCCGAAAAGCGTGCCGGGGCCGTGGCGGCGATGTTCATGGGCCTGACGCTGGCCACTATCGGCGGCGTGCCGATGGCCACCTGGTTCGGTGAGTTGATGGGGTGGCGCACCGCGTTCTGGGGCATTGCCGGCCTTGGCCTGGTGACGATGGCGGCGCTGTGGTTCGCCTTGCCCAATGTGCAACTGCCTGCCAGCAATGGCGCGATGGCCGAGATCCGCGTGCTGGGGCGTGGGCCGGTGCTGTCGGCGCTGGCGCTGACGGTGGTCGGCTCCAGCGCGATGTTCACCGTGTTCACCTATATCGCGCCGATCCTGCACAGCGAGGCTGGGGCCTCCACCACGTTCATCACGGCCATGCTGGTGCTGTTTGGCGTCGGGCTGACCTTGGGTAACGTGTGGGGCGGCAAGGCGGCGGACCTTTCGGTCGACCGTACATTGATCGTCTCGCTGGCGGTGCTGATTGCGGTGTTGTTGGTGTTCCCGCTGGTACTGGGCTGGCCGCTGCCGACGGCTGTGGCCATCCTGGTCTGGGGCGCGGCCAGCTTCGCCCTGGTGCCACCGCTGCAGATGCGTGTGATGGAAGCCGCCAAGGACGCGCCTAACCTGGCGTCGGCGGTGAACATCGGCGCGTTCAACCTGGGCAATGCCATCGGGGCTGCGTTGGGTGGGGCGGTGATCAATGCAGGGCTGGGTTATCCGGCGATTTCTGTGGCAGGGGCGATGATGGCGGGGTTGGGGCTGGTGATGACCGTGGCTTGGCGTGCACGGCCACAAGCGCTGGCAGGCCAGCCTTCATAGCTGGTTGTGTTGGCAGTGACCCTGTGGGAGCGGGTTTACCCGCGAAGAATACACCGCGGTGAATGGCAAGGGCTGCGCCCTTGTTCGCGGGTAAACCCGCTCCCACATGGAATGCGCCGTCGTTGCGGGCTATGGTAGTCAATCAGTCATTTGCAAACTGTTCCGATGCACCACCCCCGCCGCACACTTGAGCGCAAACCCCAGCACAACGGCCACGCCCGCACTCACGAATATCGTCTCGCGCCCCGCACTCTGCTGCTGCACCGCCACAAACGCAGGTGCCACTGCCGCCGCCGCCATTTGCAGAATACTCACCCATGGCGTCAATGTGCCCTTTGGGTCATTGGTGGCAATCGCCCCCATGTAATAGGTCAGCGCCAGCACCCAGCCAAAGTTCATCAGAAACAACGCCCCGCACAGCTGCTCCGCGTCGTGGCTATACCGCGCCAGCAGCACGATCGACAGCAGCACCAGCAACGAGCCAACACCGATCATCGGCCCGCGACTCACCCGCGCCCCCAGCAAGCTGGGCAGCGCCCCGCCAGGCAGGCCGCCGAGGATGCCCAAACCGAACGCCCAGCCGACATCCACCGGCCCGATCCCGCGTTCCCGCGCCAGCTGGTCGACAAACCCCCAGATGCAATAGATGGCCAGTTGTAAACACAGCATCCCCAGCAGCGCATAACGCCCAAGCAGGGCCGAGCCGCCACTGCGTTGTGCCCGTTGCTGCGGCGCCTCGTCAGGCAGCCGGGAGGGGATCACCAGCGCAGCCACGGCGATCAGCACGAACCAGAACCCCATGGTGGCGATCGCTCCCCGGTTACCCATCAACTCGGCCAACTGCGGCATGCACGTGGCGTACAGCGCGAACACTGCAGTCTGGATCAGCAGCGACAGGCCATAGGAGCGATCCTGCCCGGGCATGCGCCCCAGCCCACTGATCGCCCCCGCATATAACAGCCCAGCCGCCATGCCACAGGCCAGGCGGCAGACAATCAGTGCCGGCAGCGAATCCAGCGCACCGCTGAGCATGTTCAATGCGCCGGCCACAAGCGCGGCGGCAAGGTACAGGCCACGGCCACCAAAGCGCCGCCCCAGCACAGGCAACAGCAGGCTACCCAGCAGGGTGCCTGCCATTTCGATTGAAAGCAGCCAGCCTTGTTGGCTCAGGTCCAGGTGCAGCCGTTCGCTGACAAGGCCGATGAAGATCGGCTGCACGCCAATGATGATCAGCGCCGTGGCGGCGATGTAGATGAGGGCGGCACGCAGCAACAGGGTGTTTTTATTGTTATGCATAAGGAGTTTCCCGGGTGCAGCAGGGAGCGCGGCCCGCAGGCCGCGGCGTCAGGTCAGGCGTGGGGGAGGGTGCCTGCGTCGTGGGTGATGCGGCCGTTCATCAGGGTCAGCGCCACTTCGGTTTTGCCGATCTGGTAGCGGTCGAGCTCGAACAGGTCCTGCTCGAGGATGATGATGTCCGCCCGCTTGCCTTCGGTGATCGAGCCGATCTCCTTCTCCAGGCCCAACTGGTACGCGCCGTTGAGGGTATAGGCGGCGATCAGCTGGGGAATGCTCAGGCGCTCGTCGGCATCGGGCATCACGGGCGCATCCGGCTCGCCGCTCAGCTGGCGGGTGTGGCCTGACTCGATGTGTTCGACCGGTTTGTGCTGGCAGCGGCACTGGCACACCAGCCCGTCCATGCCGATGGAAACGGTCACGCCCTGGTCGATGAAGCTGCGGAACTTGTACATCGAGGCCCAGCGCTTGAAGCCGTACGACTGCTGGATGGCCTCGGCATAGGCATCGACCACGCCCCATTGCAGCTGGGTGTTGGCCATCACGCCAATGCGGCGAAAACGCGGGATGTCGTCGGGGTGGGTGAGGAAGGCGTGGGTGATGACGTGGCGGCGCTCGCGCGGCGGGTTGCTGGCGAAGGTGCGCTCGAACACGTCCAGGGCCATGCGCACCGCCGCGTCACCCACCGCGTGCACCATCACGTCGATACCGTTGGCATCGGCGTTGCGCACGTGGTTTTCGAACACGGCTTCCGGCATGGTCGTCGCGCCGCAGCTGTGCGGCTTGTCGCAGTAAGGTTCAAGCAGGTAGGCGGTGTGGTTCAGCTCGGTGCCGTCGAGCATCAGCTTGAGGGTCTGCGCCTTGACCAGCGGCGAGGCATAGCGGGCGCGCAGGTCTTGCAGGCAGGCGACCGGGTCGTCCTCGGTGCCCATGTTGATGTAGCTGCCCACCACGCGCAGCTTCAGGCGTGCCTCGCGCTCCAGTTGCTGCAGGGTTTCATACAGCAGGGCCTGGTCGCCGGCAGGGTCCAGAAAGCCTGCATCGAACACCGTGGTGATGCCGGCAGCCACCAGTTTTTCTTGCCAGAACGGGATGGAGCGCAAGTACAGGTCGATGCCGGTAGGCAGGTAGCCCGCTTCGCTCAGGCGCTGCATCAGCAACGAATAAGCGGCGCAGTCGATGATGATGCCGGTGGGCTCGCCGGTCACCGGGTCTTTTTCGAACCAGCTGGCGCCTTCTTCCACTGGCGGGGTGTCGCGGTCGATGCCGGCGGCTTTAAGCGCGTAGGTGTTCACCCACATGGTGTGGTAGTCGGTGGACAGCAGGCACACCGGTTTGTCTGGGCAGATCGCGTCCAGCACTTCGCAGCGCAGTAATGCTGCCGGCATCAGCGGCTGAATCCAGCCCATGCCGGTGACGGCCTTTTCCGTGGGGTTGGCGTCGACGTAGCGCTGCAGCATCGCCAGCACTTCGTTTGGATCTTCATGGTTGACCAGCGCCTGGAAGGCAAAGGCGGTGCTCGAGAAGTGCCAGTGCGACTCGACGAAGCCGGGCAGCACCAGCTTGCTGTCGGCATCAACCAACCGGGTAGCGGGGCCTGCGTGGGCCATGACGCTGGCGTGGTTGCCTACGCAGAGGATTCTCTCGCCCTGCACCGCCACGGCAGTGGCCCAGGGCCGGTGCGGGTCGACGGTGTAGATGCGGGCGTTATGGATGATGAGGTCTGCAGCGGTGGTCATGGCGGCTCCCTGGGTCAAAATGCCGCGCTAGTTTTGCGTCGTTAAAAAGTTTTAGTCAATAAAATATTTTGGCGAGTATGGCGATGTTGTATGCTGGCCATCCCGACCGGTTCGGTTCGACAAAGGTAATGACGTGAGCGGATTACGCGAACAGCAAAAGGCCATGCGCCGGGAAACCATCAGCCGTACCGCGCTGGGCCTGTTCGAGGCGCAGGGTTACCAGACCACCACCATGGAGCAGATTGCCCGCCTGGCGGCAGTCTCTGTGCCCACGGTGTTCGCCTACTTCGGTAGCAAGCAGGAGATTCTTCTGGAAAAGCTGCGCGAAGCCGACCACCGCGCAGTCACCCAGGCACGCCGCCGCCTGCCGGAATTCGACGATGCGCTGGATGCGTTGTGCTGTTACGAGGAGCACCTTACCGACTACGCCTTCGCCGTGCTGCCGGCGCCGCTCTGGCGCGAGATCCTGCCGCCCTTGCTGCCATTGTTGGGCGCCGAGCAACGTGACCTGCCTGCGGCGTACAAGCGGGTCAACGACGCGCTGGTCGATGAGCTGAAGCACTTGCTGCAGGACCTGTGCGACAGCGGCAAGCTGCGGGCAGACCTGGATGTTGGCTATGCGGCGTTTCTGATCAACGACTATGGGCACCTTCAGCTGCTGCGCCTGTGCAATTGCCAGGCGCAGGACATGGTTTCACATCGCGCCGAGGTGCGCAGGTTCATGGCCTTGCTGCTGGCCGGCATGCGCGGTTGAGGGCACCCTTATGGCACTGACGTTGCGGCAAGCGCTGGTCACCGACCTGCCTTCGGTCTACCTGGGCGAGCAGGATTACATACGCACCTGGGAGCCAGCTCACGAAACGGCCTGGCAGAACGATCTGCACCGCCACCTGAGCCGTTGGGTCGAGCATTTCGAGCGGCTCACCGTCGCATTGATTGACGAGCAATTCGCCGGTTATTCGTTATGGACACCCACCGGGAACACGGCCGAGTTGTGCACCATCAACGTCAGCCCTGCGTATCGGCGCAGCGGCGTTGGCCGGGCGCTGCTGGCGCGCTATAGCGCCGATGCCGCGCAGTCGGGTCTCAGCCGCCTGGTGCTCAGTGTCCGGGCAGACAACCCCGCAAGGCTGATGTACGAACAGGCCGGCTTCGCCTGCACAGGCACCGACCGCCATGGCTACCTGCGTTTCGAAAAAGCACAACCTGCGCAGGTGTAGACTGTCGCCCCCTTCGTCGATAAGGACATCGTCATGCAGCCCGACAAAGCCTGCGCAGTGCTTCTTTCCAGCACGACACCCCCCAGGATCCTGTTGTTTCGCCACCCGCAGGCGGGTGTGCAACTGGTCAAAGGCAGCCTGCAACCGGGCGAAGCCCCTGGTGCGGCCGCACTGCGGGAGTTGCACGAGGAATCAGGCATCAGCAGCGCGCGGATCAAGCAGGATTTAGGCAATTGGGAGGCGGGTTACCAAGGCCAGGTCTGGTCGTTGCAATTGTGTGAAACCCACGAGGCGTTACCCGAGCAGTGGTCGCACCAGACGCTCGATGATCATGGCCATGAGTTTTCGTTTTTCTGGGCGGCGTTCGACGCGTTGCCCTATTCAGATTGCCATCCGGTGTTTCAGCGCGCGCTGGCTCATGTGTGCTTCATCCTCCCCACTTACGGCTACTCGTTGTTCGCGGCGCAGCACGCCGATATCGGCGCGCTGCTGCATTGAACCGCTCTCTCAGGCGCGGCCGGTTTCAGAACTTCCCGCGCAAGGTCACCATGTAGTTGCGCGGCGCGCCGTACCAGTTGCCGGTGTTGCTGGCATCCACGGTCTGGAAGTAGGTCTTGTCGAACAGGTTGTTGCCGTTGAGCGTGGCCGTCCAGTGCTCGTCGATACGGTACTCGACCAAACCGTTCCACACCGCATAGCCGGCCTGGCGGAAGGCATACGGGTCTTGCTGGCTGAGCGAGCCGTCGGGCATGCGATGCTGGACGAAACCTTGCTTGTAGCTGTCACTTTGAATGGTCGCACCCAGGCCGACTTTCCAGCGTTCGAATTCACCCGGCAGCTGGTAGGTGGTGAAGAATTTGAACAGGTGCTTGGGCGTCTGCGTGCTCATCGGCAGGCCGTCGTTGTCCGGGTTGCCGGCCGTGCGCTGTTTGTTGATGTTCAGGGTGTAGCCGACCATGGCCTGCCAGCCCGGCAGCAGCTCGCCGGAGATCTCGCTGTCGATGCCCTTGCTGATGACCTCGCCGGAAGCGCTATAGAAGCCTTGGCCGATGCTCACCGCTTCATTCATGCGTTTGGTGTAGTACAGCGCACTGGACAGGTTCAGGCGCCCGCCCAGCAATTCACCTTTGGTGCCGAACTCGTAGGTTTCGCCTTCAATCGGCTCGAGCGGCTGGCTGCTGGCCGACTTGTAGGCCGTCTGTGGCTGGAAAATCTCGGCGTAGCTGGTGTAGAGCGACCACTGCTCGTTCAGGTCCAGCACCAAAGCGCCAAACGGGGTGACCTCGCCGCGGTTGCTCTCCTTGACCCGGGTGTCCATGTTGAAGTTGGGCACCACGGTGCGCACGTTGTCGCGGTAATCGGAATAGCGTGCACCGAGGGTCAGGTGCAGCGGCTCGGCCAACTGTGCCTTGAATGTGGCATAGGCGCCAGATTTGCGCTGGTTCCAGTCTGGGTTGTAGTAATAGATGCCAGGCGTGCGTGGCTTGGGCATCGAGCCTGCGTCGCCGGTGGTGATGTCGAACGGCACGTTGATGTCGCTGGTGGTCGACAGGTCGCTGTGGTCGGAATAGGTGCGCATCACTTCTTCGTAATCGGCACCGACCAGCACCTCGTGTTGCAGGCCGAAAGCTTCGAAGGTGCCGGACAGGTTGGTGTCGAACAAGTCCTGCTCGTTGCTGTAGCCACGGATGAAGCGTTTGAAGGTGGTCAGGTTGGTGACTGGGTTGACCGAGTCGCTGACTTCGCCGATGTCCTGGGTCGAGTCGAATTTGCTTTTGGTGTAGCTGGCCTTCAGCGACCAGTTGTCGTCAAGCGCGTGCTCGACCTTGGCGAAGTATTCGGTGCGCTTGTAGTTGTTGGCCGACCAGTCGGCTGCCAGCGAGCGGCTGCGCGAGGTGCCGATGGGCGAGCCGTCCTTGTAGCGCACCATGCCACGGTCCCAGTAGCCGTCCATGTCGCGCCACTCGTAGGTGCCGCCGATGCTGACCAGTGTGGCGGGGCTGAGGTCGGCTTCGAGGGTGCCGAAGATCACGTGTTTTTCGCTGTCGGCGTTGTCGTAGAAGTACTGTTTGTCCTCGAACGACATGGCCACCCGGCCGCGCAAGGCACCGTCGAACCCGAGCGGGCCGGTCAGGTCGACTTCGCTGCGGTAATTGTCCCAGCTGCCGGCCGACTGGCTGACTTTGAGCTGGTTGTAGGGCAGGGCGCGCTTGCGCACCAGGTTGATGCTGCCACCCGGGTCGCCGGTGCCGCCGAACAGGCCGTCCGAACCACGCAGTACTTCGACGTGGTCGTAGGCGGTCATGTCGGGCAGGGTGTCGAAGGTTTCGTTGCGCAGCATCGGCGCGCCGCCGTCGGTCTGGATGCTGCGGATGACGAAGCCGCGTGAGTAGATCTCGTTCTTCGAATCGTTGCCGCCAACCACGGTAATGCCTGTGGTCTGGTCGAGCACCTGGGTCAGGCTGGTGAGGTGCTGGTCCTCGATACGCTGGCTGCTCATCACCGACACCGACTGGGGCGTTTCGCGCAGGCTGCGCGTGCGCTTGCCGCCTGCGGCGATGGCACCGGTGGTGTAGGACCCGGTGTTTTCAGTCTGTTCGCCGAGGTTGGCGGTGCTGGTCACGTTGGTCGGGTCGAGGGCCACGGCGCCTTGCTGTGCGCCGTGGCCAACGGGCATCAGGCGATAGCCGCCGCTGGCTTGCGGCGCAGCCAGCAAACCACTGCCTTGCAACAGGCGTTGCAGGGCCTGGTCGCTGCTGAAACTGCCTTGCAGGCCGGGGCTGTATTTGCCAGCGAGGTCTGCGGGGGCGAAAGCAATGTTCAGGCCGGTGGCGCGGCTTAGTGCGGTGAGCGCGGCGTCCAGCGAACCTGCGGGGATGGCCAGTGCATGGCGGGCGCTGCTGTCGGCTTGTGCGGCGTGGGCCAGCGGCACGCAGGCCAGGCCCAGGCTGGCGCAGAACAGGGCATGGCGGATGGCGATGCGCAGGGGGAGGTGTCGAGTCACGTCGGGTCTCGTTGGCAGTTGGAGTGTTTTGCTGTGTATGCCGGGCGAGATCGAAAACCCCTTCACGCTGCAGAGATTTTTTTTGCCGTTGTGTGGATCAAGCGCTCAGGCGCACCCAGTAACGGGTGAATGCGTGCAGGCGCAGGCCGTGGGTCTGGGCGATGAAGGCCAGGGTGGCGTCGGTGTCGGCAAGGTTGAAGTTACCGCTGATCAGGCGTTGGCCCACCTGAGGTTCGCACCCCAGGTAGCCGCTGCGGTAACGGCCCAGTTCGCCGAGCAGCTCGGCCAGTGGCATGTCGCGTGCGGGCAGCACACCGTCTCGCCAGGCTGCAGCGTCTTGGGCGCTGCCTGGCAAGCGCAGGCAATGGTCCGCAGTCAATCGCCAGGTTTCGCCTGCCTGGGCGATCACGCCATCGCCCAGGCGAGGGACCATGCGCACGGCGCCTTCGGTGACACCCAGGCGGCATGCCTGTGGGTCGAGGCGCACGCTGAAGCAGGTGCCCAAGGCTTCGAACCGTCCAAGTACCGCGCTCACGCGCAGCGGGCGAGGGCGCGGGCTGCCGGGGTCGGCGCCACTGTTGAGGTTCAGCTCGCCGCGCAGCAGCTCGATCTCCCTTACGTGCGCGTCGAAGTTAAGGCGCACGGCGCTGTCAGTGTTGAGCTCCAGCACGCTGCCATCGGCCAGGGTCCAGCGCCGGTGCTCGCCAACGCCGGTGCTGTAGTCAGCCAGCAGGCGCTGAACGGGCACGGCCTCGCGCAGGCTCCAGGTGGTGCTGCCGACTGCGGCGAACAGGGCTAGCAGCCTGAGCATCTGGCGCCGCTGCAGGCGTGCTTCGGGCAACTTGGCCAGGGCCTGGCGAGCCAGCCCGCTCGGCATGCCGGCGAAGCGGCCGGTCAGGCTCTGCATGCGCGCCCAGGCCAAGCGGTGCGCGTCATCACTGGCCAGCCACGCATCGAAGGCCTGGCGTGTGGCCAGGTCGGGCTGGTTGTAGGTCAGGCGGATCGACCAGTCGATGGCCTGGTCGACCGCTTCACTCGGTAGCGAAGGCAGCGCGGCGCCTTTCATGGTGCGGTCTCGAAAACCAGTTGGTAGCAATGGCGCAGGGCTTTGGCCAGGTCACGTTCGACCGTCGACAGTGACACCCCAAGCTGCTCGGCGATGCGAGGGCAGGGCAAACCGTCCAGTTGCGCCAGCAGGAAGATGCTTCGCGCACGCTCGGGCAAGGTGTCGAGCAGGCGGTCGATGGCCACCAGGGCTTCGATGGCCAGGGCGCTGGTTTCGGGCGAAGGTGCTTGCGCCTCGGGCAGCTGTGCCAGGGTTTCCAGCCAGGCACGTTCGATGTCGCGATGGCGCCACAGGTCGATCACCAGCCCGCGGGCAATGGTCCGCAAATAGGCGCGTGGGGCTTGTGGCATTTGCGCCTGGCGCCGCTGCAGCACGCGGACGAACGTGTCCTGGGCCAGGTCGGCCGCATCCGCTGCGTTGTTCAGCCGATGGCGTAGCCAACCTTGCAGCCAGCCATGGTGTTCGACGTAGAGGTGCTCGATGGGGTGTCTGGCGGGCATGCGTGCTTCCCTTGCCATGCATGAATGCTAATGACTCGCATTATTGCGTAATAGTGACGCAAGAAACCAGTGCTGGTGCTGCGCCCGCACAAACCCCTTGGATATGGATACCCTTGTAAAATAGAATCACTACCATTTACGCCACTGCAAGGTCTTCCCCATGATCGACGCCGCGACGCCCTCGGAGCACAGCCTGCCCGCCCTGTACCGTGAGCACCGTGGCTGGTTGGAAGCCTGGCTGCGCCGGCGCATGGGCAACGCCTGGGATGCGGCCGACCTGAGCCAGGACACCTTCCTGAAAGTGTTGGCCAGTGCTCAGCCACTGGCCGAGATTCGCGAGCCGCGTGCCTACTTGTTGACCGTGGGCAAGCGCTTGCTGAGCAATTTCCACCAACGTCGTAGCCTGGAGCAGGCCTACCTGGATGCACTGGCGCAGTTGCCTGAGCAAAGCCTGCCCTCCCCGGAGCAGCGCTGGATACTGCTAGAAACCCTGCAAGCGCTCGACGAACTGCTCGACGGCCTCAAGGCTCCGGTGCGCAAGGCCTTTCTCTGGAGCCAGCTGGAAGGCCTGGGCTACAGCGAGATCGCTGAGCGTCTGGCGGTGTCCGAGCGCACCGTCAAACGCTACATGGCGCAGGCCTACGAGCACTGCCTGCTGGCGCAGCTGTAATGGCAGCGCCCACCCTGGAGGCCCGTGAAGTGGTGCGTGCCGCTGCGCGCTGGCTGGCGTTGCTGGAGTCTGGCAAGGCCAGCGAAGGCGAGTTGCAGCGCCTGGAACAGTGGCGTGCCAGCAGCAGCCAGCACGAGAGCGCTTGGCAACAGGCGCTGTTGCTGCGCCAGCGTTTTGCGCAATTGCCTGGCGAGCTGGCGATGGCCACGTTGGACCGCCCGGCTGCCGGGCGCCGTGCGCTGCTGAAACAGGCGCTTGGGGTAGCGGCGTTCGTCCCTGCCGCCTGGCTGCTTGCAAGGCAGATGCCGTTGGAGGCTTGGACCGCGGATGTGCACACCGCCGTGGGGGAACGCAGGCGATTGCTGTTGAGCGATGGCACGGCCCTGCAGCTGAACACCGACAGTGCAGTCGACATCGACCTGGCTGCGCGACGGCTGACATTGCGACGCGGTGAGGTTGCTCTCACGGTGCCCAATGGCGTGAGCATGGCCGTGCAGGTCACTTTTGGCCAAGTTGCCGTCAGCGGGGCGGAGGCCTGTGTGCGCCTGTTCGAGCAGGCTTGCCAGGTAGCGGTGGTCAACGGCACGGTTACCTTGCAACCGCTGCGCGGTACAGCCCTGGTGCTGCAGGCGGGGCAACAGGCCAGCCTGCAGGCCGGAGGCGTTGGCCCGGTCACTGCGCTGGATGACCTGCAGCTGGGCTGGCGCGACGGGGTGCTGAGGCTGGACGACCGGCCATTGGGCGACCTGCTGCGCGAGTTGCGCAGGTACCGCGCCGGGGTGCTGCGTTGGGAGCCGGCGCTGGAAACCCTGCGGGTCACCGGCACCTTCCGCCTGGACGACACCGACCGCGTACTGTCGCTGCTGGCTGCCAGCCTGCCGCTGGAGGTGCATGCGCGTACCCGTTACTGGGTCTCACTGGCTGCACGCGAAAATCGCGCGTGAGGCTGTCCCCTTTTTTCCACTCGCCGGTCATTAGCAGTAGGAAAAAATAACGGGAGCCTTGTTCAATGCCTGCAGTACTGCCTTGCCGCCCACGCCCCTGGATGCACCTGGGGTTCACCCTGAGCCTGCTGTTGAGTACACCCGCCTGGGCCGATGACCTGGCACGGCGGGCCTACGAGGTGCCCGCTGGCAGCCTGGGCGCCGCGCTTACCCGCTTTGCCGACCAGGCCGGTGTCAGCCTTTCGCTGGACCCAGCACTGCTTGATGGCCGGCAAAGTACCGGGCTGTCCGGCAGCTACAGCGTGGCCGAAGGTTTCATGCAGTTGCTGCAAGGCAGCGGCCTGCAACTGCAGCAGGTCGGGGAGGGTGCGTACACCCTGGTACCCGCGTTGCAGGGGGCCGGTGCGCTGGAAATCGCCCCGACCAGCATTGTGGGCGGGCATGCATCAGGCGACGAAGCACAGCCTTACGCAGGCGGCCAGGTCGCCCGCCAGGGCGCTCAAGGCCTGCTCGGTGCGCGCGATTTCATGGACACACCGTTCAGCATGACCACCTACACCAGCGACTTGGTCAAGAACCAGCAGGCCCGCACCCTTGGCGACCTGATCGCCAGCGACCCGTCGGTACGCGCCACCAACCCGGCCGGTGGGCGTTTCGAGCAATTCACCATTCGCGGTTTTAGCCTGTTCAACAGCGATGTGGCCTACAACGGCCTGTACGGCATCCTGCCGACGTATTCGATCGACATGGAAATGGCCGACCGAGTGGACATCATCAAAGGCCCGAGCCAGCTCATCAACGGTATCTCGCCACGAGGAAGCGTGGGTGGCGGCATCAACGTGGTGCCCAAGCGCGCCAGCGATAACCCTGTTACCGAATTCACGGGCAGTTACGCCTCCAGCAGCCAGGCGGGCGGCGCGGTGGATATCGGCCGGCGCTTTGGCGAGGGTGGCCAGTTCGGCGTGCGCTTCAACGGGGTGAAACAGGCCGGCGATACCGAATGGGACCACCAGCGCGTCGAGCGCGAAATGGCCGTGTTGGGCCTGGATTTTCGCGGTGAGCGCCTGCGCGTCTCGGCCGACCTGGGCCACACCGAGCGTGACACCGACGCACCGCAGGAGCGGGTGCTGGTCGGCGCCAATGCCAAGGTGCCGAACGCCAACGACGTGCACCACAACTACGCCCAGGCCTGGAGCCAGGCGCGTACCAACGACACCTTCGGCGCGCTGAATGCCGAGTACGACATCAGCGACTCGCTGCTGGCCTATGGCGCGGTCGGGGCTCGCAAGAGTCATCATGACTTCCTGCGGCACAACGTTTCGGTCATCAACGACGCAGGTGACTTCACCGTCCAACCACGCGATTTCACCCGCGATGAAACGGTGCGTACCGCCATGGCCGGGCTGCGCAACTGGTTCCACACCGGGCCCGTCAGCCATGAGCTGAACCTGGCCGCCACCTACTTCTACATGGATTTCGAAAACGGCGGGGCGCGCTATGCCTCGGCGCCCAGCAATCTCTACAACCCGTTCGCAACGCCAACACCAGGCACCCCGACGCGGATCGATGCCAAGGTGTATACGGAGAACCGCTTCACCGGGCTTGCGCTGGCCGACACCCTCGGCTTTTTCGACGACCGCCTGTTGCTGACGCTCGGTGCCCGCTGGCAGCGCGTGCAGGTCGATGACTGGAGCAATGGCGTCAAAGGCGACACGGCCTATGACGAGGAGAAGGTTTCGCCGTCGGGCGGCGTGCTGCTCAAGGTTACCGACCAGCTTTCGCTGTACGCCAACTACATGGAGGGCTTGAGCCAAGGCAAGATCGCCCCTTCGACTTCGGTCAACGAGGACCAGATCTTCCCGCCGTTCACCAGCCGCCAGGTCGAGGTGGGCGCCAAGTACGACCTGGGCCGCGTTGCCTTCACCGCCAGTGCTTTTCGTATTCGCCAGCCCGCCTACGAGACCAACGCCCGCTCACGCGTGTTCGGCCCCAATGGCAAACGTGACAACCGCGGCATCGAGCTCAGCGTGTTCGGCGAACCGCTTACCGGCGTGCGCCTGCTGGGTGGGGTGATGTTTATCGACAGCGAACTGACCGACACCGTGGGCGGCACCTTTGACGGTAACCGCGCGCCGGCGACACCGGAATACAACGTCAACCTTGGCGCGGAGTGGGATGTGCCCGGGGTGGCCGGGCTGACGTTGACGGCGCGCGGGATTCATTCCAGCTCGCAGTACCTTGACCAGGACAACAGCAAGCAGATCGATGGTTGGGAGCGGTTCGACTTGGGCGCGCGGTATGCCTTCAAGGTCGAGGCTACCGAGGTTACCTTGCGGGCCAGCGTGGAGAACGTGATGGATGAGCGTTACTGGGCTTCGGCCGGGGCGTCGGATGACAGTGAGCCTGGGTTGACGTTGTCTACGCCGCGGACGTGGTTGTTGTCGGCGACGGTAGGTTTTTAGCATCGAAGGTGGACTTGAAGGGGAGAAGAATGGAAGGCCTCAGCGCTTACCCTGCACTTTGACCGCTCCAGGCATCAGGGCCGAAGGTTATTGCCGAGCGAGTTTAGTCAACTTGTGTCGCTTCGTTTTCAAACTCCGGCTGGAGCGTCCCGGGCCAGAGACTTTTCTGAAAGTGGGAAAGCTAACACCCGTGACTTGAAGTGCGATGGCGGAGGCTGATTCAGGCAAGGTTGCCCCGGATGAGCGTCTTTTTCTTGCGGCCATGTTGGAGCTAGAGAAAGCCGCGACCTGAACGGTTTGCCCACTCGAACCGGGGCTGATCGCTGGTGAAAGGGGAGGTGAGCCCTCGCCTTGTCTATCCTCGTCGATGATTCGAAATGAAGTCATATCCAGGCCACCTGACAAATAGTTAGATGGAAATTCGGGGTTATATTCATGTGGTGTTGAAACCGTGAGGGCTGTGAGCGTTGAAGGGTCTCGCCAACTACGCACGCCCCAATTTACAAGCCCTATCAGCGTTGCGATAACACCGAGGGCAATGCTAGCGGTGTAGATATTCGATGATGCCGATTCGTCAGTGCCAGCAAGCGATAGGGCTGTAGAGACCCCCCCTAGCAATGAGGTGATGCCGCCGATGGCGATTGTGGCTATGTTCGGGAGCCCTTCCGCGGTCGTTGCATGCCTTTTCAGTACGGAGCCAAAACGGCTGAGTGTAAAGTTGGCGCCACCCTTTGTGGCTTCGCGGTAGCCGCCACGTGCGAGAAGGTAGATACCGATCGCGAACCAGAAAAAGCCGACAGCAGTACTCCACAAGTAACGCGTCGCATCGAAGGCTCCAAGCCTTTGGGGAGAGAGGGACTCTGTGGTTGTACTCTCATGGGAATCACTCGAACTTGGATAACCGGAACTTTCAATGGGAAACAGGCCGCTGCCGTCCCGATATCGCACCGGATTGTTCCTGACCATTCGATACAAGTTGTGCCCGTCGACAAGCCCACTTGGGTCAGCACTCAGCCACCTGCCCAATGCCGGCAGGTAATAGCGCCAGCCGTAGTAGTACAGCCCCGTCGCATCACGTTCTTTACCTGAGTAACGCCACGTTCGTTGGGTCAAATTGTCTGCTTCTACGGTGGCCTCATCGGTGCCCGTCGTTTCCCCGAATGGTGCATATTCTTCGCGACAGACGAGCTTGCCGTCCTGGTCCGTTTCGCCACCGTTGCTGCCCAGATGGTCGCTGAAACCATAGCGAATATGACCTTCTTTGTTCAGCCGATCTTCCACCCAGCGCACATCACCAGCCGCGCTGATGACAATGTGCTTTTGCAGTTGGCCATCGAGCAGCCGCTGACGCGTTTCACAACCGCCGGCATAGGTGGTGATCGTCGTCCGTACCCCATGCTCTGTGTTGACCGTACTGATCTTGCGGGTGCGTGTGCCGCCGTCGGCATAGTGGTAGCGCTCCGTGTCGTCTGCGCCTTCCTGCGTACGTGCCACCAGGCAAACCTGGCGCAACTGGTTGTCCGCCAGCCAGCTCAATGGCCTGCCATCGGCCAGCTGTTTTTGCAGCCCACCGGCCACGAATCCGTTATCCGGCGTCAGCCCATGGCCTTCGGGCAGGGCGCGGTTGCTGGCTGTGGCAACGAGCAGTTGGCGGGTTCGCGAACCTGCGCCGCCGTTGTGGCTGAGGGTGGTCAGGTTGTCTCCATCGTCGTAGGCATAGTGCTCGGTGTAACGGCCCCAGACCCTGCCGCCTTTGCGGTCCGAAGCGGCAAAGCCAGGGGCCCAGTAGTCGCTGACCGGAACACGTTCACGACCGCTTGCAAACACCAGCCGATACAGCGAGTCGTAGTGGTATTCGCGCACCCCATTGGCCAGCTGGTTACGATGCCACATCGGGTCGGCGCCTTGGTCATCGAGGATGACGATGTTGCCTGCCGGGTCGTACGCATAATGCAGGTCGCAGATCACCAGCGCCCCCAGGGCATGATCGGTTGGGCGCTCTGTCCGGTGCCGCGCCAACTGCTGCGTTGTTGGCGCATAGGTGTAGGTGTCGATCACCCCGTTACCCGCCGTTTTCGAAAGCAACTCACCGCCCGCTCGACGCTGCACCGCTTTAACCACCCAGGCTTCATCTTGATTGTGGCGTAGCCGGGTTTCGCGCATTGCGCCGCTGACATCATAGGCAGTTACCGTCGTCACGCCCGCAGCATTGGTCTGCTGCAAAATACCGCCGACAGCATCATGGCGTGCTGTCACCAGCAAGGCCTGCACTTCCAGCTCGCCCTCGCTGCTGCCTGCCCAGTCTGGCTCGTTCGCCTCCGGGCGCAGCAAGCGCTGACGTGTCTCCAGCACCTGGCCGCTCAGAGAAACGCAGTGGGTTTGCATGACACCGGCATTGTCATACTGCTCGGTGAGGGTGCCGACCAGGTTACGGTCGCGGTGGGTGCCCTCTGCTGGCGCGTAGCGTGCCCGTTCACGCAGGCGCGGATTACCGCCGGCCGCGTGCTCTTCGGCCGCGAATGGCCGCCCGCCCTGGCCTGGGATTTCATACATGATGCGTTTGATTGTGCCTTGAGCATTGCATGCCCAAAGCTCACGGCCAGCGCTGTCGGTCAGCGTCAGGGTGGCATCACCGTCGGCGGTATGCAGCCTCAATAATTGGCCGCCAAGGCCGCTGACGCGAGTGGCATCGGGCAGCGGTGGCAGACCAGCAGCGGCCTTCAGTGGCCTGGCACCGAACAGCCGGACCGTGCGCGTTGGCATGTCCGAGTCGGTGCGGGTTTGCAGCCAGCGCGCCGCTGCGCCAGCGCCTTCGTCATCAGGGTGGCGAAGCATGCGCAGCGCCAACAGTGGGTTGCCAGCACTGGAACTGACCGCAACATCAGGGGTGCCCGAGTAATGTTCGGCAACGCGCATCGACAATCTCCAGGGGCGTCGCTGTAGCTACGCTCGCGAGTTTAATGCCGTGCCGTCTGCCGCCGCACCTGGCAGATCTGTCAGGTTACGCGGCGGTTAGCGCATGCTAAGGGCCTTGGCTAAGGCGTGCCGTTGCGCCCGTGCAGCACGTAGCCCGGCCGGTCGGTCAGGCGCTTGAAATACTCACTCACAGCCGGCAGGTTCGGGTGGTCGAAGGGCGTTTCGAACCAGCGGTTGACCGAAAGCCCGATGGGAATATCGGCCAGGGTGAATCGGTCGCCCGCCACATAGGCACCGGTCGCTGCCAACTGTTGGTCGAGTATGCGCATGTACCGGGACCAGTCCGCGCACCCTGCGGCAAGTGCTTGGGCATCCTGATGCGCAGGCGAATGCCGCACCAGCGACATGAACGCATAGCTCCATGAGCGGTTCAGGTCCGAGGCCTGCCAGTCGATCCACTGATCGACCCTGGCCCGGGCCTTGGCCTCGGTGGGGTACACGGCGGCATCGCCATAACGCGTGGCCAGGTAGCGGATGATGGTGTTGGACTCCCACAGCGTGAAGTCGCCGTCCTGAATCACCGGGACCATGGCGTTGGGGTTCAACGCCAGGAATTCCGGGGCGTCGGTGGCTTGGAAGCCCGTGCCCCAGTCTTCGCGCTCGAAGGGGATATCGAATTCGCTGCAGGTCCACAGGACCTTGCGCACGTTGATGGAAGACGCCCTGCCCAATATCCGTAACATGCTGTCAGTCCTTTACCGGGAAGAGCCGATCGTCAACCACGGCCCTTCCTCGGTCAAGCGCAAAAACAGCGGTCAGTAGCGCACTTCCACGCCCACGTATGCGCCGACGCCGTCGCCCGGCCAGAACGCTGCCGTGTCCTGCCCCCGTGCGTTGTACACCGGGGTGATGGCGGTCACGTAGGCCTTGTTGGCGAGGTTCTTCAGGTCCAGCGAGACCTTCCAGTTGCCCTTGGGTGCTTCATAGCCCAGGTTCGCGCCCCAAATGGTGTACGACGGCGCGTACAGGCTGTTGGCATAGTCCGCCGCCGTGCGCGATGCCGACTGCACATTCACGCCGGTGTACCAGCCGCTGTGGTCCTGGTACTGCAGCTCGCCCTGGTAGATGTGCTTGGGCACGCCCGGCAGCTGGTTGTCGCCGAAAGTCTCGTCATGGCGGTAGTAGAAGTCGTTGTAGGTGTACACCTGGCGCCAGCGCACCAGGTCGCCCTGGGCGTTTTCCCACAGGCGGGTGTTGAGGCCGGCCTCGACGCCCTGGTGGATGGTCGGCGAAGCGTTGAATGCGCCGGTGACCGCCGCCGCCGTGGAGGTGGCGGGAATGATCTGCACGTTCAGCAACTCGTCGTGGATCCACGAGCGGTACAGCGCCAGGCTACCGTCGAAGATGCCGTACGAGCCCTTGATGCCAACCTCGAAGGTGTTGGCCTTCTGCTCAACCAGCGGGCGGATGTAGGGCAGGGCAGGGCCGGAGCCTGAGTATTCCCACGAGGCAGGCGGGTCGATGCTGCGGCTGAAGTTGGTGAACAGCTGCAGGTTGGGGTTGAACTCGTAACGCAGGCCGATGCGTGGGGCGATGCTCCAGTTGTCGTAGTCCACGTGCTGTGGGAAGGCGGTGGTGTTGGGGTTTACCGCGTGGTCGATGTCGACCTTGCGCCGCACGTTGACGAACGACACGCCGCTGGTGAGCCACAGGTTATCGACCAGGTTGAGGTCGTTGCCCAGCGCGATCACCCGGTCGAACGAGTCCTTGTAGTCGACTTTCTTCAGCGACACCTTGTCGTCGTTGGCCGAGTTCACACCGCCGCGCAGGTGCTGGGTGGAGGTGAAGGCAATGTTGCTGCGGCTTTCATGGCCAAACAGGGTATCGACGCGGTCGTAGCCCAGCAGCAGGCCAAGGTCGTGCCAGTCCCAGTAGCTGGGGTTGCTCGGGCTGCGCGGGCTGTTGGTGTGGCGGTAGTCGTGGTACGACAGGCCGACGGTCAGGCGGGCGTCGTCGTCGAAGGTGTAGGTGGTCTTGCTGCCCAGCCAGATGCTGCCCGGGCGGCGCGCACCGGCACCGCTGCTTTCGGCGGTGGCGCTGGCACGGCGGCTGTGGTGCAGGGCGCGATCGAGGGTGGTGGCGCTGGGGTCGTTGTGGCTTTCATCGCGGTAGCGCAACAGCAGGCGGGTTTCCAGTTTCGGGCTGAAGCGGTAACCGGCGTTGGCCACGATGCCCGAGCTCTTCGACAGGCTGTAGTCGCGGTAGCCTTCGTTGCGGTAGTTGTCGGCTTGCAGGTAGTAGTCCAGGTCGCCTTCGACACCGCCGTAGCTGATGCTCTGCTTCTGGTAGTGGTAGCTGCCGGCCTCGGCGCGCACGCGCAGGCCGGGGGCGCTGTAGCCGCTATGGTTGACGAAGTTGACCGCGCCGCCCAGGGTCAGCGCGCCGTACTGGAAGGCGTTGGCGCCACGCAGGATCTCGGTGTAGTTGACGCCGCTGGTGTTGAGAAACTCGTAGGGCGTGCCGCCCGGGCCGGTCAGCGGCAGGCCATCGAAGAGGAACTTGATGCCCTCGCGAAAGTAGCCCGGCGAGGTGTTGGCGCCCGAGCCTCGGATCGAAATCTTCGCCGCATCGTTGCCGCCGGTGGACTGCACGAATACACCGGGCTGGTAGGCGAGGGTGTCCTGCAGGGTGGCGGTGCGGCCCTTGGCGACTTCTTCGCTGTCGACCACGCTGGTGCCGCCAGGCACTTCGGCCAGGGCGCTGGCAGCCTGTTGCACTTCGGTTTGCTTGTTGCCTTGCACGGTCACCGTGCCCAAAGCCTGGTCAGCCGCCAGTACCGTGACCGGGGCCAGCAGGGCCGTGGCCACGGTGGCCAGGGCGGCCTGGCGGATGGCCAGGCGCAGTGGAAGGAGTTGAATCGCACGCATCGTCGTATTCCTTGGAAGTCATCGTAGGTCCTCGGCGTTCTATGGGAATAGTCAGGCCTGTCGCAAAGTGCAGGAGCAGTTTCTGTGCCACATGGCAAAGTGCCTGAAGTTGCGGGCTTGATCGGCTGTTTTAAATAACCCAGTGAACAGAACAACAAGTTTTGTTGTAGCGCTGTTGGCGGCTGAACAGTTGTTGTTATATGCAAATTACCAAATCAAAGCCTTGCGCCAGAGGGCCTGCAGCGCTGCTGGTGTTCGCGCTGCAACAGGCAGTGAACAGTTTGTGTGGCATCACAACTTGCCAGCGTAGAAAAGCCCAATAAATAGGCGGCAAAAGGCTGGCACGACTACTGCAATACCCTTTGCAAAGCAGTTTGGCGATCTTCGCAGCCTTCGCGAATATCGGCCTTATATATAAAGGGAGTATGTGCAGTGCGTGCGAAAGTTCGACCCTACAGTCACTCGCTGGCCACGGCCGCCAGCGTGCCGGTGTTGCTGACGCTGCTCTGCCCAGCCGTGATGGCCGAAGCGGCGCAGGCCACCTTGCAAACCGTGACCGTCACCGGCGCAGCGGCCACCGGCGCGCAACAGGACCAGAAGCGCCTGCAGAAGGTCGCCGGCAACACGGCGGTGGTCGACAACCGCCAGGTCGAACAGGGCCGTGCAGCCAACGCCGAGGACGTGCTGGCGCTGCAACCGGGCGTGTTCGCCCAAGGCACCAGCGGCACTGCGGCCAACAAGATCTCCATTCGCGGCTCGGGCCTGAACACCTTCTACCAAGGCTACGTGCTGGGTACCAAGTTCCTCTTCGACGGCCTGCCGATCACAGGCCCCGGTGGCACTCAGGAAGACTTCCTCGACATGCAGGCAGTGGACCACACCGAAGTGCTGTACGGCGCCAACGCCTACCAATACGCCGCGCTGTCGCTGGGCGGGGCGATCAACATGGTCAGCAAGACCGGGCGCACCGACCCGGGCAACTACGCCCGCTTCGAAATCGGCAGCTACGGCTACCGCAAGCAGCAGTTGAGCACCGGCGGCGTGGTCGGTGACAGCGACTACTACATCAACGTGCTGCACAACGAACGCGACGGTTACCAGGACCACGCCAGCAACGAGGGCCGTGGCCTGGCCGCCAACTTCGGCCACGTGTTCAGCCCCAAGCTCGAAACGCGGTTGTTCGTCAAATACCGCGAAGAACAGCTGATCAATGGCAACACCCTGACCCGCCAGCAGCTCAAGCATGACCCGCGCAGCAACGTCGCACCGACCGGCCGGCGCAAGGACGGCACCACCTTCATCGGCAACAAGACCACCTACACCTTTGATGACGGCAACCAGCTGGAAGTGGGCGCCACGTACAACAACTACCCGCTGCTCAACGGCTGGCGCTACGCCGTGGCGCCGCAGGACTGGCGCTCCAAGGACATCAGCCTGAGCCTGCGCTACCTGCGCACCGGTGACCGCTTCCTCGGCCTGCCCAGCGAAAGCAGCATCATCTTCAGCAACACCCGCGCGTACCTCGCCGACGTGAAGTCGCACAGCCGTGCCACCGGCGTGAAGATCCAGGAGACCAACTACACCGGCTCACGCGACACCGTGCTGACCTTCGCCAACGAGCTGCAGCTGGCCGATGACCTGTGGCTGTCGTCGGGGCTGTCGTTCATCAATATCCGCCGCAAGGCCGAGATCGAAGGCACCACGCTGACCACCGCCAACCCCAGCAACCTCCCCACCAGCGTCGAGTACGTGGAGAACGACCTGGCCCCGCGCCTGGGCCTGCGCTACCAGATCAACCCCGACTTCACCGTGTTCAGCAACGTCAGCCGCAGCGTCGACCCACCAGTGACCTGGCAACTGGGCTCCACCAGCAACCCGTTCCTGTACGATGTGCGGCCGCAGAAGGCGACCACCTTCGAGGTAGGGGTACGCGGCAGCCATGGCATTTTCGACGGCAGCCTGACCCTGTACCGCTCGTGGGTGCAAAAGGAGCTGCTGACCGTGGTGGTGCGCCAGGCCTCCGCCACCCAGGACCAGCTCACCGCCACCTCCAACGCCAGCCCGACCATTCACCAGGGCATCGAAGCCGGGCTCAGCGCCTTGCTCTGGGCCGGCGCCAACGGCGACACCCTGGACCTGCGCCAGGCCTACACGCTCAACGATTTCCACTACCGCGACGACGACACCTTCGGCGGCAACGAACTGCCCAGCCTGCCGCGCCAGGTGTACCAGGCCGAGCTCGCCTACCGCCAGGCCAGCGGCTTCTACGCCTCGCTCAACCTGCGCGCCGCCAGCAGCTATTACATCGACTACGCCAACACCTGGCAGGCACCGTCGTACGTGCTGTGGGGCGCCAAGGTCGGGTACCAGGCGCCGAGCAAGAAGTGGGAAGTGTTCGCTGACCTGCGCAACCTCACCGACGAGCGCTATGCCAGTGCGGCCAACACCGCCTACAACGCCAATGGCCGCGACTCGGCCAACTTCTACCCGGGGGACGCCTTCTCGGTGACCACCGGCGTGGCGTTGCGGTTCTGATGCGCACGCCGCTGCAGCACCTCATCCCACTGGCCAGCGCGCTGCTGCTGGCCGCCTGCTCGCCGCCCGCGCCACCGGACACCGCCAGCACCCTCAAGGGTGAAACGGTGCGCGAAGTGGACGGCGTACTGCGCTACGCGCCGGGTGATTTTGTCGAGCAGCAGCCGGGCCGGCGCGGGGGCACCTTGCGCGTGTCGGCCGCAGGCGACGCTGGCAGCTTCGATGTTCACGCGCTGTCCCACGGCAACATCGCCTGGATGGGCCGGGTGCTGTTCGACTGCCTGGTCTACCAGACCGAAGACGGCACCCTCACGCCGTGGTTGGCAAAAAGCTGGGACATCAGCGCCGATGGCCTGACCTACACCTTCCACCTGCGCGACGATGTCACCTTCAGCGACGGCGAGCGCTTCAACGCCGAAGCGGTGCGGGTCAACCTGGAACACATGCGCGACCCGAAGACCAAGTCGCCACTGGCCGCCGCCTATATCGCGCCGTACCTGAAGGGCCGCGTGGTCGATGAGCTCACCTTCGAGGCCACCTTGCGCGAGCCCTATGCGCCGTTCCTGGATGTGCTGTCGCAAGGCTGGCTGGGGATGATCTCGCCACGGCAGATACTCGAAGCGCCCGCGACCATCGCCAGCAAGCCCATCGGCAGCGGCCCGTTCGTGCTCACCCGTTGGGTGCGCGTGCAGGGCGCAACCTTCGAGCGCCGCCGTGGTTACAACTGGGCGCCGCCCGCCACCCATCACCAGGGTGAGGCCTACCTTGACCGCATCGAGCTGAGCTACGTGCCCGAAGCCATGATCCGCTACACCTCGCTGGAGGCCGGCGACAGCGACATGGCCCTGGATGCACCGGCGCAGAACGCCGAGGCGATCCGCGCCAACCCTGACCTTGTACTGCGCAGCCGCATCCGCAAGGGCATCCCGTTTCGCAGCATCACCTTCAATGTCGAACGCGCGCCGTTCGATGACGTGCGCGTGCGCCAGGCGGTGGCCAAGGCCATCGACCGCCAGGGCCTGGCGTGGATTTCCGGGTTTGGCGAATACCTGGCCAACGACGGCTTCTTGGCCGTGAACACGCCCGGCTACGACCCGACGGCCCAGGCTGCACTGGCGTTCGACCCGGCAGAGGCCAACCGCCTGCTCGATGCGGCCGGCTGGACCGGCCGCGACGGCCAGGGTTTTCGTACCCGCAACGGCCAACGCCTGGCCGCGACCCTGCTGACCTACGACAACCCGGCATTCCCCGCCAACGTCGCCGTGGCTACCCAGGCCGACCTGCGCAAGGTTGGTTTCAACCTGGACATCCAGTTGCTGCCCATTACCCGGGTTTCCGAGCTGCGCTATGCCGGCGACTTCGATGCGCTCGGCGGCGGCTACTGGCACACCAACACCGCTGATGGGCTGTTCATCCTCTATCACAGCCAGTCGATTCCAAGCGCACGGATGCTCGGGCAGAACGTTGGCCACTTCCGCGATGCACAGGTTGACCAACTGCTGGGCGAGGCCCGTGGCAGCACCGACCCGGAGCGCCGCCAGCTGCTTTATCGCCAAGCCCAGCAACGCCTCGCGCAGACCATGCCGTCCGTGCCTTCGGTAGAGGCACAGATGCTGCTGGCCTACCGCAAGACCCTGGGCGGCGTGCTGTTCGACGGTTCGCACAACGTTCCCCTGTTCACCGGCGTGTGGCTGGCCAAGGAGCAACCATGAAACTGCTGCCAACCCTGCTGCGGCGCCTGCGTGACGGCGTGATCGTGCTCTGGGCCGCCGCCACACTGACCTTCATCGCCGTGCAGCAGAGTGCCGGCGACACCGCGTTGGCGATCCTCGGGGGCCCCGACGCCATGCCCACGCCGGCCATGCTCGCCCAGGTGCGGGCCGATTACGGCCTCGATGAGCCGCTATGGGTGCAGTACGGTCACTACCTGGCACGGCTGGCACAGGGCGACCTGGGCGAGTCGTACCGGCTGCGCATCCCAGTCAGCCAGGCCATCGGCGAGCAGGTGGGTGCCACCCTGGCACTGGCCAGCACGGCGGCGCTGCTGGCGGTGTTGCTGGCGCTGGCTTCGGCGCTGCTCACCGCCAACCGTGGCCGGCGCCTGCGGGCGCTGGTGTCGGGTGTCGAGCTGGTGTTGTCGTCGACGCCCAACTTCGTCATTGGCACCTTGCTGCTGCTGGCGTTCGCCTTCTACTTCCACCTGCTGCCGCCGTCCGGTTCGAGCGGCTGGCGCTCGCTGGTACTGCCGACCCTGGCCTTGGCGCTGCCGATTGCCGCAGTGCTGGCCCAGGTGCTGCGCCAGTCGCTGGAGCAGGTGCTGGAACAACCCTTCATCACCCAGGCCCGTGCGCGCGGCATGTCCGACACCGCCGTGCGCCTGCGCCATGCCCTGCGCCACGCGCTGGTGCCGCTGGTGACCCTGGCCGGCTATGTGTTCGCCAGCCTGCTGGGCGGCGCGGTGGTGCTGGAGCTGCTGTTCGGCCGCCAGGGCATCGGCCGGCTGATGCTCGAAGCCACCGGTAACAAGGACGTGCCCCTGGTGCTGGGCGTGACCCTGCTGGCGGCGGCCATCTACGTGCTGGTGAACCTGCTGGTGGACCTGCTGACCCAGGCCATCGACCCGCGCACTGCGCGCCGCTGAATTCAAGAGAAAGGAACCTTCATGAGTCAAACACCGATAACCGACGCCGAGCTGGATGCACGCTTCGAGCCCCTCTACCGGCGCATCGCCGAGGGTGCGGTGGCGCGCGAGCAACAACGCACCCTGGCCCATGAACCGGTGGCCTGGTTGCGCGAAGCAGGCTTGGGCGCCTTGCGTGTGCCGCGCAGCCACGGCGGCCTGGGCGCCAGCCTGCCGCAGTTGCTGCGCCAGCTGGTGCGCCTGGGCCAGGCCGACTCCAACCTGCCGCAGATCTTCCGTGCCCACTTCGGCTTCGTCGAAGGGCGCCTGGCATCCAACGATGCCGCGTCGCAGGACTACTGGTTCGCCCGCGTGGTCGCCGGTGAGCTGTGGGGCGCGGCCATGGCCGAGCGCACTGAAAGCACCGGTAATACCGTGCAGCTGCGCGACGCTGAAGACGGTTACCACCTGGACGGCGAGAAGTACTACTGCACCGGCACCCTTTACGCCGACTGGGTGGCAGCGGTGGCCAACCACGGCGATGACTTCGTCAGCCTGGCGGTGCCCACCCGTGCGCCGGGTGTGGAGCGGGTTGACGACTGGGATGGCTTCGGCCAGCGCCTGACTGGCAGCGGCACGACGCGCTTCACCCAGGTGACGGTGCAGCCCCAGCACCTGCTGCGCCGCTTCGCCAAGGGCGAACTGCGCGCCGAGTCGTACCTCACGGCGTTCTACCAGGCTGTGCACCTGGCCACCCTGGCTGGTATCGGCCGCGCGGTGCTGGCCGATGCCGTGGCCTTTGTCCAGGGCCGCACCCGTGCGTTCGGCGTGCCGGGCCAGTCGCAGCCGGCCGAAGACCCACTGGTGCAGGCGGTGATCGGCCGCCTGGCAAGCCTGGCGTTCGCCGCCGAGGCGCAGGTCACGGCGGTGGGCCAGAGCCTGCAGGCCGTGTTCGAGGCCGGGCAGGCCGGCGAGGTGCCGGAGCAGCTGTACACCGATGCCGAGATCCACACCTTCCAGGCCCAGCAGATCGTGCTGCCGCAGGTGTTGCAGGCGAGCACCTTGCTGTTCGAAGTCGGCGGCGCCTCGGCCACCAGCAATGCCCGGCGCCTCGACCGCCATTGGCGCAACGCCCGCACCCTGGCCTCGCACAACCCGGCCATCTACCGCGAGCAGGCGCTGGGCAACTACTACCTCAACGGCATCAGCCCGGCCCAAGCCTGGCGCGCCCGCCAGGCCGCTGCCAGTGAAGGGCAGGGCAGCGGCGACGAAGCCAGCGCGGTCTGAACAGGAGAACCACCATGAGCAACAAACCCGCACAGATGAGCCTGGGCATGAACATCCTCGGCTTCGGCTCGCACGCCGGCGCCTGGCGCCAGGGCGAAGCGGCGATCAATGCCTATATCGACGTCAACTACTACCGCGACATCGCCCGGTTGTCCGAGCGTGGCTGCCTGGATGCGATCTTCCTCGCCGATGGCCCGGCACTGCCGCCCGATGTTTCCAGCCAGCCCGGCGGGCGCCTGGAGCCCACCGTGCTGCTGACGGCGGTGGCTGCGGCCACGGACCGCATCGGTGTGATCGCCACCTGCTCCAGCACCTACAACGAGCCGTTCAACCTGGCCCGGCGCATTGCCTCGCTGGACCATATCAGCGGTGGCCGCGCGGCCTGGAACGTAGTCACCAATGCCGGTGACGCCGCCGCGCAGAACTTTGGCCTGGCCGGCGCGCCGCTGCATGTGGACCGCTATGGGCGTGCCGAAGAGTTCGTCGATGTAACGCTGAAACTGTGGGACAGCTGGGAGGACGATGCGGTGATCGGTGACCGCGCGGGCGGGCGTTTTGCCGACCCGCGCAAGGTCCACACCCTGGACTTTCAGGGCAAGCACTTTCAGGTCAAGGGCCCACTGAACCTGCCGCGCTCGCCGCAAGGGCGGCCAGTGGTGGTGCAGGCCGGCTCGTCCGAAGGCGGCAAGGCGCTGGGTTCGCGCTATGCCGATGCGATCTTCACCACCCAGACCACCCTGGCCGACGGGCTGGCCTTCTATCAGGAGATGAAAGCCCGGGCCAAGGCCTGGGGGCGTAACCCTCAGCACCTGAAAATCATGCCGGGTTTGTCGACGGTGATCGGCAGCACCGAAGCCGAGGCGCATGCGCGCTTCGATGAGCTCAACGCCTGGCATGGCGAGCATGGCCTGCTGCAGCAAGTGGCCGGGCGTATCGGCATCGATGCCAGCCAGCTGGACCCGGATGCGCCGTTGCCTTGGGCGCAGATTGGCGCGGTGGCGGATTTCGAGCGTGGCTCGCATGGGTTTCTGCAAGCCCAGCTCAACCTGGCACGCAGTGAAAACCTGACCATTCGCCAGCTGTCCCGGCGGATTCTGGTCGGGCACCGGTTGGCCGTGGGCACCCCGGAGCAGGTCGCCGACACCCTTGCCGAGTGGTTCCTGGCTGGCGCCGGGGATGGCTTCAACATCATGCCCGACATGTTCCCGTCGGGGGCGCGGGTGTTCGTCGAGGAGGTGGTGCCGTTGCTGCAGAAACGCGGGTTGTTCCGCACCGAGTACACAGGGACCACATTGCGCGAGCACCTGGGGTTACCCAAGGCGGTGAACCAGTTTGCCGGCGAGCCGGCTCCCACAAGTCCTGCGCAAGTCTTAGCTCCAGCGCGATCCCTGTAGGAGCTGGCTTGCCGGCGATGGGCTGCAAAGCAGCCCCAAAATCCCCAAAGCAACCCTATACCCAAGGATTCACACCATGCTCTACCGCCACCTGGGCCACACCGACCTGCAAGTCAGCCTGCTAAGCCTCGGCACCATGACCTGGGGCCACCAGAACACCGAACAGGACGCCCACCAGCAACTGGACGCGGCCATCGCCGCCGGCATCAATTTCATCGACACCGCCGAGATGTACCCCACACCCACCCACGCCGAAACCTGGACCACCACCGAGCGCTACATCGGCACCTGGCTCGCCACCCGTGGCCAGCGTGACAAGCTGCTGCTGGCCAGCAAGATCGCCGGCCCCGCCCGCGACCCTGGCGCCCAGGCGCACATCCGCGATGGCCTGTCGCACCACGACCGCAAGAACATCGTCGCCGCCCTGGAGGGCAGCCTGCGCCGCCTGCAGACCGACTACCTGGACCTCTACCAACTGCACTGGCCCGACCGCAGCAGCAACTTCTTCGGCATCCGTGAATACCCCTACGCCGACGACCACCCGCAAACCGCCGCCATCGAAGAAACCCTCGCCGTGCTCGATGAGCAGGTCAAGGCCGGCAAGGTGCGCCACATTGGCGTGTCCAACGAAACGCCGTGGGGCGTGGCGCGTTTCCTGCGCCACAGCGAGGACCAGCACCTTGCGCGCATCGCCAGCATCCAGAACCCCTACAGCCTGCTCAACCGCCAGTACGAGAACGGCCTGTCGGAGTTCAGCCACCGCGAAGGCATCAGCCTGCTGGCCTACTCGCCGCTGGCCTTCGGCGCGTTGACCGGCAAGTACCTGAACGGCGCGCGGCCTGAGGGCTCACGGCTGTCGTCGGTGTATCGCACCTTCAACCGCTACGGCAGCGATGAGGCCAACAGCGCCATCGCCAGCTATGTGCAGATTGCCCGCGAGCACGGCCTGACCCCGGCGCAACTGGCGCTGGCCTTCGTCATCCGCCAGCCGTTCGTGGCCAGTGCGATCACCGGGCAGACCACCTTGGCGCAGTTGCAGGACAACCTCAGCGCGCTGGACGTGCAGCTCAGTGATGAGGTGCTGGCCGAGATCCAGGCTGTGCACCGCCGCATTCCCAACCCATCGCCTTGAGCTGAATGGCAAGGGCTTCGCCCTTGTTCGCGGCTAAAGCCGCTCCCACAGGAATAGCGCAGCACTCAGGCCCAGCACGGCCCCTGTGGGAGCGGCTTTAGCCGCGAAGAGGCCAGCCCAGGCAACACAAAGAAGGACAGATATGAACGCAATTGCATTGACGCCAACCACCGCGATCAGCAGGTGGCAGGTTCGTCCCGGTTTGATGCTGGCCTGGCTCACCCTGGGCTTGCTCCTGCTGGCAGTAGCCTTCCCCAACTGGCTATCGCCCGCCGACCCCCTGGCCGCCGACGCCCGCCTGGCCTACCAGCCCCCCAGCAGCAGTTTCTGGCTGGGCACCGACGAAAACGGCCGTGACCTGCTCAGCCGCCTTGTCCACGGCGCCCGCCCATCGCTGTTCATCGGCTTGGCCGCCACCCTGGTCGGCCTTGGCCTGGGCACGCTGCTAGGCCTGCTGGCGGGCCTCGCCCCGCAGTGGCTGGACAACCTGCTGATGCGCGCCGTCGACGTGCTGCTGGCGTTCCCCGACCTGCTGCTGGCGCTGGTGATCATCACTCTGTTCGGCCAGGGCACCACCAACCTGATCCTCGCCGTGGGCATCGCTTCGGTGCCGCGCTATGCCCTGCTGGTGCGCGCGCAAACCCTGACCATCCGCCACGCAGGGTTCGTCGAGGCCGCCGTGACCCTGGGCCGCAAACCTGTGGCGGTGGTACTGACGCACGTGCTGCCCAATGCCGTGCAACCCGTGCTGATCCTCGCCTGCATCGGCCTCGGCGGGGCGATCACCGCTGCCGCCGCGCTGAGCTTTCTCGGCTTCGGCGCACCACCACCGGCGCCCGAGTGGGGCGCGATGATGGCCGTGGCCCGCAACTTCATGGCCAACGCCCCCTGGCTGATGGCCTGGCCGGCGCTGGCGATTACCTTGACTGTCACTTCCATCAGCGTCATCGGCCGTGACTGGCTGCGGCGCAGCGAAGGTAAAAGCGTATGAGCCTCTTTGAAACACCCCCACCGTTGGTGGACATTCGCGACCTGCGGGTGAGCTTCAATGGCGTGCCGGTGGTGCGCGGCGTCAACTTGCAACTGCATGCCGGCCAGTGCCTGGCGCTGGTGGGCGAGTCCGGTTCGGGCAAGAGCGTGACCGCGCGCACCTTGGTAGGCCTGACGGGCCCCGGGGCCGAGGTGCAGGCGCAGCGGCTGGCCTTCGCCGGGCAAGACCTGCACAGGCTCGACGAGGCCGCCTGGCAACGCCTGCGTGGCGGGCGCATTGGCTTTGTCATGCAGGACGCGCTGGGCTCGCTCGACCCGCTGCGCAGGGTGGGCGCCGAGGTCGAGGAGCCGCTGTTTCTGCACACACGGCTAGACGCTGAGCAGCGCCGGTTGCAGGTGCTGGAGCTGTTGCGACAGGTCGGTGTGCCGGAGCCTGCGGTGCGGGCGCGGCAATACCCGTGGCAGCTGTCGGGCGGCTTGCGTCAGCGCGCGCTGATTGCCTCGGCCATCGCCTGCCAGCCACGCCTGCTGATTGCCGACGAGCCGACCACTGCGCTGGACGCTACGGTGCAGGCGCAGATCCTCGACCTGCTGGAACAACTGCGTGCACGCGACAATAGCTTGCTGATGGTCAGCCATGACCTGGCGGTGGTGGCGCGCCTGGCCGACTGGGTCGCGGTGATGCGCCAGGGTGAAGTGGTCGAGCAGGGCAGCGTCGAGCAGATCCTGCAGGACCCACAGGACCCTTACACGCAACGCCTGTTGAGCGCGGCGCGGGCGGTGCATTTCAACCGCCCGCGGGTGCCGACTCTGGCCTTGGTGGAGGAGGCCGTGAGTGAGCGACCGGTGCTGCTGGAAGCCCGTGGCTTGAGCAAATCCTTCGTCGGCCCGGATGGCCGCCCTCGCCAGGTGCTGGACGATGTGTCACTGCAATTGCGTGCAGGGCAGACCTTGGGTGTGGTGGGTGAATCTGGCTCTGGCAAGAGCACCCTGGGCCGCATCCTCCTGGGCCTTGAAAAGCCGGAGCAGGGCAGTGTGCAGTTTGCCGGGCAGGACTGGTTGGCGCTTACCGCCGAGCAACAGCGCCAGGCCCGCCAAGGCATCCAGGTGGTGTTCCAGGACCCGCTGGCCTCGTTCGACCCGCGCTATACCGTATTGCGGGTGCTGTCCGAGGCGCTGGCCCAGGCCGGCGTGCCGCGTGGGTTGCGGCGTACCGAGGCGGCGGCGTTGCTGGAGCGGGTGCAGTTGCAGCCAGGCGTGCTCGACCGTCGCCCGCTGGAGCTGTCTGGCGGGCAACGCCAGCGCATCGCCATTGCCCGGGCGCTGGCGATGAAACCGAGGGTGCTGGTGCTGGATGAGCCGGTGTCGGCGCTGGATGTGTCGGTGCAGGCGCGGATCCTGGCGTTGCTGGCCGAGCTCAAAGCCGAGCTGAATCTGGCGTGCGTGTTCATCTCGCATGATTTGGGCGTGGTGGAGCAGGTCAGTGATCAGGTGCTGGTGATGCAGGGCGGCAAGGTGGTGGAGCAGGGCGCTGCGGCGCAGGTGCTGGGGCAGCCGCGGCATGCCTATACCCGCGCTTTGCTCGAGGCTGTGCCGAGCTTGCCCGAGGCGCGGCCGAGTTGGGTTAGCCGGGTTGCGGTGTGATTTGGGTGTTCGCCGTTGTTTTTGGGGGATTCGGAGATCGAGCGCCGCGCGGGCGGCGCTCGATCCGGAGGGCGCTAAAAACCTATCGACCTAAACATTTTGGCTCCCCCGTAATCCCCCATCACCCCCAACTGTCCGCCCCCCAACACCCACCACACACTTTGCCCTCCCACCAGCACCACCCACCCGGCAAACCCCAGCAAAATCAACCCTTTGAACCCGGCACAACTCCTGCAACAGGCCTATCAAAGCCCAGTCCCCGCAGGAGCGACCTTGAACCGACCCACTCTCCCCCTGATCCCGCTCTGCGCCGCGCTGGCCCTGGTCGGCTGCGAGCGTGCCGAGCAGCACACGGCGCAAAGCACCCAGCCCATCCACGGCGGCACCCTGGTGTACGCCACCGACCGCGAACCCACCTGCCTCGACCCGCACGTGGCCGGCGACATGCCCCAGGTGTTCGTCGCCCAGCAGTACCTCGACTCGCTGGTGTCGATGGACAGCAACGGCCAGATCGGCCCTTGGCTGGCCAACCGCTGGGAAGTCTCCGCCGACGGCCTGCGCTACACCTTCCACCTGCGCCGCGACGTGCACTTCACCGATGGCACGCCGTTCAATGCCGAGGCGGTCAAGGCCAACCTCGACCACATGGCCAACCCCAAGACCCAGTCCAGTACCGCCGGTGGCTATATCCGCCAATACCGCAGCACGAAGGTGCTGGACGACTACACCGCTGAAGTCACTCTGGCCACGCCCTATGCAGCGTTCCTTGAAGTGCTGGCCCAGGGGTTTCTCGGCATCCAGTCGCCCATCGCACTCACCCGCAGCCGTGACGAAAACTGCGAGAGCCCGGTCGGCAGCGGGCCGTTCAAGGTGGTGCGCTGGGACCGGCAGAACCAGGTGGAGCTGGTGCGCAACCCGGACTACAACTGGGCACCGCCGACCGCGCAGCATCAAGGGCCGGCGTACCTTGAGCGCATCGTCTGGAAGTTCATACAGGAACCGTCGGTGCGCTTCGCCTCGCTGCAGGCCGGTGAGGTGGACGTGATCGAGGCGCTGCCGCCGGAATCGCACGAGGCGGCGCGGCGCAACCCGGACGTGGACCTGATCATCGCCCAGCGCCCAGGCAACCCCACCAACGGCACCTTCAACCTGCGCCGTGCGCCGTTCGACGATATCCGCGTGCGCGAGGCGCTGGTGCGCAGCGCCGATGTGGAGGGCGCGCTCAAGAGCGTTTACTTCGGCGAGTTCCCGCGTTCCGGCGGGCCGCTCAGCGTGGCCACGCCGTTCTACAGCGGCGACTTTGAACACAGCCAGGCCTACGACCCGGCCCGCGCCGCCAAGCTGCTCGACGAAGCCGGCTGGACCAGCCGCGACAGTGAGGGCTACCGCACCAAGGGCGGCCAGCGCCTGCGCGCGGTGGTGCTGATCGGCGCGCGCACGCCGCCTTCGGAGCTGACGCTTTGGGAACAGGTGCAGGCCACCACGCGCCAGGTCGGCATCGAGCTGGTGCTCGACCAGATGAGCGACGCGCAAGTCACCAGCCGCCAGGCCGCGTGGGATTACGACATCCGCATCGGCTACTGGAACACCAACACCCCCGACGTGCTGCGCATCATCTTCACCAGCGCCTTTGTGCAGCCGGCGGGGGTGGGCGGCTATCACCAGAACTCCTCCGGCTATGCCGACCCAGGTTTCGACGCCCTGCTCGACAGCGCCCTGGCCACGCAAGACGCCGAGCTGCGCCGCCAGCGCTACCACCTGGCGCAGCAGCAGGCGGCGGCGCAGTACCTGCAACTCACCACCTACCCGCAAAGCACGCGCCTGGGCATCTACAAGACCGCCCACGGCGTGCGCCTGGAGCCTTCGCTGGCGGTGACCTACCTCTATGACGCATGGGTGAACAAATGACTTCGACAACCCTCGCCGTGACCGACCCGCGCCGTGAGCGGCTGGCCGCCCTGGGCCGGCGCGCCGCCATCCGCCTGGCAGGTGGCGTGCTGGTGCTGTGGGCGGTGGCAACGCTGACCTTTTTCGCCTTGCGCCTGATGCCGGGCGACCCGGTGCTGGCGATTCTCGGCGGCACCACCGGCAACCCTTCGCCCGAAGCCATCGAAGCCGCGCGCCAGGAGTTCGGCCTGGACAAGCCGTTGCCGGTGCAATACGTGCTCTACCTCGGGCGTCTGTTGCAGGGTGACCTGGGCATGTCCTATTCGCAGCACTTGCCGGTGACGCGGGTGTTGGCGGAGCAGGGCGGCGCTACTTTCGAACTGACGGTGGCGGCACTGGTGCTGGCCTGGTTGCTGGTGCTGTTGCTGACGGTGGTCACCGCCGGCCGTGGCCGTTTGATCGGCGGTGTGGCCTCGTTGCTGGAAACCCTGAGCGCGTCCTTGCCGCATTTCTGGCTCGGCGTGGTGCTGCTGGCGGTGTTCGCCTTTGGCCTGCGCTGGTTCCCGCCGGCGGGCAGTGACAGCTTCGCCAGCCTGGTGTTGCCGGCGTTCTCGCTCGCCATCCCGTTGGCAGGCTTCATCGCCCAGGTGACCCGCGAATCGCTGGAGCTGACCCTCGAACAGCCCTTCGTACTCACTGCGCGAACACGCGGCTTGAGCGACCTGGCGGTGCGCTTCAAGCATGCTCTGCGCCATGCCTTGCTGCCCGGTGTGGCGCTGTCGGGCTGGGCCATTGGTGCGCTGATCAGCGGCGCCGTAGTGTGCGAGGTGATCTTCTCGCGCAAGGGCATCGGCCGCCAGCTGTACCAGGCGGTGCAGCTGCAGGATTTGCCATTGGTGATCGGTATCAGCCTGGTGGTGGCTGCCGGCTACGTGCTGGCCAATATTCTGGTCGACCTGCTGTACCAGTGGATCGACCCTCGGCAACAGGAGGCCGCAGCATGACTGACCTGACCTTGGACCGGGCCCTCGCGCCCGTGCGTCACCAACGGCGCCTGAGCTTGCCGCCGCTGGGCGCGAGCCTGGCGATACTGTTCCTGCTGGCGCTGGTGCTGGCGGCACTGTTGCCGGGGCTGTTCACCCGCATCGACCCGCTGGCCATCGTGCCGCGTGACGCCTTCCAGCCACCCAGCTGGGCACACTGGCTGGGCACCGACCAGTCGGGCCGCGACATCTTTGCCCGGATCATCCACGGTGCCCGCCAGAGCTTGTTGATCGGCGTGGCCGCCACGGCCATCTCGATGGCCATCGCCATCACCCTGGGGCTGCTCGGCGGCCTGGGCGGAGCGCGCCTGGACCGCGCAGTGGGCTGGCTGCTGGAGGTGCTGTTCGCCTTCCCCAGCCTGGTGCTGGCGCTGTTGTTCGTGGCGGTGTTCGGCAGCGGCGTTGGCCCGCTGATCGTCGCCACCGGGCTGGGCGGTGCGCCAGGCTACGCGCGCATGGTCCGCGGCCAGGTGCTGGCGGTGCGCAATGCCGGCTACATCGAAGCGGCGCGGGCGTTGGGGCACCCGACCTCGCGCATCGTCCTGCGCCAGTTGCTGCCCAATGCCATGCGCCCGCTGGTGGTGACCCTGACCATGGGGGTCGGCCAGGCCATCGTCTGGGCCTCGGCGCTGAGCTTCCTCGGCCTGGGCGCACGGCCGCCGGCGCCGGAGTGGGGGACCATGTTGTCGATGGGCCGTGACTTCATTGCCAATGCCTGGTGGCTGACCTTTTTCCCAGGGCTGTTCATCGTCCTCACCACCCTGGCCACAACCGTGACCGGCCGCTATATCCAACAACGCCTGGAGGGCCGCCTGCCATGAGCGACAAGACCTTGATCGTCGAGGGGCTGAGCGTGGCCTTCGAGGGCCGCAGTGTGGTCCGTGATTTGTCGTTCACCCTGCAACCGGGGCGCTGCGTGGCGCTGGTGGGTGAGTCGGGTTCGGGCAAGAGCGTCAGCGCTCGCAGCCTGGTCGGCTTGGCCGGGCCGCGTGCGCAGGTGAGTGCCCGCCAGCTGAGTTTTGGCGGGCATGACCTGCTCGACCTGAGCGAGCGGCAGTGGCGCGCGGTGCGCGGCAAGGACATCGGCTTTGTGCTGCAGGATGCATTGGTATCGCTCGACCCGCTGCGGCCGGTGGGCAAGGAAATTCTCGAAGTGCTGCAGACCCACCAATACGGCGACCGCCAGGCCCGTGCGGCGCGGGTGCATGAGCTGCTGGAGCGGGTCGGCGTGCCGGACGTGGCCTTGCGTGCTCGTCAGCGCCCCGGGCAGTTGTCCGGTGGCTTGCGTCAACGTGCACTTATCGCCAGTGCGTTGGCGCTGGACCCTGCGCTGGTGATCGCCGACGAGCCGACCACCGCGCTGGATGCAACGGTGCAGGCGCAGATTCTCGAAGTGTTCCAGCAAATCAAGGCCCGCGGCGCATCCTTGCTGATCATCAGCCATGACTTGGCGGTGGTCGCGCAACTGGCTGACGAAGTGGTGGTGCTGCGCCACGGCGAGGTGGTGGAGCAGGGGCCGATGCAGCAGGTGCTGCGTCAGCCGCGCCACCCGTACACCAAAGCCTTGCTGGCGGCGGTGCCGGCCGAGCACCCGCGTGGTAGCCGGCTGTCGCCGGAGCGCGCAGGCGTAAAACGTGAACCAAAGCCACGGCTGAAAAGCGACGTGCTGCTGGAGGGGCGCGGCCTGGGCAAGCGCTACCTGGGCCCGGATGGCCTGCTGCGGCAAGTGGTGCAGGGTGTCGATTTCACCCTGCGGGCCGGGCGCACGCTGGGCATCGTGGGTGAGTCGGGCTCGGGCAAGACCACGGTGGCGCGTATCGCCCTCGGCCTGTTGCAGCCCGACGAAGGCGAAGTGCTGTATCGCGGCCAGCCCTGGAACCGCCCGGGCAACGCTGTAACTGAAGCACAGCGCAGGCCGCTGCGCCGCGAGATCAGTGTGATCTACCAGGACCCGCTGGGCTCGTTCGACCCACGCTGGAGCGTGGCGCAGATCCTCGACGATGCCCTGCAGGTTGCGGGTATTCAGGCTGCAGCAAGGCCGGCGCGCATTGCCGTGTTGCTCAACCAGGTGCGCCTGCCGGCCGACCTCGCGCAACGCCGACCCTTGCAGTTGTCCGGCGGCCAACGCCAGCGGGTTGCAATCGCCCGGGCGATCGCCAGCGAACCGAAGCTGATCATCTGCGACGAGCCGGTCTCGGCGCTGGATGTTTCGGTGCAGGCCCAGGTACTCGACCTGCTCGCCGACCTGCAGGACGAACTGGGCCTGGCCTACCTGTTCATTTCCCATGACCTCGGGGTGATCCGCCATGTCAGCGATGACGTGCTGGTGATGCGCCACGGCCAGGTGGTGGAGCACGCGCCGGTCGAGCAGCTGTTCGAGCACCCGGCCCACGAATACACCCGACGCCTGCTGGGCGCGGTGCCCCGCCTGCCTGGCAGCGGCAGCGAACTGGTGGTGCCGCCGCTGGACTTGGAACACGAAGCCTTCGACCTGTTCGACGAATCACGCCTCTGGAAAATCGCGATCTGACTCTACCCAAAAACTTGAAGGCTGAAGCAATCCCCGTGGGAGCCGGCTTGCCGGCGATAGGGCCCGAACAGGCGGCTCAAGGTGCATTGGCGGGCCTCATCGCCGGCAAGCCGGCTCCCACATTGGCCTGTGCAGGTCTTACGAATGCTGAAATTAAAGGAATGAACCATGACCACTTTCCAACGTTTCCCCACCCAGGCACCGGCCGCCAGTGTCGCGGCGCTCAAGGCGCGCATCGTGGCACTGCTGCCGAACATCGCCGCTGGCGCAGCCCTGCGTGAACGTGAGCGCCAATTGCCCTTTGAGGCCATCGGCCAACTGGCTGCCGCCGGGCTTTACACGGTGCGCATTCCTACCCAGTACGGCGGCCCAGGCGGCACGGTCAGCGATGTGATCGAACTGCTGCTGCAAGTGGCCGCTGCCGACTCCAACGTCGCCCAGGCCCTGCGCCCCGGTTTCGCCTTCGTCGAAGGGCTGCTGGTGTCGCGTGCCGACGGCGCCGAACAGGAGCGCGAACGCTGGTTTGCCCGCTACCTGGACGGCGCGGTGATCGGTAACGCTGGCTGGGAGCTGGGCGGTGCCAACGGCGCCATCGCGGCGCGGCTGGTGCGCGAGGGCGAGCACTACCGCGCCAATGGCAGCAAGTTCTACAGCACCGGTGCGCTGTTCGCCGATTACGTCAGCGCCGTGGCCCTGGACGAGGACGAACAGCCGGTGTCGTTCATCCTGCCGCGTGACCGTGAGGGCCTGGAGTTGGTCGACGACTTCGACGCCATGGGCCAGCGCCTGACGGCCAGTGGCACCACGCACCTGCGCAATGTGAAGGTCGAAGCTGGCGATATCCGCACACGTACGGTGGAAGAGGGCAAGCGCACGTTGGTGACGCCGTTCCTGCAGCTGTTCCTGGGCACTGTGCTGGCCGGCATCGCCCGCAATGCCCTGAACGATGCCAGCCAGTTCGCCCGGGAACACGCTCGCCCGATCAAGCACAGCACGGCCAGCCGTTCGGTGGACGACCCGTATGTGGAACTGTCGGTGGGCGACATCGCTGCCCGCGCCTACGGTGCCGAAGCGTTGGTACTCAAGGCCGCCGCGACCATCGACAAGGCCTGGGCCGCGCAGCTGGACGAGGCGGCAGTGGAGCAGGCTGCCCTCGAAGTGGCGCAGGCCCAGTACCTGGTCGCCGAGCTGGCGCTCAAGGCTGCCGAGACGCTGTTCGATGTGGGTGGCGCTTCCACCACTGGCCGTCAGCATAACCTCGACCGCCACTGGCGCAACGCCCGCACGGTGGCCAACCACAACCCGCGCCAGTGGAAGGCAGCCGTGGTTGGTGCCTGGCAGCTCAAAGGCACCCGGCCGCCTGTCTCGGGGCTGTTTTGACCGCCCAGCCGGCCTTGCTGGCCGGCCATGTGCAGAGCCCCAAGGTGCCGGTGATCATCGGCGCCGCGCTGTTCATGGAGTTGCTTGACAGCACGGCGGTGATGACCGCGCTGCCGCAGATGGCCGCCGATTTTGGCGAGCCCGGCCTGCGCATGAACCTGGTGGTGTCGCTGTACATGCTCGCGCTGGCATTGTGCGTGCCGCTCAGCGGCTGGGCCGCCGAGCGCTTTCGCCCGCGCCAAGTGATGCTGCTGGCAATGGGGTTGTTTACCTTCGCGTCACTGACCTGCGCCCTGGCCGAGTCGCTGTGGCAACTGTGCCTGGGGCGCATGCTGCAAGGCGCGGCGGGGGCGCTGATGACTCCGGTAGGCCAGGTGATCATCCTGCGCTGGTCGAGCCGCGAGCAATTGCTGCAGGCCATGTCCTGGCTGGCCTTGCCGGCACTGGTCGGGCCCTTGATCGGGCCGCTGCTGGGCGGGCTGCTGGTGACGGTGCTGTCGTGGCATTGGATCTTCCTGGTCAACCTGCCCATCTGCCTGCTGGGCGGCTGGCTGATCCTGCGCCATGTGCCGGACTACCCGGCACGCCCGGTGCCGCCGCTGGACCTGCGTGGCCTGCTGCTCAGTGGTGGGGCGTTGGCCATGCTGGTGTTCGGCCTGGAATCGCTGGGGTTGGGCCAATTGCCGCGGGCGTGGGCCTTGGCGCTTGTCGCGGGTGGGGTGGCCTGCGCCCTGGGCTATCTGGTGCATGCGCGACGGCACCCCAACCCGCTGGTCGATCTGTCGCTGCTGCGCCTGCGCAGCTTCGGCGTGGCGCAGGCCGGTGGCGGGTTGTTTCGCCTGGGTTCGGCGGCGCAACCGTTCCTTCTCGTGCTGTTGTTGCAGAACTGCCTGGGCATGAGCCCGCTGGCAGCCGGGTGGCTGGTGGTCAGTGGTGGCGTGGGCGCATTGCTGATGAAGCTGCTGGCCGTGCCCCTGGTGCGGCGCTTCGGCTACCGCAGGGTGCTTAGCTGCAATGCCGTGCTTAGCGGTGCAGGCATTGCCCTGTGCGCCAGCTTTGACGGTGAAACGGCGGTCTGGCTGATGGCCGTGGTGCTGTTTGCGGCGGGCCTGGTGCGTTCGCTGCAGTTTTCCACGTTGGGCGCTGCAAGCTATCAGGATGTGCCGGGTGAGCGTTCGGCGGCGGCCACTTCGCTGTCGGCGATGTCGGTGCAGTTGACCATGGCCATGTCAGTCAGCCTGGCAGGCGTGCTGTTGGGCGTATTGGCCGGTTTAGACGGGCGCAGCGAAACCTCGGTGGCGGATATTGCCACGGTGATGTTGCTGTGCGCCGCGATGTGCGGGCTGTCTGCAGGGGTGTTTCGGCGGTTGGCGAGCTGACGAATCGGATGACTGGTCAGCGGGCCTGCGCGACCGACGACTAAGCTCACTATCTAAGAAACATTCTGCAACATTCACCCAGCAAGCCCTGAAGGATCACGTTCACACGCTGCTGATGGAACGCTGCGCTGGTTGGCAGGTCGCCCCATGGGGGGGCCGGACATCACGGGGTGCAGTAAACACCCCCGTGCAATTCCAAGCGGAGGCTCATCATGCTCAAGAAGTGCTTATTGGCGTTGGCCATCGGTGCCGTGTTATCGGCGTCGGCGGTGCTGGTGCCAGATTCCATTGGCGGTGCGTCCAGTGCGTACGCGAAGGATGGTGGCGGTGGCCACGGCGGCGGCGGCGGCGGTGGAGGTGGCCATGGTGGCGGCGGCGGTGGTGGCCATGGCGGTGGAGGCGGCGGGCACGGCGGTGGTGGCGGTGGTGGTGGTCACGGTGGTGGTAGCGGCGGCGGAGGTGGCGGAGGTCACGGCGGCGGCAGTGGTGGCAGTGGTGGAGGCCATGGCGGTAGCGGGCACAGCGGCGACGGCGGTGGACATGCCAGCTCAGGCCGCGGTGACAGTGGCCGGAATGGGGCTGATGATGGGGCTAACCATGAGGCCAATCATGAGGCTAACCATGAGGCCAATCATGAGGCTAACCATGAAGCGAATCACGAGGCCAACCACGAAGCCAACCACGAGGCCAATCATGCTGTGGGTGAGGCCCACGGTGTAGGGCATGGCGCTGACGATGGGGCCAATCATGATGTAGGGGATGATCATGGAGGTGATCGGACCTGACATTTACTTAGCCTGTACCGGCCTCTTCGCGGGTAAACCCGCTCCCACAGATACCGCGCCAATCATGAGGTGGGTGCCGTACCTGTGGGAGCGGGTTTACCCGCGAAGAGGCCGGCAGCCACGCTATGAATCTCAGATCGACAACCGCACCATCCGGTTATCCACCACCTGTGGTTCCGCGCCCCGCCGTTTGTTCACCACCAGCTCGCCAATCGCAATCAGCCGCGTGCGCGTGACATTGCGCGACAACCCCAGCAACTGCGCGGTATGCACCTGGTTGTAATGGCAGAAGTGGTACGCCGAGCGCAGCAGCGCGTTCTCGACTTTCTCATACAAATCCCCAGGTTGCTCCTCATACAGCCGGCTGAACGCCTGCTGCAGCAGATCCTCCACGCCATTGCTCGCCGGCTCTTCCTCCTGGCGCTCCAGGCGCAGGTTGGACAGGCGCAGGTCCTGGGCCTGCACCAGCCCGTCGCCGCAGGTCAGCAAGCTGTGATGAATCACGTTCTCCAGCTCACGAATGTTGCCCGGCCAGCTGTACTCCACCAGCTTGGCCTGGGCCTTGGGGCTCAGTTCCACCGGCCCGTAGCTCAGCCGTTCGCTGTAGGTGCGGATAAAATGCCGGGCCAGCGGCAGGATGTCGCCGGGCCGGTCACGCAAGGGGTGCAACTGCAGCGTCACCACGTTCAGGCGGTAGTAAAGGTCTTCGCGAAAATGCCCGGCATTGATCGCCTTCTCCAGTTGCACGTTGGTGGCCGCCAGCACCCGCACGTTGATCGGGATGCTCTTGCGCGAGCCCAGGCGCACCACCTCGCGCTCCTGCAGCACGCGCAGCAACTTCACCTGGATCGGCAGCGGTAGGTCACCGATCTCGTCGAGGAACAGCGTGCCGCCGTTGGCCTCCTCGAACCAGCCGGCCTTGGCTGCCAGGGCGCCGGTGAAGGCGCCCTTTTCATGGCCGAACAGCTCAGCCTCGACCAGCGACTCGGAGAACGCGCCGCAGTTCACAGCCACGAACGGGCCGTTGCGCCGGCCGCTGAGGTTGTGGATATGGCGCGCGACCAGCTCCTTGCCCGTGCCGGTTTCGCCGATGATCAGGACGCTGGCCTCGCTGGGGGCGACCTGTTGCAGGTGGGCGAGCAGCGCCTGCGATCTGGGGTCTTCGAAGACCTGTGCGGTCGCCCTGATCGAGGTAGCCAGTTGCGGTGACGGGGGGAGGGTCAGCAGTTGCATGGGGCGATCCTTAGGAATAGAAGGATGGGGCAGGGCGCTTGCCGCTGAGGGCCCACTCGCCGAGCTCGTGGATGCGGTAATCCACCGGGTCGTGCAGGGTTTGCGTCCTCAGGTTGCGCCAGTGGCGGTCAAAGCGCAGCGAGGCGTGGGTGGCGCGGGCGCCGGTCACCTCGAACAAACGGTTGCAAATGTCCAGGCCGTGGCGGGTAGCCGCGACCTTGGCGGTGCCGATGGCCAAGGCCAGGTCGCCACGCTCCTCGGCGGTCAGCGCCTGCTCCTTGGCCCAGGCGCTGTCGAGCTGGTTGGCGGCGCGCTCGATCAACAGCCGTACGCTTTCCAGGCCCACCCAGAACTCGCCGTAATGGCGCAGAACGTAAGGGTCTTCGGCGGTGGTGGTGGCGCCGGAGCGGAACCACGGCCGGCTTTCCTTGAGGGTGTACTGGCGCGCTTCGTCGAAGGCGCCTTCGGCGATGCCGAGGAACAGGTTGGCGAAATGCAGCTGGGCGATCAGCGGGCGCAGGGCGGCGAACGGGGTGCTCAGCGGGCCGGGGTCCAGCAGCAGTTCGTTGTGTTCGACCCGCACCCGCTCGAACGTGGCGCTGCCGCTGTCGGTCTGGCGCTGGCCGATGTTGTTCCAGTCGTTGTGCAGGGTGATGCCGGTGCGCCCGCTGGGGATCGCGGCAATCAGCAGCTTGCCGCCGGCACGTTCGTCCACCGCCGAGGCAATCAGCATTTCCGAGTCGCTGGCGCCGGAGCAGAAGCTCTTCTTGCCCGAGAACTCGCACCAGCCATCGAAGTGCTTGACCACCGTGCGGGTGTCCAGCGGGTTGAGGGCGTTGCCCCAGAACCAGTGCTTGCGCGCGGTCTGTTCAAACCACGGCTGCCACTGATCTGGGCGCGAGAACAGGCGCACGGTGGCCAGCATCAGGTGATGGAAGCCGTACACGTGGGCGATGGAGCTGTCGACGCGGGCGAACTCGCGCACCACCTCGAAGGTGTCGTGCCAACTGGCGCCCTGGCCGCCGAAGGCCTGCGGGATCGCCAGCGACAGCAGGCCGCTGTCACGCAGTGCATCGCGCTCGGCCTTGGGGCTGCCGCCGCGCTCGTCACGCTCCACGGCGCTCTGGGCGAACTGCCCGGCCAGCTCGCGGGCGATGGCCAGGGCAGGGCGTTGTGCTGGGTTTACAGATGCATTCATGGCCGCTCCTCAGGCGCTCTTGCGCAGCGCGTGGTGGGCGCCGAACAGGGGGACGGCACGCTCGGCGGCCAGGCGGATGCGGGCGCCCAGGGCGTCGCTGGACACCCGGTAGTCGGCAAGCTCGGCTTGGCTGGCGTACACGCCAATCGGCAGGGTCAGGGCCTGCAGGAAGCTGAACAGCGGGCGCAACTGGTGATCGAGTACCAGGGCATGGCGTTCACTGCCGCCGGTGGCCGCGAGCAGCACCGGTGTGTCGACCAGTGCGTCCTGGCCGATCAGGTCGAACAGGTGCTTGAAGTGACCGGGGAAGCTGCCACGGTAGACGGGGGTGGCAACGACCAGCAGGTCGGCCTTCTCCACCAGGCGCAGCTGTTGCTCGACGGTGTCTGGCAGTTCGCTGCGCCACAGTGCGCCACCCAATGGGCGGGCGATGTCACCCAGCTCGATCAGGTGCGGCTTGATGTTCAGGTGTTGGCCCAGTTCGGCAAGGATCGCTTCGGTCAGGGTCAGGGTGCGCGATGGGCGGGCGGTACCGCCGGACAAGGCTACGACGTTCAGTGGGGCGCTCATGGGCAGGTCTCCGGTTGAATAAGCGGGACTTTGCTTGAGCAATCGTCGTGCCGTTTTTGAATAAGTACATAAATCAACAGGTTGCGTGCTTTTGGTGGCGGCGACCCGTGTTGCCTTGTGGGCGTTGAATGTTGATCAGGTGTTGCGCTGCAGACAGTTGGCCGGGTGTTGGCGGCTGTACAGTTGAAAAGGTTATAGGGGATTTTGAATTTCTTTAAAAGGAATAAAAAATAATATTTATATTCTATCTGATTCTATTAAAGTGGTTTGCCGAGGGCGTGCCTCAAAAGGTTTTCTTCCCGCTTGAAGGCAGGCAATAGCACCTGTGCAGCGCACTAACCGCCTGAAAGGCATCGTCACCAGCACCGACGAGTTTACGTTACTCAACGCCAGCGTGAACCCTGGGTTGCCCCAGGCTTCGCGTGCCAGATCATAGGCTGGCGGCAACCTTGGCCGCGACATCGGCGGGTAGCCACGCCTTCCACACGTCTGGGTTCTCGCGCAAAAAGGCCTGTGCAGCCTTGTCAGGCGCCAGGCGTGTCTCACTCATCCTGGCCAGGGCCTTGTTCAGACGGTCGATCGGCAGATCGACCTTTTCGAACACCGTCACCAGTTCTGGATAGCTGTCCCGAAAAGCCTTGGAGACGCCGATCGACAACTTGGCCGGCAACGACTGGCTGCCCCGAGGGTTCGGGTTTTTCGGGTCAGTCAATGTGGCCCAGGCCTCGGCATCGAAGGGAGGCTCCTGCAGGCGCACCAGGTCGTAGCGGCCGATCAGCGGGGTAGGGCTCCAATAGTAGAACAATACCGGCTTACCACGGCGGATGGCCGAGTCGACTTCTGCGTCCAGTGCCGCGCCCGTGCCACTGCGAAAGTTGTTGTACAGGCCATCGAGCCCATAGGCCTTGAGCTTCTGGCTGTTGACGATTTCGGACGTCCAGCCGCTGGGGCTGTTGAGGAAGCGGCCTTTGCCGGGCGCTTCCGGGTCGCTGAACACCTGTGGGTAGCGCTTGAGGTCGTCGACACTGTGCAGCTCTGGCGCCAGCGCTTTCAAGCCTCGCGCCGGGTCGCCCTTGATCACGTAAGCAGGTACCCACCAGCCCTCTTCGGCATGCTTCACCGTGTCGCCCAGGGCGAATACCTGGCCCGCCTGCTCGGCCTTGACCCAGGCGGGGCTGCGGCCGGCCCATTCCTCGGCGACCACCTGCAGGTCATTGCGCGCCAGCGCCACCTCCATGCTCACTGTGCTGCCGGGCAGGGTGTCGGTGGGGTAGCCGTAACCGTGCTCGACGATCAGGCGCAAAATCTCGGTAGTCAGGGCGCCGCTTTCCCAGTTGATGGCGCCGAAATGAATGGGCGTGCGCTGCTCTGCCGAGGCGGCGCTGTCGGTGCTGGCCAGGCCTAGGGCAAGCAGCAGGCTGGCCAGCAGCGTTGGCATTTTCTTCATCGGGACCTCTCGCGTAGTCACTCGGTGTGCCGGGCAAGTGTAGCCGACGGCATCGGGGCGCCCTTGTGCGCCAGTTGGAACGGCTTCTGTCTGTCGGTCATGCCCGCAGGGTGCAAGGCTCGGTGCCCGCACCGGCAGCCGCCGGCCATGCAGTGATGACAGGAGTAGGAAATGAGCTTGAATCTGGATTTCGCGTACTACCGCAACTTCACTTTCGACGGACACTTCCATGTGCGGTGTATCGGTGATGACTTGCACAAGGTCGAATCCATCCACTACCTGCTGGAACGTGAAACCGCCGAGGGTGTCGTCCACATAGACGGTGTTACCGTGCCTTCGCAGGCCAGCAGCGGCAAGGTCGCCAATCATGGCTGCCCTGCGGTCCTGAGCGGTGAGGCACTGGCGGGCACCTACAGGATCACGCCCCTGGTCAGCCTGGTCGAAAGCGAAATCATGAAGCTCGACCTGGGGCCGGACGGCGATGCGGTGCTGCGTCAGGGGCCGCTGGTGGTCGAGGTAGGGCAGGGCGAACTGACCCAGGGCATCCTCGACAGCCTGCCGCTGCCGTCGCCCACCGCACGGCGCAAGCGGGAGGTGCAGGGCCCGGGTGCGTTCCCGTATCTGCCGCAAGGCCAGCGTTACCCCGCATTGATCTTGACGTTCCGCGAGGGTGGCCATCAGCGCTTGATGGCCGATATGCAGCCTGAGTCCACGTCTTCACTGGCAAGGTACTGGCCCAACCTTGGGCAAGTCATCGACCTGCAGCCGTTTCTCGAACCACACGAACGCGATGATGAGCGCTTTCAGGTGCTCGCCAACCATTACTGGATCGAGCAACCCCACAGCATGCTCAACGACACCTTCGTCGCCCTGATCCAGAGCCTGGAGGCGCTTGATTACGTCGAGGGTACGGGCTTCGTTCCCCCGCAACTCGAACACGGCAATCTGCTGCTGGCCGGCATTGCCGGGGTTGTCGCGACGCTACTCACCGGTGCAGCGGTCGTCGCTGGCAATGACGCCTACGAAGAAGCGCAGCCAACAGCGGACTTCGAGGCATTACAGCGCTACCTGAATGCGCCTGGGGCCAAGGACAAAGGCTTGAATATTCGCAAGGCCTGGGAGGCTGGCGTGAAGGGCAGGGGCGCGCGGGTGCATTTTTCCGACGGTGGCCTGCACGTCAACCATGAAGACCTGCGTGGCAACCCGAAGTTGAAAGTCATCCCGCCTGCGGTCAACAGCGACCCTGATCACGGCACTGCATCGGTCGGGGTGTTGCTGGCGCGCGACAACGGGTTGGGTATGACCGGCGTCTGCCACGCGGCCGAGCTTTTTCTGTATGACAACCGGGCCAACGATGCGCGCGGTTTCTCGCAGACGCTGAAGAAACTGCTGGCTTATGCAAGGGCGGGTGACATCGTTGCGGTCAACCGGCAGACGGCCAACATCAATGCACTAGGGACATTCCTGCCCTCATTGCATGACAAGACCTGGTGGGATGTCACCCAGGCGCTGACCGAGCGGGGTGCCGTGGTGCTGAACGCTGCCTGTAACGGCACCTACAAGACCGACGACAACGCCCGCACCACGCAGGGTTATGGCGTTGATCTGGCGCAGTGGAGCTACTTCAATGACCATGGCGACGCTGACGCGATTCTGGTGGGGGCCTGCCATTCCTGGGATGGCAGGCCCCACCAATACTCCAACTACAGTTACCGCTACCGCATGCTCAATGCCTGGGGTGACAGCGTCGCGACGCTGGGTTATGGCGAACTGCAAGACAAGCACGGGCATGACCGTGACTACACCGATAACTACGGCGGCACCTCCAGTGCGACGCCATTGGTGACCGGCGCGCTGGCATTGATCCAGTCGTACGCCATCGAGCAGCACCACCTCTACCTCAATGCCAACCAGATGCACCTGTTGGTGATGCAATCGGGCTACAAGGATGCGACGTTGCCTGGCAGCGATAGGTTGCCGATGGGCGCCCGGCCGAACGTACTGGGCGCCTTGATGTTGCTCGATCAGATCCTGCAGGCCGGCAGGTTCCACCTGCCGGATGATGGCTTCTGCGGCGACGACTGTGCCCCGCTGGATCAGACTCGGAACTGATCCATCAACGCCTGCTGCTGGTTGGCCAGGCTGTTCAGCGACTGGCTGACCCGCGCCGATTCGTTGGCCTGCCCCGACAGCGACTCGGTCACATCACGGATGGTCGCGACATTGCTGTTGATCTCTTCGGCCACCGCGCTTTGCTCCTCGGCCGCCGAGGCGATCTGCAGGTTCATGTCGCTGATCACCGTCACCGCCTGGCCGATGCGCTGCAGCGCGGTGACTGCCTGGCCGACCTGTTCGACACCGCCCTGGGCCTGGCGGTGGCTGTTGTCCATGGCCCCGACCACTTCGCGGGTGCCGGCCTGCAGGGCTTCGATGACCTGACGGGTTTCTTCCACCGATTCCTGGGTACGTTGGGCCAGGTTGCGCACTTCATCGGCCACCACCGCAAAGCCACGGCCGGCCTCACCGGCGCGGGCGGCTTCGATGGCGGCATTGAGCGCCAGCAGGTTGGTCTGCTCGGCGATCGAACGGATCACCTCCAGTACCGAGCCGATCTTCTCGCTGTTCTGTGCAAGCCCTTCGACTTCGGCCATGGCATTGCTCATGTCTGCGGCCAGCGCATCGATGCTGCGGGTGGTGCGGTCGATCACCGCCAGGCCTTCACGGGTTGCCTGGTCGGCATCGCGTGCCGCTTGTGCGGCCTGGGAGGCGCTGCGGGCAACATCTTGGGCGGTGGCGCTCATTTCGTGCGAAGCGGTGGCCACCTGGTCGACCTGGCGGTACTGCTGCTCCATGCCGGCGCTGGTTTCGGTGGCAATCGCCGAAGACTGGTCGGCGGTGCCGCGCGCGGCCTGCACCGAGCGTTTTACCTCGGCGATGGTGGGTTGCAGTTTGTCCAGGAAACGGTTGAACCAGCCGGCCAGTTCGCCGAGTTCGTCGCGCTTGTCGTAGGTCAGGCGGCGTGTCAGGTCGCCTTCGCCGCTGGCGATGTCTTTGAGCATTGCCGCCACGCCGAGTATCGGCCGGGTCACGCCACGCGCCATCAGCCACACCAGCAGCAGGCCAGCGATCGCCGCAGCCAGGCCCAGGCCCAGTTCAAGCAGGGTGCCGCTGGTGTTCAGGGCATCCAGCTCTTTTTTCAGTGCCTCGGCCGGACCGGTCAGGGCGTTTTCCGGCACATCCAGCAGCACGCCCCAAGGTTGCGCGCCGGGGATGGGTTGGAAGGCGGCGAGCACCTTCAGGCGTTGCTGGTCATGGTGGACGCTCAACTTGCCTTCGGCCAGCGTGCGCACCAGTTCGGCGCCTTTGCTAGTGTCGACCTGGTCAAAGCGCTGGGCCAGCTTGCTGGCGTCGGCACTGTAGCCGGCCAGCAGGCCCACGGGGCTCAGGATGCCGACCGTGGTGCGGCCTTCGTACAGGCTGCGGCTGGCGTCCTGGCTCAGGGCCTGCAGGCTGTTGAGGTTGATGTCGATGGACAGGGTGGCGATCACCTTGCCGTTGACCGCCAGCGGGAACACGATGCTGGTCATCAGCACGCGCTGGCCGTCGATGTCGTAGAAGTACGGCTCCACCACGCAGACCTTGCCGCTGCTGCGCGGGCACACCCACCAGGTGTTGGCGGGCTGGCCGCTGGGGCCGATCTCGGTGTTGGCCATGTCGTGCTCAGGCAGCGCCATGGCGGTCAGCTGGCCGGCGCGGGGTTGCGACCAGTACAAGGCGAAACGCCCGGTTTCGTTGCTGCCCAGTTCCGCCTGGCCAGCAAACAGGCTGTCCTTGTTGTCCAGGGCATTGGGCTCGAATACCAGCGACAGGCCCAGCAGATCGGGGTTGGCCTGCAGGGCCGCGCGCACTTGGCGGGTCATGTCTTCACGCAGGTCGAAGGCATCCAGGTAGCGTTTTTCCGCCTGCTCGCGCAGGAACAGCACCTGGCGGGCGAAGCCGGCGCCGTACTGGTAAGCATCCATGAACTGGCGGCGGATGTTCAGGGCCTGAACCTCGCCTTGCGACTCGATGCGCGCCTGTGCGGCCTCGCTGAGCATCTGCATGCTGCTGGCCTTGACCAGGTCCGAGCTGTGGTCCATGCGGTACAGCGATAGGCCGACCAGCAGGCTGACGATGCCGGCCAGGCACAGACCGGCGAGCAGGGTGATCTTCCATTGGATGGAAAGTTGTCGCAAAGGCATGAGGGGGAATCCCTTTTTTTTGGCAGTAAGGGTTTGGCTTGGGATCTTTGGTGGGCTCAGAGGCACCTCTCAGCCACGCCGCTATATCGGCCACCCCATTTTTTTCTTTATTCAAACATTCAATTTAAAAATCGCGCTCCGCGTAATCTGCCGCAACATGGCGCTTTTGACATCTGCACCTCACTGCTGCAGAGTGCGCGCTTTTTTGCCTGCAGCTACGAGGAAAGCCAAACCATGAATGCAGTGATTGCCGCCGTCGGCATCATGCTGATACTCAGCCTGTCGCGCGTGCACGTGGTCATCGCCCTGATCATCGGCGCCCTGGTCGGGGGGCTGGTCGGTGGCCTGGGTATCGAGGGCACGCTCAAGGCCTTCAACGGTGGCCTGGGCGGTGGCGCCACGGTGGCGTTGTCGTATGCCTTGCTGGGTGCCTTTGCCGTGGCCATCGCCAAGTCTGGCCTGGCACACGCCTTGGCCGACCGTGCGCTGGCCATGATCGACCGCCAGGGCCACGCCGATGGCGGCAAGGTCAAATGGCTGCTGATCGGCCTGATGCTGGTGGTGGCGGTGTCGTCGCAGAACATCCTGCCCATCCACATCGCCTTCATCCCGCTGCTGGTGCCGCCGCTGCTGTACGTGCTGACCCGCCTGCGCATTGACCGTCGGTTGATCGCCTGCGTGATCACCTTCGGCCTGATTACACCGTACATGTTCCTGCCGGTGGGCTTTGGCAACATCTTCCTCAACGAGATCCTGCTGGCCAACGTCGCCCGCGCGGGCGTCGATGTCAGTGGTGTGAATGTCACCCATGCCATGGCCATTCCGGCGGCGGGCATGCTGGTAGGGTTGTTGCTGGCGGTGTTCATCAGCTACCGCAAGAAACGTGACTACGACCTGGCGCGCATCGAACAGGTCGAGCAGGTGAGCGTTCAGTACAACCCGCTGACCCTGCTGGTGGCGGGGCTGGCGATTGCCTCGGCATTCATCGTCCAGCTGTGGCTGGATTCGATGATCATCGGCGCCATGGTCGGGTTCCTGATCTTCTCGTTGTCGGGCATCGTGCGCTGGAAAGACACCGACGACCTGTTCACCGAAGGCATGAAGATGATGGCCATGATCGGCTTCATCATGATCGCCGCCTCGGGCTTTGCCGATGTGATGAAAGCCACCGGCGAGGTCAAGAGCCTGGTGGAAACCTCGGCGCAATGGATCGACCACAGCAAGGGCATTGGCGCTTTGCTGATGCTGTTGGTGGGCTTGCTGGTGACCATGGGCATCGGCTCGTCGTTCTCGACGGTGCCAATCCTGGCGGCGATTTTCGTGCCGCTGTGTGTGCAACTGGGCTTCGACCCGCTGGCCACGGTGTGCATCGTCGGCACCGCAGGTGCCTTGGGCGACGCGGGTTCGCCAGCATCGGACTCGACCCTGGGGCCGACTTCGGGGCTCAATGTCGACGGCCAGCACCACCATATCTGGGACACCGTGGTACCGACCTTCATCCACTACAACCTGCCGCTGCTGGCATTCGGCTGGTTGGCGGCGATGACGCTGTAGCGCGTCAGCCCTTTTCGGGCGGTGGCGAAATGCTGTTGAGGACGGTACTGCCGTCCTTGCTGCGGGTCAGGTAGATCGGCAGCACCTTGGGCAGGTTGTCCACCAGGCGGCCCACTTCAGTGATGTTGTAGATGCCGCTGATGCGGATGCGGCCGGTGCTGGCATCGGCCAGCAGCAGGGGCGCATCGAGGTAGCGGTTGATCACCGGCAGGGCCTGGTCGAGGCTGAGGTTGTCGAGGATCAGCTTGCCGTCGCGCCAGGCCAGGCTGTTGCCATAGTCGTCGCTCTCGGCCAGTTGCGGCTCGAAGTCGCCGCTGCTGTAACTGGCCTGCATGCCAGGGCCAAGGCGATAGCCACCGGTGTTGCCATTGCTGCTGATCAACACCGAACCCTGAACTAGCGTGACCTTGACCTGGTCCTGGTATTTCCACACGTTGAACTGTGTACCGGTGACGCGGGTCTGGCCATGGCCTGCACGGACGATGAAAGGGTGCGCGCTGTCGTGCTGCACCTTAAAAAACGCTTCGCCACGCTTGAGCGTGACCTGGCGCTGGTCTTTATAGTTGAGGTAGGTCAGTTCGGTGTTGAGGTTGAGTTCGACCGAGCTGCCATCGCTCAACTGCACGGTTTGCGCCCGGTTGCCCGCTTCGAAATGCTGGTAGTGATTGGGCAGCCAGCCTTGTTCCCAACCCACCCAGCCAGCCAAAGGCAAAACCAGCAAGGCAATGGCCGCGGCCGAGGCCATGGGCCGCCAGTCGCGGGGCTGGGCCACCTGGCGCGCGGGTGGATTGAAGTCGATGACCGTAGCGTTGCGCGGCAGCAGGTCGGCGGTCTGCCAGATCTCCAGCATCGCCTGGTACTCGTCGGCGTGGCGCTTGTCCGCCGCCAGCCAGCGGGCAAATGCCTCGCGCTCGCCCACCGTGCAATCGTCGGCGTGCACGCGCATGCACCAATGCGCGGCGGCGTCGGTGATGGCATCGTCTGGGCTGGGATTGAGGCGGTCTTGGTTCATTGCGGCTCCGGGTTTTGCGCATTCTACCCCCTGCAAGGGGCTCCCGAGAACCGAGGTAATGGCGAATGACTATCAGTTATGTGTGTTTTTCGTCGGATTCGCAAGGGATTTTCAGCGTTTGAGAACGCTTCGCGCCCTTGGATTCAGGCCTGAACCTGTGGGAGCGGGCTTGCCCGCGAACAAGGGCAACGCCCTTGCCATGCATCGCGGGGCCTGCTTCGCGGGCAAGCCCGCTCCCACAGAGTTTGTGTGGTCCTTCAAGTCTGTTCAGAACTGCTCTGGCGCCATGCCATACAGGCTCGCGCTGCCTGCGCGAATGCTTGCCTCAAGCGCCAGGCTGCGTGGCAGCACACGTTGGAAGTAGAACTCGGCACAGGCCAGCTTCGCCCCATGGAACCCAGGGTCATCCTCGCGCCGTGCATGCGCCACGCCAGCCATGCGTGCCCACATGTAGGCATAGGCGGTCAGGCCGAACAGCTGCAGGTATTCAACCGCCACGCTGCTGACCAGGTTGGCGTCTTCCGCCACCCGCGTGCGCAACCATTCGCTGGTGCCTTCCAGGCGTGCCAGGCTGGCCTGCAGGGCTTCGCGATGCAGCGGCGCGGCCACGCTGAAGGCGCGCACCTCGGCCGCGAAGCTGGCCAGTGCCTGGCCGCCGTCGGCAATCACCTTGCGCCCCAGCAGGTCGAGGGCTTGTATGCCGTTGGTGCCTTCGTAGATCTGCGCGATGCGCACGTCGCGCACGCGCTGTTCCTGGCCCCATTCGCGGATGTAGCCATGGCCGCCAAACACCTGCTGGCCGGCCACGCAGCTTTCCAGGCCGTTGTCGGTGAAGAATGCTTTGGCCACTGGGGTGAGCAAGGCCACCAGGCGCTGGGCATGTTCGCGCTCACCGGCGTCTTCGGCGTAGCGGGCCAGGTCCAACTGCTGGCCCACGTAGGCGGCGAAAGCGCGGCCACCTTCAGTGAGGGCACGCATGGTCAGCAGCATGCGCCGAACATCGCCGTGGTGGATGATCGGGTCGGCGTTTTTGTCCTGCGCCTGCGGGCCGCTGGCCGCGCGGCTTTGCAGGCGTTCGTTGGCGTAGCGTGCGGCGCTCTGGTAGGACGCGTCAGCGCAGCCGATACCCTGGATGCCGATGGACAAGCGCTCGTAGTTCATCATGGTGAACATGGCAGCCAGGCCCTTGTTCGGTTCGCCCACCAGGTAACCGCTGGCGCCGTCGAAGTTCATCACGCAGGTGGCCGAGGCCTTGATGCCCATCTTGTGCTCGACCGAGCCGCAGTGCGCCGCATTGCGCGGCCCCAGGCTGCCATCGGCCTCGACCAGGAACTTGGGCACCAGGAACAGCGAGATGCCCTTGGCCCCGGCGGGGGCGTCGGGCAGCTTGGCCAGCACCAGGTGGATGATGTTTTCGGTGAGGTCCTGCTCGCCGCCGGTGATGAAGATCTTGCTGCCGCTGATGTGGAAGCTGCCATCGGCCTGGGGTTCGGCGCGGGTGCGGATCAACCCCAGGTCGGTACCGGCGTGGCTTTCGGTCAGGCACATGGTGCCGGCCCAGCGGCCTTCGTAAAGCGGCGGCAGGTAGGTGGCCTTGATGGCGTCGCTGGCGTGGGCGTCGATGGCCAGGCAGCTGCCGGCGCTCAAGGCCGAATACAGGCTGAAACTGCAGTCGGCGGCGTAGAGCATTTCCTCGAACAGTACACCGAGCATTTTCGGCATACCCATGCCGCCGTACTCGGGGTTGCCGCCCAGGCCGACCCAGCCGCCTTCGCGGTAGGTGCGCCAAGCGTCGCGGAAGCCTTCCGGGGTGGTGACCTGGCCTGCGTCGAAGTGCACGCCTTGTTCGTCGCCTGGGCGGCTGAGCGGGGCAACCAACTGGGCGGTGACCTTGGCGGCCTCTTCAAGGATGGCGTCGGCGGTCTCGGCATCCACGCGCTCGGCCAGGGCCGGCAGGCGGGCCCACAGGGCCGGGCCCTGGAATACATCGTGGAGGATGAAGCGCATGTCGCGCAGCGGGGCGGTGTAGTGGGGCATCGTCGGCTCGAAAAGATTGAGTGATAGGTTGTCTGGCCGGGCCTCTTCGCGGGTAAACCCGCTCCCACAGGTTTAATGCAGTTCCCAAGAACGGCGCTGTTCTTGTGGGAGCGGGTTTACCCGCGAAGAGGCCGGTACAGCCTTAAAGGTCTTTGGCGCGGTCGCGCAGGACGTATTTCTGGATCTTGCCGGTAGAGGTCTTGGGCAGCTCGCCGAAGACCACCGTCTTGGGCACCTTGAACCCGGCCAGATGCTCGCGGCACCAATTGATGATGTCGCTTTCGCGGGTGTGCTCGTGCCCGGGCTTCAGCGCAACGAATGCGCACGGCGTCTCGCCCCATTTTTCATCCGCTCGCGCCACCACGGCGGCCTCCAGCACGGCGCGGTGCTTGTAGAGGGTGTCTTCGACTTCGATGGTGGAGATGTTCTCGCCGCCAGAAATGATGATGTCCTTGAGCCGGTCCTTGATCTCGACATAACCGTCGGCGTGCCACACGGCCAGGTCGCCGGTGTGGAACCAGCCACCACGGAAGGCCTCGGCGGTGGCTTCGGGATTCTTCAGGTAGCCCTTCATCACCGTGTTGCCGCGCATGAAGATCTCGCCCAGGGTGTTGCCGTCGCGCGGCACCGGTTGCAGGGTTTGCGGGTCGGCGACCATCAGGCCGTCCAGGGTCGGGTAACGCACGCCCTGGCGCGACTTGATCCGCGCCCGTTCCTCAAGCGGCAGTTCCTGCCACTCTTCGTGCCAGGCGCAGACCGTCACCGGGCCGTAGACTTCGGTCAGGCCATAGGTGTGGGTGACCTGGATGCCCATTTCTTCCACGGCGCCGATCACTTTGGCGGGCGGCGCGGCGCCGGCGACCATGGCCTGCACCGGATGCTCGATGGCGGCCTTGGCGGCTTCCGGCATGTTGACCAGTGCGTTGAGCACGATGGGCGCGCCGCACAGGTGGGTGACCCGGTGCTCGCGGATCAGGGTCAAAATTTTCTGCGGGTCCACCCGGCGCAAGAACACGTGAGTGCCGGCCAGCGCGGTGATGGTCCAGGGGTAGCACCAGCCGTTGCAGTGGAACATCGGCAAGGTCCACAGGTACACCGGGCGGTGGCCCATGGCCCAGGTCATCTGGTTGCCGATGGCGTTCAGGTAAGCGCCGCGGTGGTGGTAGACCACACCCTTGGGGTTGCCGGTGGTGCCGGAGGTGTAGTTCAGCGAGATCGCCTGCCACTCGTCATCGGGCCATTCCCAAGCGAAATCCGGGTCGCCCTCCGCGAGCAGGGCTTCATAGTCCAGGTCGCTGACTGCGCGGCCTTCTCCATACTCGGGGTCATCCACATCGACCACCAGTGGCGGGTGTTCGAGCAGGGCGAGGGCGGCTTCGATGACGCCGTGGAATTCACGGTCGGTGATCAGCACCTTGGCTTCGCCGTGCTGCAGCATGAAGGCGATGGCTTCGGCGTCCAGGCGCACATTGAGGGTGTTGAGCACGGCGCCGATCATTGGCACGCCAAAGTGCGCTTCGAGCATGGCGGGAGTGTTCGGCAACATCACCGCCACCGTGTCGCCGCGGCCGATGCCACGGCCGGCGAGGGCACTGGCCAAGCGCCGGCAGCGCTGGTAGGTCTCGCACCAGTCGCGGCGGATGGCGCCGTGGATCACGGCCGGGTACTTGCCGTAGACGGCAGCGGTGCGCTCGATGAAGCTCAGCGGGGTCAGGGCGACGTGGTTGACGGCAGCGGGCATCAGGCCCTGGGAGAAGATCGACATGCGGTAATCCTGTAGGGAAGGCACACGCAGCCTGTGCGTGTGGCCCCCGGTGGCTGATTGTTAGCTCTGATCAGGGTGTGGGCAGCGCGCCGATGGCCGCTTGCCCTTGTCGCAGTTTTACGCGAGACGTTATGGTAGATGGAATATCGACTATAGCAATATAGTAAAACTACTATAAGAACGAGCGCTTACCGTGGACCGGACCCTCACTCCCTTGCTCGCCAAGGACCCGCAACCCAGCGTGCTGCTGGCCGCCGATGCCTCTGCGCTGGTCGTCAATCCTGCCCTGCAGGCGATGGTCCAGGGCGGCCCGGTGCTGGCCAGCTGGCTGCCGGCCAACTGCCCGTCGCTGGTGCGCGCCTGTTTGCGTCAGCATCGCGCTATCGCCGATGTGGAAACACAGGTTGGCGAACGCGTACTGTTGTGGACGTTCATCCCCGATGACCAAGGCCAGCAGGTGCTTGCCCGCTGCCGCGATGCCAGCGACGAGCGCCACGCGGCGCGCGAAGCCAACCGCGCCCGGCGCCTGTACCGGTTGATCATCGAAAACACCACCGATCTGATTTCCCGGCACAGCCCGGACGGGCGCTTCCTCGATGCCTCGCCCGCCGCACACCGCCTGCTCGGCCAGTGGCCAGAGCAACTGCGCGGTATACCGGTGCGCGCCTTGCTGCATCCGCGTGAGCGGCGCCAGGCCCTGCGCCAGGCCGCGGCGGCACTGGACCAGGATGGCTACCACACCATGACGTGCCGGGTCCGCCAGGCCGCAGGCGGTTACCGCTGGTTCGAGATTGCCTGCCGGGCGATCCGCGAAACCTATACCGGCGCCGTGGTGGAGGTGGTCAGCGTCTCGCGTGACATTACCCTGCGCATCGAGGCCCAGGAGAACCTGGCCCACAGTGCCCGCCTGGCCACCTTGGGCGAACTGGCCTCGGGCATCGCCCACGAAATCAACCAGCCGCTGGCGGCGGTGGTCAATTACGCCAATGCCAGCCAGCGTTACCTGCAAGGGCTGGAAGGCGACCCGCAGGCGCGTGAGCGGGTCGGGCAAGGCTTGCAGCGCATCACGCAACAGGCCACCCACGCCGCCGAGGTTATCCGCCGCCTGCGTGCGTTCCTGCGCAAGGGGCCGCGGCGCCTTGAGGCGGTCGACGTGGCCGACGTGGCCGCCGAAGCCATGCGCTTGTGCGCCTGGGAAGCAGCCCGCGAACAGGTGAATATCGAACTGCGTATCGGTGCGCAGTTACCTGCCGTGTTTGCCGACCGGGTATTGCTGGAGCAGGTGCTGCTCAACCTGCTGCGCAATGCCATCGAAGCCAACCGCGAGCAGCAGGGCGAACAACCGTCGCGTATCGTGCTGGGCGCCGTGCGCGAGGGCGACACGGTGCTGGTCGAGGTGGCCGACGAGGGGCCGGGCGTGGCGGCGGAGCGCCTGGAGGACATCTTCACGCCGTTCAACACCAGCAAGGCCGACGGGCTGGGGCTGGGGCTGAGCATGAGCCGGAGTTTGATCGAAGGTTTTGGCGGCAGCCTGTGGGCGCGTGCGGGTGAAGCGGGCGGGCTGGTGTTGTGCTGCCGCCTGGCAGTGAGCAGAGGATAAGGAGAGGGTAGGGTGCAAGCGAAGGTTTATGTGGTCGACGACGACCCGGGAATGCGCGATTCGACGGTGTGGTTGCTGGAGTCGGTGGGGCTGCAGGCCCTGCCGTTCGCCAGCGGCCAGGCGTTTCTTGAGGCGTGCGTGGACGATGGGCCGGCTTGTGTGCTGCTCGACGTGCGCATGCCTGGCCTGGGCGGCATGGCGGTGCAACAGGCCCTGCGTGAGCGCGGCCTGGCGCTGCCGGTAATTTTCGTCAGTGGCCATGCCGATGTGCCGATCGTGGTGCGTGCGTTCAAGGCGGGGGCCCGCGATTTCATCGAAAAGCCCTATAACGAGCAATTGCTGCTCGACAGCGTGCAGGCGGCGCTGGCGCATGCGGGGCAGGCGCGCGAGGCAGACCAGGCTCTGGCAGAGGTACAGGCGCGGATCGATGGGCTGACCCCGCGTGAGCGGGATGTGTTTGTGCCGCTGGCGCAGGGGTTGAGCAATCGGGAGATTGCCGAGCAGCTTGGCGTCAGCGTGAAAACCGTGGACCTGTATCGGGGGCGGGTGATGAAGCGGTTGCAGGCGCAAAGCTTGGCGGAACTGGTGGGGATGGCGATTGCCTGTGGGGCGGTGGAGGCGCTGGGGTTGCGGGCTCTGGCTGACTGATGGGTGGGCATCTTCGCGGGTAAACCCGCTCCCACAGGCGCTACGTAACCAGCCTGCTCCATGAATATTTGCATAGCCCCCTAATGAAAGCTTTGACATTCACTGCCTAGGCAGTAATATTTTTACACAATTGCCCGAGCCGATGCCGATGTCCCATTTCACCCCGGAAAACTTCCAGTCCTGCGCCATCGGCATGCTGCTGGGCCGTGCGGCGATCCTCAAGGACCGCATTCTCGACTGGCACCTCGAATCAGAGGGCGTCACCGCCGCGCAGTTCAAGGTGCTGATCATCGTCACCCAGTACCAGGTGGATACGCCGGCCGAACTGTGCCGCTACCTGGGCCTGGACAGCGGCTCGATGACCCGCATGCTCGACCGCCTCGAGCAGAAGGGCTTGATCCTGCGCAACCGCTGCGCCGATGACCGTCGCCAGGTACGCCTGGCCCTGACCGCCGACGGCCAGCGCCTGGCCGACCGTTTGCCAGAGATCGGCGCGGCGGCGATGAACGAACTGGTCGGCGTGCTCCAGCCCGACGAGCTGAAAACCCTCGAAGGCCTGCTGGCCAAGGTGCTGCTCGGTGCCGGCGACCCCCTGACGATCCGCCGCTTCGGCGATCGTTGAACCCTGTTACGCATTCTCCAAGGTATTGTCATGGCCACTCCCGCAGACACCTCAACTTCCTCCGCCGCACCAGAACCGTCGCGCAAGCGCAAGGTCTGGCTGCTCGGCCTGCTGCTGGTGGTGCTGCTCGCCGGCGCTGGCGCCTGGGCCTGGTACAGCCTGATCGGGCGTTGGCACGAGAGCACCGACGATGCCTACGTCAACGGCAACGTGGTGGAAATCACCCCGTTGGTCACCGGTACCGTCACCAGCATCGGCGCCGATGACGGCGACCTGGTGCACGCAGGCCAGGTGCTGCTGCAGTTCGACCCGGCCGACAGCGAGGTGGCCCTGCAGGCCGCCGAAGCGAAGCTTGCGAAGACCGTGCGCCAGGTGCGCGGCCTGTACAGCAACGTCGACTCGCTCAAGGCGCAGTTGCAGACGCGCCAGGCCGAGTTGCAAAAAGCCCAGCAGAACTACAACCGGCGCAAGGTGCTGGCCGACAGCGGCGCGATTGCCGCTGAAGAAATCTCCCATGCCCGCGATGACCTGACCGTGGCCCAGGCCGCCGTCAACAGCGCTCAGCAGCAGCTCAACACCAGCACCGCGCTGGTCGACGACACCGTGGTCTCCTCGCACCCCGAGGTCATGGCCGCCGCCGCCGACCTGCGTCAGGCCTACCTCGACCACGCCCGCACCACGCTGGTGGCGCCGGTGACCGGCTACGTTGCCAAGCGTACCGTGCAACTTGGCCAGCGCCTGCAGCCGGGCACCGCGACCATGGCGGTGATCCCGCTGGACGAGGTGTGGATTGACGCCAACTTCAAAGAGACCCAGCTGCGCGACATGCGCATCGGCCAGCCGGTGGAAATCAGCGCCGACCTGTACGGTAGCGAGGTCAAGTACAGCGGCACCGTCGACAGCCTCGGCGCCGGTACCGGCAGCGCGTTCGCCTTGCTGCCGGCGCAGAATGCCACTGGCAACTGGATCAAGATCGTCCAGCGCGTGCCGGTGCGCATCCACCTCAGCGCCGACCAGCTCAAGGACCACCCGCTGCGCATCGGCCTGTCCACCGTGGTCGAGGTCGACCTGCACGACCAGAGTGGCCCGGCGCTGGCCCAGCAGCCACCGCAGCAGGCCAGCTACACCACCCAGGTGTACGACCGTCAGCTGGTCGAGGCTGACAACCTGATCGCTCGGCTGATTCACCAGAACAGCGCCACCGGCAAGACGGCGCAACGATGAGCAACAACGCTGCGGCGCAGTTCACCCCGCCGAGCCTGCTGCTGACCACCATCGGCCTGTCGCTGGCGACCTTCATGCAGGTGCTCGACACCACCATCGCCAACGTGGCCCTGCCGACCATTTCCGGCAACCTGGGGGTGAGTTACGAGCAGGGCACCTGGGTGATCACCTCGTTTGCGGTGAGCAACGCCATCGCCTTGCCGCTGACCGGCTGGCTCAGCCGGCGTTTCGGTGAGGTGAAGCTGTTCATCTGGGCCACGCTGCTGTTCGTGCTGGCGTCGTTCCTGTGCGGTATCGCCCAGTCGATGCCGGAGCTGGTCGGCTTTCGTATCCTGCAGGGCGTGGTGGCGGGGCCGTTGTACCCGATGACCCAGACCTTGCTGATTGCCGTGTACCCGCCGGCCAAACGGGGGATGGCGTTAGCCTTGCTGGCGATGGTCACGGTGGTGGCGCCGATTGCCGGGCCGATCCTCGGGGGCTGGATTACCGACAGCTACAGCTGGCCGTGGATCTTCTTCATCAATGTGCCGATCGGCCTATTCGCCGCCGCCGTGGTGCGCCAGCAGATGCGCACGCGGCCGGTGGTCACCAGCCGCCAACCGATGGACTACATCGGCCTGCTGACCTTGATCGTCGGTGTCGGCGCGTTGCAGGTGGTGCTCGACAAAGGCAATGACCTGGACTGGTTCGAGTCGTCGTTCATCATCATCGGCAGCCTGATTTCGGTGGTGTTCCTGGCGATTTTCATCATCTGGGAGCTGACCGATCGCCACCCGGTGGTCAACCTGCGGTTGTTTGCGCACCGCAATTTCCGCATCGGCACGATTGTGCTGGTGGGCGGCTATGCCGGGTTCTTCGGCATCAACCTGATCCTGCCGCAGTGGCTGCAGACGCAGATGGGCTACACCGCCACCTGGGCGGGCCTGGCGGTGGCGCCGATCGGCCTGCTGCCGGTGATCATGTCGCCGTTCGTGGGCAAGTACGCGCACCGTTTCGACTTGCGGGTGCTGGCGGGGCTGGCGTTCCTGGCAATCGGTACCAGCTGCTTCATGCGCGCAGGGTTCACCAACGAGGTGGACTTCCAGCACATCGCCCTGGTGCAGCTGTTCATGGGGATTGGCGTGGCGTTGTTCTTCATGCCGACCTTGAGCATCCTGCTCTCGGATTTGCCGCCGCAGCAGATCGCCGATGGTTCGGGGCTGGCGACCTTCCTGCGTACGCTGGGAGGGAGCTTTGCGGCGTCGTTGACCACGTGGATCTGGATTCGCCGGGCCGACCAGCACCATGCTTACCTGAGTGAGCACATCAGCCAGTACGACCCGGCGACGCGGCATACGCTGGAGCAACTGGGCGGCGCCAGCCCGCAGAGTTATGCGCAGCTGGAGCAGATCCTCAATGGGCAGGCGTATATGATGTCGACGGTGGATTACTTCACGTTGATGGGGTGGGTGTTCGCCGGGTTGATTCTGTTGGTGTGGCTGGCCAAGCCGCCGTTCACCGCGAAGGCGGGGCCAGCGTCGGCGGGGCATTGAGGGGCAGTGTGTTTGCCGTCGCGTCGGCAAACACATGATCGGCACTCGCGACCCATAACAAGCATGCCCCATGCATCTGCACACCCGCCCTGATTGCGCGCTAAACGAGGATATTGATGAACAGCCATTTTCAAGCCGTCGACCTGCAAAAGGCCTACCGCCTGCTCAACCACGGGCCGACCGTGCTGGTGTCGGCCAGCCACCAGGGTGTGGACAACGTGATGGCCGCCGCCTGGGCCTGCGCGTTGGACTTCGACCCGCCCAAGGTCACCGTGGTACTCGACAAGATCGCCCGCACCCGGCAGCTGGTCGAAGGCAGTGGCTGGTTCGTGATTCAGGTGCCGACCGCCGCCCAGGCGCAGTTGACCCATCAGGTCGGTACCCGCAGCCTGTTCGATCAACCCGACAAGCTCGCCAGCATCGGCGTGGAACTGGCGCGTGTGGAAGGGCATGCGGCGCCGCTGGTCAAAGGCTGCTCGGCCTGGCTGATGTGCCGAGTGATCGACGAGCCGCACAACCAGAGCACCTATGACCTGTTCATTGGTGAAGTGGTGGCGGCCTGGGCGGATGATCGGGTGTTCCGTGACGGGCATTGGGCCTATGAGCAGGCCGACCCGCAGTGGCGCAGCCTGCACTATGTTGCGGGTGGGCATTTCTATGCCATTGGTGAGCCGGTGGTGGTGGGGCAGCAAGACTGAGGGTGCTTGTACCGGCCCATTCGCGGGTAAACCCGCTCCTACAGGTACATCACCAGCTTCGAGAACAATGGTAAACCTGTGGGAGCCGGCTTGCCGGCGATAGGGCCGCACAGCGGCCCCTTACCGCATCAGCCGTGAACCTCCTGCTTGAACCGCAACCGCCACCCATGCAACAACGGCTCGGTATATCCGCTCGGCTGCTCACGCCCCTTCAACACCAGCTCCCGCGCCGCGCAGAAGGCATGCGACTTGGCAAAATCATCCGCCATCGGCCGGTAGGCCGCATCGCCGGCATTCTGCTGATCGACCACCTTGGCCATCCTTTGCAGCGTCGCCTCCACCTGTTCGGCCTCGACCACACCATGGTGCAGCCAGTTGGCAATGTGCTGGGCCGAGATACGCAGGGTGGCGCGGTCTTCCATCAGGCCGACGTCATGGATATCCGGCACCTTGGAGCAGCCAACCCCTTGCTCGACCCAGCGCACCACATAGCCAAGGATGCCCTGGCAGTTGTTGTCCAGCTCGGCCTGGATATCCTCCTGGCTCCAGGGGGTGTCGGCGCTCACCGGAATGCTCAGCAGGTCGTGCAGCAGCTGTTCACGCTCGCCGGCCAAGTCAGCACTTTCCAGCTGCTGCTGCACCGCTGCCACATCGACCTGGTGGTAATGCAGCGCATGCAAGGTCGCGGCCGTGGGTGAGGGCACCCAGGCGGTGTTGGCGCCAGCGCGGGGCTGGGCGATTTTTTGCTCGAGCATGGCCGCCATCAGGTCGGGCATCGCCCACATGCCTTTGCCGATCTGCGCCTTGCCGCGCAGGCCGCAGGCCAGGCCCACCAGCACGTTGCTGCGTTCGTAAGCCTGGATCCACGCGCTGCCTTTCATGTCGCCCTTGCGCAGCATGGCACCGGCTTCCATCGCCGTGTGCATCTCGTCGCCGGTGCGGTCGAGGAAGCCGGTGTTGATGAACACAACGCGGGACGACGCACTGGCGATGCAGGCCTGGAGGTTGACGCTGGTGCGCCGCTCTTCGTCCATGATGCCCATTTTCAAGGTGTTGCGTGCCAGGCCCAGCAGGTCTTCGACACGGCCGAACAACTGGTCAGCAAAAGCGACCTCGGCCGGCCCATGCATCTTCGGTTTGACAATGTACAGGCTGCCCTCGCGGGAGTTGCCGCGGCGCTTGAGGTCGTGCAGGCCAATCAGGCTGGTGACCACGGCATCGAGGATACCTTCGGGGATTTCGTGGCCGTCACGGTCGTGGATCGCCGGGTTGGTCATCAGGTGGCCGACGTTGCGGATGAACAGCAGTGAGCGGCCTGACAGGGTCAGCGGCTTGCCGTCCGCGCCCTGGTACTGCCGGTCTTCTGCCAGTGCGCGGGTGAATGTTTTACCGCCCTTGCTGACCTGCTCGCTGAGGTCGCCTTTCATCAGGCCCAGCCAGTTGCGGTAGACATCGACCTTGTCCTCGGCATCCACGGCCGCCACCGAGTCCTCGCAATCGATGATGGTGGTCAACGCGGACTCCACGAGGATGTCCTTGACCCCGGCAAGGTCAGCCTGGCCGATGGTGCTGGTCGGGTCGACCTGGATTTCCAGGTGCAGACGATGGTGTTGCAGCACGATCGCTGTCGGCTTGCTCGGCTCACCCTGGTAACCGCGCAGTTGAGCGGGGGCCTTGAGGGCGACCTGGCGGCCATCTTTCAAAAGGACTTGCAGCGCGCCCTGGCTGACTGCATACGCCTTGGCCTCGGTGTGAGAGGCGCCTTCGAGCGGCGCCGCCTCGTCGAGCAAGCGTCGGCCGAAAGCAATCACGCGGGCGCCACGCAGAGGGTTGTAGCCTTGGCCGCGTTCGGCGCCGTCGCTGTCGGCGATGGCATCGGTGCCGTACAACGCGTCATACAGCGAACCCCAGCGGGCGTTGGCGGCGTTGAGCGCGTAGCGGGCGTTACTCAGCGGCACCACCAACTGCGGGCCTGCTTGTTCGGCGATCTCGCGGTCGACGTGGGTGGTGGTGATGCGCACATGGTCGGGTGCTTCGACCAGGTAGCCGATGCTGCGCAAAAAGGCTTGGTAAGCCGCCATGTCGGTGATCGGCCCGGGGTGCTGACGGTGCCAGGTGTCCAGCTCGGTTTGCAGGCGGTCGCGTTCGGCGAGCAGTTCGCGGTTGCGCGGGGCGAGGTCGTGGACCAGGGTGCTGAAGCCTTGCCAGAACGCGCTGGCGTCGATGGCCGTGCCGGGGAGCACTTCGTCTTCGATGAAGCGCTGCAAGATGGGGGCGACCTGGAGTTGATTCATGGTTCTCTCGCTGTTCATGTTCATTCTGATAAGTGGGTGTCAGTACCGGCCCATTCGCGGGCAAGCCCGCTCCCACAGGTACAACACAGTACTCATGTGCAGTGTTGTACCTGTGGGAGCGGGCTTGCCCGCGAATGGGCCGGTACGATGGATCACAAAGCCTTGGCCCCAGCCTTGGCCACCTGGGCATCCTGCTCGGATTTGACCCCGGACACCCCGATGGCACCGACCACCTGGCCATCGACCAGCAAGGGCACACCGCCTTCCAGGCTGGTCAGCAGCGGCGCAGTGACGAACGCGGTGCGCCCACCATTGACCATCTGTTCGTAATCACGCGTTTCCTTGCGCCCAAGCGCCGCCGTGCGGGCCTTTTCCATGGCGATGTAGGCACTGGCCGGCGCGCAGCCGTCCATGCGCTCCAGGCCCAACGGGTGGCCGCCGTCGTCAACCACGGCGATGGTCACCTTCCATTGTTGCGCCTGGGCTTCCTGGCGGGCGGCGGCGAGCAGGCGGGTGACTTCGGCCTGGCCGATCACGGATTTGCTATGCATGGTGGTTCTCCTGGTTCAAGGCGGCTTCGACGATTTCGACCCAGTGCCGCACCGGCGTGCGCCCGGCACCGTCGAGGTGGGTCTGGCAGCCGATGTTGGCAGTGGCGATGATTTGCGGCTTGCCGCTTTCCAGCGCATCAAGGCGGTTGTCGCGCAGTTGCCGCGACAATTCAGGCTGGGTCAGCGAATAGGTCCCGGCAGAGCCGCAGCACAAATGGCCGTCCGGCACCGCCGTCAGGGTGAAGCCCAGGCGGGTCAGCAGGTGCTCCACCTGGCCACCGAGCTTGAGGGCGTGCTGCAGGGTGCACGGGCAGTGGAAGGCCAGGCGCTGTTCGGCGCACACGCCCAACTGCTCGACCGGCTCGTCGCGCAGCACTTCCACCAGGTCACGCGACAGCGCGCTGACCCGGGCGGCCTTGGCGGCATAGTGCGGGTCTTTCTCCAGCAGGTGGCCATAGTCGCGCACGAAGGCGCCGCAGCCGCTGGCAGTCTGCACAATGGCTTCGGCGCCGGCCTCGATGGCCGGCCACCAGGCATCGATATTGCGCCGGGCGCGTTCCAGCCCACGCGCCTGTGCATTGAGGTGGTAGTCCACCGCGCCACAGCAGCCGGCTTCGAACGCCGGCTCCACGCTGATGCCAAGACGGTCCAGCAGGCGCGCGGTGGCCGCGTTGGTGTTGGGCGATAGCGCCGGTAGCACGCAGCCTTCGAGCAGCAGCACCCGGCGGGCGTGGCGTACCGCCGGGCGTTCGCCGGGGGCGGCCACCTGGGCGGGCAACTTGCTTTTGAGCGTGGCCGGCAGCACCGGACGCAGGGCTTGGCCGGTGCGGGTCAATGCCTTGAACAGCGCCGGGCGTGGCACCACCGCGCGCAGGCCCTGGCGCAGCAGGCGCTGGCCGAGCGGGCGGGGCACCTGCTGTTCGACCACAGCGCGGCCGATGTCCAGCAGGTCATGGTATTTCACCCCGGACGGGCAGGTGGTCTCGCAGTTGCGGCAGGTCAGGCAGCGGTCCAGGTGCAGCTGCGTGCTGGCGGTGACCGGCGCGCCTTCGAGCACTTGCTTGATCAGGTAGATGCGCCCGCGCGGGCCGTCCAGCTCATCGCCCAGCAGCTGGTAGGTGGGGCAGGTGGCCGTGCAAAAGCCGCAGTGCACGCACGAACGCAGAATGCTCTCGGCTTCTTCGGCGCGGGCCAGGCGCTTGGCGGTGTCGCTCAGGTTGGTTTGCATGGCGTGGCCTCACAGGTCCGGGTACAGGCGGCCAGGGTTGAACACACCCTGGGGGTCGAGTTGCTGCTTGAGGGCATGGTGATAACGCATCAGCGCGGCAGGCAGGGGGGCACTGCTGTGATCACCTGGGGCGTAGCCGATAACGTGGCCGCCGGCCTTGGCAGCCTGCTCGCGGATCACCTGCGCGGGGGCGCTCGATTTCAGCCAGCGTTGCGCACCCCCCCAGTCGATCAACTGGCGGCCAGGCAGGCCCAGCTCGCCAGCGGCAATCGGCACCGACACACGCCACAGCGGTTCAGGGCCCTCGAAAAAGGCCAGGCGTTGCTCGCGCAGGTCGCTCCAGAAACGGCTGTCGAGCACCTCGCCGCCCAAGCGCTCGCGGGCGGACAGCACCGAGCCCTCGCCGCCTTCCAGGCGCAGGTACAGCGCGTCGCCATCGTGGCAGGCGGCGCTGATCGGCAACGGCTGCTGGCCCCATTCGGCAAGTTCGGCCAGCGCGTGATGGCGCGCCATCGGCAGGCGCAAGCTCAGGCATTGGCGCGGGCGCGGCAGCACTTTCAGCGATACCTCGGTAAGCAGGCCGAGGCAGCCGAAGCTGCCGGCCATCAGCCGAGAAACATCGTAACCGGCGACGTTCTTCATCACCTCGCCACCAAAGCGCAGCAACTTGCCGTGGCCGGTGATCACGCGTGTGCCGAGCACATAGTCACGCACCGACCCTGCCCAGGGCCGGCGCGGCCCGGACAGCCCGGCCGCGACCATGCCGCCCATTGTCGCCTCGGCGCCCAGGTGCGGGGGTTCGCACGGCAGCATCTGCCCAGCCTCGAACAGCGCCGCCTCGATCTCTACCAAGGGTGTGCCTGCCCGGGCGGTGAGCACCAGTTCGGTCGGGTCGTAGCTGACGATGCCGCGGTGGCTGCGGGTATCGACGATTTCCCCGGCCACCGGGCGGCCGAGCATGGCTTTGCTGTTGCCACCCTGGATACGCAGCGGGGTGTTCAGGTTCAAGGCCTGGTTGACCTGTTCGAGCAGGTCTTGGCTGGTGTCGCGGTCCATGCTCATCAGAAGCGCTCCAGGTCAGGGAAGGGCAGTTGCCCGTGATGCACGTGCATGGCGCCGAACTCGGCACAGCGGTGCAGGGTGGGGATGTTCTTGCCCGGGTTTAGCAGCCCCTTGGAGTCGAACGCCGCCTTGACCGCGTGGAACAGGGTGATTTCGTCGCTGTTGAACTGCGCGCACATCTGGTTGATCTTCTCCCGGCCCACGCCATGCTCCCCGGTGATGCTGCCGCCCACCGCCACGCACAGCTCCAGGATGCGCCCGCCGATGGCTTCGGCGCGTTCCAGCTCGCCGGGCAGGTTGGCATCGAACAGGATCAGCGGGTGCATGTTGCCGTCACCGGCATGGAACACGTTGGCAACGCGCAAGCCGTATTCCTCGGACAGGTCGCTGATGCCCTTGAGCACCCGTGGCAGCTCGCGGCGGGGGATGGTGCCGTCCATGCAGTAGTAGTCCGGCGAGAGACGCCCCACCGCCGGGAAGGCGTTCTTGCGCCCGGCCCAGAAGCGCACGCGTTCAGCCTCGTCGCAGGCCAGGCGTACCTCACGGGCACCGGCTTGCTGCAGCACTGCCGCGACCCGGTCGCAGTCGTCCTGCACATCGGCTTCGACACCATCCAGCTCGCACAGCAGGATCGCCGCCGCGTCCACTGGGTAGCCGGCGTGGATGAAGTCCTCGGCGGCGCGGATCGCCAGGTTGTCCATCATCTCCAGGCCGCCGGGGATGATGCCGGCAGCGATGATCTCGGCCACGGCACGGCCGGCGTCCTCGACGCTGTCGAAACTGGCCAGCAGCACACGTGCAACCTGGGGTTTGGGCAGGAGTTTGACGGTGACTTCGGTGACGATACCGAGCATGCCTTCGGAACCGGTGAACAGGGCCAGCAGGTCGAAGCCGGGGCTGTCGAGGGCGTCACTGCCCAGGGTCAGGCGTTCGCCCTCGACGGTGAGGATGTCGACCTTGAGCAGGTTGTGCACGGTCAGGCCGTACTTCAGGCAGTGCACGCCCCCGGCGTTTTCGGCGACATTGCCACCGATGGAGCAGGCGATCTGCGAGGAGGGGTCTGGTGCGTAATACAGGCCAAAGGGTGCAGCCGCCTGGGAGATCGCCAGGTTGCGCACACCCGGCTGAACCCGGGCGAAGCGGCCTTGTGGGTTGACCTCAAGAATGCGGTTGAACCGCGCCATCACCAGCAGGATGCCCTTGGCCAGCGGCAGTGCGCCGCCCGACAACCCGGTGCCGGCGCCGCGTGCGACTACGGGCACGCCACGCTGGTGGCAAAGCTTGAGCAGCGCCTGAACTTGCTCCAGGCGCTCGGGCAGCACCACCAGCAGGGGGACCGTGCGGTAGGCTGAGAGCCCGTCGCATTCGTAGGGCTTGAGGTCTTCCGCGCGGTGCAGGATTTCAAGATCGGGCAGGGCGTCGCGCAGCGCCTGCAGCAGGGCAGGCTGGTCCACAGCAGGCAGTGCGCCATCGACCCGTTCGTCGTAGAGAATGTTCATCAGACTTACTCGGCGGCAATTGTTTTTGTTGTCGCATCGAGACTGCGCGCATGCGCGGCGACGGTCGAGTACCGCGCACACTGGTCCTACCAGTTTTTGCATCAGACGCTGGTTATTTACGGGCTCGGCCCGTTAGATTGGCGCAAGCTGTAACAGTGGTCCTACCAGTTGGAGTGCGCGCATGGGTGCTGAAGGCAACGTCAAGATCGCCGACCAGGTGGCCGAGCGGGTTGAGCGTTTGATCGTCGAGGGTGTGCTCAAGGTCGGCCAGGCCTTGCCGTCAGAGCGGCGGCTGGTCGAAAAGCTCGGCTGTTCGCGCTCGGCGCTGCGTGAGGGCCTGCGCATTTTGCGCGGGCGCGGCATCATCGACACCGAACAGGGGCGCGGTTCGTTTGTAGCTGACCTGACCGGGCAGCCGTCAGGCGCCACGCCGTTGATGCACCTGTTCAGTTCTCAGCCACGCACGTTGTTCGACCTGCTCGAAGTGCGTGCGCTGCTGGAGGCAGAATCCGCACGGCTGGCGGCGTTGCGCGCCACGGATGTCGACCGCCTGCTGATCCGCCGCCGCTACGAAGACATGCTCGCCGCCCACGCCGCGCCGGAAGGCCTTGATGCGCGCGAGCATGCGCGGCGCGACCATGCCTTCCACCGGGCGATCAGCGAGGCCTCGCACAACCCGGTGCTGGTGCATACGTTGCAGTCGCTCAGCGACCTGACCTTGAGCACGGTGTTCGCCTCGGTCAACAACCTGTATTGCCGCCCGGCGCAGAAGCGCCAGATCGACCGCCAGCATGCGCGGTTGTATCAGGCGGTGATGGAGCAGTTGCCGGAACAGGCACAGCGGGCGGCGCGCGAGCATATCAACGGGATTCGCGACAATTTGCGCGAGATCGAGCAGGAGGAGCAGCGGTTGGTGCGGGCGACGATGCGTATGGATGGGTGGGGGTGATGTGTGCCTGCACTGGCCCTATCGCCGGCAAGCCGGCTCCCACAGGTACACCACCGCGCTCAAGTTCAGTGGGGTACTTGTGGGAGCCGGCTTGCCGGCGATAGGGCCAGTGCAGGCAATGCATCACTTGGCCAAGTGCCTGATCATCGCCACCGTCAAATACAACCGCGGCGCCACGCTGCTGAGCTCGATGTATTCATCATCCCCATGCAACCCAGCCCCGACCACCCCCAGGGTTTCCAGCACTGCCGGCTTGTCGCTGCCCGGCACATAGGCATACCCGGCATCGGTCCCGAAGCGCATGGCAATCGGCTCGATCGTGTGGCCGACCTCACGGTATAGCTGTTGCGCGGTCTGGGCCAATTTCGCCGAAGCATCATTGCGCGCCAAAGGCGGCCGGCCTTTTTCGACCGTGACAGTGGCCTGGGTGTCAGCCACCAGCTGCTGCTTCACGATGCGCTGGGCATCGGCCTGCACCCGGTCGGTCTCGCCCAGGTCCGAATAACGCATATCCGCTTCGGCTGTGGCCAGCGCCGGGATGATGTTGGCCTTTTCCCCGGCCTTGGCCAAGGTCCAGTTCACCGTGGTGCCTTTGCTGGCATCGCCGAGGTCTTTGAGCTGGAGCAGTTGGTGGGCCAGTTCGGTCAGCGCGTTGCGCCCCTCTTCGGGCGCGGAGCCTGCGTGCGAGGCACGGCCTTTGACTTCCAGCTTCAGGCGGTTGATACCGTTGGTGGCGACCGTCACGGCGTCCTTGTCCGGCGGCTCGTAAGAGAACACGTAGTCATGCTTGCGGGCCAGTTCGGCAATGATCTGTTTAGAGCCGGCCGAGCCCATTTCCTCGTCGGGGTTGAACAGCACCGTGAGGGTGCGGTAGCCCTTGAAGTCCTGCTGCTGCAAAAGCTTGAGCGCATGCAGGATCATCGCCACGCCACCCTTGGCATCGGCGACGCCCGGGCCATAAGCGCGCGGGCCGTCGATGCGGAACGGGCGTTTGGCCACGGTACCGGGCACGAACACGGTGTCGTAATGGACCATCAGCAGGAAATCCTTGCGACCGGTGCCTTTGAACGTACCGACAATATTGTCGCCCACCGACGGTTTGGCGGGGTGGGTCTGCACCTCGGCGCCCAGTGCTTTCAGGCGTTTGACCAGCTCGGCGCTGACCTGCGTCAGGCCAGGTTCGGTGCCCGTGCCGGTATCGACCGAGACCAGGGTCTTGAGGGTTTCAAGGTAGGCCGACTGTTCGCCTTCAGCCTGTTTGAACAGGTCTTGGGGAGCAGGTTCGGCGGCGGTTGCCTGGGTACAGGCGATCAGTAGCGCCAGGGCAATGGCGTGGGGAGGGCGGGGCAATGGCATCGGTTCTTCCTTGTTGTGGTGAACCGTTGAGCCTAGCCCCTCAGCCGTGGCCGTGCAGCGCCAATGCCGGCCCTTTCGCGGGGAGGGCCCGCGAGAGGGCCGCAAAGGACGTCAATGGTGGGCCACAGGGTCATCCTGGGACAAGATCGCCCGCGCCAGCTCTTCATCGCTGGCCTGCAGGCCAGGATTATCCTTACGGGCTTGTTCCAGCGCCGACTCCACATAGGCGCCACGAATCGCACCGCCGCTGGCCACGAATGCAGACAGCTCATCACGGGCGGGGATGATGCGTTTGTCATCCTTGAAGGTCGAATACAGCGAGGCGGAGACACCGGCCGAGGTGGCGACGTCGCCCGCATCGACGCGGGCCAAGGCAGCACCGGCAGGCAGCAGGAGCAGCAGCGCAGGGGCGAGGAATAGGTGGCGCATAGTGTGATCTCCAGTAGCGTGAAGCCCAAGGGAATTACCACTCAGTGGTTAAGATGGCGCAAATGGGGTGGTAGTTCCCTTGGCCGCTTCCCTGCAGGTTCGATCCCGCTGAAGGGGAGGTTTGGTTTGCGTTCCCAAGCAAATGCGGCAACTTTCGCACAGTTGTAAACCGGCTTCACCTGACATTTCTACCAGTTTCACGTGTTCACGCTTACCCATACGCTTCGTGCAAATCCTCCCAGCAGCATCAGCGGGCGGGTGACCAGCACTGCAACAGGGAGCATGCAATGACGAAGCGTCGTAGCAGCAAAAAGCGTGGCACTGCACTTGAACGCATTCTCGAGAACGAACCTGGCATCAGCATCAAACTCAAGGATGCGCCACTTGCCGAGGATTCGATCTTCAACCTGCAACGCAAGACCACGGCCGCCTTGATGGCGCATTACCCCACCCTGCATATCAGCGAGGCAAAGCGCCTGAGTGCACGACTGGATGTGGCGTCGGCCGCCATGATGCGGGCCTTTCGTGAAAAGCGCCTGCGTGCAGGCGGCGGCCGCCCGGCGAACGAGTTGAAAGGCCCGCTGGCGTTGTCCCAGGGGCCCACCTTTGAAAACCAGTTTTCGCCGTCATGGTCGAACAACGCTCATCCGCAGGCAGTGGATGCCACCACGTCACCTGCGGCTTACCTGATCGACATGCTCGCCTTTGTCGAGGAATTCGTCGAATCGCAGGCGGACTCGGATAAGGCGCTGACCTTGAGGGGCCGCCGCCCCGACCTGTTCGAGCTGCTGATCGATGCACGCACGATGAACCGCGAGGTCACTCAGGTCGAGGTGGTCAACCGTGTGCTGGAATATGCGGTCGAGGAGCAGCGCCGGCAGACACCCAATGACCTTACCGCCGTCGAAGACAAGCTGCTGCAGGTACGCCGTCCACTTAAGCTATTCCCCTATGAAGCCTACTGGCAGCAGATCAGGACAGTCCTGACCTTCAACAAGCTTCAGCTCAGCGATGTCTCGCGGCTGTCCGATGTCGAGAGCCCCTATTTCATCCAGCCCGGCGCCCATTCCGAATGGTCCGATGCCGCATTGGCGCAGGATTCGTCGCTGGGCCCGGCGCTGCGCGCCATCCTCACCGAGGGCCCCTACTTCGGCACTGGCAGCGAGGCTCTGATCAACCCACAGACCCGGCAGTTGCTGTCACCGCCGCAGACGGCTGCGAACAAGAGAGCGGAGCAGGACATCGAGATCCGTATTGCCTTCTTTGAAGACAACTTTGGCATGGATTACTCGACGCTGCAGAACGTGGTGAATTTCCGCCACGCGCTGCAGATGACTCAGCAAGAAATGAACGCCTTGTTCGGCCTGGGTGACTACTCACCCATCCGCTCCGAGCACGTGGGCGATAGCAGCCTGGCCACCGCCGACCTGTTTGGTGCCCGCTTCATCAACAGCGGCGGTACAGAGCCTGTGTCGGTTGTCAGGAAAGACAGGACCATCAATACACTCACGTTCCTGGCCCTATCGGAGCAGCGCTGCGACCGCGTCAATCGCCTGGTGCGCCTTGCTCATGCTATGCAGTTGACATACCCGCAAGCGGACCAGCTGGTCTGCGCCATCATCGATGCGGAAAAGCGCGCGGTCGCTTCGGTCAAGCGGTTAGCCGTGAACGATGCACCGTTGTGGATGAGCTTCAACACACTGCGTGGCCTGGGGTTGTTCCAGTTCTTGCGCGAACGGTTCGATTGCAGTGCAGAAGACTTTGCCGCCCTGATGTCGGACATGGCCATCTATGGCGTGGGCGACACGCTGAGCCACTTCGACCGCGTCTTCAACCTCGACACCACCACACCGCTGGTGCTCGATGGCAAGCCATTCAACCTGGCGGGCGAGGATGCCGAAAGCAAAATGACCGTCGACCAGTTATGCCGTGGCCTGGGCATCAACATGGAAACATTCCGCTACCTGTCGCGCATGGTCTTGCAGAGCCAGGGGAGCGAATCGCTGCACCGTACGTTGGGCACCGTCAGTGCCTTCTACCGTGTCACCCGGCTGGCCAAGTTGCTCTCCATCACCACCATCGAACTGCTCTCGTTACTGGAAGTGGTCAGCCCGGAAGGCCTGTATGCCTTGCAGCTCGCCGGTGTACCTCAAAATGCCATGTACATGAACTCCGAGCAAACCGACACTGTCAGTGTCATCCATGCCATCGGCCGTTGTGTGCTCTGGACTCAGGAGCAACAGTTGCCCATTGGCTGGCTGGTGCAGCAGTTGTTGCCGGTGGAAACGGCGGATGTGGTGCCCGAGGACATCAGGGCACTCTTTACCGAGCTCAAGAGCCACCTGCTGCCGTTTCAGGATTTCGACCGCCTGATGCAGGAGGCCGGGGTAAGGCCACTGAAAAGCGCGAGCTGGCAAACGCGCCTGAAACAGGTCGTCGATGACGATGGGTTGATCACCGATACCGGTAACTCCGAAGAAGACTTCGACCCGCTGCTGTACGAAAACTTCGTCGAACGCGAAATCGCCGTAGTCATCGCGCAGTTGCAAAAGGCCGATCCCGCCACCCACCAGGAAGGCCAACTGCCCGAACTGACTACCGATGAAGCAGACCGCCTGAAAGCCCTGATTCTGGGTGTGGTACTGCGCATTCGCTCGCAGCAATGGGGTGTGGTACAGGAGCGTCTGTCGCACCTGTTGGCGCTGAATGCGGACCTGGTGATACCGGTCATCTATTGGGCCCAAGGCACCGCGCACGCGTTGTTGGCGACCGCCACGGCATTCCAGCCCGACCAGCCGCAATCTGCTGACATGAAAGCCATAATGCCGCTGATCCAGCGCATGCAGCGCTGTGCCCGAGTCGCCACGCAGTTCGCCTTGAGCCCCGCCTTTTTCTCCAGCTTCCTGGCAGCCGACAAGCGTTCGCGCTTTAGCGTCAACAACAACGATCTGACCCTGCATACGCTGTATTTCCTCGAGCAGTACAAGCGTTGCCTGGGCGTGGCCAACCAATCCGAAGAGCAACTGCTGGGCTACTTCACCCTGATCGAAGCGCTGGGCGAAATGAGCGACAACGAGCGCCGGCTGATCACGGACGCCGCCGCCGAAAAACTCGCGGCCTGGCTCGGCTGGGGTATCCGCGAAGTGCTCGACGTGGCAGGGCAGGTGTCGACCGATGGGATCATTCGCAACCTGGCGCAGTTGTGCGTTCTGACACAAACGCGGCAGCTTTGTGAACAGACCGAGCTCAGTGCCATTTCGCTGATCAAGCTCAGCCGGCTCAGTTCCCATTCCACTACCCAGGTTTACCGGGATGCCGCACAGGAAATGCTCAGCAGCCTGTACGGTGAACGCCAACAGCGTCGTGACGAAGCCGAACTGCGCCAGAGCCTGTCGGTGCGTTGCCAAGTGAGAGAAGCACGGTTGATCGCAAGGGCAGAAAACCAGGAAACGTTGGTGACCTTGACGTTGCTGGACATGAACAACCAGCCCCTCTCTGGCATCCGGGTCAGGTGGTCCACCGACCTGGGCAAGGTTTTGGCTAACGCCAGCTACACCGATGTACATGGGGTAGCCAGCGTTGGGTTGGCAGCAGGGAATACGGTAGGCGTCGCCCACGTGCAAGCGTTCTACGGGTTGGACAGTGTGGCTTTTGCGCCACCCATCACCATCGACTGCGATGAAGACTCGCTCGACATTGAAATGACGCTCTCCCCGGGAATTGGCCAGCCGTGGCCGCCAGCCGGTAACAAGGGTGTCTTCATCCTGACTGCTCATCTGTCTGACAAATATGGCAACCCCGGCGCTGACCGGTTGATCAACTGGGCGTCGGAGGTGGGTGAGTTTGTCGGCAACGACGGCGAAACCCTCACCGACAGTGGCGGCTACAGCCGTATCACATTACGCAGCTTGCAGCCGGCGAAGGGGATTGTGCTGGTCTGGTATGCGGACGGTAACAGAGCTACCTACGAGGTAGGCTTCAGCGATGAACCGTACATCAGTGCACTGGTCGTCACATCGGCGACGGTCCTCGGTAACGGGATTGACGTGAGCGCAACGGTAATGGGGTTGGGAGGAGAGGGCGTGGCGGGGCAGAAGCTGCGTTGGACGTGCGAAGGCGGGGAGATCGTCGGCATCAAGGGCGATACGAGCGGTGCAGCGGGCAATGCCCGTGCCGTCTTTACTGCTGACGCACCCGGTGAAGCCACCATTACCGTCGAACTGCTCAATGACGAAGTACCGCCGCAGCCTTTCTTCAGCAAGCAAATCACGTTTGAAGTATTGCCCGACGCAGTGTTGAAAGGGGTCAGAGCAAGCGAGCACTGGCCAATTGCAGATGGTATCGATGCTGCCGAGTGGGAAGTTCATATTGCCACCAGCACTGGCAAGCCCGTTGAGCGGTACCCCGTCAAATGGCGGGTCGAGGAGGTCAATACGTTTCAGGTCACGGTGCTTACCGATGCGCAAGGGATCGCCCGCTATGAGCGCGTATGCGCCACCCAGCAGCCGCGGACCGCCATCGCCGATTGCGGTCAGATTGGGGAGCATAAATTTGCCACTTTGACCTTCATGCCGGAACTGAACCTGGTCATTGAAGTGGATGAAGTGAAATTGAATGGTCCGATCATCCTCGCACCACGAGAAAAAACTTATACGTTGACGTATCAACTGCCCGACAAACATCCGCTGTTGGAACAGCCGATGCAGCTGCTTTATGACGGCCGCGCTTCGGACATCTCGCTAGGTTTGACATTCACGCCGGGCCTGGGCCTCGACAAGTCATTCACGGGCGGCAAAGTGACCTGGACGATCAAGTGTGACGCCACCGCGCTAAGCAAACCTGCGAATTTGCGACTGGGGCTCAGTAACCAAAAGCTCGAGAAGACGCTATGGACAGCGGCACGCGTCGACCCGGAACAACCATCGCCGTCGGCTAAACAGGCCTAACGCATCGAGGTCATTATGAATAATGCATTGTCTGATCAATTGGCAGAACAGTGGCGGGATGCACTCAGTGCCTATGTCACTCACCATGTCATGTCGGAAAAACTCCAGGCGTCGGCGTTGAACATGATCACGCCGGATCATCTGGATCGGTATTTCATGTTGGATACCCAAGTCACGTCTGCCGTGAAGACGTCCTACCTGGCCGAAGCGCTGGCCTGTACCCAAAACTACATTAATTCGATCTTCAATAATATTGAGCCCGGTTACCTGGAGGCATTCGACCCCACGCTGGTGGCGTTCTGGCGGCAGGGCATGTCGAACTACTCGTTGTGGGCGGCCTACCAGATGCTGGAGGACTACCCGGAAAATTACATCCGCGCAGACTTGCGCCTGGACAAGACACAACTGTTCAAAACCTTGGAGGAGGACCTCGGGCAAGCAAAAATTTCCGACGCCTCTGTGCAGAACGCGCTGTTGACCTACCTGCAAGGTTATGAATACCAGAACAGCATTCGCGTGCAGTCGGGATACATCGACTATATCGGCAGCCATCTTGACGATGACGGGGCGGCGTTTTTCAGTGGCTACGGCTATGCTAACTCAGACTATTACCTGTTGGGTCAGGACACCGCGCCTGTGCCTCAGTATTACTGGCGCAAAGTGGCTGTGCGCCTGGATGAGCACTCCACTTTCATTCAGCCCGATGCCTGGAGTGAATGGCAACCCATTACCCTCCCGGGTAACAGCACGATCATGATGGCACGTCTGGTGCTGTTTTGCGGGCGTTTGCACCTGGTATGGCTTGGCCATGACGCACCGGTTGAGAGACAGTTTACTATCGCTAGCAACCGGGATGAGCCCGTCAACCACTACCTTTTAAAACTGCAGCTGATCTACTTGGGGCTCGATGGGAATTGGTCGTCGCCTGAGCTGCTTTGGAGTGGGGTTGAGACGACTGACCTGAATGCACCGCTTACTGTAGATTACAGGCTGTTAGCACTCGCTATTCCTGGAGCACGGGGCAGCGATGACCAGTTGCTCGTTGCGACCCGCAAGGTCATTACGAAGGACAACGAGATACCTGACGAGATCAGAAGTATTCAAAGAGATGTACTCAAACGTCCGACCCCGTCTGAAGATTCGTTGAGCTCTGACGCTGTTGAAAAACTATTCGACTATTTTGCGGAAGCGCCTGGTCGCTTGACGCTTCAAATGCGCCTCGCTGGCAGTGAATGGTGGGTGACAGGCGTACGCCTGACGGAGCAAGAAGACCCTTTTCTCACCCTTGAGGTGGTCTCAAAGCAAGATGCTGAAAGTCAGCATGTTGTAGATGTGCGGGGCGCTTCGTCTGAGATTGATTATGAGCTGATCTTTGATGAATATTTCTTCCGTCGCTCTAAGCATACACAGCCGGTTGAGAATCATGCAACGGTCGAGTTATCAAGTGATGCTGCTGGTAAACCCTTCTTTAGCTGCTCTTTAGTGCTTTGGCCAAACTTCTCGAAGATGGACTTGCTCCATGGGGATGACGTGATTGCATCGTTGTCCGGGAAGAGTTTTGAGGGTCCAGGTCCTTATTATGAGTCAAGTACTAGCACGTTCATTGGCTTCGACTTTTCTACGCTAGGTAGTTATACCCAGGAGGAAATTCGCGAAGGGGCAGGTTTTGCTATACGGATTGACGAACATGAGCCACTTCCGCTTTACGATGATAAAAATTTTGTAAAGTCCCGTAAGGCGTTCCTCTCCCGTACCCTGGCGCTGAAGATTGATGGCGGAGCATCCGTGGAAAACGATAGGGTTCTTAATGGTGGCGCAGTCACGGAGTGGGTCAGCCATTCGTGGGAAGGCAAAAGCGAAGATGAGACCGCCACGACCGAACTTAAAGTTGAATTTGGCGCAAAAGATAGGCAATCAACCTTCACGATCATAAGAAGCAGACTGACTGATCCCAGCGGTGTCTCAAAACCGTACATCAGCCAGCACACAAGCGGTACCGACTTTCTGGTTTTCGATTACATCGGCGGCACTGCCAAGCCCCTCGTCGCCCGTTTGAACTCCCAACATGTACCAGACCTTATCAACCGTGCCCAGGCGTCACCGCAGGCGGTGTTTGCCTGGGATGCGCAGCATATGAGCGAACCTCCGTATCAAAGCGCAAAAAGCGCAAGCAGGGATAAACACTGGCGGCCCACTAGTTACGACCCGCTCATGAACCTGTACGACGCCTACGGCATGTACTTGCGCGAACTGTTCTTCCATGTGCCCCATCTGATCGCCTCACGGCTGGGGGAAGAGGAGCGTTTCGAGGAAGCCCGCCAGTGGTTGGGCCTGGTGTTCAATCCGCAGCAGAAGCAAGCGCCTACCGAAACCCCGGGCGTCGAGTTCTGGAACTGCGCGTGGCTGTTGCTGGAGGACACCGAGGCCGCCGGCCTCGAACACCAGTTGATCGACCCCCATGTCATCGCCTTGCATAAACCATCGCATTACCGCAAAGCGGTGTTCGTGCAATACGTGCAGTTGCTGATCGATGAAGCAGACCTGCACTACCGCCGGCAAACCCGGGACAGCCTGGCCAACGCCTGGCTGCTGTACCGGATGGCGGCCGACCTGATGGGCGAAGTGCCCGATGCACGGGCAATCGATACCTGGACGCCGAAGACCGTGGCAGCGCTATTGAAGGACGCGCACAGCGGGCAAATGCTTGAGGCCCATGCCGAGGACCTGCAGCCTGCGAACCTGCCGAAAAGCCTCTCCACGTTCTTCTGGGCAGGGGTGGCGGCGCACCCGGACTTCCGCCTGCCGGTCAACCAGCAGTTGCTGGACGTCTGGCGTGTGCTGGAGCAACGCTTCTACAACTTGCGCCACTACCTGACCCTGGAAGGCTTCCCGATGCAGCTCGCGCTGTACGCGCCGGCCGCCAATCCGTTCGACCTGCTGATGGCACGCATGGGGGGCAATGCCAACCTGTCGCACCTGTTGGGGTATCGCACCGTCGTGCCCCCTTACCGGTTCCGCACCCTCATCGGCAAAGCCCACGAGACCGTGTCGGCACTGATGCAGTTCGGTGAGCAACTGCGTAGTTACCTTGAGCTGGAAGAACGTACCGGGCTTGAGGCCCTGCAGTTCCAGCAGGCCGCAGAACTGGCGGGCTACACCATTGGCATTCAGGAAGAGTTGTACAACCAGCAATTGAAGAACGAGATGGTTCTGAAGGAACAACAGAGCGCTACCCAGGACCGTTACGATTACTACAAACAACTCCATGAACAACACATATCGGCCCAGGAAAGTGGGGCGATGGAAGGACACAAATCTGCCAGCAATATGATTAACACGGGTGCAAGAACGTCCTCCGCAGGGCGCCTGCTTGACTTGACGCCCAATGTCTTCGGCATGTCGACCGGCGGTGCGGTGCTCTCATCGGGCGCCCTGGCGACGGGGATGGGGATTGAGTCTTCAGGTATGAAGAAGGCCGCCTCCTCGGACATCCAGCGGGATACATCAGGCTACTTGCGCCGTCGCGAAGACTGGGGGTTCCAGTATCACCTTGCGGACAAAGAGCTGCGCACGCTGAACAAACAGCTCGAGATGCAGACGCACACCACCTTGGCAGCCTTCAAATCGTTGGAGCACAGCCGCCAGGCCTTGAAGCAGACCCAGGCGCTGTACGCGTTCTACCAGAGCAAGTCGACCAGCGTGTCGCTGTACCGCTGGCTGCGATCCCAGGCCACCACTTGGCATGCGACGCTGTTCGATGTGGCGGTCAGCCTGTGCAACAGCGCCGAAGCGTGCTGGCAGTTCGAGACCGGCAGCTTCGAAAAGCGTGTGATGCGTACGCCGGTCTGGCAGGGCGATCGCTACGGGCTCAACGCCGCCGGTGAGTTGCGCCTGGACCTGCATCGGCTGGAGTCGGAAGCGATGCTGCGCAATGAGCGGCACCTGGAGCTGCACAAGTGGGTGTCGTTGCGCGCACTGCTCGCAGAGGGCCTGGTATCGAATGCCGCGGGTAAGGACATCACGGATTGGGATGCCTTGGTGACTGAGGTGCAGAGCAGCGGTCAACTGTTCTTCAGCCTTTCGGAAGTGCTCTTCAACAAGGATTACCCCGGCCACTACCTGCGCCGCCTGCACAGCGTGACATTGTCGTTGCCGGCGCTGCTGGGGCCTTACCAGAATATCCGCGCAACCCTGACCCAGACCCACAGCCAACTGCTGTGCAAACCCGACATCAATGGCGTGAAGTTCCTGATCCCTGAGTTGGAAGACGATGAAGCGGATGGGCGCAACGTGATGATTAGCCTGCGGCCGCGCCAGCAAGTCAGCTTGTCTTCTGCCAACCGGGACAGTGGCATGTTCACCGCCGCCGAGAGCGATGACCGCTACCTGCCGTTCGAAGGAACCGGTGCGGTGTCCAGCTGGCATCTGAAATTCCCACGCCACGCCGAGCAGGCCGAGATGCTCGCCAGCCTCAGCGACATCGTGCTGGAGGTCCGCTACTTCGCCTTGCATGGCGGGGAGGTGTTCGAGGAGGCGGTTGAAGGATTGCTCGTGGAGCCTGCGCACCGTCGGTCGTTGTGAGGTGATGGTGTGACGTGCTGTTGACATTTAGCTACATCAGCCCGGCTACAGCGGCAGATATCGCTGCCCGCCGGCTGGTGTATTCAACTGACGCTCGAGGTTGCGATGAATACTTGTAACGACGTGAACGCTGTGCAGGTTTTGAACGAGTATGGAAAAACGGATGGGCATGATCTCATTCGCCAGGGTACGTTCCCTAGGGGCAGTATTCAGCAAGAGGGTGCTCCGGGTGAAGCGCCGTGGCGCTGCACGGGCGGCGAGCTCGTCGGTTTCGATTACATGGAAGGTTCTAATGCAGGCGGCCGCTACATCTACGTCAGGCTGAAGAAAAACCAGCGTCTCTGGCAGGACATCCAGCTTCCCGCCAAGGCTGAGAGCCGAACCGACTATCAGCTGGGTGTGGAATACAACGCCGGCAATTTCAACGAGTGCACGGTTTCTGTTTATCGGCTCGAGGACGGGGAGGTACAAGGGCAAGCATTTTTCACCTATCCGTTGAAGGGGGCAGGTGTACAGCCGGATGAAAATGCTGACCCTGCCTGGATGACGTTGGCGCTGATCCCTATCAAGGTACCCACAGATGCCACGGACATCCGCGTGGTATTCGAGACGCCAAACCCCGATATCACCGCCTTTTTGTTCCTGAAGCAAACGCGATCGCTGCTAAGCCTGCCACCACTCGGCGAACATACCAAGCTTCAGCTGACCGTAGACCCCGATAATGAGCAATTGATTCATCCCGAAGGGGCTCTGGCACTCTGTCATGGTGCTAAGCATCTGCTGGAAGTCAAAGCGCCTGATGGCGATGCCTGGCTGAATCTGCCAATCAGTTTGTTGTGGTTGCAGGACGACGACCTACCTGGCGAATACCGCCTGACCTCTACGCCGCCACTCAACACGAACAATGGCAGCCAGGAGGAGTTCTACCAGGACCTGTTGCCCTCAGAAACAGCGGTTTGGCTGCTGGATGCGCAAGGCGGAAGCGATACGCCGTCGGGTGAGGTGACGCTCGGTTTGGGTAGCTTCCATCATGCAGATAAGTTCGCGCTGCCAGCCGAGCTGGGCGATTTCCGCTTTGAGGTGAAGAAACCGCAGTGGGACGGTGAAACGCCGATTGTGGAGCTTGGTAACAGCACCGATCTGACCGCTGCCGTGGTGTCGGCATTTGACGACACACGGGTGCTGGAAAGCAAGAAAGTGGAGTGGTGGCTCAATGGTAGTCACTACAAAGATGAAGTCACGGATGCGAGCGGCAAGACGACGCTTCATTACACGCCCAAGCAAGGGGAAGGTGGCACGGGCAACAGCGTGACGTTCACTGTCAAATGTGTGGACGCGTACGAGAAACCCAGCGAGCAATCGTTGGCTGTGAAGGTGTATGACACAACCCCATGGCTGGTAGACCTGGAGGTGCTGCTCGATGACACGCCGATTGACGATCTTAAGGAACTGAGCCTGCGCCTGACCCGAAGTAATAACCGTAAGCTGACGCTGAAACCCAAGCCTGGCAGCTATTTTCTCGACAAGAACATTTCGCTGGGCTGGCGTGAAACGGGTCAGCAATTGGGTATTACCTTCACCCCCGACGTGCCTCAGAAGATGCTCCCTGAGGGCATCAGTTGGAGCATCAAGGGGGGCGACGAGAGTGGCTTGTTCACGCTGGAAGCCAAGGCATTTGGGCTGCCAGTGGCCCTTGCGCTCCAAGGGGTGCAGATGTCGGCCAATCTGGCGGATGAAGCGACGCTGAAATATACCAGCATAGGGGATGAGCCGAAGATTCCAATCTTCCTACGCCAAACGCCCGGTACGGTCAGCATTGTGCCGAATGCCGATAGCCCATTGGGCGTCTTGGGGCTTGAGGGCACACTGAGTTTCCTCAAGACAGGTGCACTGACCGCGCAACAATTGCCAGCAACGCCGGCTTATGGAACCGGCGCGGTCATTACGGACAAAGGTCACACCTGGTCGTTGGAGGGCAAAGGTGTCAGTGGCACCTTCGGGCTGGAAGTCAGCGTGCCCGGCTTCACCAGCTTGAAATTGGACAAGGCTGCGTTGATGTCGGCCAATGTGGCGGATGAAGCGACGCTGAAATATACCAGCATAGGGGATGAGCCGAAGATTCCAATCTTCCTGCGCCAAACGCCCGGTACGGTCAGCATTGTGCCGAATGCCGATAGCCCATTGGGCGTCTTGGGGCTTGAGGGCACACTGAGTTTCCTCAAGACAGGTGCACTAACCGCGCAACAATTGCCAGCAACGCCGGCTTATGGAACCGGCGCGGTCATTACGGACAAAGGTCACACCTGGTCGTTGGAGGGCAAAGGTGTCAGTGGCACCTTCGGGCTGGAAGTCAGCGTGCCCGGCTTCACCAGCTTGAAATTGGACAATGCTGCGTTGATGTCGGCCAATCTGGTGGATGAAGCGACGCTGAAATTTACCAGCAGAGGGGATGAGCCGAAGATTCCAATCTTCCTGCGCCAAACGCCCGGTACGGTCAGCATTGTGCCGAATGCCGATAGCCCATTTGGCGTCTTGGGGCTTGAGGGCACACTGAGTTTTCTCAAGACAGGTGCACTGATCGCGCAACAATTGCCAGCAACGCCGGCTTATGGAACCGGCGCGGCCATTACGGACAATGGTCACACCTGGTCGTTGGAGGGCAAAGGTGTCAGTGGCACCTTCGGGCTGGAGGTCAGCGTGCCCGGCTTCACCAGCTTGAAATTAGACAAGGCAGCGTTGATGTCAAACGTCGTCAGTGAAGAAGTGAATGTGACGGTCGACGGCTTTTCAGCCGGGGTACCCATGGTCATGATCCAAGGCAAATCGTATGCACTGAGAGCCAAGCCCAAACAGGTAAGTCCGCTTGGAGATACCCAGGTCCTTGCCTGGTTGAACCATGACGGCGGTACCGTACCGAAAGATGAACTAACGGCAGCCCCCGCGTACCTTGCAAAACGAAATATTACGGCTGATGGACTCACCTGGAAATTAACGGCGGGTAATGTCAGTGGTACGTTCAAGTTGCAGGCGCATATTGATAGCTTCAATGACATGCTGAAGTTGGAAAACAATCTAATTACGTGAAGCGCTTTATTTCCGGGCACCTTGATAAACCAACTGCATCGTTGTAGGGACGTGGTGTCCCTGCAACGCCCGGTTTCGTAAAACTTCCGTTGCGCAGGCACACTTGCGTTGGGGCATTCCAATGACTGAACAGACTTCACCCTCGGCATCCAATAGTGAGCGCGCACCGTTCTACACTGCCCCCTCATTACCCAAAGGCGGCGGCACCGTTTCGGTCGGTGGCGGCATGCTCTCCACCGGCGGCCCCGACGGCGCCGCCGGCTGGCAATTGCCGTTGCCGTCCCCGGCTGGCCGCGCCTTGTCGGCCAGCCTGGCCCTGCAGTACTCCTCGGGCGGTGGTAACAGCCCCTTCGGTGCTGGCTGGGACTGTGCGCTGCCAGCCGTGATGCGCATGACGCGCTTCGGTTTCCCGAAGTACGACGCTACCGACCGCCTGGTAGGCCCGTCCGGTGTGGAGATTCTCCGCGCGGGCCAGCCCCGGCAGGCCACGCACCTGCCGTTTACTGATACAGCAGCGAAGTACACAGTTACCCCTTGGCGCGCCCGCACCGGCAGCCCGGCCGAGCGGCTGGAGCACTGGGTGGGCGAGGGCGTAACGGACGACCCCGGCTTCTGGCTGCACTTTTTGCCCGACGGCAGCCTTTCCTTGTATGGCTGGTCGCCGTCGGCTCGGTTGCATGACCCCGCCGTGCCAATGCATGTCGCCGGTTGGCAAATCGAAGAAACCGTTTCCGCCCGCGGCGAGCATGTGGTGTATGTCTACAAGGACGAGGATCAGAAAGGCTGCGAAGCGCAAGAGCTCAAGGCATACCCCACGGTCACGAACCTCTATCCGCATGCCGTGTATGCAATGAACGCCACGCCGTCTGACGGGTTGCTGATCCCGCAGGACGGCTTCAACGAGACCGACTTCCTTGCCTTCACCGTGTTCGATTACGGCGAGCGCGGGGCTGACCCCAGCAAACCGCCGCTGGCAGACCCGATCCAGGACTGGCCGCTGCGCGTAGACCGTCATTCGTTCTGGCGTTACGGCTTCAACGTACGTATCCGCCGCCTGTGCCGCGATGTATTGCTGTGGCACCGCACGGCACGCATGCAAGGCGAAGCCGACCACACACCAGAACTGGTCGCGCGCCTGCACCTGCAATACGACTGCAGCCCTGTGACCAGCATTCTGGTGGCCGCCGAGCAGTTGACGCATGAGCCCGCCAGCCGTATGCCGCCCATGGAATTCGAACTGACGCGGCCAGGCAGGACGGCGCCGGGTTGGGAAGCAGTGCCTGGCCTGGACGGTTTCTGGTCGCCGTTATGGCAAATGGCAGACCTGTACGGCGAGGGCGTGCCAGGGCTGCTGTACCGCGGGGAGGGTGGTTGGCGATACCGCGCCCCACAGCGCGACACCTCATCTCGCGTTGCCGCAACCGATGCCATCACTTGGGGAGAGCCTGTTACCCTGCCGCAGCACCCCAGCCTCACGGTTGGGATCTTGACCGACCTCGACGGCGATGGCCGTCCAGAGTGGCTGGTCACCGATGGCGGGCTGCGCGGCAGTTTTACCCTGGCACCGGATGGTACCTGGGGAAGCCTCAAGCCGCTGGTGGCCTTGCCCGCTGAATACGGGCACCCTTTCGCGCAACTGGCTGACCTTACCGGTGACGGTTTGCTGGACGTGGTGATGTTGCGGGCTTTAGGGCCAAGGACTGTGCGGCTTTATGCATCAGCTGGCACGCAAGGCTGGCCTGCGACGATGATCGAGCAATACCAGGGCCGCGAACCTTTGCCGTCCCTTGCCGAATCCGAGCATGAGCTGGTTGCCTTCGCCGACCCGGCAGGCAGTGGCCAATCGCATTTGCTGCGCATTAGCGGTGAGGGCGTGACCATGTGGCCATCGCTGGGCTATGGCAAATTCGCTGACGCGCTGAAAATCCCAGGTTTCGAGGTGAAGGGCTTCAACGCTTCGCGGGTGTTCCTCGCCGATACCGACGGCAGTGGCACCACGGATATCCTCTATCTTGAGCCTGACCGTATTCGTGTGTTCGTCAGCCAATGCGGCAACCGCTATCAGGAAAGTGCGCCCATCCCGGCCCCGGATGGCGTGACCCTGGACTTCACCTGCGAACTGCAAGTCGCTGATATCCGCGGGCAGGGCACTGCGGACCTGCTGTTGACCGTGCCGCATGGTATGCCGGACCAGAAGCCGCGCAGCTGGCTGTACCGCTTCAACGACCACCGCCCGTGGTTGCTGCAGACGATTTCCGACAATGCCGGCAGTACCACCGAGTTGGAGTACCGCAGTTCGGCGCAGGCATGGCTGGACGAAAAGGCTGCCGTAGTGGCACGCACTGGCAAGGTGCCGGTCAGCTACCTGCCATTCCCTGTGCACACGGTCAGCCGGGTGACCACGGTCAACCAGATTACTGGCCTGTGCATGGGCAGCCAGACCACCTACCTGGGTGGCGTGTGGGACGGCAAGGAGCGCGAGTTTGCCGGTTTCTCACGGTTGATTCAGACCGACACGCATGATGCCGTGCAGGCGGCTGCGGCGCACCTGTCACCTCCGTCACGCGCGTGCACCTGGTTCTATACAGGCCTTGAGGAACGCGACGTTGTGGCCGAAGGTGCTTTTGTTGAAATGGACGCACGCTTCCCTCAAGGCCCGGTACGCTTCACCCGCTGGGCTGCGGATGAAGAGCAGGCATTTGACCCTGATCCGGTGCAGCGTGCCTGGCTTTACCAAGCCGTGCGCGGCCAGGTCATGCGCACGGAAGTGTATGGCGAAGACGGCCACGAGCATGCCGACAAACCCTACAGCGTGAGCCGGCCCCGTTTGCAGGTACGCGCTTACGAAAACCTTGATAGCCAGCGCCCCTCGATGCTGGTGACACCCGTCCAGGCTTTGAGCTTCGCCTGTGAGCGCATCACGCAAGACCCTGTAGTCAGCCAGAGCATCGTGCTGCAACAGGATTTTTACGGCAGCGCGTTGCAAAGCGTCGCTATCAACTATCCGCGGCAGCTGACCCTTGAACAGCTGCAGCAGGAAGAAACGGCGCGGCGTATCTATCCCGCTTCCTTGCCGGCCGGGCTCATTGAAGCCAGCTGCGACGCCCAGCAGTACGATTGCTGGGTCAACCTCACGCGTGCAAGCGTGCACAACCTGGTCGATGAAGATGACTTTGTCATAGGCCTGCCCGGTGATACGCGCACGGATGTCGTTCACTTCACCGTGGCTGACGTGCCTGAAGGTGGCTTCAGCGTGGAGAGCCTGCAGGCGCAACCATTACCGCTGGATGACCCGAGCAGGGCCACCCTCAAGGGTTATCAGAAAGTCATCTGGCGGCGAGCCGACGGCAGTGGTGCGTCGAGTACGCCGTCGCGCCAGGCGCTGGTGGCCTACACCCGCACCGCGATGCTGGACAAAGCTTCGCTGGATGTCTTACGCCCGACGTTCGAGCAGACCTTGCAAGGGTTGGTGCAAGACACGCTGGAAAACCCCAGTGCTGACCCGGCTGTGCTGACCCGTGTACGCCAGCGTTTGGCGCAAGCGCCAGACAACCAGACGCTGTACCGTGTGTTGATGGCTTACCGGCAGTCTGCGCCGCAGGACGAGGCGGCCACGCGCATTTTGCGCGATGCGTTGAAAAGCGTCATATCCGTGGAAAAACTGCAACAACGCCTGCTTGAAGCCGAGCCCGAGGGATTGCCCGATGGGCTACAGGCGGCGGTAAAAAAACAAAGCCGAGTTTCCGACGCAGCGCTTGGGGCGGTGGTCGCCTGGCTCGCCGAGCAAGAAGGCGAGCACAGTGACTTCATGCGCACCTTGCGCAGCGAGCTAGAGAGTGCAATGAGCAAATCGGCGGCGGATGCAGTGTTCTGGCGCGCTGTGCTGCCCGCGATGCAATCGGCTGACGGACCGTGGCTCAACGTTGTCTGCGAGTTGTTGCAGACCCCAGTACAGAGCGAGTCGCTGGGAGCCCTGTTGAAGCGCGGCGGGTACATCGCCATGAACCAGCCGGTGGAGGCTGAGGAACTGGCCGATCCCGCTGACACCGAGGGCCATGGCGCGCCGTGCATACCGTATGAGCCCATCGAAGAGGCGTACGCAGGGCACCACGGCATCACCGTCTACCAAGGCGCCGAGCACTTCTGGCAGCCGGGCAGCGTCCAGGAAAGCACCGTGACCGGCCCCAGCCAGTTGTTCTATACCGCGCACGACATTGCCGTGTGCCGCGTGACCGATGCGGCCGGCCTGACCAGCAGCGTGGAGGCCTACGATTGGCGTTTCCTCAGCCCGGTAAAAATGAAGGATGCCAACGACAACATCAGCGAAGCCAAACTCGATGGGTTGGGGCGCGTCATGCATACCCGTTTCTACGGCACCGAAACGCCAGCAGGCAGCGATGTACCGGTAATGTCCGGTTACAGCCCGGACGTGCCTTACACACCGCCATCCACGCCCGAAGCGGCAGCGATGCTCAATTATCCCGAAGGGGAAGACATCAAGGCCAAACGAGACCCTGAATGGGAAGGCCCGCGCGTGCCGGTGGCACAGGCTTTCACCTACGTTGCCGACAGCTGGATGCCCGAAGCGCTTGATGCTGAGGGCAACGTCGACAAACCCAAGCGCTGTGGCGAACTGGCTTGGCAGCGGCAAGTCGATCAATTGCGTCGGGATTACCCCAAGCAATCGTTCACCATGACAGGCCGTAAGCCGCCGCATGTGATCCAGCTGCAGACTGACCGTTATGACAGCGATAAAGAGCAGCAGGTGCGCGTACGTGTGACCCTCAACGGCGGTGGGCAGGAGCTGCAAACGGCCATTCTCAACCCTGCGGGTAAAGCATTCGCGCGTACGGACGCCGGTGGCCTGGAGGTAGATAAGCAAGGTAAAGCCATTGAGAAGGAGGTGAAAATACGCTGGGCCGTGACCGGCAAGACCGAGTTCGACAACAAAGGCCAGGCCGTGCGCGTGTGGTTGCCGTTTTACCTCGACGACTGGCGCTGGGTGAGCGACGACAGTGCACGCGAAGGCATTTATGCCGACACCCACATATTCGACGCCCTGGGCCGCGAGTGCCAAGTGGTGCGCGCGGCGGGTGAAGACGTCGAAGGCGTGTGGGCGAACTACGAACGGCGCGTGCAGGTGTTCCCCTGGTTCACCGTGTCGTGGGATGAGAATGACCTCTGGCAGGAGGTGATCGAGCAAGCCAGGCTAAAGGCCCGGCGGGTGTTGCATTGAGGTGCAGGGGTAATAGCTATGGATGGCAAACACCGGGCAGCACTGCACGCCGGCACACCGGCGGTCGTTGTCAGGGCTAGCACTGCGAAGACGGCGCTGGGCCTTCGCTCGCTGCGCCATCCGGATGACGTGCGTGTTGGCAGCACACCCAGGATTCTGCGCGACCGCACGGTAGCGGATGCAGTTACGCGCACCGAGCGTGTGTTCGGTGCGCGGCCCCTCAAACGAGGTGAAGGTGACCTGATAGCAGACGCTACCACCGTCATCGCGCTGAGCGGTCAACCCCTGTTGCTGCATACCGCAGATGGTGATGCCAGCTTGACCCTGAGCGATGCCGCTGGGCGCGCTTTGTGGGCATACAATGCCCAGAAAACCGTTACGCGCACCTGGTATGAGCTGGCCGAGGAGGGCGGCCGCCCGCAGGCCGTCACTGAAAATTCATGCGCTGGCCTGGTAAGAACACGGGAGTACTTGCGCTACGGCGCTTGGGACGATGCCCATCGTCGCCGCAATCTCGTTGGCGCCGTCATTCTGCATCATGACAATGCCGGCACATGCCAGACGCGATCAGCAGGGCTGACCGGCCAGGTACTGGAAACGCACCGAAGGTTGCTACGTGTAGATGCGCAGTTGCCGGATTGGGCGGGTGGCAGCGAGGATGATCTGGAGGCCCAGGTGCTGACCGTGAAAGCATCTCATGATGCCGTGGGTGCGGTGCTGGAGCAGACCAATGCAGTCAATGTCACTACTGCCACCACCTATGATGTCAGCGGTGCAGTGGCGCAGACCTGGCTGGGCCGTTCGGTTGTGCTCAAGGCTGTCGTGCGGCTGGCCGACGGCGCTCCCCTGTCGCAGACAGCTGGTAATGGCGTGGTGGAAACCTATGTGTATGCGCCCCGGTCGCACCGCCTGACGCAGCACCGTACAGCGCGTCCAGCCGGCCACCCGCAAGGTGCGCTGGTGATCTGCGACCAGCACTATGCCTATGATCCGGCGGGCAACATCCTCACGCTTGATGATCAGGGTGCCGACCCTACGTGGTACCGCAACGCAGCCACCAATGGTCTACGTGAATATGCATATGACACGCTGTACCGGCTGGTCTCGGCGACCGGTAGAGAGCGCAGTCCGGTCAGGCTTGATCCGATGCAGCCTTCTGGGCGAGCGGGCGGTAGTGTTTGGCGAGGGTACACGGAGCGCTACACCTACGACGATGGCGACAACTTGACCAACCTCAGCCATGACGGCGGAGCGGGCGCACGTACCCGCAGCCTGGTCGTTTCAGCAAGTAGTAACCGTGCGATGGTGCAAGGCCACGACCTGACGCCGGATACGGGTTTTCTGCCGGGCGGGTTGCAGAAGCAGCTGGCCGATGGCAGGCAACTGAGTTGGCTGGCAGACAACCAGTTGCAACAGGTGCGGCTGGTCAGCCGTGGTACGGAAGAGGCAGATGATACGGAGCGTTACCACTATGCGGATGGTGGTAACCGCACCCGCAAAGTGAATTGGGTGAAGAGTGCGGGTGGCATCCAGACGACGGTTACCACTTATGCGGGAGGCTGTGAAATTCGCCAGAGAATGCTGGATAGCCAGTCGACCCTGCACAAGGATGTGGTTATTACCGAGGCGGGTAACGTGCGCCGGGTAGCAGACCGTTTGAGTGGGGATTACTACCTGCGTTTCATGTTCTGCGACCACCTGCGAAGCAGCGGTGGTGAGATGGATTGCGACGGCAAGCTTGTGGCGCGCGAAGAGTATGCGCCCTATGGCGGGACGACGGGCGTTGATGAAGATGGAGTGGAAACGGTCACGCTCAGACAGCGCACTTGCCGTCATGCGGGTAAGGAACGTGATGCTACCGGGCTGTACTACTACGGGTGGCGCTATTACCAGGCGGACGTAGGGCGGTGGTTGAGTGCAGATCCAGGTGGGCTGATTGACGGAAGCAATTTGTTTCGGATGGTTCAAAATAATCCTGTGGTTTTGCGGGATGAAAATGGATTGGCACCCATGAAGTCATCCAGTTACACATCCTTGTCACCTTCAGATATGTTTGCCCACAATCTGGCCAATGAAGATGGAAAGCTCATTGCGGTGGGCATAGATGAGCTGGAGAAAAAAGATCATGCTTTTGCAAATAATCTCTCAAGGGCAATCTCTGCTTCAGTAGAGGGCGTGGGTTTTGCGCTGGATGTGGTAAGGAAGATAAATGTGGCGCCTTCTTCCTCGGCCCAGGCGGAAATGCTGAATAGCTATTTTTTTGATACATATTCCAATGAAAGGTTGATGCTTAGCATGGGTGATATCGACAATGCACTTGCAAAGCTGAAAGCTGGCCTGGAAGAAAATGTAAGCAAAAACATCATATTGGTCGAGAACGACTCCCCAGGCGGCGAGGTGTCATGGCATTCGAGAGTAACGGGGGGAGATAAGTTCTTCCGCGAAAGAATTTTTTTGAATCAGAAGCACAAGCACAATGTCTACCAAATGACGTGGAGTGTCATGCATGAGGTCTCGCATCTTGCATTGCGTACTGTTGATATGTGGTACGTTTCCCGTATGGTTCAAGGCGAGGGTGGTGACCAAGGGATTCAGGCATTCGGCTCGTCACTTGATAGGGCTGTCATTCACCAGAGAACGCTACGTATGTCAACCGTTGAGGGAGCGACCCTTCTACATCCTGATAGAGATTTCGGTAAATTGAAACACAACAAATTTTTTAACGCGAAGCGACCGAAGTATACGGTTCGCGCTTTGTTGGCAAATGCGGACTCTCTCGTGATGCTGGTGTATTTCATTAATTATAATTTTAAGGGGCCTTTGCGGGCGTTTACTAGCAGAGCAAGCGATACTAATTCGCGCCCTTATGTAAAGACCCTCAGGCGTGCCAGCATTTAAACAAGCCACATTTCGCTAATTTAGCGCGTTTGCTGCTTCATGATCCGTATGCGCCTAAAGAGCGGCCGCGGTGTGCTGGGGTCTAGTTCGGTCAACTTGCTCCCCGTTCGGTGAAAACCCGCGCGCTCGGCCAGGCGCTGACTGGCCTGGTTGTCGATATCGGTGGTCAACCACACCGGGCTATCGATGGCGTTCAGCAGGCTGGTCAGCGCTTCGCGCAGCAGGCCCTGACCGCTGTATGCCTGGCTGGCCCAATAGCCCACTTCGTACTCGTCATTGCCAGGGCGCAGGCCGATGCAGCCGATCACGGCATCACTGTCCGGTTGCAGAACGAAATAGCGTTTTTCAGCGGCCGGGTCGAGGAACTCGCTGGCGCTCAGTTGCAGGCTTTCGCGTACCTCTTCCAGCGTCCAGTCGGGCTTGGCCCACGCGAGGAAGGGGGCGTGCAGGGCGTAGCTGTCGAGCAAGGCCTGGCGCAGTTGCTCGGCAATCGCCGGGTCAGGGCGGACCAGGCGTGTGCGTGGGGTGGACAAGGTGCGTGGCAGAGTGGGGTAGGGCATGCGGGCCATCCTGGCGGTGTCTGATGGGCTATCTAATCATAGTTGCGAGGCGTATGTACTGACCGTGTCGGCAGGGCGTGACCTGCAACGTGCTAATCACCTCTTCAGCATCAATCCGGCTGCGTGAAAACTACCCAGCCGCGTTCTGCTTTGGTGCACAATGGCGTCAAATTGAGTCATCAAGCACATAAAAATCCAATCAAAATGCTTAATAATGTTCAAGTTGCACACCTTCATCTGTGCGGTTCGCCCGCTTTTGCGCTCAGCAATACCCGGCCCAAAGCGGCCCGCATATTGCTCTTGCTGCTCCAACTTCAACCCGGAGCACCCGAACAATGAGCTCACCCTCCGAATTCCCTCTCAGCGAGGCGCCGCAGCACGCGCGCAAAGGCCTGTTGCCGATCGCCATGGTCCTGTTCAGCTTCACGTTCTTCACCGGGACGATGTTCGCCGGCGGCAAGCTGGGCATGGCTTTCAACTTCGTCGACATGTTGTGGATCGCCACCATCGGCAACACCCTGCTGGCCCTTTACGCCGCCGCGCTGGCGTTCATCGCTTCGCGCAGCGGGCTCAACACCGTGCTGATGGGGCGCTTCTGTTTCGGCGAGGCGGGCAGCCGGCTTTCGGACTTTCTGCTGGGCTTTGCCGAACTGGGCTGGTACGCCTGGGGCACTGCCACGGTGGCGATCGTGCTGGTCAAGTTGCTGGGGTTGGCGGAAGGTTTCAGCGTGCCATTGATGGTGTTGTTCGGGCTGGGCTTCAGCATTACCGCCATCGTCGGCTTCAAGGGGCTGGACCTGCTGTCACGGGTGTCGGTGCCGCTGATGTTCGCGTTGCTGATCATTTCCATGGTCATCGCCACCCGCGACGTCGGTGGCCTGCAGCAGCTGGCAGCGCTGGTGCCGCATGAAACCATGACGTTTTCGGCAGCGGTGACCATGGTCTTCGGCACCTTTGCCAGCGGCGCCACCCAGGCCACCAACTGGACGCGTCTGTCGCGCAGCGGGCGGGTAGCGGTGACGGCCAGTGTGGTGGCATTCCTGCTTGGCAATGGGCTGATGGTGGTGGCGGGGGCCTGGTGCGCGATGGTCTATCAGCAGGCCGATATCGTCGAAGTGATGATGCTGCAGGGGCTGTCGTTCGCAGCGGTGGTGATGCTCTGCCTGAACCTGTGGACCATCCAGGGGCCGACCATCTACAACGTCGCCGCCGCAGCCTGCCACTTGCTGCGCAGCGAGCGCCGGCGCACGGCGACGCTGGTGGCGGCAGGTGTCGGCATCGTGCTGGCGATCGGCGGCATGTACGAACTGCTGATCCCGTTTCTGGTGCTGCTGGGGTCGATCATTCCGCCGGTGGGCGGTGTGATCATGGCGGACTTCTGGTACCGCCACCGCGGCAAGTACCCGGCACTGGCCACGGTCAGCCTGCCGCGCTACAACGTGCTGGGGCTGTTTGCCTATGCGGTCGGTGCAGTGGCGGCTTATACCTCGCCGTGGGTGGCGCCCCTGGTCGGTATCGGCGCCTCGGCGCTGTGTTACATCCTGCTGGTTGAATTCAATGGCCGGCGCCGCGCGCTGGGCCAGGCCCGGGTCGAGCCGTGAGCCTGGCGCTGGAAGAAATCCTCCACCTGCCCGGGCTGGAAGAAATGACCGTGCGGGCCGGCGCGCGCAACCTGCAGCGGCGGGTGCGCTGGCCCTATGTGGCGGAGAACGAAGGCATCGCCGAATGGGTGATGGGCGGTGAGCTGGTATTCGTCACCGGCATCAACCACCCGCGCGGCGAGGGCAACCTGTTGAGCCTGGTTGAGGATGGCGATGCGGTGGGCATCGCCGGCCTGGTGATTCTAACCGGCGGCAGTTTCATTCAGGGCATTCCGCTGGCGGTCATCGAGCGCGCCGAGCAGCTGGGGTTACCGCTGATCGAGCAGCCGTATGCGCTGAAGATGGTGGTGGTCACCCACCTGATCGGCACGGCGCTGGTGCAGATGACCCAGGTGCGGCGCTCGCGCAACGACATCCTCGGGCAGTTGCTGACCGGTGACTACCCAAGCCTGGCCATCGCCCGGCAGCGCGCGGCGCACCTGCAACTTGACCTGGATGGCCCGCAGCGGTTGGTGGCGCTGCGCCTGTCGGCCGTCGACGGGCTGTTCGAGCGGCACGGTCTGGCCCAGGGCGAGCGCCTGTGGCAAGGCACCCGGCAGGCGCTGGAAGACCAGCTCGAAGCCTGGTGCCGCAACCACCCGGGTGCGGTGACGGCGCAACTGGCAGGCGACCTGTTCGTGATGCTGTTGCCGGATACGCCGGGCCTGCGTGCCGCGCTGGCCGGGCTGCACCAACAACTGGTCGCGGTGGCGGGGGAGATGGGCCTGTTCATGGGGCTTTCGAGCCCGGCTGAAGACTGCGGCCATTACCGCCAGGCCCTCAATCAGGCACGCCAGGCCCTGGAAGTGGCGCAAAACCTGCGCCCGGCCACCGGCCTGTGCGACTTCAATGAACTTGGGGTACTGCGCCTGCTGCAAGGCATCGTCGACCGTTCGCTGATCGACGACTTTGTCACTCAGACCCTCGGCCCGCTGCGCGCACCCGGGCGCAAGCAGCCCAACGCCCTGCTGCACACGCTGGATGCACTGCTCAAGGAAAACGGCAACGGCCTCAAGGCCGGGCAGCGCCTGGGCTTGCACCGCAACACCATCAACCAACGGATGCAACGCATCGAACAATTGAGCGGGCAGTCCCTCGACGACCCGCTTTTTCGCATGAATGCTGCGGTCGCTATGCTGATATGGCGCATGACCGAAGCCCAAGGCAAGGAGTAACCCATGAACATCATCAATGCACGCCTGCGCGGCAAGGCCGGCCTGTTCCGCATCGAGCTGGAGGGTGACCGCATCGCCGCCATCGCGCCACAGGCCCAAGTGGTGTCGCAGGTTCACCCAGATGACCTGGACGCCCAGCAGAACCTGGTGGTGCCGCCTTTCGTCGAGCCTCACATCCACCTGGATGCCACCCTGACCGCCGGCGAGCCGAAGTGGAACATGAGCGGTACGCTGTTCGAGGGTATCGAGCGGTGGGCCGAGCGCAAGGCCATCACCACCCACGACGACATCAAGACCCGCTCCAAGAAAACCATCGGCATGTTGGTGGACCATGGCATCCAGCATGTGCGGACTCACGTCGACGTCACCGACCCGAAGCTCACCGCGCTCAAGGCGATGGTCGAGGTGCGCGACGAGGTGCGCGACCTGATCGACCTGCAGATCGTCGCCTTTCCCCAGGAGGGTATCGAGTCGTACGCCAATGGCCGGGCGCTGATGACCGAGGCGGTAGCCATGGGTGCCGATGTGGTTGGCGGCATTCCACATTTTGAAAACACCCGCGACCAGGGCGTGTCGTCGGTGAAGTTTTTGATGGAGCTGGCCGAGCGTACCGGTTGCCTGGTGGACGTGCATTGCGACGAGACCGACGACCCGCAGTCGCGTTTTCTCGAAGTGCTGGCCGAAGAGGCGCGGGTGCGTGGCATGGGCGCGCGGGTGACGGCGAGCCATACCACGGCCATGGGTTCCTACGACAATGCCTACTGCTCCAAGCTGTTCCGCCTGCTGAAGATGTCGGGTATCAATTTTGTCTCGTGCCCGACCGAGAGCATCCACCTGCAGGGGCGCTTCGACACTTACCCGAAACGCCGCGGGCTGACCCGCGTGGCCGAGATCGACCGGGCGGGGATGAACGTGTGCTTCGGCCAGGACTCGATCGTCGACCCGTGGTACCCGTTGGGCAACGGCAATATCCTGCGCATCCTCGAGGCGGGGCTGCATATCTGCCACATGTTGGGGTATGAAGACCTGCAGCGCTGCCTGGACCTGATCACCGACAACAGTGCGCGCACGCTCAACCTGGGCGAGCGCTATGGCATCGAAGTGGGGCGGCCGGCGAACCTGCTGCTGCTGTCGGCGCCGGATGATTACGAGATGGTCCGCAGCCAGGGGCATGCACTGGTGTCGGTGCGCCACGGCAAGGTGCTGATGCGTCGCACGCCGGCGCAGGTCGAGCGGTTGGCCTGACACCTGCCATTGGGGCCGCTGCGCGGCCCTATCGCCGGCAAGCCGGCTCCCACAGAGCCCCCACAGCCTTCAAGTTATCTCTGTACCTGTGGGAGCCGGCTTGCCGGCGACAGGGCCATTACAGGCAGACATCTGCATTGAGCTCTGGCATCGTACAGCGCTGATCAGGCCGCACTGACAAGGACCCCATGGACCCGCTCTACCTCATCGCCCTTGGCGCCGTCGTCGCCGGTTTTGTCCAGGGCCTCTCCGGCTTCGCCTTCGGCATGGTCGCCATGTCGTTCTGGGCCTGGGGCCTGGAGCCCCGGCTGGCCGCCTCGCTGACCGTGTTCGGCAGCCTCACCGGCCAGCTGATCGCGGTATTCAGCGTGCGCCGCGGCTTCAGCTGGCCCTTGCTGTGGCCCTTCGTACTGGGTGGCCTGGCCGGTATCCCGCTGGGGGTGTGGGTGCTGCCGTACCTGAACATGCTCTGGTTCAAGGCCGTGTTCGGCACGCTGCTGGTGCTGTGGTGCCCGCTGATGCTGGTGGCCCCGCGCTTGCCACGGCTGCCAGGCAACCGCCTGGCCGATGGCGCGGTCGGCATGCTCGGCGGGGCGCTCGGCGGCATCGGTGGCTTCACCGGCACGGTGCCTACCCTGTGGTGCACGTTGCGCGGCTTCGAACGTGATACCCAGCGTGCGGTCATCCAGAACTTCAACCTGTCGATGCTGCTGGTGACCATGCTCACCTACCTGGGCACCGGCGTAGTCACCCGCGACATGCTGCCATCGTTCGGTGTGGTGTTGCTGGCCATGGCCCTACCGGCCTTGCTGGGGACGCGGGTGTACCTGGGCATCAGCGAACGGGCGTTCCGTCGGGTGGTGTTGGGCCTGCTGACGTTGTCCGGCATCGCCATGCTGATGGCGTCTTTACCGGTGTTATTGGGCCTTTGAGTGCTTGCCTGAAAACGTTGAACTTGGCACCCTTTGGGGCCCTTGAACCTTCCATGCCGTGACAGAAGGAAACACACCGTTGAGTTGGGAAAAAATCGGGAAACTCCTCGTAGCGCTGTTGCTTGGCCTGATGGTCATGCTGGTGGCCTACGTGGCATTCACGGCCAAGGCGCGCCTCGAGGCTTCCCTGACCTACGCCTACCTCACCTACCCGAGCCAGTTCAGCGAGCGCATCAGCAAGGCCAGCGAACAGCTCAAGTATGAGCGTTTGCAGCCGCGCATCAACAGCATTGGCCAAGGGGTGTTGAACCAGGAGCAGGTCGACCGGCTGATCGACCTGGCCCAGGCTCCGTATGCCCAGTTGTTCGCCAAGCCTTTCGAGGCCGGCTTGGTGGATCACCGTACCGGCTTGCTCATCGAGCTGCGCAATACAGGTGATGCGCAGGTGCGCGAGGTCAAGATCCGCCTGCCGGCCAAGGGCCTGGTGCAGGTGCGCGATGCCTCTGGCAATGACACGATCGTCGAGGCCGCTACCCCCATGGTCGAGATCCCCGCCATCGAGCCGGGCGCAGAGAGTAAGGTGTGGGTGTATTTCGATGCCGACTATTCGCAGATTCGCCAAGGCGGGATCAGCATCAGCCATGCCGATGGCGTGGCTGACGTGCGGGTCTATCGCGAGTTTGCGGGGTTCCCGGCGCTTGTTGCGCGGTACAGCCGTGAACTGATGATCGTGCTCGGTGCGCTTGCGTTCAGTGTACTGGGCCTGGGCTACGCCTTGCTTTCAAGGCGCCGCCGACCCTGCTGATTACACCCGGTTTCAACACGCGCCATCATGCAGCGCCAAGCTTTGCCGCAGCTGCTCGACCATGGCCGAGCGCAGGTCTGCAGGCGCCTGAACACGAATGGAGCCGGCATGGGACAGCAGCCAGCCCATCAGCGCGCGGCTGTCGCCGACGGTGGCGTCGAGTGTCGCGCCACCCGCGCCGAGCGGAGCCAGGCGCATGTCATCGGACAGCGGCTGGTCCTCCAGGCGCCGGGCGAGGGCATCGTCCACCCAGGCGCGCAGTTCGATCTGTTGCGCGGGGGAGAGCGCATCTGGCTGCAACTGCTGAGCCTCACCCAGGCTCAGGCCGGGTTGCCAGTACCAACCGTAAGGCATGCCCTTGTTGTTGCAGCGCAATGGGAACAGCGCTGCCAGCTCATTGAGGTCGCGTTCGACCGTGCGTTTGCTGGTTTTGTGGCCCACGGTTGCCAATGCGGCCTGCAGCTGGGTGGAACTCTTGCCCGGATGACGGTCGGGCAGCAGCTTGAGCAGCTGCCACTGGCGGGCGATGGTATGGCGGGTAGGGTGGCTAGGCAAAAGGCTCGTCCTTGAAGGCCAGGCGCATCGCGCCTGCATGATGGCATATGGCTATTGCCGAGAGCATACCCTTTCGCTGGATCGGATCCAAGTTCCGGTCATCTGATAGCACTTTGCCAAGCGTTGCTCTGCGCTGATGAATGGCTTACGACAGGCGCGCCGCTTACGGTGTCGAATACGGCATGCAGCAGGCGCCCCTTCAGAGCGGCTTGCAGCTGCACCCGCCAGTCCCTTGCCTGGTAATCGAATACGCCACCAACAACCAGTGCCTTGAGTGTGGCGTCGTGGCGCTGGTCGGCGGTGGCCCACACTCGCAGGCCCCGTGGGCACTCAATCCAGGTTTTTAGCCAAGGCTTCCAGGCCCCCTTCATAGATGCCCTTGAACAGCGCCTCGGCATCGGCATCGCTGACCCCGGCCGGGGTGAACTCGCCAAACCATTCCACCAGGCTGCCCCGGCCATTGGCTTGTACGCGCAAGGTCGCCAGGTAATCAGTTACCGGGAATGGGCTGCTGATAATCGAATAACTGTAGGTGCGCTGTTGTTCGTCAAAGGTTTGCAGGCGTTCGACGATGCTGTTGCCTTCCGGGTCTTTCAACGACCGCACGCGGCCACCTTCGCTGCAAATGCTTTCAGTAATGAACGGCAACCAGTCGGGCAGGCTGTTGAAGCCGCCGATCAGCGCCCAGACATGCTCCGGGGTGTGGGAAGTATTCAGGGATGCGTAGGCGTTGGCCATTGAGTCGTTCTCCAGATGAATTCAGATAGCAAGGCTGTCGACCACACCGCCGTCGACCCGCAGGGCCGCGCCGGTGGTGGCGGAGGAAAAAGGGGAGGCGAGGTACACCACCAGGTGGGCCACTTCATCCACGTCGGCGACGCGCTGGATGATCGAACTTGGCCGAGCAGTACGCACGAAGTGGTCGGCTTCTTCACGCACGGTGCGGCCGGAGGCCTGGGCGGCCTCGGCCACCATTGCGGCGACGCCGTCGGTCAGGGTTGGGCCGGGCAGCACGGCGTTGACCGTCACCCCGGTACCGGCCAGGCGCTTGGCCAGGCCGTGGGACACTGCCAGGTTGGCAGCCTTGGTCACGCCGTAGTTGATCATGTCGGCCGGGATGGCAACGCCCGATTCGCTGGAGATGAACAGGATCCGCCCCCAACCGTTCTCGACCATGCCGGGTGCATAGTGGCGGGCTAGGCGCACGCCGGACAGCACATTGGTTTCATAGAAACGCGCCCATTCGCTGTCGGGCACCTCGAAGAAATCGACGCCATCGTAGATGCCGAGGTTGTTGACCAGGATGTCGGCCCGAGGGTGCGCGCTGATCAGGGTTTGCGCACCGGCGGCAGTGCCCAGGTCTGCAACCACGCCGTGCACCTGGCCACGCCCACCCACGGCGCGCACCTCGGCCAACGCCGCGTCGAGCGATGGTTGGCTGCGCCCGGCAATGACCACGTCGGCATGGGCGCGGGCCAGCCCGCGTGCGATGGCCAGGCCGATACCGCCGGTCGAGCCGCTGATGATGGCAGTACGTGCGCCAAGGTCGATGTTCATGGGACGGCTCCTGTGGGTGAGTTGCAGCGTGGGGGAACCCTGCTCGTGATGAGGCTCAAGGCTGTGAAAGACGTAATTCGACTGGGATCAGGCCTGAATAGACTGATCAGTCTAGACAGGCCTGCAGTGCCTCGATGAATATCTCCTCAGCCCGGCTCAAACGCTGCTCCCTGTTCCACAGCAGGTGAATGTCCACATCTGCAATCCCTTCCTGCGGCGGTAGCTTCCACAACAGTCCCGCAGCCACGTCCGCGGCCACCACATGCTCTGGCAGGCAACCGATGCCAAACCCGGCGATCACCAGCCGGCGCACTTCTTCAAGGCTGGGCGAAGACGCGACGATGCGGCCAGAAAACCCCTGCTGGTCGCGGAAAATAGTCAACGGCGAGAGCATGCCGCCAATCTGGTCGCTGGCGAAGCTGACGAAATTCTCCCGCTGCAGATCCCCCTCCGCCTGGCCAAACAAAGCATGGTGCTTGCCACAGAAAAACGCATAGCGTTGGCGCAGGAACAAGCGTTGCTCCAGCCGTGGTTGTGCCCGGCGGTTCAGGCTCAGCCCCGCCGTGGCGGTTTTCTCCTGCAAGGCTGCGACGATATCGGAGCTGCGCATCACGTCGATTTCCACGTCCACCCGCGGGTGCTGGCGGTGGAAGTCGGCGAGAAAATCGTCGAAACGCTCACTGACGATACGGCTGATCATCAGCAAGCGTACCTTGCCCACCAGCTCGTCCGCCGGTTGCTCCAGCAGGCCGCTGATCTGCGACATCTGCCCGTAAACCTCACCCGCCAGCTGGAACAACTGCTCGCCCATGTCGGTCAGCACGAAGCGCGGCCCACGGCGGGCGATCAGCTGGCGGCCGAGCTGCTCCTCCAGGCGCTTGAGTGCCTGGCTCACGGCCGGCTGGGTCAGGTGCAGCCGCGCGGCAGCGCGGCTGATGGAGAGCTCCTGGCCGATCACCCGGAAGGTGCGCAGCAAGTTCCAGTCGAGGCGGTCGTTGAGCAGGCGGTCGGACATGGCGAGGCTCGATGATAAGCGTGGCTAATAGTGCAAATAATAAATAGAAAATTGACTAATCATAGCCCCGAGACGATAAATCGCAGTCAGCGAGGTGTACGCCTGTTACATCGGCAGTGTGCTTTTCGCGGGTAAACCCGCTCCCACAGTTACCCTGCGGCTGAGGCGTTTGCGCAGACCCTGTGGGAGCGGGTTTACCCGCGAAAAGGACCGCGCAGAACCAGCAGATGCATCTCGACCAAGCGCCAACAGAGCGCCACCGTGACCCTATTAACTCCTGCCAGAAAAACAAGCAAAGGAGCCCCCATGAAGCCTACCGCTTCGCCCCAGCCGCGCCGTGCCGCCGCCGCCGCGTTCATCGGCACCATGATCGAATGGTACGACTTCTACATCTACGCCACCGCCGCCGCGCTGGTCTTTGGGCCGTTGTTCTTCCCCTCCGATGACAGCCTGTTCAGCACCATGGCCGCGTTCGGCACCTTTGCCGTGGGCTTCTTCGCCCGCCCCTTGGGTGGCATCGTTTTCGGCCATGTGGGCGACCGCATCGGCCGCAAGAAATCGCTGGTCATCACGCTGCTGATGATGGGCATCGTCACCGTCTGCATCGGCCTGCTGCCGACCTACGCGCAGATCGGCGCAACAGCACCGGTGCTGCTGATCATCCTGCGCGTCATCCAGGGCATTGCCGTGGGCGGCGAATGGGGTGGGGCGGTGCTGATGGCCGGCGAGCACGCGCCCAAGGGCCGACGCAATTTCTTTGCCTCGTTCGCCCAGCTGGGCAGCCCGGCGGGCTTGATCCTTTCCTTGCTGGCGTTCGGTGCCGTAACCCGGCTGCCCGAGGAAGACCTGATGAGCTGGGGCTGGCGCGTGCCGTTCCTGGCCAGTGCACTGTTGCTGCTGGTCGGCCTGGCGATCCGCCTGGGGGTTAACGAGTCGCCCGAATTTCTTGCCAGCCGCGAGCAGGCGGCAAAGGCCAAGCGCAAAGAGCAGGCGCCGGTGCTGGAGGTGCTGCGCACTGCCTGGCGGCCACTGCTGCTGTGCATCGGGGCCAACACCCTGGGCATCGCCGGGGTCTATTTCACCAACACCTTCATGATCAGCTACACCACCCAGCAGCTGCACCTGGAGCGTTCGCTGATCCTCGAATGCCTGTTCTTCGTGGCCGTTATCCAGTTTTGCGTGCAGCCGCTGGCCGCGTGGCTGTCGGAAAAGATCGGTGCCACGCGCTTCCTGGCCCTGGTCGCGGTGCTGGCGATGGCCTCGCCGTACCCGATGTTCGTGCTGGTCAGCACTGGCCAAGGCCCGCTGATCGTGCTCGGCATCGCCCTGGCGGCCGCCTGCATGGCCTCGTTCTATGCGGTGATCGCCGGCTACGTCAGCGGCATGTTCGAAACCCGCGTGCGCTATACCGCGATTTCCATGGCTTACCAGGTGTGCGGCGCCATCGCCGGTGGCCTGACGCCACTGATCGGCACCTGGCTGGCGCACACCTTCACCGGCCAGTGGTGGCCGATGGCGGTGTTCTACACCATGATCGCCACCATTTCCCTGGTGTGCGTGCTCGCCCTGGCGCGCCAGTACGCCCACAGCCAGCGCCTGGAACTGGCCTGATTCAACCGCTTTGTTTTGGAGTACCTGCACATGTTGAAAAGCAATGGCGAACGCCTGTGGGCGAGCCTGATGGCCATGGCCGAAGTCGGCGCCACCGCCCGCGGCGGCAGCTGCCGCCTGGCCTTGAGCGACGAGGACAAGGCTGGCCGTGAACTGTTCAGCCACTGGTGCCGCGAGGCCGGCCTGAGCCTGAGCGTGGATGCCATCGGCAACCTGTTCGCCCGCCGCGCCGGCAGCGATCACGGCGCCGCCCCGGTCATGATGGGCAGCCACCTCGACACCCAGCCCGAAGGCGGCCGCTTCGATGGTGTCTACGGGGTGCTGGCCGGCCTTGAGGTGGTGCGCCGCCTCAACGACCTGAACATCCAGACCCGCAAACCGCTGGAAATCGCCGTATGGACCAACGAGGAAGGTGCGCGCTTCACCCCGGCCATGTTCGGCTCGGCGGTGTTCACCGGTACCCTTGATCTCGACCAGGCCCTGGCCATCCGCGATGCCGACGGCATCAGCGTGGCGGATGAACTGAAGCGCACCGGTTACGCTGGCGAGCGCCCACTGGGCGGCAAGGTCGATGCTTACTTCGAGGCGCATATCGAGCAAGGCCCGATTCTCGAAGACAACGCCAAGGCCATCGGCGTCGTCAGCGGTGGCCAGGCCATCCGCTGGCTGGACGTGACCGTCGAAGGCATGGCGGCCCATGCCGGCACCACGCCGATGCCGCTGCGCAAGGATGCCCTGTACGGCGCCGCGCGGATGATCCAGGCCGTCGAGCAACTGGCCGCCGACTTTGCCCCCGAAGGGCTGACCACCGTGGGCGAGCTGTCGATTGCCAAGTCGTCGCGCAACACCATCCCCGGTGTGCTGCGCTTCACCGTCGACCTGCGCCACCACCGTGACGAGGCGATCGAAGCGATGGAGCGCGACCTCGGCCAGAAGCTGCAGGCCATCGCCACCCAGCGCGGCCTGCAGGTGCGTATCGAGCGCCACTGGGTCAGCCCGGCAACTCCATTTGATGCCGACTGCGTGGCGGCCGTGCAGCAGGCGGTGGACGGCCTTGGCTACGCCCAGCAATCCATCGTCAGCGGCGCCGGCCACGACGCCATTCTGCTGGCCCGTTACTGCCCGACGGCCATGGTGTTCATCCCTTGTGTTGGTGGCCTGAGCCACAACGAAGCCGAAGATGTGTTGCCCGAGGACGCCCGCCAGGGTGTCGACGTACTGCTCAACGCCGTGCTGGCCCGCGCCGGCCGCGTAGAAGGAGAAGCCTGATGCGTTGCTACTTCCACCCCGGACAACTGTTGCACCACCCACGCAGTTACTACTCGCGCGGCGCCATGCGCACCCCGCAGGAAGTGCCCGAGCGCGCCCAGCGCCTGCTGCAGGCGGCCAAAGACCTCGGCTTCGACATCCGCCAGCCTGCCGATGCCGGCCTCGACCCGCTCCAAGCAGTGCACGGCGAAGCCTACCTGGCCTTCCTCGAAGAAGCCCATGCGCGCTGGAAGGAAGTGCCCGAAGACTGGGGCGACGAAGTGATGTCGAACATTTTCGTGCGTGAACCCAACGCCCTGCGCGGCATCCTCGCCCAGGCCGGCCGCTACCTGGCCGACGGCAGCTGCCCGGTGGGCGAGCACACCTGGCACTCGGCCTACTGGTCGGCACAGAGCGCCGTGGCGGCCGCCAAGGCCATCCTCGACGGCGAGCCCGCCGCCTACGCCCTGTGCCGCCCACCGGGCCACCATGCGCGCTTTGATGCCGCCGGTGGCTTCTGCTACATCAACAACGCCGCTGTCGCCGCCCAGGCGCTGCGCAGCCGTTACCGCCGCGTAGCCATCCTCGACACCGACATGCATCACGGGCAGGGCATTCAGGAAATCTTTTACGAACGCAGCGACGTGCTGTACGTCTCCACCCATGGCGACCCGACCAACTTCTACCCGGGCGTTGCCGGGTTTGAGGATGAACGCGGCAGCGGCGCGGGGGAGGGCTACAACCTCAACCTGCCGATGGCCCATGGCGCCAGCGAGGCAGACTTCATGAGCCAGCTGGAGGTTGCGCTGGATGCGGTGAAGGACTTTGGCGCCGAGGTGCTGGTGCTGTCGCTGGGGTTCGATATCTACGAACTGGACCCGCAGAGCAAGGTGGCGGTGACGACTGAAGGGTTTGCGGCGCTGGGTGAGCGGATTCGGGCGTTGCGGTTGCCGTGCGTGATTGTGCAGGAGGGGGGGTATCACCTGGAGAGCCTGGAGGCGAATGCTCGAGCGTTTTTTGCGGACAAGGCGGATTGGCGGTAAGTGCTGTATGCCGGCAGCTGCATTGTCGCTGCCGGCGTCTGTGATGACATTCGATGCTGGAGAACTAGGATTTACCTCCTAAAACTGTGCGGTCAGCTATGCTCAGAGCACATATCTTTTTTGGGTCAAGAAATCGGGCTCTCGCCAGTTTGGACCTTTGATGTATCCGTTTCCACCATGCTGTATCAGACCTTCATCACTCATTTTCTTAACTAAGTTGATGAGTTGCAGGCAATCGCCAATGTTTACCCAAGCATTTCGGTTGTACAGATTGTCGAGCCGTGGGTGAGAAATGCCATCACGCCTGACGAGCCACAAAATGACATCTGTGGGACTTTCGTTAGTTACTATGTCGCTGATAGTGTTCATTTGTTTTCTCGCGCAATCTGCTGGTTATCTGCTTCCATGGCTTCTGGGGTGTATAGCAGCTCGGCTTCTGAGGTGAGCTGGTAGTCTTCCAGAGTTGCTGTGTGTGTATTGTTCCACACCTCAACAGGATTGTCCGGTCTAATTTTATCTGGGATTCCAAGTGCGCGAAAGCGCTCAAGTTCCCTTATTTCATGTGTGTAGAATCGCTTATCGGTGTCGGTCGCTTGTGATATGCCTTGTAGGATTTTTTCAAGCCTTTCGATCATTGTGTCATTGGCATCGGAGGGTTCGAATCGACTGACATGCAATTTGACGAGGTCGACTCCCGCTTGGGTGAACGTGGCATCTCGCCAATTCAGGCGTTCGACAGGCCCTCCCGCTTTATCCGGATTGTAGGCCCTGCCGCTGTAGGAGCCTACCGTCGTAGCGCCAGGGTACGGCGAATTGAATACGATATATAACGGCGGCAGGCCAGACTCTGCCGGGAAGCAGTAGATACAATCTCTGGGGTTTTGAGGTTCGATTGCGGGGAATGGTGTCGCTGCCCAGCTAGCCGTATTGAGAGTTACACCCTTATAAGGGTTGGGCTCGACTGGTATGCTCGGAGATGTAGTCGAAGAGTCATCACCAGCATGAATGGGGAATGTAAGTCGTATCGGGAGCTCCTTTGATGGCACAGAGACGTAGCTATTACTCGCTTGATCAAAGATGAGGGCGCGCACGGGTATCTGGTGCGCTGTATTTGCTGCACTCAGATGCCTCGTAAGGATGTAGTTGTCGAGGTCGGCGTGGATTCGCAACGGGGAGTCAAGGAAACCTTCGGTGGTAGCGAGCTCATGAATGTTCTCGGGTAAGTCGGGGATTAGCAGCTCAGCCGGGATGCTCAGAACCGAGTCATGGTAGAGGTCAGAGTTCCCTAATTCAGGAGAGTAAAAGACACCGCCGATACCGAATCTAAAAATTCGCAATGCTGCAGTTTTGGCCATTTTAATCAGTTGGCGTCCTGCGTATTCCAATTCGAATTTAATGTATTCACTTATTGCTATGGGGCCTTGGGTCGTGCCTAATTGTATTGTTGGGTTCATCGTCAAGACGATGGTGTTGCTGTGAGGGCGTTCCTGGTTTCTGTTCTGTAGGGCTGGTATTGCTTCGCGGTGAGTTTTTTCCAGTTCCCTCAAAATTTTCTTTAGGCAGCGCGTCAACACAATTTCGATCTGGGCTGCAGTGAGGCTGATTATGAGGTTGTACAGTATCTCTTCAATTATGAAAAATTCATTCTCGTCTTCAATATATACGCGTGCCATGACCTCGAAAAACTGGGCCAAGGTTTGGTCGGTTGGAGCGTAAATGTGAATGCCGTGGTAAAGGTCTGTGTCCTGGCCTGTCTGGCTACGAATTTTACTGTAAAGAAGGAGTAGCATTGCTTTCTTTGCGAAGAGCTTGCTAGCGGTTTCATTGTGGGTTTTTTCAATATTTAGATATTGATTTTCCAAGTGCTTACCAAGCCCAGGTTCCCCCGTAGGACAAGTCGCTTCGACGTTGAGGATAACATTCTGTACAATGCTTTCAGCCGTCTCTATAAGCGCACTGTCAGTGAAGGTTGTGATGTCCGGGGGCGTTATTGGTAATGTGAAGGGGCGTTTCCATGCGAGCAGGTTTTCAAATTCATAATCAAATGGAGCGGGAGAATAAATTTCTTCAAGTTCTTGGTTTGTTAGGGTTTTGCGGGCGGCCATTTCTCTTTCCTGTGTTTCAGGTTTTGAGAGAAATAGGCTGCGGTTATTGTCACCCAAAGCTAAGATGGAATTGGTTCATGGGCGATTTCCATGCCTTGAACTTATTCGTCCTGGCTTTGGGAGTGACGCAGCGGCGATTGGGATGGGTTTGAAACTGTAATTTTGGCCTCGGTGGTTGACTACGAACAGGTATTGCGTGAGTGCCACGATATGCCTGCTTATCGTGTGGGCGTCACGATGTGCATGCCTCGGTTTTTCCTGCGGCCATGAGATCGAGCGCCGCCCGCGCGGCGCATCGCGGATAAATCCGCTCCTACATTTATTGCAACGTGCCGTTCCAGTCAGGCCATGGTTGTTCGCCTTGGCGCATGACTGAAGACAAGTGAGGCGGCGGCAGCGCCAGCCATGAAATTGCGGGTGCAAACAAGGCTAGCAACTATGGCCTATCAGGCCATGGCACGTTGCAACAAATGTAGGAGCGGCTTTAGCCGCGAAGCGCCGCGCGGGCGGCGCTCGATCTCATGGGCGGCGAAAATGCCAAGGCGAACACCCTGGCCACACCACATCCCTAAACCCCACCCCGCCGCACATGCTTCACCAACACCTTCTCCAACAACTCCCACATCGCCGGGTCCGTACTGAACGCCACATTGAACCGCATCCACCCAGTCGGCTTGGCATCCACCATGAACAACTGCCCAGGCCCGAGCATGATGCCTTTCTCCAGCGCATCGTCCAGCAGCGCCGCGCTGTCCGGGATGGCGGGGTGGCGGGTCCAGATGTACATGCCTTCGTCCGATTCGATGAACAGCTCGAAGCCCAGCCGATGCAAGTGCCGGCCAACTTCCTGGTGCGCCTCGGCCAGGCGCTGGCGCAGGCGTTTGAGGTGCTTGCGCCAGCGGCCGTCGATGATCGCGGCGTATACCACGCGCTCCATCACCTGCGAGGTGGTCAGGCCCGAGCGCATTTTCAGGTGCAACAGCTTTTGCGAAAGCTCCGGGTTGGCCAGCAGGTAGCCAACCCGTACGTTGGGCGAGATGCTCTTGGAATAGCTGCCCACGTACACCACCTGCTGCAGGTGGTCGAGGCTGGCCAGGCACGGTTGCGGCTCGGCGACCATGTCGGCATACAGGTTGTTTTCCACCAGGCGGAAGCCGTGCTGGCTGGCCAGTTGCAGCAAGCGGTGCAGCTGCGGCAGCGGGGTGCGTGAGCAGGTCGGGCTGTGCAGGTGCGGCTGGGTGAAGAAGGCGGTAGGGCGGTGATGCGCCAGCAGATGCTCGAGGTGGTTGAGGTCGTAGCCGTTCGGGGTGCGCGGCACGCCGATCAGGGTGGCGCCCTGGGTGCGCAGGATGCTCATCAGGTTGGGGTAGCCGGGGTCGTCCACCAGCACCACGTCACCTGGGCGCACCAGCGTGCGCACGGCCAAGTCCAGGGCTTGGCTGGCGCCGTGGGTGAGCATCAATTGCGCCGTATTGGCGACGATCGACAGCTCTTGCTGCAGGTTCTGCGCGGTCAGCGCGCGCAGCTCTGGCAGGCCCATGGGGTCGCCGTAGCCTGACAGCTCCAGCGGGCTGCCGGCCACCTGGCGCAAACCGCGGCGCAGGCCTTCTTCGTACATCCAATCGTTGGGCAGCCAGCCGCAACCCGGTTTGAAGGGCAGCTGGCGGGTTTCGAAAATCTGTTGCAGGTACCATTCGGAGTTGAACGATGGTCGACTGGCGTCGGCCTCGGCGGTGTGAGTGTCCAGCAACTCCGCCACCGCGCGGTTGACGAAGAACCCGGCATTGCCCTTGCTCACCAGCAGCCCCTGAGCCACCAAACGGTCGTAGGCCTCGACCACGGTGAAGGTGCTCACCGAATAAGTCGCGGCGAACGCACGAATGGACGGGACCTTGGCACCTGGCTTGAGGGTCTGGTTGTCGATCAGCTCGCGCAGCCCGTCGATGATCTGGTTGACCAACGGCGTTGAGGAGTCTGGATGTAATTCGAGCATTCGGGGGCCTTGAGGGTGCGTATCGCCTGGCGCCTGCAGGGTGTATTGCATTGGCGGCCTGTACAGTGCAGTGCGAGATTCATGCCACTGTGCATGGCTCTATCTGTCGGACATTTTTACATTAGGTGTCAGATATCGCCAGATAAAGCATGTTCAGTTCGCCCGAAGGGCAAACCTTCGGGTGTGCAAGCAGGCCGCCAGGGATGGCCTGCGTGTGTTTGCGCACACCTTCCTGCCCGCATTAGCGCTGATGTACAGGTGAAGCCGATCGCCATCATGGCTTCACGCATTTCCTTGGATAAAAAGAAGCACGGGGTACACAACTGATGGGAGCAACATCCACAACCACCACCGCGAAAGGTGAGCACGAGAGCAAGCTCAGTGCCTCGCTCAAGTCGCGCCACCTGACGATGATGTCGATCGCCGGGGTTATCGGCGGCGCCTTGTTCGTCGGTTCCGGCAGCGTGATCCACAGCGCCGGCCCGGCTGCTGTCCTGGCGTACCTCGCCGGCGGCATCCTGGTGGTACTGATCATGCGCATGCTCGGCGAAATGGCGACGTCTTCGCCTGACACCGGCTCGTTCTCCACCTACGCCGACCGCGCCATTGGCCGTTGGGCCGGTTTCACCATCGGCTGGCTGTACTGGTGGTACTGGGTCATCCTCATGGCCTGGGAAGCCTATGTGGCGGGCAAGATCCTGCATGGTTTCTTCCCGGATGTGAGCGTCAACGTGTTCGTGCTGGCCACGACCCTGTTGCTGATCACCGTGAACTTCTTCAACGTCAAACACTACGGTGAGTTCGAGTTCTGGTTCGCGCTGATCAAGGTGATTGCGATTGTCTGCTTCCTGATCGTGTGTACCGCGGCGGTGATGAACGTCTGGCAGTTCGGTGAAGTGCGTGGTATCACCCACCTGACCGCCGAAGGCTTCATGCCCAATGGCATCACCACGGTGATCGGTGCCTTGCTTGGGGTGATGTTCGCCTTCCTTGGCGCCGAAATCGTCACCATCGCGGCCTCCGAAGCCAAAGACCCGGCCACCCAGATCGTCAAGGCCACCAACTCGGTGGTATGGCGTGTGTGCCTGTTCTACGTCGGTTCGATCTTCCTGATCGTCTGCCTGGTGCCGTGGAACGACCCGCACCTGGGCGTCTCGGGCTATGGCGCCTACCGCCGTACCCTGGAACTGCTGGGCGTGCCGTACGCCGAGCTGCTGATGAACTTCGTGGTGCTGACCTCGGTGAGCAGCTGCCTGATCTCGGGCCACTACACCGCTTCGCGGATGCTGTTCTCCCTGGCCCAGCGTGGCGACGCGCCGTCGTTCTTCAAGATCACCCGCGCCGGCACCGGTGTACCGGTGTACGCGATCATCGGTTCGTGCGCCGTGGCCGTGGTGTGCGCGCTGATCAACTTCAGCGAGACCCTGCGCCCGAAAGACGTGCTGGACACCCTGATGAACACCACTGGCATGATCGCCCTGCTGGTGTACCTGGTGATCGCCTTCTCGCAGCTGCGCATGCGCCGCAAGCTGATCGCCGAGGGTAAGGAAGTCCGCCTGAAGATGTGGCTGTTCCCGTGGCTGACCTACCTGGTGATCGCCTTCATCGTCGCCGCGCTGGTGACCATGGCCTTCATGCCTGACTACCAGATCCTGGTGATCTCCACCGGCATTGCAGCAGCCGTCGTGGTCGCCATGGGTGTGGTGCATCAGATTCGTAGCGCCAAGCAACACTAAGCGCTAGTGGTGGTTCGAAACGGCCGGCTCCCTTGGGGACCCGGCCGTTTCGCGTTGTTGGGCCGGGTTTTTGTCCGCGGGCATGTGGAAGCGGCCATTCATCCACGGTGAGCCGAGGAGGGCGGCAGCGGCAATCAGGGCCAGCAGGGCGAGGGCCAGGAATGTTTTCATGGGCATGCGCATAGTTGAACTGACTCAAAGCTTAGCCAGTCAGTTCCGGCCCTGATGCCGGTGAAGACAAACGCCGGTATCACACTCTACAATGCGAAGCATTATCACTTGGCCGTTCGTGTTGCCATGCCCAATACTCCGCCCAATCAGCAGCTGCTCGAGGCACTGGCGCTGCACTACGATGACCTGGTCAAGTTCATCAGGCAGCGCTTTCGCGATCGTCACTTTGCCCGTGACCTGGTCCACGACGTGTACCTGCAGATCCTCGACAAGCCGCCCCGTGAGCGGGTGTCGTTGCCCTTGGCATTCTTGCGCAAGGTCACCTTCAACCGCGCCATCGACCGTGTCCGCGCCGAGTCTATTCGCGCCGCGCACCTGGCGGCCGCCAGCACCGACGAGCCTGCACTGGACACCTGGGACGGCGCCCACGCGCTGGATTTCGAGCAGCAATTGCATGCCCTGCTGGCAATCATCGAAGCGCTGCCGGCACGCCAGCGTCAGGTGTTCCTGCTGCACCGCATCCACTGCATGGCCCAGCGCGACATCGCCGGGGAACTGGAGATCTCGACCAACATGGTGACCCAGCACTTCAACCGGGCGATGCGTGCCATCGTCAGCCGCTGGGAGCCCGCGCGCCGCCTGCGTGGCGAGGGGCAGGCATGAGCCAGGGCAGACCAGACGCGAAGCATAAGGGGGACCCACTGGAACCCTTCAGCGCGGCGTTGCGCGAGCGGGTGGCCTCGCGCGAGGCGTTGCTGGCCGAAGCCAAGGCCATGACCGCGCGGCAGCGCAAAGGGCGCAAAGCCGCAGGCTCGACTGCGCTGGTATTGTTGCTGGCAGGCAGCGTGTGGTGGCTGGACCCGGCCTGGCATACCGAGCAGGTGCAGGTGGCCATTGGCGCGCAGCGTGAAATCCGCCTGGCCGATGGCAGCCAGGTGCTGCTCGATTCAGGCAGCCACTTGCGCATCGAGCGCCGCTTGCGCAGCCGCCAGCTGCAACTGGTGGACGGGCAGGCCAGGTTCACCGTGGTGCATGCCGATACGCCGTTCATTGTCCGTAGCCAGGGCGTGAGCGTGCGTGATATCGGCACCGTGTTCGATGTGCGCAGCGATGTGCGGGGCGTGCGGGTTGGGGTGGTGCAGGGGGAGGTCGAGGTCAGTAACGGTCGCGCGGGTGTGCTGCCGCTGCAGGCTGGCCAGCAGTTGTTGGCTTCGGTTACCGAGATGAGTGCGGTGCAGCAGGTGGACAGCGTAGCCATGGACGGGTGGCGGCATTCGGTACTGCGCTTCGAGGGTACGCCGTTGCGCGAAGCGATCGTCGACTTACAACGCTACAGCGAGCAGCCGCTGCGGTTGGCGGATGAGCGTACCGGGGAGTTGCGGTTGTCGGGTGAGTTCGATAGCCGGCAGGTGCGGGCATTGCTCGAGCAATTACCGGCAGTGTTGCCGGTGACCACGCTGCGCAGTGCTGACGGTGGCCTGACGATCGGCCGGAAGGATTGACTGCCTGTACCGGCCCCATCGCCGGCAAGCCGGCTCCCACAGAATGTGCGGCGCTGAGGTCTTTGTGGGAGCCGGCTTGCCGGCGATGGGGCCGGTACAGGCAACCAATAATTATTTGCAAACGCACATCAACTTTTGTCCATGGCCAACCGCCATCCCCATGACGCTAATTGAATCGTGGGTATGGGGAACACATGAATAACGCTTTTTCACCGCTGACGCTGCTGGCCAGCTGCCTGATGGCCAGTGCCGTTGTGCAGGCGCAGGACGCCACCTTCACCGTGAACATCCCGGCGCAACGCCTGGACCTCTCGCTCAACGAGCTGGCGCGCCAGACCGGCACCCGCATCCTGTTTGCCACCGACGCTGCCGAGGCCCGGCAGGCCCAGGCCGTGCAGGGGCGCATGAGCGTCGAGCAAGCCTTGCGGCAATTGCTGGACGGCAGCGCGCTGCAGTTGCAACGTGCCGGCGATGGCTACCTGATTGGCACGGCGGCCAGCGGCATGGCGCTGGAGCTCGGCGCCACCAATGTCAACGGCCAGTTGTACGGCAACAGCACCGATGGCAGCGGCGCCTACACCCTGGGCTCTACCCGCAGCGGTACGGGCCTGGACCTGTCGCTTCGCGAAACCCCGCAGTCGATCAGCGTGGTCACCCGCCAGCGCTTGGACGACCAGGGCCTCAATGGTCTGACCGAGGTGCTGCAGCAAACCCCAGGGCTGTCGGTGCAAAGCCTGGGCAGCGAGCGCTTCAATATTTACTCGCGGGGGTATTCGGTCGACAACTACCAGTTCGACGGCATCCCCACCACCCTCGATATTGTCAGCCAGGTGTCGGCACAGAGCCTGGCCGACATGGCCGTCTACGACCACGTCGAAGTACTACGCGGTGCAACCGGCCTGCTTACCGGCGCTGGTGACCCGTCGGCCACCATCATCCTGGTGCGCAAGCGCCCCACTGCGCAGTTCAAGGGGCATATCAGCGCCGGGTTGGGCTCGTGGAACAAATACCGTACCGAAGTCGACCTGTCTGGCCCCCTCACGCCAACGGGCAATGTGCGTGGGCGGATGGTTGCCGCGTACCAGCAGAGCGACAGCTTCGTCGACCACTACCACCAGGAAAAACAGGTGTTTTACGGCATCCTCGAGGCCGACCTGAGCGACACCACCCTGCTCACCGTGGGGGCCGACTACCAGAAAAACGAGCCCCAGGGTTCGTCGTCGGTGGCGTTTCCGCTGTTCTACAGCAACGGCGAGCAAACCGACTTCTCGCGCTCGACCAACAGCGCTGCGCGCTGGAGCAGCAACCCGCAGGATGTCCTGAACACCTTCGCCAGCCTTGAGCAGCAGCTGGGCCATGACTGGAGCTTGCGCGTTGCCGTCAACCAGATGTACATAAACCGCGAGGACTATCGCCTGGCCACTGCCAGCTGGGGCTTCCCGGACAAACAGACCGGGCAGGGCGTGCGCCTGTACGGCGGTGCTGGCAGTACCTGGCAGAAGCAGGTCGGCGTGGACGCCCAGCTCAAAGGGCCGTTCCAGGCCTTTGGCCGTGAGCATGAGCTGGTAATCGGTTACAACTTCTCCCGATATGAAAACCACCACGACCCGTTGCGGGGTACGTCGATCGAAGGCAACCGCGTCAATTTCTTCACCTGGGACAACTACACCAGCGAGCCCAACACTGGTGTGGGCAAGTTGTACGACGGTGATACCAGCATCTACCAGACCGGTACCTACCTGGCCACACGCTTGCGGCCTACCGACGATCTGTCGGTCATCCTCGGCACCCGTGTCAGCAACTACCGCTACCGTTACGATCTCGAATACGTGGTGAACCCTGCGTTGAACAGGGTCACTGCCAACCGGGAAAGCGGGGTGGTCACGCCTTATGCCGGTATCGTCTACGACCTCAACGACACCCACTCGGTGTACGCCAGCTATACCAGCATCTTCAAGCCGCAGACCGTGCGTGACGCCGCCGGCAGCACGCTCGACCCGCGCGAGGGCGACAACTACGAGATCGGCTTGAAGAGCGCCTATTTCGGCGGGCGCCTCGACACCAGCATCGCGGCGTTCGAGATCAAACAGGACAACTTGGCCGAAGTTGACCCAGGCAAGGTCGTGCCCGGTACCACCACGTCGGCCTACCGGGCAATTTCCGGCGCCACCACCCGTGGCTTCGAGGTGGAGGCCACCGGTGAATTGCAACCAGGCTGGAACCTGAGCGCCAGTTACAACCACAGCATCACCAAGGACGCCGACGGTGAGCGGGTGAACACGGTGTCGCCGGCCAACATGGTCAAGCTGTGGACCACCTACCGTCTGCCGGGCGAGCTGGAGCGGCTGACCGTGGGCGGCGGCATGAACTGGCAGAGCGGTACGCACTTCACGGCGGCACCGGTGGACCTGGGCAAGACGGTCAAGGCCAAGCAGGGGCAGTTCGCGGTGTTCAACCTGATGGGGCGCTACCAGTTCACTGACCAGCTCTCGACCACCCTGAACGTCAATAACCTGTTCGACAAGAAATACCTCAGTGCGCTGGATACCACGTTCTACAGCGGCTACTACGGCGAGCCGCGCAACGTCATGGTGACCACGCGCTGGGATTTCTGAGTGTGGCAAAGGGGCCCTAATGGCTGGCACATGGCTTATGCTGAGCACACTGCCCGCCAAAAGGAGCCCCCCATGGCCTGGTCCGCCACCCAGTATTCCCTGTTCGAAGATGAACGCACCCGCGCCGTGCGCGACCTGCTCGCCGCCGTGCCGCCGCGCCCGGTGCGCCATGCCACCGACCTGGGCTGTGGCCCTGGCAATTCCACCGAAGTGCTGCTGCAGCGCCATCCGGATGCCCAGGTGACTGCGCTGGACAGCGACCCGGACATGATCGACAAGGCACGTGCGCGGCAGCGCCTGCGTATCCCCCGGGTGCGGTGCGACGTTGCTGATATCTCCAGCTGGACCGCGCCCGAACCGCAGGACCTGATCCTCGCCAACGCCTCGCTGCAGTGGGTGCCTGACCACGGCTCGCTCTACCCGCACCTGGTGCGCCAGCTAAGTGAAGGTGCAAGCCTGGCCGTGCAAACCCCGGACAACCTCGACGAGCCGGCCCACCGCCAGTTGCGCGAGATTGCCGGCCGCGGTCGTTGGGCCGACAAGTTTGCCGACTTCAGCTTGCCACCCCGGCATAACGCGGCGTTCTACTACGACCTGCTCAGCCCGCTGTGCACGCGGGTGGATGTGTGGCGCACCACCTATCACCATCCGCTGCCCGGCGGCGCCGAGGCTGTGGTGGAGTGGTTCAAGGGGTCGGCCTTGCGGCCTTATCTGGCAAGGCTGGACGAGGATGAGCAGGCGGACTTCCTGCAGATGTACCTGCAGGCCATGCAGCACGACTACCCGCCGGCCAGCGACGGCAAGGTGCTGCTGCCGTTCCCGCGGCTGTTCGTGATTGCTACCCGCTAGGTACGGCGCCAGCGCCAGATCACGTAGCCGTAGATGGCAATGTTGAGCAGCAGCACGACGCCGCCCAGCCACCATTGGATCTGCGGCGTCAGCCCGGCCGGGTAGATCAGCGGCCAGATGTAATGCTCGACGAAGCCGCCGTGGTAGCCGGCGTCGCCAGCGGCGAAGCGCATGCGGTTTTCCCAGTCGGTCAGCGGGCACTCCAGGTGCAGCCCTTCGACCGCCAGGTCCCAAGCCAGGGCGGGCAGGTGGATGAACAAGGCGGGGCGCCACCTGAGCACCAGCAGGCCACCGAACAGCACCAGCAGGATGAAGGCCAGATGCAGCAGGACCAGGGTGTCGGCGGCTATACGAAAGAGCATGATGTGTGTATCTGAGGTTGAGGTATTGCCAGCATACCTGTGTTGGCCGTGCGGGCCTCTTCGCGGCGGTCCGGCGCCCCGGTAAACCCGCTCCCACAGGTACAGCGCAGTTCTTGAAGCCTGCGGTGTGCCTGTGGGAGCGGGTTTACCGGGGCGCCGGACCGCCGCGAAGAGGCCAGCAAAGCCACTACAGTTCTTCCTGAACCACTTGCAACCAGCAGGATGAAGGCCACTGTCCAACTTTTTGGGGGCAGTCCAGTTACAGTACAGTTATTGAAGGCTGTGGTGTACTTGTGGGAGCGGGCTTGCCGGGGCGCCGGACCGCCGCGAAGAGGCCAGTAAAGCCACTACAGTTCTTCCTGAACCATTTGCAAAAAGGTCGCCACCACCCGCCGAGTACGTTGCTCGCTCAGGCACACCAGGGTTTCAGTCAGGTGCCGCTGGCAATCCACAATCGGCAACGCACACACCCGCGCATCCGCGCCAAACTCGGCCGCCGACACCACCCCCACGCCAATCCCCACTACCACCGCCTCGCGTGCCGCCTCCCGGCCTTCGACCTGGATCGCCGGGCGAATCCGCAGCCCGGCGCGCTGCATCTCTTCTTCCAGCGTCTGCCGTGTCACCGAGCCCGGCTCACGCAGCACCAGCGGTGTGTCGTCCAGGTCCGCCAGGCTGATCGAGCCACGGCTGGCCCACGGGTGATTGTGCGACACGAACGCCACCATCGGGTCGCGGCGCAATGGCACGCAGTACAGCCGCTCATCATCGACATCGCGCCCCAGCAGGGCGAGGTCGGCCTGGTAACTGAACAGCCGCGCCAGCGACTCATCGGTGTTGCCGGTCTCGACCTTGACCTGAATGCCCGGGTAGCGCTGGCAGAAGCGCGCGATCTGCGGCAGCACGTGCACCGGCGCATCCACCGCCAGCACCAGGCTGCCGGTATGCAAGGCGCGGGAGTCCTGCAGCAGTTCGTGGGCCTCGGCTTCGCAGGCGAACAGGCGCTGGCTGATGCCCAGCAGGCGCTCGCCCAGGTCGGTCAGTTGCACCGAGCGCTTGTTGCGGTGGAACAGCAGCACACCAAAGCGCTCCTCCAGTTTGCGCACCTGGTCGGACACCGCTGGCTGGGTCAGGAACAGCTTTTGCGCGGCGCGGGTGAAGCTGCCGTGCACGGCCACCGCGTGGAAGGCCTTGAGTTGAGCGTGGGACACCGACATGACGACTCCAGTAACAAGCTGGGCTTATGTGTGTAATACGATAAATCGATTTTATTTATCAGTCAGCAGCTGTTTCCATACCGATCAACCCAATGCCGCCGCCCCTACGCGGCGGCCGGGCCATGGCGCGCACACCTGCGCCATCTGACCAATGACGAGCCACGTCATGCAGTGCGCAACACAACAACAAGACAGGCGTTTTTTAACAATCTGCCGGCACACTTGAGCAAGAGGTCAGAGTCAACATGAACCAATCCCTAGCCGCGTTCAAACGCTGGCGCATCCAGATTTTCGCCATCACCTGGCTGGCTTACGCTGCCTTCTACTTCACCCGCAAGGCCTTCTCGGTGGCCAAGCTCGGTATCGGTGAAGACCCGACATTCATGCTCGACAAGGCCGCCATGGCCAACCTCGACGCCATCTACCTGGCTGCCTACGCCGTGGGCCAGTTCACCTGGGGCATGCTTGCCGACCGCTTCGGCCCGCGCGTGGTGGTGCTGGGCGGGCTGCTGATTTCGGCGGCAGCGGCGGTGGTGATGGGCAGCTACGCAACGTTCCCGATTTTCGCCACCTGCATGCTGATCCAGGGCCTGGCACAGTCCACCGGCTGGGCCGGGCTGTGCAAGAACATCGGCAGCTTCTTCCCGTCTTCACAGCGGGGCCGAGTGCTGGGGTTGTGGAGTTCGTGCTACGCCTTCGGTGGCCTGGTTGCCTCGCCGTTTGCCGGCTGGTGGGCTTACACCCTGGTCGGTAGCTGGCACGCGGCGTTCTTTTCCAGTGCCGTGGTCGTGGCCGTGGTGGCGGTGCTGTTCTTCTTCCTGCAGCGCAACAAGCCCGAGGACGTCGGGCTGCCAGCGGTCGAGCCCGAACCGCAGAGCATGGCGCCGGCCGGCAACCTATGCAGCGTCTGGGCGCCGCTGCGCGAAATCTTGCGCAACCGCACGGTGCTGACCCTGGGCCTGGCGTACTTCCTGCTCAAGCCGGCGCGCTATGCCATCTTGCTGTGGGGCCCGGTTATCGTCTTCGAGCAGATGCCTTCGGTGGGCAAAGTGGGTGCGGCGATCATCCCCACCGCCTTCGAACTGGCAGGCCTGCTCGGCCCGATCATCATCGGCCTGGCTTCGGACAAGCTGTTCGGTGCCCGGCGCATGCCGGCCTGCGTGATCAGCCTGATGCTGCTGACCGTGACCCTGGCGCTGTTCATGGCGGCCATGCACAGCGGCAGCATCGTCATGGTGGTGGGCCTGCTGTTCGTCATGGGCCTGACCCTGTACGGGCCGGATTCGATGATCAGTGGCGCGGCGGCGATCGACTTCGGCACGGCCAAGGCCGGCGCCACGGCGGCCGGTTTCGTCAACGGCTGCGGCTCGGTGGGCGCAGTGCTTGGCGGCTTGTTACCCGGCTACTTCGACAGCGTCACGGTGTTCATCGTGTTCGCTGGCTGCGCGCTGTTTTCGGCCCTGGTGCTGCTGCCGCACTGGAACAGCCGCCCGGCCAGCAGCGCCCAGGCCAATGACGTGGCACCCAATACCAGCATGGCGATCAAGCCACTGCGCACTTAAAGGAAAGCGAGCGAATGAGACCCTTCTGGCTGCAACAGGCCCTGGCTTCGGAACATGACGCGGTGTGCCCGCCGCTGCAAGGCGACGCCCGCTGCGACGTGTGCATCGTCGGTGGCGGCTACACGGGCCTTTGGACCGCGCTGATGCTCAAGGAGGCGGTGCCGGCACTGGATGTGCTGCTGATCGAGGCAGACATCTGCGGCGCGGGCGCCAGTGGCCGCAATGGGGGGTGTGCGTTGTCGTGGTCGGCCAAGTATTTCACTCTCGAGCGCCTGTTCGGGGCGGCGGAGGCGGTGCGCCTGGTGCGCGAGTCGGAGCGCAGCATCGCTGCCATCGGCGCGTTCTGCGCCGCCAATGGCATCGACTGCGACTACCGCCTGGACGGCACCTTGTACACCGCCACCAACCAGGCCCAGGTCGGCGCCACAGATGCGGTGATCGCGGCGCTGGAACAGAAGGGGATCAATTCGTTCGAGCGACTGGCGCTTGATGAGGTACAGCGCCTGGCGGGTTCGGCGCGGCACCTGGAAGGCTGGTTTTCGCCAGCGTCTGCCACCGTGCAGCCGGGGCGGTTGGTGCGCGGCCTGCGCCGTGTGGCGCTGCAGCGCGGGGTACGCATTCATGAAGGCACGGCGATGACGGGCCTCGAGCACGGCGCCCCGGCGCAGGTGCGCACGGCCCATGGCACGGTGCGCGCCGACCGCGTGGTGCTGGGGCTGAATGCCTGGATGGCGCGCGCCTTCCCGCAGTTCGAGCGCAGTGTGGCGATCGTCTCCAGCGACATGGTCATCACCGAGCCGTGCCCCGAGCTGCTACACGACATCGGCCTGAGCAACGGCATCAGCGTGCTCGACTCGCGCATCTTCGTGCATTACTACCACAACACGTCCGATGGCCGCCTGATGCTCGGCAAGGGCGGCAACACCTTTGCCTATGGCGGGCGCATGTTGCCGGTGTTCGACCAGCCCTCGCCGTACCGGCCGCTGCTGCGCGAAACCCTGGGCGAGTTCTTTCCGGCATTGGCGGATGTGCCGCTGGCGGCCAGCTGGAACGGCCCGTCGGATCGCTCTGTCACCGGGCTGCCGTTTTTTGGCCGGCTGGACGGGCAGGGCAACGTGTTTTACGGCTTTGGCTACTCCGGCAGCGGCGTCGGGCCGTGCCACATGGGCGGGCAGATCCTCTCATCGCTGGCGCTGGGGCTGGACAACCCGTGGACCCGCTCGCCGCTGGTTAAGGGGCCGCTGGGCCTGTTCCCGCCGGAACCCATCCGCTACCTGGGGTCGCTGATGGTGCGCAATGCCATCCGCCGCAAGGAGCGCGCCGAAGACCGCGGGCTGCGGCCACGCCACCTGGACGTGCGCCTGGCCCGCTTCGCGGCGGCGGCGGGCAAGGCCGACAAGGCGTGAGATTACTTGTCGATCACAGGCGCGAGGGCGTATAAACTGCTCCCACTTTTGGCCGGTCGCTTCCTGAACCGGCCGCTGAAACAAGAGAGTCGACATGGGCGCACAGTGGAAAGCCAAGCATAGAGAAACAGCTGCCAATGCCAAGGGCAAGATCATGGGCAAGCTGTCCAAGGAAATCCAGATCGCAGCCAAGTCGGGCGCCGATCCCGACATGAACCCGCGCCTGCGCCTGGCCATCGTGCAGGCCAAGAAGGCCTCGATGACCCGCGAGACGCTGGACCGGGCCATCCGCAAGGGTGCAGGCTTGGACGGCGATGCCGTGCAGTACCACGCGGTCAGCTACGAAGGTTTCGCGCCGCACCAGGTGCCGCTGATCGTCGAGTGCCTGACCGACAACGTCAACCGTACCGTCGCGCAAATTCGCGTGCTGTTCCGCAAGGGCCAGCTGGGTGCCAGCGGTTCGGTGGCATGGGACTTCAACCATGTCGGCTTGATCGAAGCCACCCCGGCAACCGCCGATGCCGACCCGGAAATGGCGGCGATCGAAGCCGGTGCCCAGGACTTCGAGGAAGGCGAAGAAGAGGGTTCGACCCTGTTCATCACCGATACCACCGACCTGGATGCGGTGCAGAAGGCGCTGCCAGAGCACGGCTTCACCGTCACCGCGGCGAAGATCGGCTATACCCCGAAAAACCCGGTGAGCGCTGCCAGCCTGAGTGCCGAGGCACTGGCTGAGGTTGAGGCGTTCCTTGAGGCGATCGACGAGAACGATGACGTGCAGAACGTCTATGTCGGTCTGACCGACTAAACGCCGGGGCCGCTTTGCGGCCCTTCGCGGGCAAGCCCGCTCCCACAGGTACTGCACAGGCCTTGAGAACTGTGGTGTATCTGTGGGAGCGGGCTTGCCCGCGAAGGGGCCGGTGAATTTGATAAAGGGGAGCCTGCATGAACCCAACCTTCGCCTCCCTCAGCCTCGCCCACCTGCGTACCCTCGACTGCCTCCTGCAGCTCAAGAACCTCAGCCACGGCGCCGAACGCCTGGGTGTCAGCCAGTCAGCCCTGAGCCGTCAACTGGCCCATTTGCGTGAAGCGTTCGACGACCCATTGCTGGTTCGCCAAGGGCGCGGCTATGTGCTCAGCGAATATGCTGAAGCCCTGGTCGAGCCACTGCGCCAGGTGCTCGAAGAACTCCAGGCCCTGCGCCAACCTGCCGCCTTCGACCCAGCCCGTTGCGAGCGGCGCTTCTGCCTGGCCGCGTCCGACTATGTCGCCGAGCACATGCTGCCGCTGCTGGTGGCGGCGCTGGAGCAGGAAGCCCCGGGCGTGTGCATCGACTACCGAACCTGGCAGGCCGGGCAGTACGCCTTGCTGGCCAGCGGCGAGATCGACCTGGCCACCACGCTGTTCGACGAGTCGCCGCCCAACCTGCACGGCCGCCTGCTCGGCGAGGACCGTGCGGTGTGCCTGATGCGCCGTGAACATCCGCTGGTGGCCTGTGAGGTGCTGAGCCAGGACGATTACCTGGCCTTCAAGCACGTGCGCATCTCCGGCGGTGGCGACAAGGACAGCTTCATCGACCGCCACCTGCGCGCCCAGGGGCTGCAGCGGCGGGTCAGCCTTGAAGTGCCGTTTTTCTCGGCCACCGTGCAGGTCATCGCCAACAGCCAGGCACTGGCCACCGTGCCCGAGCACATCGCCCGCCAGCTTTGCCGCCTGCATGACCTGGCCTGGCGGCCGCTGGGGTTTGTCGAGCATACCCAGCGCTACTGGGTGGTGTGGCACCAGCGCTTGCAGGCTTCGGCCGAGCACCGCTGGTTACGCAACCGGGTGTTCGAGCTTTGGCGCCAATCACAGTTTGGCGTGCAGGGCGGGCATGCGGGTTTGCCATAGCAGGTATGCGCGAAGCGGGGTTATTCGGCGGGTAGCAGGCGCCTAGACTGTGGGCACATGTCCGCCCACAGGAGACCGCGCGTGACCCCAGAACAATTTCGCCAGTACGGCCACCAACTGATCGACCTGATCGCCGATTACCGCCAGACAGTCGGCGAGCGCCCGGTCATGGCCCAGGTCGAACCCGGTTACTTGAAGGCCGCCTTGCCGACAAGCGCCCCGCAGCAGGGCGAGCCGTTCGAAGCGATCCTCGACGACGTCAACAAGCAGGTCTTACCTGGCCTGTCGCACTGGCAGCACCCTGACTTCTATGGTTACTTCCCGTCCAACGGCACCTTGTCGTCGGTGCTCGGTGACTTCCTCAGCACCGGGCTGGGCGTACTGGGCTTGTCGTGGCAGTCCAGCCCGGCGCTGAGCGAGCTGGAGGAAACCACCCTCGACTGGTTGCGCCAACTGCTGGGCCTGTCGGCGCAGTGGAGCGGGGTGATCCAGGATACCGCCTCCACCAGCACCCTGGTCGCACTGATCAGCGCCCGTGAACGCACCAGCGATTACGCGCTGGTGCGCGGCGGCCTGCAGGCAGAGGCTAAACCGCTGATCGTATATGTCAGCGCCCACGCGCACAGCTCGGTCGACAAGGCCGCACTGCTGGCCGGCTTCGGCCGCGCCAATATCCGCCTGATTGCTACCGACGAGCAATTCGCCATGCGCCCGGACGCCCTGCAGGCGGCCATCGAGCAGGACATTGCCGCTGGCAACCAGCCCTGCGCGGTAGTCGCCACTACCGGCACCACGACCACCACGGCGCTGGACCCGCTGCGCCCAATCGGCGAAATCGCCCAGGCCCAAGGTTTGTGGCTGCACGTCGACTCGGCAATGGCCGGTTCGGCGATGATCCTGCCTGAATGTCGCTGGATGTGGGATGGCATCGAGCTGGCCGATTCGGTGGTGGTCAACGCGCACAAATGGCTGGGCGTGGCGTTCGATTGCTCGATCTACTACGTGCGTGACCCGCAGCACTTGATCCGAGTGATGAGCACCAACCCCAGCTACCTGCAGTCGGCGGTGGATGGCGAGGTGAAGAACCTGCGTGACTGGGGCATCCCGCTGGGTCGCCGCTTCCGCGCGCTGAAGCTGTGGTTCATGTTGCGCAGCGAAGGGGTAGAGGCGCTGCAACAACGGCTGCGTCGTGACCTGGATAATGCGCGTTGGTTGGCCGGGCAGGTTGAGGCCGCTGAAGGGTGGGAACTGTTGGCGCCTGTTCAGCTGCAGACGCTGTGCATTCAGCATCGGCCTGCGGGGCTGGAAGGGGAGGCGCTGGATACACATACCAAGGCGTGGGCCGAGCGGCTCAATGCTTCGGGTGACGCTTATGTCACGCCGGCGACCTTGAATGGGCGGTGGATGGTGCGGGTGTCGGTGGGTGCGCTGCCTACCGAGCGTGAGCATGTCGAGAAGCTGTGGGGGCGGTTGCAGGAAGTGATCAACGGCTGAAATGGCTGGGGCCGCTGTGCGGCCCTTTCGCCGGCAAGCCAGCTCCCACAAATTGGACTGCGCTGCGATCCTTGTGGGAGCCGGCTTGCCGGCGAAAGGGCTGCGCAGCAGCCCCAATACGGTCTATCAGTGGCTCACAGCCTGAAAGCTACTCTTACGGCTCGCTTCAAAGGCTTCCTTCTCCATCGGCTTGGCCTGCGGATTGCCCAGGTCTTCCATCGCCAGACGATGCGTCTCGGGCGCGATGTAAGCCGCCAGTGCACACACGCAAGTGATGAAGAACGCCAGCCCACCCACTACCAGCGGAATGTTGTCCGAGCCTGGCGGTGCCACCAGGGCGAACAGCGCTGGCAGCATGGCGGTCAGCATGGTGCCGACGTTCTGCGCGATGGCCATGGCCGACACGCGGTAGCGGGTGTGGAACAGCTCTGGGTAGAAGCTTGGGAATACCGCGTTGTAGCCCTGGTAGACCATGCCCCACATCACGATCGATGCGGCGAAGGCCAGCGGTACGTTCTGGATGCTGATCGCATACAGGTAAACGAAGGCCAGCAGGCCTGAGCCCAGGCAACCGGCGATCATGGTCGGGCGACGGCCGATCTTGTCGGAGAGGTTGCCGATGAACGGGATCACCAGCACAGCGACGATGTTGCCCACCACCGGGATCCACAGGTACACGCTCTTGTCGAAGCCGATGCCGTAGGCCGGCTGCACCGCGTAGGCTGCGCCGAAGATGGTGGCGACCACCGGGATCACGTTCATCAGGGCCATGAACATCACCAGCACCATGTGCTTCCAGCTATGGCGGAAGGCCTCGCTGATTGGCGACTTGGCGACTTTGTCCTGCTTCTCTTCCTTCACGAACGCTGGGGTTTCATGCACTTCCTTACGGATGATGAAACCTGCGATCAGCACCACCGCGCTCATCAGGAACGGAATGCGCCAGCCCCAGTCGTTGAATGCTTCACTCGGCATGAAGTAGGCCAGCGGGAGGAACACCGCCGCTGCGAGCACCTGGCCGGCCTGAACACCCTGCAAGGTGAAGCTTGCGTAATAGCCGCGCCGTCCAAACGGTGCGTGCTCCATGATCATCGAGCTGGCACCGGAAATTTCACCGGCAACGGCAAAGCCCTGCACCAGGCGCAGCAAGACCAGCAGGGCCGGCGCCAGCAGGCCGATGTCGTGGTAGGTAGGCAGCAGGCCGACGGCCATGGTCGACAAGCCCATCAGGAACATGCACAGCAGCAATACATTCTTGCGGCCGCGGGTATCACCCCAGTGGCCGAGCACGAAGGCGCCGACCGGGCGGGCCAGGTAGCCCACGCCGTAAGTGGCCAGCGAGGCGATGATGGCCATTTTCGGGTCGGTGTTGGGGAAGAAGATCTGTGGGAAAATCAGTGCCGCAGCCTGGGCATAGATGAAAAAGTCGTAGTACTCGAGTGCCGAGCCTATCCATCCGCTGGCGGTCGCTTTCTTGGCTTGAGAGCTGGAGTGGGCCATCGTTGTCTCCGTTGTTTTTGTTGGTCGCCGCACAGCGGGCGCCGTCGGGCGGCGGCCTGTGGGTGTGCGATCGCTATCGGGAGTTTTCGGTGCGCTTAAGCGGCGGACGATCGCAGGCGGAGTCTGCCAAGGGAGAACGAACGAGCAGGTGCGGGTTGCAAGGCGAGGGAGGTTTGCATAGGTCGGTACCCGTTTTATTGAACTTATTATGGCGTGACGTTGGGCTTGTAGGGCGGGCTGTGCCGAACGGCCATCTGGGCAGAAAAGGGCGGTCGGTGTGCCTGCGTCTGGGTCTCATGGTTGCCCACGGGTGCCAGTGAATCAATTCGCCAAAACGGGTTTTGTGCGGTAATCGAACGCAAAACTAACCGTTCCGTACAAAGTGATTGCTGGCGCGACTGTACCTGCGAATAATCGATCATGCCAAGAAGTCAGATAGGCTGTTGTCAGTACCGGCCTCTTCGCGGGTAAACCCGCTCCCACCGGTACAGCGCTGCCCTTGAGTACAGCGCTGTACCCGCGAAGAGGCCAGGCCAGACGAAGCAAGGACTTCCAGCCCCGTAGCCCCCATAACAAGGAATTCCACCATGCAGCGTTCGATAGCCACCGTGTCCTTGAGCGGCACCCTGCCGGAAAAGCTCGAAGCCATCGCCGCCGCCGGTTTCGACGGCGTCGAGATCTTCGAGAATGATCTGCTCTACTATGCCGGCAGCCCCCGCGAAGTGCGGCAGATGTGCGCCGACTTGGGCATTGCCATCACCCTGTTCCAGCCGTTTCGCGATTTCGAAGGCTGCCGCCGCGACCGCCTGCAGAAGAACATCGACCGCGCCGAGCGCAAGTTCGACCTGATGCAAGAGCTGGGCACCGACCTGGTGCTGGTGTGCAGCAACGTGCAGGCCGACGCCCTGGGCGAAGAACAACTGCTGGTGGACGACCTGCGCCTGCTTGGCGAGCACGCTGGCAAACGTGGCCTGCGCATTGGCTACGAAGCCCTGGCCTGGGGCCGCCACGTCAACACCTACCAGCAAGTGTGGAACCTGGTGCGCCAGGCCGACCACCCGGCGCTGGGGGTGATCCTCGACAGCTTCCACACCCTGTCGCTCAAGGGCGACCCGGCCGCGATCCGCGACATCCCCGGCGACAAGATCTTCTTCGTGCAGATGGCCGACGCGCCGATCCTGGCCATGGACGTGCTGGAGTGGAGCCGCCACTTCCGTTGCTTCCCTGGCCAGGGTGAAATGGACCTGGCCGGTTTCCTCGCGCCAATCCTCGCCACCGGCTACCGCGGCCCGCTGTCGCTGGAAATCTTCAACGACGGCTTCCGCGCCGCGCCACCCCGGCAGAACGCCGCCGATGGCCTGCGTTCGTTGCTCTACCTCGAAGAACAGACCCGCCTGCGCCTGCAGCAGGAAGGCACCGCCATCGAGCCAGGCGTGCTGTTCGCACCGCCCGCCGCCAGCGCTTATGACGGTGTGGAGTTTCTGGAATTTGCCGTCGACGAAGCCGTCGGCGCGCGCCTGGGCGGCTGGCTCAAGCGCTTGGGCTTTGCCGACGCCGGCAAGCACCGCAGCAAGGACGTACGCCTGCTGCGCCAGAATGACATCAATATCGTGCTCAACGCCGAGCCGTACTCCTTTGGCCACAACTTCTTCGAGGCCCATGGCCCGTCGCTGTGCGCCACCGCCCTGCGGGTCAAGGACGAGCACGCCGCGCTGCAACGCGCCACCGACTTCCGCGGCCAGCCATTCCGCGGCCTGGTTGGCCCCAACGAATGCGAAGTGCCCGCCGTACGAGCCCCGGACGGCAGCCTGATCTACCTGGTGGAGCAGGGCAAGGAAGGCCCGTCGCTGTACGACACCGACTTCCGTCTGGACCAGACCGCCACCGCCACCGGCGGCCTGCAGCGCATCGACCACATGGCCCTGGCCCTGCCGGCCGAGTCGCTGGACAGCTGGGTGCTGTTCTACAAGAGCCTGTTCGACTTCGCCGCCGATGACGAAGTGGTGCTGCCCGACCCTTACGGCCTGGTAAAAAGCCGCGCCCTGCGCAGCCAGTGCGGCAGCCTGCGTTTGCCGCTGAACATCTCGGAAAACCGCAATACCGCGATTGCCCATGCGCTGTCGAGTTATCGCGGCTCGGGCGTGCACCACATCGCCTTCGATTGTGAAGACATCTTCAAGGAAGTGGCCCGCGCCAAGGAAGCTGGTGTGCCGTTGCTGGAGATCCCGCTCAACTACTACGACGACCTGGCGGCCCGGTTCGATTTCGACGACGAGTTCTTGAGCGAACTGGCGTACTACAACGTGCTGTACGACCGTGATGCCCAGGGTGGCGAGCTGTTCCACGTCTACACCGAGTCGTTCGAGGACCGGTTCTTCTTCGAGATCATCCAGCGCAAGGGTGGCTATGCCGGCTATGGCGCGGCGAACGTGGCGGTGCGCCTGGCGGCGATGGCCAAGCGGCGTAGCGGGGCGGCGCGCAAGCCAGTCCTCTGATACCGGCACTGCCTCTGTCGCCAGCAACCCCGCTCTCTCAGCCCTGCCATGCCTGTTTGGTTTGGCAGTGGCCTGTGAGGCCGGGTTTAGCTCTGAATACTTTGGAAGGCGCTAGGCTCTGCACGAAATCCCGAGAAACTCAATCGCATTCGATTGGCGTAGGCTGTGATAATGGAGGGCAATCACAAGGGCCATGCCATGCTGACCATCTCTAATAACCTGCATCTGCCAGATGCCGACATCGAACTGACCTACATCCGCGCGCAGGGCGCAGGCGGGCAGAATGTCAACAAGGTGTCCAGCGCCGTGCATTTGCGCTTCGACATTCCCGCCTCGTCGCTGCCCGAGTTTTACAAGGAGCGGCTGCTGGCGCTGCGTGACAATCGCATCACCGGCGACGGCGTGTTGATCATCAAGGCCCAACAGTACCGCACCCAGGAGCAGAACCGCGCTGACGCACTGGCGCGCCTTGCCGAGTTGATCAGCTCTGCCGGCAAGACCGAGAAGAAACGCCGCCCCACCAAGCCGACCCTCGGCTCGAAGACCCGCCGCCTCGAAGGGAAAGCCAGGCGCGGCACTGTCAAGGCGGGGCGGGGCAAGGTCGAGTTCTAGGCCCTGCTTTAGCGGTGCATGGGGGGCCTGCAGCGGCACGTAATGCCGCCTGCTTTATTCGCTGGCACAAAGCTCCCTCAGCAAAATCCGCCCTTGGGGCAGGTTCTGCTCGTCCGCTTGGGCAAACAGTTGCTCAAAGCGTGCGCTGGAAAGGTAGTGCACCTCATCGTAGTCATCGATTAATGCATCATTGTTGAGCATTTTGGCCATCGCACCCCGCGCTTGAGTGATTTCCAGCGGCGAAAAATGGTCAGTGCGAAGCGAGCCGAGATAAAAGGTGATCACCTCAGGGTCTTTATCAAGGTCATAGGCCAGGCGATCGTTATGGTGCTTGAAGTCCACCGTGCCCGGCAGCAAGGATAGGATATAGACATTGAAATACACTTGTACGGCAGGGTTGAATCTTTTGCAGATGTCTCTTATTTCCTGAGACCTCAAATACGTCAGGCAAAGATTGTACTCGTCATCTTCCGGGCGCCCAATGATCACGTTGAACGACAAGGAGTGTACGCCCGTTTTTACGATGCCTTCCAACACATCCTTGATGACGCCCAGCGGTTTTAGCTTTCTGAACAGCTTTGAAGATTCGTCCGTCAAGTTCTCAAGCGGTAACGTTGCGCGGTAACAGCCCACGAGCTCACCGTTCACAAACGCGGAGTCGAACATGACCTTGATGAGTTCATGGTCAACAACGCCTTCATGTTCGAATTGCCCCAGTTCGATGCCATTGGTGAATTCCCAGCAAAAACCCATGCTTCGGGCAAGGTCGAACATGTCAAATAACTCGGCGCGACCCTCATCGAACGCAGACTTGCCGGAGGCGTGGCGGTGAATACGGGAGAGCAGGTTATCTTCTTGGAACAACAGTGTCCGAATGCCCTTGGATTGGAAGTACTCGAAGTGCTTGCGAATCTTCTCCAGCTGCATGAAGCGGAAGCGCCCTTTGGTGCTCGGGGTCGCGCAGAACGAACATGCTTGCGCACACCCCCGGGATGTTTCGACACTGATGAACGGCCCTTCAATACCGAACGGGGGTTTACCTTCACCGGTGTCCGAATAACTATCCAGGTCCACAATGTCCAGATCAGGCGGGAGCATTTCATTGACGTTATACGACCCCGAACGGGACAGGAAGGTCTTGGCGGTATGCTTGATAGCACCGTCTTTTGCCCGGAAAACGATATTCGGAACGTCATCAAATTCCAGCCCCTTGTCGATGCACGTCAGCAGGTCGGCAAAGCACAACTCACCTTCACCCCTGACCACCACATGCGCGCCACACTCAATGTGGAACTCCGGTGCGACGGTAGCATCGGTGCCGCCGAGCACGATTACCGCACGAGGATTTTGCTCGGCACAAAAGCGGATAAAATCCGCCACAATTCTACGTGAATGCGTAAAGTTTGAGTTTATGCCTATGACATCGGCCCCCACCACCTCGGCAATCACCGCATCGAACGGCAAACCGATGCGGTATTTCTCCAGGGTGATCGCGCCCAGTTGAAGTTCGCCATACTTCGTCTTGCAGCGGTCCTCGTAGTGTTGCGCGCCTTGTGTCTGCATATCGCAGATATTCAGTTCTATGACAACGTCCCGGGCGAGCAGGGCGTCTTTAAGCCCGGCAGCCAAGGCCGTCAAGGGGGCTTTATGCATACTGGTCCTGACCGTTCCGAGAAATCGATCATCCCCTTTGACGCATTGGCCGGGGGCGGGCACGGAGAACAGCGTGACGGTTAACATGTGGGCACCTTCCATAGTGTGTGATGCGGGTAATGAGTGTTAAAGCCTGTACCGGTCGCACTTCAAGCCATTTCTACCGTCTTCTGCCGCGTACGCGTCAGGCCTATGAGGACGCCGATGATGACTAGCGCCATTGAGGCGATTTGCGCCGAGGATATGATTTCGTCAAGAAACATCATTGAGAACATCAGCGTGAAAAGCGGGACCAGGTTGAAATACAGCGCCCCCTGAGCCACGGATACCTTCGAAATGCCGTAGTTGAACAGGGTGTAAGCACCGGCCGTCACGACAATGCCCAAATACAACACGGCGATGACGGACGTGAGGCTGATGGACGCTTCATTGGAAAACTCGTAAGCCGCGAATGGCAGGAAAAAAATCGCGCCCGTGAAGCTTTGTGCCGCCGCCAGGAAGAAGGCCGAATACGACCCGCTCAGGCGCTTGAGCAGCACGGTGTAGACCGCTGCACTGGCCATGGCCAACAACTCCAGGAAATTCCCGAGCGCTGGCGCACTGGCGTCACCCGAAGGGGTGCCGGACAGGCAAAGGATCACGACGCCGGCGGCTGCCAGTACCCCGCCCAGAACTTGCGCAGCTGTAGGTTTCTCTCGGTACATGAGATAGGAAAAGATCAGTATCAATACAGGCAGAAACGCAAAAATGACCCCGGCTTGGGAGGCCGTTGTATAGACCAGCGCCTTAGTCTCAAAGAGGAAATACAAGCACGGCTCAAAAAGGCTCATCAGCAGCAAAAGCCGGCGGTCCTTGGCGGCCAGCGAGGTGTTGCTGCCATACCTGCGAAAGGCCAGGAAGAACAGGCTCCCAAGAACAAGCCGTAGAAAGATCAGCAAAAAAGGAGACATGCCTTCGAGTGCGACCTTGATCGCGATGAACGCGCTTGCCCACAGCGCCATGGCGCCTGCCAAGCAGAGAAATACAACCCACCCGGAGTCTTTGTACATGGAGATCACCTTACCGTTGGCTCAGCCAATACCCAGCGGTTGCGAGACAGCCTGAGCGTCGACAATCGCCAGGATGTGATTTGCAAAATTGAGGTATCGAGCATCTGACGCAGTTCTGGCTTCCAGCGAGAGCAGGTCTTCGATGGGTAGAAGCTTTGCGGTAGGGTCATCCCCGACCCACCGTGGGTCCGGGGTCAGTCGCGAAACAAGTACATCCAACCCGATGAACTGGGTAGCGACTGCCAAGGGGGCCAATGCGTCCTGGAGTTGCTGATGAGAAATCAGATTGGACCTCAGGATGTGAAAGCTGCCCGATCGATCCAAGGCATACAGGTGCTCATTTCGCCGGTCAAAGTGAAGGATGTCCGACATCGGGGCTGCATAAAACGTAGGCCGACTGAACGGAGGTTTCACGGAGAAAAAAAGGAAGCCACGGGTGGCTGCAACCAACTCGGCGATAGCAAAGTTGAGGCACGTTGCTGGCAGATGATTGAGAACAGTGTGCAAGCACAGCGTGATGTCGAATTTGTCGCGCTTGATGGGCTCGGGAAGACCTGTCGCCAGGTCGCACAGCGCGTACGTCACGCACATGTCGTCAGGCTGACATTGGGCGAAAAACTGTTCGAAGTGTGCCCTTGCGCTATCAAGCATCGCCGGGGATAGATCCAGGCAAGTGATACTGACCGGCACCTTTCGACTAAAACAGTGGTGAGCAATGCGCAGTGCCCACGTGCCGTCACCGCAACCAATGTCCACCACCTTGATAGGGTGCGGCTCACCGGATTGCTCGCGTTGGTTGATGAGAAGGTCTAGTGACTGCTCAATCGATTGCCACGTTTGTACGTCCCCCCAGGAGAACGCGTGGCTGACGTCGCTTTCGTTGAGTTCCAACAGCTCAGAGAGCGCCGAGGTTCCGTTGGCATACTGGGTATAGGAGTTGGAGAATGAATCGTAGAAATGTTTGACACCGTCATTGGCGATTGTCACGTCAGGCCATCCTTGTGGGCTAATGCATTGAATCGTAAGTTCTGCATACCCTTAGAGGATGCAGGTGGCGCACCCCGCTATTCGGCAGTCACATTGCCGACAGAGGGGCGCTCAGGCTGGGTCGAGTTTCACACTCAACTAACGGCTGTTCTTTGGGCTTGGCTTCGGTCTCCAATCAAGCACAACACCAAAGAAAGCACGATTGCGCAGATGCTCACATTCATCCACGGGGTGATGTGCTCATTCAGCAGTAATGCAGACCAGGCAATGCCTGCTGCCAACGCTGCGAAGCTGGCAAACGAGACATAGATTCCGCCTGCCCGCCGCACCAGCTCGAAGAAGGACCACACCTCTACAGCGGTTACGACGACCAGCAACGCCACGGCGGGGCCATGTTCGACAAGGGTTTGGTAGCCCACTTGCGAGGTCGTTGTGATGAACAAGGGAAGCGCCAGCATTGCCGCAATCACCGATTCATAGGCCGCCATGGTGAACACGCCCAGGCCTTTCGGCCAAGCAGCCGCTACATACAGATTGTAAAGCGCGTAACTGACAGGGACGCCGATCGCAACAAGCAGCCAAAAGCGCGAAGACCCTTGCGGAAGTGCAGCGCTGGGTAACAAAAGCATCATGGCGGCACCAATACCCAATGCCGCACACAGCACATGCCAGGCTGTGACGGTTGCCAAGCGCAGGATAAAGCCCAGCAGGATGCAGAACACCGGGGTGCTCGTGACGATCAGCGTAATCAACGTCGAATCAATGTAGGGTGCCACCACCAGCTCAAGCCAGATCGGGAATGCATAGCCCAATACGCTGCAAATGATCAGGAACACCCACCAGGATCGAGCAATCCGCCACGAACTGCGAGTGACCGCCATCATTGCCAGAAACGCGATGGCTACGCCTGCCAGGGTTGGAAACAAGATGAGATCAGCATGCACCCCTGAACTGGTGATTTGTTTGACCAGCACGAAGTGAAGCCCCCACGTACTGCCCATCAACGCCAGCAGAAGAAAATTGATGTAGCGCGTCAATGCATTAACTCCCTTTAAATAAAATGGTCGGGACCTGCGTTATCCATTTGCAGCGATTTGAGCGTGTAAAACGGCAGAGGTAGATCCTGTCATGACCCCCTGGACTATTTGTTCCGCCGTGAGCCCCAGAGATAACCCCTGCTCGCAACAATGGGATGAAGGGGTGCTTTCGTTGACGACCAGGTTATCGATACAGCCATCAAGCGATAGCGACTGCACGACCGCGAATACCCTCATTGCGGGGAGGTCCAGCGGGTTCGCCTGAACATGCGCGCTCAGTGCTGCCAACCATGTCTCGGCGTTCACCCGTGCCAGGTCCGGTACCTGAAGGCGCATGGCTTGGTAGATATCGTCCATCGCATAGCTTTTGCTGGAGCACAGATGATAGGTGCTCGCCGTATTTGCTGACGGGCCTGATGGCGCTATCACCGACGAGGTGATATGGCTCGCGATGCGATCCGCTGGGCATACTTCCAGCTGCATCGGCATGACAGGAAACTGTTCAAGGCGACGGCAGACGTCGAGGAACTGGAACACATAGTCATTACCGGCCTCAGCCAGGTGTTCGGCACTGCCCCACAAACGCCCACAACGGTAAGTCGTCGCCCTCAGCCCCGAATTTCGAAGCTGCGTCAGCAGCATTTCGATCATCCATTTACCTTGTAAATATCCCGACTCTACGTTGCCCACGTCAGCAATGTTTGTGGTGGGTGACACCTGTGGCAAGGGTGGGGTGATGTCAAACAATGCCAGGGACGAAACGAAGTGAAAGGCCGCATCCACGGACAGCGCAAGGTTGATGAGGGCTACACTGCCGAGCACGTTGGTCGTCAGCAGGGCCGAATACGGGGACAACATGTTGGTGTCGGCAGCGCAATGTACGATATCGCTGATGCTGCGCTGAAGGTGCTGCATACCCGGCTCGTCCAACCCGAGATTATCCCGGCTCAGGTCGCCAACAACGATACGCAGCCTTTGCAGCTCATCGTTGCTCGCGTTGAGTTTGTGTAAGTGTGCCTGCGTGAGAGGCTCGAGGGGTTGCCCTGATGGGTTGCGAACCAGGCATACGATGGGGCGTGTGGTTTTTTTCAACAGCTCTTTGACCACATGCCGCCCTAGCAGGCCAGTCGCACCGGTCACAAGAATACCGTCTTCGATACGTGCGGGCGACGCCTTGCCGAGACGAATCAAACCCTTGAGCCGGTCGAGTTCCGTATAACGCCAGTCCCGGAAGTGCTGGGATGCGCGTTGTGCCGGCCTCGATTCATTGGCGTCGTTCACGATCATCCGCACACTGGTGTACGAGTGCAGTGAGGAGATCGGCCATGGCTGGCCAGTGTGTCGCTCCAGAAACATCGCCAACCGCACGCACTCCAACGAGTCCGCGCCGTTCTCTGCAAGGCTGTGGTCCCAGTTGAGATTCCGTGCGCCCAGGATCGAGCATATCCCTGCTATCAGGGGGCTTTCTGCGGGGTAATCGGTGTTGCCGTCGGGCTTGAGCTCGACCATTTTCGAGGTGAGCGCCTTCACTTTGTTGTAATCGACCTTGCCGGCGAGGTTTCTTGGTATTTCGTCGAGTAGAACAAAACTGTTCGGGACCATATAGGAAGGCAGGTCCAGGATCAGTTGCTGGCGCAGATCGTTATGGCTGACCGCAGCGTCCGGGATCAGTTGTACGGCGCAGACCAGCTTGGCATTGCTACCCGCTTCGGTCATGAGTACACAGCAGTCTGACACTTCAGGTAAGGTGCGGATGATCGACTCGATTTCCCCCAGGCTTATCCTGAACCCTTGGCGTTTTACCACGCTGTCCAGGCGGCCGTGGTACTCAAGCGCGCCTTCGGCACCAATGCGTCCCAGGTCTCCGCTCTTGTAATAGCGGCGCTGGCTTCGATCGCTTTCAACCTGAACGAAGAATTTCTCATCGGTCATTTCACGGCTGTTGAGATAACCAACGGCCACGCCTGGGCTGGATATGCATATTTGGCCCAAGCCACCCAAAGGCGCTGGCCTGTCAAAACGATCAAGCAGCACAATCCGGCTTCCAGCAATGGGGCGCCCGATGGAAATGTCGTTTCTGGCTCCGTCGTTGGCGGCGGGCAGCCGTACACGTTGCAGGGCGGTAACAACTGTCGTCTCGGTCGGGCCGTAGGAGTTGATCAATACCGGGCGCGGCGCGGGCAAGCGGAACCAAGCGTGAATGTCTGACTTGTAAAGCGCTTCGCCGCCAATGACAACCAGCTGCACGCTTGGCGGGAAGTGCAGATTCCCTGATGCGCAGGCCAGGCTCAGCTCCCGCCAGTACCCAGTGGGCAGGTCCAGGAAGGTGATCTTCTGCTGGTGGAGGAACTCCAGAAACAGGGCGGGGCGCAGGTCGACCGATGGATCGCGGATGATCACTGTTCCGCCTGCCATGAGGCAGGGGTAAATCTCCTCAACGGAGGCGTCAAACGATACGGTGGCAAACTGCAGCACCCTCGACTGGTGCGAGAGCTTGAATGTGTGCCTGGCAACACTGGCGTAGTAAGAAAGCGACGCGCGTGAAACCATCACGCCTTTGGGGCGGCCGGTAGTCCCCGACGTGAACAGCACATAGCCGCAACCAGAGCCGGTATCGGGCATTGTTTCTGCTACCGGACGGGCTCTTTGCACCGCACAGTCGCTATCAATGACCCATCCAACCCGAGCGTCGTCCATCATCAGCTTGCGTCTTTCGGCTGGGAGTTCCACGTCTATCGGAATGTAGATGGCTTCAAGCGAGAGCACAGCGAGGGCAGCAATAATGAAGCTGCTCGAACGCGGCATGCACAACGCCACACGGCCGCTGGAAGTAACCCCAACACGCTCAAGCTCCGCTGCGAGCTCCTGCACACGCATTGACAGGTGCCCGTAACTGACTGAGATGCCAGCCTCACAAATTGCTGCCTTTTCGGGGGCTCGCGCGACATGTGCATTGAAGGCGTCCAGTACGTCCTGGTCAGGGATCCCCTGCAATTGACCAACCAGCTCGGAATTCGTCTGCAGTGGCCTGGCAAGCTCAACGAGCTCACGGGGAGTAAGGCTGTCGTCACTCTGCAGGGCTGTGGCAATAGTGCTCAGCGTGTCCAGCATTTCATGGGCCAATGCTTTGTCGGCAACGTGCTTGTCGAACCACAAATCCACCGAGGTATCGCTGATGCTCATCTGCAGTTGGGCGGCGCCGAACACGCCTTGGCACTGTTCGGTATTTGACCACGCCTGGGCCAGCCAAGGGGTACGTGTTGCAGCTCGCAGGGTGTTCAAGCGCGCCAGGCATTCAGCGCGCAGCCTGCTGGCCGGTGCCGACGGATCGACATTGGGGCACGCAAAACTTGCTGAGCCAGCGATGACGGTATTGCTGGCCTCTTCAGGCCAGTTGGCGTACCAGCTCGCGGCGATGAGCCAGGCACTGAGCAGGTTGGTCGCGAATGCGACCTCTGCTGCCTCTGTCGTGGCTGCTCGCTCCAGGCGAACTGATGCCTGGCTTTCTGTAGATTGTCCGCTTCCTTGCGCATCGCGTAGCGAATCGGTGAGCTCGATTTCTGCGAATGTCATCTCTGATAGTCCTTTATGTTTTTGTCTCAATGACAGTCACTTCAGTGATTCGTGGATAACCAGACAGAGATGATCGATTTGCTCCTGGGTGATGCACAGGGGCGGCGCTATTTCGATCGTTGGATCGTTACGGGTGTAGTACAACGAAGTGATGACGCCATGGTTCAGCAAGCGATCACGGATCTTGGCGACTTCTTGTGCCGTAGCGGGGGCGGACGAGTTTGCAGTCTTCAGGTGGATAGCTTGAAGCAGGCCCGTACCGGTAAGGCCCGATACGTTTGGATGGCCTGCAAACAACTGCTCCAGTTTCTGTTTCAGATAGGCGCCCATGGAGCAGGCATTTGCAAGCAGCTGCTCACGCTCAAGAATCGCGATGTTCTCAAGGGCTGCCGCGGCTGCAGCAGGGCGGCCTCCGAACGTTGCTCCGTGAGCAAACATGCTGTCGTCACCTTGGGCAAAGGTGGACGCGACGCGTTCACTGACGATCGTGGCCCCCAACGAGTCATAGCCGCTCGTGAGCCCTTTGGCACAGACGATGATGTCTGCTTCCAGGCCATAATGCTCAGCGCTGAACCAGCTACCTAGGCGCCCGAACCCAGTGATGACTTCATCGACGATCAGCAGGGCGCCCGTTTCTTCACGAATACCCCTCAGGCTTTCAAGGTACTGTTCTGAGGGAGTGACCATGCCATTGCTGGTCTCTACGGTCTCGAGCAGAACGCCAGCAACATCCATTCCTTGCCCAGGGGTAGCCTTGACCAAGTCATCCAGAGGGGTGGCGCTGTCGCGCATCGATGGAATCGTTGCCGTCATGGGCAGCAGCGGGCCGAATTCTTCTTTGAGTGATGCAAACCCACAGACTGACAGTGCGCCCAGCGTGACACCATGGTAGGCGTGGTCGCGCGAGACCAGCCACTTGCGCTGGCTTTCGCCATTTTTCACAGCGAACGCTCGCGCAATCTTGAGTGCGGTCTCTACAGCTTCCGAGCCGCTGTTGGTGAAGAACACGCGGGCATTCGGCCCGACGACGGGGCGTGCGAGCGTTGCCAGGGTCTGCGCTAGCTGGCGGGAGTGTGGGTTGGAAAAACTGAAGGGCGAGCAGAACGCTAACGTTTTGGCGGCTTGGCTTGCGGCATCGATAATCGAGTCGCGACCGTAGCCAACGTTCACGCAATAAGCGCCACTGATGGCATCCATGTAGCGCCGACCTTGCGAGTCAGTGACATAAATGCCGTGTGCTGAAACCAACGACGAGGGAAAAGCGTCGGTCTGGCCAAGTTGATCGGATGGGAAAAAGTGAAGCCACGTGTTGTCGTGTTCGGACTGGGGCTTTTTTGCAGGCATGGGGAGTCCTTACGCTGGTCAAGCCAGCGTATCGTCATCAGGGTTCGGTTAACGCGCGAGCGCATCGCGCGTTGTACTTTATTATTGGTAGTGCGCGCCGTTATTACCGGCTTTGACGAAGGCCGCAGTAAAAGGTGGCAGACGAACAAGTTGCCCTGCTGACGAGGTCGTGGCAGTCAAGGGGTCGGTAAGGAACAATTGGCTGTCGCCATTCAGATTGATGAGCAGTTCGTGAGCTGAAAACAGGTGTTCGGTTTGGCCTGGTGAAAGGTGGTGGGTGAAAGTCAGGTCTGCCCCCGGCGCTTCTGTGACGTCGGCGGCCGTACCCACCAACAGCTGATGGTCCAACTCCAAGCCAAAAATGTCCTGGTAGATCATGAGTTCCACAAAACCGCGCAAAATGTGCGGGGCTGCATCATCACCAAAGCGTTCCAATGCATGCGACACCAAGTTATCAAGTACCCAGCGGCCATGGGCTTGGTCAACTGACGTGTGTACGTCGAAGTAGTGGCAGTCGACTTTGCCGCTGTAGAGTTCTCGCACACTCTCGCCAAGTTGCTTTTGCCAGACAATGAAGCAGGCTTCATTGCGGAAGAAGGCGCCGAGGTAGCGTAGGAACTTGCTTTTATCGTGGCAGATTTGATAGGTGTAAGCGGAGACCAGCATGTTGCTGGTCAGGAAGTGATCCTGATAAGCGTCCGGCGTATCACTGAGGCCGAGGTCTGTCATGGTTTTTTCGTACAGGTGGCTGTGTTTGTCCTCTGGGACACCATTGCCCATTTCGTCCTGATAGACGCGCAGCAGGTGAGACTGCAGCGTACCGAACGCACCTGTGGCGTATAGGCCCATCGGGGCGCCTTCAATCAGAAACTCGATTGAAAGCTGTGTCAGCAGGCACCGCATCAACGCCTGGCCGTTCGGTTTGTTGAGAATGTAAGAGAGCGTAGGGTCAAACACCCCATTCTTGAGCCGGCCGAACTCCTCGTCCAGTTGGGTGCCAAAGAATGCCTTCAGCTGGTCGGCAGTCACGGAAAAGTCCACTTTGTCCAGCTGAGCACTCACGGGGGCAAATACAACGGCTTCAAGCGTTCTGAGTTCATCCAGCGCCTTCTTGCTTTTGTCTCGACCGTATCGCGCATCGAGATGATCCTGGATGTTGCCTTCAATTTCTTTGTTCAGGAACAGCATGTCTTGCTCATAGCAGCCGATCAGGCGTTTCACATTTTTATTCATGCGAACCCCCAAAAGCTCTTCTGTGGCCAGATTAAGCTCGACAGTTGTTCCATTGGGCAATGGATAGCAAAGAGAGAGGGTGTTATCCAAGTGATTCATAGAAGTCCTTTCTTTAGAGGCGAGGCTGTCCCTGCGCTGGGAGTGTGCGCAACATTCGGGCACAGCATTTTTGATGCATACTGCACGCGGAGTGACCGCTGCTGAGTGTTTGTCTCAGTCAGAAAGTCTAAGCGAACTGGAATATGGCATCGGTTGCAACGTGCGGGTGTTCAATAGAGTCAGGTATGCGTGTACCAAGTATGAAGTTGTACTTGCCGTGGGGGCGAAAAGAGAGGCGTACAAAAAGTGCGCAGAGAGGCATGACGGGGCATTGATTTCATTCCATGAAAATGCAGAGTGTCCTGTATTCGAATCATAATGACGCACTCGTGGAACTGTCAATGTAAAAGAGATGACAATAGTGTTCGCTATTTTGCTCGTTTGTGGCTGTGAGCTCGAGGCGCGCAGAGTGTGGCTAGAAAAAATTACCGTGGATTCATGCATTTATAGAAGTTACGGGATGGCGTTCAGTTAAATATTATTAACAATTAGATTCGCTAGGGCCTAACCGCCGGCAAGCTATTCACCACGCCTGCCCCTGAGCGGTTGCTTTGCGGGGGCGGCATTCGCTCTCAACCCCAATGCAACCTGACCAACCTCATCAATCCTGACCACTCGACCAACAGCGCGCTTCCCCCCAACCCCCCACTCACGGATAATCCCACCCAAATCCCAATAAACACCCCGTGAGCACCCATGAGCCACCCCGTAGCCCCCCTCGGCCAGCCCGAGACCGAAGGGACACGCAAGTCGCGCAAGAACAACCCCGAGAAAACCCGCGAGGACATCCTCCAGGCGGCCATCAACGAGTTCGTCCAGCAAGGCCTGGCCGGCGCGCGGGTGGATGCCATTGCCGAGCGCACGGCCACCTCCAAGCGCATGATCTACTACTACTTCGGCAGCAAGGAGCAGCTGTACGTCGAGTGCCTGGTCAAGCTGTATGGCGACATCCGCAAGACCGAGCACCGCCTGGACCTGGAGTCGTTGCCAGCCGAGCAGGCCATCCAGCGCCTGACCGAGTTCACCTTCGACCACCACGACCGCAACGTCGATTTCGTGCGCATGGTCTGCACCGAGAACATCCACTACGGTGAGTACGTCAAGAAAACCCCGGCCATCCGCGAAATGAGCAGCCTGGTGCTGCAGGCCTTGGGCCGTACGCTGGAACGTGGCGTGGAAGAGGGCGTATTCCGCCCAGGCATCGAGGTCATCGACCTGCACATGCTGATGAGTGCGTTCTGCTTCTATCGGGTGTCGAACCGCCACACTTTCGGCGACATCTTCCAGATCGACCTGCTCGACGAGCAGATCAAGCTGCGCCACAAGGCGATGATCTGCGAAGCGGTGATGCGCTACATCCAGGCCTGAGCGCCGTTCACTCGCCCAGCCGTTGCTCGCGCGACGGCGGGTAGCCGAAGTACGCCGCGTAGCACTTGCTGAAGTGCGACACCGAGACGAAGCCGCAGGCGACCGCCACTTCCATCACCGACAGGTCGGAGTACTGCAGCAGGCGGCGGCTCTTGGTAATACGCAGTTCCATGTAGTAGCGCCGCGGCGAGGTGCCCAGTTGCGCCTGGAACAGGCGGTCGATCTGCCGGCGTGAGCGGCCGCTGTAGGCGGCCAGCTGGTCGAGGCTGAGGGTTTCTTCGAGGTTGTTCTCCATCAGTTCGACGATGGTGCGCAGGTGCAGGCTCATGGACTTTTTAGCCCCTGGGCCCACCTGGCGATAACGCGCGCCGGAGAACGACAGAATTTCCTCGACACCTTCTGCCAGGCCGTCGCCGTACAGGCGGCGCACCAAACCGAGCATCAGCTCCATGGCCCCATTGGGGCTGGCGGCACTGAGGCGGTCGCGGTCGAGGGTGAAGCTGGCCGGGGTGATGCGCGTTTGCGGGCTACGCTCGGACAGGCTGGCGCGCTGTTCGGGGTGGATACTACAGCCGTAATCATCGAGCACCCCGGCGCGGCCGAGAAACCACGCCCCATTCCACAGCCCGCCCAGGGCCATGCCGTGGGCAGCGCAGTCAGCCAGCATGCGATCGAGTTCGGGGTATTTGAGCGGGGTACGCAGGCCGCCGCAGACGATCAGCAGGTCGAGGTCCTTCAATTCGTTGGCGGCAAGCTCGGTGGCTACCAGCTCAAGGCCCAGGTCGCTCAGCACCCGGTCGCCGTCCAGCGACAGCGGGGTGAACTGGAAGCTGTCGGCGCGCAGCAGGTTGGCGGTGACCAGCACGTCCATGGCCACGGTGAAGCTGGCCATGGAAAAGTGCTTGAGCAAGACGAAGTCGACCCGGTAAGGCGCCTGCGCAGTGCCGCTGGCGGTCTTGAGCCGCAGCATGTTGCTGGTGCTGGTCTTCTTGCTGAACTGACGTGGGGTGGGCACTCTGGACTCCGCTTCCTGGCTGGCCCGCAGAGTGTGGCGGGTGGCCGGGGGAAAGACAATCGCCAGAGTGCGCGTGTCGTATTCGAGGTCGTGTTGAGGCAAGTGGGCAGAGTTGCAGTCCGGGCTCTAATATCTGAATGAACCCTCACCGCTCCCGGGTACCCAACTCAGTACATGCCAACAGGAGAGTGCTCATGGAAATCGGAACGATCTGGATCATTGTCGCGGCCTTGGTCATCCTGCTGGAGATCTTCGCCATCTGGCACATCATCGGCAGCGACCGGCGCGCCGAGCGCAAGATGCTGTGGGTCGTCTTCGTCGTCTATGCACCATTCCCCGGGTTGCTGTTCTGGGCGTGGCGCGGACCGCGAGCGGTGAAGGGCAGGGCGGTACTGCAGGAGAAGTGACGGGCAAGGCATCAGGTGCTCGGCGCCAGATGCCTTGGTGTGTCGCTCAGGGGATATCCAGCTCGATGGCCGGGGTCAGGCCGCTGACCATCAGGCTGCTGTTGAAATTGATCAGGTGTTCGACTTCAAGCGCCTTGAAGGCATCCCTGATCTGTTTGCGCAATAGCGTGCGCGCCTCGCGGCGCTTTTCTTCCTGGGTGCCAGAAGCGAGGGTGACCTCGCCGAGCAGTGTGGTTTCAACGTCATCGACGGTAGTCCAGCCCATCTTTTCGCGCATGTGCCTGCGCGCTTTTTCGGCCTCCGCTTCGTGAACCTTCTTCAGGGGGCTGATGGAGTAGGACAGCTGGAACGCGTGTGGTTTGCTCATGGCATTTCCTTGTGGGGTATTGGCCTCCGTGCCGGGACCTGCACTCTAGCGGGCAATATGCGTCGGGCAAACAAACGCAGTGTTGATGCACACCCTCGCAGGCCAGGAAAAAGCCTACGATCGCGCCTGGGGCGAGTCCATGAAATCGACCTGTACGTTGATCCCGGTGCCGCGTTTGGCGCTGGAGGGAATGTTGGTTGAGATCGAGGCGGTTGCAGCGGTGGTGTGAGCCATAATTGAGGGTGGCAGTACCGGCCCCTTCGCGGGTAAACCCGCTCCCACAGGTACGCCACTGCTTTCAAGGGCAGGGTTGTTCCTGTGGGCGCGGGTTTACCCGCGAAGAGGCCGGTACTTTCAATACAAAACCCTTAGAATCATCCATTTACCCCGAGCCCACCCATGCTGCCCATCGAACTGCTCCCGACCACCGCCGACCAGGCCGAACTGATCCGTAACCTGTATCAGTTCTATGCCTACGAGTCCTCCGACTGGGAGCAGGAAGATGTCGAGGTGGACGGGCGCTTCTATGTCCATGAAGAGCACCTGCAGCGTTACTGGCTGGCCGAAGGCTGGAGCGCCAACCTGGTGCTGGTGGACGGCTTCATCGCAGGCTTCGTGCTGGTCGAGCGCAGCGAGCTGCCAGGCATTGATGCCAGTGAACTGGCCGACCTGTTCATCCTCAAGCGCTACCGTCGCCAGGGCATCGGCCGCGCCGTGGCGCAACAGCTGCTCACGGGCCCAGGTGACTGGCTGCTGCGTTGTTATGCGCTGGACCCCATAGCCGTCGCCTTCTGCAAAGCCGTCGTGGCCAACCTGCCTCGGCGGGTGCAGCAGGTGGTGTTGGACGATGACCCCGACCTGCTCAACTACAAGGTCACCTCCTCACTCCATTGAGGGGGCCACCCACCAGCAAAATTTTGTGAACCACTTCACAAAATCCACTCACGCGGCATAATGCCAGCACCTCTAATCAAGACCCAGCCGCTCTGGACTGGGGTTCCTTTTCGTGCGCGTCGCAGGTTCAGGGAAATTTCATGTCGCTAGTCGCAAGCCCCGACATCATGTACCGGCTGTTGATCCAGAGTGTGGTGGACTATGCCATCTACCTGCTCACCCCCGACGGTATTGTCGCCAACTGGAACCCCGGCGCCCAGCGGGCCAAGGGTTATCTCGCTGACGAAATCGTCGGCAAGCATTATTCGCTGTTCTACAGCGAAGCCGAGCGTGCTGCCGGCCTGCCCGAGTTGAACCTTGAACAGGCACGCACCACAGGCCGCTTCGAGGAGATCGGCTTACGCCTGCGCAAAGATGGCACGGCCTTCGACGCCCATGTGGTGATCGATGCCGTGCGCGATGACAGCGGCCGCCTGGTCGGCTTTGCCAAGGTCACCCGCGACATTTCCGAGCGGCGCCAGCAGGAGCTTGAGCTGCTGCAGGCCAAGGACCTGGCCGAGCAGTACAGCCAGGAGATGACCAAGCTCTCGCAGTTCCTGGATTCGGTAATCGCCAATATTCCGGCCAGCGTTATCGTCCAGGACCTGGAAAGCCAGCGCATCCTGCTGGCCAACCAACAGGCCGAGCGCTTGTTTGGCGGCCGTGGTAGCAGCATGATCGGCCAGTTGCCCGGCGAATGCCTGGCGCCGGCTGCCGCCGACTACCTGGAGCAGCAGCTCAGCCGCGGTGCCCGCAACGCCAAGGGCTATGCCGCAGAGACCCGGGTCGATACCGCCTGCGGGCCACGTACCCTGCGCAGTCGCGCGTTGCTCAGCCAGCACCGCGAGGGCCAGGCCGACTATGTGCTGTTCGTGGCCGAAGATGCCACCGAAGAGCTGGCCGCCCATGCCCAGATCCACCACATGGCGCACCACGACGCGCTCACCGGCCTGCCTAACCGCACGCTATTCAATGAACGCCTCAAGCAGGCACTGGTGCGCGGCCACGAGGGTGAAAAGCTGACCGCTGCGCTGTGCCTGGACCTGGACAACTTCAAGAACATCAACGACTCCCTCGGCCATGCGTTCGGTGACAAGCTGCTGCGCGCCCTTGGCAAACGCCTGCGCCGTGAGCTGCGCGAGCACGACACCCTGGCCCGCCTGGGCGGTGACGAGTTCGCTGTGGTGCTGACCCGCCTGGACAACCGTGAGGCTGCCTGCAATACCGCGCAGCGCCTGATCGATGCGATCAGCCCGCCGTTCAAGATCGAGGGCCATCAGTTCTCCGTGGGCGTGAGCATCGGCATTGCCCTTGCCCCTGATGACAACGAGCAGGCCGAACAGCTGCTCGGTTATGCCGACATGGCGCTGTACGAGGCCAAGCGCAACGGCCGTAACCGTTACGAGTGCTTCCACGTCGAGCTGGATGTCGCGGCCCGCCAGCGCCGCCTGGTGGAAACCGACCTGCGCACCGCGCTGCACCTGGGCCAGCTGCACCTGCATTACCAGCCGGTGGTGGACCAGTTGACCAGCAGCGTGACCGGTTACGAAGCGCTGCTGCGTTGGCAGCATCCGACCCGCGGCATGGTCATGCCGATGGACTTCATCCCGATCGCCGAAGAGACCGGGCTGATCCATGAATTGGGTATCCGTGCCCTGAACCTGGCGTGCCAGGAGGCGGCCAGCTGGGACACTGAGCAGACGGTGTCGGTCAACCTGTCGCCGGTGCAGTTCAAGAACGCCAACCTGGTGCACACGGTGTCGCTGGCCCTGGCCGACTCAGGGCTGCCGGCCCGGCGCCTGGAGCTGGAAATTACCGAATCGGTATTGTTGGGTAACAGTGAAGAGAACGTGCGCACCTTGCGCGCGCTGAAAGACCTGGGTGTGTCGATTTCGCTGGATGACTTCGGCACCGGCTATTCGTCGCTGGGGTACCTGCGCTCGTTCCCGTTCGACCGGATCAAGATCGACAAGTCGTTCGTGCATGACATGTGCGAAAGCCGTGAAGCGATGTCGATCATCCGCGCGATCACCGATCTGTCCAACAGCCTGATGATCAAGACCACCGCCGAGGGGGTGGAGTCGGAAGAGCAGATGCAGCGGCTGAAGGCTGAGGGCTGTTCGCACTTCCAGGGGTATCTGTATGGGCGGCCGGTGCCGGCAGGTGAGCGGTTGAAGCAGGTGGCTGTTGCGGTGGGTTGATAAGCCATCAGGGCTGCCTTGCAGCCCATTCGCGGGATTGTCCCGCGAATGGGCCACAAAGCGGCCCCGGATACTCAGCTATTCCAGTCTGGCGCAAAGTCCGGGCTTACTACCCGCTGATCCTTCGGCAACCCGGCAATCAACGCTCGGTCCTGATCATCCAGTTGCACCTGCAGCGCCGCCAGGTTGCTCAGTTGGTTCTCGCGGCTGCTGGCTTTCGGAATCACCGCCACGCCATCCTGGTCCAGCAACCACTTCAAGGCCACCTGGCTAGGCAACACGCCATGCTTGCGTGCAATGTCCTGGATCACCGGCTGCTGCGCCGCTTGCCCACGGGCCAGTGGGGTGTAGGCGGTCAGCAGCAGGTCATGCTGGCGGGCGTAGTCGAGCAGCGGTTGCTGGCCGAGCAGCACGTGGTATTCGATCTGGATCGCCGACAATGGCGCCCCCAGCTCCTCGATCACTCGGCGCAGCAGGCCGAGCGGGAAGTTGGCCACGCCGATGCTGCGCACCTTGCCCTCGTCACGTAGCGCCACCAGGGTTTCGATACTGCGGGCCAGGTCCCAGTCCTTGCCGGGCCAGTGGATGTGGAACAGGTCGACCTGTTCGGTGCCCAAGGCGCGCAAGCTGGCTTCCAGGGATTGGCGCATGGCATCGGGTGCCAGGCGGTCCCACCACACTTTGGTGGTCAGGTGAATGTGCTCGCGGGGCACGCTGCTGTCGCGCAGGGCCTGGCCGACGGCGGCTTCGTTGTCGTAGGCAGTGGCGGTGTCGATGTGACGGTAGCCCAGCTCCAGCGCCTGGTGGACTGCACGTGTGCACTCGGCGCCGGTCATCGGCCAGGTGCCCAGGCCGATGCTGGGCAGGTCGAGACCGTTGCGGGTGGTGAGCCTATGCATGAAAACTCCTTGTTCGGGTTCGAGGGTCCATAGCCGATGGTGCGCGTTTCGCCTGGCAGGGGCCATGCGCGGCGCGCAGAAAGTGGTCGATCAGCGAACAGAAAACACAATGCCCGAAATGGATGAGGCATTTGACCTTCCTCAAGTCGTCGTATCTCTTCTAGAATCCCTGCAGTCACAGCTGCCTTCACCTGGCGCAGCATGCCGCCGCGCCGCCATCGAGAACGCCATGAGTTCCAGCACACCGCTGTCCGGAGTCAACCACCCCCTGCGCGGGATCGTCCTGGTGGTGGTGGCGACATTCCTGTTCGCCAGCCACGATGCCTTGTCCAAATTCCTCGGTGGGCTGTACCCGATCGTCATGGTGGTGTGGGCCCGCTATGTGGTGCACACCCTGCTGATGGCCGGGATCTTCCTGCCCAAGTCCGGCCTCAATGTGCTGCGCACGCGGCGCCCGGTGCTGCAGACCTTGCGCGCGCTCAGCCTGCTCAGCACCAGTTTGCTGTTCACCACCGGCTTGCAATACCTGCCGCTGGCCGAGGCGACCTCGGTCAACTTCCTCGCCCCGGTGCTGGTCACCGCGCTGTCGGCGCCACTGCTCAAGGAGCGGGTCACGACGGGGCAATGGGTGGCGGTGGTGCTGGGTTTCATCGGCGTGCTGGTGGTGGTGCACCCCGGTGGCGCGATGTTCACGCCCGCGATTCTGTACCCGTTCGGCTCAGCGCTGGGGTTCTGCTTTTATCAGTTGCTGACGCGTATTCTCTCGGCCTACGACAGCCCGACCACCAGCAACTTCTACGCCGGGCTGTGCAACACCCTGGTGATGAGCGCGCTGGTGCCGTTCTTCTGGGAGCTGCCGCGTTGGGACCATGCACTGTTGATGCTGGCCCTGGGTGGTTTTGGCATGAGTGCGCATTTGCTGCTGACCCAGGCGTTCCGGCATGCGGCGCCAGCACTGCTGGCGCCGTTCAGTTACTGCCAGATCGTGTTTGCCGGGTTGCTGGGGCTGTTGATTTACGGCCAGGTGCCGGACAGCGCGAGCCTGTTGGGGATCGCCATCATCTGCTTGAGCGGGCTGGGGGCGGCCTGGATGCAGCGCAAAAAGTGATGGTGTGCCCAGCCCACACTACCTGGCCATGAACTGCAGAATCCGTTCGCGCAGCCAGCGCTCGGCCGGGTCGTTGTCCTGGGCGCCGCTCCAGACCATCGACAGCTCCGCTTCGGTGATATCGAACGGCGCCGGGTCGGCGCGCAGGCTGCCGTCGTCAGCCAGGGCGCAGGCGGCATAGTCCGGCACGGTTGCGATCATCTCGGTGTTACGCAGCAACGCGCGCAGGCTGCCGAACTGCGGCACTGCCAGCACCACCTTGCGGCAGCGGCCGATGCGCGCCAGGTCGAGGTCGATATTGCCGCTCATGTCGCCGGAGAACGACACCATCACATGTGGCCTGGCGCAGTACTCGTCTAGCGTCAGCGGGCCCGGGCGGTTGTCGGCACGCAATACGCGCACGCCAATGTCGCGCAGCTTGCGGCGTTTGGCCGTGGCAGGCAGGTCGGTGGTGTAACTGACACCAACCGAGATCTCGCCGCTGGCCAGCAGGCTCGGCATCAGCAAAAAGTTCGCTCGGCGTACCACCACGCTAATGTCCGGGGCCTCTTCACGCAGGGCCTGCAGCAACGCTGGAAACAGGCCGAACTCGGCATCATCGGAGAGCCCCAGGCGGAACACGTTGCAGCTGTTTGCCGGGTCGAACTCCCGTGCACGGCTGATTGCCGATGAGATCACATCCATCGCCGGGCCCAGTTCGGCAAAAATCTGCATCGCCCGTGGGGTTGGCTCCATGGCGCGGCCGCTGCGGATCAGCAGCGGGTCGTCGAACAGCTCACGCAGGCGGGCGAGGGCGGCGCTGACGGTGGACTGGGTGATGAACAGCTTTTCGCCAACGCGGGTCAGGTTGCGTTCGATCATCAGGGCTTCGAAAAGCACTAGGAGGTTCATGTCGACGCGGCGCAGGTCGTTGCGGTTCATGGGGCTGGCTCACGGGATCAGGATGGGATGGCGGCGTATTGAAGCACGGCGCTGGCCCGTGTGCCTTGTATGAATGTGCCGGCCTTGAAAAATGCTGACAGAGCCAGCCTATTACCCCGGAATACCTGCTCTATTAGAACTCTGCCCAAGCTCGACTAGTCTTGACCGTGGCCCTGCGAATTCCGCATGCAGGCGGCGTTTGAGCACCTGCATGCAAGACCCCGCCGCCACACCGTGACAGCTTCGCAAGCCCCGTGTCGGAACGTGACCGACCTGACCTGATGAGGGGTAGGCATGAGCCCCTGTGCTCAGCTGAACGTACACCTGGCATAGACCGGAAATCTGGATAACCGACCCAAAGGTAACAGCAGATGTCGAACGAATCGAAATGCCCGTTCCATCAAACCGCAGGTGGCGGCACCACCAACCGTGACTGGTGGCCCGACCAGCTCAACCTCAGGATCCTCCACCAACACTCGTCCAAGTCCAGCCCCGACCCGGACTTCGACTACGCCGCGGCGTTCAAGAGCCTCGACTTCCAGGCCCTGAAGCAAGACCTGACCGCCTTGATGACCGACTCCCAGGACTGGTGGCCGGCCGACTTCGGCCACTATGGCCCACTGTTCATCCGCATGGCCTGGCACAGTGCCGGCACCTACCGCATCGGTGATGGCCGCGGCGGTGCTGGCTCCGGCCAGCAGCGCTTTGCCCCGCTCAACAGCTGGCCCGACAACGTCAGCCTGGACAAGGCCCGGCGCCTGCTGTGGCCGATCAAGCAGAAGTACGGCAACAAGATCTCCTGGGCCGACCTGATCGTGCTCACCGGTAACGTCGCGTTGGAATCGATGGGCTTCAAGACCTTTGGCTTCTCCGGTGGCCGGGCCGATGTGTGGGAGCCGGACGAGGACGTGTATTGGGGTTCGGAAAAGGTCTGGCTGGGCGGTGATACCCGCTACGGCAAAGATCAGGTCAAGGCCCAGCCGCCCGGCCAGGGCGACCTTGTCGCCGAACCCGCCAAGCATGGCGAAGAACAGAACCGCGACCTGTCTGCCGAGCGCAACCTGGAAAACCCGCTGGCTGCCGTGCAGATGGGCCTTATTTACGTCAACCCGGAAGGCCCGGAAGGCAACCCAGACCCGGTGGCCTCGGGTAGGGATATCCGCGAGACCTTCGGCCGCATGGCCATGAACGACGAAGAAACCGTGGCGCTGATCGCCGGTGGCCATGCCTTCGGCAAGACCCACGGTGCCGGCCCGGCCGATAACGTTGGCGCCGAACCGGAAGCCGCTGGCCTTGAGCTGCAAGGCTTGGGCTGGGCCAACAAGTTTGGCACCGGCAAGGGTGGCGATACCATCACCAGTGGCCTGGAGGTGACCTGGACCTCAACCCCAACCCGCTGGAGCAACGAGTACCTCAATAACCTGTTCAACTTCGAATGGGAGCTGACCAAGAGCCCGGCCGGTGCCCACCAGTGGCAGCCGAAAGAGGGCAAAGGCGCAGGCACCGTGCCGGATGCCCACGACGCGAGCAAAAAACACGCACCGTCCATGCTCACCTCCGACCTGGCCTTGCGCTTTGACCCGATCTACGAGCCGATCGCCCGGCGCTTCAAGGACAACCCCGACCAGCTGGCAGACGCCTTTGCCCGTGCCTGGTACAAGCTGATCCACCGTGACATGGGCCCGCTGGCGCGTTATCTCGGGCCGGAAATGCCCAACGAAGTATTGCTATGGCAAGACCCGCTGCCGAAGGCCGAGCCATCGTCGCTAAGCGAGCAGGATATCGCAGCACTGAAAACCAAGATCCTGGCCTCGGGCTTGAGCGTAGGCGAGCTGGTTTCCACCGCCTGGGCCAGTGCCTCGACCTTCCGTGGCTCCGACAAGCGCGGGGGTGCCAACGGCGCCCGCCTGCGCTTGGCACCGCAGGCGGGCTGGGCTGCCAACCAGGGCGTGGACAAGGTGCTGGCGGCGCTGGAGAACATCCAGCGCGAGAGCAACAACGGCGGCAAGAAAATCTCCATGGCCGACCTGATCGTGCTGGCCGGTACCGCCGCGGTGGAGAAGGCCGCCAAGGACGCTGGTTACAATGGCAGCGTGGGGTTCCGCCCAGGCCGCGTCGATGCCACCCAAGAACAGACCGACGTCGAGTCGTTTGCCGTGCTCGAACCGTTGGCCGACGGCTTCCGTAACTTCACCAAGGACCGTTACAGCGTCAAGGCCGAGAAGTTGCTGCTGGACAAAGCCCAGCTGCTGACCCTCACCGCGCCCGAACTGACCGTACTGATCGGTGGCCTGCGCGTGCTGGGGGCCAACCATGGCGGCAGCAAGGACGGGGTGTTTACCGACAAACCTGGCACCTTGAGCAACGACTTCTTCCGCAACCTGCTGGACATGGGCGTGGAGTGGAAACCGACCTCGGCTGACAACGAAAGCTTCGAGGGGCGCGACCGCAAGACCGGGCAGGTGAAGTGGACGGGCAGCCGCGTTGACCTGGTGTTTGGCTCGCATGCCCAGTTGCGGGCATTGAGCGAGGTGTATGGCAGCAGCGATGGCAAGGACAAGTTCGTGAAGGACTTCGTTGCGGCCTGGGTAAAAGTGATGGAGCTTGATCGCTTCGACCTGAAGTAACTGACATAGCCGGGGCTGCTTTGTAGCCCATTTGCAAGCAAGCCCGCTCCCGCAGGTGACTGTGGGGCGGGCTTTCGCGTATCTGCTTCAATGGTTGCTGGACCATTGCGCTGTTCCTGTGCAAGCTGAGGCATTCAGGAATGGACCTTAATGCAGACAGAAGGTGACGCTACGTGAACCCCGAATCCATGCTGGCGGCGCTGCCAGGTTTCGCCATTGCGCCGGAGGCGATCAAGGTGCTGCCCGATGCCGCGACCTATCGCACCTGCCTGCTCGAGCGCATCGCGGCGGCGACCCGGCGCATCGTCATCGTCGCCTTGTACCTGCAGGAGGACGAGGCCGGGCAGGAAGTGCTCGATGCCCTGTACCAGGCCAAGGCCGCGCGGCCGGGGTTGGAAATCGTTATCGTGGTCGACTGGTTCCGCGCCCGGCGTGGCTTGCTGGGGGCTGGGCGCCAGCCTGGCAATGCGGCCTGGTACCAGGCCCAGCGCCAGCTGCGAGGGCTGGATGTGGTGATCCACGGCGTGCCGGTGCAAACCCGCGAGCTGTTTGGTGTGCTGCACCTGAAGGGCAGCGTGATCGATGACTGCGTGATCTACACCGGCGCCAGCCTCAACAATGTCTACCTGCACCGTTTCGACCGCTACCGCCTGGACCGTTACCACCTGTTCGAGTCGCCCGCGCTGGCCGATGCCATGGTCGACCTGGTGCGGCGCCTGCTGCACCACACCGCGACGCCGCGCCTGGACCTGCCTGCGCCCCCCGAAACCCGCAACCTGCGTGGCGATATCCGGCGCCTGCGCGCGCGGCTGCGGCGCATGGCTTATGACGCACCGGCTGGCGTGCCGGTGCAGGGCCTGCGGGTGGTGCCGTTGCTCGGTGTCGGCCGTGGCAACCCGCTGAACCGCGCACTGTGTACGCTGCTGGCCGCGGCACGTTCGCAGGTCATCATCAGCACGCCGTATTTCAACCCGCCACGGGTGGTGATGCGCGAAATCGACCATGCGCTGGACCGAGGCGTGCGGGTCGAACTGATCGTCGGCCACCGCACTGCCAATGACTTCTATATCGCCCCTGGCGAGCCATTCAGTGCCAGCGGGGCCTTGCCGTACCTGTATGAGGACAACCTGCGCGCCTTTGCCCGGCGCCGCCATGGCATTATCGCCAGCGGCCAGCTTTGCGTGCGCATCTGGAATGACCCTGGCCATACCTTTCATGCCAAAGGCGTGTGGGTCGACCAGCGTTATTCACTGCTGACCGGCAACAACCTCAACCCGCGCGGGTTCAACCTGGACCTGGAAAACGGGCTGCTGATCGATGACCCGCAGGGCCAATGGACAGTGCCGCGCGAGGTGGAGCTGGAGGGCATCCGCCGGCATGCGCCGAAGATCGCCTCGGCCGAAGAATTGGGCGTCAAGGCAGAGCACCCCAAGGAAGTGCGCAAGTTCTTGCGACGCTTGCGCTTCAGCCGCCTGGAACCGTTGATCAAACGGGTGCTTTAAGCCTTTTTTACCTCTCTGAAAAGTCATGGCAAACGAATACAATCAGCCGTTTTCCACGTTAACCAGATAGGCCAATTCATTCATGGTGCTTGATCCACCTACGATGCTGACCATCACCATCGCCCTGGCTGCCGCCGCAGCCCTGTACCTGGCGATCGAATGGCGCAGTGTCCGCGAACCCTCGCTGCTTTTCTGGAGCGCGGGTTTCGCCACCATTACCGTCGGTTCCACCCTGGCCTTGCTGCGCGGGATCGGCTTGCTGTTGATCGGCATCTGGTTCGCCAATGGGTTGCTGGTGGTGGCGCACACGTTCTTCCTGCTGGGCGTGGTGCGCTTTACCCAGGCTCGGCTGTCACGGGCCTGGCTGTTGATCGTGCCGGTCTGGTTCGCCTTGCTGTTGCTGCCCGCCGGGCCGCAGTGGTCGAAAGTCATGCTGATGGTCAACTCGCTGCTGGTGGCATTGCTCACGCTCAAGGGCAGCCTGCTGCTGCGCCCGCACGGCAAGTCGCTGAGCGTGGGGGCGGTGCAGCTGCGTTATGTTCTGCTGATCCATGGCCTGTTCTATGTGGCCAAGGCGGTCATCGCGGTCACCCCTGGCACGCTGATCGACCTGGCGACCTTCGGCGGCCTGATCATCCAGATCTCCCTGGTCGAAGGGGCAATGGCCATCATGCTGATCGCGCTGTCGATGACCGGTACCGTGCGCTACCGCCGTGAGGAGCGGATTGCCCGGCTGGCCGCGCGCGATCCGTTGACGGCGCTGTACAACCGCCGCGCCCTGGAGGTTCGCGCCGTGCACCTGTTCAAGGACGTAAACCCGACACGGCCGGGCGCGTTGCTGCTGATCGACATCGACAACTTCAAGCTGGTCAATGACCTGCATGGCCATGCGGCCGGTGACCGCTTGCTCGTTGCGCTGAGCGAGATGATCCGTGCGGTGCTGCCGGAACGTTCACTGGCGGCGCGGCTGGGGGGCGATGAGTTCGTCATCCTGCTCAGCGATGCGAGCAGTGAGCGGGTGGTGGAGCTGGGCGGCCTGTTGCGTGGCCAGTTCCAGCAGTTTGCCGAGCAGGCCATGCCGACACCTCAGGCGGTGACCTTGAGTATTGGTGCCAACCTGTTCGACCAGCCGCCGACCAGCCTGGCGGCGTTGATCGAGCAGGGCGATGTGGCGCTTTACCAGTCCAAGCGGGGTGGGCGTAACAGTATTCGCCTGGTTGACCGGACCGAGGTGAGCCCGGTCAGGTAAAGATAAAAAAGTGGGGCCGCTGATGCGGCCCCATTTTTTCAGGTCACAACCTGGTAGCAAGGCACATACGCCGCGCCACCTGGCAGCTTCATCCGGTGCTGGTCGACAAACGCCTGCAACAGGCGCCCCAGCGGCTCCAGCACCGCACTGTCACCACGGATCTGGTAAGGCCCGTGCTCTTCGATCAGGCGGATACCCTTGTCCTTGACGTTACCCGCAACAATCCCGGAAAACGCCCGGCGCAGGTTGGCAGCCAGCTCATGCGGCGGCAGCTCGCGGCGCAGGGCCAGCTCGGCCATGTTGGCGTGGGTCGGGTCGAACGGGTGCTGGAAGCCCTCATCGATCTTCAACAGCCAGTTGAAGTGGAAGGCGTCGTTGCGCTCGCGGCGGAACTGCTTCACCTCCTTGAGCCCTTCGACCATCTGCCGCGCCACTTCGGCCGGGTCATCGATGATGATCTGGTAGTGACGCTGGGCGGCTTCGCCAAGGGTGGCGCCGACGAAGGCGTGCAGCTGCAGCAGGAACGGCTCGGCGCTGCGCGGCCCGGTCAGCACCACCGGGAAGGGCAGGTCCTGGTTGTCCGGGTGCATGAGGATGCCGAGCAGGTAGAGGAATTCTTCGGCCGTACCAGCGCCGCCGGGGAAGATGATGATGCCGTGGCCGACACGCACGAAGGCTTCCAGGCGCTTCTCGATGTCCGGCAGGATCACCAGTTCGTTGACGATCGGGTTGGGCGCTTCGGCGGCGATGATGCCCGGCTCGGTCAGGCCCAGGTAGCGGCTGCCGTGCATGCGCTGCTTGGCGTGGGCAATGGTCGCGCCCTTCATCGGGCCCTTCATCACGCCCGGGCCGCACCCGGTGCAGACGTCCAGTTTGCGCAGGCCCAGCTCGTGGCCGACCTTCTTGGTGTACTGGTATTCCTCGGTGCTGATCGAATGGCCGCCCCAGCACACCACCATTTTCGGCTCCACGCCAGGGCGCAGGGTGCGTGCGTTGCGCAGCAGGTGGAAGACGTAGTCGGTGATGCCCTGGGAGCTTTCCAGGTCGATGCGCTGGCTGGCCAGCTCGCTTTCGGTGTAGACGATGTCGCGCAGTGCGCTGAACAGCATTTCGCGGGTGCTGGCGATCATTTCGCCATCAACGAAGGCGTCGGCTGGCGCGTTCAGTAGTTCCAGGCGCACGCCGCGGTCTTGCTGGTGGATGCGCACCTCGAAGTCCTTGTAGGCCTCGAGGATGGTCTTGGCATTGTCGACGTGCGCGCCGGTGTTGAGGATGGCCAGCGCGCACTGGCGGAACAGGGTGTAGAGGCTACCGGTACCGACTTCGCTCAGTTGCTGGACTTCACGTTGCGACAGCGTCTCCAGGCTGCCTTTGGGGCTGACGGATGCATTGATGACATGGCGTTGGGGCATCTAAGTCTTTCCTGTGCAGGTAAAACATCCTTCTTAGACAACACCATAAGTCATGCGAAGAGCTTTTGCACACCCAGCGTAATCGCCATCCCGCCGCCCAGCAGCCACAGGTTCAGAATCGCCCCGGTGGCCAGTGCCCGTGGCCCGGCCTGGCGGATCTGGCTGAAGCGGGTCTCCATGCCCAGCGCGGTCATGGCCATGGTCAGGGCAAAGGTGTCGAGGCTGTTGACGGCCTGCGTCACGCTGCCTGGCAGTATGTGCAGTGAGTTGACGATCACCAGGGCGAGGAAGCCGAAGGCGAACCAGGGCATGGCGATGCGGCCGTTGCCTTGTGCCTGGCCAGGCTGGCGCGAACGGCTGATCCACAGGCCCACCAGCAACAGCACCGGCACCAGCAGCATCACCCGGGTCATCTTGACGATGGTGGCGATGTGCGTGGCTTCGGGGCTGACGTTGCTCGCCGCGCCCACCACCTGGGCCACTTCGTGAATAGTGCCGCCGAGGAACAGGCCGGCGCCCAGGGTGTCCAGGTGCAGCCAGCCGGCATTGATCGCCAGTGGGTAGAGGAACATCGACAGGGTGCCGAACAGCACCACGCTGCCAACTGCCATGGCGCTCTTGTGCGGTGCGCTGCGCAACGCCGATTCGAATGCGAGCACCGCAGCGGCGCCACAGATCGCGCTGCCGGCGGCGGTGAGCAACGCGGTGTCGCGGTCCAGTTTGAGCAGTTTCATGCCACACCACAGGCCGATCAGCAGGGTGCTGGATACCACCAGCAGCGACACCGTGAGGCCGGACCAGCCGACCTCGGCGATCTCCTGCAGGCTCACGCGCAGTCCAAAGAACGCCACGGCGATGCGCAGCAGGCCCCGGGCAGAGAAGTTGATGCCCGCCGCCCAGCTGGCCGGCACGCCGTCCCGCAGGGCATTGCCGTACAAGGCGCCAGCGACGATGCCGACGATCAGCGGGCTGATGCCCAGGTTGGCGATGGCAGGCAGCGCTGCCAGCTGAGTGACAGCGAACGCGAAAAGCGCAACGAACAAGATGCCGTTGAGCCGCCCTCGGGTAGAGAGGGTAGGGGCAAAAGCAGGGTTGGACGGAACCGTGGCCATGTGAGTCCTCCGGAAAAGGTGTTTCGACAGGGCCTACTTTATTTTGGTTATAAGCTTATAAAAAATCGTAATTCAGGATGCTAACTATCCGCTTAGCTGATATTTTGAATTCATGACCCCGGAACAACTGATAACGTTTGCCACCGTTGCCGAGCACGGCAACATCAGCCATGCGGCCTTGGCCCTGCATTTGTCGCAGCCGGCTGTCTCCGGCCAGCTCAAGTTGCTGCAAGAGGCCTTTGGCGAGCCGCTTTACCAACGCGCCGGGCGTGGCGTGCGGCTTACTGCAGCGGGTGAGCAACTGCTGGCCCACGCCGAGCGCCTGCGTGAAACCTTCCGCCAGGCCCAAGTGCTGCGCGAGGCCATGCGCGGGCTGGAGCGGGGCACGCTGCGAATCGGCGCGAGCACTACCCCCGCGAGCTACCTGCTGCCCTACCTGATCGCCGACTTCCATGCCCGCTACCCCGATGTGCTGGTCACCACCTCACACGGCAACACGGCGGAAATCGTCGCGGCGCTGGACAGCGTCGATATCGCCCTGATCGAAGGCCCGCCCGATCAGGAGTTGCCGCTGGGCACGGGTGTGACCGCATGGCGTGAAGACGAGATCGTCGCCATCGTGCCCAACGGCCATCCATTGCTGGCGGATGAACAGCAGCCGCTGGCAGCGCTTGGCAGCTACCCGCTGGTACTGCGTGAGAGTGGTTCGGGGGTGAGGCAGATCGTCGAGCGGGCGTTTGCCCGTAGCGGTGTGGCAATGCGCGTGGCGTTGGAGATTGCCGGGGTGGAAGGGGTCAAGGAGGCGGTGCGAGCAGGGATGGGCATCGGCTTCGTCTCGGCGATGTCGATCCGGCATGAAGATGGCGCGCTACGACGCCTGCACATTGCACCGCAACCGTTGGTGCGGCGCTTTTCGATCCTGCTGCCGCATGCTGCCACACCGTCCCGGGCGGCGGCGCGGTTCATGGAATTGTGTGTCGGCGCTTCAACCCCCTTGTGAATAACTGGCCTCATAGGCACAAGTTGCTGATAACGGAAATGGCTTATACAGTTTTCGTTGTTGCGCCCAAGCGATGACCGGTGATAAACGAAAACACCACCGAGCGGCACGCCTAATAGCCCTGGAAGATACCCATGCAAGAGTTGCCTCCTGACGAGACGATCCGCGCGGCATTGCGCAAGTCCCATGCTCGGCTGCACAGGCAGCACGCGCTGGTGGTTGAGTATGGGGTCAAATCATTGAAGTCGGCTGACCTCGATGCCTTGCTGACCCAGGCGTGCGAGGTGGTTGCGCAAGGCATGCAGACCCGCTTCGCCAAGGTGCTGGTCCCGATTCCCGATAGCGACACGTTTCTGTTGTCCCATGGGGTAGGCTGGGACCAGTCGGATATCGGCAGCGCCACGGTCGGCGCCGATGAGGCCAGCCCCGCGGGTTACGCCATTGCCACCTACCGGCCCGTGTTGTCTAACCACCTGGGCCAGGAGCACCGCTTCCGCACGCCCGAGTTACTCAAGAAGTACGGCATCGAACGGGCCATCAATGTCCCCATCAGGGGGGCGTTGACGCCATTTGGCGTGCTTGAGGCGGACAGCAGCAATGGTGACGACTTCATCGAAAGTGACCTGGTTTTCCTCGAGGGGATTTCCAACGTCATATCCATGGCGCTCGAGCGGCTGGCATCCGATGCCGACGCCGAGTTACCCAACCCTTATTCGGAAAGCATGCTCAATGCCAGCCCGGATTGCGTGAAGGTGCTGTCTACAAGCGGTGAAATCGTCTTCATGAATGACGCCGGGCTGGGCCTGATGCATATCGACCAGCTTTCGCAGGTACAAGGGCTGCTGTGGGCGCAACTCTGGCCTGAGGAGTCCAGGCCGATCGTGCTGGAGGCCCTCAACAAGGTCACTGCGGGCGAGTCGACCCGTTTCGAGGCGTTTTGCCCGACCGGGCCGGCTGAACCGAAATGGTGGGATGTCACGGTGGCGCCCATCCTGAGCCCGGAGGGGCACGTAGAAAAGCTCATCGCTGTATCCCGGGATATCACCGAGCGACATCATCACGAAGCCCGGCTGTTGTCGCTGATCGAGGCGCAGAATTCCAGGCTCGATAAAAACGACCTGCATCTGGAAGAGATCCATCACCGCGTCAAGAACAGCCTGCATCTGGTGAACACCTTACTGCTGCTGCAGGCGAACCTGACGCCGGACGAGGCGGTCAAGCTTCAACTGGAAACTGCAGCGGGGCGGGTGGTGACCATTGCCAGTGTCCATGAACGGCTTTATCAGACCGCTGAAGAACGGGACGTTCTTGCCACTGACTACCTGAGCGCCTTGCTGGCTGACCTGGGGAAAGCACTGGCCGACCGCAGGATCACCCTTGAAGCCGACACGTTCATCCTGCCTCCGGAGCGCATGGCACCGCTGGGCATGGTGATTTCGGAGCTGATTACCAACGCCTTGAAATATGGCAAAGGCACCATCGCAGTCGGTGTGAAAAACGCGGGTGATCATGCGCTGATTTCGGTAACGGATGAGGGTGAGGGGTTTCCCGAAAACTATCCCAAGCCGAGTGGTACCGGCCTTGGCATGCGGCTTGTCAAAAGCTATTCCGGTTACGGCAGCACCGCGATTTCGGTTGATCGGCAGGTTGAAAAAAGCACCATCCACGTACGGTTCAAGCTGTGAACTGAATGGGCCAGGGAGGTTCCATCCACCCTGGCCCGCTGCAATCAGCGATCGTCCTTGTTCATGCCGCTGTCTTCTTCATCATCGAGCTGCGTGCCAGGCTCCATGCCCTGCTCACGCTCGCCGTCCGAACGGCTTCCAGCGCCACGGCCGCCCATCCCGCCTTGTTGCCCCGCACCACCCGAACGCTGTGGGTCATTTGCCCATTTGTCTTCCGGCATCTGGCCACCTTTCTGACCGGGCTCGGACGTGTGTTGTGGATCGTCCTTGCCCGCAGATTGCCCACCTTGACTGCCTGATTCCCAGGCTTTGTCCGGATTGTTACTGACCTGATCGGGGTTTTGTTGTGGCATGCCGCCTTGTTGTCCACCTTTGCCTTGATCGTTAGCCATGATCGTGCACCTCGTGAAGTTCACACAGAAAGGCTGTGTTCAATTCCGACGCTGGGGGCGAACGGCTTGCTCCCATAACTTTCGTATTAACGGACGGGGTGCACGAAAGGATTGAAAGCCGGACGTGTTGTGTCGTAAATGCCGGTTGGCCAACAAGCCGGGCGGGGTATATGTAGCGGCTCACGCCACCTTGAACACATGTTTCAGATACGCCACGAAGTTCTCATCCTTGCACTGCGTCTTGCCTGGGCTGTCACTGATTTTCGCCACCGGCGCGCCGTTGCAGGCGGTCATCTTGATCACGATGTTCATCGGCTCGACACCGGGGATATCGCACGTCAGGTTGGTGCCGATGCCAAAGCTTACGTTGATCCGCTCATGCAGGGCACGGTACAGCCCCAGCGCTTTGGCAAAATCCAGCCCATCGGAAAAGATCAGCGTCTTGCTGCGCGGATCGATCCCCAACCTTTCATAGTGAGCGATGGCTTTCTCGGCCCACGCCAAGGGGTCGCCCGAGTCGTGGCGCAGGCCATCGAACAGCTTGCCGAAGTACAGGTCGAAATCGGCCATGAACGCCTCCATGGTGATGCAGTCGGTCAACGCGATACCCAGCAAGCCCCGGTATTCGCGCACCCAGCATTCCAGCGCGGCGGCCTGGCTGTCGACCAGGCGCGGGCCGAGTTGCTGGTGGGCCATGAACCATTCATGGGCCATGGTGCCGATGGGTTTGAGTTCATACTCGCGGGCCAGGTGCACGTTGCTGGTGCCGACGAAACGGCCCGGGAAGTCGCGCTTGAGGGTGTGCACCACCGCCTCCTGCACCCGGTACGAGAAGCGCCGCCGCGTGCCGAAGTCGGCCAGCTGGAACCCCGCCAGCTCATCGGCACTGGCGTGGGCCTTGAGCCAGTCGAGCTTCTGGTACAGCCGCTCGCCCACCTGCTCCATCACCACTTCTCGGTAGCGGTAGCGGTTGCGCACTTCGCTGATGATCGCCAGCAGCGGGATTTCGTAGAGGATCACGTGCAGCCACGGCCCGCGTACACGGATTGCCAGTTGCCCGGCATCATCCAGGCCGACCTGGACGTAGCGCAGGTTGAAGCGGAACAGGCTCAGGAAGCGGATGAAGTCTGGCTTTATGAACGGGATTTTCTCCAGATACGCCAGCTGGTCGTGGGTGACCGTGACGTCGGCCAGTTGCTCCACCTGGTAGCGGATTTCCGCCAGGTAAGGGGAGAGGTCTTCGCCATTACGGCAGCGGAACTCCCATTCCACTTCGGCGTTGGGGTAGTTGTGCAGCACCGCCTGCATCATGGTGATCTTGTAGAAGTCGGTGTCCAGCAGGTTCTGGATGATCCGAGGGCCGAAAACGCTGTCGCTCATGGGCGGTCTTCCTTGATCAGAGAGAGCTGGTGGTCGAGCGCGGCCTCGTCGCCGCACAGAATGACACCTTCGGCAGCCAGCGCCCCGCAGGCGGTGATCGCGCCTTCCTGGGTCAGGGCGCGGCAGGCAGGCAGGTACAGCAGCACCTGGAAGCCGGCTTGGCGCAGTTGGCGAGCGGTGGTCTTGACGCAGTAGTCCAGGGCCAGGCCACCGACGATCACCGTGCCTACCTGCTGCACTTTGAGGTACTCGATGACGCCGGTGGAACGGCGTTCGGCCAGGTCGTGGTAGCAGGCGCCGTAGGGGTGCAGGTCGGGTTCGACACCCTTCCACACGAAGTAGTCGTAGTCGATGGGGGCAGGCAGGCCGGGCAGCAGCTCGAAGCCCGGCGTGCCTGGCACGCAGTGGCTGACCCAGGTCAGGTCGGCGTTGGCCAGCGTCAGCGGCTGCAGCATTTGCCCGGGTTCGGCGACAACCCAGGCGGCATTGGCCGGGTGCGCGTCCTTGCTGCCCAGGCGCAGGTCGGCGCGTAGGGCCATGGCATTGAGGTCGGCGGCGATTTCGTTGCCCTCGGGCACCGGCAGTTCCTGTGGAGCATTGGCGGTGAAGCCGTTTTGCGCGTCGACATCGAAACTGGCGATTTTCATGGGGCTCTCCTCGCTGAACTGCCTATATAATTCACCTGGTGCATTAAGTGTGTCAAGCGCTATCTATGCTAGGTTTTCTGCTTGCATTACTTAAACGCTCTGGTGGATTATTACGAAATGATTAGTGGAGGCTCCTGGTGAGTACAGCCGAAGTCCTGGCCAGCGTCGATATCGTCGCCTTGCGCATGGCCCCCGAAGCCCAGCATCTGCAAGTGTTGTTGCACCGCCGTGAGCGCGAGCCGCATGCCGCCCAGTGGGCGCTCCCCGGCGTCATCGTCAATGGCCGCACCCCGGATACCAGTCTTGAGGCCGCTGCCGAACGCGCCCTGGACGAGAAGGCCCGGGTGCTGCCACGTTACCTGGAGCAGGTCGGTACCGAAGGCAATGCCTTCCGAGACCCGCGGGGTTGGTCGTTGAGTACGTACTACCTGGCCTTGCTTGACCCGCAGCAGCAGGTCGAGGGTGATCAGTTGGCCTTTTTCGACCTGGACAGTGTGTTGGGCCGCAAGGTGCTGCTGCCGTTCGATCACAATCTTCTGGTAGAGCGCGCCCGCGAGCGGCTGGCGAGCAAGACGGTGTACAGCAGCTTGCCGCTGAATCTTCTGGGCGAAAAATTCACCGTGCTGGATGCATTGGGCGCGGTGCAGGCGTGCCTTGGGCAGGCGGTGAACAGCACCTCGCTGCGCAAGCGGCTGGAGCGTTTGCGCGAGCTGGGGTGGGTGAGGGATACCGGGGAGAAGAACCAGCCTCGGCTGGGCAGGCCGCAGCAGTTGTACCAATACACACCGCAAGGTGAGCGGCCGTTCATGTTTGACCGCAGCTTGCTGCCGGAGGGGGCGTGATGGTTCCTTTTTGCCAAGACAAAAAGGGACCCGCCGTAAGGGCGGAAAGGTGAATCGGCGCCGCCATGGAGAATGGCTATTCACTCGATCTGAATGCCAAGAGCCAAGAACCAAAAGCTCGTGCGGTGGTTCCTATGTGCTTGAACATATCCAGTTGCGGAGGCGACGCTCACTCACCTTTCCGCCCTTACGGCGGGTCACTTTTTGGCAAACGCCCCAAAAAGTAACCAAAAAAGGCTGGCTCCTATCATCCGGCCCCTACGCTGCGCTTCGGGGTTCCCTCGCTCCGGCCTTGCTCCCGGGAGGACCGCGCCCACGGCCCATCCATGGGCCGAAGCGCTTGACGGGCATCCATGCCCGTCACCTCCCTCCGCAAGACCTGCGCTCGGCCTCCTGAAGTCGCAATCGGCGGTGACTGAGCTACCGTGCGCTTAAAATCAACGGCAACGGCAACGGCAACGGCAACGGCAACGGCAACGGCAACAGCGGCGGCGCATTGCCTCAGTGTGCGCAGCGGCTGGTATCGCCTTTGTCCGCCGGTGCCTTGCGCCAGGCGGCCAGCACCGTGGCCAGCACGATCAGTGCGGCACCCACCGCCATGCGCAAGGTCGGCTGGTCCCCAAACAGCCACCAGGCGCCGAGGATCGCATACACCGGCTCCAACGCGATGATCATGCCGGCGGTGCGGGCTTCCAGGCCCTCCAAGCTCTTGACGAACAGGAACTGCGACAGCCCGGTGCAGAACACGCCCAGCAACGCCAGGTTGACCCAGTCGTTGCCGCTCAGGCTGGTGCTGGCCAGGTGAGTGAAAGCAAACGGCGCCACCAGCGCGGCCACGACCACGTTCTGCCAGAAGGCCACCTGCATGGCGTTCATGCTCGACGCATTGCGGCGGTTGGCCACGGTCAGCACGGCGAACGCCAGGCCCGAGCCCAGGCCCCAGAGCAGGCCAAGGGTGCCGCTGTCGAGCAGGTCGAAGGACGGCACCACCATCACCAGGCCTGCGGTCACCATCAGCAACAGCAAGCCCTGCATGGCACCGATGCGCTGGCCGAACACGCCGCGCTCGATCATGGCGATAAAGGCCGGGAAGCTGGCGAAGCCCAAGGTTGCCACGGCCACGCCGCCGACTTTGACGGCAATGAAGAAGGTCACCCAATGGGTGGCCAGCAGCGCGCCGGTCAGGCCGAGGATGGGCAGGTTGCGCAGAGTCAGCGCATCGAGCAGGCGGGTGCCCTTGAGCCCGGCGACAAAACCGAGGGCGATGAAGGCGAAGGTGGCGCGGCCGAAGGTGATGATGCTGGCGTCGGCCTCGATCAAGTGACCGAGAATACCGGTCAGGCCGAACAGCACAGCGGCGATGTGTGCAACGCACAGGGCGTTACGGTGGCCGGTGGCAGCACCGGCTACGGGGATTGAAGTCGCGATCATGGCAGTCAAGTCTTCACAATGTGGCGCGCGCAAACACTCCCGGCTGGCGCGGCACGGGTCTCTAATACTGGGAGTTTTATCGTTATGAGCCCGGACGAACTGCCCGGTGCAAAAGGGCGCCACAGCGTTGGAATTGTGAAGCGAGGCTGCTTACTCGCAAATACCGCGTCAACCAGCCCACGGCGCGGGGCTGGTCGATGTATGTATTATTTTTGTATACAGCATTGTGAAGCCGATCACGGGCGACGTGTGTTTGTCTGATCGCGACATCGCTCGTTGCCGCGCCGCGCCGCCTTACTCGTCGCCGTAATTCATGATCGACAGCAGGCGGATTGGCACCTGTACCAACTGCTCGGGGCCGTGCGGGGTTTCGCCATCGAAGGTCAGGCTGTCGCCGGCCTGCATGCGGTAAAGCTGGTTACCGTGGCGGTACACCAGTTCCCCCTCCAGCAAGTGCAGAAACTCCGTGCCTGGGTGGGCGAACGTCGGAAACTCTTCACTGGCGTCGTCCATGCTCACCATGTACGCCTCGAAGTTCTTTTTCGGCCCCCTGGCGTGATTGAGCAAATGGTAGGTATGGCCCTTCTCGGTGCCGCGGCGCACCACCTCCAGCCCTTCACCTGCCTTCACCAGCAGCGCGTTGCCGTCGGGCTGGTCGTACTGGCTGAACAGCTTGGCCATGGGCATGCCCAGCACGTCGCACAGGCGGCTGAGGGTGTCGAGGCTGGTGGACACCTGTGCGTTCTCGATCTTGCTCAGCATGCCTTGGCTGATGCCGGCGATGCGCGCCACGTCGGCAAGCTTGAGGGCCTGCGCCTGGCGCTGGCGTTTGATCTGCAAGCCCAGGTACTGCTCCAGGCGAAGGCGCGGTTCGGTTTCGGTCGGCATCGAATGTCCTGCACGGTTTCAGTTCAAGAATAAATTTATCGCACTGGGAAAGCGCAAAAGGCAGCTGCGTTGGCTGTTACTTTCCTCAGATGAAAACAAGTTTCCCATAAATGGAACATAAAAACCTGCCTGGGTTTGTCTTGCCTGTGCCGGCCTCTTCGCGGGCAAGCCCGCTCCCACAGGGCTTTGCGGTGAATCCAGTGGGAGCGGGCTTGCCCGCGAAGAGGCCCGAACAGACACCCCAAGGTGCGCCCCCGGATAAACCTGGCAAGCACATTGCATTCCTGTGGTGAAAGTAAGTTTCTTATGCGGAATTAGCGGCCCTCACCCAGGAGTGATCACCCCATGTTGCCAGCAGAAACCCAACGCACGCTCGACCAGCACGGCATCAAGTACGTGCTGGCGCAGTTCGTCGACATCCATGGCTCGGCGAAGACCAAGTCGGTGCCGGTCTCGGGCCTGAAAATGGTGGCCGAGGAGGGCGCCGGTTTTGCCGGGTTCGCCATCTGCGGCATGGGCATGGAGCCGCATGGCCCGGACTTCATGGCCCGCGGTGACCTTTCCACATTGATCCCGGTGCCTTGGCAGCCCGGTTACGGTCGGGTGGTGTGCGTCGGCCATGTCAACGGCCAGCCTTGGCCGTACGACAGCCGTCATGTCCTGCAGCAGCAAGTGCAGCGCCTGGCCGACAAGGGCTGGACACTGAATACCGGCCTGGAGCCCGAGTTCAGCCTGTTCCGCCGTGACGAGCAGGGCAAGCTGCAGTTGGTGGACGCCTCTGACAACCTCGACAAGCCGTGCTACGACTACAAGGGCCTGTCGCGCTCGCGGCTGTTTCTCGAACGCCTGACCGAAGCCTTGCAGCCAGTAGGTTTCGACATCTACCAGATCGACCATGAAGACGCCAACGGCCAGTTCGAGATCAACTACACCTACAGCGATGCCCTGGAGTCGGCCGACCGCTTTACCTTCTTCCGCATGGCCGCCGGTGAAATCGCCAACGACTTGGGCATGATCTGCTCGTTCATGCCCAAGCCCGACCCCAAGCGCGCCGGCAATGGCATGCACTTTCACTTGTCGCTGGCCAGCAGCACCAACAAGAACCTGTTCCACGACCCCGCCGACAGCAGCGGCATGGGCTTGTCCAAGCTCGCCTACCACTTTGCCGCCGGCTTGCTGGCCCACGGCCCGGCGCTGTGCGCGTTCGCAGCACCCACGGTCAACTCGTACAAACGCCTGGTGGTCGGCCGCTCGCTGTCCGGTGCCACCTGGGCCCCGGCCTTTGTCGCCTACGGCGCCAACAACCGCTCGGCGATGGTGCGCATCCCCTATGGCCGCCTGGAGTTCCGCCTGCCGGATGCCGGCTGTAACCCTTACCTGGTCACGGCCGCGATCATCGCTGCGGGCCTTGATGGCATCGACCGCCAGCTGGAGCCGGGCGAGATGTGCAACGAAAACCTCTACAACCTGAGCCTGGAAGCAATCGCAGCACGCGGCATCAAGACCCTGCCGCAGTCGCTCAAGGAGGCCGTCGACGCGCTGCAGGCCGACCCCCTGTTCCGTGAGGTGCTCGGCGCCGAAATCGTCGACGAGTTCATCAAGCTCAAACGCATGGAGTGGGTGGAGTACTGCCGCCACGTCTCCGACTGGGAAATCCAGCGCTACACCGAGTTCTTCTGACCGCCCCCAAACCCCTGGCGCGGCCGGCAAGACAGCGGTCGCCCACTGCCTAGTAAGGAGCATCACCATGTGTGGAATCGTAGGTCTGTACCTGAAAAAACCGGCGCTGGAAGCCCAGCTCGGCAAGCTGTTCGAACCCATGCTGCACGCCATGACCGACCGTGGCCCCGACAGCGCCGGCTTTGCCATCTACGGTGATGAGGTGGCGGATGGCTGGGTCAAGCTGACCCTGCAGGCCAGCGCCGAGGATTACCCGTGGGCCGCGCTGATGGGCCAGTTGGAAGGGCGCCTGGGCTGCTCGCTGGACTGGTTTCAGAATGCCAGCGCCGCCGTGCTCAAGGTGCACACAAGCGAAGCGGCTGCCCGTGCAGCCTTGGCCGAGCTGGCCAGCGAGGTGCGCATCATGAGCGCCGGGCAAAGCATCGAAATCCTCAAGGGCATGGGCTTGCCGGCCGAAATCTCCAGCCGCTTCGGCCTGGCCGGCATGAAGGGCAGCCACATCATTGGCCACACCCGCATGGCTACCGAAAGCGCGGTGACGATGGAAGGCAGCCACCCATTTTCCACAGGCGCCGACCTGTGCCTGGTGCACAACGGCTCGCTGTCCAACCACTTCCGCCTGCGCCAGGCACTCAAGCGCCAAGGCATCAGCTTCGAAACCGACAACGACACCGAAGTCGCGGCCGGTTACCTGACCTGGCGCTTGCAGCAGGGCGACACCCTGGCCCAAGCCCTGGACGGCGCGCTGCAAGACCTGGACGGCTTCTTCACCTTCGCCATCGGCACCCGCAACGGCTTTGCCGTGATCCGTGACCCGATTGCCTGCAAGCCGGCGGTGCTGGCCGAAACCGACGACTACGTGGCCATGGCCTCCGAGTACCAGGCGCTGGCCGGCCTGCCGGGCATCGACAAGGCCAAGGTCTGGGAGCCGGCGCCGGCCACCCTGTACGTCTGGGAGCGCGAAAGCGCCTGATTTGTCACCGAACCTCTGGAGCACTTCATGAAAACGATCGACCTTTCCAGCGCCTCGGTGCGCGAACTTAACCAGGCCCTGCATGGCGACGTGCAGGCCCTTGAATGGCGGGTCAGCCGCCCGGACGGCAAGCACAACCTGGCCGTGGGCATCAACCAGGCGGTGTCGGTGGATATCGACGGGCATGCCGGCTACTACTGCGCCGGGATGAACCAGCAGGCCAGCGTCACCGTGCACGGCAATGTGGGTGTGGGCGTGGCCGAGAACATGATGTCGGGTGTGGTGCGGGTCAAGGGCAGCGCCTCGCAGGCCGCCGGTGCCACGGCCCATGGCGGGCTGCTGGTGATCGAGGGTGATGCCGGCGCGCGCTGCGGCATTTCGATGAAGGGCGTGGACATCGTGGTCGGGGGCAGCATTGGCCACATGAGCTGCTTCATGGGCCAGGCCGGGCGCCTGGTGGTGTGCGGCGATGCCGGCGACGCGCTGGGCGACTCGCTGTACGAGGTGCGCATCTACGTCAAGGGCTCGGTCCAGTCGCTGGGCTCGGACTGCATCGAGAAAGAAATGCGCGCCGAACACCTGCAGGAGCTGCAGGCGCTGCTCAATACCGCAGGCCTTGAACACAAGGCCGCCGATTTCAAACGCTACGGCTCGGCCCGCCAGCTGTACAACTTCAAAGTCGACAACGCCAGCGCGTACTGAACCAGGAGCAACCCCATGAGCGAGCAATTCCCCCCAGTACTGCGTGAGTCGGCCACCTTCGATCGCCTGACCATCCAGGAAATCCAGCGTGCCGCCGAAACCGGCATCTACGACATCCGCGGCGGTGGCACCAAGCGCCGCGTGCCGCACTTCGACGACCTGCTGCTGCTCGGCGCCAGCGTGTCGCGCTACCCGCTGGAAGGCTACCGCGAAAAATGCGGCACCGACGTGGTGCTCGGCACCCGCTTCGCCAAAAAGCCCATCCACCTGAAGATCCCGGTGACCATCGCCGGCATGAGCTTCGGCGCACTGTCAGCCAATGCCAAGGAAGCCCTGGGCCGTGGTGCGACTATCGCCGGCACCAGCACCACCACTGGCGACGGCGGCATGACGCCCGAGGAGCGTGGCCAGTCGCAGCACCTGGTGTATCAGTACCTGCCGTCGCGTTATGGCATGAACCCGGATGACCTGCGCAAGGCCGACGCCATCGAGATCGTCCTCGGCCAGGGTGCCAAACCCGGCGGCGGCGGCATGCTGCTGGGCATGAAAGTCACCGAGCGGGTAGCGGGCATGCGCACCTTGCCGATTGGCGTCGACCAGCGCAGCGCCTGCCGCCACCCCGACTGGACCGGCCCGGACGACCTGGCAATCAAGATCGCCGAGCTGCGCGAAATCACCGATTGGGAAAAACCCATCTACGTGAAAATCGGCGCCAGCCGCCCGTATTACGACGTCAAGCTGGCGGTGAAGGCCGGCGCTGATGTGATCGTGCTCGACGGCATGCAGGGCGGTACCGCAGCCACTCAGGAAGTGTTCATCGAACACGTCGGCATCCCGATCCTGCCGGCCATCCCGCAGGCGGTGCAGGCCTTGCAAGAGATGGGCATGCACCGCAAGGTGCAGTTGATCGTCTCGGGCGGCATCCGCAACGGTGCCGATGTGGCCAAGGCCATGGCCCTGGGCGCCGACGCCGTGGCCATCGGTACTGCCGCGCTGATCGCCCTGGGCGACAACCACCCGCGCCTGGATGCGCAATTGAAGGACATCGGCTCGGCCGCAGGCTTCTACGACGACTGGCAGAACGGCCGTGACCCGGCCGGCATCACCACCCAGGACTCGGAGCTGGCCAAGCGACTGAACCCCGAGGAGGCTGGCCGCCGCCTGGCCAACTACCTGCGCGTGCTGGTGCTGGAAGCGCAGACCATGGCCCGTGCCTGCGGCAAGTCGCACCTGCATAACCTTGACCCCGAGGACCTGGTGGCGTTGACCGTGGAAGCGGCGGCCATGGCCCGGGTGCCGCTGGCCGGCACCGCGTGGGTGCCGGGGCAGGCTCAGTATTGATTCAACATTCGGGGCCGCTTTGCGGCCCCAATGCCACCCCCATACACAGGGTGGGCGGCAGGGTCAGGGCGGTGGGCAGCTGGAAAGTGCCTAGCTTACCAAAGTGCAATGTCATAGGTCAGGTAGACCCTATTACTGTCGCGCCCCCGGGCAAAATCGGCGCGATAGACGTAGTTGCGCAGCTTGATGCCCAGCCCCTTGAACGTTCCGGCTTGCACCACATACGCCAGCTCGCTGTCGCGCTCCCATTCGCTTAGCCCGGCCGCACCGGCCTTGCCGTTGTCACCGCTCAGGTAACGGCTCATGAACGTCAGCCCCGGCACTCCGGCGGCTGCGAAGTTGTAGGCGTAGCTGACCATCCAGGTTTTCTCGTCTTCCTCGATGAACTTGCCGATCCCCACGTTGCTGAACGAGTAGACGGTGGCGCCACTGATGTAGGGCAGCCCGGCAACGCCATCGAGTACCTGATAACCCGCGCCCACGGTGTGGCCGCTATGGGCATAGCTGAGCTGGCCGCTGAGCATGTGGTTGTCGACAGGGCCGCCGTGGGCCGCGCCGTCATCGCGGCTCTTGAAGTAGCGCACGTCACTGGCCAGCACCCCGCCTGCCAGCGACAGTTCGTGCTGCAGGCCGGCAAAGTCCTGGCGGTAGAAGTTGTTCAATTCGCCGCGAAAGTAGCTCAGCCGCAGGGTTTTGCTGAGGGCGTAATCGGCGCCGGCGTAGCTGAAGTCTGCTGAGGCATCACCGTTATAGCCATCGGCGAACAACCCCGTACTGTCGGACGAATCACGCTGCTTGAAACGCTGCAGATGGCCACCGGTGACGGTCAGCCCGCTGATATCGCTGGATACCAGCTGCGTGCCCTGATACGTCTGCGGCAGCAGGCGTGCATCGTTGTACACCAGCACCGGCGTCTTCGGCAGCAGGGTACCGTGCTTGATCACGGTCTTGCCCAGCCGGGCTTTGGCCGTGGCACCGGCACTGGCGAACTCGTTGGCCGCCCGGCCATCATCGTGCACCGGCAACAAACCGGTACCGCTGCGCCCACGGCCCGAATCCAGCCTGACGCCAACCAGCGCCATGGCATCCACGCCCAAGCCCAGCGTGCCTGGGGTGAACCCGGAGGCATAGTCCAGCAGAAACCCTTGCGCCCACTCCACGCGTTCACTTTTTGCCGAGGCGGCCGCGCGCGCACTCAGGCCGTGCTCGTCGCGAAAGTTCTCGTTGAAGTACACGTTGCGCAGTTGCAGCTTCAGCGTGCTGTCCTCGATGAACCCGGCAGCGTAGGTCGGTGGCAGATGGGCAAACAGCAGGCCGCACGCGGCCATGCGGAAAATGAGTCGAGTCATGGTCCGGATACTCTCTTGTTATTGTGGGGCGGGCATTCAGACGAAGAACGACAGGGCACCTGTCAGCAGGGCGATGGCGGTAATGACCAGGGAGGTCAGCACTGCCCACTTGACCGTGGCTTTCTGGAAGTCACCGATATCCCGGTCGACCATGCCCACCAGAAGCAAGGTTGACGCCACCAGCGGGCTCATCAGGTGCACCGGCTGGCCGAGCACCGAGGCGCGGGCGATTTCCACCGGGTCGATGCCGTATGCCGCGGCGGCATTGGCCAGGATCGGCACCACGCCGAAGTAATAGGCATCATTGGACAGCACGAACGTCAGCGGCATGCTGGTAATGGCCACCACCAGCGGGAACCAGTGGCTCCAGGATTGCGGAATCCAGTCCACCAAGGTTTGCGCCAGCGCATCGACCATCTTGGTGCCAGAGAAGATGCCGGCGAAGATGCCGGCGGCAAACACCAGCAGCACGACGGTCATGGCGTTGCCGGAATGGGCCAGGATTCGCTCCTTCTGCACATTCAGTTGCGGGTAATTGATCATCAGCGCGGCGACGAAGCCGATCATGAACAGAATTGCCGCGTGCATGACCCCCGCCACCAGGGCGACCATCACCGCCACCACCAGCAGCAGGTTGACGTAGGCCAGGCGCGGGCGCTTGTGCGGGGTGTCTTCCAGAATGGCCTTGATGTAGCAGTTACCGCCACCGGCCTCCAACTTGATATTGCCGATGCGCTTGCGCTCGGCGCGCCCCAGCCAGAATGCTGTGAACACCACCCAGGCGGCGCCGCCGATCATGGTCGGCAACATGGGGATGAAGTACTCGGTTGCATCCAGGCCCAGTGCCGCAATCGCCCGCGTCGCAGGCCCGCCCCAAGGGCTCAGGCCGCTCATGATGCTCAGCGACAGCATCGCCACGGTGGCGAGGATCATCGGGTTCATGCCGATGCGTTTGTACAGCGGCAGCATGGCCGCGCAGGTGATCATGTAGGTGGTGGTGCCATCGCCGTCCAGCGCCACCAGCAGCGAGAGCAGGGCGGTGCCGATGGCGATCTTGATCGGGTCACCGTTGACACGCTTGAGGATCTTGCGGATGAGCGGGTCGAACAGGCCGGCATCGATCATCAGGCCAAAGAACAGGATGGCGAACAGCAGCAGGGCTGCCGAGGGTGCGACCATTTTCAGGCCGTCGAGCATCATTTTGCCAAGGTCTGGGGCAAAGCCTCCGATCACGGCAAACACGATGGGCACCAAGGTCAGGGCGACAATGGGCGACAAACGTTTACTCATGATCAGGTAGGTGAATGCCACCACCATGGTCAAACCCAGCAATGCCAGCATGGTTGTCTCTCTTGTTGTTATTGTCAGTGTGGCCGAAAGCAAGGCAAACGGCGGTCATGCCGCCCGGCGTCGTGCCTGCCGGGCGGAGCGTTGAACGTCCTTGTGGTGGGGGTCAGCCTTGGCGGGTGGGCTCACCGACCGGCCAGGGGCTATTGGGCTCCGGCGCGGCCGCAGCGGGCATTTTCCCTTGCGCCAGCGTTTGCTTGAGTACCTCGCGGTCGCAGGCACCTTCGGACAACGAGATGACCACAGTGGCCACGGCGTTGCTGGCCAGGCTGGTGAGGGCGCGGGCTTCCGACATGAAGCGGTCGATGCCGATCAGCAGGGCCAGGCCGGCCAGCGGAATATCGTGGATCACCGTCAGCGTCGAAGCGAGGGCGACGAAACCGCTGCCCGTCACACCCGCAGCGCCTTTGGATGACAACAGCATGATCGCCAGCATGGTCAGCGTCTGGCCCAGCGTCAGGTCGATGTTACAGGCCTGAGCGATGAACACCGCGGCCAGCGAAAGGTAGATCGCAGTGCCATCGAGGTTGAACGAGTAACCCGTGGGCAGCACCAGCCCGACCACGCCCTTCTTGCAGCCCAACGCCTGGAGCTTTTCCAGCATGCGCGGCAGTACCGGCTCGGTGGACGACGTGCCGAGCACTACCAGAAACTCCTCACGGAAGTAGCGCAGCAGCTTCCACAGGCTGAAGCCATGCAGGCGGCACAACCCACCGAGCACCACCAGGACGAAGAACGCGCAGGCGATGTACAGGGTCATCACCAGTTTGGCCAGGGCGCCCAGCGAGGTGATGCCGTACTGGCCGACGGTAAACGCCAGTGCGCCGAATGCGCCTATCGGGGCAAAGCGCATCAGGTAGCCAAAGATACGGAACACCATCTGCGAGGCGGACTCCAGCACGTTCAGCACCGGCCGGCCATGCTCGCCCATGGCCGACAGGGCGAAGCCCGACAGCACGGCGATGAACAGCACCGGTAGCACTTCACCTTTATTGAAGGCGCCCATGAAGGTGTCGGGAATGATGTGCATGAAGAAGTCGACCACGCCCAGCTTGGCCGCCGAGGCGGTGTACTGGCTGAGGCCTGCGGTGCTCAAGGTGGCAGGGTCGATGTTCATGCCTGCGCCTGGCCGGAACACATGCACCGCCACCAGGCCGATCACCAGGCTGATCACGGTCAGCACCAGGAACAGCAGCAGCGTCTTGCTCATCAGGCGGCCCAGCGAGCGCTTGTCGGTCATGCCGGCGATGCCGGTGACGATGGTGCAGAACACCACCGGCGCGATCATCATCTTGATCAGCTTGATGAAGGCATCGCCCAGCGGTTTCAGTGCCACGGCCTGCTCGGCCCAGACGTGGCCGACCAGGACACCCAGCAGCACGGCGCAGAGGATCTGAAAGTACAGCGATTTGACGAGTTTCATGAGGCATCACCCATTGTTTAAATTGTGCGGATGCGCTTTCGGTTACACGGTTGGGGTTTTTAGTGCGCGCTAGCTGGCAAGGCGGCGCATTGTCGGGGCATACACAAAACCGGAGAAGAGCCGGCGTGCGGTGCGGATCACCGACGCTTGCAGTTTGCCGCTGTCGCGGCTCAGGGCCACGTCGATGACCCCACTGGGGTGCTCCAGGCGTACTTCGGTCAGCTTTTCTGCGTGTTCGCCCAGCAGGGCTGCAGTCACGGTGCCGGGGGTCACGCAGGCGGTGGCCAGGCCGATCGCGCCAGTAATTGCCAGCGCGCGGTGGCAGTTGTGTGGCATGAAGTAGCGCACTTGCAGCGTACCGTCACTGGTGGGGGCGGACACGACCACAGGTTTCGGGATCACCATGCCGCTGACATCACCCAGGCCCATGGCCCGGCCCGCCTGCAGGCGCAACGCTTCCAGGCGCTTGAGCAGTGCGCTGTCGGCATCCAGCGCCGCCGGGCGCTCGTTGCCGGCCAGGCCCAGTTGGCTGGCTTCGACAATCATCAGCGGCATGGCCATGTCGATGCAGGTCACGGCGGTGCCGTCGAACACATCACGTGCCTGCCCGGTAGGGAAGAGTTTGCCGGTCTTGCTGCCTACCGCGTCGAGGAACGTCAGGTGGATCGGCGCAGCGGTGCCGGGGACGCCGTCGATGGCCGTGCGGCCTTCGTATTTGACGGTGCCGCCAGGTGTTTGCACCAGCGAGGTAACGAAGGTCTGGGTATTGAGGTTGCGAATGCGCACCAGGGTCTTGTCGCCCTGGGCTTTGACCAGGCCTTGTTCGATGGCGAACGGGCCGACCGCGCACAGCATGTTGCCGCAATTGGGCGCGGTGTCCACGCGCCGTTCGGCGACCATCACCTGCACAAACAGATAGTCGACGTCGGCGTCCGGGTGCAGCGATGGGCTGACGATCGCCACCTTGCTGGTTTGCGGGCTGCCGCCGCCGATGCCGTCGATCTCCAGCTCATGGCCAGAACCCATCAGGCTGATCAGCACTTCGTCGCGTTCCACCACATTGGCGGGCAGGTCCCAGGCATGGAAGAAGGGGCCTTTGGAGGTGCCGCCGCGCATGAGTACACAAGGGATTCGTTGCATGACTACTGACTCTCGTTGATCAATTGGCATCATTGATGTGCTGAGAGAAAGAGTGACAGGCGTTGATAAATCAATCCAATGCAAATATCGTAGCTATTGATGCGTCACGGCTAATAATTGCCGGCAGTCGCCTGGGGAGTGAAACCTGTGGAATATGAGCTGCAAGATATCCGATCTTTCGTAAAAATCGCCGAACTCGGCAGTTTTCACGAGGCCGCAGAGGCGCTTCACTTGTCGCAGCCAGCCCTCAGCCGGCGTATCAAGAAGCTTGAGGAGGGCTTGGGCACACCGTTGCTCGAACGCACCACCCGTCGCGTCAGCCTGACCAGCGTGGGCAGGGACTTTTTGCCCAAGGCGCGGCGGCTGCTGGACGATTTCGAAGATTCCATCTTGAGCATCCGTGAGCTGGCCGAACGCCAGACCGGCCAGGTGACGCTGGCCTGCATCCCGACGGCGGCGTTCTATTTTCTGCCCTCGGTGATAAGGCTGTACAACGAGCAATACCCCAAAATCCGTATCCGCCTGCTTGACCTGAGCGCCAACGATGGCCTGGAGGCGGTGTTGCGCGGCGAAGCAGACTTCGGCATCAACATGATGAGCGGCCAGCACCCGGACATCGAGTTCGTGCCGCTGGTCAACGAGCATTTCGTCCTGGCCTGCCGCCGCGACCACGAACTGGCGAGCCGTACTTCGGTGACCTGGACACAGCTGGCCGACTACCGGCTGATTGGCGTAGGGCGCCTGAGCGGCAACCGCATGCTGCTGGACCATGCCTTGTCGGGCTTGAACCTGCGCCCCAAGTGGTTCTACGAGGTGCAGCACCTGTCCACTTCGCTGGGTATGGTCGAAGCTGGGCTAGGTGTGTCGGCGATGCCCAGCCTGGCCATGCCGGCGGCGGACCACCCGACGCTGGTCAGCGTGCCGCTCACCGAACCCGAGGTCACCCGGACCTTGGGCCTGGTGTATCGGCGTGGGGCCTCGCTGTCGCCAGCGGCCGAGAAGTTCGTGTCGATCCTGCTGGAGAAATGGCGCGTCAGCCAGGCCTAGCGGGCCAGGCAATGCGACGTAGAAATGCCTGAGCCCGGTTGATTACCGGGCTCAGGCGGGGGTTCAACAGGTGTTGGATGTGATCAATGCCCAACCGCCAGCTTGGCGCTGGTCTGCCGACGACGATACGCACTGTCGCGGCTGGCCAGCCACCAGTACAGCGGCGAAGTAATCAACAGCCCCACCAGCCACGACAGGTCGGCACCGTTGATGTGTTCGGAGATCGGCCCCACGTACAGCGGCGTGTTCATGAACGGGATCTGCACCAGGATACCCACCGCGTAGGCGGTCAGGGCCTGCGGGTTGTAGCGCCCGTAGATCCCGCCATCGACCTTGAAGATCGACTGGATGTCGTAGTCACCCTTGTGGATCACGTAGAAGTCGATCAGGTTGATCGCAGTCCACGGCACCAGCACCACCAGCAGCACCAGCACCATGTCGACGAAGTGGCCGATGAAGTCCGCCGAGGCGAACACTGCCACCACGCAGCACGCCGCCAGCACGATCAGCGACAGCACCGCGCGGCTCTTGGCGGTGGGGATCCAGCGGTAGGCGAAGGTCTGGATCAGGGTGATGATCGACAGCACCGCGCCATATAGGTTGAGGGCGTTGTGGCTGATCACGCTGAGCAGGAACAGCACCAGCATCACCGGGCCCAGGGTGCCGGTGGCGAGCTTGACCGCGTCCATGGTGTCCATGCCCGCCGGGATCGCCAGTACCGCCACCGCGCCGAAGATGAACGACAGGCTCGAACCCAAGGCCGAGCCCAGGTAGGTGGTCCAGAAGGTCGACGAAACCTTCACGTCAGCCGGCAGGTAGCGCGAGTAGTCCGACACGTACGGGGCAAACGCGATCTGCCACAGCGCAGCCAGCGACACAGTGGCCAGCCAGCCGGCCAGGTTGAAGCCACCGCGGGTCAGGAAGTCGTCGCTCTGCACGTGGCTGAAGATGTAGCCGAAGCCGACCACGATGCCGATGCCCAGTACCCAGGTGCCGATGCGGTTGAGTACGTGGATGAAGCGATAGCCGATGATGCCGATGATCCCCGAGCCCAGGGCACCGATGACGATACCCACCGGTACCGGCACGGCATCGACCACGCCATGCAGCGATTTGCCGGCCAGGACGATGTTGGAGGCGAAGAAGCCGATGTACATCACGCCCGCGATCACCACCACCAGCAGCGCACCCAGCGAGCCGAACTGGGCACGGCTCTGGATCATCTGCGGGATGCCCATCTGCGGGCCCTGGGCCGAGTGCAGTGCCATCAACACCCCGCCGACCAGGTGGCCGACCAGGATGGCGACGATGCCCCACACCAGGTTCAGGTGAAACAGCTGCACGCCCAGCGCGCCGGTGACGATGGGCAGCGGCGCGATGTTGCCGCCGAACCACAGTGTGAACAGATCCCTTACCTTTCCATGGCGGTCTTGCGGGGGCACGTAGCCGATCGTGTGTTTTTCTATGAGGGGTGCCGAATTGGCTGCACTGGTCATGACTGACTCCAAGGCAAGGTTGGGCATCGGGTGCTGCCCGGGTGCGTGCCGGCGAAGGGCGACGCGTTCTTGTTGGAGCGATGATGCGGGGTGCGGGGGGAAGGAGAAATTAGTAAATATGTGCCCATAAACCTTAAAAAACCTAAGGCTGACAAAAGGTTAAGGGACGAGTGGTAGCAAAGAGCGGGCCACCGGGCTGGAAGGCGCGGGTTTGGCAGGTTTGAGCGGGCATAAGGTCAAATGGGTGTGCCGGGATGGTGCGGGGTGCTCAATTGAGGTGCGGATATTGAGGTTGTTTGTCCCGGCCTCTTCGCGGCGGTTCGGCGCCCCGACAAGCCCGCTCCCACAGGAGGGCCAAGTGCTCAAGATCGCTGGGGTTCTTGTGGGAGCGGGCTTGTCGGGGCGCCGAACCGCCGCGAACAGGCCAGAGCAGGCACGCATCGTTACATCGGCAGCATGCGGTCCTGGATCACCTCTTTCATCACCAGGGTCGAACTCAGCCGCTTTACATTGGGAATGCTGGTCAGCTGCTCGTCATACAGCTTCTGAAACGCCGGCAGGTCCTTGGCCACCACATGCAGCAGGTAATCCGGGTCGCCGAACAGCCGCTGCGCCTCGACGATCTGTGGGATCTCGCCCAGCGCCGCCTCGAAATCCGCCACCGGCTGGCGGGTGACTTCGCGCAGGGTCACGAACACCAGTGCGGCAAAATTCAGCCCCAGCGCCGCCGGTGCCAGGCGTGCGTGGTAGCCGAGGATGGCACCGGCCTCTTCCAGTGCCTTGAGCCGCCGATGGCAGGGCGAGAGGCTAAGGCCTACGCGGTCGGCGAGCTCGGTGACCGACAGGCGACCGTCTTTTTGCAGTTCGGCAAGGATCTTTCGGTCTGTTCTGTCCAATGGGAAGAATCTTCCAATAATCAGGATTAAAGGGGAAATATACGAAAGATAATCCCCCGATGGAATCCGTAGGCTTTCTTCATCCCGAAATCGTGTGAAGGAAGACTCTAGTGGCAATCAGTGTGCTGACGGCGTTCTGGGCCGTGTCGTTGCTGTTCGTGGTCACCCCCGGTGCCGACTGGGCCTACGCTATCTCGGCCGGTATGCGCGGGCGTTGGGTAATGCCGGCGGTGGCGGGCATGTTGTCCGGGCATTTTCTGGCGACCCTGGTGGTGGCGGCGGGGGTGGGCAGCCTGGTGGTCGGGCACCCGCTGGCGCTGATGTTGCTGACGCTGGCTGGCTGCACCTACCTGCTGTGGCTGGGCGGCAACCTGCTGCTCAGCCCGGCGGTACCCGAAGCCGGGCAGGGCGGTGTCGGCGATAGCGGGTCGCGCTGGGCCTTCAAAGGCTTTTGCGTGAGCGGGCTCAACCCCAAGGTGTTCTTGCTGTTTCTGGCCTTGCTGCCGCAGTTCACCGACCCGCAGTCGAGCTGGCCAGTGCCGCTGCAGATCCTGCTGCTGGGGCTGGTGCACCTGTGCAGTTCGCTGGTGGTCTATTTGCTGGTGGGGTACGGGGCCAAGGCAGTGCTGAGCAGCCGCCCGGGCGCGGCAAAGGTGGTAGGCAGGTTGTCAGGGTTGGCGATGGTTCTGGTGGCAGGCGTATTGATTTTCAGCCAATTGGGTTGAAGTCACCGGCCCAATCGCCGGTAAGCCGGCTCCCACAGTAGCTGCAGCGCCATCGAACTCTGTGGGAGCCGGCTTGCCGGCGATTGGGCCGGTACAGACGACGGCGACTCCCTCGGGCTACACTCGCCTCACTTCAACGCACACCAGGACGTACCACATGCCCGCCACCGCCCAGTTGCTGACCTTCGCCCTGATCTGCCTGGGCATGGTCCTGACCCCGGGCCCGAACATGATCTACCTGATCTCCCGCTCGATCTGCCAGGGCCCCAAGGCCGGGCTGATCTCGCTAGGCGGGGTGGCCCTGGGGTTCGTCATCTACATGTGCTGCGCCGCACTGGGCATCACCGCATTGATGATGGCGGTACCCTTTGCTTACGACGTGCTGCGAATAACTGGCGCATTGTACTTGCTGTACCTGGCCTGGCAGGCCCTGCGGCCCGGCGGTCGCTCGCCATTCCAGGTCCGTGACCTGCCTGCCGACAGCCCGCGCAGGCTGTTCGGCATGGGCCTTGCCACCAGCCTGCTCAACCCTAAGATCGCCGTGATGTACCTGTCGCTGATGCCGCAATTCATCCAGGTGGACCAAGGCAGCGTATTGGCGCAGTCGCTGGTATTGGGTTCGACTCAGATTGCCATCAGCGTCACGGTCAATGCGCTGATTGCGGTCATGGCCGGTTCCATAGCCGTGTTCCTGGCCGGACGGCCGCTGTGGCAGCAGGTGCAGCGCTGGCTGATGGGGACCGTGCTGGCTGGCCTTGCCTTGCGTATGTTGGCGGAAGGGCGCCGTTGATCGTCAGGTGAAATCCTGCGGAACGAACCGTTGATTGCACATCTCCTATCCTCAGATAGATGGCAATGTGCCCGGGACTTCCCAGACATGAACGTGTTTCAGCAACTCGATACCGACAATGCGCCCCTGCACTTTTTGCTCAACGGTGGCACCATCGGCAGCCTGCTGCAGTCAATGGACTGGCGCGATTCGCCGCTCGGTCCACCAGCTACCTGGTCGCAGCAATTGCAGGCAGTGATGGCCACATTGCTGCCGGCCCAGGCGCAATTTGTGCTGTTCTGGGGCGAGGCCTACACGGCGCTTTATAACGACGCCTACGCGCCGACCATCGGTACCAAGCACCCCCAGGCACTGGGGCGGCCCGGTGAGGAGAACTGGCGTGAACTGTGGGACGACCTCGAACCCCTGCTGCGCGGCGTGCGTGAGACGGGGCAGACGTTCTCGGCCAAGGATCGACCTTTCTACATAGAGCGGCGCGGTGTAGGCGAAACCGTGTACTTCGACGTCTCATATTCCGCCGTGCGCGAGGCTGATGGCAGTGTCGGCGGCGTGCTGTGCCTGGTCACTGAAACCACCGAACGGGTGCGCTTCCAGCAGCGCCAGGCGTTTCTCCTGGAGCTGGGCCGGACCTTGCCTGGGCTGGGCGAGGCGGAGCGCATCGAGGCCTATGCGGTAAGCCGACTTGCGCAGCACCTGGGTGCGGCGCAGGTGTGTTTCGGCGAAGACCAGGGCGACGGCACAGGCTTCAGGGTCACGCATGACTGGGCCCAAGGTGCGCCATCGATGGTCGGCCGGCACCTTTATGCGACTTTCGGGGCAACACTGCGTGAGCAACTGGTGGCGGGCCAGGTGGTGCAGCAGGCGTATGACAGCGCATCGACGCCGCTCAGCGGCCTGTGCGCCACGCTGCATGTGCCGGTGCTGCGCGCCGGCCGCCTGGAGGCGATGCTCGCCGTACACTTCCATGGCCCGCACCCGTGCTTCGAAGACGAATGTCAACTGCTGGAAGACGCCGCCAAGCAAGCCTGGGCGGCCATCACCCATGCCCGCGCGGAGCGTGCCCTGCACCTGCTCAATGAAAGCCTCGAAGAACGCGTGGCGGCCGTGCTGGCCCAGCGCGAAGCGGCGATGATGCAACTGCACGAAGCGCACAAGCTGGAGATGATCGGGCAGTTGACCGGTGGCATTGCCCACGACCTCAACAACATGCTCACACCGATCATCGCCTCGTTCGAGCTGATGCGCCGCAACCCGCATTCCGAGCGTGGCCCACGGCTGATTGACGGTGGCCTGCAGGCGGCCGAGCGGGCGCGCAACCTGGTCGGGCGCCTGCTCAGTTTCGCCCGTCGGCAAACCCTCAAGCCCCAGGCCGTGTCTTTGGCTGCACTGGTCGAGGACATGCGCGAGCTGATGGCGCGCTCGCTGGGGCCGACCATCGCCGTGCAGGTGCAGATTGACCCGGCGCTGCCGGCGGTGGTGGTCGACCCGCATCAATTGGAGCTGGCCCTGCTCAACCTGGTGGTCAATGCCCGCGACGCCATGCTCGACGGCGGCGCCCTGAGCATCGTCGCGGGGGTTGATGCCGACGGCCCGCCAAGGCCCGCGGGGGTGGCTGCCGCGCGGTTGGTGTGGCTGCAGGTCAGCGACAGTGGTAGCGGCATGAGCGAAGAGCAGTTGCGCCGCTGCATCGAACCGTTCTATTCCACCAAGGGCGTGGGCAAAGGCACCGGCCTTGGCCTGCCGATGGTTCAGGGCCTGGCGGTGCAGTCGGGCGGCGGCTTCGAGATTCGCTCCCAGCAGGGGGAGGGGACTGTCGCCACCTTGTGGCTGCCGATCAGCGATGTCCCGGCAGTTTGCCGTGATCATGAAATGGCCGAGGTGCCGCAGGCCAACCGCGCCAGCCGGGTATTGCTGGTGGACGACGAGGAGATCGTGCGCCATGCCACGGCCTTGCAGTTGCGCGACCTGGGTTACGAGGTGAGCGAAGCGGCCAGCGCCGCAGCGGCGATGCTGCTGGTGGAGCAGGGGTGGCTGCCGGATGTGCTGGTAACCGACCACGTGATGGCCGACATGACCGGGGTGCGCTTTGCCCAGCAGATGCGCGAACGCCAGGCAGACCTGCCGGTGCTGATCATCACCGGCTATGCCAACCTGACACCGCGGGAACTCAAAGGCTTTGAGGTGTTGCGCAAGCCCTACCGGCGCGCCGAGCTGGCGCAGAGCGTTGCGCAGCTTCTGGCAGCCCCGCGGTAGCGGGCGCTTAGCGGAAACCCGCCACAATCCATTTGGTTTCTTCGAGTAGGCGGTGGTTATCGGCTGTTTCGATATCGCCCATCGATACGCCGTCCATGAGGCGGTCCGGGTCTGACCAGAAGGGCAGCCTGACCTTATTTGTTTCAGTGACATTGGCCATCACCGTATTCCAGCCGATGTTGCCCTGAGGCTCGTGAACGAACCCGTGGCCATAGCGGAACGGGTCCGCTATGCCTTCGACATATTGATGTGACGCGCCCAGCAAGTGGCCAATTTCATGGGCAACGGTAAAACGCGAAACGCCTATGCATTGCAGGCTCGCGACAACAAAGGCTGTTTCTGCATTGGCCGGTTTTCCTGCAGCTTGCCCACAAGCGCTGTCGTTGCCATCGAGCAATAAAACCACCACATCAGCGTTCAACTCATCGCGCAACCTGTGCGCTTCATCCATGTAGCCATCGTTAGTGGCTACCAGCCTGTTCAGGTCCAGCGCAAGAAAGGGGGATTCCACGTAGTCCAGCTGCTTGAAGTCGGCAAGCTCTAGCGATAGCGCGATTTGGCTATTGATGTACGTCTGGTTCGACTCCTCGATGGCCAGGTGTGCCAATGCCCGCAAGTCCTCCACGGCATCCCCGGCATCTTTGCTGGCGACTACCAGAACGCGAATGGTCGCATGGCCGGGCGCATGTGCTGAGGGGGCGCTCAGCCGCTGGCTGCTTGCGCCGCTCACCGGTTGGCCGGGGCCATGGTCAGGGGGGAGCATGGCTTCATTAACCTCCTCCAGCACATGTTCATTGGCCGCAGGATGGAGCCGATAAATGTGCCGATTCCAGCGCAGCGTGCCGGTAATGCGGCCGTTCGAACTGACCAGGGTGATGGTGTTCAGCGCCGCCTCCAGCGTTTGCGCAGCGGCGGGCGCTTTCCCTGCGGCACTCAGTAAACCTACCCAGGTCAGTGTGCCGTCAGGCAGCTGATGTGCACGCAGCTTATGGGCGGTCAGGCGCTCGTGCTCGGCTATCGTCAGGTCCAGTTGCGCGGTATTTACTGTCAGCGGGTCGACGGCGATGTTTGCGGTCCACTGTTTGCTGACCCAAGCCGCGCGCGGGCCGTCCTTTGCAGGCCCGGTCGAAAGGAAAAGGTGATCGGGCAACAAGACAAACCACAGCCCCAGTAGCATCACCAGCAAAACGACGATCGATAACAAACGACGCATCTGGCCCATCTCCATCTTGTGCGGGCATCAGTTGCCCGCGATGGAGCGGAAGGTATCAGGCCTGCCTGGACGGGTAACCTGGCAGATTTACCAGGTGGGTGGCCCTGCTCTCATGGGATTCTGGGGGCCGTGGGCTTCGCAGTGCGCGATAATCAGCGAATGAAATGCACCTTGCCAGTATCGTCATTGCCCATGTAGATCCCATACACCCCGGCCTGGCGCTCCAGGATGTAGCGCTCGAGAATCTGCCGGATCGCCGGGTAGTAGATTTCTTCCCAAGGGATTTCGTCCGGCGCGAAGAACTTGTAATCCAGCGTCTCCGGTCCGTACTGCCCGGTTTCTTCGGTGGCGATGGCGCGGAAGATGATGTACACCTCGGAGATCTTCGGCACGCTGAAGATCGAATAGGGCGAGACGATTTCACCGCGCACGCCGCTTTCTTCCCACACCTCGCGCAGCGCCGCCTGCTCGGTGGTTTCGCCTGCCTCCATGAACCCGGCTGGCAAGGTCCAGGTGCCTGGGCGGGGCGGGATCGCCCGCTGGCACAGCAGGTATTTGCCGTCGCGCTCGATGATGCAGCCGGCGATGATCTTCGGGTTGATGTAGTGGATATAGCCGCAGCCGGTGCAGTGCAGGCGTTCGTGGGTGTCGCCGTTGGGAACGCCCCGGGCCAGTTCCGTGGTGCAGTGCGGGCAGTAGCGCGGGGCGTTGGGCATGGTCAGCGGCCTATGCGAGGTTCCTTGAGGGCCAGGGGCTCGACGATGTCGCGCACCTTGGTGTTGTCGTCCTGCTTCTGGCGCAGGTAGTCCAGGGCCACCTTGGCGGCGGCGCGCACGTGATCAACCGAAGCCTGGTGGGCCACCAGCGGGTCGCCACCCTTGATCGCTTCGACGATCTTTTCCATCTCACGGTTGCTGGCGCCGCGGCGGTTCTGCTGCGACACCGAGGTGGCGCGCAGGTAACTGATGCGTGCCTGCAGCTGGCGCAGCTGCTGGGCCGCCACTTGGTTGCCAGAGCCTTCCAGCAGCACGTCATAGAAGCCTTGCACCGAGTCCAGCACCTGTTGCAGTTCGCCTTCTTCGAGCGCCTCGCGGTTGACCTCCAGCGCCCGCTCCAGGGCGCGGATGTCCTTGGCCTTGGCGTTGAGGGTAAACAGTTGCACGATCAGGCCTTCGAGCACGCAGCGCAGCTCGTAGATGTCGCGGGCGTCTTCCAGGGTGATGATGGCCACGCGTGGGCCCTTGGCGTCGGCGAATTCCACCAGGCCTTCGGACTCCAGGTGGCGCAGGGCTTCACGCACCGAGGTGCGGCTGACGCCAAGGCGGTCGCAGAGGTCGCGCTCGACCAGGCGGTCGCCCGGGAGCAGGTGGAAGTTCATGATCGCGCCGCGCAGCTTGTCGAGCACGATTTCACGCAGGGTAACGGGGTTGCGGTTGACCTTGAAGCTGTCGTCGAGTGGCTGGCGTTTCATCAGGTGCGCTCTTTATGAGGCTGTTGCGCCAACATCGCGGTGCACCCCGAACCGAGGTGCTCCATGCAGTGGTTCGAACAGCCCGTTGTTAACGGGTTGACTCCGCATCGGCTTCTGCGAATGCCTCGCGGGCCAGGCGGAAACTGTCCACCGCCGCGGGCACGCCGCAATAAATGCCGACCTGGAGCAGGATCTCGCGAATCTGTTCTCGGCTCAGGCCATTACGCAATGCGCCGCGAATATGCAGCTTGAGCTCGTGGGGCCGGTTGAGCGCGGAAATCATGGCCAAGTTTATCATGCTGCGCTCTTTCAGCGACAAGCCATCGCGGCCCCAGACGTGGCCCCAGCAATACTCGGTGACCAGTTCCTGCAAGGGCTTGGTGAATTCGTCGGCATTCTGGATGGACCGGTTGACGTAGTCCTCGCCCAGCACCTGGGTGCGGATCTGCAGGCCCTTCTCGTACTTTTCGTTGCTCATTGACCAGCTCCGAATCAAAACAGGGTTATCGGTGTTGGCTTCTTCGCGGGTAAACCCGCTCCCACAGGTATTGCACAAGTTTCAGCCTCTGTGCGATCCCTGTGGGAGCGGGTTTACCCGCGAAGAAGTCAGCGAGGTCTATCAGCCCAGCGGGGGCAGGGCGCCCAGCTTGCCTTTGTGGTAGACCATTGGGGTGACCGGGGCGGTGGGCAGCACCAGGTTCTTCACCGCGCCGACGATGATCGCGTGGTCGCCGCCGTCATACTCGCGCCACAGTTCGCATTCGATGATCGCCGTGGCCTTGGCCAGCAACGGGTTGCCCAGCTCGCTCAGGTGCCACTCGATGCCTTTGGCCTTGTCCTTGCCCTTGCCGGCGAACGCATAGGCTTCGGCGGTCTGCTCGGAAGACAGCAGGTGGATCGCGAACTGCTTGCTGTCGCGCAGGATCGGGTAGGTGTCGGAGGCGTAATTGGGGCAGAACAGCACCAGTGCCGGCTCGATCGACAGCGCGCTGAACGCGCTGGCGGTGATGCCGACGATGCCGCCCTCGGCGTCCAGGGTGGTGACCACCGTGACCCCGGACGGGAAGGAGCCCATCACGTCTTTGTAGATGCCTGGTTCGATCATCTCGTGCTTCCTCTTAACGCATCACGAACGGGTCGGGCATCGGCGCGGTGGACAGGTTGATCCACACGGTCTTCAGCTCGGTATAGGCCAGCACCGAATCGATGCCGCTTTCACGGCCGTAGCCGCTGTTCTTGAAGCCGCCGATCGGCGCCATGGCCGACACCGCGCGGTAGGTGTTGACCCAGATGATCCCCGAACGCACGTCGCGAGCCAGGCGATGGGCACGACCCAGGTCGCGGGTCCAGATGCCGGCGGCCAGGCCGAACTGCGAGTCGTTGGCAATCTCCAGTGCCTCTTCCTCGGTCTTGAAGCGGATGACCGCGGCAACCGGGCCGAACACTTCTTCCTGCATGATGGTCATCGAGTTGCTGTCGCACTCGAACAGGGTCGGCTCGTAGAACCAGCCGTCGCCCTCAACCTCTGCACGCTTGCCGCCCATGTGCAGCTTGGCGCCTTCGGCCTTGGCCGCAGCAACCAGGCCTTCGACCACGGCCAGTTGCTGAGCGGTGGCCATCGGGCCCATTTCGCTGGCGTCGTCCTGTGGGTTGCCGATGCGGATGCGCTTGGCACGCTCGACCAGGCGGGCGACGAATTCGTCAAAGATCTCGTCCTGCACCAGCAGGCGTGAACCTGCCACGCAGCTTTGCCCGGAAGCGGCATAGATACCGGCCACAGCGCCGTTGATGGCGCTGTCCAGGTCGGCGTCGGCGAAGATGATGTTCGGCGACTTGCCGCCCAGTTCCAGCGACAGCTTGGCGAAGTTCTCGGCGCTGCTGCGCACCACGTGGCGGGCCGTGGCGGCGCCACCGGTGAAGGCAATTTTACGCACCAGCGGGTGGCGGGTGAGTGCTGCGCCGGTGCTCGGGCCGTAACCGGTGACCACGTTGACCACGCCCGGCGGGAAGCCGGCTTCAAGGGCCAGGCGGGCCAGCTCGAGGATGGTCGCCGAGGCGTGCTCGGACGGCTTGAGCACGATGGTGTTGCCGGCCGCCAGGGCCGGGGCCAGCTTGATCGCGGTGAGGTACAGCGGGCTGTTCCACGGGATGATCCCGGCCACCACGCCAATCGGCTCGTGGACGGTGTAGGCGAACAGGTCGGGCTTGTCCAGCGGCAGGGTGCCGCCTTCGAGCTTGTCGGCCAGGCCCGCAGTGTAGTGGAAGAACTCCGGCAGGTAGCCGACCTGGCCGCGGGTTTCGCGGATCAGCTTGCCGTTGTCACGGCTTTCCAGCTGGGCCAGGTGCTCTTTGTTCTCGGTAATCAGATCGCCCAGGCGGCGCAGCAGTTTGCCCCGCGCGGTGGCGGTGATGCTGCGCCAGGCTTTGCTTTCGAAGGCGCGTTGCGCGGCCTGCACGGCCAGTTCCACATCGGCTTCGTCGGCGTCGGGCAGTTGCGCCCAGGCTTGGGCGGTGGCCGGGTTGAGGCTGTCGAAGGTCTTGCCGCTCTGGGCATCGAGCCATTGGCCGTCGATGCACATCTGGAAACGAACGAGGGTCATGCAACAATCCCCTTGGCGGATTCGGTGAGGGTGCGGGCGTGGCTTAGGAAGTCCAACAGCATCTTGTTGACTTCACGCGGTGCTTCCACCGGCATCATATGCCGTTGCTCGGCGAGGACCACGCTTTGCGCACCGGGAATGCTGGCGGCGAGCTGGCGGGTCATGGCCGGGGTGGAGCCGGAGTCCAGTTCGCCGGTGGCGATCAGCGTCGGCACCTGGATGCTGCCCAGGTCGCCTGCGCGGTACATGTCCTGGGTGGCGAACAGTGAATACGTGGTGTGGTAGCCCTGCGGGTCGTTGCTCGCCAGCACTTGGCGAATCGCCGCGACCTGCGCCGGGTTGGCGGCCTTGTACTCGCGGCTGAACCAGCGGTCCAGGGCGGCATCGACGTTGGCGTCGGGGCCCTGTTCGGCAGCCTGGGCGGCACGGGCGATGACGCCGGCGCTCTGCTCCGGGGTGCGGTTGAACACGCTGTTTAGCACGACCAGTGCCGAGAGGCGCTGCGGGTATTCAAGGGCGAAGGCACGTGCCACCAGGCCGCCCATGGAGAAGCCGATCACGGTCGCCTGGGCGATCTGCAGGTGGTCGAGCAATTCGGCCAGCTGCGCGGCGTAGCCTTCCAGGCCAGTGTCGGCGGCAGGCAGCGCGCTCTGGCCATGGCCGAGCATGTCGTAGGCGATGACGCGGTAGTCGTTGGCCAGGCCGACGAACTGCCCGCCCCACATTTCCTTGTTCAGGCCCACGCCGTGGATCAGCACCACGGCTTGGCCCTGGCCTTGTACCA